>Ga0183100_1000003_pt4 | contig 756303 bp, 734 predicted proteins | sample Biomet2_FD_127789 | JGI IMG/M metagenome (GOLD analysis project Ga0183100, IMG submission 127789) | Microbial communities from bioreactor (seeded with anoxic lake sediment) at LBNL, California, USA - Biofuel metagenome 2 | ecosystem: Engineered > Bioreactor > Anaerobic > Unclassified ... | reverse complement strand
AAAGAGTACGACGATTGTTGAAAATACCATTCAAGAGATTGCAACGATTAAAACCTTTGTACAAGAGACAGCGGCGCTTTCAGAACAGATGAAAAAAAGTATTACCGATGCAGGACAAAAACTGGATAATGCTAAAAATGAAGTGGTAAGTCTTCGCAATGAAGTAGGACTTGCCAGTGAAGCAGAAACAGCATTGGCTTCTAAACTAGAGCAGATGAGCAGTGATGCTGAACAAGTGAAACAAATCTTGACGGTTATCTCTGATATTGCCGATCAAACCAACTTACTTGCACTCAATGCTGCTATCGAAGCGGCACGTGCAGGAGAACATGGAAGGGGCTTTGCGGTTGTCGCCGATGAAGTGCGAAAGCTTGCAGAACGTACCCAAAATTCATTGACTGAGATTAACGCGACCATCAATGTCATCGTTCAGTCAATTGTCGATTCTTCCGAGCAAATGGGACGTAATGCAAAAAATATCAGACGTCTTTCAGATGTTTCAACGGGTGTTGAAGAGACTATCCTTGGGACAAGCAGTGTGATGCAAGAAAGTGTCGTTTCTGTCACAACCAGTGCGGCAAATTCGATTCGAATCGCTAGTGATACGGATAGAATCGTTTCAATGGTAACAAACATTAATTCTCTTACCAGTGAGAATGCCAGAAGTGTTGAAGAGATCGCCTCAGCGGCAGATCATCTCTCAAAATTGGCTGAAAATCTTAATGAGAAATTGAATCAATTTAAGTCTTAACTGCGTTTCTTTCTTCTGCGTTTTAGGAGAAGGTACTTAACGTACTTTTCTCCTTCTTTAGTCTACACATCCTTTTTATAAGGAACAAAGAATCCTCTCACCATCTTTACATGTAAAATAATTTTTATTACTTTTATAAATATAACGCATTTGCAACACCTGAGCGTTATGATTCTCGTAAGAAACCAAAAAGGAGTTTATCATGAGTATCTCAAAACAACTTTTAGTGATGCTTGCAGTTGCAATTCTCGCTACATGTACGATTTTTGGAATTAGCTTTATGAAAATGGAGCAAGTTTATGCGGAGACAAACTACAGCAATGTCAATACGCTTCCAAGTGTTTTCGTGCTTGATGAGTCAATGCAGATTGCTTATAGATTAAGACTTGCTATCTGGCAACATATTTCACAAACAGAAATAGCAGGAAAAGATAAAGTTGAAGCCAATATGCAAACACTCAACCAGAAGTTGAATGTGGCGATTAAGAGCTATGATGCATTTATCTCTGATGACAAAGATAAAGAATTTTTAGACAAAGATCATAAAGCGGTGGAAGCCTACAATGTGCTTCTTAAACAGATCATTACGCTTTCACGAGCAAATAATCACGCTGATTTAAATACACTTCTTGCCAACAGTACAGAGGTAATTACGAATTTTACACAGGTATTTGAAGAGCATATGAAGTTCAATTTTGAACTTGCAAAAGTATCAGCCAATCATGCCTCCGATGTAAAAAATAGTGCTGCTATTATGATGGTTGTCATTGCGATAGCTTCAGCTGTGGCTCTATTGTTATTTGGGTTGATGATTCGTAGCAATATCATCCAAGGGGTGCATATTATCCGTGATAGTGTGGTCTCTTTTGTTCAACACAAAGAGCTCAAATTTAGAATACATTATGAGAAAAAGAATGAGCTCAAAGACATCACAGATAGTTTTAATGACCTAGTCACCACACTTGAGCAAACCATTGTAGATGCGAAAAACTCTTCAAGCGAAAATGCTTCTGTGTCGCATGAGCTTAGTACCACCAGTATGCAAATAGGGCGTAATGCTGAAAAGAGTACGACGATTGTTGAAAATACCATTCAAGAGATTGCAACGATTAAAACCTTTGTACAAGAGACAGCGGCGCTTTCAGAACAGATGAAAAAAAGTATTACCGATGCAGGACAAAAACTGGATAATGCTAAAAATGAAGTGGTAAGTCTTCGCAATGAAGTAGGACTTGCCAGTGAAGCAGAAACAGCATTGGCTTCTAAACTAGAGCAGATGAGCAGTGATGCTGAACAAGTGAAACAAATCTTGACGGTTATCTCTGATATTGCCGATCAAACCAACTTACTTGCACTCAATGCTGCTATCGAAGCGGCACGTGCAGGAGAACATGGAAGGGGCTTTGCGGTTGTCGCCGATGAAGTGCGAAAGCTTGCAGAACGTACCCAAAATTCATTGACTGAGATTAACGCGACCATCAATGTCATCGTTCAGTCAATTGTCGATTCTTCCGAGCAAATGGGACGTAATGCAAAAAATATCAGACGTCTTTCAGATGTTTCAACGGGTGTTGAAGAGACTATCCTTGGGACAAGCAGTGTGATGCAAGAAAGTGTCGTTTCTGTCACAACCAGTGCGGCAAATTCGATTCGAATCGCTAGTGATACGGATAGAATCGTTTCAATGGTAACAAACATTAATTCTCTTACCAGTGAGAATGCCAGAAGTGTTGAAGAGATCGCCTCAGCGGCAGATCATCTCTCAAAATTGGCTGAAAATCTTAATGAGAAATTGAATCAATTTAAGTCTTAACCTCTCATCAGAGTTCTTAAAGAACTCTGAACACGTCTTTAAAGCAAAGCTCTAAAGACTACGTTAACACTGGGTTCTCTTCGGCAGAGAGCCCACGCATTTTTGGTGCTTTTACTTCTTAGAAAACTAGTTTTACAAACCCAATAACATAAACGCCAAAGAGAGCATCACAATGCCAATGAGCACTTCCAAAATTTTCCATGAAATTGCTTTGGTAAAAATAGGCGTTAAAATTCTCGCCCCATAACCGAGTGAAAAGAAAAAGAGAAACGAAGCACTCATAGCACCAAAGCCAAAAAGCGGTGCTAAACTTCCAAATTTTGTGGAAACGGAGCCGAGTAAAATGATAGTGTCAAGATAGACATGAGGATTTAGCCATGTAAATGCGAGGACAAGCAGGATGGTTTTGGCAAGTGAAGGTGTGGGTTGATCGAGTGGACTGAGTTCATGAGACATGCTCCACGCCGAGTAAAAACTTTTCAAGCCATAGACAAATAAAAAGGCAAAACCACCATACTTTGCAATGGTTTGCAAGGAAGGAAACTGCTCTACTAAATAACCAAAGCCCGAAACCCCAAAGAAAATCAAAATGGCATCCGAGAGTGCGCAGACCAAACAGATAACAAAGACATGCTCTTTTTTAATGCCTTGTTTGAGGACAAATGCATTCTGCGCTCCAATGGCTAAGATCAATGAAAAACCAAGACTAAAACCTGAGAAAAAAGCGTTCATTGTGTGTTCTTTGTGGTGAAAATAGGGAATGATGATAGCAAAATAATTGTTAAATTCGTTTTTACATGTAAAGATTTTGAGTAATGGCTTAATTTTAAATGATGACGATCAAATTTTAGTTTTATAGGCTTAAACTGCTCTATTTAACGGTAGTTTAACAAAGTGAATTTATAGTGTGCCCTTAGATTTAAGGGAGGTTGTATGAATAAGATAGTGGGTATGTCTTTGATTGTTTCGACGTTTTTAATGGCTGAAACAATAGATTTGGGTGCGATAACAGTGGTAGGAGAAACACTCTCCAAAGAGGTCAAGGATATACGTGGCGATGACCTAAAATCTGCCGACCTTGCCGATGCACTTTCTCGCAATAGTGCTTCCATTACAATGATTCGAGGCAGTGGTGTTGCCAATGATATTATCTTACGCGGGCAAAAAAAAGATAATATCAATGTCTTGATGGATGATGCCAAGATTTACGGTGGATGTCCCAATCGAATGGACCCAACCATTACACACATTAATGCCGATAATATTGAAAATGTCAAAATCGTTGAAGGCCCGTATGATGTGGAACATTTTGGTACACTCAGCGGTTTAGTGGTCGCCGAAACCAAAACACCAACACAAGAACCAAGTGGCGATGTCAACCTTGGTATGGGAAGTTATGGCTATAAAAAAGCCGCTGCGAGTGCGAGTGGTGGCAACGAGTATATTCGTGCCTTAATCAGCGCCTCAACTGAGCAGAGCGATCAATACAAAGATGGCAATGGCAATACACTGTCTGAACAGCTTAACAATGCCATTGCGCAACATATGGGCACGGCAATGAATCGTTATCGCGATAGCGACTTGAAGGCTTACGAGAAAAAAACGTTTATGGGTAAAGTGTTTATCAACCCCGTAGAAAATCAAGAGATTCGCTTAGGGTATACACTCAATCGTAGCGATACTGTTTTATACCCGTCACGAAGCATGGATGCAGACTATGACGATAGCGATATTTACACCTTTGGCTACAGCATCTATGATCTTGGCATGTATTCTAAAGAGATCAACCTTGAAGCATACAAATCCAAGGTTGAACATCCAATGTCAACCAAAGAGAGAGTTGCGGGTGCAACAAATTATATGACAGCTAAAGCAAATACTGACATCGAAGGGGCTAAGCTTAAAAACGTGATGAATTTAGGCGGTGGTGAGTTCTTGTATGGTGTTGATGTGAGTCGTCGAAATTGGGATGGTGTCAAATATTCCACCAATGTTGCAACAGGCATTCAAGGTGCTTCAACCGTCTTTATGCCTGATGTTGATACCACCAATGAAGCGCTTTTTGCGCAATACATCACTACGATTGACGCGGTAAAACTTCAATTTGGAACACGCTATGACGATACAGAAGTCAAAGCGAATAAAAAAATTGCAGGCAGTAATGCTCGTGATAAAAATGACTATGATGCACTCTCTGCCAATGTTCTTGCCACCTATAAAGTCAATAACAATGTTGATTATTTCCTCGGTTTCGGCAAAGCTTCACGGGTTCCTGATGCAAAAGAGCTTTACTTGGGTACAAACCCGCTAGGCAATCTTGATCAAACCACCAACTATGAAGCAGATGCTGGGTTTAAAACACATTATGACAATTTTGGTGTGAATGGAAAAATATTTTACTCCATCTTAAAAGACTACATTTACTTCAACTCTTCCAAATATATCAACATTGATGCCGTCATTTACGGTGCTGAGTTAGATGCGTATTACAATATGAGTGAAGCATGGACGCTTAATTATGGAATGACCTATTTAAGAGGTCAAAAAGACGACCCAATCGCAGGACAACACGACAAAGACCTTGCCGACATCGTCCCTCTTAAAGCCATTGTTGGTGTAACCTACCATCAAGCAGAGCATACCCTTAAAACTGAAATGGTGGCTGCAAAACGATGGAATACTGTCGATAGCGACAATGGAGAACAAGAGCTTCCAGGCTACGCGGTGTTTAACATGAAATACAACTACCAAATGACCAAGCATTTTGATGTCACACTGGGTGTTGATAACATTTTTGATAAAACCTACGCCGTTTCCAATACCTACAGCGACATTACACTTCTATCCGGTGGCGGTGACGTGATGCTGATGAACGAACCGGGTCGTTACGCATATATCAATCTTCATTATAAGTTCTAAAAACCTAACGCCACTCATTGCTTTGTTAATGGGTGGCGTTGTTTACATGTAAAGCTTTCCACGCCCAAACTCTCTCCCCTAAAAGCACCACGCCAACGGCAATCGCACTATACTCAAATACTCCAGCCACTTTTTGCGCCCAGAAGCTATGAAGAAGCGCAAGTGCAAGAGCGAGATAGACCGCTTTATGGTACTTGGAAAACTTTGCGAAGAGCTTTTTAAACGAGGTGAGTGCCATAAACAGAAGAATGAGAAAAGCGATAACTCCGACATAAATAAACGGTTTTTTGAGGCTTTTTTCGAAGATGGTGACGAAGTCAAGTTCACTGTCTAAGATGACAAAAACGCTTACATGTAAAAGGACGTAAAAAAAGCTTAAAAGCCCGATGGTTTTGCGAAAGCGGAGCAGATTAACTCCCAAAAGACGTTTCCATGTAGAAGGTATGAGTGAAAGTAAAAGAAGCGTTATCGCCCCAACGCCTGTGTATGTGTAGAGCATTTTAATCGGGTCGATGGCGTTGTCAAGTCGATAATAGGCAACGCCTAAAGGAAGGAGGGCAAGAAGGACGAGTAATGCTTTCAAAAGAATTTCCTTAAGTCCATTCCTGCATAGAGTGAAGCGACCTCTTTTTCGTATCCATTAAATGTCCGAGTGGCTTGCTTGGTGAGTTTCCCAAGCAAGCGCTCTTTGGACTGAGTCCATCGTGGATGATCAACTTCAGGGTTAACATTGGCGTAAAAGCCGTACTCTTTGGCGTTGATGGCTTGCCATGTATTGAGCGGTTCTTTCTCCACGCACTCAATTTTATCCAGTGATTTGATGGACTTAAAGCCGTATTTCCAAGGTACAACGAGACGAATCGGAGCACCATTTTGTGGAAGCAGACGTTTGCCATACATGCCAACGGCGATGAAAGTCAAAGGATGGCGTGCTTCATCCATACGCAACCCTTCAACGTACGGGTAAGGAATGGAGGAAAAAATGCCTTTGGCTTGGTCGGGAAACAAAGAGGGGTCATGTCTCGTGGTGAACTTGACGTATTTGGCTTTCGCATTGGGCTCTAAATAATCGAGCAATTTGGAGAGCGGAAAACCGATCCACGGCACGACCATCGACCAGCCCTCAACACAGCGAAAGCGATAAATGCGCTCTTCGAGTTCAAATTTTGCGATAAGGTCGTCTACTTCAAATGTTTGCTCATTTTTGAGTTCCCCCGAAAAATGGACATCCCACGGGGTTGTTTTCATCTTTTGTGAGAGCTTGACAGGGGCTGTTTTATCGGTTGAAAATTCGTAAAAATTGACATAGTTTGTGATCTGCTCCAACGTATTGGGCGAGAGTTTGAGTGGGTTGGTATCGGGTGTGTAATGAAGGCTCATATCGGGCGGAAGATCAGCTAAAAGCTGTGAAATAGCGGTACTACTTACCAATGCGCCCGCACCAAGTTTTAAAAAGTATCTGCGTGCCTCAAAGAGGGCTTCAGGGGTGATGAGCATGGCAAACTCCTATTCGAAAGTTCTCCTCATTCTAACAGAAAAGAATCAATGAAAAATTAATGGTTTTTGAGCCATGCATTGATCATAATGCCTGAGATCGTTGCGAGTTTTGGAAGCTGTGGTAGATTGTCTTTCGTAAACCATTGTGCATCTTCGATCTCTTCAGGTTGTAAGTGTAGTTCGCCGCTTTCGTATTCTGCAAAAAAACCTATCATTAAAGAGTGTGGAAAAGGCCATGGTTGTGAGCCAAAGTAGCGAAGGTTCTTGACGCGAAGGCCGACTTCTTCATAAATCTCACGATGCACGGCATCTTCAACACTTTCACCTGCTTCCACAAAGCCTGCGAGTAGACTGTACATGCCCGATGTAAAGTAGGGTGAACGTGCTAAAAGTATCTCATCACCTCGTGTAATAAGTACGATACAAGCAGGAGAAAGGCGCGGGAAAATCGTAAAGCCACAGGTTTTACATGTAAGGGCAGAAAACTTAGGTGAGTAGCCTATAGGATCGCCACAACGACCGCAATATTGGTTGTCATAAAGCCAGTGTGCAAGCTGTTTGGCACGAGCAAGCATCGCATAAAGATGCGGTGGATGAACGTCAAGAAATTCCCTGAGATTGGTTTTGACGAGGTGTTCTGGAAGCGTAATGTCTTCTTTCCACACAAGCAAAGAGTAGAGATCATCGTGAACTTCGCCGATATGAAAGCTGTGATGTGGTTTTCCCAATAATTCAAAGTGTTCACGTTTGGGCAAAGAGCCATCGGTCGCCATTAAAAGAGCGTCACCACAAAAACCGATAATGACACTTTGCTTGCCATCTGTTGGCACAAAAAGGGGTGTCAGTTTTACCGAAATAGTATGTTCAAACACATCAAACCTCTTTACATGTAAAGTGCAAAATGATAGCAAAATCTTGCTAAAGTGTGCCCAAAAAGGTTGATGTCTCTTTGGGCATAGAAGCTTAGGCTGTTTTAAATTGTGCCAATGTTTGGCTGAGCGTTCCTGAAAGTTTTGAGAGGTGTTCGGCTGCTGCAGCAATCTCTTCGACACTTCTCGCATTTGAGCTTGAAAGTTCATTGATCTCACCGATTTTTTCGATAACAGCTGTTCTAATAAGCTTCACATTGCTGTTTGCTTTACCAACGACATGATCGGTTGCAACAACGCTTTGTTCTAGCATATTGACGGCATCATTGGTTTGTTCGGTGACTTGGTTTGAAAATTCGGAGAGTTCATGGATACGCTGAACATTGTGGTTCATCTCGCCACTGATGTCGTTGATGGACTGAACGATGACATTGACCGTTGCATTGGTCTCAATGAGGCTTTTTTGAGTACGTTCGGCAAGTTTGCGTACTTCATCGGCTACAACGGCAAAACCACGACCATGCTCACCCGCACGTGCCGCTTCGATGGCAGCATTAAGGGCAAGAAGATTGGTTTGGTCTGCAATATCACCGATGACATCTAAAACAGTTTTGACTTGTTCCGCTTCTTGGGCAAGATGGTTGAGATGGTCGTTGATCGTTGTTTCCGCTTGGGCGGTTTGATTGAGTTGTGCAATCGTTGTGCTAAGAAGCGTTTGGGCACTATCAAGGCTTTTTTGAGCTTGTGTCGTGACGTCTTTGACATTTTGGGTTTGAACACTTGCTTCATCAATTTCCACCGCAACCACTTTGGCATCTCGAGTTGTTTGATAAACGACTTTAGACTCCTCTTCAGCCCGTTTTCCGATTTGAAGGCTTGTACTGGAAAGTTCTTCCGCAACAGAGGCATTTTCGATGGCGTTGCTTTTGGCAAGATTAAGCGCTTTGGCAACATCGGCAATCAGCGAATTAACCGCTTGAATAATGTCGTTGATCTCATCATGGGAGTGAATGTTGATTTGCATGCTTAAATCTTTGTTCTTGCGCATCTGCTCACAGCCCGCTTTTGCTCGTGCTACAGAATGTTTAATGGAGCGTGTGACAATGAAAAATATAGCCAAAACAATGATCATCACAATGGCTAATGTCATTTGAGAGGCCATCATATTGGTGTCAAGACGATTGAAGTTGTTTGTTTTCACGGAGCTTGCTAAGTCATCCAATTTATCTGCTATGCTAGCAAAACCTTGGGTGCTTTGTTTATGGTATTCATCAAGTTTTTGGGCATCTTCTGGATGGTTTTGAGCAAAACTTGGTTCATGCAGTGTTGCGCCATATTTTTTATACAGCTGCATTCGTGGGATGTTAATATCGTGCCATTCGGTCAAGAGCTTTTTGAGTGTTTCAATACGCTGATGATTTTGAGGGCTCATAAGCATGAGTTTAAGTGCGTCCAAATCGCTCAAGAGTTTTTGAAATATCTGCTCATAACGATCCAAATTTGATTGTTTAAAATAGAGTTGAAAATCACGCTGTTCAATGCGCAGTTCCATCGCTAATTTTTCTATCTCTGGAATGGTAGACAAACGAGTCGCTGCCATTTTTGCATCGTTTCCTTCTTTGAGGCTCTCAATGCCTAATGCACTAAATCCTAAAAAGATAATGACCAGTAAAAATGCTAGTTTATTTTTAATTGTTGCCAATAACATTGCTCTCCTTTTTTTGTGTGGTATCGTAGTCAATCAACGTAAATTATATGTAAATATAAGGGAAAAATAAGGAGTTAGAAAAATATGATTGTTGTCATGTAACGTAAATGTCACATTGACACGGTACACTTTTGATCATAAAACTAAGAGATATAAAAGGTCATCGAGAATGCAAAAAGAGTATATACATATTTTAGAGTGCGTAGGGCACGGGGTTTGGGAGTGGGATCCTATTGGCAATCGAATCACTTTATCGCCTCAATGGGTTTCTATGTTAGGTTATGAATATGAAACATTTCAACAGACAAAAGATATGTGGATGTCGCTTATTCATCCTGAAGATTTGAACTATTGCCTCAATGAATTGACCTCACTTTTGAGCGGTCGCATCAAACACTACAGGCATCAGCACCGTATGCTCTGCCAAGATGGAAGTTACAAATGGGTGCTTGACCAAGCGAAAGTCGTTGCGTACAATCCGCATGGCTACCCTAGCAAAGTGGTGGGCACGCATACCGACATTCATGAGCTGAGAACAACGGTGGAGATGTACAAACAGCAACGAAAATAGGCTTTACATGTAAAGCCTTATAACTCCAGCTCAATGCCCACAGGACAATGGTCTGAGCCTTCAACAGAGGCTAGAATAAACGCATCTTTTAAACGAGGCTCCAACTCTTTGGAGATGAAAACATAGTCAATTCTCCACCCGACATTGCGTTCCCTCGCTCCAAAACGGTATGACCACCACGAGTAGGCATCTTTGATGTCACCATGAATATGTCGAAAGGTGTCGATATACCCGTGTTCTAAAAGCGAGTCGATCCACGCGCGCTCAATGGGCAAAAAGCCAGAAGTCTCTTCATTGGCTTTTGGATTTTTAAGATCAATCGTGCGGTGTGCCGTGTTCACATCGCCACAGATGATGATGCTATTTCCCTCTGCTCTAAGCGCTTCGGTATGTGCCAAAAAATCACTGTAAAATTTCATCTTGTGCGCAAGACGCTCTTCGCTTTGCTGGCCGTTGGGAAAGTAGACATTAAACAAAACCACATCGCCAAAGTGGTGCTCCAAAATGCGCCCCTCATGCGTATGGTCGATGGCGTGCGCGGTGTCGGTCTTTTTAAAATCAATGGTCGAAAAACTCATCGTTCCCGAATAGCCCTTTTTGGAAGCTGCGTTCACATGTTTACATGTAAAGGCATGATTAAAAAGTGGCTCAGGAATTTGATGCGCTTCGGCTTTGATCTCTTGCAAACACAAGATGTCAGGTTTAAACACATCCACCCATGCAAACGCATTTTTAGAAGCAACGGCGCGAATGCCATTGACATTCCATGAGACTAATTTCATCGGTTTTCCTTTTTACATGTAAAGCGTAGTTTTTTAAAGTTTTAATGCCATAATGATAGCAGAAGAGGGGCAAATGCTTTGAAACTCACGGGTATTCTGAACGGATGGTGGTGTTTCATCGCGCGTGATTGTTTCAAAGCCGTAACGAGTAAAATAGTGCTCGGCGGTTGTGGTCAGCAGATACACGGTTTGAATGTTTTCATGGCTGCAAAAGTTAAGCAGATGCGAGAGCATTTTCTCCCCAAGCTTTTGGTTTTTAAAGCCATCTTTGACGCACAAAGAACGCAAAAGCGCTTCGTTTCCATAGGTTTCGACACCGATGGTTGCGACAATTTTTTCATCGATTAATCCCACAAAAAGCGTGATGTTTTTTTCATCAATATCCGCGGTCGGAAGTTGGTTAGATGCCAGCAAATGAGTGATGGCTCGGTACTCGTTTTCTGCCGCTTTTCGTATATTCATTGGCATGCTTTTTCCTTTTACATGTAAAGACTAAACAAGGCTTAGAAGTACGACAAATAGGATCGGTGGTGTGACGATGAGTCCAAACTTTGAGTACTCCCAAAAGCTGATTTTGACCCCTTTTTTTGCCATAACATGTAGCCACAGAAGGGTGGCAAGTGAGCCAAAAGGTGTCATTTTGGGACCAAGGTTACAGCCGATAATGTTGGCGTACGCCAAAGCGGAGTTGGGGATATCATGAAGCGCGATGTCCATGATCATGACGCTTGGCATATTGTTCATCAAAGCGCTTAAAATAGCGGCGATAAAGCCTGTTCCGACAATCGCAATCGTATCGCCTTGTGCATTGAGTTCATTTAAAATATGCGTCAGATACGTTGTGAGTCCCGCATTTTTCAGTCCGTAAACAACGATGTAAAGCCCGATGCTAAACCACACAACCTGCCACGGAGCTGTTTTGATGGTGAGCCACGGTTTAGCAGCTTTGAAATAGGCCGCGATGGCAAGAAAAAGCAGGGCTCCTCCAAGAGCGATAAAACTAATCGGAATGTGGTACTGCTCCCCCACAAAATAGCTTCCCATCAGTGCGGCAATAAAAAACCACGCGAGGTGAAAGAGTGGTTTAGACTTTAGCACATCATCGGGATGTTTCAAGAGCTCTACGTTTACATGTAAAGGAATATCTTTACGCAAAAAGAGCCATAAAACAGCGATGGAAACAAAGGTGCTCACGATGTAAGGTGTGAGCATTGTGCCAAGATAGGTGGAAAAACCAATGTGGAAGTAGTTAGCTGTCACGATGTTGGTGAGGTTGGAAAAGATAAAAGGCAGTGATGCCGAATCGGAAATAAACCCGCCCGCGAGCAAAAACGCCACAATCGTCTTAGGTTCTAGTTTTAAAATGCGCATTTTAGCCAGTAAAATAGGGGTGAGAATGAGCACCGCCCCATCGTTGGCAAAAAAAGCGGAGATGATGGAGCCTAATAAAAGCGAATAGACAAACATCACATGTCCGTTGCCTTTGGAAAATCGTGCCATCCAAATCGCACACCACTCAAAAAAGCCGATCTCATCGAGAACAAGCGAGAGAATAATAATGCCAATGAAGGCGAGGGTGGCATCCCAAACGATGTTGGTCACGACTAAAACATCGGCAAAACTCACCACGCCCAAAAGCAGGGCAAAAGCAGCGCCTATGATGGCGGAAGTACCGATTTGAAGGCCACGCGGTTGAATAATGACAAAGAGCAGGGTGATAAGAAACAGTGAAAAGGCGAGGATCATTTGGCATCCTTGCAGGCACAGACTGGCGTAGGCATTTGCATCTCTAAATAGCTAATCTCTTCAAGACATTCAAGCCTAAAACGATCCAGCGGAGAGCGAACCTGATAATACGCCCATTTCCCACGACGATCCACACGCAAAAACCCTGCATCTTTGAGGATTTTGAGATGACGTGATACACGCGACTGGATGAGTGAAAATGCCGCTTCGATTTCACAGACACACACTTCACCGTGTTGATGGATGAAACGAAGGATTTGAAGACGTGTTTCGTCATTGAGCGCGCCAACGGTTTGTAAAAAAGTTTCCATGAGGTTTCTCGCAATTGATTTTTGGATAGCATAGCAGAATATTTCTTTCATATCAAGATATATTGATATGAAAAGTTAGAGTATAATATCGCACTTCAATGAGGAGCATAGCATGGAATTTCACACATGGCTTTTGTATGCCACGGTTGCGTTTATAGCGATAGTCAGTCCTGGCCCAGCGGTACTGTTAGCGATCAATAACTCTTTGATGTACGATCTCAAAGCGACTATTTTTTCATCTTTGGGGAATGTTTTAGGGCTTTTTGTACTTTCAAGTGCGGCGATGTTAGGTCTTGGCGTCGTATTAAAAACATCGATGATTCTTTTTACGGCATTCAAAATAGTAGGCGCGCTGTATCTGATCTATCTTGGTATCAAGCAGTTTCGAAATCTTCACAACATTTTTGAGCGTGTCCATCTGAATCATGTCAAGAGTTCCGTGCATTATTTCGCTATTTTTCGTAAAGGTTTTTTGATCTGTATCACGAATCCTAAACCGATCATCTTTTTCACAGCCCTGTTTCCTCTTTTTTTAGAGCCAACAGCACCGATCGTACCCCAGTTTTTCATCTTAACCTTGACGTTTATGGCATTTTCGTTTATGACACTAATGAGCTACGCCTTTTTTGCACGAAGTTTGAAGGGTTGGTTTCGTACGCGTAATCGCGCCACGTGGTTTAACCGTATCAGCGGCGCGATTTTTGTGGGTTTAGGTCTTGGGCTTTTGGGACTTGAACGCAAGTAAAAATTTCTCTTTACCTTTCATAATCAAATAGAAAAAGAGTGGCACAAAAATGACGCCAATGAGGGTGAGGGTGACCATGCCACCAACAACCGTTGTACCGATGATATGACGGCTATTGGCTCCTGCACCAGAACTCAGTGCTAGAGGCAAGGTTCCTGCGATGAATGCAAACGAGGTCATGATGATAGGGCGAAAACGAATTTTTGCCCCTTCAATGGTTGCGTCTAGTAAACTAAACCCTTCTTCCATTTTTTGCAATGCAAATTCCACCATCAAAATCGCATTTTTGGCTGAGAGTCCGACAAGCGTGATAAGTCCTATTTGGAAGTAGATGTCATTTTGAAGTCCACGAAGCCAGATAGACAGCTCTGCTCCTAGAAGCGCAAAAGGAACCGCTAGCACAATCGCCCAAGGAATCATCCAGCTCTCATACAGTGCGACTAAAATAAGGAAAATGAAAACAATGGCAAAGACAAATGAGAGATTGCCTGTTTCTAAAAGTTTTTTCTCTTGCAGCGATGCACCACCCCATGCGATAGAGTAGCCTTCAGGCAAAACTTCTGCAGCGATCTCTTCCATGATTTTTATACCCTCACCCGAAGAGTAACCTGCATTGGTCTCTCCCAATATTTGAGCGGAAGGGAACATATTGAAACGTTTGGTAATGTTAGGATTGAGAACACGCTTAAAGGTCACAAGATCACTGAGTGCAATGTTACTTCCATCGCTGGCTTTGATGAAAATATCGCCGTAATTTTTAGTATCTTCTCTAAAATCGCCTTTTGCTTGAACATTGACACGGTAATTTCGTCCAAAAATATTGACATCATTCACATAGATATTGCCAAAAGTCGCTTGAATGGTGGTATAAATATCGGCAATATCAATACCATACGCTTTAGCTTTTGAATGGTTGACTTCAATGCGAAATTGCGGTGTACTGGAACTTAAGGTACTTCGAACCGAACGAAGTTCTTGGCGTTCACTGGCACGTGTGACAATCTCTTTGGCATAACTTTCCAGTTGGTGGTAGTTTCCACCTGTTCTATTTTGAACATACATCTCAAAACCACCCGATACACCGAGTCCACTAATGGCAGAAGGGGAAACGGCAACAATACGTGCTTCTTTATTGGAAGAGAGTTTTTGCATAAGATCTTTTGAAATAGCGTCGACACTTTGATTTGCCTCTTTACGTTGTCCCCAATCGGTAAGACGCACATAGCTGTAACCCGCTTCGGTTGTATACGCTTTTGAACTAAAATCAGAGCCTGAAAAACCACCCACTTTATCGACAGATGGATTTTGAAGTGCCACATCACCTACAGCGATATTGACTTCATGGGTACGTGAAAGAGAGGCAGCCGCAGGAAGTGTCGTGACGGCAAAAAAGACTCCTTTATCTTCTTTAGGCACTAGACCTGAGGGAATAATACCTAGAAGTTTAACGATCACAAAAATCATAATGCCAAAAAATAAAAGATTAAAGAGGCTAAAGCGGATAGCCTTTTGAACAATTTTTCCAAAACGGTGGGTGATATAGTCAAAAAGATCGTTGAATTTTTGAATAATCCATAAAGGTGCTTCTTCCTCTTTTTTCAAAAGCAACGAGCAAAGAGCTGGGGTGAGGGTTAGAGCAACAAGCCCAGAAATAGCGACGGAGATGACAATGGTAATGGCAAATTGCCGTGACATCGTACCACTGAGTCCGCCCATAAAGGCGGCAGGTATAAAGACAGCGCTTAAGACAAGAACGATGGCAATAACCGGTGCGGTAATCTCTTGCATCGCTTTAATAGTTGCTTCTTTAACACTGAGATTTTCTTTACGCAAAATTCGCTCAACATTTTCAATGACAATAATCGCATCATCCACCACCAGCCCGATGGCTAGGGTCAGTCCAAAAAGGGTGAGAAGGTTGATGGAAAAGCCTGTGGCATAAAAGCCAGCAAAGGTTCCGATGATGGAAACAGGGATGGCAAGGACTGGAATGATGGTCGCACGAATGTTGCCTAAAAAGAGATAGACCACAAAAATAACTAATGCAATCGCTTCTAATAAGGTGACAACAACCTCATGAATAGACGCGCGAACAAACAGTGTTGGATCGTACGTAGCATCGATTTTGAGCCCTTCAGGGAATTCCTTTTTGAGTTCTTCTATTTTTTTATCTAAAAGATCTGACACTTCAAGAGCATTGGCTTTAGATGTCAGAGTAATACGAATCATAGACGTGGGTTGTTTGTTAAAGAGTCCTTTGAAAAAGTAACGCTCAGATCCTAGCTCAAGTGTTGCAACATCGCCTAGTTTCAAAGAGGAGCCATCGGTGTTTGATTTAATCAAAATTTGCGCAAATTCTTCTGGTGTATTAAGTCTGCCTGTAGAGGTGACTGTGTACGTAAATGCAACATTTTTTTCTATCGGTTCTTGCCCAATTTGTCCCATAGGGTACTGCTCGTTTTGGGCTTTAATGGCATTGATCACTTCCGTGGTCGTAATGTTGTAAAAAGAGAGTTTTTGAGGATCAAGCCAGACACGAATGGAATACTCTTGATTGCCGACAATAATGGCTTCCGAAACACCAGGAATGCGCTTAAACTCTTCCAAAAGATTGTTAATAGCGTAGTTGGACATAAAAATAGTATCGTAACGATTGTTTTCTGAAGTCAGTGCGAGCATACGCAAGGTGTCGTTGGAACGCTCTGCCACTTCCACCCCTTGACGTTTAACAGCATCGGGAAGCTTACTTTCCGCCAAACGTATGCGGTTGTTGACATCCAGCTTGGCTTGGGACATATCGGTTCCCACCTCAAAATAGAGGTTCATGGTAAGAAGTCCGCTCGGTGAGGTCGTAGACATCATATAGAGCATGTTGTCAACACCATTGATTTGTGCTTCCAATACAGAGGCTACCGTATTTTCAAGTGTAGCGGCATCAGCTCCTGCGTAAGTGGTGGAAACAATGATCTGAGGCGGTACAACATCGGGGTATTCTTGAACAGGAAGTGTTCGAATTGCCATAATACCTGCGATGATAATAATGAGTGAAACAACGATGGCAAAATTAGGTCGTAAGATAAAAAATTTAGAAAACATCTCGATACATTACCTTTACCGTGTTTACAGATGTGACATTTTAACTAAATATTCTTAATAATGATGCGCTATAATCATTCGATTATTAGGAGTTATATTATGGAAATTATTCATTTTGAGCATGTCAATGTCGCTTATGACGAGCAGGATGTGTTGCATGACATCAATCTAAGCATTAAAGAGGGTCAGCATACGGTTATTTTAGGTGCCAATGGTTCAGGGAAGTCAACCCTTTTGAAACTTTTCTCCAACGATATTTATCCACGTTTCAGCGAAGCGAGCATTAAAGAGGTGTTTGGCAAAAAGGTTTGGGATATTTGGGAGCTTAAAAAGCATTTGGGCATCATCACCAATGATTTGCACTACCAATTTAGCGATAGAGCACCCAATTTGAGTGGTTTTGAGGTTACTCTCTCAGGCTTTTACAGCAGTTTTCATATTTACGAGCATCAAGAATTTTCACCTTTACATGTAACGAAAGTGGAAGAGGTTTTGGACTTTTTGGAAATACGGCATTTAAGAGACAAACATATTTCTGAGATGTCCACAGGGGAGCTAAGGAAGTGCATCATAGCACGTTCTTTAGTGCATGAACCAAAGGCGATGATACTGGATGAGCCAACGGTGGGACTTGACATCAAAGCGCAGCTCAATTTTATTGAGATGATCCGTAAAATTGCAACACAACGTACGATCATATTAGTGACTCATCACTTAGAGGAAATTTTTGAGGAGATTTCACAAGTGGTGTTGATCAAACAAGGTTGCATTGTTGCGCAAGGAGAAAAAGAAGCACTTTTAAACGATGCTCAACTTTCTGCAATTTTTGATCTACCTTTACATGTAAAATGTGAAAAAGGACGCTATTTTGTTCAAAGTGTGGGGTGATTAAACTTTTTCACAACGCTCTTTAGATAAAATTTTTAATCAAATCAAGAGAGCACTAAGGATAACCATGGGTACTATTAGCGGAAAAGTATGGCACTTTGGCGATAACATCGACACCGATCTTATTATTGCGGCGAGGTATTTGAACACTTCTGATCCAAAAGAGCTTGCTAAACATGTTATGGAAGATGCAGATCCAGAGTTTGTCAACAAAGTCAAAGCGGGTGACATTATCGTTGCGGGTGAAAACTTTGGGTGTGGCAGTAGTCGTGAGCATGCTCCAATAGCCCTTAAAGCTGCGGGTGTGAGTGCGGTTGTTGCGAAGAGTTTTGCACGTATTTTTTACCGAAATGCATTTAATACGGGACTTCCTATTTTTGAACTGGCAGAAACCGATACCATCAAAGAGGGCGATACTATTGCTATTTCTATGGAGAGTGGTGAAGTGAAAAACGGTACAAAAATCTATAAATTTACCCCGATCCCTCCTTTTATGCAAGAACTTATTGGATGTGGCGGATTGATGAATTATGCTAAAAAAGAGATAATGAAATGAAAAAAACTTATAAAATAGCGGTGATTAGAGGCGATGGTATTGGTCCTGAGATTGTGGATGAAGCGATTAAAGTGCTGGATAGTGTCTGTTCCCATGAAAATTTTGAACTTCATTACGAAGAGTATCTTATGGGTGGCGTGGCGTATGATTTTAAAGGAACACCACTTCCCGATGAGACGATTGAAGGTTGTCTCAAAGCGGATGCTGTTTTGTTTGGCGCCATTGGTGGTCAAAAATGGGATACTTTGCCACGTGAGTTTCGCCCAGAGACGGGACTTTTAAAACTTCGCAAATCATTGGGACTTTTTGCAAATCTTCGTCCAACGGCTATTTTTGATGAATTGTTAGATGCCAGTACGCTTAAACCTGAAGTGTTAAAAGGGGTTGATCTTTTAGTAGTTCGTGAACTTATCGGTGGTATTTACTTTGGTGAACCTCGTGGTAATGATGGCTTTAAAGGCTACAACACGATGGTATACACTAAGCCTGAGATCGAGCGTATCGCGCATGTTGCCTTTGAATCAGCGATGAAACGTCGCAAAGAGGTCTGCTCTGTCGATAAAGCGAATGTTTTGGAAGTGAGTCAACTTTGGCGTGATACCGTGAATGAAATCGCAAAAGAGTACCCTGAAGTAACCTTAACACATATGTATGTAGACAATGCTGCTATGCAACTGGTTCGTAACCCACGCCAATTTGACGTGATTTTAACGGGCAATATCTTTGGAGACATCCTTAGTGATGAGGCCAGTATGATTAGTGGTTCTATTGGCTTGTTACCGTCCGCTTCTATGGGGGGGAAAGTGGGTCTGTTTGAACCGATTCACGGCTCTGCTCCAGACATTGCAGGACAGGGCATCGCCAATCCTCTTGCCACCATTTTAAGTGCCTCTATGATGCTTCGTTTTGCACTCGGTGAAGAAAAAGCGGCAGATCGTATTGAAATGGCGATTAAAAAAGTATTGCATGATGGCTATCGCACCAAAGATTTAGCCAATTATGGTGCTAAGGAAGTGTGTTCAACGACACAAATTGGCTCTATTATCGCGGATTATGTAGCTAAAATATGAAAACACTCACGCTCGCTTCGATCTACGAACTCCAAGGTCTCAAAAACGAGGCTTTGGATATTTACAAAGAGTTATTGCGTGAAAATCCTGACAATAAAGAGGCAAAAATTGCTATCAAACGTCTTTCAGGGATTCGCAAAAAGTATTTGGGTGTAGATGAAGAGATGAAGAAATTTTTTTTAACAATGAACTCAGAAGTGGAATTTTTAGAATTTGAAAGGTGGTTGGTAAAGCTATGGAATTAAAAGATATGATTCTCTCAACGCTCAAAGAGCTTGAAGAGGTAGTACCCAAAGAAGAGCAACAACAAACACTTCAACCACCGCGTATACGTGAACCTGAACCTGAAATTGGTTCTTTTGAACCAGAGCCACTGTTAGAACTTAATGAAGAGATCAACATGATCAAAGCGTATGGTATGCCTCAGGAGAGTGAAGAAGAGTCTTGCCATGAGAGCCAAAAACAGTTTTATATGAACCTTAGAGAGCGTATTTTGGTACTTTTTGAAGGGTTTCAATCCCCCAATAATCGAAATATAGAAGCCAAAATAGATTTGACACTCAATTTTTTAGAGTACCTTTTAGCAACGATTGACGAACAACTGGAGCAGATGGAAGCCACGAAAAAATGAAATTAAATTGCGTTTTCCCTGCGCATTTTGATCAACAAATACAAAATGCTATTGCATTTTTGAAGCCCTACACCAAGCGAGCTTATTTGGTAGGGGGCAGCGTGCGTGACCTCTGTTTAGATGAACCTTTGCACGATTTAGATATCGAAGTATATGATATTGCCCCCGAGGCATTTGATCGCTTAATGACACGCATGGGTGCAGTGGGTGTGGGGAAAAGTTTTTTTGTCTATAAGCTTGGCAATATCGATTTTTCACTGCCTCGTGTTGAGCACAAAAGCGGTGTTGGACATACTGCCTTTGAAGTTGCTATCTGTCAAGATGAAAAAGAGGCATCGAAGCGTCGTGATTTTAGTGTGAATGCGATGATGCTGAATATCTTTAGCGGACAGTTGCTTGATTTCTGGGGTGGTAAAGAGGCGATTGCGCATAAGACGCTCTCTATCATAGATGAAAAAAGTTTTAGAGAAGACAGCCTTAGAGTGCTTCGTGCTATGCAATTTAGTGCACGCCTTGGCTTTAAGGTAGAGCCTCAAAGTGCGGAAGTGATGCGAACTATTGATCTAAGCGATTTGAGTCGTCCGCGTATTTTATGGGAGTTTGAAAAGCTCTTTCGCGCTTCCTTTTTGCACTATGGACTCTTTTACATGTATGAGCTTCGGCTCTTTGAAAAATGCTTTACATGTAAAGTTGAAAATCACTTTTTTGAAATTGCACGTGAATTGCTACGATACAAGCAAAATTTTGAAGAGGCACTTCGTCCTTACTATTTTGTTTATATCGTCGCAAATCGTTTAAAGCAAGATTCCTTGCAATGGTTTAGGATGCTTGATGCACCCAATCATTATCTGCAAACCTTCAAGTATCAGCCTTTTTTTGAAGGGGAGATCAGCGATGAAATGCTTTTACATGTAAGCCTTGAATTGCCTCTTAAACTTTGGCTTGGAAATTACCGAAATGGTGTTAAAGAAAAAGCATGTAAACTTGGAATTTGGAATGAAATTTTTACAGGAGACGTCAGTGTCCAAGAGGTGATCCATGATGGATTTGAAAAAGAAGCCATTAGGCATGAATTAAAACGAAGACGAATTGAAAAAATAAAACAGGTGTGTAAATAGATGGAAACAGCTAAAAATTATATTTTAAAAATTGATTGTTCGGATGAGAAGGGGTTGATTTACCGCATTGCGGATGTGGTATTTAAATATCAGCTGAACATTATCAAAAATGATGAGTATGTTGACAGAGAAAACGGTAAATTTTTTATGCGTGCGGAGCTGAGTGGCGAAGTCAACATGAACGAATTTCAAGGAACGCTTCAAGCGATGTTGCCAGCGCATGCGGAGATTTATGTAGCAGAAGCACGCAAAAAAGACATCATCTTAATGGGTACAAAAGAGACACATTGTTTGGGTGATATTTTACTAAAGCATGATAGTGATGATCTCAATGCAAACATTTTGGCGATTGTTTCGAACTACGAAGATTTAAGAGATTTGAGCAATAAATTTAACATTCCTTTTCACTGCGTGAGTCATGAAGGATTGAACCGAGCCGAACATGAGGCAAAAGTTTTGGAAGTTTTGGCACAATACACGGTAGATTATATTGTTTTAGCCAAGTATATGCGCATTTTATCCAGTGAATTTGTGGGACATTATGATGAGCGAATGATCAACATTCACCACTCATTTTTACCAGCTTTTGTGGGGGCAAATCCTTATAAACAGGCATTTGCAAGGGGTGTTAAGATCATTGGAGCCACCGCGCACTTTGTGAACAATAACCTTGATGAAGGTCCGATTATCGCGCAAGATGTCGTACGTGTGAATCATGAAATGACATGGCGTGATATGCAACGCGCGGGTCGTAATGTGGAAAAAGTAGTGCTCTCTAATGCCCTTGATTTGGTTTTTGAGGAACGTATTTTCGTTCACGATAACAAAACAATTATATTTTAATTTTGACACGTATGTTGGGCAAAGCCCAACATACTACGTTAGCCACTGGGGCACTAAAGCTAGCCTCTGATGAGGCAGAATTATTCGGTTTGTGCGCTTTAGTAGATCGAAGAAAGTTTTTTGTTATTTAGGAGATTATTTTATGTTTAACATCGTTTTAGTACACCCTCAAATCCCGCAAAATACGGGGAGTATTGGTCGAATGTGCGTTAATGCCGATTGTAAATTGCACATCATTAAGCCGACCATGTTTGAGATCAGTGATAAGAGTGTGAAACGTGCAGGGCTAGATTATTGGCATCTGTTGGATGTGACGGTTTGGGAAAATTTAGATGATTTTTTAGAAGCACACAAAGACAAATTGGAACGTTTCTTTTTTGCTACAACCAAAACAAAGAAAACTTATTTTGAAGCCTCTTTTAAACCAGGAGATTTTCTCTTTTTTGGAGGTGAGTCCACAGGGCTTCCGATGGAATTGATGAAAATGAAATGGGAAAATGCCATAACCATTCCGATGGGCAAAAACGGCAGAAGTTTGAACCAAGCGACTTCGGCTGGCATTATTCTATACGATGCCATTCGTCAAAATTTTGAAACGTTTAAATCAACCTCTTGGTCATAAACTATTAAAGGCGACACCATGAAAATAAGCGTCATGCTTCTACTCAGCTTTCTACCCCTTTTTGCCAGTGCAGCCATGAATATCACAACCAATGAGCAAGTTTCACAAGCATTAACGCCTGATGTTTTACGTGCCCAGATTGGTTTTGAAGAGCAAAACAAAAGTGCTGATGCGATTAAAGAACATCTTAATGTCATTGTTGCTTCGGTTAAGCAGTTTGACCCTAAAGGTGAGTTTTGTCGTGGCGGTGGTTATTATCTTGCTCCTCGTTACACCTATAAAGATCAAAAGCAGATTTTTAATGGCTACGGTGGAACGCTCTCTTTTGGGTGTGATTTTAAGTCTATTGATCATTACAATGCTCTTTTAGTGGCAATTCAGAAAGTTAAAGTGCCAAGTGTTCTCATCAATCAAAGTGCCCTAACATGGGAAGTGAGCCTGAAAACTCGCAATAGCACACGTCTTGCGATGCGTGCCTCTTTGTTACAAACAGCGAGCGAACAAGCAGCCTTTTTTTCAAAAGAGATGAAGATGCACTGCGAGATAAGTGCGGTTACTTTTGAAGGAACTGAGCCTCAACCTGTCATGATGAAGAGTATGCTCTCTCGAGCGAATGCCTCTTTAAAAGAAGAGTCTGTTCCTACCGAAGAGCCTATCATGCACGATGAAACCCTCTCTTTATCGGCAACTGTTAATTATACGTGTGTAGCTAAGTAATCGATTTTGGTAAAGTTTTGAGTTTGAAAATTCACGATATTCTTTTCATCGGAGCGGGAGCAAGCGCTTTAATGGCAGCCTCACATTTGCAAGGACATGATGTTGCCTTGGTGGATGTTAATCCTAAAATAGGGGCAAAATTATTGATCTCTGGTGGTGGAAAATGCAATCTTACCAATCGTTTTGCAACAACTGATAATTATCTGGGAGATCAAGCGTTTATTGCGCCCGTTCTCTCTTCCTTTGATGCTACATCTACGCTTTCGTTTGTCAAAGAACACCACCTGAGCATAGAAGAACGTGAGCATGGCCAAATCTTTTGTGCCAACAGTGCTAAAGAGTTGGTCTCCATTTTTGGACGTTTGACTTCGTATTGTACGTTTTATCTTTCCACTAAGGTTTTACATGTAACGAAAAATGACCACTTTGTTGTGCAGACAGACAAAGGTGAAATTCACGCCAAAAAAGTGGTCGTCGCCAGCGGAGGACTGAGTTATGCAAGCATTGGTGCTAGTGATATTGGCTACAAAATTGCAGAGTCTTTTGGCCATAGCCTTGTGACTCCTTCTCCTGCACTTGTCGGGTTAACGCTTCAAAAAGAGCAATTTTGGATGAAAGAACTCAGTGGTATTGCTTTACCTGTCACCTTACATGTAGAAGGAAAACGCTTTAGCGAGAATCTTCTGTTTGCCCACAAAGGCATTAGCGGTCCTGCTGTTTTGAGTGGTTCGTTGTATTGGAAAAAAGGGAATATCACGATTGACTTTTTACCGCACGTCAAGAGTATGGAAGCTTTATTGAAAGAACAGAGTAAAAAGCAGATTATTACAGCACTTGGACTTCCTAGACGTCTGATTAAGGCATTTTTGGATGCTATGGGTATGGAAGATAAGGTGCTTTCCAAATTGACGGCTCACGAGCGAGAATTACTCTGCTCTTTAAAGTCGTACACCTTTGCACCTGCTGGAAATTTTGGCTATACCAAAGCTGAAGTGACGAAAGGCGGTGTAAAAACAGATGAAATTGATGCGCATAGCTTTGAGAGTCAACGCTGTAAAGATCTCTATTTTATCGGTGAAGTGCTTGATGTGACAGGAGAATTAGGCGGTTTTAATTTTCAATGGGCATTTGCTTCTGCTTCCTTTCTTGTCAAAGCAATTATTTGATACAATAAGTCACTTCATAGAAAAGGGTGTGTGTGAATAGAGAAGTTTTGATACCATTTCGCAACCTTAAAATGGTTCTGTCCATTATTTTTATAGTTGCATTCTCACTCTTATCGCTCATTATTTATTATTTTGATACTTTGGAAACTGAAGAAGAGCGTGCTAAAGTCTATACGACTGCGGTAAACTACAGTTATGACATTAAATTAAATCTCGAACATGCTCTCTCCTCAACCCACACACTTCAAGCACTGCTAAGCCAAAATGATGATTTTTTTATACGCAATTTTGAAAGAGTTTCGAAAAATCTTTTATCTGAATACCCTGGTGTCATTGAGCTTGCTATTGCACCTGCTGGTGTCATTGCTCAAGTTGCGCCTCTTCACGGTAATGAAAAAGCACTTGGACTGAATTTATTTGAAATAGAAACTCAAAAAAAAGAGTCATTTCTAACACGAGACAGTGGTAAACTGACCTTAGCGGGTCCTTTGGAGCTTGTGCAAGGCGGTATTGGTTTAGTCGGCCGTTTACCGCTTTTTGAAGATGAAACGAAAAAAGAGGGTTTTTTAGGGTTTGTTCTAGCCGTAATACGTATTTCAGAAATTTTTGATACAGTGAAAGGTGCACATTTAGAACACGAAGGACTCTCTTATGAAGTATGGCGTGTGCACCCCGATAACAAAACGAAACAGATCATTGCTAGCACAAGCCATTCTTCATTGATTGATCCTGTGATTTATACCTTTGAAGTCCCTAACAATACATGGACAATTAGCATGGCTCCAACAAAAGGATGGAATAATTCACCTGTTTTGATGGTACGAGAACTCATGGCATTTGTTTTTGCATTGATGTTAGTCTCTATGGTAAAACTATTTATTGATCTAAAGATGGCTAAAGTTGCCCTAGAATCCAAAGTGCTTCAAACAACAGATGAAAAAAATGTACTTGCGCGCCAATTAGAAATTGTTTTAAATGCTATTCCTGACCTTATATGGCTTAAAGATCCTAATGGCATCTATCTTATGTGTAATAAAGCATTTGAGCGTTTATATGGAGCAAAAGAAGAGGATATTATTGGCAAAAGTGATTATGATTTTGTGGACTATCAGCAAGCCGATTTTTTTAGAACACATGATATTATTGCAATGGATGCGCATCAATCTGTTCGTAATGAAGAAGAGCTCAGTTTTAAAGGCGATGGGTACAATGGCTTTTTTGAGACAATTAAAACACCTATCTATGATCAAAATAGTGATCTTATAGGCATACTTGGTATTTCACGCGATATTTCTATACGCAAAGAAAATGAAGAAAAAATCCAAAAACTTGAGTATTTTGATCCTCTTACCTCATTGCCCAATAAACTTCAATTACACTTGCGTCTTGAGCATGATCTTAACATTGCACAAAAACAAAATGAAAAGCTAGCAGTTTTATTTATTGACTTTGACCATTTTAAAAATATTAATGACACGCTAGGGCATGCTGTGGGTGATCAACTGTTGGTCAAAGTTTCGAATCGCTTGAAGACTCTTTTACGCCAAGTGGATACCCTTTCACGTCAAGGTGGCGATGAGTTTGTGGTTGTATTACCTGGTGTAAGCGTTGACGATACGGTGCATATGGCAAAACGACTTCTTCAAGCGATTGAACAGCCGATTAAGATTGCTGATAATGAGTTGATTATAACTGCTTCGATTGGTATTGCGCTTTATCCTGATGATGGGACAGATATTGATACCCTTTTTAAATGTGCTGATGCAGCAATGTATCTGGCAAAACAAAATGGCAGAAACAGTTATCGTTTCTTTACTTCTGAAATTCAAAGCCGTTCCGCTCGCATTTTAAGCTTAGAAAATGCACTACGTTATGCGCAAGTGAGAGGAGAACTTAGTCTGCATTATCAGCCGCAAGTTTCACTTTGTGATGGCAAAATTGTAGGAGTGGAAGCACTGCTTCGTTGGCATCATCCTGAGTTTGGTATGATTTCACCTTGCGAATTTATCCCTATTGCCGAAGAGAGTGGACAGATACTTTTGATTGGTGAATGGGTGATGCGTACTGCAGCTAAGGCTATGAAAGAGTGGCTTGATATTGGATTTCCAGCGATGAGTGTGGCCGTTAATCTCTCCGCTGTTCAATTTCACCATGCGCATCTTTCCAAACTTGTGAGTTCAATCATTGATGAGGTCAATCTTCCTGCGTGCTATTTTGAGATTGAATTGACAGAGAGTGTGACAGCACAAAACCCTGTTCATGCGATTGCGACGATGAATGAGCTTAATGCAAAAGGAATTCGTCTTTCTATCGATGATTTTGGCACGGGGTATTCATCGCTCAGTTATTTGAAGCGCTTTAAAGTCTATAAGCTCAAAATTGATCAGTCCTTTATTCGCGATATTAGTATTGACCCAGAAGATCGTGAAATCGTTAAAACGATTATTGCCTTGGGTAAGAGTTTAGGTTTGAAAACCATTGCAGAAGGTGTTGAGACTAAAGAGCAATTGGACTTTTTAAAAGAAAATGGATGTGATGAAGCTCAAGGGTATTACTTTAGCAAACCCTTGAATGTCACCGATCTTGAGGCGTTATTGAAACACCCCGAAATTATTTTGCGTAAGAACAGCAATAATCCGCAATAGATTTTACATGTAACGTAAAACTTGAGTTTGCAGGCACTTCAAATGTTGCTTGAGAGTGAATGATCAAAGGCTCTTTTTGGTTAGGAAGTTCAACGCTCAATTCACCACTTAAAAATTCCATAACTTCGGCAGCGCCAGTGTTAAAAGTATAGTCACCTACTTGCATACAGCCAAGGGTTTTGGTCGTGCCATCTTCAAATTTCACGGTATAACTAACGACTTTACCATCAAAATAGATATTGGCTTTTTTGACGACAGTCACATTTTTAAATTCCATTGTTTTCCTTTATTGGGTTAAGTAAGATCTCATAATTATAATAACTTTTGGCTTGTAATTTCTTTTTCATTCTGTTTCTATATAATGGTGCATCTAAAAACTTTGGAGTGTGTTTGATGATGAAAATAGCCGAGTTAATTAGTGGATACGAAAAGTTTAAAGATACCAAATTTAAAAAGTATGAAAATAAATTTTTGGATCTTGTGAAAAATGGTCAAAACCCTAAGGTTTTATTTATTGCGTGTAGTGATTCTAGAGTGGATCCCTCGTTAATTACACTCTCATCTCCTGGCGATCTTTTTGTGCTTCGAAACATTGGCAACTTCGTTCCTCCTTTTGCACCCGATAATGACTTTCACGCAACCGCCGCAGGGATTGAGTATGCTGTTTCTGTTTTGGGTGTTACAGACATCGTGATTTGTGGACACTCCCATTGCGGTGCCATTGAAACGATGTATACCAACATTACGGACATTAATTTGGTGCATGTTAAAAAGTGGTTAGAGCTAGGATTGGATGCTAAAAATTATGTGACACAAAAATTAAGTAAAGATGTCAGTCATGCTAAAGGGCTTGAATTAACCGAAAAAATTTCACTGCTTTTCCAATCGAAAAATCTTTTAACCTACCCAGATGTCGAACGTCGTGTTCATGCGGGCGAGCTTTTTATTCGCTCTTGGTACTACCATCTAGAAACAGGAGACTTGGAGTATTTTAATACGGAATCAGGTGAGTTTGAACCCATGATTGGAAGTGAAAATTAATGCAAGGTCACAAACATTGATCCGTTGGGTTCTGCTTTTTATCCCGCTCTTACTTTCAGCTCTTGAGTTTAAAGTAGCAACCTATAATGTTGAAAATCTTTTCGATGCTCAAAATGACGGCAGTGAGTATGAAGAGTACAAACCCAACACTAAACATGGTTGGAATGAGGCAATGTTGCAGATCAAGATTGCCAATATTGCTCGTGTCATTACCGACATGGATGCGGACATTATTGCCCTTGAAGAGGTTGAAAACAAAGCTGTTCTTCAAAAGTTAAATACCGCTCTTGGAAATAAAGCGTATCCGTATCTGTTTTATCCCAACAAAAAAGAACGCGTGAACATCGAAACGGCACTTTTATCACGTTTCCCTATTGAAAAAACATCATCCATTTTTATTAAAGATCAAGCGCGAGGTATTCATCGCATTACCCTTAAAATCGATAATAAGCGCTTAGATGTTTATATCAACCATTGGCCTGCGCAAAAAGAGAAAGAAGAAGAGAGGCTTTTATATGCAACGACATTGCATAATGTTCTACTAAAAGAAGAGGGCAAAGAGTATCTTCTTCTAGGAGATTTTAACTCACCGTATCAAGTACAAAAAGATTGGGGGATGGGCTTAGTGACTATTCTTAATGCTGGAGATAAAAAAAGTGCATTGTACAACCTTTGGTATGACCTACCAGTAGAAAAACGCTATTCGCATAGTTACGGCAAACAAAAAGCAACATTGGACCATATTATTATCCCCAAAACGTTGAGTGATGGAAAAGGAATTGATTATAATGAAGCGTCACTTGCCGTTTTTGTGCGCCCTTATATGCTCGATGAAAACAATAATCCAAAACGGTGGCAAATAAGCGATAGAGGAAGAGGGGTACACCAAGGTGAAGGCTTTTCGGATCACTTTCCCTTGACTGCAATTTTCCATACATCTTCATATTAGGTAAAAAAAATAACACCTTTTTAAGTCGAGTGCTTTTATAGTTACATCTTATAACTAACATAAAAGGATTCGATATGATATGTGCTGAAAAACTTCAACGTTTCATGATGGCAATAGTGCTCTTTGTTGCATGTTGTCTCATGAGCGCAGGCTCCATTTATGGCATGATATTGCTAGGATTTGTCATCGCAATGATTCTTGTATGGGCCATTACCGATTTTTGTCCTTCCATTTGGCTCTTTTCAAAGCTCGTAGGACATTGTAAAAGCAGTCGTTAACTCTCAAGCTCCTTTACATGTAAAAGGACGATTTAACCAACACTAGGTTAAAATAGACCTAAATTATTTACATGTAAAGGTCAATCAATGATCAAACCCCTTTTGATAGAAATAGGCGTCGAAGAACTTCCTGCAATCCCTTTTTTGAAAGAACTCCCCAATATTGAAACACTCTGGCTTGATATTTTAGAAAAAAATGCTCTGGGCTGTGAGTTTAACTTTTATTACACTCCTAGACGTTTAGTGCTTTGGCATGAAGCATTTCCTACTGAACAAGAGGAACGTGAAGAAGAGTTTTTTGGAGCGCCTCTTTCTGTTGCCCTTAAGGAAGGCGTACCAACACCTGCTGCACTTGGATTTGCTAAAAAATGTGGTGTTGATTTTAGTGAAGTTTCCCGTGCGACGAAAGATGGTAAAGAGGTGCTTTACTATAAAAAAACCATTGCAGGTCAAAACTCAAAGCTCCTTCTTAAAGAGATGATTGAAAGTTTTATCAAAGGGCTAAATTTTGGAAAGTCCATGCGTTGGGGCTTTTTGGAAGAGCATTTTATTCGTCCTATTCGCTGGGTGGGTTGTATGTTAGGCGATGAGCATGTACCTTTCTCCCTTTTTGGCGTAGAATCAACGCCTTTTTCGTATCCACATAGAACTATTTCGTATGAGCCTTTTGCGTACATGTTTGCAGGTGATTATTTTGATAGACTGGCTGAGCGCGGTGTTGTGCTTTACCCAACCAAACGTAAAGAGATCATTTTAAATGATTTTAAATCGATTGAGAAAAAAGAGAGTATTCACATCGAAATTGATGAAGAGCTTTTAGCGGAAGTGGTAGCGATTACAGAGCATCCAAAAGCATTGATGGGTAGTTTTGAAGAACGATTTTTACGTCTACCACCTGAAGTGATTATCACGTCTATGAAAGAGAATCAACGCTATTTTCCTGTCTTCAAACAGGGTAAACTCACCAATCATTTTATTGTTGTTTCCAATGCGATCAGCGATGATTATGACTTAATCGTAAGAGGTAATGAAAAAGTGCTTCGCGCACGTCTTTCTGATGCGCTTTTCTTCTTGGACAATGACCTTAAACATGGGTTGCGTTACGAAGGATTGAAAGACATCACTTACCTGGATGGTTTGGGTTCACTGCTCGATAAAGAGCTTCGTGAAAAAGAGATCACAACGTATCTTGTTTCAAAATATCAAACAACCCTTCTTGCTCAAAATGCCCGTCTTAATGCTTCAACTTTGAAAGCACTGATGGACAAATCTGTGATGTACAGCAAAAGCGATCTTTTAAGTGAGATGGTTTATGAATTCACGGAACTTCAGGGCTTAATGGGGTATTACTATGCGAATGCGGCACACGAAGATGAGCTTTTGGCATTGTCTCTCAAAGAGCAGTACCTTCCCAATTCAGAAGAGAGTGCGCTTCCTAGTACACTTTTTAGCGCGATTGTTGCGCTTTCTTCAAAGCTTGATTCCCTCATTGCGCTCTTTAGCATCGACAAAATTCCAACAGGCAATAAAGACCCGTATGCGCTTCGTCGTGCGGTGAATGGTATCATCAAAATTGTACTAGATCAGGGCATTGCCTTTGATATTAAAAGCGATCTCAAAGCATTAAGTGCATCGTATAAAGCATTTGATTTTGAAGTGTTAGAGACCTTTTTCTTGGAACGAATGTACCAATTCTTTGATGTCAACCCTTCAATTATTTCAGCAGTCATTAGCAGTGGTGAACGTGATATTGTAAAACTTTCACAAAAGATTAAAGCACTCGCAAGTATTGTTCAAGACGATGGTTTTAAAGAGATGTTTTCAACATTTAAACGGGTCGCAAACATTATCAAAAATATGGACGTTTCCCTTGAAACACCTGTCAATGAAGCACTCTTTGACAATAGTTATGAAAAAGAACTTTACGCTGCTTTCAAAGTGGTTATTGCTAAAAACTATGCTTCATTTGAAGAAAATCTTGATGCTCTTTTTGCACTCAAACCCCAAATTGATGCCTTCTTTGACAATGTGATGGTTAATACAGAAGATGTAAAAATAAGAGCAAATCGTCAAAATCTTATTGCATCCGTTTACAATGCTTTTAAATCAATTGCGGATATTAAAGAGATTAGTATTTAACTTCGTTGCCGTGAAAGCACTGTTGAAGTGCTTTCTCCTTTTATGTAAAATAGAGTATTAAGGTTAAATTTGGCATAATTTGGTAAAATTATTTTTACAAAACTAATGAAAGATTGCCAAAATAGATGTCTGTCAGTAAACGAATTCGTTATTTTAAACAACTTGCTATCCTACTAACCATCTTTTGGACACTTTTAACAACCGTTTTTGTGGTGTATCAGTTTTATAATGAAGAAAAGCATATTGAAGAAAACTCACTAGAACGCATTAAAGGTGTTGCTGAAGAGTCTCTTGCCTTCGTTTTTTGGGTCTATGAGCAAAAAGCGAAAGCGATGAATGATGATGAACGCTACAATTTTCGAACGAATTTTTCACTCAAAGATCTTCTTGCCTTACTTGCAAAACAGAGCAGTATGGAATTTGATATTGCACCTGTTTCCAAAGACTTTACACATTCTACTTTAAAACCTTCTCTCAAACAAGCCTTTCAAAATGTTAAAAATGAGCACCATGACAGTTTTGCTCTTTATGAAGATAAGGGTATCAAACATCTTTTCTATGTGAAGCCTATGTTTGCCAATAATGCGTGTATTTCTTGTCATGTGCATAGTGAATCTGCCATTGGTGATTTGCTAGGGTTTACGACTATTCAGATGAAAGTCCCTACATTTAAAAATGCAAATCCCCAGAGTTATTATTTTCTCATCATCACCTATTTTGGAACATGGCTTTTGGGTCTTTTTGCCATTTGGTGGATCCATGCACGTGGCCGCAATTACCTGAATGAAAAAACAAAGATGTATGAAGAGAGTATGTATGCGCTCATCGATATGATGGAAAAACGTGATAGTTACACGGCAGGTCATAGCCAAAGAGTTGCAGAGTATTCTAAAATGCTTGTTCTTGAAATGGACTACAGTAGCGATGATGTTGATTTTATTTACAAAGCGGGAATGTTGCATGATATAGGCAAAATTGAAATTCCTGATGCGATTTTACTGAAGCCCGATAAACTAACGTCCATTGAGTACTCTCTCATTCAGCGCCATTCAACAGCGAGTTATGAACTTCTCTCCCGTGAACCTTTTTCTGGGCTTGCCCATGTTGTGTTACACCACCACGAACGTTATGATGGCATGGGGTATCCTGATGGCTTAAAAGCCGACCAAATTCCTTTCTTTTCACAGATTATTACGGTAGCAGATGCTTTTGATGCAATGACAACCAATCGCGCTTATCGTAAAAGCTTAAGCAGGCAAGAGGCTTTTGCTATTTTGGAAGAAGAGAAAGGCAAACAGTTTAACCCTTATATTGTCAATGTGGCAAAAGTAGTTTTTGCCAACGTGAACCTTCCTAAAAATACCACGCAAATGCCCAAGGATTTACTGGAAGAGATGCGTTTTTCCTACTATTTTCGCGATCAATTAACAAGCTTTTACAATGTTAATTACCTTAAATTTATTTTTGCCCATGCGGGTGATTGTCAATTGAAAATTTTAAGTGTAGATCATCTGAATTGCACTAATTTTTCCTTATATAATAAAAAATATGGCTGGAAAAAGGGTGATGAATTCTTGTGTTTAATTGCTAAAATGATCGGTGAACTGTATCCTGAATCTATCATTGTAAGAGCGTATAGTGATAATTTTTTGGTTTTACATGTAAAAGAAAACGAGCAACAGATGAACTACTCAAAAATTGATGCATTAGTGACTGAACACGAACTTGTCATGGTGTATCAGCATATTGATTTAGAGATTGATGAGCATTTGACATGGGAAATATTAGAAGATAAACTACTTCGTTTATAGAACACTGTATAATTGTATCAACAAACTCTATTAAAAAGAGGCTTCAATGCATTTTACTACGTGTCCACTAGACTGTTTTGATGGGTGTAGTATTGCTGTGAGCAAAGAGCTTAAGCTCAAAGGCAATAAAGCTCACCCGATTACACAAGGCTATCTCTGCCATCACCTCAATCACTTCCATACCTTTGAACGCATTGAAGAGCCACGCTATTTGGGTCAAAGTATAAAAATGGAAGAAGCCCTTACCATTCTTCAAGAGAAATTAAACACATACGAACCCTCTCGTACACTCTTTTTTAAAGGGAGTGGAAACTTAGGTATTATGCAAGGTGTTACCAAACAATTTTTTGCTTCGCATCGTGCAGTGCTAGCTTCTGGCTCATTGTGTGATGAAGCCGGGGATGCGGGTGTTTGTGAGGGAAGAGGTGCTAATTTATGCCTTTCACCTTTACATGTAAAAGATGCAGAGGTTGTTATTTTGTGGGGACGAAATCCTACGGTGACAAACTCGCATATGCTTCCTTCTCTAAAGGGTAAGACACTTATTGTCATTGACCCTGTCAAAATTGACCTCTCTCACCATGCTGATCTTCACATTCAAATTAAACCTCGGGGCGATCTTTATTTAGCACTTTTACTCTGCCGATTGGTTGCTATGGAAGAGATGGAAGATTGCACTTTTTTGAATGAGCGAACACTGAATTATAAGGACTTTTTAGATTTTATCAGCGGTATTCCGATGCGAAAGCTACTTGATAAAGCCCACGTGAATTTGGATGAAATAGGTGAGTTACTTCATCTTATTAAAGGTAAAAAAGTCTCTATTTTAGTGGGAATTGGAGTGCAAAAATACAGCTTTGGGCACAGTGTTTTACGAGCCATAGATGCCCTAGGTGCTATGCTTGGACTGTTTGGTAAAGTAGGCTGTGGAGTTGGGTATCTTTCCAACAGTGGATTTGGTTACAGTTTACCGTTTAAAGTTGATGCAAAAAAAGAGCCTCTACCGATAGCTAATTTTGGGAAGTATGATCTGGTGTTTATTCAAGGGGGTAACCCGCTTAACCAAATGCCTTGTACTTCTAAAGTGGAAGAGGGTCTGGATAAAGCGAAATGCATTGTTTATTTTGGTTTGCATGAAAATGAGACATCTGCGCGCGCCCATTTGATCATTCCCGCTAAAACATTTTTGGCAAAAGACGACGTCAAATTAAGCTATGGGCATCCCTTTGTGGGGCGGATGCCAAAAATTGTCGAGAGCCCCATAGGCATTAGTGAGTATGCGCTCACGCAAATGTTATTGGCTGCTTTTGGGCATGACTCTTTGGAAAGTGAAGCGACGATTATTGAAAAAGTGATTGCTTCCAATAGCGTGGAAAAAGATGGCTTTTTAATTTCTAAAACCTATGAAGATTTACCGTATGAAAAGATGTTTTACACAAAAAGTGGTCAATTTGAATTCATGGACGAATTTGACGATGACTTTGAAGATGAAGAAGGTTTTTACTTGATTGCCGCAAAACAAAATAAATCGCTAAATTCACAGTTTGTGACCGATGAGTATCTCTATGTTCCTCTTTGTTTAGGGTTAGAGCAAGAAGAGCGTGTGCGGCTTACCAACCGTTATGGCACATGCGAATATGCTGTCATGCCTACTGCTATACTTCGAGATGACTGTCTGCTCCTTTACAGTGGGGCAAAAAATGCCAACAGGCTTACTCCTCATGCAATGAGTCAAGAGGGAAATTGTGCAACGTATCAAGAGATGAAAGTACGATTGGAAAAAGTGACATGACCGACACGGATATTTTACTGGATGATGCTCTTTTACTGGTAGAGCAGAACTTCTATTTTTTGCATATGGGAGAGTTTTTAGGCAGGCTTTCCAAAACGGAAGACCTAAGTGATCGAAGTTTGTTTGTGGTGAAAAAGTATGAAAATGATAAAGCCTACTATTTTAATGCGGAAATCATTCAAGAGCTTTTAGTCAATGCCAGACAAACTAAAAAAGAAGAGATTTCACTCTTTGAATATTTTGTTGAATTCAATGCTTTTCGTGGTATTTGTATGGCAACAGTAGAGAGCTTACGATTTGAAAGTCCCTTTAAAGTTTTTATGCAAAAACTCTTTGGTGAACAGTATGAGAATTTTTTTGACATTGTCTCCTTTGTCCGCAATGTACTTTCGCATAACATTCACTCAGAGATTCGCCTTAATGAAAAAGATTTTGATGGAACGCTCAAACGTATTCGCAGAATGGGGCGCAAAGCAGATATGCATTTTGCGTTTCAATACTCGCTCAATCTCCCAGAACTTGGTGCTCCCAATGATGCTTATATCTTTACATGTAATATTGATTTTGAAAGTCTTGAAGAGGGAATGCCCTTTTTGGATATTCTTTCCATGTGGGATCTTTTAATGCTCAGTGAGCTCTGTTTTAATTTAGTGATGACGTATCGGATGAAAGAGGAAAAAGCGTTACAAGAGGAAGATGAAGAGGTCTGGGCAGAATAAATTCTGCCCAGAGTAAAGATTATACTGCTTCGTTATCAAGCTCACCGGTTCGAATACGAACACTTTTTTCAATGTTAGAAACAAAGATCTTTCCATCACCGATTTTACCCGTACGTGCACTTTTAACGATGACATCGATGACTTTATCAACGAGATCATCAACAACAACGACTTCAATTTTAATTTTTGGTAAGAAGTCAACGACATACTCAGCGCCTCTGTAAAGCTCTGAGTGTCCTTGTTGTCTTCCGTAACCTTTTACTTCACTCACTGTCATACCTGTGATATCAAGCTCTGCTAAAGCATCTTTAACATCTTCAAGTTTGAATGGTTTGATAATTGATTCGATTTTTTTCATATTAGATCCTTATTATCTTAAGTTAAAAGCTTTTTCGCCGTGCTCTACTTCATCCAAACCTTGTGACTCAGCTTCTACGCTTACTCTTGCACCACCTGTTAAGATAGACGCGATTTTAAAGACAATTGCAGTAGCAATCGCTGTGTAAACGATGGTTACAATGATACCTTCGATTTGAATCATGACTTGCTCTGCATTTCCGTAGAGTAAACCTTTACCAAGTTCGTTAACTTCTGGGTTTGCAAAAATACCCGTAGCAAGTGCGCCCCAGATACCTGCAACACCATGGATACCAAATGCATCCAATGAGTCATCGTATTTAAGTGCTTTTTTCAAGCCATTGACACCGTAGAACGCTACAATACCAGCAACTGCACCAATGATAAGTGAAGCGCTTGTATCAACAAAACCTGCTGCTGGAGTGATCGCAACAAGACCTGCTACGATACCAGAAGCGATACCAAGCAATGTGAATTTTTTATAAGTGATGTATTCGATGATCATCCAAGCAAGTGCTGCAACTGCTGCTGCTGTATTGGTGACAAGGAATGCACTCGCTGCAATACCATCCGCTCCAAGTTCGCTACCTGCATTGAATCCGAACCAACCAAACCATAACATACTTGCACCAAGTACTGTAAGTGTTACAGATGAAGGGAACATTGCTTTACCATAATCTGCACGACGACCTAGCATTAATGCTACGACTAAGCCAGCAACACCTGCATTGATATGAACAACCGTACCACCTGCAAAGTCAAGAACGCCAAGTTTTGATAAGAAACCGCCGCCCCATACCCAGTGAGCAATAGGAGCATACACTGCTAAGATCCAAATAGCCGCAAAAACGATCCAAGTTGAAAACTTTAATCTCTCGATAATAGCACCACTTGCAAGAGCAACCGTAATACCTGCAAAGGTCATTTGGAACGCTACAAAAAGAAGGACAGGAATGCTACCAGTTGCCCAAAGGTCAGTTACTTTGATACCGCTTAAAAAGAGGCTATCAAAACCGATAACACCACCAATATCTGTACCAAACGCCAAGGTGTAACCCGCTACAACCCAAACAACGGCTGCAACGATATACCCCATAACACTCATTGCAATCGTGTTAAGCAAGTTTTTAGAGCGAGACATACCGCCGTAAAAAAGTGCCAAACCCGCTGGTGTCATAAACATGACGAGTGCGGTTGCTGTTAAAACCCAAGCAGTGTTTCCCACGTCAAGGGTTAAAACCTTTTCAGCAACATCTGCTGCTGCTTCAGTAGCCGCTTCTTCTGCAGCCCACAATGTTGATAAAGGCAACAATGTTGCGAGAGAAAGTAGTTTTCTCATGAATTCCTCCTAAAATGTTGAACTGATGAAATTGTATCACTTAGACGATTTTAATATACTCAGCTAAATGATTAAAATTTAATCAGTTTTTAAAAAGAAGAATTTTTCATGCAAATTTTTAACAACAAGCTATAATATCGATCTAAAATAAAAGAGGAATATAAACAACAATGAATAACATGTTATGGTTATCCGCAGGACTTTTTCTTATCGCCTTATTTACCTCTAAAAATCGTACCTATACTTCTAGGACTGCGTCTATTGGTGCGGTCGTTATTTTTCTTTATATGGTACTCAGTGCGTGTTATATTATTTCCAACTATTTTACAGGAGAGGGCATTAACGATGCCGTTATTTTCCATCTTCGATATGGGCTGGATGGCTCTGGATTTGCTGATTATTATTTAATCATAGCAGTAGGAATTGGACTATTGATCAGCAGTTTAATGCTCTCCGTTTTTTACTATCGAATGCTTAAAAATAGTGTTCTCTCTGAGCATCAAAAGCTGAAACGTGTTATTTCAACGGTGTCGTTGATAGTGGCTTTAATCATCCACCCAACAGTACGCTTTTTAGGTGAGAGTGCGCTTAGTGTCCTTGGGGTTGAAAATCCTTTGAGCCTTAAATATAATTTTTCAGATTATTATAAAACAGCTTCATTATCGGCTATTAGCGAAAATCACCCTAATCTTGTTTATATTTTTGCAGAGAGTTTCGAAGATACCTATTTTGATGAAAAAATATTTCCCTCTTTAGTCACCGCTTTACGTCCAATAAGAGAGCAAAGTATCTCCTTTACGCAGATTAAACAAGCATGGGGAACCAGTTGGACGATTGCAGGAATGACATCGGTGATGTGTGGACTGCCTCTAGTGACCCCCTCACGAAACTCAGACTCTCCTCAAGGCAATTCTATGTCTAAGATGAGTACGTTTTATTCAGGTGCTGTGTGTATGAGTGATATGCTCCATAAAGAAGGCTATAAACTCATCTACCGCAGTGGTTCCCCTTTGGAGTTTGCAGGTGTTGATAAACTCTATAAAACCCATCAGTTTGATGATATAAAAGGCATTAAAGAGCTTAAACCTTTACTTTCAAATCCAAGTTATCAAACACCATGGGGATTGTATGATGATACCCTTTTTGATATTGCGATGAATGATTTTAAAAAATACTCCAAAGGCAAACAAAAATTTGCGATGTTCCTCTCTACCATGGATACGCATCATCCTTATGGGCATGTCTCAAAAAGCTGCAAGGCACAAGAGTATAAAGATGGCAGCAATTCCATGCTCAATGCGGTGATTTGTTCGGATGAGTTAATTGCAAAATTTATTAAGCAGATTCAAGATTCACCTTATGGTAAAAATACAATTATTGTCGTTGGCTCAGACCATCTTGCGATGCACAATATGGCGATTGATGATCTTATGAGAGGAGAACGTCGCGATCAATTTATGATCATTGATCCGCGTCTTAGCCATGGCGATAAGATTGAGAAGACGGGGAGTACCCTTGATATCAGTGCGACACTTTTACCTTTTCTCGGATACAAAGCCAGTGTGGGTTTAAGCAGAGATCTTTTGGGCGATGAGCCTTCCTTGATGGAAGAATTTAAAGATGTAGATAAACTTTTAAATGCGTGGTCCAATGAGATTAGTCGTTTTTGGGAGTTTCCAAAAATAGAGAAAGAGTTAGTCTTAGATACGACAAAAAACAGTCTTAAAATAGGCTCAACCCTTTACAAATTCCCGATTTTATTGCATATAAGTGAAAATTTGGAAGTAAGCCCTTTCTTTGAAGTCAAACTCAAGTTTTTTGAGACAGTCAAGCTTTTTGGGTATTTACATGATTACCATGCTGAAGATGCGTTTTTATGGGTGGATAAATGTTCACGTATTAATACATTAAGCAGTGAAAATAATGTATCACTCAAAGGTAAATATTGCTTTGCTTTAGGAAAATTAGGTGGCGAGATAACAACAGAAGCCCTTAGTACCGAAAAGAAGCTCAGTTTAGAGCTCTTAAACCAAACATTAACCCTTCCTTCTGAGGAAGAAAAAGCGATCCAAAGACGTGAAAGTCTAATGCAAATTAAAGAGAAATAAGTGATTATTTCTCTTTACATGTAAAAAGATTTTGTCTCTTTTAAGATTTGAATTTTTGGAGTTCATTATTGAGATTTTCATTCATACGGTGAAGATCTTCGGATGCTTTCGATATATTTTCAATACTGCAGACATTTTCGTGTGAAAGAATATTGACTTTTTCAACTTCTTCGACCATATGATTGATTTTCCCTGAGGTAAAGATAAAACTATCGACGGTTTGCGCTGTATTGGCAATCGTCTCTTGTATAATAAGATCAATATCGTTGATGCTTTCTTCTAACTCTAACGAAAGGGTTACAAGATTATGCACTTCATGCGCATTTTGGGCAATATCGGTGTTGGCATCCATAATAGATTGAACAACCACATTAACAGTCGCATCAATCGCAATCAGACTTTTTTGTGTGCTTTCGGCTAGTTTTCGCACTTCATCAGCAACCACAGCAAAGCCACGCCCGTGCTCTCCCGCCCGTGCTGCTTCAATGGCAGCATTGAGCGCTAAAAGATTAGTTTGTTCTGCAATCGTGTGGATAATGCCTAAAATATCTCTAATTTCATTGGTATTATGGCTCACATGATTGAGCTTTTCCGCCAAGTCTTGTTCTTTTTGTGCGGTTATTTGCATGGTGTGTTCTAACGTATCAAATTTTGTTTTAACACTGTGCATCTCTTTTTGTGTTTTTTCTAAAACGATATGGGATGATTTGACCTTATCGACAGAATTTTCAATGGCGTGTGTGAGGGCATTTCCTTCTTCTTTTGTGGTGAGAATAATTTTTGATTCTGCTTCAACATTGCGCACCATCTCTGAAGTATTTTTTGAAAGTTGTTGCGATATAGAAAAATTCTCATGACTAATGATTTTAGAATTGGTGACAATTTCGTGCAGTTTTGCAATGAAAGTGTTAATGTACGATGACACCTTTCCAAATTCATCATTTCCTATGACTTCAAGCCTTTGGCTAAGATCACCATGTGCACTTGAAAGTTCATAAGCAATGTTTCCCAACCTATCAAGCGGTTTTAAAAGAGCTTTCATTAAAAAGACAATGATAACAATAGAACCCAAAAGCATCAGCGTACCCATGAGAAAAAGCTTTTGTATTTGTAAATTTAAAAAAGAGTAAGACGTTGATTTATCAAATGCAATCGCAATTCGCCAACCACTTTGAGCTGAAATGGTGGAGGCAAATAATTTATCGACACCGTCATAGGTATAGTTGAGGATACCCTCTTGTTTATCTTTAAATTGGTGTGTGAGGTTTGGAACAACACTGGCTAAATTTTTACCAATGAGTGCTTTATTAGGGTGAACAACAATCGTTCCCTTTGTATCGAGTAAGATGCCATAACCTCCCTCAAAGGTGATTTCAGAGAGGGTCTTCGTCAAAGAATTCAGCGCAATATCGACACCAAGAACACCTATAATGACACTGTTCTCATCAAAAATAGGGGTCATCATTGTGATCATCAGTGTTTTAGTCGCAGGATCTTCATATGCATCGGTGATACCAATTTTTTTACTTTCTTTTGCCTGCTTGTACCACGCTTGAGTGCGAGGATCATATCCTTGAGGTCTATTCTTCTCGCTTCCCCAGATCATGCCTCCATCTTCAAATCCTACATACGAATCAACTGCTCCAATGATTTTAGTCGTCTCTCCCAGTTTTTCAACCATATCGTGAAGGGTTCTGATGTCAATGTCTTTGTAATAGCGTGAAGCACTTTCGATGTTATTCTTTTTTGTACTCAACAGAAGATCTATATAGTCTTTAAAAGAACGCGATGCCATTGTTAGGCTTGATTCTATTTGATGAATGCTGTTCTCTTTGGTATCTTGATAGCTAAAGAGGCTAAAGGAGATAAGACTTAAAAACATTAAAACAGATACCGTCAGAATAATTTTCGTTTTAAATAGCACAGAGAACCTTTTTTGGAATTGTTCTGGTCATTTTAGTCTATAAAAAAAACAAAACGGTTACCAAAAAAGGTAGTAGTTTAAAAAAGATGTGATGTTATAAGGATTAAGTTCGCTTAGTGAGGCGATCTCCATAGAGGTTGATGAAAAGCCCTGTAACGATTAAACAAGCCGCAATGAGCTTCCAACTGGGTAAGGCTTCTCCTACTAAAATGGCTGAAGCAGAAAATCCAACCACAGGTACTAAAAGCGTAAAAGGAGCAACGGTCGTGGCTGGGTAACGACTCAGCAACCAACTCCAAACACCAAAGCCAAAAAATGTGACAGGATAAGCAAGATACACAATAGCACCAATACTTTTGAAGGTGAGATGTGTGAATATTCCCAAGTTCCACAGATGCGATTCAAAGATATAGGAGAGTGCTAGTAAAAACGGAAGCGAGATGAAACTTCCCCAGACAACAAGACTAAGCATATCCACTTTACCAATCTGTTTGGAGACAAGATTGCCAATCGCCCATGAAAGAGCCGCACATTCGACCAATACAAGTCCCAAGAGATTGACATCACCACCGGTGTGAAAACCCACAAATACGATACCAGAAAATGCAACCATTGCACCAATGGTTTTAGCTATAGTCATCTTTTCTTTGATGAAAATGACCGCTAAAATGGCGGTAAAAAAGACTTGGGTTTGAAGGGCGAGCGAAGCAATACCCGAACTTACCCCTGAGTACATACCTGAAAATAAAAAGGCAAAGTCCAGTATAAACATGCTCAATGAATAATAAAAGAGCATTTTCCAAGAGGTGTTTTGAGGGCGCTTGAAAAAGAAGACCGCTGGAAACGCAACAAAAAAGAAACGTAAAAACGTGAGCAAGAGGGGAGGTAATTCTTGAAGAGCGACTTGAATCACTACAAAATTAACTCCCCAGATGACAACGACACTGAGTGCAAGTAAGATATGTCTAGGAGGCATTTATTACAACGCTTAACGGTTGTTACTGGCGAGTTTAATGCCAAAAGCAATCAGCGCAATACCTGCAAGACGTGTTGCTATTTTACGCGCAAGAGGGAAAGTTTTGAGTTTATGCGCTAACGTATTACCCAAAAGGACTAAAAGCGTTTGGTATACAAGGCTGATAAGGCTTACATGTAAAATCATAGCACCAAGTGTTACACTGGAAGCATCCGGGCGTAAGAAGAGCGGAAAAAATGCTACAAAGAAGAGCATAACTTTTGGGTTGGTGATGCTTACAAAAAAGGCCTGTTTAAAATAAATCAAGGCTGACTTTTTGGGTTCTACTTTTCCTGTCTCTGGTTCAATTTTAGAACGAAGCAAACCAATTCCTAACCAACATAAGTAGCCTGCACCAAAATATTGAAGAATTTCAAACAAAAAAGGATTTTGTTGCATAATAGCTGCAAGTCCTGCTAGAGCAGCTATCATAAAGGCAAAATCACCTAAGAGTGTTCCAAAAACAGCACCAAGTCCTGCTTTAATACCATTACGAGCCGTCGCATTCAAAATTGCAATGGTTCCCGCACCCGGTATCAGTTGAAAAACTAAAATCGCAGCTATAAAGCTGTAATAGTTTTGAATGTCAAACATACAAACCCCTTATTAAATTTTGGATTATTGTACTATGATTCGAACAAAAGCATTGCTTATTTTTCGTCCCTTTTTTGTCCAACCTTTTGTCTATAATATAAAGGTAGAGAATTGCTTGATTGAAAAGAGCGCATAGAATAGGGGCGATACTTTTCATTATTGTGTCATTAATATACTGATTTAAAGGAAGTACATGAGCGTTAATCTACTTTTAATCGGAGCCAATGAAGCAACAACCCAAGAGCTTGTTTCATTAGTCGATGCTACTCTTTCCACCGCTGCCACGTATCAAAAAGCTACTTTAAGTAACTATCAAAATTATGATGTCGCAAATTTCGATTTGGTTGTCTGTTTTGCGAATCGTTATGATGAAATGGTCAAAAAATATGGCAAAGAAAAAGTAGTTTCTGTTGAATTTGTTCCTCCAACGGATTTTTTTGTCACTGTTGGTCGCATTCCTAATGGCGAAAATGTAGTTATCTTCAATAACAGCACTTCTGGTGCAAATGTTTTACTCAAATTTCTTAAATTTTACAATCTTAATCATGTTGGGTATAAAATTGTTCCTTTTGATGAGTGCAGTGAAGCTGAAACGAAAGATGCTCTTTTGGAAGCTAAATATATTATTGGAACCGATGGTTATGTCTCTTCAGGTAAAGCACTTTATACCAAATTCAGTCACTATTTGCGCCAAGATGTCACGGTTATTCCAAGTCCTCCTCGAACAGCGACTGCTGAGAGTGTGAGTGGTTTGGCACAAGTCGTTACGGCGATTAATAGCGATAAGGCTTTGCAAGAAGCACGTGATATTTCTAAAAAACTTGCGACATTAACCAAAGAGATCTCTGGGATAACGCAAACAGCCTCTCAGTCCATCGAAAATACTGCCAACACCATTGTCGTGGTCAATGGCAAGCTAGCTTCTGAAGTACAAAATATTCAAGTAACAAACAATATGGCGCAAGAGTTAACCGAAGCGGTAGAACAAATTGGTAATATAACGACGGCTATCAAATATATTGCGAGTGAGACGAATCTTTTGGCTCTCAACGCAACGATTGAAGCGGCACGTGCAGGTGATCATGGACGTGGATTTGCCGTTGTTGCCAGTGAAGTACGAAAACTTTCCGATCAAAGCAACAAATCGACCGATAATATTCGTATCTCCATTATGGATGTTCAAAAAGTCGTTGATCAAATCGTTCCTGCGTTACAACGTACGGTTGATGAAATTATTAAAACACAGGCTGAAGTTGAGCGTATTAGCCTTGCTGCGCAAGAAGAGAGTCGTGCAATGAGCGAAATTATCAAAAAACTTCAAATCATTGTTGATGTTTCACAAGCACTTGATACAGCAGAAAACAATCACGCATAAATTGTTCATTTCAGTGTGAAAAAGAGGCTAACGCCTCTTTTTCATCTTTGATGATGGCTTCCTCACTCATTTTTACATAAAATGCTTCTTTTGATTATTTAAAAAGGGTATCTTATACACTAGTAAAAAAGTCAAATTACTTGACATTAAACAATGATTCTGTTATGCTTCCGTTCATATTTTAACTAAAGGAGTTACCTATGCGTCCATTATTCACTGTTCTCACCATTACGTCTCTAATCGCGACATTTACCGTTGCCAAAGAGATCAATGTGGGTGTTGTGATGCCTATGAGTGGCTCTTTAGCATCGTACGGACAGACGACTTATGAAGGTATTGAGTTGGCTCATTTACTGCAACCAACCCTCAAAAATGGAGACCATTTAAAATTGGTTCTGGTTGATAATAAAGGGGATAAAGTAGAATCCGCCAATGCTGCGACAAGGCTTATCACTTCTGATAAAGTTGTAGGCATTTTAGGTGCGATTACGAGCACTAATACAGCTCAAATTATTTCCATAGCGGATAAAAAGCAAATTCCTGTCATCGCGCCTGTGGCAACCAATGACAAACTGACAGAAAACAGAGCTTACGCGAGTCGTGTCTGTTTTACAGACTCCTTTCAAGGAACCGTTGTTGCGCATTATGCACTTAAAGATTTGGGTTTGAAAACGGCTGTGGTTATTACAGATCAAGCACAAGTGTACTCGTTGGGACTTTCGAAAGCCTTTAGCGAAGCGTTTGTTAAAAATGGTGGTAAAGTGCTTAAAGAGATTCGTGTGAGTTCAGGAGATAAAGATTTTAAGGCAGTTGTTGCGCAAGTGAAATCACTTAATCCCGATATGATTTTTCTACCTATTTACCATGCAGAAGCTTCTATGATTACCCGTCAAGCGAAGCAAATTGGACTTACAAAACCCTTTTTATCGGGAGATAGTGTGGCTAATCCAACGTTTATAGAGTTGGCAGGTGATAGTGCCGAAGGACATATGTTTACGGACTTTTTCGATTACAACGCTCCTCCGACACAACGTTCAAAAGATTTTATCGCTGCGTATGAGACAAAAACGGGCAAAAAAGAGGTTAATTCATTTGTAACGTTGGGCGCTGATACGTACAATCTTTTAGTTGATGCGATGAATCGTTGTTCTAACCCTAACGATAGTGTATGTATTAACGATCAAATCAAAAAAACTGCCAACTTTGAAGGCGTTTCGGGCTTTATTTCCATTGATAAAAATGGTAATGCAACCCGCTCTGCTGTAATCAAAGAGATTAAAGGCGGTAAAGCTGTTTATAAATCTACAGTCAATCCCTAAGCTTTACATGTAAAGAGAAGAAGCAAATCTCTACTTCTTCTCTTTTCCTTCATACACGACTTCATTTCATCCCTCTTTTGTCACTTTGAGAGTATATGATTTTGTATCAATTTGTATTACTTTGAGTCTATCGTAATGATAATTTTGTTAAACTTTCCAAAATCTAGACGGATAGGAGAAATAAAGATGCGTCAATTCATAGCACTGGCAACCATTACCAGTTTAGTAGCAACATTGGCACTTGCCAAAGAGATAAACGTGGGCGTCATCATGCCTATGAGCGGTCCTCTCGCTGGGTATGGTCAAGTGGCGTATGAGGGTGTTGAGCTTGCAAATTCACTTCAGCCAAAACTGAAAAACGGTGATAGCATAAAGCTTGTTTTAGTCGATACAAAAGGCGATAAAGTTGAATCCGCTAATGCGGCAACCAGACTCATTACTTCAGACAAAGTTGTGGGGATTATTGGTGAGATGATTAGTACGAACACTGCTCAGATTATCGCTATTGCCGATAAAAAACAGATCCCTGTCATTGCCCCTGCTGCAACCAACGATAAACTGACTGAAAATAGGGCATTCGCAAACCGTGTCTGCTTTAGTGACTCATTTCAAGGAACCGTTGTTGCCAATTATGCGGCAAAAGATTTGGGTTTAAAAACGGCTGTGATCGTAACCGATCAAGCGCAAGTCTACTCTTTGGGTCTTTCAAAAGCCTTTACGCAAGCGTTTGTTAAAAATGGTGGCAAAGTGCTTAAAGAGATTCGTATCAGCTCAGGCGATAAAGATTTTAAAGCGGTGGTTTCACAGGTTAAAGCACTGAATGCGGACTTTGTGTTCTTGCCATTGTATCACACCGAAGCATCTATGATTAAACGTCAAGCCAAACAGATTGATCTGAATAAACCGTTTATTTCAGGGGACGGTGTTGCGAATCAAACCTTTATTGATTTAGGTGGCGACGCAGTTGAAGGATATATGTTTACCGATGCGTTTGATCATAGTGCACCTCCAACCCAAAAATCAAAAGATTTTATCGCGGCGTATGAGAAAAAAACAGGCAAAAAAGAGTTGAACTCCTTTACCGCACTGGGCGCAGATGCGTATAATGTGATGGTTGATGCAATGAACCGTTGTGCTAATGCAGAAGACAGTGTGTGTATCAACACAGAAATTCGTAAAACTTCTCAATATGAGGGCGTTTCAGGCTTTATTTCCATTGATGATAAAGGCAATGCAACCCGCTCAGCCATTATCAAAGAGATCAAAGATGGCAAAGCTGTTTACAAATCTACCGTTAATCCCTAAGCGTTACATGTAAAACCAAAGAGGCAATGCTGCCTCTTTGGTTTACTCCTACCCTTTTAGCCTCTCCTTACCAAAGTTTTGATACTATAATTCTAGTTATAACACACTAGGAATTCGACTTGGCAACACTTCAAGAACTTATCAAAGAAAAAATTTTAGTCATCGATGGTGCGATGGGTACGCAGATTCAAGCGTTAGAAATTACCCCTGAGCAATGGGAAGGCAAAGAGGGCTGTAACGAGCTTTTGAACGTTACATGTAAAGATGCCATTTCAAAAATCCACCGCGGTTATTTGCTTGCAGGCGCAGACATCATCAAGACCAACACCTTTGGCGCATTGCCGTGGGTTTTGGAAGATTACGGTATCGGGGCGAGGGCGTATGAACTTGCCCGTGCGGGTGTTGAGATCGTTAAAGAGGCGTGTGCGGATTTTGCCACGGAGCAAAAACCTCGTTTTACCGCTGCCGCCTTTGGCCCAGGGACGAAACTGCCCTCTTTAGGTCATATCGGTTACGATGCAATGTATGAGGGCTACAAAGAAGCGGCACGCGGTGCAATAGATGGCGGATGTGATCTTTTTCTCATCGAAACGGCGCAAGACCCCCTTCAAATTAAAGCCGCTTTGCATGCGATACACGATGCTCAAGCAGCTTTACATGTAAAACTTCCCATCATGGTTTCTGTGACGATTGAACTGAGCGGCACGATGCTCATTGGAACCGATGCTACCACGATTGCCGCGATCTTAGAACCCTTTGATATTTTAAGTCTGGGCTTTAACTGTGGCACAGGCCCTGAACAAGTTGAAAAGCATGTCAAAACACTCAGTTCCGTTTGGGGTAAACCCATCAGTGTACACGCCAATGCAGGGCTTCCGCAAAACCGTGGTGGTTATACGTTCTACCCGATGGGACCTCGTGAATTTGCGGAACTTCAAGAAAAATTTACGGAAATTGCGGGAGTTGCCATACTTGGAGGATGTTGTGGTACAACGCCTCAACATATCTTAGAGCTTTCCAAACGCGTGGAAGGTAAAAAACCGCTTGCACCTAAAGGCGAGATGCCTCGTAGCATCGCCTCGTTGTTTGAAACCAGAGCGCTCAAACAAGACCCAGCACCGTTTCTCATTGGTGAGCGAAGTAATGCCACAGGTTCCAAAGCCTTTCGTGAATTACTGCTTGCCGAAGACTACGATGGTACACTGAGTGTTGCACAACAGCAAGTACGCAGTGGTGCGCACGGCATCGATGTAAGTGTCGGTTTTGCAGGGCGTGATGAGCACAAAGACACCAAAGAGGTGATGGGGCGTTATGTGCAAAAGATTCTTTTGCCACTGATGCCAGATACCACGCAAGTACCAGCGCTTGAAGTGGCGCTTAAACTCATCGGTGGAAAACCCATCATCAACTCCGTGAACCTAGAAGATGGCATCGAAAAGTTTGACAAAGTCTGCTCTTTAGCGAAGCGTTTTGGCGCGGCACTCGTGTGTCTGACCATCGATGAAGTGGGTATGGCAAAGAGTAAAGCGCAAAAAGTGGCGATTGCGGAGCGCATTTATACTTTAGCGACTGAAAAACACGGGATTCATCCCGAAGATTTGGTGTTTGATCTTTTGACATTTACCGTAGGCAGTGGCGATCCTGAGTACCATACGGCGGCGATTGAAACCATTGAAGCGATTCGTGAATTTCATGCACTTCATCCAGAAGTGGGCTTTGTGTTGGGTGTTTCTAACATCTCGTTTGGTTTAGCCAAACACGCACGCGAATACCTAAACTCCGTCTTTTTGCACCATTGTGTCGAAGCGGGGCTGAGTATGGCGATTGTCAATGTTAAAAATACGCTTCCGATGCACAAGATCAGTGAAGTGGATAAAAAAATCTGTGAAGATTTGCTGTTTAATCATAGAGAAGAGGGCGATCCGCTCTTTAAATTCATCGACCATTTTGCCGGGGTTGTGGAGAACAAAGACGAGAGTGACGCGGCGTATCTTGCGATGGACACGAAAGAGAAAATTTCAACCCTGCTTATCGATGGCGATAAAGAGCGCATGCTGATCCTTTTACCTACTGCAAAAGAGGAGATCGCCGCTGAGGTCATTGTCAATGAGATATTGATCGATGCGATGAAAGTGGTCGGTGATCTTTTTGGTAGTGGAAAGATGCAGTTACCCTTTGTCCTACAATCGGCCGAAGTGATGAAAGCAGCGGTGGATTATCTGCAACCTTATTTGCCAAAGACGGAAAAGAACACAACCACCACGCTCATCATTGGAACGGTCAAAGGCGATGTCCATGATGTGGGTAAAAACCTTGTGGATATCATCTTAAGTAACAATGGCTTCAAAGTCATCAATATCGGAATCAAAGCGGATTTAGATAAATTTTTAGAAGCTTTAAAAGAGCACAACGCTGATGCCATTGGTATGAGTGGACTTTTGGTAAAGTCGACCAATGTTATGAAAGAAAACCTTGAGGCGATGCAAAAGATGGGCATTAAAATCCCTGTCATTTTAGGCGGAGCGGCACTGACCGATAACTTTGTGGAAGACTTTTGCCGTCCAATTTACGATGGACCGATTTATTACTGTAAAGACGCGTTTGAAGGTATAACAGCAATGTCGCGTATTGAAACAAAAAACTATGACACCTCTTTTAGTCGCGTCGTACTTGAAAACAGTGTCAATCGCGCCACAAAAGAGCTCAAAGAAATTCCACCGTTTCATGAGCTTAAAATGCCAAGCCGTGAGATCGCCATCCCGACACCGCCATTTTGGGGCAGACGTGTGCTAAAAACCAATGTCAAAGAGCTTGCATTTTCGTGGATCAACCATAAAATTCTTTTTGCACAACGTTGGGGCTACAGTGGCAAAGGACAGAGCAAAGAAGCAAAACAAAAACAGCTTGATGAGGTTTTATGGCCTGCCTTTGAGCGCATAAAAGCGGACATCGAACGACTAGGACTTTTTGAGCCGACCATCATTTACGGTTATTACCCCGCACGCTCAAGCGAAAATCATCTCTACCTTTTTGATGAAAGTGAAGGTTATTTCAGCGAGGCGCAAGTCAATCGTGAGAGCATCGAAGCTATCAAAGAACGTGCCATTAAGACGTTTGATTTTCCTCGTCAAAATAGAAATCCGTACCGTTCTTTGAGTGATTTTATCGCTCCAGATCGTCACGATGTTTTGGCTTTGACATGCGTCAGTGCGGGTGCAAAATTTTCGGCGTATGAGAAAGAGCTGTACGATGCGGGCAATTTTACAGAATACTTTTTCGTGCATGGACTCGGTGTTGAACTCGCTGAAGCGTTAGCGGAGATTGCACATAAACAGATACGCCTTGATCTTGGCATTGCCGAAAAAGAGGGGCATAGTTTACGCGATGTGCAGATGAAGCGTTACCTTGGATGTCGCTACTCGTTTGGTTACCCCGCGTGCCCTGCCTTGGAAGATACCAAAATTATTTTTGATCTTTTAAAACCCGAAGAGTTTGGCATAGAACTCAGTGAAACATTTCAAATTCATCCTGAGCAAAGTACCACGGCGATTGTGATGCACCACAGGGAGGCCTTATATTTTAATGTCTGATGTATAATGGTTTTATACAAAGGATAGATAATGAAAAAAACAGTTGGCGGGTTATCGGTTTTATTGGAAGGCAATCAAAAAAATAGAGCAATCATTTTTTTACACGGTTTTCCGTATGACCACACGATGTGGCACGCCCAAATAGCGGCTCTTAGTGAAACCTACTACTGTGTGGCGTACGACATACGTGGGCTTGGCGACTCATCTGTTGGTGATGGACAGTTTACGATGGAGTCATTTGTGGATGACCTTGAATTAATGATTGGTGATCTTAAAGATGAAAAACCACCTATTTTATGTGCGTTTTCGATGGGTGGTTACATCGCCTTGCGTGCTTTAGAGCGCATGGAAAATAAATTTTCAGCACTTATTTTATGTGACACGGCGGCACATGCCGACAACAATGACGCCAAACTAAGACGCTCAGATGCTATTAAGCGCATTAATGCAAAAGGGTTAACATCCTTTTCGAAACATTTTATTGCACAGTGTTACAGCGATGCTTACAAAAAAGAGCATAAAGAGCTCGTCGATAAGCGCATCACCAAGTCCATGAAGTTCAACTCCATTGGTGTGAAAGGATGTGTCTTTGCCATGTTGACACGCAATGACATGACTGAGTTTCTTCCTTCCATAAAAATTCCAACACTGCTTTTGTGCGGCGAGCATGACACGTTAACCCCTCCTTCAGGAATGCAAACGATGGCAAAACAGATAGAGGGTTCAGAGTTTGTGCTCATCAAAAACGCGGCACACATGAGTGTGGTGGAAAACCCAGAAGAGAGTAATGAAGCAATCAAGGCATTTTTAGCAAAACTTTAAGGAGTGAAACCATGGCACGGGTTGTAATTTTCTCAGGAGCAGGCATCAGTGCGGAGAGTGGGCTTTCCACCTTTCGCGACACGGGTGGACTGTGGGAAAAGTACCGCATTGAAGAGATTTGTCAAGCGGGGTGTCTGTCTTGGAACAGGGAAAACACGTTGACATTTTATGATGCCAGACGTGAACAACTCGCCTCTGTTACGCCCAATGCCGCGCACTACGCCATCGCCAAACTGCAAGCAAAATACCCCAACGACGTCGCCATCATCACCCAAAACGTAGACGACCTTTTCGAGCGAGCAGGCTGCAAGAACATCTTACACTTGCACGGTTTTTTACCACGCCTTCGCTGTGAACAGTGCGGTGCAACCCAAATTATCGGCTACGCCAAACAAGAGCGAACCTTTACATGTAAAAGTTGTAATGGCTCCTTTCGCCCCGACATCGTCTTCTTCGGCGAAGCCGCTCCGATGTACGAACACCTCTATGATGCCATGCAAGACTGCCAATTTTTAGTCATCATCGGTTCAAGTGGAAACGTCATTGCGATGGATCATTTCGCTTTACATGTAAAAGTTTCCATCCTCAATAATTTAGAGCCAAGTGACGCCATTAACGAGAGGGTTTATACGAAAGTGTTGCATCAAAAAGCGACTGAGGCGATTGACGAAATTGTGGGGGATGTGGAGCGGTTTTTGCAAGGGTAATATTTTTGCTAAAATGCGAAGTATCTAAGGATAAAGAAGAGGGATGAGAAGACCACTTTTTACTTAGTGGGTCTCATGTTTCTCAAGACAAATGTTAGGAGTATAATTGAACACAATTGACAAATGGGCTGATAGAGTTTACTCTGAAACTGATTTTGGTAGAAGTATTGCAACTTCTGTATCTGGAATAATTGGTTTAGCTGTTTATTTAATAATTAATGATTGGGTTATTGCTGCTTTTTTATCAATAATTACATTTCCAATTGTTAGGATAATTTCTACAAGTCTAAATGAAAAAATCAATTTATATGCAATGCAAAGAAAACAAAAGAAATTATCTGAATATACTTACAATGGATTAAGCAGTGGTGAAAAAGAAGTTATTCAAGCGTTTGTAACAGCTGGTGGCACTGCTCTTACTTATTCGCATGTAAATAGTTTAGAGTTATCTGCACCAGCAATTGAAACTTTGATTCAGAGAGAAATAATATGGAATTCAATAACAGCTGATGGAATGCGTGAGACTTTTGCATTGGATACAGAAATTTTTGATATTGCACAAAAGAAGAGAAGTGAGAATATAAAGGAGTCCGAGCTAAACTTTTAACTTTTGTGAGGAGTTTTCATTTTCTTACATGTAAAAAAATCAGAAGTCAAGTCCTCAAGGTTATAATACAAAGCAATCTAGAATACATAAAAGGGGAAAATTATGGATAAATTTTTAGAAGCAGCCATAGAAGAAGCCCAAAAAGGTTTGGATGAGGGTGGCATTCCTATTGGTGCTGTTCTGGTGATAGACGGTAAAATCGTCGGGCGTGGTCACAACCAACGAGTTCAAAAAGGAAGTGCTGTTTTGCATGCGGAAATGGACTGTTTGGAAAATGCTGGACGTATTAGTGCCGCTGATTATCGTAGAGCAACGCTTTACTCTACTTTATCTCCTTGCGATATGTGCAGTGGTGCGATTTTGCTTTATGGCATACCCAAAGTAGTCATCGGTGAAAACCAGACCTTTTGTGGACCAGAAGAATACGTAAGGTCTAGAGGTGTCGAAGTTGAAGTCCTCAACAACCCAAAATGTGCTCAACTGATGGAATCTTTTATACAAAAGAATCCTGAACTTTGGAATGAAGATATTGGTGTATAAAAAGAAGTCAGAACTAAACTTATAACTTTTACAATCAATAAAATCTTTACATGTAAAGATTTACTACAAAAATTTATACCGCTTCTTCCCTAAGCTCCGATACGAAAGTTTCAGCTACAATAGATTGATATATAACACTCTACATGATTTTTAATTTACTTTTACGTGGAATTTTCTTATAAATGTTGCCCAGCCAAAGGGTTTTGTTCGACAAAATACACTGGAGGCACCCATGCTTAAAAAATTACTTTCTTCTTCATTAGACTCAAACTCAAGTGTGGTTCTTGCCACCGATTTAGATGGTACTCTGCTTGCAGGTTCATTGCCAGCACGTCGTCATTTACGTGAACTTTTCAGTGGTAACATTCCACATGCTAAGCTTATTTTTGTCTCAGGTCGAGGCTTAGAGTCCATCTTGCCACTTTTAAACGATCCAATGGTTCCTAGACCTGATTATATTATCGCGGATGTGGGGGCTACGGTAGTGCATGGCGACACGTTGCTGCCTGTTTTTCCCTTGCAACAGAGTATTTCCGATGTATGGCCAGGCACACAACAGGTTCTTGACGCTCTTGAGCCTTTTAGTTATTTAGAGCGCCAAAGTGTACCCCAAGAACGACGTTGTTCGTTTTTTGTGCGCGAAGGATTGATCGATGATGACCTAAGAGCTGTTGTGGAAGCCTTGGGTTGTGAGCTTCTTTTTTCAGCACATAAATACCTTGATATTTTGCCCAAAGGAACAGGAAAAGGGGCAACCTTGCGGAAGCTCTGTGCACAACTTGAATTTGCTCCTGAGCAAATTGTAACCGCTGGCGACACGCTCAATGATCTTTCGATGTTTAAAGAGGGTTTTTCGAGTATTGTTGTGGGTGGTTCTGAGCCAGCTTTAATTCATGCGGTGCGTGATTGCAAAGAGGTTTATCTCTCTTCTGGGGAGGGGTGTGCAGGCATTATCGAAGGGCTTGCGCATTATGAATTTTTAAAAAGTGAAAAGCCTTCTCTCATTCATAAAGCAGGAAAATCAGATTTGGTGATGGTCTATCATCGCTTGCCGTTTGATGAAATGGCAAATGGCAAACGACATAAACCAAAAAGCCCCAATGGCATCATTCCCACATTGTTGAATTTTTTCACGACAGGCATCAAAGGTTCATGGGTCGCTTGGTCATTGCAAGCTTCTAGAACGCCTGCAAATTTTGAGGTACAAGTGGATGTTGATGTTATCAAATACCCCCATTTACAAGCCGCGCGCATTCCTCTTTTAGCCAAAGATGTTGATCTGTTTTACAAGAAATTTTCCAAAGAAGCGTTTTGGCCCATCATTTTTTCATTTCCCGATAAGGTGGAGTTTAAGCAAGATCATTGGGAACATTACCTTGAAATCAACGAGATTTTTGCTAAACAAACGGCGCTAGAAGCCGCTAAAGGGGCACTTGTTTGGATTCATGATTATAATCTATGGATGGTGCCTGCCTTTTTGCGTATGCTAAGACCCGATCTTAAAATTGCTTTTTTTCACCATACCACCTTTCCGCCTGCTACTATTTTCAACATTATCCCGTGGCGTCGTGAGATCATCGGAAGTTTGTTGCAATGTGATTATATAGGCTTTCATATACCTCGTTATGTGGAAAATTTTGTGGATGTTGTGCAAAGTTTTGCACCTACCACGATACTCTCTCAAACACCATGCGCACCACGCTTTATGACCTATGGCTGTGCGCTTGGGGTCGATAGAGTGACCAATAGCATTCGTGTTGGAGGAAGAGAAGTTCACCTTGGGGCGCATCCTGTTGGCATTGACTGTGCCCAAATAGACCTTTTGCTCAAAAAATTAGCTGTTCGCCATAAAATCGAGAGTATTCGCAATGAATTTGTAGGCAAACGTGCCATTCTCTCTTTAGAAAGACTTGATTACGTCAAAGGTGCACTTGAAAAACTCTTAGCCTTTGAAACACTCCTTGAAAATCATCCTGAGTTTATCGGAAACTTGGTGTTACTCAACTTTGTAACGCCTGCTGCTCCAGGTATGGAAGTGTACGAAGCCCTGCGAGTCGATGTTGATACGATGGTTGGACGCATCAATGGTCGTTTTTCGACACTGGATTGGACGCCTGTGCGTTACTTTTACCGCTCTCTTGCGTATGAAGATGTCATTGCGTATTATGGTGTGGCAGATGTGGCGTGGATCACTCCCCTTCGTGATGGACTGAACTTAGTTGCCAAAGAGTATGTCGCAACACAAGGCAATCTTGGTGGCAAAGGCGTACTCGTCCTCTCCGAATTTGCAGGGGCTGCGGTGGAACTGCATGGCGCACTGCTCACCAATCCGTATGATGCTAAAAGTATGGAAGAAACACTTTATCTTGCGCTCACATTAGGCGAAGATGATCGAGCGTACCGCATGTCAAGGATGAATGCGATTGTGCGAAGTAACGATGTGCATACGTGGGGAGAGGGCTTTATGGACGCAGTCATGCACAAAAAGCAAATAAAATGACGATCAATTCATTTTTAGACTATTCCTTTATGGGAAATACCCTTTTGGATTATTGCCTCGCATTAGGGGGTTATACGTTAGGTACATTGTCTGTTTTTGTTTTGAAACATTACATTTTGGCAAAGCTTAAAATATGGATCAATGCGATTCCAACACAAGTGAGTGGTTTACTTATTCGTGTCATAGAAACCTATTTTATTCCTATTTTTTACTTTTCCATCTTCTATTTGTCACTAAAATTCCTGACATTGTCCTCGAAAATAGAGCATATCCTTGATGTGATGATGATCGTTTTATTAACGATGTTTTCCGTGCGTATTGTGATTGCCATTGCGCATTATAGTTTGCAACGCTATTTACAAAAGTCCGATGATTCGATTCAAAAGAAAGATCAGCTCAAAGGAATTAGTGGGCTGGTAAGTTTTGCGATTTGGATTATTGCCATCATGTTTCTTTTGGATAACCTTGGAGTAAAAATCTCCGCTGTCGTCGCAGGTCTTGGGATTGGTGGTATTGCCGTTGCTTTAGCTGCTCAAGCAGTGTTGGGGGATCTTTTTAGTTATTTTGTCATCTTTTTTGATAAACCTTTTGAAACGGGTGATTTTATTATGGTGGGTGATAAGTCAGGTATTGTCGAACACATCGGCATCAAAACAACACGCATGCGCGCACTCAGTGGCGAACAACTGGTTTTTTCTAATACCGATTTGACCAATTCACGTGTGCATAATTATAAAAGAATGGAAAGTCGAAGGGTCGTTTTTGCATTGAGTGTGACGTATCAGATTGCGCCAGAGTTGCTCAAAAAAATAACGACCATCGTCAAAGAGATCATTACAATGATCGATAATACAACGTATGATCGGGGACATTTTGCAACGTATGGAGATTCAAGTTTGAAGTTTGAATTTGTTTACTTCGTTAATGGTGGGGATTATAATACTTATATGGATATTCAACAGTCAATCAATCTTGCGATATTTGAAGCCTTTGACAAAGAAGGGATCGAATTTGCTTACCCGACTCAAACACTTTTTATTCATAAAAACACAGAGTAATTTTGGATTTTTTATGAGACAAAGGCTTTACATGTAAATCCCTTTGGTGTATGTTTTACGCTGGAGGAACTTTGATCATGTAACCAATACCTCTAATATTGATGATAAAATCTTCTTTCAAATTATTTTTTAGGCGGTTGATTTCTGTTCGTATGGTGGCATCATCGACATCCATATCAAAATCATTCCACACATTTTCTCGAAACATATCAAATCCACAAACAAATCCACGGTTCCGAGTTAAAAATTCGATAATTTGAAGCTGTCGTTTGGATAGAACTTGTGGTTCTTCGTGGAAATAAAGTGTCATCGTGTCACAATTAAAACTGTAAGAAGCTGAGAGTCTTTTGTGATGCATATCTTTTTTAGCGGTTTTGGAAATTCTATCAATTCTTAGATTGAGTTCTTTTAAATGAAAGGGTTTTTTCAAATAATCGTAACACCCAAGTTCAAATGCTCGTGATATATCTTCGATGTCAATGAGCGTTGAAATAAAAATAACAGGCATTATTTTTTTGTGTGCATGCAGTGTTTCTAAAATGGTTAATCCATCAACATTGGGTACGTTGATATCAAAAACAAGCAAGTCAAATTTTTCATTTTCTAAAATTTGAAGACAGATATTGCCATCTCTTACGGAAGTGATGACATGACCAATGGTTGTGAGGTACTTTGTGATAGATTCATTTAAGAGAATATCATCTTCTAAGAGTAAAATTTTCATGTGTTTAGCACTTTAAATTGATATGAAAAGGATGTTATATTTTCACTTGAATGCAGTGTTATTTTTACATTTTCTTCCTTACAAATTCTTCTGACGAGATTGAGCCCCAATCCAAAGCCTTCTTGTGATTGTTCTTCCCTGTAGTATTCTTCAAAAATTTTTTCAGGTTCTTGGATTTTTCGTGAGTGTGATGCAATGAAAAAATGACAATTATCATGCTCTTGATGCAATGAAACAATAATCTGTTCATTTTCAAAGGTATATTTAATAGCATTGGTGAGGTTGTTATCGATGATACGTTGTAATTTTGTCTCATTAAAAAAGATATATATCTGACTCAAATTGGATTCAAAGAGAAACATTGATTTTGCTTTGTCAGCAACTTGAGCAAAAAAATCAATGCGACTGCGGACATAGTCAACTAAATCAATCCTTTGTTTCATGTAGTGGATATGGTCTTTTTTAACCAAATAACTCAAATCATCATACATTGAAAAAATACTTTTAGCGGCGACTTCGATATTTTCCAAGTAAACACTTTTCCCAAATTCCATCTCGTGCAGTTCGATATTGCCCATAATAACACTGAGTGGTGAATTCATTTCGTGGACGGTATAACGCAAAAATTGCCTATGGGATGCCAAAAGATTTTCAGAATAATTCATCTGCTTTTCTAAACGTTTGGACTGCTCTTCATAATCACGAGCACTTTGTTCAATTAAGTGGGTCAATGATTCAATCGTTTTAAAAGTTCTAAAATAAGAAGTATCTTTTTTATTCATATCCGTATTTGTATGTTTGGCAGGAAGAGGACTTTCTTCTGATTCGCTTAAAGCAACAACGGTCAGTGTTTGATTCAGGAGTTTATTGTGACCATCATGATGATAAAATTCAGAGTAGGTGTAAAATCCTGAAGTGGTGGCCGTTCGTGCAAAAGATCCAATCCCCAGTTTGATAAGAAATGGCATAAATCTTCGTCGTGCCATACAGGAGAAGATAAAAAATGTTTCTGTGTTGATCGATTGTAAATTTTCTAAGGATTCTATAGGGTCTTGCATCAAAGATTCAGCATCGCCAAAACCAATTCTGACTTGATCTCCTTCATTGAGATTTCCACTGTAACTAAGGCTTCCATCTTCATGTTTTGCAATGACAGCTCTTACCATCGTAACGCTATTTTTTTCAAGGATAAGGGGAAATTCTGTTTGTGAAAAATTACCGCCGAGGTATTTATCATAAAAATCAGTCGCTCTCATATCATCGATCATGTAAACTCTATTATTTTGAACCTTGGTAAGTATATGTGTTAGTCCTATGGGTTTCCAATCAAATTTATAATTCGTTGCGACTTGAAGAATATCAGAATTTAAAGAGACTCCCACCACACCTTCCCCTATGAGTGTATGTTGAGATGAAATATAGGTTTGTTCAAATTTTCCATTGTCTCCTGCCATACCACCACAAACAGGAACGGTTGAATCGAAGGTTTCAACACCTTGCAAAAACTCTTCGGCATTCATATGAGTACCGTCAGAAAAAAGAATCAGTAATTTTGTATTGGGTGTTATCAAATCCGATGCTAATTTCATACCGCATTGAAACGAATCATCATTTTGTGCATAGGCTGTCTTGATAAAGGTATGCTCAAAAATACTAATAGAGATAATGGTTCGGAATGTTGTGATGGACTCGCCGTATATCTCTCCATCCGTGGTCGTTCCTATACAAATAGCGTTTGGAAGATGACTTAGGATAACGTCACTGGTATACTTTAACACTTCTTTACCGTGGCCACAAAATATTTGTACTAAAACATTTTTTTCATTGACAAATAATGAAAAATCTATAATACTTGGCAGAGAACCTGTTTCATAACAAAAATTATAGGTTTTCATAAAATGTCTCCTTTCCCCGTTTTGACCTTAAAATAAAGATACCCAATAGTAGCTTTCAAAAAGTTGCTTTAAGCGATGAAGTTGCAAAAAAAAAGCTTTACATGTAAAGAGATTACGTATTTACTCACAAATTTCTGTTTGCAATAAGGCATATTTGCAATCAATACTGTTGCTATATTCATGCTAGATTACTAGTATATAATCTTCAGTGATAGTTAAGACAACAAAAAATACGTAGGTTATGGGAGGCCAAAAAAATATTCTATAAAACATGAGTAATACAGTGTATGTACGTGCTTCATAGTGAATTTAAATTGGTGAGTTTTTTGATGGTTCATGTCTGGTAATATGCAAAAAATACATATTATAGGTATTTAAATGAGATTTTCAAAAAGCTTATAGATATCAATATGCTTTTTTCGCATATTGTTGCATTTAGTAATAGAGTAACACTAATTTTAAGGGGTAAAAAGATGTTAAAGAAAATGTTAATCATCAATGGCGTGAAAACGACTTTGGTTGCGGACGTAGAAGATAAATTATCTGATGTGCTTCGAAAACAACTAGGGCTCACAGGTACAAAAGTAGGCTGTAACAGTGGTGAATGTGGTACATGTACTGTTATTCTTAATGGTAAACTTGTTAGATCATGTATTACGAAGATGAAAAAGATTGAAGACAATGATGAAATTATTACCATTGAAGGTGTCGGTACTAAAGACAAGCTTCACCCACTTCAAATTGCTTGGATGGTCTATGGTGCAGCACAATGTGGTTATTGTACACCAGGTTTCATCGTCTCTGCTAAAGTTCTTCTAGAGCAAAACAACAACCCAACACGTGAAGAAGTCAGAGATTGGTTCCAAAAAAACAAAAACCTCTGCCGTTGTACAGGATACAAACCTCTTGTTGATGCGGTTATGGATGCAGCAAAAATCATGAGAGGCGAATTGGATATTAAAGATTTCTGGAAAAAAATACCAGAAGGTGCGTCATTGGTTGGCTCATCTTATATTCGTCCTTCTGCTATGGCAAAAGTTACGGGAACATGGGACTTTGGAGCAGATTTAGGCTTAAAACTTCCCGTTAATACCCTTCATGCAAAAATTGTGCAAGCCGAAGTTTCTCATGCAAATATTATCTCAATTGATACTGAAGAAGCTAAAAAAGTCCCTGGTGTTGTTGCTGTTTTAACCTATAAAGATGTTAAAGGAACGAACAGAATTAACGGTTTGGCTTTCCCTACAAATAAAGGTGATGGTCTAGATCGTCCTATCTTAAACGATACCAAAATCTTCCAATACGGCGATGCAATCGCTATTGTCCTCGCCGAAAATGAAAAAGCAGCACATGCGGGTGTTGATAAAGTTAAAGTGGAACTCGAAGTTTTACCAGCGTATATGAATGCTCCTGATGCCATGGCAAGTGATGCTATCGAGATTCACCCAGGCACTCCAAATGTTTACTTTACGAATCACATTAGCAAAGGGGCAGAAACTGCGCCTATTATGAAAGAGGCTGCTTATGTTGTAGAAGACAGTTTCTATACACAACGCCAACCTCACTTACCTCTTGAACCAGATGTTGGTTTTGCGTATGTTGACGATGACGGTAAACTTATCATTCACTCAAAAAGTATCGCATTACACTTCCATGCTTTGATGATCGCCGAGGGTGTCGGTATGAAAGCAGAAGATGTCTATATTGTCCAAAACAATACGGGTGCTACATTTGGTTATAAATTTAGCCCAACGATGGAAGGTTTACTCGGTGTTGCGACGATGGCAACGGGAAGACCGGTTTATCTTGAATTCAATATGAAACAACAAATTACCTATACAGGTAAGCGTTCTCCATTCTGGACAACAATGAAATTGGCTGCTAACAAAGAAGGTAAACTCTTAGCATTGGAATCTGATTGGAGTGTTGATCATGGTCCTTACTCAGAATTTGGTGACTTGTTAACACAACGTGGTTTCCAATTTGGTTGTGCGGGTTATATGATTCCTAACATTCGTGGTAATGGACGCACTGTTTGTACCAACCATGGTTGGGGTTCAGCATTCCGTGGGTACGGCTCTCCTGAGATTATGTTCCCATCCGAAGTGCTCATTGACGAATTGGCTGAAAAAATTGGTATGGATCCGTTTGAATTCCGCTATAAAAATATTTACAGACCAGGTGATACAACCCCAACCAGTTGTCAGCCAGATGTCTATTGTTTAGAAGAACTCTTTGATAAAAGTCGTCCTGTTTACGAATTAGCGAAAAAGACAGCGGCTGCCAAGAATGCAAACGCAGCTGCTGGTAAAAAATACGGAGTGGGTGTTTCTACTAACATTTATGGTTGTGGCTTAGATGGTCCAGACTCTTCTGAAGCATGGGCTGAGATTACTGCAAAAGGTGTTACGGTAGGAAATTCATGGGAAGATCATGGTCAAGGTGCCGATGTTGCGACTTTAACCTTTGCGCATGAAACATTAAAACCTTTGAATCTTAAACCAAGCCAAATTGATTTGGTTTTGAACGATATGACTAAAACACCAAACAGTGGACCAGCTGGCGGAAGTCGTTCGAATGTTTTAACGGGTAATGCTACAGTTGTTGCATGTAGAAATTTACTTGAAGCATTGAAAAAAGCAGATGGAACGTATCGCACTTATGCTGAGATGATCGCTGAGGGTCGCGAGGTTAAATACATGGGTAAATGGACAGCACCATGTACCGATACACCTCCAACAGATGGTCAAGGAAATCCATTTGCAGCGTATATGTATGGTGTTTGTATCGCTGAAGTTGAAGTTGATACCAAAACTGGTAAAACGAATGTTGAGAAAATGACGTTAGCGTCAGATGTTGGAACCATCATTAATAAACTTGTTGTTGATGGACAGATGTACGGTGGTCTCGTTCAAGGTATCGGTCTTGCATTGAGCGAAGATTTTGATGATCTTAAAAAACATACAACTCTAACAGGCTGTGGTATTCCAAAAATCAAAGATGTCCCAGATAATCTTGATCTTATCTATACCGAATACCAAAGACCAAACGGCTTACTAGGTTCTGCAGGTGCAGGTGAAATGCCTCTTGCAGCTCCACATGCGGCCATTATTAATGCTATTTACAATGCGTGTGGTGCAAGAATTACGCACTTACCAGCACGTCCAGAAAAAGTGTTGGAAGCTTTAGCTAATTAGTCTTTTTAGAAAAAGCTTATTAGAAGATGTGTGAGATACTCTTTGTATCTCACACATTCATTTGCCTTTAACGCGATACTATGAGGATATAAGAATGGATTTAGATAAATTATTGGAAATTAGCAATCAATGTATTCATTCAGAACCCCCCGTATGCGTTGCATCGTGTCCGGTTCATATGGATGTGATTGCATTTGTGTCTGAAATTGAAAAAGGTAATTTTGCTGGGGCTTATACAATCATGGAAGCTAAAATCCCTTTTAGCCGTCTGATTGGAAAAATATGTGACCATCCTTGTGAAGCAACGTGTGTCAGAAAAGACGTTGGAGGAAGCATACGCATCAGCGAACTTGAAAAAACTGTCATTGATTTAGGGTATATCAAACCCAAAAAAACTTTCATCTTACCCAAGACAAAAGGTACTGTTGCCATCATTGGTGGAGGGTTAAGTGGGTGTGTTGCAGCGGTTGAGCTAGATAAAAAAGGGTACAAAGTCAGCATTTATGAAAAATCAAACCGCTTAGGTGGATGCCTTTGGGATTATGAAGGTAAAGGTTTAGAAACCGCCATCATAGAAGAAGAACTTTTGGTGATGCAACAAAAAGGTATCACTGTTTACTATGATACTGAAGTATTAGAAGAAAATCTTCAAAATTATATTGAAAAATATGATGCTGTTTACTTGGGAACAGGGTGTTGGAATAAAGCATATGCGATCCATCCTGATACGTTTCAAGTAGGTGAACGTTCCTTGTTTATAGGTGGAAAAATTCAAGCTCATACACGTTCGATTATCGGCTCTGTAAGTTCTGGTAAACGTGTCGCTATCTCAATAGATCGTTATATTTCAAAAACCTCTATGACCGCATCTCGTGAGCGTGAAGGAGTTTTTGAAACGAAATTAAAATATAAAATCGATACCGTAAAACCCGCTGAAACAGTAGTGAAAACATCGCTTATTTACTCCGATCATAAAGCGATAGAAGAGGCCAAGAGATGCCTTAAATGCCAATGTGATGAGTGTATCAAGGCATGTGCGCATATGCAACGATTTAATATCACACCGGATAGATATATTAGAAGCATCAATCATAATGAACGGATTGTTCTAGGAAACAGAAGTGCCAATGCGATGATTAATTCTTGTACGGAGTGTGGTTTGTGTAAAGAAGTCTGCCCCATCGGAATTGGGATGGCTGATATTATTCATGCCACAAGACGGAGCATGGTAGAACGTGGAAAAATGCCACTTTCCGCGCATGATTTTGCACTGAAAGATATGCAATTTAGCCAAAGTGATTCATTCTCAATGGTTCGAAAACAGCCCAGTAAAGAACAATCCAAAGATCTCTTTTACTATCCTGTAATTGCCTTTTCTGGCTATGCGAGAGGCTTGTACAAGGGATCAGGAAAAACGGGTTATCTCTTTTATCCAGGATGTCAACTGAGCGCAACCCATACGGATTATATTGGCGAGATTTATAAACATGTGGTGGGTATTATTAAAGCAAAAGATGCGGATAACGATGTTGGTCTTTATTTAGGGTGTTGTGGTGCCCCTGCGGATTGGGCAGGAAGGCTTGATCTCATGCCAGAAAGTGTGGAAAAAATCCACAAGGTGTGGACAGAAATGGGTGAGCCTACGTTTATCTTAGCCTGTTCCAGTTGTGCTTCTACCTTTGAAAAATATCTACCGATGATCAAGACAATCTCTTTATGGGAAGTGTTAGATAAATATGGTTTACCTACGACGGATATTAAAAAAGGTAAGCGAGTTTTGAGCATTCATGATGCGTGTGCGAGCAGACATAATACAGCAGTACATGATAGTATCAGAAGCATCGTTAAGACCTTAGGCTATACCATCGAAGAGCTTGAATATTCCAAAGAGAAAGCAAAATGTTGTGGCTATGGTGGTTTAGTTTCAAATGCGAATCCTGAACAAGCCGATGTTTTTGTGAAGGACCGTATTAACGAGAGCAAACAAGATATTTTGGTGTATTGCGCGATGTGTAAAGATGCCATTGTCAAAGGCAATAAAAGAGCATATCATATTTTAGACCTTATTTATGGCATTGAGAAAGATGAAGATTCTCCTCAAAAAATGCCAACACTTTCTGAGCGACAAAACAATCGAAAACGACTCAAACATCAACTTCTTAAAGAGATATGGAACGAAGAGGAGAGTGCCATGGACACAACGTATGATTTTACACTGCATATTTCAGATGAAATCACCGCAATGATGGAAAAGCGATTTATTTTGTTGAGTGATGTTGAAAAGGTGATCGATAATTCTCTTACACATAAAGAGCGGTTTTTTAACCCTGAAACATCAGATTTTCTCGCACGATTGAGGGTTCAAAATGTGACGTATTGGGTGAAGTATGACGAAAATGGCAGTGACATCACGATTAAAGATGTTTACAGCCATAGAATGGAAGTGGTGGAGTCCTAAGATGGAAAATAAAATCGATACACAAATACCATGGATGTGCGATAAATGCCAGAAAGCATTGGTATCACAAAAGGTCAAAGTGCGCTATCTTGATGGAAATTTTGAAGTAGAACTTTTAAAGTGTCCTACTTGCAATATGGTGTTTATTAGCGAAGATTTGGCATTAGGCAAGATACTTGAAGTTGAAAAAAGCTTAGAGGACAAGTAACGTGATGAATGTCTATGAAAGCAGCTCGATGCAAGAAGCTACAGGAGAAACCTTACGTCCTGGAGGGTTTATACTGACCGATAAAGCTGTTAGCTTTTGTGCTTTGAATAAGCAGATGAGAGTGCTTGATTTAGGCTGTGGCATGGGAGCAACGGCTTCGTACCTTTATCAAAATCATGAAATGAAAGTGGTTGGCATTGATCCTTCTGAAAAGTTATTGACTATCGCAAAAGCAAAAAATCCTTTTGCAACCTTTGTCTTAGGGTCGGGTGATGCTCTCCCTTTTGAGCAGGAGAGTTTTGAGTGTGTTTTAGCAGAGTGTACCTTGTCACTGATGCATGATTTACATGTAACCTTACACGAGGTGTATAGAGTTTTGAGCAATGAGGGTTGGTTTGTCATCAACGATGTCTATGCCAAAAATTCTGAAACACTAAGAGAAATGGACAATTTTTCTATCACTTCGTGCATGCGGGGAATGCATGATCTGCCTTTATTAAAAGAGGCATTGGAAACAATAGGATTTGAGATCATGCTTTTGGAAGATTGTTCTCAACTCTTAAAAGAGCTTATGGTCAAAATCATCTTCTCTCACGGATCTATGGGCTCCTTTTGGGGCAAAACCATCGAAGGAGAAGAAGCTCAAACATGTTGTCATTTTGAACAGAATATTAAACAATGCAAGCCAGGTTATTTTATCTTAATCGCAAAAAAAGGAAAAAACAATGGATGAATTATCACTACGTTTATTTAAACTCTCATCAGCTGGATTTTGCTGTGCTCAGATTATGTATAAACTTGCTCTTGAAGATGAAGGGATACAGAACGATGATCTAATCCGAGCTGCACAAGGTCTATGCCGAGGTATCGCCGATACACAACAAACGTGTGGCGTTTTGAGTGGTGGCATTGGTGTTGTAGGCCTTTATGCTGCTAAAGCAAAAGAAGAAGAGAGCGCCAAAGAAGATTTTACACAGATGGTTACTGAATTTCATGAGTGGTTTAATGTGGAATTTGGCGCTACCAAATGTGTTAATCTGATAGGCGTTACTGATTTTCATGGTGCAGATCAGAGTTATAAGCTGACCTGTGCGGAGATGATCAAAAAGGCATATGTCAAAGTCTATGAAATTTTGTTGGAACACGGCTATAAATACGGGAATAGAAGGTAGATAAGATGACAATGACCTCTTCAACGCACATTGAAAGTTTGTGCCCGATTTGTTTGCGTAAGCTGGATGCTTACATGTACGATGAGGGTACTACCACCTACATACACAAAGTATGCTCAGAACATGGAGCGTTTAAAACCGTTGTATGGCGAGGTAATATGCCCATGCGCGAGTGGTCTCGCACTAAAGAGAGGGCTTACATCAAAAGCCCTATCACACAGGTAGATCAAGGGTGTCCCTATGACTGTGGATTGTGTAGTTCACACAGACAACACACGTGCACGGCGCTCATTGAAGTAACCACGCGTTGTAATCTTAGTTGCCGTTTTTGTTTTGCGGATGCTCTTGATTCCATAAGTAAAGATCCATCGTTAAAACAGTTACGTTTTCAGTTTGAGAGTATTTTAAAAGCTTCTGGTAAATGCAATATTCAACTCTCTGGTGGTGAACCAACGGTAAGAGATGATTTAGCAGATATTGTTCGTCTAGGCGTTGAACTGGGTTTCCCTTTCATTCAAGTCAATACCAATGGTATTCGTATGGCGAATGATGAAGCCTATGTGAAAGCTTTAAAAGAAGCAGGACTTAATTCTATCTTCTTGCAATTTGATGGAATTGATGATGCAATTTATGAAAAACTGCGCAGAAAGGCTCTGTTTGATGTTAAATGCCAAGCGATTGAGAATTGCCGAAAATTCGGCATTGGTGTTGTGCTGGTTCCTACCATCGTACCTAACATTAATGTGGATAGCATTGGTGAGATCATACGTTTTGGTGTAAGTCGATCTCCTGCGGTTAGAGGCGTACATTTTCAGCCCGTAAGTTATTTTGGGCGCATTCCTGAAACGCCAAAAGATGCAGATAGAATCACCTTACCCGAAGTGATGGAACATATTTGCGAACAAACCAATCAGATGGTTTCACTGCAAAGTATGCAACCTCCTGGATGTGAAAATGCGCTCTGTTCTTTTAATGGCAATTATCTGATAGAAGAGGGTATTTTAAAACCTGTGACGAAGAGGTCATGTTGTTCAGGGGAAAGCGAAAATGCAGAAGTGGGTGCGACTAAAGCTAAAGCTTTTGTGGCACGTAATTGGTCGTATCAAAAACAACACATTCAAGAAGAAAAACTCTCTGATTGGGACAAAATTCTCAGTGCAATTGCAAACAACGCTTTTAGCATTTCAGGAATGGCGTTTCAAGATGCGTGGAATGTGAATTTAGAGCGTATTAGAGATTGTTGTATTCATGTCTCTACTACGGATGGTAGGCTCATACCTTTTTGTATGTATAACATCACCAACAGGGATGGAGAGTCCCTTTATCGAGGCGCAAAGAGGATACGATGAACGTAACACCCTTAGAGCATTGGATCATAGAGCGTACTCACATTGCACACAAAAGCCAAGAAGCCATGCGTGCATATCAGCTCGGCGAACTGATTAAAACATTAGCATATGCAAAAGAGAAGAGCCGATTTTATCAGGCAATGTTGAAAGATATTGACCTAAACTCTATCGTATCTTTTAAAGATTTTGAGCGCATTGCATTTACAACCGCAGATGACATTAAACGCAATGCGTATAATTTTGCCTGTGTCCCGAGTAATGAAATTGAGCGTATTGTGACCTTAAATACTTCGGGTACGACAGGAGATGAGAAGCGCATCTTGTTCACGCAGCAAGATTTGGAGTTGACCATTGACTTTTTTCAATATGGGATGCGCTGTTTGGTTGATGAAAGCGACAAAGTATTGGTTTTACTTCCCGGTTCTGCTTATGGAAGCATTGGGGATTTACTAAAAAAAGCATTAGCGCTTTCGAAAATTGAGTGTATCGTTCAGGGGATACTGAATGATGTTGAAAAAACGGCTTTGTGTATCGAAGAAAATAACATTACATGTATTGTGGGTATACCAATGCAAGTGTTGTATTTGAGTAAAGCCAAACCTGAGGTATTTGCAAAGCATATTAAAAAAGTTCTTTTAAGTACAGATTATGTCCCTGATGTACTCGTCGAGGCGCTTAACGATAATGGAGAGTGTCACGTTTTTAACCATTACGGCATGACAGAGATGGGATACGGTGGAGGTGTTGAGTGTGAATGCCTCAATGGCTATCATTTACGGGAAAATGATCTCTATTTTGAAATCATAGACCCCATTACGGGTCAGCCTGTGGAAGATGGCGTGTATGGCGAAGTTGTTTTTACAACGCTCCATCGTCAAGCAATGCCACTTATTCGTTATAGAACAGGCGATATGGCACGCTTTTCTACCAAACCGTGTGCGTGTGGCACTTTTTTGCGAACTATGGAAAAAGTGTTGGGTCGCATGGAAAATAAAATAGACATTAATGGGCATGCAATTCATTTAAGAGAGTTCGATGAAATTCTTTTACGCTTCCCTCGTATTTTGGATTATAAGCTTACGGTATGTGAGAAAAACAGTTTACATGTAAAGCTTATCCTTGCCAACAAAGAGCGTTGTGTAGCGTTAAAAGAAGAGGTAATCCGTCGTATTCGAGACTGTTTTCCGTTTGAATTTAATTTTAGACTTCATGTAGAAGAAGACGATCACTCACCCAAAATGACCAACAGCATGATCAAAAGAAAGATAGACAACAACATAAGAAACAAAGGATGACGGATGAAAACCATAATTGAACATATTGTGGATAGTTTAAATGAAGAACACGAAGTTGTTACCGCAACGATATTGCAAAAAAGTGGTTCAGCACCTAGAGAAGCTGGAGCTAAAATGCTGATTCGTAAAGATGCCTCTATTGAAGGAACGATTGGTGGAGGCACACTAGAAGCTATGGCAATACAATTAGCGCCTGAAGTATTTAAGACGAAACAGTGTTCTGTTGAAGACATTGAATTAACCGATGATGACGCAAGAGCTGCTGGTATGGTATGTGGTGGTGAAGTCAGTGTTCTTTTGGAGTACATAGACGCACTTGATATTTCACAACTCAATATCTATCATAAAGCAAAAGAGCTCAAAGTTTCAGACACAGATTTTGTGATGATTACAAAGATTTCACAGTCAAAAAGACACCTTTCCGGTAAAAATAAATGGATATGTACTGAAACGGATCTCTTTGGTGAAGAAGATAAAGAGGTTCAGAACATTGTAAAAGAGCTTCGAGAAAATTTTAACCATATCAAATTTCATCTTTATGTTGGAAACAATAGGTATATGATTGAGCCTTTTTATACGACAGATAAGCTTTATATCGTTGGAGCAGGGCATATTTCTCAACAAATTGCAGCTCTTACTAAAACACTTGGTTTTTACACAGCTATTTTGGATGATAGGGAAGCATTTGCCAACAAAGAGCGTTTTCCTACGGCAGATGAAGTACATGTTGTTCCTTCAACCTATGAGGGGTTACTTCAAGATGTGCATATTGCTAAAAACAGTTATATTGTTATTGTTACCAGAGGTGTTGATAAAGTGGTCCTAGAGCAAGCGCTTCAGGCAAAGGCAAAATACATTGGTATGATTGGAAGTAAAACGAAAAAAAATTACGTTTATTCTCAACTTCTGCAAGAGGGTTTTGCGCAAAAAGATCTGGATGATGTCTGTTGCCCTGTTGGTGTTTCTATCAATGCTCAAACGCCTGAGGAGATCGCTATTAGTATCGTTGCAGAACTTATAAAAGTTAGAAGAAGCTAACTTATGGAAAAGAGCAACATCGCTGTTCTTATTATTGCCGCTGGGTATTCTTCTAGGATGCACGATTTTAAACCCCTTTTGCCCTTTGGGCAAATAACTGCTGTGGAGAGATTAATTCAGACCTACCAAACCCATGGGATAGAGCATATATACGTTGTCACGGGACATAGGCAGGATGATATTATTGAGGCACTGCAAGGGTATAAGGTTCATATCGTTTATAATGAGGATTATGCAAAAGGTATGTTTAGTTCTATTCAAAAAGGGTTGAGTGCCATAGATGAAACAGTGGTGGCGTTTTATATGCAGCCAGTAGACATTCCACTCATTAAAATGAAAACCCTTGAAAGCTTATACGAAGCATATATCCATGAGCATAAGGGCGTTCTTTATCCTACTTTTCTTGGGAAAAAAGGTCATCCTCCGCTTATTGATATGAAGTATAAAGAGAAGATTTTAGCAAGTGATGGGAACGGTGGACTTAAAAAAGTATTGGAAGCGTTTAAGGAAGATGCTTTACATGTAAACGTGTCTGACCAATCGGTTTTAATGGATATGGATATACTGGATGATTACATTAATCTTGTCGTCTATGAAGTGATGAATACTCCCACTAAAGAGGAGTGTTTGGCGATCATGTTAGAAAATGAGGTACCTGAACCTATCATTAGACATTGTGAAGCGGTGGAGGGCATGGTCAGTAAAGTGTATGAGGGCATTACTTCTTTTGGGCTCAATATTAATAAACAAACTTTAAGTGCTGCGGCATTGTTACATGATATTGCCCGTCAAGAGAAAAATCATGCCTTTATTGGTGCCCAAAAACTACGCGCGATGGGTTATGAAGCCATCGGTAATATCATTGAAACGCACATGGACATTGATGTCAAAGACCATACTCCTTTAAATGCCAATGAGCTACTCTTTTTAGCCGATAAATTAGTGTGTGAAGATGAGGTGTGTGGTTTTGAAAAACGCTTTGAAAAGGCGCTTAAAAAATGTGAAGGCAATGATGAAGCACAGCGCAACATCACAAGACGCTTAAATGCCACAAAAGCGATTATTTCAAAAATAGAAAATCTAACGGGCAAAGTTTTTAACGATGGTTGAAAAAGTCTATTTGCTTCGACATGGGCACATTGATAATGGGAGTGAAAAAAGGTATCTTGGTCGGACGAATATTTCCCTTAATAGACAAGGAAAAGAGCAAGCTCACATCTTACATGACTATTTTAAAGCAATTCCTATTGATATGATTTTTACGAGTCCACTCAAGCGCTGTTTACAAACTGCACGTATTCTTTGCGTTGATAAACCTATTACTTATCATATTGTAGAAGCATTTGCAGAGATTGATATGGGCGATTGGGAAAATGTGGAAATGTCATATATCGCGTCACACAATCCAGAACTGTATGTTCAAAGAGGTGAAGATTTAGAATACTTTACCCCACCCAATGGCGAGAGCTTTCATGATATGGCAAAACGTGTCAGAGATGCCTTTGATGCCATTACTCACCATGCAACGGGTACTCTTCTCATCGTCGCTCATGCAGGTGTTAATCGCATGATACTGTCCTATATTCTAGGTATAGAAATTAGGGATATGTTTACAATAGAACAACCTTACGCATGTGTGAATGAATTAACGTGGAATCAACAATGTATGCAGTGGAATTATCAAAGAGTTTTATAAAGAGGCTTTACATGTAAAGCCTCTTTATGATTGAATTCGCTTAATTAACTTTTGCTTTTTCGAGCTTTTTACGTTCGACTTTCATACGATCTTGAAATTTTTTACTGCGGTCTTTCGCAAAGAGTTGCATGTCTTCCACTTCGTCCATTTCATCCACAATCTCAACACCTAAAAGCGTCTCGATAGCATCTTCAAGTGTCACAACACCTGCGGTTTGACCGTAGCTATCAAATACCACAAAAAGATGAGTTTTACGTTTAATAAATTGGTCAATCAAGTTTGGAACAGGCAAATACTCAGAAACCATATGGACTTCATGTGCAATATCTGCGAGTGTTGTTTTATCGTGATCTTCCACACTCTCTTCTAAGATGCGTTGATTAAAAGCAATGCCCACAACATCATCCAAAGTCTCACCAAAGACAGGAATACGTGAGTGAATATACATACGATCATCTTCAATCGCAGTTTCAATGGTAGTAGTCGCTGGCAAAGCAAACACAACACTTCGAGGTGTCATAATATCTTTGGCTTTGATATTTTTAAGTTTTAAAAGATTTTCAATCAGGTCACTTTCTTTGCTAAGGATTGATCCCTCTTTTTCACCCATTGCAACGACTGCCATAATCTCATCACGTGAAAAATTGCCTTGGTGTTTTTTGTTTCTTGAAATATAGTTGGTCAAAAGTGATGAAATCCATGTGAATGGCGTACTAATTGTCACCAAAAATTCGATCATATAGGCTGATGGAATCAAGAGTTTTTTCCAGTAAAGTGCACCAATGGTTTTGGGAATAATCTCTGAAACATATAATATGAGTAGCGTTACGACAAAAGCAACTAGAGTTTGCCATTCAGCACCAAAGAGGATTTGAGTTTGAGCACCCACTCCTGCTGCTCCCATAGTATGGGCAAAGGTATTGAAGGTTAAAATCGAAGAGATCGGTTTGTCGATATTGGCTTTTAATCCTTTAATCATTGAAATAACAGTTTCATTGTTTTCTTTGGGGAGTGTTTCAATGTAAGAGTTTGTACTCGAGAGTAAAACTGCTTCTAAAACAGAACAGAGGAACGATACGGAAAGAGCAAGAGAAAGATAGACGATCAGAAGTGTCATAGAATAACTCCCCTGAGATTAACGAAATGAAAACTAACCGAGTCCGGTTCGCTTTGGGTCATACAGAATTCCTTTAAAATATTTTGTGCGTTATTATAGCATAAACAAAATACTACTTTATTACAGGCTCAAATGTAAGCGAGATAGAATTGACACAATGGCGGGTATTTTTTTGTGTAATTTTTTCGCCTTCAAAAACATGCCCCAAGTGCGCACCACAGGCATTACAGAGGATTTCAGTGCGTCTGCCATCACGGTCCGTTTCGCGCCTTATCGCACCTGGTAGTTCATCATCAAAGCTTGGCCAACCGCATCCTGAATGAAACTTGTCAGATGAGCTATAAAGCGGGGCATTGCACTGTTTGCAGTGGTAGATTCCTTGGGCATAAAAGTCGTTGTATTGCCCAGAAAATGGCATTTCTGTACCTTTGTGAAGGATGACGCGTTCTTCTTCTGGCGTCAGAGAATGGTGTGTCATAAAAAATCCTTTATCAAATGATGAAAAATTATGCACAAGGGTTTTTAAAAGAGCAAAAAACCTCTTTACATGTAAAAGTTATAACTATTTTTGTGTAAGAATGTCTTTACATGTAAAGATTAGACGGTTGGTTATAGGTTATTTAAAAGTCTATTCACTTTCAGATTTGGTCAAATGTCTTAGTTTTTCAATAAAAGATTTTTTACCGATAAAAGAGAGCATATCGTTTTCGCGAATTTTATAAGATTTCTCAACATCAAATGTCCAGTTATCTCTGGTTTTGCAGGCAATGAGATGGATCTCATTTTCAAACATGGCTTCAACGTCACTCACTTGTTTACCAATCAGTGATTTTGTGACGAGAAACTTTGCAATTTTGATGGTACTACTAAAATCAACTTGGTCGATAACAACGTTACCTACAAGGTTTTCAACGAGTTTTTTAGCGGATTCTCTCTCAGGATAAATAACTTTAAAGGCCCCAAGTCGCGCTAAAATTTCACCATGCGTCAGTGTGATAGCTTTGGCAATAATATTTTTATTGTCCAGCTCTTTCAGTGCCATGAGCGTTAAAATGCTCGCTTCAATATTTTCACCAATACTGATAATAACTGTATCAAGTCCCACAACACCCGCTTCTTGAAGAGCTTTGGTATCAGTACTGTCTAATATAAGTGCATCTTGAATGTAGTCACTAATTACTTGAATTTTATGGGGATCGTTGTCGATAGCAATGATGTCCATGCCTTGCTCAGCCAGTCCTTTAGCGATGTGAAAGCCAAATTTGCCAAGACCTATAACAGCGTAAGTTTTCATAATAAAATCCTTCCTTCTGGGTACTGTATATGTTTAATTTTTTCTTTTCCTATGATGAGAAATCCAAAGGCAAAAATACCCATTCGTCCTATGAGCATTAGCGCTATAATCATCGACTTACCAAATGTACTAAATTTGTCTGAAAGGCTCAGTACATCACCATTTCCAACGGAAACACCTACCGTACAAAAGGCCGAAACCACTTCAAAAAGGGTTGCCATAAAGTTTGAATGCTGTGTTTCTGTTAAGATGACGGTGGCGGTAATGGTGATAAAGGAGGCGACTAAAATGATGGCGGAAGAACGGTTAATAACTTCTTGAGGAATGGTACGTTTGAAGGCATTGGGTTGTTGGTTACTGATCTTAATCGTGTGCAGTGTTGCGATGATCAAGACTGCAACTGTGGTGATTTTGATACCACCCGCCGTACTGCCTGCCCCGCCACCAATCATCATGTAGATGGTGGAACAAAAGAGGGAGGCGTCACTCAGTTGTGAAAGATCTAAGCTATTAAATCCTGAAGTTCTAAAATTGATGGAGAGAAAGAAGCTATTTAGGATGCTATGATAGAGCGACATATGTCCAAAAATACCTTTATTGTCCCATTCAATCGCTAAAAAGAGCAGTGTACCTGAAACAATGAGAATGAGTGTTCCCACAAGAGTGATTTTTGTATGAGCTGAGAGCATGAAGCGCTTATGGGTTGCTTTGGCATGGAGTTCAACCAACACTAAGTATCCAATACCGCCAAAAATGACTAAAAGTCCTATGGTCATAAGAACAGTTAAGTCTGTTTTGTACCCCATAAGATTGTCTCTAAACATTGAAAAACCAGCATTATTAAAGGCTGCAACAGCATGAAAGACCCCTTGCCAAACTGCTCTATGCATGGGCATATGTGTTGCAAAACGAAGGGTTAAGATAAAAGCACCAATGGATTCAATAATCAGCGTAAAGAGAAAGACTTTTTGAAGAAAATTTTGAATGTCGAGATTTGTTGAGTAGTTTAGGGAATCTTTCGCCATATTTTTTTCATGGATGGTAAGATTTCGCTTCATAAATAAGAAGAAGAGGGTAACAATACTCATGTACCCAACGCCGCCAACTTGCATCAGGATTAAAATGACAAATTGTCCAAAAAAAGTAAATGCTTCGGGGGTGCTTTTGACGATAAGACCTGTCACACACGTTGCGGATGTAGAAGTGAAAAATGCGTCGATAAACTGTAGTTTTCCTACATGGGCAAAAGGCAACATTAATAAAATAGCACCGATAAAAATAACCGTAAGATAACTAAAAAAGATAATCCGTAAGGTCTTTTGATTCATTCATTTCCTTTGAGATGATGCTTCTAAAGTGAGAAACTTTACAAGCATTTACAACAAACTATTGTATCAAATTTATGCACAAGTTGATAAAATTTCATGGTTTACATGTAAAAAAGTGTGCAAGACAAAAGGTGAAAATTACCAAAAGAGAGACTTTTTAGATAAAATTGTTTTTCCAAATTTTAAGGAGAATGAATGAAAAATCCCAAAGGATTTAGAGGAAAGTATTTTAGCCTTGCGGCAATACTTGCTTTAAATGCTACACTCTCTTTGGCAAGTGATGTTCAAAGTGTTGTAGATACTGAAAAGCAACTGTATACGCCAAAAGCGGAAGCCTCCTCTGAAACAACAGAAGTGCTTGAAGAAAGTAGCGCGCCTGTTGTGGTGATCTCAAAGAAGATCAAAGAAAAAAAGTCTGAAGTTTATACTGCTTCCAAATCCTTGGTCAGTGCGACCAATGTTACCGATAATGTCAGCATTATCACCTCCGAAGAACTCTCTCTCAAAGGCATTACGACTGTTGTTGACGCGTTAAATACTATTCCTGGTGTCAGCTTTGCCTCCAATGGTGGACTTGGGAAATCAACGGCTGTTATGATGCAAGGGATGTCTAATCAATATACACTCGTAATGGTTGATGGTGTACGTTACAATGACCCCAGTGCACTTTTAGGTGATGCCGATTTGAGCCATTTGTTGGTCGGCGATATTGAGCGTATCGAAGTGATTAAAGGCGCGCAAAGTGGCGTTTGGGGAGCTGATGCAGCGGCAGGTGTCATTAATATTATTACTAAAAATCCACAAGTTGGAACTCATGGTACCGCAGGTGTGGAATTTGGAAGTTACGGTCGTAGAAGTGCCAACACGTCGATTTCTCATAAAACGGATAAATTTGATGTCATGCTCTCTGTGCAACGTGTCACAGAAGATGGCTTTACGGCTTATGCCCCTAGAGGCGAGAATATAGACCAATACGAAGATGATGGTTATCGCAATACCACGGTGAACCTTAAAGCGGGTTATTGGATCGATGCGTATAATCGCATTGAGGCTGGATACCACGATATTAATTCACTCAGTAGTTACGATGATTTTGGTTTTCCCAATAGTTCTCAGCACAGTGATGCTCATATCCAATCTGGCTATTTAACCTATAAATATTTTACATCCAATCATGCCATAGAAACCACTCTTTCACAAAGCTCCTTTCATAGAAAAGAGCTCAATGCTTCCTATACAGGCGATTTAAATGATTATCAAGGGAAAGTACCTTCTCTTGAGCTTAAAGATACATGGAAATACTATGACAATAGCGCTTTAGTGTTTGGAACTTCCTATGAAAAACGAGAGTTGACATATACAGCCATTGGCGATAGTGAAAAAGAGCATAATGAACACTCCAAAGCACTGTATATGAACAACACCAACAAAGTTGGTAACGTCATCCTCACAGAAGCCTTACGTTACGATAGTTTTAGTGCGTTTGATGATAAAGTTACGGGTAAAATCGGTGCAAAATACCTCTTTAGCGATCAATTCAATATCTATACAAATTATGGTACCGCCTATAAATCCCCTTCAATGTTTGAAATGATTTATCCTTGGGCAAGTTATGGCATTAGTAATTTTGATCTCAAACCTGAAAATATTAAAAGCTTTAACATCGGTATGCAATATGCGGGATTCAATATGAATGTTTTTAGAAATGAAATTGAAGATATGATTGATGCACAATATGATGCATCAACGTATAAATACCAATATGTGAATCTCAACGGAACATCGGTCATGAAAGGAATCGAGTTATCGTATGAACAACAACTCCTGCAATCGTTATTGATGGGTGCAAACTACACCTATGTCGATACCAAAGGGGAAGATGGTGAGAGACTTAAAAAACGTCCTCGTTATCAAAGTAGTTTGTATGCAACCTATATGCCGACAAACAAATTGACCTTTAATGTTAACGGTACGTATATTGGCTCACGAGCTGATGTCTCTTTTGACCCAATAACATACGCTCAAAAAGATGAAGAGACTGGTAATTATTTTGTAGCGAGTGCCAAAGCGAGCTATCAGATTGATAAAACATGGAATGTTTATCTAAAAGCCAATAATCTCTTTGATCGTTACTATCAAACGGTTTATGGGTATGCCTCAGCAGGGCGTAGTGTTTATGCCGGTGCGGAAGCGAGATTTTAATGAAACTAGCCCTACGTCCTTACCTATGGTATAAACTGCTCAATTCTCTTTTTTTTGGGCTTGCGGTAGGAAGTGTTTTTGTGCTTTACACACCGCTTGAGCCTTCTGTGTTTTCACTAGGGGGCATTGGGCTTGCCATTGGTTTGCTCATAGTGGCGAAAGGGTACGAGAAGATGATGAATCTTCTCGTCTTTTACCGCATTACCCTTTTCGTGGAAGTGTTGACATTCCTTATGATTGTCAGTTTCCTTGTTTTTCAATACAACTATAGTGATGTGCTGTTGATCTATATTGCATACCAAGTAACCTTTGTTTTTGGTAATTATCTCATGCGTATGGAAACCCTTGCCCTTAAGCGTACACTCTTACTCTCCTTTGCCGATGTCATTAAGCAAAAAGGCTATCTTGCTGGAATGGTCATCTCTTACCTTTTTTATAAGGTAGTTGAATTTTTTGACATTGTGAACAAGGAAACTCAAGTCTATTATTTGCATGCATTGCTTTTGGTTGTTCAAATTGTAATTCTTTGGTATGTTTTCAGATCTTTTCGCTCCAGATAAGCTTCTCTTTCAGGAATAATGATTACAATAAAAGTTAATTTGAATTGTTAAGGATCGTGCTTGCATCGTGAAGAGAACACGTTGTTTCATATGTTTGTTAAGACCTATGAACAGTATAAAAAGAGAAAAGCCTTTATTTACAAGGTTGTAGATAAAGAGTTTGAAGTCACCTATGAAAAATTATTTGAGGATGTTTTAGTCCTTTCTCGTGCTTTTAAAAGCAAAAAGATTGAGAAGGGCTCTAAAGTCATGTTTGTCTGTGATAATCGCTATGAGTGGATGGTCACTGACTTTGCGCTCATCTCTTTGGGTGCGATTAGTATTCCAAGAGGATGCGATACTCCAACACAAGAGTTAGAGTTTATTCTTACGCATTCGGGTGCCGAGTTTTTGATTATTGAAAATGAGCAGGTCTACACGAGACATGAAACGATGCTCAATACTTTAAAGCTAAAAGCGATTTTTATTCTTGAAGCACCTAAAGTTCACTCATTATTAACCAATCTCTATTCTTACCACGATCTATTAAAAGATAGAACGATTCATGCCGATGAAATTGAAGCTTTTTGTGCGAGAAAAGAGCTTTTGGATGAAGAAGATATCGTGACATTGATCTATACGTCTGGAACAACAGGTATTCCTAAAGGGGTTATTTTAACCCATAAAAACATTATGTACAATGTAGAAGAATTGCCCCCACTTATTGCTCTTGAGTGTGATGATGTTTGGGTCTCTATTCTTCCATCGTGGCATATTTTTGAACGAGCCGCTGAGTATCTTTCGATCGCAAAAGGCAGTTGTACGGTCTATTCGACCATTAAAACATTTGCGGCTGATTTAGAACAGTATAAACCAACAATTGTGGCTACCGTTCCAAGGCTATGGGAATCTATGTACACAAAGATTAATACAGCATTAGAAAAAAAAGATCCTAAGAAAGCAAAACTTTTTAACAAACTGGTTGCTATTTCAGCTGCTTATAAGCGTGCAGATCGTGTTTTAAAAGATGAATTACCCTGTTTTAACAAGCGGTCTATACTCTTTACATGTAAAGATAAAACCATTGCTTTTTTTAAACGTTTATTTCTAAGCCCATTCAATGCAATTGCTCAGAAAAAATTAGCACTCGTGCAGGAAAAATTTGGTGGAAGACTTCGTTTGGCCGTGAGTGGTGGCGGTGCGCTTCCTGATTTTTTAGATACATGGATTGATGCAATTGGTATTCGTATTGTCAATGCCTATGGTATGACAGAGTGTGCGCCAACCATTGCAGGACGTGCGTTGCAGTGCAATACTTTTTCAACATTGGGCTTACCTGTGCGCGGTACAACGCTTGTGGTTGTTGACAAAGAAGGTGATCAATTAGGTTCTGGTGAAATCGGGGAAATTTGGGTCAAAGGTGCGCAAGTCATGCAAGGCTATTACCATAACCCTGAAGAGAATGCTAAAAGTTTTAGTGAAGATGGCTTTTTTAAAACAGGTGATCTTGGAAAATTGACCATCAAAGGTGAGCTGGTAATCACCGGTCGATCTAAAGAGATGATCGTGCTTGCAAGTGGTGAAAATGTCGATCCTAGCCGTATTGAATCAACGATAGCCATGCTGCCTTTTATTACGGATGCTATTTTAGTAGGTCATACAAAAAAAGGGTTAGGTGCGCTTATTGTGCCTGATTTTGAAAAATTAAAAGAGTATATTGCATCTCATTTTGATAAAGTGGTCTATAATATTGAACAGGTCATGGAAGATAAACAGATTGTGGCTAAAATCAAAAGTGAGATGAACGATCTCTTGCATCAAGGACAAGGATTTAAACCTTTCGAAAAGCTCCAAAATATTCATTTCTTAGACCAAGAGTTCAAAGTAGGTGAAGAGTTGACGAATACTTTCAAAAAGAAACGTCACGTTATAGAAAAAAAATACAAAGAGATTATCGACAAATTTATACATTAAAGGAATTATTATGGCAAATGTCACATCGTATGGTGCAGCAGCAATGGTTACAGGTTCATGTCACTTATTGGAAGTTGATTCACTAAAGATTTTGATAGATTGTGGAATGATTCAGGGCGAAAATTGGCATGACAATTATGAGCTTTTTCCGTTTGATCCTACGTTGATTGATTATTTGGTTTTAACGCATGCGCATATTGATCATATTGGACGTGTACCAAAACTGGTTAAAGAAGGGTTCCATGGCGAGATTATCGCAACCGATGCAACGCTCGATATTGCCTATATTATGCTTTTAGATAGTGCAGGTTTACTTGAAGAAGAGTACCAAACATTACTGAGAAAGGCACTTCGACGAGGCGATGAAAACAGTGTGCAAGAGCCGCTTTATACGAAAGAACATGTGGAGCAAGTCTTTACAAAAAAACTTCGTCGGGTTTTATACGATGAAACCATTAAACTCACCCCTTCGGTAAAGCTTTGCCTTCATAATGCAGGTCATATTATGGGAAGTGCCTTTGTTGAGGTCAATTATGAAGAAGACACTTTACATAAAAGCGTTGTTTTCTCAGGCGATTTGGGAAGCAAAAACCGCCTACTTCTCAATAATCTCAGCCCTATTAAACATGCAGATGCACTTTTTGTTGAATCAACGTATGGTGATAGAGAGCATAAAGTGTTAGAGGAGAGTATCAAAGAGTTTAAAGAGGCGATTATTCAGACGATTGATGCAGGTGGAAATGTCGTCATCCCTTCTTTTGCGTTGGAGCGAACACAAGAGATTTTATGGTTATTGCATCAGATGCACCAAGAGGGATCGTTGCATAACTGCCACGTTTTTTTAGACAGTCCTCTTGCCATTGAAGCAACAAAAATCTATAAAAAATATCCTGCAGAACTGAATAAAACATTAGGCTTACGCGTCAGTTTGGGGGATGACCCTTTTGATTTTCCAGAGCTTCAATATACGTTACGTAAAAAAGATTCGATGGAAATTAATGATGTTGAAAAACGCGCTATTATTATTGCAGGAAGTGGTATGTGCAATGGTGGAAGGGTTGTACACCATCTTAAACAACGCATTTGGAATCCCAAAAATGCCATTATTTTTGTGGGATTTCAAGTTCATGGGACATTGGGACGTAATATTGTTGATGGAGAGGAGTTTGTTCGCATTTATGGTGAAGATATCAAAGTGCGTGCAAAAGTTTACACGATTAATGGATTTTCTGCGCACGCAGACCGTGTGGATATATTGGCTTGGATCAAACAAATTTCAGGTCTCAATCTGATCTATTTAATCCATGGTGAAACCGATAAACAAGAGCTTTTTAAAGCCTATTTGCACGAAAATATTGACACTAAAGTACATATTGTTAAAAAAGAAGAGCGTATTCATCTTTGAAAATTGACACTATAGCTTTTAAAATGCTATAGTTTGCCCAATATAGTTTATTGCTCAGAGCCTTCTTCTGTTCTTTAGTGCTATTTTGGCTTGTTATAAAAGTCTTATGAAAAGAGTCTTGACGTATGATTAGAGCAATGTTGTATCGTGTCTCCTTATTGCAGGCATTAGCGGTGATGATTGTTATCTCACTGCTATTGCCTCTACCGCTTTTGATGCTGACATATGCCAATAGCACTTACAAACATAAACAAGAAGAGTTTACAACACTCAATACCAAAAAATTTAATCTTTCTTCTGCTATTTTTGTTGAGTCTTTATGGAATTTTTATCCCGAACTTGGGCAAAAAATGCTTGATCAACTCCTTCTTGATCCAAAGTTACAATTTGTTCATGTTGACGATAGCGATGGCAAACTTTTCTTAGGTTGGGAAAATAAGAATAAGAGTGGAAATGACGACAACATCCTTCTTCTACGAAAAAAACTGGAAAAAGATAATATTGTCGTAGGAAGTTTAGAAATGGGCTTTATTCGTGAAGATCTCATTGCTTCTATTATGGCGGATATGTCACTCTTTGGCTACATCCTTTTTTTACAAATCTTTTTTTTAGTCGTGCTGATCTCTTGGATTTATTACTATAAAATTATTAAACCGATTAGACGCTTGGTTGAGCATTCTACTCTTTTAGCCCATCAAAAACTTGATGAGCCTTTTCGTTGGGATGAAAATGACGAAATAGGAACGCTTGGTTTTGCGCTCGACAAGACAAGAATTCAGCTTAAAAGCTTGTTTGACTCTTTAAAACATGAGAATGAAATACTTGATGAGAAGGTCAAACAACGAACGAAAGAACTTGAAGATGCCAGTCGGTACAAATCTGAATTCTTAGCCAACATGAGTCATGAGATTCGTACACCCATGAATGCCATTATGGGTATGTCACATCTTATGCGTAAAACAGCCATGAATAGCACGCAATTAAGCTATGTCAATAAGATCAAAGAAGCCTCTTCGGTGTTGCTTCGCATCATCAATGATGTTTTGGATTTTTCGAAAATCGAAGCAGGCAAGATGGAAGTTGAATCAGTTGCATTTGATTTACATAAAGAACTTAAAAAAAGCTGCTCAATTTTTTCCGTTCTTGCTAAAGAGAAAGGGATTGGTTTTCAATGTGATTTTGTGGAGAGCAATCGCTTTTTTAAAGGTGATCCATGCAAAATTATGCAAATTGTCAATAATTTTTTAAGCAATGCCATCAAGTTTACGAAAGAGGGCGCTGTTATTTTAAGCGTAGATGAAAAGGTCAATGACGATGCTACTTCAACCTTGACTTTTCATGTCAAAGATAGTGGTCTTGGCATTCCAAAAGAGAAACAGTCACTTCTTTTTAAAGCCTTCGGGCAACTGGATGCTTCAGTCACACGCAAACATGGAGGCACAGGATTAGGGCTTTACATCTGCACTCAGCTTGCTTCAATGATGCATGGACATATCACACTGGAAAGTGAAGAAGGAAGAGGAAGCCTTTTTAGTTTTATTATTAGCCTGCCTCTTGCAAAAGGGCTTGATTTACAGCATGAAAATAATAATGCAGCCAATGCCTATGAGCCACTGCGCATTTTACTGATCATTGATCAGAAAAAAGAGAGTGATATGCTGTGTGATTTTATTCGTTCATTTGGTTTTTTTGTCACTGTTCAAAAAAGTAGTGATGATGTTGCTTCGCAGATTAAAACCATCGATAAACCGCATCAGCTCATCATCCTTGATTATGAACTATCAAAAGGTATAAATGGGGTCTCTTTTTATGAACAGTTGCTCCAACAGGTCGCTTTAGTTGATATGCCTCCTGTTTTGATGCTCGCAACCAATGATGATGCTGAGATTAAAAACCGTATTTACGGTGCTGGAATCAAATCTTGTTTGAAAAAACCGATCAATCCTTCAATGCTTTATGATGAACTTGTTGCATTATCGGCAGGAAGTTCTCAAACATCACTGTTCGATCCTTCAAAGATTGATCTTTCTCAAAAGCGTATTTTGGTTGTAGAAGATAATGATATTAACCTTGAAGTTGCAACCTATCTGCTCAAAGAAACCCATGCTAAAGTTGAAATTGCACGCAATGGGTTAGAAGCTGTTGAAATCATTCAAGAACAGGCGCATCCATTTGATCTTATCTTGATGGATGTTCAGATGCCTTTGATGGATGGGTATGAAGCTACACGCATTATTCGAAAAGAACTTAATATTTTAACGCCTATTGTGGCAATGACGGCTAATGTAATGGTGCAAGATATTGAAAAATGCATTCAATCGGGTATGGATGCACACATTGGTAAACCTTTTGATATTGAAGACTTTTATGGCACGCTGCTAGAGGTTTTACATGTAAGCCTTTCCATCGCTCCTAAACAGCAAGTCAATACTCAAAAACGTGTTAAATTACATTTTAATAAAAAAGAAGCCATTAAAAAATTAGGTGGTAATGAAGCACTATGGCAAAAGCTTTTTTGCAGTTTTTATGAGACCTATCTTCTTCTTCCCGAGAAGCTTCATGAATTCATCAAAAAAGAAGCATTAACAACACTTCTTGATTATGTACACACGGTCAAAGGACTTAGTGGTACGATAGGTGTGTCTCTTCTTGAAGAGACATTGTGTCTCTTTGAAAAATCTTTAAAAGAGGACAAAAGTATTCAAGATAGTCTACTTGAAGCGGTTTTAAACGAGCATCACTCGTTGTTAACGACACTGCGTGATGAGTATAATAGGATCGATCCTGCAATGTATCAAACGTTACATGCACAATCTTCTGAATATTCTTTAGAAGGATCACTTAAAGAGCTTAAAGACGCCCTTGAAATATCCAATGTATCAAAAATAAATCTTCTAGTAGAGCAATTGTCTTCAGTCGAGATACTGCGCGAACATGAAGTCTTTAAGACGTTACTTCTGGCGTGTAAATCTTTTGATTTTGAAGCAGCTTTGGAGCATTTAGCACGTTTAAGCGAGGAGATAGCGTATGGCTAAAATTTTGGTGATTGAAGATACTCCTGAATATATTGAAATGCTGAGTTCTTTACTAAATGAATATGAAGTCTATGCAGCAAAAGAGGGGAAAAAAGGGATTTTACTAGCAGAAACTGTCCTGCCTGATTTGATTTTGTTGGATATTAATATGCCTTTAATGACAGGGTATGAAGTATGTCGCAGATTGAAGCTCAATGAAAGAACACATGCCATTCCTGTCATTTTTCTTACTGCCAATGATGGGAGTGATTTTGAAGAGATTGGGTTTAATTTAGGTGCTGTTGATTTTATTTCAAAGCCTTTTCATGCAAAGGTCTTAAAAGCAAGAGTTAAGACGCATATAGCATTGTATCAGCTCCAATCTCATTTGCAGGAAGAAGTCAATGATAAAACGGAAGAAGTACGTAAACTCAACCATGAAATGACATATCTTGCGGCTTCTATCGCAGAGCTAAAATCGAAAGAGACAGGTCAACATTTGAGGCGTGTAGCAGAGTTTTGTTATCTTTTATGCAAATTCTTAGGTCACGATGAAGCCGAGTGTGAAAAGATTAAAATGGCATCCGTACTGCATGATATTGGTAAAGTTGGCATCAGTGATGAAATTCTTAATAAGCCTTCAAAACTTGATGCTATAGAATGGAAAATGATGCAAAGCCACTCCTTATTAGGTTATACGATGTTAGTTGACTCTGAATTTGCACTGATGCAATTAGCGGCAACCATTGCGCTTGAACACCATGAGCGTTGGGATGGAAAGGGTTATCCTTATGGTAAAAAAGGTGAAGAAATCTCTTTAGTAGGGCGTATTTGTGCGGTGGCGGATGTCTTTGATTCCCTTTTGGATAGACGTGTCTATAAAGAGCCTTGGGAAGAGAAGGTGGTTAAAGACTATTTTATGACGATGTCAGGTTCTCAGTTTGACCCTACTATTGCCAACCTTTTGCTTGAAAATTTTGATATGTTTATTTATACGTGGAAATCACTTAACCGACCCAAAGATTAAGTAATGAAATCTTTTTTCCTCTTACTCTTTTTATGTTTTTCCCTATCTGGCGAGGTTTTTAAAGTCTATACAGAACAAAATCCCCCTTATAATTTTTTGGAAAATGGAAAGGTTAAGGGTAAAGCAACTCTTTTGTTAGAACAGTTGTTTCAAAAGAGTGGTCATACAATTTTTGAAAATAACATTTATCTATTACCTTGGACGATTGGTTATCATGAAGTATTAAATAAAAAAAATACGATCATCTACAGTATGGCTCGTCTCCCTGAGCGTGAAGCTTTGTTTGGATGGGTTGGACCTATAGGAAAAATGACATTGGGAGTTATAGCCAAAAAAAGCAGACATATGATCATCTCAACACCTGATGCATTACATAATTATAAAATTGCCACCATTCCAGGTACTTCAACTGAAAAAGCTTTGTTTGATATTGGTTTTCGTGCTGAAGAATTGGATCGTTTTGCTAATCTCTCTTCTCAACTAAAAAAGCTTAAGGAAAACCGTGTTGATGCCATTGCTTTCAGTGTTGAGGCAGTGTGGCAACTTCTTCAAGAAATGGAAAGTGATCTTTCCGAATATGAAGTTATTTATGTGCTCAAAGAGAGTGATTTGTATTTTGCTTTTTCAAAAGAGACCAATGCACAATTGATTGCGGAGCTGAATGAGACACTCAAAACCCAGCTAAAATAGATCAATTATTTTCTTTATTTTTCCTTCAAGCGAAGTAGAGTATAGTTTTAAAAAGAACAAAGGAGACATCATGCAAATTAATTCTACTGCTATGTCAGCGATGTCAAACTGGATGAACAACAGTGCACAAAATGTTGCTAATGTGAACACAGACAATTATAATGCAACACAAACAACGATTACTAATCAGAATGATACCATTGTTGCACAAAGCAGTAAATCAACCAACGGTACTGATTTAACAACAGAATTTACAGATCAAATCGCTATTGATAAAAGTTTTAAAGCGAATGTCGAAACGATTAAAACTCAAAATGAGATGTTAGGAAGCCTTCTCGATATGAAAGCATAATCTTCAAAATATTCTTGCATTTTTTACATGTAAAGATTTTCTCTCGCAATCACAGAGTCTTTTGCTTCAATGGCTCAAAAGTTTAAAGTTAGCCCTGACCCCTTTATCTTATGCTTCATCTCTTTGCGCTTGGGTTAAGGTTTCATCGTTACTTAACGCTTCGGTTATTTGCATACCTTTTGCATACAAATTGTCGGTATTGGCACTCTCAGTTACATAGCTCATTTTTTACTCCTTGAATTGTTGATATCTTCTTGTGTAATCGTTGGCTTGGATGCGTTGATACGTGTGATATTTAACTCGTTTTCTAGGATTCTGATTTCGTTGGCAAACGTTGAATGCTCTGTAGCCAATCGTGAATAAAATCCTGCCATACCGGCTTCTGGCCAGTACTGTCTAGCAACCTCAGGCAAGTCTATCCAACAGTACTCCCATAAAAGCTGGCGGGCATATTCAGCTGCAATATTGTCTTTGGCACCATCGATAAACTCCTGCGCTCTTTTCCCCTTTCCTTGTTGTATTAGGACTCTTAAAGGACCATTTTTGTTGGAGAAAAACTCTTGACGAAGCTTTACGTATTCTTGGATCATTGGATGCATACATGAAAATGTTCTGGCATAGATAAGCTCATTAATACGCTGTTCCATCAGCATGAGCATTAGCGCTTGATAAGTAGCTTCAACTTGTGGGGCTTTATAAAGACGCTCTTTAATAAACACGGGATCATTCCAGTTACGATAGACCTCTTCCATCATGGATTGAAGACGGATATGACGTTGTACAATTAATGGATTAGTAGATAGGTAAACGGATTTCCGTTTAGATTCATTTTCGGAAAGTAGCTCATCATCATATAAAAAATAATATGTCCCGATAGTCGGCATCACCATTAAAAAATCATAGTAACGGTTTTTATCTTCAAAGGGTTGTGTATTCATGATCTCCATCATCTTCCACAAATCTTCAAGCATCGCCCGAAAGATTTCATTACCCCAAAGATTACTGTACTGTCTCTCTTTTCGGTCAAAGAAGCCTCGATGTTGATGAAATTTCACTACATAAGGATGGTAGAACCAATCGTACTTCCACAAGGCTCTCTCAGCACCGTTGTAGTCAATGTATGGCTCGCCCAAAGCAAACATTTTCTCTTTGATCCAAAGAAGCGGCATATGCAAAGGGGAAAGATACCACCTATCGGGCGCACCGACATAAACACTGAGTGCTTTGGAATAGATATTGGCAATGTTGCCTACAACATAGAGTGCTTTGGCTTCAGGATGACGCATGTTTTCATTATAGTAAGTGCGTATCCCATCAATCCATAAAAATACATTGAATGTTAAGACAAATGCGACAATGCTTTGCATTGGATACTTGAGTACAAAGCGTCGAAATTTACTCAGTTTTTGGAGACGTTCTTGATATGCTTCGTCACTCACGTCTTTGAAATATCTGATCAGTTTCAATCCATAACTAAAGGCTTTATAAACAATCCAAATATCCAAAATAATTACTGCACTAATAGTAAAAAAGAAAAGAAATGCCATTAAATACGCCATAAAATTCCTTTCATGTTTTTCTTTACATGTAAAGCTATTCCTATCTCTGTCTGCCACTGTTTCAACATACCGCCTCCTTATGTTCGTTCACTTTTTCTAGCTCACACCATCCTAGTTTTTTCATCATCTTGTGCCTTTTCAATGTTATTTATATCTTTACATGTAAAGCCGTTTAACCCCAGTCAGTTCACCGCATTGGGTGCAACACGAGGGAACACTCTTTTGGGATAGATTGTGTAGTATGACTTTGGGGTGTAAGACTTTGGTGGAGTCGATCATAAAGCAACATGAAGCTTTGGTACCATCTACAAAGTAGTACCGCATCTTTTCACTCTCCACGTAAGGACATTGGTAGGTTGTATAGGGTAATGGTTCTGTGGAGTAATGGGCTTGGTAACTCTTTTTTGGTTGTATTCTCTGGATGGCAAGAGGAATGTTTTGCTCTTTGGCAAAGGCTTTAAGGGGTTCTAAGTCTTGCCCATAATTTACGGCATAGAGTTTGATCTTTTTAGGGGTTAATCTATGGCATGCTAAAAGATGCTTCAGGGTTTGAGCAGGTGAGGTTCTGCCACTTCGTTTGGCAAGGGCTTCATCTAAGGTATCAAGGGAAAAACCAATAGTATCTAATAAAAAAAGATGCTTAGGGTCTATGTCTATGCTACCATTGGTGATAATACTGATACGATGCCCCATCTCTTTAGCCAAGGCAACTATTTTCCAAAAAGAAGGGTGCATCAGTGGTTCACCTGTCCCTTGAAGTAAAAGCAACGTAGCTATTTTTTCGGATTGGATAATCTTCTTAAAACACTCCTCTGACATATGACTATGAGGTAGTGTATCTTGAGGGCAGTAGAAACAGTGGGCATTACATACTGTTGTTATTTCTATTTGAGTGAACACTATGACCTCTTTTAGTACAACTTTTGAGTTATATGAACAGATAAGATTGCCTAGGGAAGTCACATTTTAGTCATTGTACCCTTAAAGGTTATAACAAGAAAGACTATTTATATTAAGAAAGATTGGTACTATAAAATCAACATAGCATCGCCGTAAGAGAAAAAGCGATACTTCTCTTCGACAGCTTCTTTATAGAGTTCAAGTGTTTTTTCGATTCCCACAAAGGAAGCTACCAGCATAATTAATGTTGATTTAGGAAGATGAAAATTGGTTAAGAGGTGATTGACGCGAATAGGGGGATTTTGGGGATGCAAAAAGAGGTCGCATTTTCCCACAGGCACTTTGGTTCGTGCAAAATACTCCACCGTTCGTGTGACGGTTGTCCCAACAGCTAAGATGTTTTTTGGGCTTTCAATGAGTTTACATGTAAGAGAAGGAATGGCGTAAATTTCGGAATGCATGACATGATCTTTGATGTGTTCCGCTTCAACGGGTTTAAATGTTCCTGCTCCTACATGTAAGGTTAAAAAGTGAGTTTCATAACGTTGTTTGAGCGCTTCAAACATCGCATCGGTAAAGTGTAAGGAAGCGGTTGGTGCAGCAACTGCACCTTGCTCTTTGGCAAAAACGGTTTGATAATCCACACTGTCTTCATTGGTGTCTTCACGTTTGATGTACGGAGGCAGTGGAATATGCCCAATTTTTTCTAGCACGTCAAAGAGCGCTTTGGTATGTAGAGCTTTGCCTTCTTGGAAGAAAGCAACAACACGCGTACCATCCTCTTTGAGTTCGATGATTTTTGCATGCATCTTTTCATCAAAAAAGAGTTCAGTTCCCGCTTTAACACGACCTCTGATGTAAACAGAGTAGCAATTTTCTTGCAGTGGGGCATTGAGAAGCACTTCGACTTCGCCACCACTCTCTTTTTTGCCAAAAATACGTGCTTTAATCACTTTTGTGTCATTGAGTAGGACAGCAATATCTGCGGGTAAAAAATCAAAAAGATATTTGAAAAGCGTGTGAGTGATGTGCCCACTTTTGCGATCAAACACCAAAAGCCTCGCCTCATCTCTGGGTTCAACCGGATGTGTGGCGATAAGCTCTGGTGGAAGCGTGTAGTCGTAGGTCGATTTTAAAAGCGGGTCTATGGTTATTCCTCGCTTTTTGTTTCTTCAGTATCTTCAGTTTCATCAACTTCTGGTGGGATGTACGGATTCACCGCTTTGGCAACCAAAATAGAGATACCATAAAGAATAAGTAAAGGCGCAGCCATTAAAAATTGAGACAGAATATCGGGAGGGGTTAAAATACCGGCAACGACAAAGATAATGATAATAGCATAACGGAAAAACTCTTTGAGTCCTTTATCATCGACAAGCCCCAATTTTGCAAAGAAAAAGATGACAACAGGCATCTCGAAAGAGAGCCCAAATCCCACTAAGAATTTGGTGAAAAAACCAACGTATTCGCCGATGCTAGGAAGTGCAGTAAACAAGGCGCTACCAAAACCGATCAAAAACGCAAAGGCTAAAGGAACGACAACGTAGTAACAAAAAGAGGCACCTAAGGTAAACATTGTGGTGGCTGCAAGCACAAAAGGAATGACCAATTTCTTTTCATTTTCATAAAGACCAGGTGCTACAAAAAGCCAAAATTGCCAAAAGATAACGGGCAATGAGAGAATAAACCCTGCAAAAAAAGCAACTTTCATTGCGGTGAAGAAAGGCTCTTGTACGCCTGTGAAGATCACATTACTTCCTTCAGGTAAAACGGCTTTAAGAGGAGCAATCATCCATGCAAGGATGGGTTGCCAAAAGGCAAAGCAGACAATAAACATCACGAAAATAACAAGTAAGGAGATAGTAAGTCTTTTACGAAGTTCAGCTAAATGGGGTTTTAACTCATCAAACATTATGCATTTACCTCTTTTTTCATCTCTTTAGGAATCTCTTCAACTATCGTAGGTTGTTGTGGTATGACAATAGGCGTGGTAGGAGAGTCAAGTGAAGCACTCTCTTTAACACTGTTTTCAAGCTCTTTTAAAGAGTCATTGACACCTTGTGTCGTTTTTTTAATTTCTTCAAGTTCATCAAATGTGATGACTTTGCGTGCACTTGCTGTCGCTTCATCTAGTTTTTTCTTGTAGGTGATTGCTTCATCTTTAAGCTCTTGAATTTTCATCTCTTGTTCAAAGGTGCTTTTGACGTCATTGATGCTGGTTTTAAGTGTTTTAAACATTTTTGCACCTTTGACCATTGCTTCTGGAAGTTTTTCTGGACCTAAAAATATAATCGCAATAATTACAATAACAAGGATTTCTCCTATACCCATACCGAACATGAAAGGTACCGCCTCACAGTTAATTTGAAGCTTGGATTTTATCTGAATTTATATCAAAATACCATAAATATCTATTATCCTATTGTATAATAGACCAAGAGAAATTTCAGAAAGAGCGAGCGAACCTATGTTGTTTAACATGAACCCTTTACGTATTGTGATTATTTATGCTCTTTTTTCTGTGCTGTGGATCTATTTTTCAGATCATGCCGTGGAGTATTTTGTCACTAATACCACTCTCTTCGCAACACTCTCAACCTATAAAGGTTTCTTTTTTGTTTTCATCACATCAGTGTTACTTTATAGTTTGATTAAAACAAAAATTCTTCAAATTGAATCCATGCAAAAAAAACTTAAAGAAAATGAACAACGTTTAGAGCATGTTATTCAAGGTGCCAATTTGGGGTATTGGGATTGGGATTATGTCCATCATACCCATGTTGTCAATGATATATGGCTCTCTTTTTTAGGCTTAAAACGAGAAGATATTGATGATATGGATACGGATTGGTCGAAGAGAATTCACCCTGATGACCAAATGATTGCACACAATGCTATCGAGAATACAATTCGAAATAATAAGCCTTATGTTATAGAGTTCCGTATGCGTCATCAAAATGGTCATTGGGTTTGGATAGAAGGCTCAGGTGCTGTTGTGGAACGCGATAAAATGGGTGCTGCATTAAGACTTGCTGGAACGCATCGAGACATTAGTGATCGTAAAAATGCACAACAAGAGGTACTTTTTTTAGCGCTAAATGATCCTTTGACAAAACTGCCAAATCGTGTTTATCTGAAACAAGAACTTGAAAAACGTTTAGTGAATGAGCCTGCATTATCCTTTATATTTTTAGATTTGGATCGTTTTAAAACGATTAATGATATGTATGGTCACACGTTAGGTGATAAAGTTATTCAATTAGTTGCTGAACGCTTTTTGTCATGTTTATCTGAAACTGATTTTATTTCTCGTGTAGGTGGCGATGAATTTGTTATTTTGACGAATGGCCATTTTCATGTAGAAGCATTGTGTGAAAAATTAGCAAGTAGTTTAGCTGTTCCCCTTGATGTTGCTATAGAACATTTCAAAGTGACTACAAGCATGGGAGTAGCGTGTTGTCCACAAGATGGTAAGAGTTTTGAGTCCCTCTTGAAAAATGCAGATACAGCGATGTACGAAGCTAAAAAAATTAGTAGTAAAAAGTGTTATGCTTTTTATACGGCTTCCATGACAGAACATCTTTTAAATGTTTCTAAGTTAGATAATGACCTTAAAGTTGCGATTGATAATGACGAATTAATCATTTGTTTTCAACCTGAAGTCAATCTTTATACCAATCACATTACAGGTCTCGAAGCACTTGTCAGATGGCAACATCCTATTAATGGCTTGATGATGCCAGATAGTTTTATTTCAAGGGCAGAAGAGACAAGGCTGATCATTCCCCTTGGATTATTGATTTTTAAAAAAGTGTTAGAGCAGATGAACAGATGGTATCAACAAAATCTGTTTGATGGTGTCATTGTTGCCATCAATATTTCCAGTGTACAAATTGAAGAGGACGATTTTGTTGAGAAAATTGAAGCCATACGTGAAAATGTTGATATCAGTGCTCTATGTATAGAGTTGGAAGTGACAGAGAGTTGTTTTATGAGTAATCCAAAACAATTTGCTACAACGTTACAAAAACTTGAAAATTTGGGCTACAAAATTTCAATTGATGATTTTGGTACAGGGTATTCGTCTCTGAGTTATCTTAAACAATTACCGTTGCACAAACTTAAAATTGATCGTTCCTTTATCAAAGATTTGCCAGAGGACACGGATGATCAAGCTATTGCTAAAGCGATTATTGCTTTGGGTAAAACACTTGAACTTGAAGTATTGGCAGAAGGAGTTGAAACGGAAGCGCAAAAAGCCTTTCTTATTGAAAATGGGTGTGATAGTATGCAAGGCTATCTTTTTGCAAAACCTATGACTGCTGAAGCGCTGGTGGCCTTTTTAGATCAAAACTAACTTTTAGCTCCTTTTTTGTACAATAAGCCTATTTTAATTACATCACATAGGGCAACAATCCATGGAAAATTTAGACGCAGTGTTAAAAAAACATAAGTTAACCAAAGACGAATATGAAAATATTTTGAACATTTTAGGACGAGAGCCTAATATGCTAGAGATCGGTATCTTCTCATCCATGTGGAGCGAGCACTGCTCTTACAAATCCAGTAAAAAATATCTGAATGGTTTTCCAACGAAGGCTCCTTGGGTTATTCAAGGACCGGGTGAAAATGCGGGTGTTATCGACGTAGGGAACGGTATGGCGGCGGTCTTTAAGATGGAGTCACACAATCACCCAAGTTTCATTGAACCATACCAAGGTGCAGCAACGGGTGTTGGCGGCATTTTAAGAGACGTCTTTACGATGGGTGCTCGTCCTGTTGCAAACATGAACTCTCTTCGTTTTGGTAATGTCACCAATAATGACGACACATCACATCACCAACGCTACCTTGTACGTGGTGTTGTTGCAGGTATCGGTGGATACGGTAACTGTATGGGTGTTCCAACCATTGGTGGTGAGACATTTTTTGATGAGAGCTACAATGGCAATATCTTGGTTAACGCATTCACACTAGGTCTTGCAAAAAGTGATGAAATTTTTTACGGAAAAGCTGAAGGCCTTGGTAACCCAGTTGTTTATGTTGGCTCTAAAACAGGTCGTGATGGTCTGGGTGGTGCGGTTATGGCAAGTGATAGCTTTACTGAAGCGAACAAAAGCTTACGTCCAACGGTACAAGTAGGTGATCCATTTGCTGAAAAACTTCTTTTAGAAGCGTGTTTAGAACTCTTTAAAACAGACTACATCGTGGGTATCCAAGATATGGGTGCTGCTGGTTTGACATCAAGCTCCTTTGAGATGGCAGGACGAAGTGGCAGCGGTATGATCATGCACTTAGATAAAGTCCCTGCACGTGAAGAGGGTATGCAACCGTTTGAATTTATGCTCTCTGAATCACAAGAGCGTATGCTCATTTGTGCTAAAAAAGGCTATGAAGATAAAGTGGTTGACATCTTTAGAAAATGGGATCTCAACGCTGAAATCATCGGTGAAGTCACGGCTACTGGCAATATGGAACTCTTCTGGCATGGTGAAAAAGTCGCCGATATGCCAGTACAACCCGTCAGCGAGCAAGCACCGATTTACGATCGGCCAACCAAAGAGCCAGCTTATTTAGCAGCTATTAAAAACACAACGATCCATGACTTTGCGAAAATTGAGAACCAAAAAGCGTTTGACACTCTTTTAAATTCTGTCGAAGTCTCTGATAAAACATGGATATTCAACCAATACGACTCAACCGTGCAAACCAATACGATTAAAGCACCCGGAAGCCTTGATTCCAGCGTGATTCGCATCAAAGAAAACGGCAAAGCGCTTGCAATGAGCAGTGACTGTAACCCACGTTACAACTACATCGACCCTAAAATGGGCGCGGCGGCTGCTGTGGCTGAGAGTGGACGAAACGTAGCGATGAGTGGCGCACGACCTTTAGCGATTACAGACTGTCTCAACTACGGAAACCCTGAAAATCCTGAAGTCATGTGGCAATTTGCGCAGGGCTGTTATGGCATCAAAGAGGCATGTGCAAAACTAAACACGCCAGTCGTCAGCGGTAACGTCTCTTTGTACAACGAAACCAACGGTGTAGGTGTTTTCCCAACGCCTGCGATTGTTATGGTAGGACTTAATGATAATGCAAACAAAACGCTTCCTTCTTGTTTTCAAAAAGAGGGCGCAAGTGTTTATCTGATTGGCGAAACGAAGAGCGATTTTGGTGGTAGTTTGTATATGAAAGAGCTTTTTGGCAAAGTCGAGGGAACACTCGCTGAACTGGATTACGACAAAGAGTTGAAACTCTGGGAGCTTGTTATCGAAGCCAATAAAAAAGGTTTCTTGAATGCGGCTAAAGATGTCAATGTAGGCGGTATTGCTATTGCTTTGGCAAAAATGGTTGCTAAGAGTAAAAAAGGCGTTACATGTAAACTTACATGTAATGATGCACGAGACATTTTTGCAGAGAGTTTTTCTCGTGCACTCGTTGAAGTCAATGATGAAGCGGGCTTTGAAGCAATGGCAAAAACGATTGGTTTAAGTGCTGTTAAAATTGGATCTGTGGGTGGAAATACCTTTACATGTAACGATGTTTCAAAATCCATTGATGCGATTTGTGAGCGTTATTTTAACCGCTTTGCTGAAGTGATTGAACAAGATATCTAAATGCTTCAAGAGGTGCGAAAGCACCTCTTTCTTCATCTTAAATTTTTACATGCGATTTTCTAGCTTTTGTTGATGTGCCGTAAAAATATCTTCAAGTGCAATATTGTATTTATTAGCAATGACTACAATATTTCCAAGCACATCTCCTAACTCTTCGGTAAGGTTTTGTATATTTTCATCGTAACTTTTGACAGCTTCATCTGCTCTATCACGTCCAATCTCTAGGGCTCGAATAGCACGAGCAACTTCTCCTGTCTCTTCCGATAAAAAACCAATACGAATAAAGATATTTAAATCCAACCACCCTTTTTTCATATAATAAGCTTCTACAAATTTTTGAAATTGATTTAAATCCATTGCTACATCCATGATCATAAATTCTTTTAATTGGAAAAAGAATATTATTCTAGCTCAAATTTGATAATGAAAAGGGCATGAATGAAAAGCATTGCGGTTTATTGTGGTTCAAGTCTTGGTGCACGTGAAATCTATAAAGAGCAAGCGATTTTACTAGGCAAATTTTTAGCAAAAAATAATATTGCGTTAATTTATGGCGGAGCGAGTGTTGGTATTATGGGAACTATAGCAGATGCAGTTCTTGCTGAGGGTGGTTCTGTTATTGGCGTTATTCCATCATTTCTTGAACAAAAAGAAATTGCACATAAAGATTTGACAGAACTGATTTGTGTGGATACGATGCATGAACGTAAAGCTAAAATGATGGCATTGGCGGATGGTTTTATTGCTCTGCCAGGAGGTCCTGGAACGCTTGAAGAATTTTTTGAAGTTTTTACATGGAATCAAATAGGCTTGTTGCAAAAGCCTTGTGGGATCCTCAACATCAATGGTTATTACAACAGCCTCATTGAACTTTTTGATCATATGGTTGAAGAAAAATTTTTACAAGAACGCGCACGCAATGTATTTTATGTTGATGACAACTATGAGAGCTTATTGAATCAAATGAATGCATATGCACCACCTGCTATTAAAACATATCATTAATGGGCATTAAAAAATAGAAAATTTATGTTTGGGTAACACAAGCTTGGCTTGTGTTACATGTAAAAGTTAAAACGTTCCGTATGCCACGAAAAAGGCGATATTCATACATTGAGGTTGTGCGGCACCACCTTTGGATGGGCAACGTTTCATGTAGGTGTTAATGACTTTACCATCTTTGTTGGTGAGCATCGGATAATTAAAATTCATATAATCCAAGATATTTTTGCCATTTGAATGGTGAATAAACTCAACCGTACCATCAGATTCAACTTTTGTGACAATGCCCACATGTGTGATATTTTCAGCCACTTGAACGGCAGGTTGTTTTACAGGTACTTTTTTACCTTTACCTTTTGTTTTTACAGCTGCTTTGTGCTCCGTATTTTCAAAAAAGACGAGGTCGCCAAGATGGGGAAGTCTTGTTTCATATGCATTCCCTTTTTGCGACATAAGATTGAACATGGCACGCGATTTTCGAGCATTATCAAAACTTTGGCTTAACTCTTTTTCCTTATAAAAAGGAGCTCCAGTTTTATAGTTGATGAGACTCACAAAGCCTGAACAGTCGCCACCATCGCGTTTCCCTAAATACATCAATGCATTTTGAACGATAGATTCACGTAAAGAGAGCTCTTGTACGGGGCGTAAGTCGTAACTCTCATGTTCTTGTTGTAGATAAAACTCGTTAGATGGTTGTTCTCCAAGATACATTTTCTTCTCAGGTTGAGTGTTCTCTGCTATTGGTACTGTAGGTGTTTCAACAGTTGCTTTTGGTGCGCAACCGATAACAAAAAGAGCAGCCATACTCAATGTAAGCCATTTTTTCATTTGATTCTCCCATACGCGCTAAAATATGCAGGTGCTAAGCATTTATGGTTTTCATCTTTAGAGCATTTTTCCATATAAGAGTTGACAACTTTATTGTTGTACATCGCAACGGTTGGATAGTTAAGATTCATTTGGCTAATCAAATTTTTTCCTTTGGTGTGGTGTATAAAATAGACAGTTTCATCGGGATCAATTTGTGTGACAATCCCAATGTGTGTGATGTTATCATCACTTTTGGATTTAGAATATTTTTTAACAGTGTTGGCAAAGAAGATAAGATCACCAACCCTAGGTTTGTCTTGATAAGTACGTTTTTGAGTTTCAAGAAGATTGTAAATGGCTAATGAGCGTCTTGTGTCTTCAAAATAGCCATTGAGCTCTGCTGGTGTGAAAAAAGGCTCGGTACTCTCTTTGTTGACCAAGCTTACAAACCCAGAACAATCTAAGCCATCTTTTTTTCCTTGATGTTTAAGAGCATTTGTAACGATCTCTTGACGTTTGGGTGCATCATCTTTAGCTTGTGGAAGTTCAGGAGCATTCTGTGTAAACTCTTTTTGGGCACAACCACTTAGTAAAAACAAGCAGGAACAAAGTGCAAATAGGTACTGTTTCATTCAAATCCTCATAAAAAGTGCGGCAGGCATATTAGCTATTTTTACCTAAATTTTTGGTACAAAAACTGTACGTTCTAAGGTATCTAACCATTTTTCTTCCATATGATCGTACGTCTTAATGGTAACATGATTGTCATATAAAAACAAAGAGTTTGTCCAGATAACCTCTTTATTCATATCTGCATTGTGGATGTTTGTGACATGTTCGACTTGGTTGATTGTCGAAGCAAAACTAGGCTCTTTTGCTGATGTGTGCGTATGTCCACTAACCCATAAGAAAAGTTGGGGATTATCATGAAGCAAAGTTTGAATTTTATCATTAGGCTGAGCGATAAAATTGGGAGTATTCGCCCAATGGTTATAATTTTCCAATGTATGATCGAGTGGCGCATGAAAAAAGACGATAGTGGGTGTTTTGGGATGGTTCGTGAGCTCATTTTCAAACCAACTGAGCTGTTCGTCTGAGAGTTTTGTTAAATATTTTGGATCATCGGCAGAAAGGAAAATGAGTAAATACGGTGTTTTTTCAATGCTATAGTAGAGCCTTGAAAGCCCAAAAGTGCTCTGAAAACGCTTCAGTTTTTCGTCTTGAATTTCACGAGGCGCATGTTGGAATTTTCCATTGCTATCGAGCGCATCAGCATAAACAAAATCGTGATTGCCTGTAATAACATGCAGAGGCTTCGTGAGTTTTGAAAAGTAGTTTTTAGCAAAGTCATACTCCTCTTGTGTTCCAGTTTTGGAGCAGATGTCCCCCACTGCCACGACCATATCGACATCATTCCACTGGTTAATTCGCTCTATGACATGCTCTTTCATGGGTACATTTTTGCCAGGCAGATGCGGATCACCTAAGACCACAATATGACTGAGCGGTGCCGCATAAAGACAAAGCGCAAAAGCCAGCGAAAGAAAGAGCTTTATCATAGGCTATCCATTGCCTTTTGCATACGGTTTAATATCTCTTTTAAAACACTTTTTTGGGTTCCAAAATTGAGTCGTACACAATTTTTATCACCAAAGGGTTCCCCATCGCTCAGCCCAACACCATGGTCTAAGAAAAACGCGTAAGGACTCTTTACATGTAAAGCAGATGCATCGATCCACGCAAGAAATGTCGCTTCTTGATCTAAAAGTTTGAGTTTTGGATTTTTACGGACAAAGTCTTGTACCATTTTAAGATTTTCTGCCAAATAGAGGCGAAGTTCACTAAGCCACGCATCACCTTCAAGGTAAGCCGCTTTAAGTGCGGTAATGCCCAAAAGGTTGATACCTCCGACCATACTGCCCATTGTCTTTTTAAAGTTTTTGCGAAGCTCAGCATTGGGGATAATGGCAAAAGAGGCTTGAAGCCCTGCAATGTTAAAAGTTTTACTTGGCGCCATGAGGGTAATGCTTCTTTGCGCCAATGTGTCGTTCAGTGAAGCGATAGGAATATGTTTTGCCATGGGATTTAATAAAAGATCCGCATGAATTTCATCGGAGCAGATGGTAAGATCATGTTTTAAACAAAATTCTCCTAGCCTTTCAAGTTCTTTACATGTAAACACTGTTCCTGCTGGATTGTAGGGATTGCACAGCATAAAGAGTTTACATGTAGGCGTAATCGCTCTCTCCATCGCCTCATAATCCAGAACCCAACGGTTGTTTTCCTCTTTCATCGCAATGGCTAAAACTTCTTTATTCGCGTATTTGGGTGCTTTAATAAAATGCGGATAAATTGGAGTAGTTGTCATCACACTTTTGCCATCCACGCTCAGACAAGCAATATTCATACTACTCACAACACCATGAGTAAAGAGCAACCACTCTTTTTTAATTTCCCAGTTATAGTGACGTTTGAGAAATGCAATAATCGCATCGTAGGTTTCATCATCGATGGCGGTATAACCAAAAACACCCTCATGCACTCTTTTTTGTAGGGCATCTATCACACATGGAGGTGATTTAAAATCCATATCGGCAACCCATGCAGGGATGACATCCATTCCTTTGTACTTATCCCATTTTTCGCTAGGTGTCTTTGTTCTATCTACAATCTCATCAAAACTACCCATCAAAATTGTCCTTTTTTTTAGTGTAATGATTGTAACATATTTTTATAAACCAAGTTTTACATGTAAAGGTGAAAAAATGACCTATGTCATTATTGTAATTGTAATTGTTGTTTTTTATCTCTTGACAAAGAATTATCAAACAGAGGCATACCAGCATATTAATGTCGATGTGAAGCAAACGCTTAAGGGAGATTTGGCGGAGCATGAAGCGGGACTTTTAGTTGCATTGATGGCAAAAGTAGCCAAAGCAGATGGCAGAGTCAACGAGCTTGAAGCAGAACTTTTGAGTTTGACGTTTAACGATATTGCTCGTGTATTTGAAAACAGTGAAAGTGTTCGTGAAGCGTTAAAAGTGATTTATCAAAAAGAGATGCAAAGTTTTGATAATACCCTGATTGTCTCACAAAAATACCTTAAACTGACTCGAAATGACTACGCAAAACGTCTCAAAGTCATGGAATATCTGCTTAATCTAGCTTTTATAGATAATGAATTTTCGCAAGCGGAATTTATGATCACCGAAGATATTGCCAATGCGTTAGAGATTAAGCGGGCAGATTTTGATGGCTTGATTGCGGCATTTAAACATTTTTATGCCAACAAAGCCTCAAAAGCGCAGATGGGAATAAAAAATGCCTATGCGCTGTTAGGAGCAGATGAGAGCGAAGATATGGAGAGTATTAAGAAAAAATATCGAGCTTTAGTCAAAGAATATCACCCCGATATCTTGATGGGACAAGGAAAAGATCAAAGTATGATCGATGCGGCAACAACAAAGCTTCAAGAGATCAATGAAGCGTATGAGATGATCAAAAAGGAAAAAAATTAGATGCTATCGACCCCCTTTGAAAAACACACCCTGAGTATGTCCGTTTTAATGACACCCGATAAAGCCAATTTTTCTGGTAATGTACATGGCGGTGATCTCTTAAAACTGCTCGATCAAGTCGCTTATGCCTGCGCTTCACGCTATTGCGGTGGTTATGTGGTCACGATGTCGGTCGATCAGGTCATTTTTAAACAAGCCATCCCTGTTGGAACGCTTGTAACCTTTTTAGCCAGTGTCAATTTTACAGGTAAAACATCGATGGAAGTGGGCATTAAAGTGATTGCGGAGAATATTCAAAAAGGGATCGCAACCCATACAAATAGCTGTTTTTTCACGATGGTAGCTGTCGATGAAAAGGGGAGGCCTACGCCTGTGCCTCCCTTAGTCCCAGAAACAGATGTTGAAAAGAGACGTTTTCACGATGGAAAGCGTCGACGTGACATCAGACTTCACGGTTACAATGAGATTTCACCCCAAAATTAGGGGTGTGTGTTTTAGAGTTCTGATTTTATAAGATCTTCTAACTCTTGTTTCCCAAATTTAATGAGTGGTTTACCATTGACAAAAAACTCTGGGGTCGCATTGACGCCAAGGGTTTTGGTGTCGGCAATGTCTTGTTTGATCAGTGCATCGATCTCAGGTTTTTTCAAATCCTCTTTTAACTGATCAATATCAATCCCAGCTTCAGGTAAAAATCCCCAAATAAGACCAATGTTTGGTGTGCCGTGGCTTGCCCATTTATCTTGGTATTTGTAAATGACTTCGAGTGCTTCGATGTACTTGCCTTGCAAACGTGCCGCTTCAATCATCGCAACTACATAATAAGAATCAGTATGAAACGGGGCATAGCGCAATACCAGTTTGAGTGTGTCAGGGTTTTGCTTGAGAATATTTTTCACAAACGGATAAAAGCTTTTACATGTACCGCACGCAGGGTCGAAAAATTCAACAATGGTTGTTTTGGCATTGGGATTGCCCAGAACATAAGCGTATGGGCGTACAAGCGCAGCACTTTTTTCTGTGGAGACAGTGTGGTTAGCGTTTTTATACAGATAACTTCCTCCCACAAAAAGAAGTACAAGCACAAAGAGTGAAGCGATAATAAGAGTCTGTTTTTTCATGGTTATGAAGCCTTTTTTATTTGATAGAGTTCTTACAGAACTCTTTTTATGACGGTTTTTAGGCAAAGCCCAAAAATCTACGCTACGCCGCTGTGGCACTAAAGCTTGCCTCTACTGAGGCAGAAGACGTCTTACAATTTTGCAAGACGTCTAATGAAAATTAAAGTAATAAAAATAAGCGTAAATCCTACCAATGAGAGGAGTTGAATCGTGATAAATCCAAACCAATTAATGTAGTCACTCGTGCATGAAACCCCTTGTGAACACGGTGCTAGAGTTTCGGGTACGATGCCATAGTAGAGCAAATTGTGGTAAATGGCAAAGAAAAGCCCTACAATCACAAGCGGCATGGCATATTTGAAAACATTTTGATCGTTGCTAAAAAGTGCAACGAGGAAAAGAATGGCTAATGGATACATGCAAATGCGTTGATACCAACACATGACGCAGGGAGGAAACATCATAATCTCACTGAAAAAGAGACTTCCTAGCATTGAGACCATCGAAACGATCCATGCAAAAAACAGCAGTGTAAAAAGTGCGTTTGACGACTTTTGTGTTTGATTCATTAAAACTCCAAAATTTTGACAATTGTATTTAATACGTCCTAAAAGGAACGTATTGTAAAATAAAATCATCAATAAATTATTAATACGATAAAAAGGACGAGTGTGAGAGCGTTAATTAGTGTCAGCGATAAAACGGGGATTGCGGAGTTTGCTAAGAATTTGGTAGCGTTGGGATTTGAGATCATTTCAACGGGTGGAACCTATAAACTTTTAAAAGAAGAGGGTATTAAAGCTCTGGAAATCAGTGAAGTCACCAAGTTCCCTGAGATGTTTGATGGACGTGTGAAAACACTCAATCCAATGATTCATGGAGGCATCCTTCACCGAAGAGATTTACCTTTACATGTAAAAGTTGCGAAAGAGCATGGCATCGAAGGAATTGATCTTGTGTGTGTCAATCTTTATCCGTTTAAAGAGACGATTGCTAAGACCGATGATTTTGATGAAATTATCGAAAATATCGACATCGGTGGCCCTGCCATGGTAAGAAGTGCAGCGAAAAACTTTAATGATGTACTGATTGTTACCGATGTTCTAGACTATGACAACGTGATTGAAGCGCTTAAGTCTGGTAAAAATACTTTAGAATTTAGAAGAGATTTGATGATCAAAGCATTCGAGCATACGGGAGCGTATGACAGTATGATCGCAAACTACATGAACAAGCGTTTTAACAACGGTTTTGGTGAGAAACAGTTTATCGTAGGCACGAAAGCATTTGATACCCGTTATGGCGAGAATCCACATCAAAAAGGCTCGTTGTACGAGTTTGACTACTTCTTTACGAACAATTTTAAAACGCTCAAAGGCGAAGCTAGCTTTAACAATATGACGGACATTAACGGTGCGGTTAAAATTGCCGCATCCTTTGGTGACGCGCCAGCGGTATGTATCATCAAACATGCCAATCCTTGCGGTTTTGCGATTGGTGGCGATTTGTTAGACAGTTACGTTAAAGCGCTTAAATGTGATCCTGTCTCTGCGTACGGTGGTGTTGTGGCGATTAATGGAACCTTGAACAAAGCCTTGGCTGAGAAAATCAATGAGATTTTTGTGGAAGTCATCATTGCGGCGAATGTCGATGAAGATGCCTTGCATGTGTTTGATGCTAAAAAACGCATCAAAATCTTTACTCAAGAGAGCAAATACCTTGTTCTAAGCGAAGATGCGTATGACTTTAAACACGTTGATGGCGGTTTTGTCTTCCAAGAGAGCGACATGGTCAACGATGATGAGATCAAAAATGCAAAATGTTTGACAAGCAGAACCGCTTCTAAACAAGAGCTGAGCGATCTTGAAATTGCCTATAAAGTAGCAAGCTTGACCAAATCAAACTGTGTGGTTTATGTCAAAGAGAGCGCTATGGTGGCGATTGGTATGGGAATGACCAGTCGTGTGGATGCCGCTAAAGCAGCACTTCGCAAAGCGGAAGATATGGGCATTGATGTCAGTGGTGCAGCACTTGCGAGTGAAGCATTTTTTCCCTTCCGTGATAGCATTGATGCAGCCGCTGCAGCGGGTGTTAAAGCGATCATTGAACCAGGTGGCAGTATTCGTGATGACGATGTTATCGCAGCTGCGAATGAACATGGTATGGCGCTTTACTTCACAGGTGTGAGACACTTCTTACACTAAAATATACAATGAGAGCCTTTTTTAGGGCTCTCTTATTATCAATCTTACTAATTAAGACAATAACTCTCTTTTTCTTGATGTAGATTAAGGAAATTAACTTTACTTTGCATTATAGTTTCATCAAAAATAAGGATGAAATGATGATGACTCCAGACAATTATCCCCATGAAGCAAAACTTTTACATGTAGACAATGCAACGGTTCCGTTTTTCTCTTATGTACGAGAAGGCATAGAATACATTAGCTTTGATACCTCTTTATGCACGCCACCAGAGCCAATGGTCAATGCTATGATTGCGCTTGAACTTTTAGATAACGCACATAAAAAAATAGTGATGATTAACCATCGTTCCCCTATTGGTTTACTTGCTAAAGTACAACCTTTTTATGACATTGATGTCACTGAAATTGAGGGTGGAAAACTTCAACTTGTTTTTTCCTATAAAGAGGGAATGAGTGATAAAGTTGATTTAAGTCAAAAACAGTGCAACGGTTAATATGAAAGTCTCTTTAGCCACAGAGATGGCACCACCTTTTGTATTGGTTGCGCATTTCTTTATTGCAGGAATTATTTTTTTGTTTTTAAGTAGTATTGCACTACTGTTTATGAGTGTTGACATCTCAGGCTACATTATCTCTTCCTCCTTAGCCGCTTTTTCTCACTTATACTTATTGGGTTTTGTGATGATGGTTATTTTTGGGGCCATGTATCAGCTTCTCCCTGTTGTGCTTGAAGTACCTATCTTTTCTAAAGATTTTGCTTATGTGCAATTTTATATGTACGTTGTTGGATTCTTATTGATGGTAAGTGGGTTTACTTTTGGGGAACTTCATTTGCTGATTCCCTATGGTGCAGTGATCACTTATCTTTCGATGCTCATTTTCTGCTTCAATGTTTTTTTAACATTTAATCGTTTAAAAAAGATCACACTCGTAAGTAAGTTTTTGCTTATAGGTACGATATTTTTGTTTATTTCCATAACCTTAGGTTTATTGATAGGCCTTAGCTTAGGACATGGTCTTTTAGCAATTGATATTGACGCATGGGTAAAAGCACATATGTTGGGTACTCTTGGCGGCTTTGTGATGATGATTGTTATGGGTGTTTCAATGGTATTGATACCGATGTTTTCCCTTTCTCATGATTATGAAGAGAAGTGGATCAATGCAACATTGTATTTACACAGTTTTGGAATAGCGCTATATATGATTGCCTTGATTGTTAAACTTCCTTTTTTTATTCAAGCGATTGCTATGGTGTTGATAGTATTGGGAATTTTGTGTTTCATGGTGCAAATAGGAATTATTTTTCATCAAAGAGCACGCAAGCAAAATGATTATTGGGTTAAAAATGTTGTTTTTGGACTGGTTTGTTTATTTGCAGCAGTGATAAGTTCAATGTTCTATATGATTTTAGCAAATAGTACAATAGGTATATTAGCTGGGGTACTTTTCTTTTTTGGTTTTTTGCTCTCATTTATTGTTGGGCATATCTATAAAATTTTGCCTTTTTTGGTCTGGTATGAGAGATTCGCACCATTGGTGGGCAAACAAAAAGTACCACTTTTACACCAGATGATTCACACGAAAGTAGCCGATACACAAACATGGATACTGTTTGTTTCCGTTGTTGTTCTTAGTAGTGGTGTTTTAATGCAGTTTGAAAAACTTTTTTTCATAGGGAGTGTGTTGCTCCTTATATCTTTGATATTGGTAGCTTTTAATACAGTGTATGTGTTTAATTATAAAATTAAGGAGAATGATTGATGATTACTGAAGAAGATATTTACAATGCTATTTCAACCGTAATTGACCCAGAAGTTGGTTTTGATATCGTTTCGTTAGGGCTTATTTATGGTGTCAAAATTAAAGATGCTAAAGTGAGCATTACCATGACGCTCTCTACGAAAGGATGCCCTTTGCATGAACTGATTCAACAATGGACAAAAGATGCGGTCTTAAAAGTTGATGGGGTACAAGATTGTACGATTGAAATCGTATGGGAACCTGCTTGGAATATTACAATGGCGAGTGAACGTGTCAAAAAGGAACTGTGTGGCTAAATTGTGTCATTTTAATAATACATTAATTCCTCAAATAGACAAATATATACTATAATAAAAGTTAATTTTTTGTATTTGGAGACGCAATGGATTTAGTGACCAAAGTGCACAGTGAGCATGTGAATATTCTTATCACAGGCACGATTAAGACAATTGGAAATGCACAAGCGATCAAAGATGCAATTCGCCAAGCGCATGAGCAGCATCCCCATATTAGCATTAACCTCATGATTCAAGACTCTTTTATCATTACGTCATCGGTAATAGGTTTTTTAATTAAGTCCATTAAAATGGACAAAATGAATTTACATGTAAAAGTAGGTAGTGAAGAGCTGTATGAGATGTTAGATGATATGAATTTGATTGAAATCATGAATGTTGGAAGGGTGCAAGGATGAAAAAAGGTATAGGTTTAAAAATAGGGTTAACTCTCATTCCTTTGCTTTTGACAAGTTTTATTATTTTGCAATTTTTTATTGTCAATGAGTTTAAAAAATCATCTCAGATCCAAAGTGAAAATAATCTTAATTTGTTTAGTCAGTCTGTTTTCCAAACCGTACGTGCGGCAATGAATTTAGGGGATCGTGCTTTGATTGAAAAGTCATTGAAAGATGCTGGGGAAATGAAAGGGATACAAGAGCTTAAAATCCACCAATCACAAGTGGTGATCGATACTTTTGGTATTAATGCAAAACCTTCTACGGATGAAGCTGTCATTGGTATCTTTAAAAATCCTGTACAGCATAGCGTGACTCTTGATGATGCAAAAGGGCATCGTTTAAGACTTTTAAAACCTCTAATTGCTGAACAAGATTGTTTAGCGTGTCATGCTACCTCTCAAAAAGGCGATGTGCTTGGTGTGATGGATATGACGTTTTCATTTGCAGAAATTGATGAATATATTGGTGCGATCAGCTGGAAACTTATTAGTATCTTTATACTTTCATTGCTCATTACTTCCGTGCTCATTATGTTGGTGTTAAAACGTGTTGTGGGAAATCCATTGGGAATTTTATTGGAAAGAATTAAAGATTTATCAAGCGGAAACGGTGATTTAACAGCTCGGGTACAGATTAATAGTCAAGATGAGATGGGTGATATTGCTCAATATATTAATATTTTCATCGAAAAAATTCAATCTATTATTCTTTCATCTCAAAAAATTTCTCAAAATGTTGAACATACAGGAGAAACACTCAATACCAATGCCGTTGAATTTTCCAAAGGTGTCGTAGACCAAGCGCATCAAATTAAGATGTCATTTGATCTCATGAAAGATATTGAAACAGATCTTGATCTCTCAGAAGAGCTTGCAATTCATACCGTGGAAGATAACACTTCATCCTTTAATGTCCTTGAAAAGATGAGCATTGCTTTGAATGATGTTGTTCAAAATATCAATGGAGCAAGTGATTCCGAGCAAGAGATGGCACACCAAATTCAAAATGTAGTTTCGCAAACCGATCAAATTAAAGGTGTCTTGGCGATGATCAAAGATATTGCGGATCAGACCAATTTACTTGCGCTCAATGCTGCCATTGAAGCGGCTCGTGCAGGAGAACATGGTCGTGGATTTGCGGTTGTTGCTGATGAAGTACGAAAGCTTGCAGAACGTACACAAAAATCTCTCGCAGAGATTGATGCTACAATTAGTGTCATTGTTCAAGGGGTCACACAACTTAGCAGTAATATGGAAGTGAATGCTGAAAATATTAATCGCATTTCACAAAGTGCATTTGATGTTCAAAATGCAACTGAAGAGACAAAAAATCGTACATTAGAATCTATCGAAGTTTCCAAAAAAGCTTCTAAAAAAGTTGTTGAGATTTCACACTTAACGAATCAAATGATGGAACAGATGAAGCGAACACTCAGCTTATCGAATAACAATGAAAAAATTGCAGAAGAACTTTCACATATTTCTCAGCGAATGCTTGACTCTTCTCAAAATCTAGATTCTACACTTTCAACGTTTAAAGCTTAAAGGCAAAGAGGTTTAACCTCTTTGCAACATCTCTGCTTTTTCTTCTATCTCCAATAGTTCCTCAATCATTGGCTCTAAGAGCGCCTCTTTCTCTTCTAATCTTTGACTCAGTGTACTCAGTCCTATTTGCTGATAGCATTCAGGATTTTCAAGACATTTTTTTGTGGCGGCAATTTCGTCTTCAAGTGCTTGAATTTGTAACGGTAGTGTTTCAAGTGCACGCTGCTCTTTGTAGCTCAGTTTTGTAGGCACACTCTCTTTTGCTTTTTGCACTTTTGGTTCTTCTTTTTCAATCCAGGGTGCTTCTTGAGCTGATTCCATTGCGTCAAGCTCTTTAATCTCTTTTTCAATCTCTAAATATTCACTGTAGCTTTGATAACTCTCCTCAATGATGCCTTCGCCCTTAAAGACATAGAGCTTAGCTGCAATTTTATCCACAAAGTAACGATCATGGCTGACAAAAATGACTGCGCCAGCAAAACTTTGGATGTACTCTTCTAAAATATTGATGGTTTGAATATCCAGATCATTGGTTGGTTCATCGAGAATAAGACAATCTACTTCTTGAGAAAAGAGTAGGGCAAGCGCAACACGATTTTTTTCACCGCCACTGAGGATGCCGATCTTTTTGTTTAGATCTTCTTTTGGAAAGAGAAAGTCTTTAAGATAGCCATAGACATGAAGATTTTTCCCTTTAACATCAACCCTATCGCCTCCATTAGGACAAAAAGTTTCTATAAGGTTTTTCGTATCATCGAGCATAGCTCGTTGTTGATCAAAATAGCCTATTTTAAATTCGCCTTTATCAAAATTTCCACTATCAACATTGAGATCACCGAGTAAAATTTTTAAAAGTGTTGATTTTCCTGCTCCATTTTTTCCAACAATGGCAATACGATCTTTTTGTAAAATACGGGTACTAAAATCTTTAATGAGAAGTTTATCGCCCAATTTTTTATGGATGTTATACATCTCAAAAAGCATTTTTTGCTTATTGATAATCTTCTCACCATTGAAATTGTGTTTTTCTCTCTCTAATTCCAGTTTAAGTTTTCGAACCAAAGAAGGATTTTTTTTGGCAGACTCACGTAGTTCAAAAACTCTCTGTTTTCGCCCTTCATTACGTTTGAGCCTCGCTTTGACACCACGTTTTAACCACTCTTCTTCCCCTTTGAGGTATTTGAGGAGATTTTCATGCTGTTTTTGTAAAGATAAGATCAATAACTCTTTACATGTAAGATAGTTTTCATAACCACCTTCAAAACTCCTCACTTTCCCATCATCAATTTCAATCGTTCGTGTTGCTAAATGGTCGATAAAATAACGATCATGGGAGATAAAGAGAAGGGTAAATTTTGATTTTAAAAGCATCTGCTCTAAAAAATCGACCATATAAACATCTAAATGGTTCGTTGGCTCATCCAGTAGTAAAATATCAGGTTTTTGAAGGATGAGACCAGCGAGTGTCACACGTCGTTGCTCGCCGCCACTTAAGAGATTGACATCACTTTGTTCAAACTGTTTGAGATCAAATTCTTGTAAAACTTGCTCAATCTTTTCATCTAAACTCCATGCATCATGCAAATCCAAAAAAGTGACGAGTTGGCTCTGCTCTGCAAGTAGCGCTTCATTATGGTAGTCAGATTCAAGTATCTTAATGACCTCTTCATAACGAACCCTTGCCATTTTGAGCTCTTTGAGTTCTTCTTCAATCGCTTCTTTAACATTCATCCCTTCTTTAAAGCGAGGGGTTTGATCTAGCATACCAACTTTAATATTTTTTTGAAGAATACGTCTTCCATCATCGGTTTCCAATGTGCCAAAAACGATTTTCATCAGTGTAGATTTTCCACCGCCATTTTTGCCAATGATTGCAACACGCTCACCTTCATGCAAGGAAAAGTCAACGTCTGTTAAAATTTTTTGAGTTTCATATGCTTTGCTAATGCCGATTAAATCTAAAAGTGCCAAATGTACTCCGTTGTTTTTGCGCGTATTATACCATTAACATGAGAAGGAAGAAGAGGGTAAAGCTTTGGGCTTTACCCTAAAAGTTGGTTATGATCTGAACTGATTGAGTTTGTTGTTGAGATTTTCAGCTAAACGTGAGAGATGGTCCGCTGCTGCAGCGATTTCTTCTACGCTTCTTGCATTTTGACTTGTCAACGTATTGATGTTGCTCACCATACTGACGATTTTATCGGTGTCCTGTGAAATCTTTTGTGAGTTTTGGGCACTGGTTGTTACGGAATCAACGCTCTCTTTCATCACTTGTGTTGTTCCCAAAATTGTCGTTTCAACACCACTGGAAACCGTCGATAGTCTTTGAATGTTTTTAGCATTCCTTCCCATCTGTTCGGAAGAGTCTATGATAGATTGCACAATCACATTAATAGTTGCGTTAATCTCCGTGAGTGAACTTTGGGTGCGTTCAGCGAGTTTTCGTACTTCATCGGCAACAACCGCAAATCCACGACCATGTTCTCCCGCCCTGGCAGCTTCAATGGCAGCATTAAGGGCTAGAAGATTGGTTTGATCGGCAATATCAGAAATGACCGTTAAGATTTGTTTCACTTGTTCCGCATCATGGCTCATTTGCTCTAATTTTTGAGCGAGGGCAGTTTCAGCATCACTTGCAGATTCGACTTCATTGCGAAGCGTAATAACTTCATTTTTAGCATTGTCCAATCTATGTCCTGCAGTCGCAATATTTTGTTTCATCGTCTCAGAAAGTGCAGCAGTTTCTTGAACGAAAGTTTTAATGGTTTGGATTTCTTGGATTGTACTCTCAACAATCGTAGAACTTTGTTCAGCATTACGTCCAATTTGCATACTGGTGGTACTCAGTTCATGGGAAACTGAAGCATTTTCACTGGAAGATGCTTTGGCATCAACAATAGTGCTTTCAAGAGTTTCAACCAATGAATTAAAACTATCGACCATCTCTTTAATCTCATTTGATTTTTCGTATTTAATGCGGAAATTAAGCTCTTTTGTACGAACAAAATTGCTAATACTATCACGTACAAGATGAACGCCTTGCATGATGTTGTTTCGGATAAGAATACTGATAAAAACTGTTGAGCCAATAATGGCAAGAGAGAGAATAATCATAACCATGTTGGCATTCTTTTTAGCATCCGCAGCATCCTTCGCCATTTTATTGGCTAAGTCAAGGTTGTATTGCATGTGAGTATCAAATGCAGTTGTCAAAGCTTTTAAGATAGGTCTAGCTTTATTAAATGCAATTGTTGCTTCTGCTTTTTTTCCTGTTTCAGAAAGTTTCAGAATATCTTGTACAAGAATACTGAATTTTTGTAACGCCTCTTGATCTTGCGTCAATAATGCTCTATCTTGATCATCACTGATCATTGTTTCATAGTTTTTGAGCTCTTTGGTAAGATCATTGAGTGCACCCAAAATACCCTCTTTTGATTTTGCATTAGCCTCTTTATCTTCTTGTGTAATATGTTCCCATAAAACAAGTCGAAGTCTTAATGCATAGAGCATAGAATGGTTTAAGGAGAGAACGCTTGGCAAAGAATTGACAGTTACATAATTGGTCTCTTCATAGACTTGATCCATCTTTTTCATACTGATCCCGAAAATGGTACAAGTTCCGATAATTGCGATGGAAAGCATAACCATCAGTTGTTTAGAAATTGTCATTTTGACTCCTTTTTATTCTTATTTTTTATTCTAAACTCATTTTCCTAATAAAATATTTAAGTCAATTTTGTGGATATTCAAATGATAAGAAAAGCTGGTTTCTGTGAAAATAATAGCACTCGTGTGTTGCAAATGTGTTGTATTAGTTTAGACAATATTGATGAAAAACTGGTATGATAACGTTTTTCAATTAGCAAAGGAACAATGCTTTATGTTAGAATTTATTATACTCATTTACATACTTTACCTTTTAATTAAAATGTATGCTGCATTTATGGAAATAGGTTTTGTTATTCAAGCGCGCACTTTAAAAGCGATTATCCTCTCTCCATCGAATTATGCCAAAGCAGCTGCGTATAAGATAGCTTCACAAAAGCTCTCTTTAGTCTCCTCTTTCTTTGATTTTATTCTCTTTTTCGGTTGGATCACTTTTGGTCTTAGCACGCTTGATTCTATCGTATATGTTGAAAATGAAGCATTGCGATCTGTTCTCTTTGTGATGAGTTTTATTGCGATCAATTATGTTTTACTCCTCCCTTTTGATCTTTATCAAACATTTGGCCTTGATAAAAAATTCGGCTTTTCTACGATTGATACTAAAACGTTTATTGTAGATCAGGTCAAATCAATCTTTATGTTCGGCTTTTTGGGTGGAGCGTTTTTTTGGGCTATGAGTGCCATTATTATGGCATATGATTATTGGTGGTTTTATGGATTTTTATTTTCTTTTGTGGTTATTTTATGTATCAATATGATTTACCCGATTGTGATCGTTCCACTGTTCAATAAACTGACTCCCCTTGAAGATGAAAACCTTAAAAGTTCTATTGAAGCACTTTTAAAAAAAGCTGGACTTAAAAGTAGCGGTGTTTTTAGTTTAGATGCGAGTAAACGTGATAATAGACTCAATGCTTATTTTGGTGGGTTGGGTAGTTCAAAGCGCGTTGTCCTTTTTGATACCTTAATTGCCAAATTGGAAAAACATGAGTTATTAGCTGTACTTGGACATGAACTGGGGCATTTTACACACAAAGATATTCTTAAAAATATTGCATCAAGTGCTTTAATGCTTTTTCTGATGTTTGCTCTCTTTGGAAATCTTCCCGTGGAGCTTTTTGACTCTTTACATGTAAACAAATCTGCTGCTAGTGTTATGGTGCTTTTTTTACTACTTTCTCCCGTTGTTTCATTTATCTTAATGCCTCTTTTTGGACTTTTGAGTCGTTATAATGAGTACAGAGCCGATGAATATGGTAGTGTTTGTGAAAGTAAAGAAGCGCTTGCTTCTGCCTTGGTTAAACTTGCTGATGAAAATAAAAGCTTTCCTTTTTCACATCCTTTAACGATTGCACTTTATTTCACCCATCCTCCATTAACAGAAAGACTGAAAAAATTAGGTATGCATTTTGACGAAGGTGAAGCACTTGCGCATTAAAGAACTCTTAGCACAAAGTGCAGAGCAATTGCGAGAGGTAACCGATATTCCTCAAAAAGAAGCGATGATCTTTTTAAGTGAAGTGTTAGGCGCTGAGATGAGTTGGCTTATCGTCCACAGTGAGGATGAGATAGGTGAGAATAAGCGTTTGAAAGAACTGTTACAACGTCGTAAAAATCATGAACCCTTAGAGTATATTTTGGGGCGAGCCAGTTTTTATGGTAGAGTTTTTGATGTTGATACACGCGTTCTCATTCCAAGACCTGAAACTGAGATATTGGTCGATAAAGCTATGTCATTAGCTAAAGAACTTTCTCCTAATGCCCATATCGTCGAAATTGGATGTGGTAGCGGAATTATCTCAATTATGCTTTCACTTTTACTTCCTCATGCAAGATTGACGGCGGTAGATATTTCAAGTGAGGCTTTACATGTAAGCAAACACAATGCACAAAAACATGGTGTTAGTGACAAAATAGCGTTTCTTGAGGGAAGTTATTTAGATAGTGTGAGTGGAGAGATTGATATGATTGTTTCTAATCCTCCTTATATTGCTAATGAAGAGCCCTTAGGCATAGGGCTCTCTTTTGAGCCATCTTTAGCACTTTATGGTGGAATAAAAGGTGATGAAATGTTATGTCATATTATTGATCTTTTTCAGGAACGAAAGGCTAAAGTGCTCGTATGTGAAATGGGGTATGATCAACGAAAGGCTATTTGCCAGTATGTCGAAAAGAAAGGTTTAGCAGTGGACTTTTATAAAGATTTAGCGGGATTAGACCGTGGATTTTGGATTAAGGAGTAGAAATGAAAAGTTTAATGGTCGTTTATTTGGCAATGTTAGGTATTGCCATTGGTGTTGAAATCGCAGCGGGTGCATTTATAGCCCCAGTGATCTTTTTTCCACAAAAATATCTAGGAGATGGAGTTCTCACTCATTTTCAAAGTGGTGTTTTAATGACACAATTTTTCTTGAAGATGAATATTCTAATAGGTTTTGTAGCGCTTTACAGCATTATCTATGAAGTACAAGTCTGGATGATGGGTAAAAACTATGATTTTCTCTCATTTCTTTTGTCTTTTAGTTGTGTGATAACTACAGGACTCTTTCTATTTTACTATACGCCATTTATTATTCATGCACAGCAATTGGGCTCTGCTGAGACAGTAACCGAAGCCTTTGCAACGATGCATAAGCAGAGTGAATGGGTTATGAAATTATTGATGGTTGCCCAATTTGGTTTATTTATCAGACGAGGTATTTTAAGTCAACGATAAAAGGAAGAAGCTTTTTGGCTTCTTCCTTTTTGCATAGAAGAGGGTTGAGGGTTAATTAATCCATTTGGTGTCTAATATAAGTTGGGATATCAAGATAATCATCTTGTCCCTCATAGCCACCACTTACTTTTTTCATACGTAAAATACGTTCTTTTTTGATTGATTCTTGATTGTTATTAAGCATCTTGAGCTCTTTTGAAGCTTCAACTTTATTTTCAAAACCTGTTGCAACAATAGTGACTCGAACAGAGTTGTCTGGCATATCTTCACTGGTTGTTGTACCAAAGATAACATCAGCATCTTCATCTGCACAATCCAAGATAAGACTCATTGCATTGCTAATCTCTGTAATAGGATAACTTGCTGGAATTTGGAAATGAACCAAAACACCAAGTGCCCCATTGATTGACATATTATCAAGCAGTGGTGATTCAATAGCGCTCTTAATGGCTTCAATCGCTGCATCATCGCCAGTGCTCTCACCAATACCCATAAGTGCCATACCACGATGACTCATAACGGTTTGGACATCTGCAAAGTCAACGTTGATATCACTTTGACCAGAAGAAAGAACAACTAAACTCATACCGCTAACAGCACGACTTAAAACGTCATCAACGATTCTAAAGCTATCTTTGATTCCAAATTTTGCATCAACGATAGAAAGTAGTTTATCATTAGGGATAATAACGATAGAATCACTCTCTTTGCGCAGTTCATTGATGCCCATCTCCGCAAGTTTAGCTCTTTTCTTACCTTCAAACATAAAAGGGCGTGTGACAACAGCAACAGTCAGTGCACCGACTTCTTTAGCGGCTTGTGCAACAATAGGAGCAGCACCTGTTCCAGTTCCTCCACCAAAACCAGACGCGATAAAAACGATATCTGCTTTTTCTAAAGAACTTTTGATCTCTTCGTAACTTTCTAATGCTGATTCTTTACCAATTTCTGGGCGCATACCAGCTCCCAGTCCTTTTTTACCCAATTGAATTTTTGTTTTTGCTAAACAGTTTTCAAGGGCTTGAGCGTCAGTGTTTGCAGCAATAAGATCGATACCACTAATACCTTCTCTTACCATGTGGTTGATCATGTTACCACCACCGCCACCAACACCAATAACTTTGATTTTAGCGCCGTAAACACATTTTGATTCTTCTATGCTAAATCCGTTCATACCTCATACCCCTCTTTAAAATAATTGTGTTAATCTATTCCATAGCTTAGAGCCAAACCCTTCGCTTTCTTCTTCTTGAATATTTGCAAGATCTTTGAGCTTCTCTTTTGCATTATCTGCTTGAGGAGCTGTTCCAATATCGCCTTCTTCTGTTTCATCACCATCATCAAAAGTCTCTTGGTGATGGCGAGTTGGTTCAATGGTCTCATCTTTGTAACGTAACTTTTTATTCGAATCAATCTCGTAGGGTGTGAAATGACCACCACCGTATAATACAAGACCAATTGCTGTTGAATAGCTTGGATCTCTGAGTGTCTCAAAAAGTCCATCCATTTCTCTTGGTTTGGCAATTCTTATGGGCACATTGTCAAAAATTGCTGATGCTAATTCTCTAATGCCATCAAGTTTTGTCATTCCACCTGTTAAAACGACACCTGCGCCGATTTGCTCTTTAAAGCTACTATCTTCCAGTGTTTTTGCTAAAATCATCAGTGTTTCTTCAACCCTAACATAGATAACGTTAGAAACAATATTCAGTGATACTTCATGGGTTGAACCATCATCGCCAATGACAGGGAGCTCTATAAGCTCACTAGAATTACTTTTGAGTGAACCATAATTGATTTTAATTTCTTCAGCTGCACCTAATGGAGTATGCAGTGCTGTTGATAGATCGTTAGTGATATTTAAAGATCCAACGCCTAAATAATCATTGAAACGCATCGAATTGCCTGCATGAATCATCACATTACATGTAGCACCACCCATATCAATAACAGCAACACCCAATTCTCGCTCATCATGATTCAAAACAGCAATCGCTGAAGCATAACAATTGAGAACAATGTTGTCAATTTCGACACCGGCTGATTTAACAGCTTTTCTAAGGTTGCTAAGGGATGATTTTTGTGCTGTAATAATGTGTACTTGGACTTCTAAACGAGCACCATTCATACCAAGTGGATCTTCAATAAACTCTTGATCATCTACTTTGAAGTTATAAGGAAGTACGTGAAGCTTTTCATATTCATTAGGAATATTGGCATTATGATCTGCCATTTGCATTGCACGATTAATCTCTTTAATGCCGATGTCACGATTTGGAATATTAACAATACCGCTGCTATCAACACTTTTGGTGTAAGCGCCAGAGATTGAAACGATGACTCTCTCGTACTGTGTTCCTGCGACTCTTTTCGCATCATTAAGCGCATTGCGAATCGATTTTGAAGCAAGGTCAATATTGGTAATGATACCTTTTTTAAGGCCTTGAGACTTTGCAATACCTGCGCCTAAGATTTTGATGTCACCATCATCGTTTTTTTGAGCGATAATAGCGCAAATCTTGGTTGAACCAATGTCGATACCTAAAATCGTAGTGCTCAACTATTTTCCTTTGTAGTATTGCTCGACTTTGTATGCAGCAGCGAGCTTTTTAATAAGATTTTGGTTTAATTCAGCTTGTTTAACTTGTAAAATATTTTCGCTAATCAAACTAACATACTGCTTAGCTTTGTCTTTATTAAGCAACTTTTGTTCCAAAACCTCGTAGACTATGGCTTTACCATCAATAACCTTATAACCTTTTTTGTTCATGTTATCAAAAACGTGACTTAAAAACTCAGCACTTTTTGCTTCACTCAGACCTGCAATTGACTTAACAGAATCTCTGCTTACAAAACCAAGATCACTACTTGCTGTGAAATTTTCAAGTTTAGCTTGAGCTTTTTTCTCTAAGGTCGTATTTTTGAGTTCTTCTAAAAGATCACGACTTGCATCTTTCTTGGCTAACTCGTAAGACATTGGTTCTGGGAACTTAATCTCTTTCATTTTTATTATAACGTAGTTGTCTTTGACAATAAGTGGTTTGAGCACTTCGTCTTTTGCAGCCACTTGGATTTTTTCAAGAGGGAATGTTGTGTCATCATCAAAAATAACTTTGGTTTCACTTGCATTCACTTCGCCCTTTTTAAAAGCAAGGAAGGATTCTAAAGCAATTTTTTTGTCATTTTTGAGTCGTAAATCAATAATGACTTTTGGTTTTGCTTCTTCAAAACTCATCAGCTTTCCATCAGGTTGCGTGTAGTTATGTTTCTCTTGTGCGTAAAACTCTTCTAATGTTTTATCATCAAATTTTGTTTGAGAGGCAGGGATATTGAGTAATTCAAGTGTATAACTTTTTTTTGTAAGGTATTTAGATTTATTTTTGTCCCAGTATGTTTTGATAGCTTCTTCACTAGCAGTCACTTCATTGGCATCCAGTGTCACAGCGCTAATTGCAAGATGATCTTCCATGAAAAAAGCGGAAGCAAAGAGATCGATCTCTTTTTGTGAAGGTGTCAGTTTGAAAAAGTTTTCTAGTTTTGCATTTAAAATCTCTTTTTCAAGGCCATTTTCATAATCATTTGGGTTAATACGATTTGCTTTTAAAATAGAATAGTAGAGCTCTTTATTAAAAACGCCATCTGTTTGAAAACTTGGAGTATTTTTAATTCGATCTTTAATGTCTTCTTTTGTTGCCAAAAGACCTATTTCATCTGCATAGTTTAGTAGAAGGTTCTGATTTATAAGGGTGTTCATAACAATTTTGTTAAGTCCCATTTGCTCGGCTTGTTCTTGAGTGAGCTTGCCACCTAAGAGATTGTTGTAGTAATTGAAATGGTTGGCATACGCTGTTTGAAACTCTTGGACCGAGATTATTCGATGTCCAACTTTTGCGACAGAGGCTGCACGATCTTTGTTCATATCATAAGCACCCCATCCTACAAAACCAGCACCAACGAATGCTATTGTGCTAATCCAGATAGTGATGACCAAATATTTTTTATGACGTTGCATCCACGTAATCATTCTTGCCCTTTAAGAACTTTGTATTTTGCTATAATTCTATCTGTATAGTTATTAAATAACCATAAATTGCGTGAAACTCCTAACAAAAAAAGGCAAAATGTAACAATGAACACGAAAAAATTAATTGAAGATGATTTAAAGCATATATGGCATCCTTGCACGCAGATGAAAGACCATGAGACACTTCCTATAATTCCTATTAAAAGAGGTCAAGGGGCTTATTTATATGATTTTGATGATAACCGTTATATTGATGGTGTTAGTTCCTGGTGGGTCAATCTTTTTGGACATTGTAATCCTTACATCAATCAAAAAATTAAAGAGCAATTAGATACTTTGGAACATGTGATTTTTGCGGGATTTACCCACGAACCGATTATAAAACTTTCCAAAAGACTTTGTGCATTAGCACCCAAAGGCCTGGAGAAGTGTTTTTACGCCGATAATGGCTCTAGTGCGATTGAAGTAGCGCTTAAAATGAGCTTTCAATATCATAAAAACAGAGGGCAAAAACGACCGCTTTTTGTCTCCTTAGAAAACAGTTATCATGGCGAAACAATCGGTGCTTTAGCCGTTGGTGATGTGAAGCTTTATAAAGAAGTGTTTGATGATATACTCCTTCAAACCATTCAAGCACCTGTACCTAAAGATCAAAGTGAAGAGAGTGCCATTAAAGCTGCCGATGGATTAGAACAAATTTTTAAAGAAAAAGCAGATCAAATTTCCGCTTTTATTATCGAACCATTGATTCAATGTTCAGGTGGAATGAACATGTATCATCCTCTTTATATTACACTTGCACGCAAACTGTGTGATCACTATGATGTTCATTTAATTGCCGATGAAATCGCTGTTGGCTTTGGACGAACTGGTAAAATGTTTGCCTGTGAATATGCGGATGTTAGCCCTGATTTCATGACACTTTCTAAGGGACTAACAGGAGGTTATCTCCCTCTCTCGGTCGTACTAACGACGCAAAAAATCTATGATGCCTTCTATGGTGATTATTCTGAATTTAAAGCATTTTTGCATTCTCACAGTTATACCGGGAATCCTTTGGCGTGCAGTGCCGCTAATGCGACATTAGACATCTTTGAAAATGAATCTATTTTGGAAAAAAATAAAGAAAAAATTGCGTTAATTGGTGCTAAATTAGAACAATTCAAGACTCTTCCAAATGTGCAAAAAGTCCGTCAGACAGGCATGATTGCAGCGGTAGAACTTGATGTTTATCCGATTGATTTTCGGGTGAATTTAAAGATATTCAAGTATGCGTTTCAAAAAGGTGTGATTCTTCGTCCACTCGGCAATGTTGTCTATTTTATGCCTCCTTATGTGATTACATGTAAAGAGATTGAAACGATGATGGATGTAGCGTATGAGGCGATTGTAAGTCTCAATAGATTATAATAGAACCACTTTAACCAAGGAATCCTAGTGAATATACCCCATATCCCCGTACTGTTAGAAGAGGTCAAAGAGGCGTTTCGTAGCATTGATGATGGGGTTGTTATTGATTGTACATTAGGGTATGGTGGGCATAGCGAAGCATTGTTAGAACAAAATCCTAATATCAAATTGATAGGCTGTGATCAAGATGAAGAGGCGTTGGCATTTAGTCAAAAGAGGCTTGAGCGCTTTGGGGATCGTGTAACCCTTCATCATGGTAATTTTGCCTCTGTCATCGCTCAGTATGCGCATCTTCCCATTCGAGGGATTTTGGCTGATATTGGTGTTTCCTCTTTACAACTGGATAAAAAAGAGCGTGGTTTTGCTTTTGACTCCGATGTTTTGGATATGCGTATGAATCCAAAACAAGAGCTTAGTGCGTACGAAGTGGTTAACCACTATTCACAAGAAGAGTTGGAATTTATTTTACGTGAATATGGTGAGATTCATGAATATAAGAAAATGGCTCATCTGATCTGTGAAGCACGTGCTAAAGCGCCTATTGTAAGTGCCAAAGAACTTTCAAAATTGGCTGAAAAGGTGGGTGGAAAAAAGAGTATTCATCCTTCAACACTTCTTTTTCAAGCCATTCGTATTGAGGTTAACAATGAGTTGGGAGTTCTCACAGAGCTTTTAGAGAGTATTAAAAATGCCGATTTTAAGCAGTGTATCGTGGGGATTATTTCGTTTCATTCCCTTGAAGACCGTATTGTGAAACAGACATTTAAACTGTGGAGTCAAAACTGTATCTGTTTGCCTTCCGTGATGCGTTGTACATGTGGCAATAATCATAGCATGGGAAAACTCATCAGTAAAAAGCCGATTGAAGCCACAGCATCGGAAATTAAAAAGAACCCACGCAGTAGAAGTGCAAAATTGAGAGTATTTGAGATAAAGAAGGCGTAATGAACGATAAAAGTGAACTATTAGAGCAGTATGATGCGGAACAGAAAGTTGAGAAAAATCTCGATTTTCGTTTTTTATTGCTCGTTTATATGGTGATGTTTGTTGCTTTTTTGATCATCCTTCCTAAAATTTACATCAAAAATCAGATCTATTATATGAGTCGTGACATCAATAAACTCTATGGTGAATACTCAATTCTTAAAGAAGAGAACCGCGTTTTAAAGCAAAATTTGGAAAATATTCGTTTCAAAAATCAAATATTAGACACGATTTATATCGATTAATCTTTTTACATGTAAACACACATTAGGAGTTGTTATGCCCCAAGATATGCTGTTGTTAGCTATTTTTATCACTTTTGTTATGGCTATGATCGTTTTAGGATTTTGGATTAGGTCTGTGTTAAATCATAAAAATGCTGAACTTTCTTACGCTAAAGCTAAAAATGAACAGTTAAGTGCAGAAAACCTAGCCATCAACATGAAAAGTGCAACACTTCAAGCTGAACTGCAAGCACAAAAAGAGAGTCATCAAAGGCTCAAACTTGATTTTGAAGAGCAGGGTAAAAAGCTTGAGCTCAAACTTAACGCTATTATGGAACAACACTTAGAAAAAAAGCTTCAAAAATTGGACGATACCTCGATCAAATCACTTGAAACACTTCTCAAACCTTTCAAAGAGAATTTAGAGCATTTCAAAAAAAGCGTTGAAAATTCACAAGAAAACAGTACGAAAAAATTTGCAGAACTTTCCAAAGAGATTGAGTTGGTGGCACGTGCAGGCATGAATATCTCTAAAGAGGCTGAAAATCTGACTAAGGCACTTAAAGGGAAAAAACAGAGCCAAGGCAGTTGGGGTGAGATGATCTTAGAGAGTGTTTTGGAATATTCGGGTCTTGTCAAAGGTGTTCATTACGAAACCCAAGAGAGTTACAAAGATGAAGAAGGTCGCACCAAACGCCCTGATGTTGTCATTAAACTCCCGCAAGAGCGCACGATCATCATTGACTCTAAAGTCTCACTCAACAGTTACGATGAATTTGTGAGAGCTGAAAGTGATGAAGCAAAACACGTCGCTTCAAAGGCTTTATTGCAAGCTTTTCGTGACCATATTGACACGCTTGACTCTAAAGATTACGCACACTACAAACAAGGCACACTTCAATATGTCTTTATGTTTGTACCGATTGAAGGAGCCTTTTCGGTTGCCATCAACGAAGATCCAAAGCTCTATGAATACGCACTTCGCAAGCATATCGCCATTGTCAATCCTTCAACACTGACGGTTTCATTGCGTACGATTTATCTCTATTGGCAAAGTGAACAATCCAGTACGCTTGCTACGAAACTGTTTGATGAAGCCGGTAAAATGTATGACAAGATGGTTGGTTTTTCGGAGAGTTTTAAACGTGTAGGCTCACAGCTTCAAACACTCAATAACAGCTACGAAAACGCTCAAAAACAGCTCACAGAAGGCTCAGGTAATATCTTAGGTCGTGTAGAGAATTTGAAGCGTTTAGGGGCAAAAGCAACCAAAAATCTTAAAGATGCCAAACTCGAATACCAAGATTTTAGTACTGACATTGAACCGATCGAGCTTTTAGAGGAGAACACAGAAGAGTAATTCTTGATATAGCATTGTTGATTGCCTCAAATCGTGTTACAATTTCTTAATTCCATAGTATTTATTCTCTGCCTTCCTCATTGTAAGGAGCATCACTATGAAAAAAACAAAACGGTATACCTTCACTTTTAGCATTATTACCCTTATCTTAGGGCTTGCAAGCTTCCTTTCTGTCTCCTTGATTGGTCACAACTATGTACAAAGTTCCAAAAATTCCTACAGCATGATTCAAAAGCGCAATGTGGAAGTGCGTAAAAATATTATTGAAGCCATCAAAGTCTCTTTGCAAAAGACCTCTGCGCATCTTAAGGTGCTTGTTAATAGTCAACAAAGTGATGATCTTTTTGCTTCACGCGAAATTTTTACACGCATGATGTGGAAAATGTTGCTTTCTGATGAAAAGATTGCGAGCATCTATATTGCCGATCAGCTAGGCAATTTTTTTCAAGCCAGACGCACACCCGAATTTGCAATGCGTACAATTGATGTACGTGGGAATGTAGGCGTTGATGAGTGGGCGTATAAAAACACCCAGTTTGAAACAACACGTGTTGAATACACTCCATTATCGTTCGACCCTAGGGAACGTACGTGGTTTATGCAAGCAGTGTCGCATGAAAATTTTTACTGGTCAGAGCCTTATGCGTTTGCTTCAACCAATGAAATAGGCATTACGGTTTCGTACCCCTATATGAATCAAGCTGGTGAAAAGGTGAAAGTCGCTGGCATCGACTTTACCATCGCTTCGATTACAAAATTGCTTCAAGAACAGAGTGTTGTCATCGATGGTCCTATTGTCATTGTCAATCCTTATGGCAATGTGATTGCAAGCTCATTACCAATGGCGGAAGCAAACCTTAGTATAGAGCAATTTCCTCAAGAAATCAAAGCATCGTATGAGAAATTTTTAAATGGAACACGTCGTGGACGAGTACAGAGTGCCACTCATGAAAATTACTTGTTTGCTTTTTCAGAATTTCCAGCAGACTTTGAAAACAGTGGTATATTGGAACGTTTTTAGAAGAGAAAAAGGTGACTCAAGAAATTGATGCAATTATGATTCAAAATATTGTGATCTCCCTTTTAATGATGGTTATCATCATTGTGGTGACATGGTTTTTCCTCAGACGCATTATTATAGCACCTGTTGATCTGCTCAAAACGATGAGCGATAGTGTGGCTGCAAAGCAGTATGACGCCGTGCATCACATTAGCACGCGGATCAAAGAGTTTTATGCACTCAGTCATTCGATGGTTTTGATGGCACGTTCTATTAAAACACATGAAAAAGCGCAAGAAAACCTGATGGAGTCGTTTATCAAACTGATTGCCAGTGCGATCGATGATAAATCGCCTTATACGGGTGGGCATTGTGAGCGTGTACCCGAACTTGCTTCTATGTTAGCGGAAGAGGCCAATAAAAATCATCAAGGTATTTTTAAAAAGTTTAATTTCAAAGATGAAAATGCATGGCGAGAGTTTCGCATAGCGGCTCTTTTGCACGACTGTGGCAAAATGACAACACCTGAATATGTGGTCGATAAAGCAACGAAACTTGAGAGCATTCACAACTGTATTCACGAGATTCGCACCCGCTTTGAAGTATTACTCAGAGATGCACATATTGCCTATTTAGAAGGGCTTTTGGAAGGTAAAGAAAATCAAGCACTGTTACTGCAAAGACGCAAAGAAGCAGAAGCAAAACTTTTTGATGATTTTTCTTTTTTGGCGGAGTGCAATATTGGTGGCGAGTTTATGGATGCGCAAAAGATTGAGCGACTCAAACAAATTGCTTCGGTGACGTGGATGCGCCATTTTGACGATCGATTGGGAATGAGTGAAGCTGAAAAGAAACGCTTGGCTGATATTCCGCTCAAATCGCTTCCATGTGTGGAAACGCTCTTACAAGATAAACCAGAGCATTATATTACAAGAGCTCAAGAGATTGATACAAAAACATATGCACGTCTTGGCATTACGATGAAAATACCACAATATTACAATAATTTAGGAGAGCTTTACAATTTGAGTATCGCACGAGGAACGCTCAATGATGAAGAACGTTATAAGATCAATGAGCACATCATTATGAGTATTCGCATGCTCTCAGAACTTCCGTTTATGGACAATCTCAAACATGTTCCTGAATACGCTTGTGCACATCATGAGACGATGAAAGGAACGGGCTATCCTAGAGGGCTTAGCAAAGAGCAAATCTCTTTACCAGCGCGCATCATTGCAATTGCCGATATTTTTGAAGCATTAACGGCCAGTGATCGACCGTATAAAAAAGCCAAAACGATCTCTGAAGCGATTAAAATTCTCAGTATACTTAAAATGGACGGGCACATTGATGGGGATCTGTTTGAGCTCTTTTTACGCAGTGGCGTTTACTTGCAGTATGCGAAGAAGTATCTTAAGCCTGAACAGATTGATGAAGTCGATATAACACAATATCTTTCATCGTAAGCCTTTACATGTAAAGATGTTCTTACATTTTTTGTTTCATCTTACCACAAGTAACGAAGCGTTAGAATGTCACAAAAAGATAGGAGACAAAAAATGTCTGAAAAACATTTTGAGCTTGACATCAAGGGCATGACATGTGCGGCATGTTCGGCACGTATTGAGCGTGTGCTCGGCAAGCTTGAAGGTGTGAGTGCCAATGTTAACTTGGCCACAGAAAAAGCGTTTATCAGCTCTTCTAATCCAGCAATTAATCTTCCCGAGATCATTCAAAGCATTGAAAAAACAGGTTTTGGTGCTACCGAATCTTCCAAGGTCGATCAAGAGCAAAAAAGTTTAGACAAAGAGCACGATTACCAAAAGCTTTTACGCGAATTTAGCCTCTCAGCACTGCTTACCTTACCATTTTTAGTCGAAATGATGGGGATGCTTTTTAACATACACGTGCATCTTTCCCCAACGTTACAATTAGCCCTTGCAACGGTCGTGCAGTTCTACTGCGGACGAAAATTTTACGTGGGTGCGTACAAAAGTCTTAAAAGTGGTAGTGCCAATATGGACGTGCTTGTTGTTTTGGGTACGAGTGCCGCGTACTTTTTAAGCCTTTGTGTTCTGCTTTTGAATTTACCGTTGCATCTTTACTTTGAAGCGTCTGTTTCGGTCATAACACTGGTACTCTTAGGCAAACTTTTGGAAGTGAGAGCGAAAGCCAAAACAGGTTTTGCTATCTCAAAACTGCTTCATTTACAGCCTAAAAAAGCATTTGTGGAACGTGATGGAAAGATCGAAGAGATCAGCATTGAAGCGTTACATGTAAACGATATTTTTGTGGTCAAAGCAGGTGAGAGCATCCCCACCGATGGTATTGTCGTTGAAGGCAATAGCATGGTTGATGAGTCGATGATGACGGGCGAGAGCCTTCCTGTGCTTAAATCCGCGGGTGATGTTATCGTGGGCGCGACTAAAAATGGCGATGGCATGCTTAAATGCCAAGCGACCAAAGTCGGTTCCGACACTTTTTTAGCCTCCATCGTGCGCCTCATCGAAGAAGCGCAAGGCTCCAAAGCACCGATTCAACGCCTTGCCGATACGATTGCGGGTATTTTTGTGCCCGTTGTGGTGAGCATTGCAGTGATAACCTTTGGTGCATGGTGGTTTATCGGAGGGAATTTTGAAGAGGCGATTATCAATGCTGTCTCCGTGCTTGTGATCGCATGTCCGTGCGCACTTGGACTTGCGACACCCACAGCGATTATGGTGGGCGTTGGGCGAGGGGCGAGTGAAGGAATTCTCATCAAAAATGCCGAAGTGCTTGAAAATGTGGGCAAGATTAACGCCGTTGTGTTTGATAAAACGGGAACATTGACGTATGCCAATCCTCAAGTCGTTGATGTTTTAATTGAGAATTCACTTTCAAAAGAGCAATTTTTAGCGCTTGCTGCAAGCTTGGAAGAGGGCTCAAAACACCCCTTAGCCAAAGCGATCATCGCTTCAGCTCCACAAAGTGCATCAAAGAGTGTTCAAGCGTTTCAGAACTATTCAGGACTGGGCGTTTCTGGGGAGATTGATGGTGTGGTTTACTTTGCAGGATCACCTGCTTTTATCGCTCAGTTTGCATCATTGCAACCTTCAACGGTCGCGCAAACGTTTTGGGAAGAGGGCAACAGTATCGTAGCGCTCTCTACCAAAGAGCAGATCATCGGGTATATTGCACTGGCCGATACGATTCGAGAGAGTGCCAAAGTGGCGGTTGAGAAGCTTAAAGCTGATGGCATTGAAGTCTATATGCTCACAGGTGACAATGAGCGTTGCGCTCAAAAAGTGGCTAATGAGCTAGGCATTAAGCACTTTTTTGCGGAAGTTTTGCCTAACGGCAAAGCGGAAGCCATTTCGAAGTTAAAAAGCGAAGGTAAATTTGTCTGTATGGTGGGCGATGGCATCAACGATGCCCCTGCTCTTGCCGTGGCGGATGTGGCGATAGCCATGTCCAATGGTTCTGATATTGCCGTAGAGAGTGCCGATCTAATCTTAATCGCAAACGATCCACTCTATGTGGTCAATGCTATCGCACTTTCTCGCGCGACGATGTCAAAAATTAAGCAGAACCTCTTTTTAGCTTTTGTGTATAATACCCTAGCGATTCCACTGGCATTTTTGGGCATGTTAAACCCGATTGTCGCAGGGGGAGCAATGGCGATGAGTTCGGTCTCAGTCGTGAGCAATTCACTGCTTTTACGACGTTGGAAAATGAAAAAATAAAATCATAATAAAGGATAAACAATGGCAACCATCACGTTAGTGGTTAAAGGAATGAGTTGTGGAGGATGCGTTAAAAGCGTCAAAGGTGTTTTAGAAGGAATCAGAGGGGTTAAAAGCGTCAATGTTGATCTCGCAAGCGGTAAAACCATCATCGAGTACGATGCACCGATTGACATCAGTGTGTTTGAAAAAGCAATCGATGAAGCAGGATTTGAAGTCGTTTCATAATTTTAAATTCTGACACGCTTTTAAAGCGAAGCTTTAAAAACTACGTTAACACTGGGTTCTCTTCGGCAGAGTGCCCACGCGCCTTTGGCTCGTTAATTATCGTTTACATGTAAAGAGGTGAGCCCTATATTTGGGCTCACACAATGCGTTACTTCTCAAATAAAATATGAATATACCGTTTCGACCATAACCCAAAGATCACAATCCACAGAACTGCCACGGTAAGCACGGCATGCAAATATCCAAATTGCGGGAAAATACCTGCAAGAATGCGTATGAGCGCCATCGCTTGAATGAGTCCAAAGAGTGTCACAGCATACGCATCGGCTTTTGGTGTGCGCCCAGAATGCCCCAAAATAACTCTGGTTCCAAAGCCCACAAGAACGGTTGTAAAATAACCGAGCGCTAAGGCATGCAGCGGAGATTTTTCCAAGTAAATAGCATGTCCAACCAGTGCGCTAAAGTCTTGCACCACAAAAAGTCCAAATCCAACAGGAACCCACCAAATGGAGAGAAAAAGCACCCATAAAATAGCAGGGGATTTTTGAAAGGGTAGACGCCATTTTAAAAGTTCATAGGTAATGATGCCAAAGAGCGCACTGTCCGCCACAAAAGCGTTGATGCTTAAGGCTTCTAAAATCACTTTGAGCACAAGTGCTACACAAACGAAGAGCAAAAAGTGTTTGCTTTTGTTCATCGTATATCCGATGATCGTATTGGCAGCGAAAAAGGGCATCATCTTTTGAGAAACGATGAGAACGATAAAAAAGAGGTAGAGATAAAAACTAACTCCCAGCGCTAGAGCATAGCTCGAGATAAATGGATCAACGATGAAGAGAATTTGTCCCACAAGTCCCAGTGCAAAGGCTCTAAGCATCCATGTCGTATCGACTTTATTGCTCACCGTGCTTTTGGTTTGAAACTCAAGTAAAAGCAAACAGAGTTTCACATAACCTGCCAAGATAACCAGCATCGAAGCGACGAGTGCGATCTCTGAGACAAATGAGAGGGCTATAAATAAAAGTCCGCCACCATTGATCATCCATGCGATCGGCAAATACGCTTTAGGCGATGCTGCTGGACGCGAAAGGTAGCGTGGAAAAGTTGTGAGCAAAAAGCCTGCAAAAAACTGCGTAAAGACGATGAACGTCATGGCGTAAGCATGGTAGAGTCCAACGCTTACATGTAAACTTAAAAGTCCTGCATATTGAAGACCAATAAGAGCAACAAAGAGCACGCTTTGTACCACACCTGCAAAGAAAAAAATGCGGTGTGGCTGAGCGGCGAGGTTTTGAAGAGCCGTCATTTTAGGCGGTTCGGGTGGGGTTAAACTACTGACAAAAACCACAACAACTAGCCCCCCTGTTGGCTGCATCGATAGCGGCATTTAGCGCTTCGTCATAATTGGGTTCTTCCGTAATCTCAGGAACCACCTGTTTGTACACAATCTTGCCGTCTTTGCTGATTACAAAAAGTGCTCTCGCACACAAGCCTTGTAAAGCACCGTCTTTGATTAAAACACCATAAGCTTTAGCAAACGCATGGTCTCTAAAGTCACTTCCTACACTTAGATTTGCGATGCCAGCTACATTGCAAAATTTTGCTGCCGCGAAAGGTAAGTCCATTGAGACAATGGTCGTATCAATGTTTTCATGCTTCGCAACTTCTTGGTTAAAACGCCTTGCTTCTGCGTCACATATAGGTGTATCCAAAGAAGGTACAGTGATGATTAGTTGCGCCTTGTTGCTCTCGCCACCAATCGTTTTTTCCTGCAAATCAGGGGTGAGCACCTTCACAAGGGGTGCGTAGTTTCCCACTTCTTGGAAGTTGCCTTCCAGTTTAACGGATGTACCCTTGAGGGTTGTTTTGTCTACTTTTGCGGTAAATGTCATGTGTGTCCTTTCATTTTTTAACGGCTCTTGGGCAAAGCTCAACAGCCTACGTTGGCCACTAGGGCACTAAAGCTTGTCTCTTTGAGATAGAGGATTCTTGCGATTATGCAAGAATCTTGTTTTATATGGGAGTCATTTTATCTCATTTAAAACAAAAAAACCTTGATCTACATCTAGGTTTTGTTAGAATTAAGCAGAATTAAACAAAAATTTAATGTAAAATAGTTCAATAGTTCACTTCAAGGAGTAAAAATGCAGTATAAATTAGTTACAGGACCCGATGATTCAACCTTTTGTGCGAGGATTACGGAGTTTTTAAATAACGGTTGGAAGTTACATGGAAACCCAGCTGTAACGTTTAATGGTCAAACAGTGATTGCCGCGCAAGCGATTGTGAAAGAAGATGACAAAGATATAAAGGCGTGCGGATTTACGAAATAAGAGCTTTACATGTAAAGCTCTTATATTTAATCTATACTCTCAAATAACTCAGGACGATACTCAAAGTGCATGGTGTCGTAGTGGTACCATCTTCCGCCCCAGACAAAGCCGTGTTTTTCAAAAATATCGACGATTTCTTTGGGGAATTCATTGTGAAAATTATGGGTTTTGTCCCATTGCCAGTAGCGTGAGTAGTGAGTGTCGAGGTCTATGGCAATTCCGTAACTGTGGGCACTGAGACGTTCGGTTTTGGCGATTTTGCGAAAGAAGTAGGTGCCATCGACTTTTTTGAGATATTTCATGTACTCTTCGGGCAAACGATCAAGCTCATCAGAGACTTTTTGAAGTTGTGCGCTTGCATTTTCATTTTTGTTAAACTTGAGTTTTGTGCCTCCGTGGTTGGGAAGCCAGTTTACGGTGGTGAGATTTTTTTCGATCTCACTTTTACTGGAACCGTAGAGTTTTTTCAAAAAGGTATCATTGCGAAAACGACCGGGATCATCATTGAGCGCAGGGTCTGTGATGGGTGCAAAGGCAGGGTATTTTTGGTTAAACATATCTTCGATGTCCGCATTTTCAAGTCTTTCATCAAATGTCTTCACTTTTTTATCATCATATGGCAGTGAGCTTCCATCCATAAAAAAAACGGTGTTGTCTTTGATGGTTTTCACGCTGGGGTATTTGGAAACGAGATTATTGCTTTTTGGATTGGCAGGCTTGATCATGATGCCCTCAACGCGGTTAATGAGCAGTCCTTTTTCGGGCACATTTTCTTGATTGGCTCCCACATAGAGGTCTGAGATGATCGCTTTACCGATGACATTGCGACCTTCTTTCCCATCTTCCATCGTTCTTACACCCCAGATATTTTGCATGACAAGGGCTTTTCCTTCAAATTCTCCAGCATAAAGCATAATGTGACCTTTGAGGTAAATGAGGCTTAAAAAGGCTATGCCATTTTTGAGTATCATTGCTTCTTTCTCCTTAGGTGTTAAATCTTTCAGTGACACATACTCTCCAAAACTTTTTTGTGCGGCGGAATTTCTAGGGATCCAAATGCCAAAAGGGGAGAGAAAGTCACGTGTCATAGCGGAACAGTCACGATTGGCAAGATACCCACCCCAGCCGTATTTTTCGCCTAAGAGTTGATCTCCAATTTTGCTGATGCTCTCTTTGCTAAAGTCGACAGGTACGATTTGTGCAAAACTTTTGGGAACATGGAGCTCCAATTTTTGGGCATTAAATGCGGCATCATGAGTGTATATGTAGGCATGAAAAAAGTTGTCATCTTCGCTGGTGATAGGTAAAATAGCACCCACTTTGGCGTAAGTGATGAAACGTTGTTGTGCATTATAAAGAGGTACATTGTCTTTTACAATAGCGATTTTTTTGGCGCTTAAAAATTCGGTACGCTCTCTCGCATCCACAAGCACGAAACTCTCTACAGGAAGCCAACCCGAAGCAAAAGAGCTCTCCACAAACGCCCAAGCACCGTCTTTACTGTAGTGCGAGATGATAATAGGCTCAGCGACATGAATGCGCGACGTTTGCAAGTAATCAAACGGGTACCCTTCACCCGGTAAGGTTGTTTTTTTGAAAAAAGGTTTTTCTGTTGGGAGGTTGCGCATTTGCGCATTTTGGATCATAATCGCATGGGCGTTGATACTTCCATAGGCTTCTACGTTCGTCGCATTGATGATAGCATCAATCTCAGCGCCATCAATGAGTTGTAAGTTTTCACCATAATAGCGATTTTTCAGTCCATAGGATCTGTTTGCCCAGAGTGCATCTTCTTTATCATGGCTGACATGGGTTTTAAACCATGGTGAATAATAGCGGTAGGTAAAATCATCTTGTGCAACGCTCTGAGGTGTAATGTTTTGTGCTAAAAAGTCTACATTTTGAGGGTAGAGGAGCATTGCTTTTGAAGTGCTTTTCTCTGCGACAAACGTCTGCGCTGAGGGTTCTTTTGTGGCACAACCGCTTAAGAGAAAAAGTGTACATATAAAAAGAAACATATTTCGTATTGACATCGTTTTAAGTCCTTCCTTTTGTAAGTGCTATAATACCAAAAACAACTTAGGAAGCCTCTTTGAACTTAGCACAAAAACTCATCGATATTTTAAAAAAGGACAATGTACTGCTTACGGGTGGTGCGGGTGTGGGCAAAAGCTATCTGGTGGGTGAAATTGTTACGGAGCTAAGAAAAGTAGGCAAACAGGTCGTCGTTCTTGGAAGTACAGGGGTGAGTGCGGTTAATGTGGGTGGTCAAACGTTGCACAGCTTTTTTGCCTTTGGCATCTGCAACCATCTTGATGAGCTCACTCGCCATGACCGTTACTCCAAGGCAAGACTTACTGAAATTAAAAAAGTGCTCACGAGATGCGATCTTTTAGTCATTGATGAGATTAGCATGGTTTCGGCTGATTTGCTTGATATGATCTATTATCGTCTTCGTAATGCCAATTTTGAGGGAAGTGTGCTTTTTGTGGGCGACTTTTTTCAACTGCCGCCTGTTTCCAAAGGCAAAGAAAATAGCTTATGGGGCGGTTTTGAATATGCGTTTGAGAGCAGTTCATGGAATGCGTTTGAGCCTGTGGTGGTGGAGCTGACCATCACGAAACGAACACACGATGTGCTTTTCTTTTCTCACCTTGGAAAGATACGACGAGGCATACTGGATAACGACACACTCGAATACTTAGAAGCTTTGCGCACCAATGTCGGTGTTTGGGATGATGACCCAACGGTTTTGTTTGGCAGAAACAAAGAAGCGGAGATGCTCAACATCCAGAAATTGGCACAGATTGAGAGCGAGCCCATCGTGCTGAAAGCCAAAGAAAAAGTGCATGAACAGTCTTTACATGTAAACAAAATAGAAGGCTGGAAAAACGCACTTCCGATTCCTGTGGACTTGACCTTAAAAGTGGGTGCAAAGGTGCTTTTTTGTACCAATAAGTGGGGCAAATACTACAATGGCGAGCGAGGCATTATTAAAGCGATTGATGAAAATGAGGTCATCGTGGAAAAAGCGGGCGAATTTGTCAAAGTGGAGCGCCAAGAGTACACCTTGCATGAAAATGTGGTGATGGAGGGTGAAGTCAAAGAAAAACCGCTCGTTTCCATTGAGCAGTTTCCTTTAAAGCTCGCCTATGCTATCACAATTCATAAGTCTCAAGGCATGAGCATTGACTCTTTGGTCTGTAACATCAACAACATCTTTGAAAAAAGCCAATTTTACGTAGCGATTTCAAGGGCACGTTACCCAAAACAGCTTCTGCTTGACTACCATTATCAGCGCTTTTATGAACATTTGACGCGGTGTGTGCAAGTCTCACCCAAAGTAGGGGAGTTTTACCAAAAATCAGATATTTTGAAAATAGAAGAGATTAAGAGCGATTCACTTTTTGATGAATTTTGACGATTTACATGTAAAAGAAACAGGTTTAAGGGGGCAATCATGAATCTAGAAATTTCGTATGAATCAAAAGGCTTGATAACCTACTCACAAAGCAATCAAGACGTCAACGCTAAAGATAAAAAACTGACAACGGGTAAGCAGATTACCAACAGTTATTTAGCAGACTACATGGCAAAAGTTATCTCTGAGTCTAAAACGACTTTTGGCACTCAAGCTGATACGTTTACTCTTGCTGATATTGGTTATAAAGGCAAACCTATTGGTCAGTTGAGTCAAGATGAGGCTAAGGCCTTAGTCGCAGATGATGGTTTTTTTGGTATTCCGCAAACGAGTGCACGTATTGCTGATTTTGTTATAAATGGTGCGGGTGATGACCTTTCCAAACTTCAAGCAGGACGATCGGGAATGCTCCAAGGTTTTGGAGAGGCTGAGAAACTTTGGGGTGGAAAATTACCTGAAATTAGTTATACTACAATGCAAAAAGCACTCGAAAAAGTTGATGCCAGAATCAAAGAACTTGGTGGAAGTGTGCTCGATACATCAGTCTAAAAAAGGGTCGTATGAAACGTCTTTTAACAGCAATTTTACTTTTACATGTAAGCCTTTTCGCAGAGACATTGGTTTTAGAGCATTTTAAAACCAATGTTTTTGCAAAGGTCGATAAAAAGCCTGTTGAAGTAACCATTGGTTTGGTTTTTGAAGGCAATGATGTCAAAAAAAATGAACATAAAGTTGTTGATACCCTCAATATTGTCATAGGCAGTTATTTTGCAGAAGACCTTGTGACCTCTCGTGGAAAAGAGCTTTTGAAATCTACACTGATTGCTTATGCCAAAAAAACACATAATTTAGTGATTGATTCGGTGTATATTCAAGAGCTAACCGTCAAGACCAATCCAACCACCCAAGAAATTGTTGATGCTATCAAAAAAGAGGGCGTTTTCCAACAACAACAGCAACAAAATAGTGCGCCCAAACAGCAATATCAATCCCAACCACAACTCAATCTAGCACCTCCTCTTCCTAAACGATCCCTCATTCCTGAAGAAAAAGCAGTTAATTTCTAGATGAAAGATTTTGAAGCTGCAAAAGAGTTTTTTAAAGATACTGTTGATCCTTCGTTGTATTTTGATAGCATAAGTGCTGAAATTGCCCGAAATAAACTCCAAGAAGCCATTGGCAATCCTGCTATTCCCCTTATGTTTATTATTGGTGATCCTGGTGTAGGGAAAAGTCATATTATGCGAGTCATGCACCATGCAACAGCCCTTAAAACGACTACTGTTTTGATTGAACATCCTTTTTTTGATCCACGCGATCTCTATAAAGAGCTTTATGAAGCGCGAGGTATGAACTTTGATAAAAATAAAAGCCAAGGCGAATTTTTAGATGATCTGTTTGAAGCTTACGTAGGGACGTTGTGCACGATTTTTATTGATGAAGCACAACTGTTAAATAATGACCAATTTGAGTTTATTCGTGTTTTAAGTGACACGAAACTGTTCCAATTTGTATTGGCAATGCACAAAGATGAGGGTATCATTTTACTGAATAAAAAGCAATTTAAAACACGTACGAAGCTTGTCATTGAATATGGTAATCTTGAGGAAAATGAGATACTGCGTTATATTCAAACATTGCTCATGGGCCATATGCATGGTGATATTGCCCTCATGTTTTCTACACATGAGGCGAAAGTCATTGCGCGCTATGCCAAAGGAAACTTTCGTACGATTAAAAAATTTCTCTATACGCTTATGAAACTTCTTGATTACGCACAGCAAAAAAATTTATCAAAATACCGAAAACTGGGCAGTTGTCTTTTAACAATGGCAGCGCTAGATATAGGACTCATTGATGACAAGTAGTCGCTTCGAAGAGCTAGAAAAACGCTGTGCAAGGCTTAAAAAAGCACGTATTCTTCGCTTAGTTTCTCTCCTTGCATGTTTGTTTTTAGGTTCATTTGGTATTTATTATTGGTTGAATCATGCGCGCCAAGGGGTAAATGAAAACACTCATGTATCGGTTCATGATGCCAATGCTTCTATACCTCTTCTTTCTGATATAAATGAGACGACAACACAAAAGGTAGAAGTTATACCGATATCGCAAATGGAGGCTTCGGCAGAGACACTTTTCCTAGCGCCACATGTGTACAAAGACAAGACTAAATTACCTTCTGCTGAGCTAGAAGAGGCCAAGCGATCTTTAAATGAAGAACAGCATTTGCTAAAAGTATTTCAAGCAGAACAAAATTTTTCTAATGCGTATGCTTTGGCACATTTTTATTTTGAACGCAAATCGTATAGTGAAGTTATTCTTTGGGCCAAAGAGGCAAGCAAACGTGATTCACGCTCTGATTTACCTTGGATTTTGTATGCAAAGTCAAAATTTTATCTGGGCGATCGAGCAGAAGCCATAAGGTCTTTGGAACTTTTTTTAGGCTATATTAATTCTAAAGAAGCACAAGCACTTCTAAATTTTTACAAAGGACAAGAATGAGAGTCGTTTTTGCATTATTGGGTGTCTTTTGGAGTTACATTTACGCATACTCTTACAACGATCTTTTAAGAGATTATGAGGCTAAAAATTTTGATAAAGTATGCAATGAAGGCAATGCTTTTATTCTGAAAAATGATAAAAATGAGCAAATCCTTGTTGCCATTGGTGATGCCTGTTCGAGAATCGATTCAATCAATCCTCTTGGAAACATCAGCAAAAACCTTATTAGCACTAAGGAATACCGCGAAAGTGGTTCTTACTTTGCAACATTGGTGCTTCAAAAAAAACTTATTTATCAATTTATGCATGACAATATTAATCTCAAAGAACTCAAACTTCCACGAACCAATCATGTCCTCTCAATAGTCTTTGAACAGCTCTCAAAAGGTAATTATGAAATTGTTGATAAACGTATTGAGATCACAACACCTGAGATGAACTACTTATTATGGCTCTCAGATGATGATCCAAAAAAGGTTTATATCGACGAAAATAAAGATGGTAAGTTGGTTAAGCGTCATTGGTACCTATAAGGCTTTACTTTATTTTAGGGTGTTTTGGACTAAAATCCCTCCTCTAATTTTTTTACTCTAGGAACTCAATGCCTCTTAGTCGACTTAATGCTGAACAAAGAAGTGCTGCAACAGCACCCTCAGGATATAATCTTATTATTGCCAGTGCAGGAACAGGTAAAACTTCGACCATTGTCGCAAGAATTGCTCATCTTCTCAATCATGGAACGCAGCCCTCAAAAATTTTACTGCTAACTTTTACGAATAAAGCTGCTGCTGAAATGCTTGAGCGTGTGGGTGTTTTCTTTGATAAATCGATTACCTCTCAAATTGAATCAGGCACGTTTCATGCGGTGAGTTACCGTCTTTTAAAAAAATTGGGACGTAATATCGTTTTAAAACAGCCCAAAGATCTCAAAATTTTACTCAAAAGTATTCATGATAGACGCCGCTTTGACCATATTGACTCAAGTGTAAAGGCTTACAGTGCAGCGTATTTGTATGATCTTTTTTCACTGTATCAAAACAGTACGGTAACACAAAGTTTTACGGAGTGGCTTGAGTCGAATGATAGCGAGCATGGCCTTTTTTTCGATATTTATGAAGATATTTTTGAGGAGTTTCAAGCGCTCAAGCGTGAATTTGGGTACGTTGATTTTAACGATCTTTTGATTTTGATGCGAGATACACTCAAAACGACCGATACGCTTAGTTTTGATGAAGTGCTCATTGATGAGTACCAAGACACCAATACGTTGCAGGGTTCTTTGATTGATGCTTTTCACTCAAAATCTCTTTTTTGTGTGGGAGATTATGACCAGAGCATTTACGCGTTTAATGGCGCGAATATTGACATCATCGGCTCTTTTGCCACGCGCTATCCCAATGCCAATGTGTTTACGCTCAATAAAAATTACCGATCATCCCATAAAATTCTCTCATTAGCGAATCGTGTCATTGAAAAAAATCCAAGGTTGTATGAAAAAAGGCTTGAAGTAACGCGTGATGGTACATTTGAAGCACCAAAACTTTTAATTTATGATGAACTCTTTTCACAGTATCAGGCAATCTCAACGCTCATTAAGCATTCTATGCATGCGCCTGCTGACATTGCCGTTATCTTTCGCAATAACTCGACAGCCGATGGTATTGAAGCCACTCTACGTGAGCAAGGCATCGCCTGTAAGCGAAAAGGAGGCATCAGCTTTTTTGATTCAGCCGAAGTCAAAGCGATGCTCGATCTTGTTGGCGTGGTAGTTAATCCTAAAGATATGATGGCGTTTATACATAGTTTTGAATATGCTAGAGGGGTAGGAAGTTCGCTTTCAAAAGAGCTTTTTGATGGACTTTTTAAACTGGGCAATGGCAATATCTATCAAGGGTTTTTCAACCCAAGAGACGATGTGGAAGACATTTTTAAAAAAAGAGCTAAAAACCATCAATTAGGGCTTTTTGATGACATCATTGATCTAGGCAGTGTCAGTCGTTTTTACAATTTTGGCTTTGAAGAGCTTTTTCTCTCCAATCCTATTTTAAAACACCCAAAGTTGACCACCGATGGTGCGAAGTTTTTACATCAATTTTATAAGTTTATGAAACATGCAACACGTATTAAAACACCGCAAAGCCTTATCAACCACGTCTTAAGCTCGGAAGTGTTTAGTGCCATTGCTGAAGTTTTAGCTATCAAGCGCACGATTAAAAAAGATGGCACTATTGATGAAAAACTCAAAGCAGAAGCACGTGCACGTATCTTTCGTAAAGGACATCTACTCAAAGATTTGGCGAGTGGTTATGCTTCGAGTGAGCGTTTTTTAAATGCGCTGACGCTTGGAAGTAACGAGATGAGTGAAGGTGAGGGTGTCAATTTACTCAGTATTCATGCTAGCAAAGGGTTGGAGTTTAAAGAAGTCTATGTCATTGATCTCATGGATGGACGTTTCCCCAACCGTAAATTGATGCAAAAAGGTGGAAGCTTGGAAGAAGAGCGTCGTCTCTTTTACGTGGCAACCACACGCGCAAAAGACATGCTCATTCTCTCATACGCAAAATATGATAAGATCAAAAAGATTAGCTATACCCATTCACCCTTTTTAGTTGAAGCGGGAATGGTACACTAATAGCCTTTTGCATAACCTATTGAAAAAAGAGTATCACTCATAGCACATCACTTTTCAAAACTAAAAACATCGCCATAGCTTTGGCTATGACTCAATTTTGAGTTTTAAAAATTAACGCACTCTTAGTGAACTCTTTATCTTTTCAAAGGTTATGAAAAAGCCTATAAATTTTAAAGTCTGACTAAATTAAAAGAGATAAAATAACTCCTAAAAAGAGAGGAGTTTTTTATGTCTAAAATTCTACTACTTATCGCCATTTTTACTACGTTTTTATTTGCTGAATTACGCCATGTCGATGTCAGCGAAGAGGTTGTTAAAAGTGGCATTAAAATTATTGATATTCGAACCATGCCCGAATGGAAAGAAACTGGAATGGTTAAAGATGCCATCCCGCTCACTTTTTTTGATGAGCAAGGACGTTATGACGCGGAAGCTTTCATGAAAGAGCTTGATCAATATGTGAGTAAAGATAAAGAGTTTGCTCTGATTTGCCGAACGGGTAGTCGAAGTGCAGCTGTTTCTGAGCTTCTTTCAAAGCAGGGTTACAAAGTGGTCAATCTTAAAGGTGGTATGAAATCATTGATTCAAAAAGGCTATACTCCTACGCCTTATAACCCTTAGGAGGCTGTGATGACACATACAAATGAACTCATCCATGAGGATTCTCCCTATTTGCTTCAACATGCCCACAATCCTGTCAACTGGATGGCGTGGAGCGATCAAGCGCTTGCCAAAGCCAAAGAGGAAAACAAACTGATCTTTCTTTCCATCGGATACAGCACCTGTCATTGGTGCCATGTGATGGAGCGCGAAACGTTTGAAGACGAGATGAGTGCAAAAGTGCTCAATGATGCGTATGTGAGCATCAAAGTCGATCGTGAAGAGATGCCTGACCTTGATAAATACTACCAAGATGTGCATTATCTGTTGACACAGCGCGCAGGTGGTTGGCCACTGAGTATTATTATGACCCCAACACAGCAAGTCATTTTTGCAGGAACGTATCTGCCACCTCAAAGTGGACAAGGGCGTATGGGATTTAGGGAACTTACGAGTTTTATTAAAGGGAAGTTTGACGATGATTTAGCAGAAGTTCAAAAGAGTGCGCAAAGCATAGAAGCTGCTATTAAGCACTATGAGCGCAGTTTTGAGCAAAAAGAGAGTATCCATACAGACGAAGTGATTGAAACGTTTGTGAGCAAAGTAAAGGCGAGTTATGATGATGTCTCCAAAGGTGTGGGAAGTGCTCCTAAGTTTCCCCATGCTTCGACGTGGAATGCCCTTTTGGATATTTACACTCGAACGAAAAACCTTGAAGCACTCTATATGAGTGAAGATGCGCTTACGGCTATGGCACGAGGGGGCATCAATGACCAAATAGAAGGTGGATTTTACCGTTACAGTGTGGATGAAGCTTGGGTGATTCCCCATTTTGAAAAGATGCTTTATACGAATGCTGAGTTGATTGAAGTCTATGCCAAAGTGTTTAAAATCACACAAAAACCGTACTTTCAAGAGGTCGTTGACACAACCATCGAAGCAATGGATGAGCGGTTTTTAAAAGAGGGCTTGTATCTGAGCGCTAGCGATGCAGACTCTGAAGGCGAAGAGGGCAAATACTTTGTCTTTGGCTTTAAAGAAGCCCAAGAAGCACTTTTAAACGGTGGACTGAGTGCAGAGGAAACTAAAGTCGTGATGGACTATTTTGGCATCACAAAGTTTGGCAATTTTGAGCACCAAACCACCAATCCTATTCTTACATGTAACGAAAAACCTGCTCGTTTGGATGAAGCCATTGTGATGTTAAAAGAGGTGCGCCAAAGGGTGGTGTATCCTTTTATCGACACCAAAATCCTTACGGCATGGAACGCTTTGATGGTGACTGCCCTTTTTGAAGCAGGCAAGATTGAGAAAGCAAAACGAGTGTTAGATATGCTCTTAAAGACTTTACATGTAAACGGTATTTTGTACCATCAAATTGTGGTAGGTGGCAGTTTGAAAGTGGAAGCGTTGCTCGAAGATTATGCTTTTGTCATTGAAAGCTTATTGCGTGGTTATGCACATACCAAAGAGGCTCATTATTTGGAATTGGCAAAAAAACTAAGCCATGAAGCGGAGCATAAATTTTTCAAAGAGGAGACATGGTATCTCTCCGATAAAGCCTTTCGTGCCAAAGCCGTTTTGGAAGATAACAGCTACAAAAGCCCGCTTTCAACGATGATCAAAAATCTTTTTGAATTAGCGAAAATTGAAGATGATACGGCATTGTTTATAAGAGCGAAAGATATCTTGGAGAGTTTTGGAGCTGGTATACAAAAGTATGCTCATGCATACCCTGAGGCGGTAAGGGCAGTGACACTTTACATGTAAGGAAAATCCTTACATGTAAAGTGCTTTTAAAGCGTTTTTGGAAACAAATGGGGACGAGGCTACTTTTCCTTACATGTAAAAGATTTATTGTCTAGTTGCATTAAAGTAGCCTGCCCCCCTTTTCCTCTTTCCTTACTCAGCAATCAAAAAGCCGCTCATGGGTTTTTGATTGGTCTCCTTTGGATTGTTAGGTTATTCATTACGTACCGCGTTGACATGAGTGAGTGTTTCATAATACTGGTTAGTTACATCACTGATCCAATCGTCAAACGCATCAAAATTTACAACATCAAACCACCGTATAACGTGTCCACGTTGATCTTGTATAAATAATCTGGTTGAAGGAATTTCCTCAAGTGTTTTCCCAGAGGAACTTAATCTCCATAATTTTGCACTAGTTACAATAACAGGGTGAAAGAGCGATGCAGACGATGAATGATTCCCAATTGCCTGTTCGAACCATGTATCATCGTTCTCTTGTCTTGCAAGCAGCGCATTTGTATCGAGGTCACCAAAAAAGTCTTCGAAATTGTCATCTATAAATGATTCAATTGACGACCAAAGGGACTGGCAAGCTTTCCAAAGCACAGAGTTTTCCAATTCTTTTTCAGAACCGATGTTAGTTTCCCTGAAACTCCCAGCAAAGAACTTTGCTTGGCTTGGCTGAATAAGTAACCCGGAAATACGAACAGTATCTTCCGGGTACGCTATTGCAGATATCTTATCGATTAATGAAGGAAAATCATTTTTATCTATACCTTGATAAGAAAAGATTTCATGCATCCTTTGCTTGTGGTGGTTTTCAATGTATCCGACCCAGTCGCAATACCCACTAGATTGAAAACAGAGAAATGGTTTTATATCTAAGTTGTCAAATACCAAGTGATACCCTGACATTGTTTTAACTTCTGCCAAAATATTGATAGTAATTGATGGGTTTTGTCCAAGATTATCTTTTGTAACAAATTTCCAACGTTGTGTAGCGCTAACATCTAACTCTCGATATTTTGCATGCTTTAAGTCTCTGTAATAAACTCCTTGTATAGCTTGCCAGTCATTAGCATTGCACATACGTCGTACATCAGCTTCCATTTGACTTGTAACAACTGCTTGACTACGAAGAAGTTTTTCATTCAGTGTATCCATTGTATTCCTAACTACTTATTCAACGAACATTATATACAAAACAGTCTGATATGCCCAAATAAATAAACATAAAAAATATAGGTTTAATGAAGCTTGGAAAGGTAAAGGCAGTTTTTTACATGTAAGGAAAAATCCTTACATGTAAAGTATGTTTTAAAGCGCTTTAGCGATAAATTTATTCAAGCGTTTTGCAAACGCTGCGGTATCTTCGATCTTCATACCTTCCTGAAGTTTAGCTTGATCTAAAAGCAAGAAAGCCACATCGTTTAGCTCTAAAAGATCAGTTTTTGTACTTAATTTTTTGAAAATTTCATGCTCAGGGTTGATCTCTAAGATCGGTTTAACGGTTGGGAGATTGTCTTGCCCCATCTGTTTGAGCATTTGTTGCATTTGGAAATCTGGGTCGTTTTTATCGTATACGAGGCATGATGGAGAGTCACTTAAACGGCTAGAGATTTTGACATCTTTCGCATCATCTTTTAAAATCTCTTTCATTTTGACCAAAATCTCTTTGTAGGTTTTCTCGTCTTCTTCGACTTTTTCTTTGTCTTCTTTGATCTCTTCGTCAATGTCGGAGTTATTGACCGGTTTGATAGGAGTTTTATCGTACTCTCCGACCATTGGGAAGACGATGGCATCGACTTCTTCATCGAGGAGTAAGACTTCAATATCTTTGGCTTTAAACTGCTCAATCAGTGGAGAGTTACGAAGGATGCGCTCATTTTCACCGGTGATGTAATAGATGCTTTTTTGATCCTCTTTCATGCTCTCTTTGTACTCTTTGAGGCTGACAAGTCCATCGCGTTTAGATGATTTAAACAGTACGAGCTCTAAAAGGGCTTCTTTATTGTCCCAGTCATTGTAAAGTCCCTCTTTGATGACGCGACCGAAGTTTTTATAGAACTCAAGGTATTTTTCTGCATCTTTTTCTTTGAGTGATTTAAGTTCGCTCAAGATTTTTTTCACGGAGGCTTTTTTGATGGTTTCTAAAATTCGGTTTTGTTGTAAAATCTCACGACTGACGTTCAGCGGTAAGTCTTCCGCATCGATGATACCTTTAACAAAACGAAGGTAGGTTGGCAGTAACTCTTTCTCATCATCGGTAATAAATACGCGTTTGACGTAAAGTTTGACACCTGGTTTATAGTCCATTCTAAACAAGTCCATAGGAGGCGTTGAAGGAATGTAGAAGAGGGTGGTGTACTCAAAGGTTCCTTCTGCTTTGGTATGGCTCCACAAAAGTGGGTCGGTGCTGTCATGTGAGATTTGCTTGTAAAAATCTTTGTACTCTTCGGGTTTGATTTGACTTTTAGCTACCGTCCAAAGCGCACTGGCTTTGTTGATTTGCTCGTTTTTGATCTCACTGCTTTTTTCTTTGCCTTCATCGTCATACTCTTTGACCTCTTTGTCCATAAAAATAGGGAATTGAATGTGGTTTGAGTATTTTTTAATGACCTCTTGAATGCGGTAAAACTCTAAAAATTCATCTTCATCGTCTTTGAGATAAAGCGTAATAGATGTTCCGTGACTCTCTTTGGTAACTTCTGTAATGTCATACTCCGCTCCTGCGGTTGAGCTCCACATGTAAGCGGTTTCTTCACCCGCTTTACGGCTGATAACATCGATTTTATTGGCAACCATAAACGCTGAGTAAAAACCAACACCAAACTGACCAATCAGACTTGAATCTTTTTTCTTGTCACCACTAAGGTTTGCCAAGAAAGATTTGGTGCCACTTTTCGCAATCGTTCCAAGATTTTCAACCAACTCTTCTTTGTTCATACCAATACCGCTATCGCTGATGGTTAGGGTTTTAGCTTCTTTATTGATGGCAATATCAATACGTGGAGTATAAGAGAGCGCTTTGTATTTTTCATCGGTTAGCGTGAGGTAATTAAGCTTATCAAGAGCATCGGAAGCGTTGGAGACAAGCTCACGTAAAAAAATCTCTTTGTTGGAGTAGAGTGAGTGAATCATAAGGTCTAAAAGTTGTGTGACTTCGGTTTGAAATTGATGTTTTGACATAATTTATCCTTTGTAATATGTGTAATTTGGATTTATCAAAGAGCTTTACATGTAAAAATATTTTTTGATAAATCCAAAAAATCGCGTAATTTTATCAAAAATGTAAGAGTTTTAAAGCCACTTTTGTGGCTTTAAAACATTAATATTAAGAAGCTAATTCGAGAGCCAATCTCTCTTCCATAGCATGGTACATTTTCTCAAACCATGCTTCATCCTCTTTAGGATTGATAGGGTCAAGATAGATGACTCTAACTTCTCCACCATGTGCGTCAAGATTTTTTGAATCAAGAATATGTCGAGTTCCCACAATAATGGTAGGTTGCACAATTAGGTCTAACTTTTCAGCCAAAACTTTTGCGCCACTTTGAAACTTTAGAAGTTTATCGCCATACCCACGTGTGCCTTCTGGAAACATGGCAAGGACACGTCCTTCACTGATACGCTCTTTTCCCTCTTTAAGCATTTTGATGATAGAGCGCTTATCACTACGATCAATGGAAATCATACGAGGCGCAGGGATAATATGACCAAAAAGCGGAATATCTTCAATCTCTTTTTTAGCAATCCAACAAAGATTTTTAGGATAAATAGTTTCAAGAGCGACAATATCTACAAGACTTTGATGGTTCATGACTAAAAGTGTGGTCAAAGGCGATGCTTCACCTATTTGTTTGATACTAAAGCCCATTAAAAAGGTTTGTAATCGTCCCCATGTACGTCTTATAGGATGTGTATGGTTACGGAAAGCATACATTAAAACAATGGTCATAAGAACGGTGATGACAAATTCTATCATCACATAAAAACCTCTAATTTTTGCTAATATTTTCACGCGTTGTCCATCCAATTTTTCCATCAGGAAGTAAGATTTTAATGTAATTCTCTCGCTCTCCTAATTTTTCAACATCTAAGATTTTGTTGCTTGTAAAAAAGACCGTTGACCTTTCTGTTGGAAGAATCATAACGCTACTATTGTTTTTAAGCTTAACGTTATTGAGAGGGTTTTGGTCAAAGAAATAGAGTCCCAAAAATATTAGGGAAATAACCAAATAGTACCATTTTCGGCGCTTGATTAAAACAATAAAGAAAATAAAGGAGAGCGCACCATACGCAACACTTTTATAAAACTCAAAAATGCTCTCTTTGGGGTTAAGTCCAAGTTGGGTACTGACTTCATCACTTTCTATCACCATAGGAAGAGTGATTTTATTAAATTTATTTGTTGGTAAATCAAAGTAGGTAAAATCAAAACTTTTTTGATAATTTGGAACAATAGCATAGTAGTAGATTTTTTGGCTGGTTCCTGTCTCCGAAAAAGAATCAATACCACTTTTTGCAATACCGCTGAGTTTAAAATCTTTTAGGTTAGCCCCAGTTGTCTCGATTTCGAGAACAACGATGACATTTTTACCATCAAAAGTTGTTGTTTTATATTTGTTGATGGTTAAGCTTTGTGCAATGACATTGCTGAAAAAAGGATCCGTTTTGAGTTGAATGAGCTGAGAAGGCAGTGTTAATGCTAGCGCTTCACTTTCAACGGGTTCTTGCTGTTGGATCAAAGCAACATTGAGGCGTGGCATAACAGCCGTTTTAGAGTTTATTTTGAAATAAAAGGTATTATAATAAGTGTTATCAAGAGAGCGTTCCCAAGGATTTTGTGGGTTGATAACATCAACACCGGATGCACCTAAAAATGTTGTGTTCATCGCATCAATTTTATTATTTGCGACAATAGCTTTAATTTTAATAGGAAAAACTTGTCCTACATAAACTTTTTGAGGGATCTCTTCGATTGTGAGAAAAAGGGATTTAGCTTGTCCGGAAAATGTACTCTCTTCTGCTAATAATGAAGAGTAAAGTAATGCAAAAGAGAGTACAAAGAGTGTTAAGATTTTTTTCATTAATTTAATTTATAAAACCATTAAGCATTTTGACGCCATCGTCAGAACCAAGTATCTGCTCAATCGCACGCTCTGGATGAGGCATAAGTCCAAAAACATTTTTAGCTTTATTACAAATACCAGCAATGGAATCCACAGAGCCATTTGGATTTTGTACATTTCCTTTTTCATCACAATAGGTAAGAAGAACTTGGTGGTTATCATAAAGTTCTTTGAGTCCAGCTTCATCAATATAGAAGCTACCTTCACCATGAGCAATGGGAATATTTAAAAGTTCACCTATTTTGCATTGACGTAGAAAAGTATTATCGTTGTTTATCACTTTGAGATGATGAAACTGTGAGATAAAATGAACATTTTCATTACGCTTCATAGCACCTGGAAGCAAGCGTGCTTCTACAAGCATTTGAAAACCATTGCAAATGCCAAGAACTTTGCCGCCGTGATTTGCAAACTCAATAACAGCTTTCATAATAGGAGAAAATTTAGCAATGGCAGCACTTCTTAAGTAATCTCCATAACTAAAGCCACCAGGAAGAACGACTAAATCGGTTCCCTCTGGTAGTTTCTCTTCTTTGTGAAAAACGAGGACAACCTTTTGTCCCAGTTTTTCAAAAGCATATTTAGTATCGATTTCACAGTTTGTTCCTGGAAATACGGCGACAGCAACTAGCATGTTGGAAACTCAATCGTATAGTCATCAATAACGGTATTGGCTAAAAGCTCTTCACACATAATTTTGACTCTCTTTTCAGCACTTGCTTTATCACTTTGTTCAATATCAAGAATAATTTGTTTTCCTATACGTACATCATTTACTTCATCAAATTTTAAAGAAGAGAGTGCATGATGAACTGCTTTACCTTGTGGATCTAAAACGCCATTCTTGAGTTGAATATTGACAATAACTTTCATAGTATACTTTTTCCTTTGATTTTAGTGCGACAAGATACGTTTTAAGACCTCTTCGTAAGCAACTTTTACATCACCTATCCCTTGTCTAAATCTGTCTTTATCAAGCTTTTCATTAGTATCCATATCCCAAAAACGGCAGCTATCAGGGCTAATTTCATCAGAAAGAAGGATATTACCGTCTTTATCAACACCAAATTCAACTTTAAAGTCGACGAGTTTGAGTTTACGCTCAGCAAAAAAGCTTTTCATAATAGAGTTGATTTCGCGACCAAGACGTTTAAGTTCTTCAAGGTCTGATTCACTTTTAACCAAATTAAGAAGTAAGCAGTGCTCATCATTGATGATAGGGTCACCAAGAGCATCATCTTTATAATAAAATTCTACGAGTGTAAAAGGAAGAACCGTACCATCTTTAATCGCAAGACGTTTTGCCAAAGAGCCTGTTGCTATATTTCTAACAACGACTTCAATAGGAATAATTTTAACTCTTTTAATCAGTTGCTCTGTATCATTAAGTGTTTTGACCAAATGTGTTTTAATACCGTGTTTTTCAAGAAGGTGAAATAGTTGTGTACTAATTTTACAATTCAGTGCGCCTTTTCCTGCTTCATTGCCTCTTTTTTCTGCATTAAATGCTGTCAAATCATCTTTAAACTCTGAAATTAAAAGATTCTCATCATCGGTTAAAAAAAGTTTTTTACCTTTACCTTCGTATAACATTTCACCTTTGTTCACTGATTGCTCCTCAATTATTTTTTAATAGAAAGTACTTTGATCGTATCAACAGCACTTTTTAGTTGTAGGTCTTTGAAAAGATTTTCTTGACTTACGATCTCTTTATCTGCTTTCGTTTGATCTTTTGTTTTGGTTTTTGGTTTCTCTTTTGTCTCTGCCGTTTTATTATCATCTACTTTTTTAAGTTCACTCTCTAAATGTTTTTTAAGATCTTTCTCTTTAAGGGATTGTTCATTGCTTTTATGCGGCACATCACCAGGATAAACAGTAATATCAGGAATAACACCTTCTGCTTGGATTGTGCGACCACTTGGAAGGTAGTAACGGGCAATGGTTAAACGAATTGCTTCATTATCAACGACAGGAAGAACCGCTTGAACACTTCCTTTACCAAAAGTTTTTTCACCAATGATGATGGCACGTTTATGATCTTGAAGGGATCCACTTACAATTTCACTCGCACTGGCACTACCGCCGTTGACGAGAACGACAAGAGGAGTTTTTGTATTGCTACCCGCTTTAGTAGCGCGATACTCTGCATTTTCTGATTCAACACGACCTTTTTGAGAAACAATAATCCCTTCATCAACAAAAAGATCCACAAGACCTACGGCCTGATTTAAAAGTCCACCAGGATTGTTTCTAAGATCAAGAATAATACCTTTAGTGTTTTTGTTTTTATTCAAGGCTTCTTGTACGTCACCTACAATGTTCTTATCAAAGTTTACAACGCGTACATAGAGGATATTTTCATTTTCAATTGTTTTAGAATAGACTGATTCGATTTTGATAATATCACGCACAATAGCGATAGTAAGAGGTTTGCTCTCACCTTCTCGCACTAATGTAAGCTCAATACCCGTACCAGGTTTACCGCGCATAATATTGACGGCTTCATCAATCGTCATATTTAGGGTTGCTTGTTTATTGATTTTAAGGATGATATCGCCTGCTTTAACGCCCGCTTTATCAGCTGGTGTGCCTTCCATTGGGGCAATAACGGTTAGTGCACCATCTTTTTGACCAACGGTAATTCCAAGTCCACCAAATTCACCATCGGTTTGGATTTTAAGGTCTTTAAAATGTTTTTCATCGAGGTAAGAAGAGTGAGCATCGAGGTTTGTTAAAAGTCCTTCAATAGACTTTTTAATGATGTCATCAATTTTGATGTCATCAACATAATATTTTTCAATTGTCGCTACAACGCGTGTAAACTTTGCTAAAGAGGCAAGACGACTTTTTTCGCCTTCAGCATTGTCAGCCGCAAAGAGAGTTGAAGAAAACAGGGTGGCAATACCCAAAAACGTGGCAAAAAAGCCAACGGTAGCAAATGGTAAGTGTTTCATAGCGTGTGTATGCTCCTAGCATGATATGCATATTATTTGTGATGAAGATTATAGTGGAGTTTCCCTAAATTTTGTATGAATGCACGGATGCAATTGTAAATATTTTAAGTAGTTTTAGGCTTTGAAATATAGTATACGTTGAATAAAAGTAATACCATGCTACTAAATAAACTTGACATCAATAGACTAAAGTTGTAAAATTATAAAAATACTATAACACCTTAGGAGGCACTTAATGGACTCACTTTTTGAACAATTAACCAATCAAATGCGAGAAGCAATTGAGAGCGCTATTAGCCTTGCACTGCATTCAAAAAATTCTGAAGCAACCCCTTTACATGTAACATGGGGGCTCATTACGAATTCAGCTTCTATTCTCAATCAGGTTTTCAATAAAATGAATATTGATAAGAGTGCTATAGAGCTTGAAGTAAAGAGCGAAGTTCAAAAACTTCCCACAGCATCCCATGTAACAAAAGAAAGTATCTCAGTTTCTCGTAGTCTTGTTGAAACATTACAAAAAGCCGAAGGTTTAATGAAACAAAAAGGCGACAGCTATCTTTCCGTGGATACATGGTTACTTGCGAATATCGACAGTGATCCACTCAAAAAGATTTTAGGTAAATACCTTGATCTTTTACAGTTCAAGAAAAACCTTGAAGCGCTGCGTGGCGGTAAAAAAATCGATAAGCAAAGCAGCGATGAAAACCTTGAATCGCTTGATAAATACGGTATTAACCTAACAAAATTAGCCGCAGAGGGAAAGTTAAATCCAGTGATTGGGCGTGATGAAGAGATCCATCGTATGATGCAAATCTTGATTCGTAAAACCAAAAACAACCCGATTTTAATCGGTGAGCCAGGAACGGGTAAAACGGCAATCGCTGAAGGATTGGCACTGAAAATTTCACACAATGATGTGCCTCTGAGTCTTCAAAATAAAAGCGTAATCGCTTTGGATATGAGTGCGCTCATTGCCGGTGCGAAGTACCGTGGTGAATTTGAAGACAGACTCAAAGCTGTTATTGATGAAGTGAAGAAAAGTGGCAATATTATTCTCTTTATTGATGAAATTCATACCATTGTAGGTGCGGGTGCGAGTGAAGGCAGTATGGATGCGGCAAACATTTTAAAGCCAGCTCTAGCACGTGGAGAACTTCATACGATTGGGGCAACAACGCTGAAAGAGTACCGCAAATATTTTGAAAAAGATGTGGCTTTACAACGTCGTTTTCAACCTGTCACGGTCAATGAACCTAGCATCAATGAGGCATTGCAAATTTTACGAGGCATCAAAGAGAGCTTGGAAGCGCACCATCATGTCACGATTATGGATTCTGCGTTAGTGGCAGCTGCAAAGCTTAGTTCTCGTTATATTAGTGATCGTTATTTACCTGATAAAGCGATTGACCTTATCGATGAAGCAGCGGCCGAACTTAAAATGCAAATTGAGAGTGAGCCAACGGAGCTCAGTCGTATTAAACGTCTGATGAGTACGTTGATGGTTGAAAAAGAAGCGCTTTTAATGGAAAAAAACAAGAAAAATGAAGAGCGCATTGGTATGATTGAAAAAGAGCTAGGCGATGCCAAAGAGAAACGTAGTTCGCTTGAAATTCAATTTGAAACGGAAAAAAGTGTTTTTAATGACATTGCTTCCATTAAAACAAAATCCGAAGCATTGCGTCGTGAGGCAGAAAATGCTAAAAAGAACAGTGATTTTAACAAAGCTGCTGAAATTGAGTATGGTAAATTGCCGGAGCTTCTCAAACAAGAAGAGGAGCTTAAAGCCAGATGGGAAAAGATGGTGGAGAGCGGAACACTGCTTAAAAACAGCGTGGATGAAGAGATGATCGCAACCATTGTGAGCAAATGGACGGGTATTCCGGTGAACAAAATGCTTCAAGGCGAAAAAGCTAAGGTTTTAGCGGTTGAAGAGCATCTTAAAAAAGAGGTTGTAGGGCAAGATGCGGCCATTCATGCGATTGGGCGCGCTATTAAGCGCAATAAAGCGGGTCTTAGTGAGCAAAATAAACCCATCGGTAGCTTCCTCTTTTTAGGTCCAACGGGTGTGGGTAAAACGCAAAGTGCTAAGGCGCTGGCAAACTTCTTGTTTGATACCACCAAAGCACTCATTCGCTTTGATATGAGCGAATACATGGAAAAACACTCGGTCAGTCGTTTGGTCGGAGCACCTCCAGGCTATGTTGGGTATGATGAAGGCGGACAACTCACTGAAGCTGTACGTAGAAAACCGTACAGTGTCGTTCTTTTTGATGAGATCGAAAAAGCGCATCCCGATGTCTTTAATATCTTACTTCAAGTATTGGATGAAGGGCGTTTGACGGACAACAAAGGTATTACGGTTGATTTTAAAAACACGATTATCATACTAACGTCGAACATCGCTAGCGATAAAATTATGGCGTATGAGGGTGAAAAACGTACCGAAGAGGTCATGAAAGAGTTACGTGCACATTTCAAACCTGAGTTTTTGAACCGTTTGGATGACATTATTATCTTCAATCCTTTAACAGAAGATGGATTACGCGAGATCGTGAGTATTATGTTTAAAGAGATTGAAATCAAACTTGCCGCCAAAGAGATTAAAGCTGAGCTTACTGTTGCGGCAAAAGCTCTGATTGCCGAGGCTGGATTTGACCCCGTTTATGGTGCTCGTCCACTTAAACGTGCACTCTATGAACTCGTGGAAGATAAACTAGCGGAGCTTATTTTGGAAGAGAAGTTGCACGAGGGCGAGAGCATCGTTATTGATGCAAAAAATGGTGAAATCGTGATAAAACAACACTAAGCTTCAACACTTCTTACATGTAAATCTTTTTACATGTAAGAAGTTACTGACAATCTTTTTCTTGAATCGAAAATTTAAACAGTTCTGCGTTATTCATATCGTAAAAAACATAGATAAAAACAGCCCCTTTTTTGAGAAGTGAACGTGTCTCATAATCGCTACATAAATAGCTTTTATTGTTATCGAATGTCGTTTTAATGAGTGTGCCTTTATCGGCTTTCAGAATCGTTTTGACGTGTTCGTTCGCGGAATTGATGCGGTTTCGGTATTCAATGGCATTGTTAACACTGACGATGTCAACCAGCGTTGTGTAGTCATCTAACATCATAGGCAGATGTTCTTTCGTGCCATCTTTGATAATGGAAAGAATTTTTGGGATATCTTCTTCTTTTATTTCATCTAAGTCGTTTGAATCCTCAGCGACAAGTTTTGAGATAAGTGCTAAAATAATCAATAATCTTTTCATATCATTCCTTTGTCGGAATTTTACAATAAAATCATTAAGTTAGATGCCAATTTTTGAAAGGAAATGCAAATTTTATGAGTTATTTAGAGTGGTTTGAAACACATGCTAACAAACATCATCGCATTGTTCAAAAATTGGGTGCACAAAAGTATACGAAAGAGATGATTATTGATTATTTTCTTTTCGATAATATGGTTGAAAACGAGCCTGATTTTTGTCTTTTGTATGCTAACAAACAAAAATGTCATGATATGAAAGCACTCAATTGTTATTTATGTGCTTGCCCTAATTTTCGTTTTAATGATGAAGGAATAAGTGTCGAAAAAAACATTACATGTAAAAGTCAATGTTCAATTAATTCCAAAAAAAGTGGTGTATTTGTATCTGAAAACGTAAGCCATTTGGATTGTTCAGCATGCAGTGTCCCTCACACCAAAGCGTATATAAGTAAACACTTTGATGTGGAGTGGAAAAAGATAATGCAAAAATGTTTGGTTACATCTCTAAAGGCAGAGAACTCACAACAATGCCATCGCGATCCGCATAAAGATAATCCCCTTCATTAAAGCGAATACCTCCAAAATTTACCGTTACATGTAAAGACCCTTCACATACTTCCATCGTCTTTTTTGGACATGTTCCCAGCGCAAAAAGCCCTACATCAATCTCTTTGGTATTTTTAGTATCACGCACATAACCATTGATAACAATTCCAGCCCAATTATTTTCATAAGCAAATTTCATAAGGTTGTCGCCGACAACAGCGGTATAGTTGGCATCAACATCTACCACAGCAATTTGGCCATAACCTTCACTTTTAAGTAGTTCAATGAGTGTTTTGTTACTGCCTGAGAGTTTTACAGTAACAATTTGTCCCATAATACGTTTAGCACCACCATACGATTTCATTATAGGTTCAAGCACTTGGGTATATTCTGGGAACTTATCGCAAAGATCTGCCGTGTAAAATTTCATAGTGACTCCTTATTTATTTGAATAGGTGTATTAAATTTTGTTGATTGGAAATAATCGATTGTTTAGGCGTGGTAAAATCCACTTTTTCTTTATGACATGTTCCACAGGTTTTGAGTTCTTGATGGGCATTTACATCTTTTTGCGCATAGACTTTTTCTTGTGAATGGCAATCAAAACAATCTCTGCCGCATTGACCATTTTTGGATGGCTGATTGTGACAGGTGATACATTCATTTAATATGGCATGATTTTGGTCGTTGATGTAAGGTCTAAGCTTAGAATGACACTCTAAACAACTTCCACCACAGGCAACTAACAAGCTCTGTAAGCTCATAATGAGAAGAATAAGAAACAAAAAGGCTTTTTTTGACATGGACTCACTTTAGAAAATTTGTGTTAATTATACCTTTACAAAGGTTAAGATAGAATGCAACATCATTAAATTTTTAGGTCAGTCCATGAAAGTAGTCACAGGTGTAGTGGGTAATGACATCCATGTAGTCGCAAACAGACTCATTGATATATCATTACAAGCGAGAGGTTTTGAGGTATTTAACTTAGGGGTCAATACTTCATTAGAAGAGTTTATTGACGCTGTTGTTGAAACAGATGCAGACATTTTACTCATCTCTTCGCTCAATGGTGAAGCAGAAGGGTGGTGTCGAGATTTACAATTTTTACGCTCAGAGTACGATCTTCGAGATGTCATTTTTGTGATTGGTGGCAACCTTGCTGTGGGTGAAGCGGCGCAAAGTGATATTGTTCCCAAATACAAATCCTATGGATTTGATCTTGTCTTTCATCAAATTGATCTCAATACAGGGCTTGATGAGATAGAGCGTTTTGTAAAGGAGCGAGCATGAGTTTACTCCAAAAAGAGCGTGATGTCATCACACGCAATGAATACGCTGATAGTTTTGATTTTGATGAGATTGAAGATTTTATTCGAAATGCCAATAAAGAGATGTTTATCTCCCATCATTTTAAAAAGCGAGATCGTCTTTTGGTTCAGCCTCGTGGCGGTTTCCCGACCTACAAAAAGATGTTTGAGCTTTATGAAGAGTTTATGAAAGCGGACATCGATGTTTTGCCTCTCACCATCGATAGTAACACCAGACTCAACGACTACGCGATGGCCAAAAAGATGCTCACTCTCTCCGAAGAGAACGAGATGGATATGCTCAACGGCTACCCACTGGTCAATCACGGTTACCGTACGACTCGAAAGATGATGACCCATTTTAACAAACCTGTCAGTCTTCGTCATGGCACACCCGATGCGAGGCTTTTGGTGGAAACAGCATTGGCTTCGGGCATCTTTGAGATCGAAGGTGGTCCTATTACGTACATGCTTCCGTACTCAAAGAACTTTCCGCTTGATAAAGCCTTTTTATACTGGAAATACGTCGATAAAGTCTGCGCGTTGTACTCGATGCTGAATGAGCCTATCAACCGTGAATCTTTTGGACCTCTCACAGCGACACTTGTTCCGCCGTGCATTGTCATCGTTATTCAACTCATCGAGATGCTCCTTTCTATCGAAGAGGGTGTAAAATCATTTTCGGTCAGTTTCTCCCAAAATGGCTCGATGATGCAAGACATTGTCACCTCGCATGTTCTCAAAAAACTAGCCCGTGAATATGCGGATATGTTTGGAGGAAGCGATGCCATCATCAACCTTGTGTACCACCAATGGATGGGCGCATTTCCACGCGATAAAAACCTCTCTGATTCGCTTATCAACACCAATACCGTCATTGCAGCGATGGTCAGAGCCGATAAAATCATTATTAAAACCCGCGATGAGGCCTTTGGAATTCCAACCATGCAGTGCAATGCCCAATCGGTTGCTAACACCAAATACACCCTTCGCACGCTCAAAGGTCTACCTGTTGTCCATGACGCAGAAGAAGAAGAGAATTTGGAACTGGAAGTGCGCGCCATTATGGACGCGGTCTTTAATGATTCTGCGGATACTTTGTGGCGAAAAGTGTTCAACACCATTAAAAATGGTTTGATTGATGTTCCTTTTTCACCGCACATTATCAATCACAATGAAGTGATTACGATTCGTGATCAAGAGGGGAATATTCGCATTATCGAAAAAGGGAAACTGCCACTACCAGATCGCTGTTTTGCGTATGAAAAATCAAAGGTCAATTTACCTGAAAGTAAAACTGAAGTCATCAATAAAATTATCCATGATATAGGGGCAATGCTATGAGTAAACTTCTCATCGACGTAGGAAGTACCTACTTTAAAGTTTGCCAAGAAAGTGGTATTAGCCAGTATTTTAGGGATTTCAAGAAAGATATTTACGATGATTTGATCACTAAGTGCGGCAACATTTTTGCAAACTATCAAAAGGAAGATATTTTTATCTGTTCTTCCGCCAATGGTGGCTTAAGCACGCTTATCATCGGACTTACCAACTCCTTTAGTCTAAAATTTGCTAAAAATATAGCGTTTAATTCAGGCATTAACATTATCGACACTATTTTGTACAGTAAAATTGAAGAGAGTAAGGCCCCTAGTGAACTCATTGATGTGGTTATTATTGTCGGTGGAATTGATGGTATTGGTAATGTGTTTGATGAAAAACTATTTGATTACCTCAAAAACGTTCAGTATAGCAATATTGTTTATGTTGGAACCAAACAAGACGCATCATTGCTAAGCGAACAAATTCCCGAGCTTAAAGTGCTTGGCAATATCATCACTGAGAAGTTACATGTAAACGGTGGTGAGCTGAAAGAGTACCTTACAAACCTTTACCAAGCGGACATTGTCGGTAAAGAAGACATTAAACATCTCTACGAAATTACAGCGAATCAAATCTACTCAACGCCGTATATTGTTAACCGTTCTTTGCCCTTGATTGATGCGAATTTCGAAGTAGTCAATCCCTTTATTGTCGTTGACATTGGTGGGGCTACGACGGATATTCATTACAGCCGTGACTTAGTGCGCGATAACATTGTGAGCGAAAGTGGTTATGATCGTTTGGTCTTTAAAAAACTGGGTGTCTTTAAGTCTCGTGAAACGCTTGTTTTTGCAGCTAAAAACAATGAATTTGTGTATGAATTGTTAGCCTATCTCAATGTCACGGAAAATATTTTGGAAGAGGAGAGCGAGAAGGCACTCCGTATTTTGATGCAACTTTCCATCTTTTTGGTTCTTTACAAAGTTTCAAGACTGCATCCATTGTATGTCACACTGCAGTTAGAACTTCTAAAAACGATTGTGTTAACAGGCGGCATTACCAAAGTGCTTTCGTATGAAGAGGTGGAGGCTATTATGCAATTTTTCTATAAAAAAGTAATGAATTTACATGCCATTCCCAATATCGTCATGGATTATGATTATGCAATTTGGACGTTAGGAATGCAAAACAATACTGATATAAGGAGTTAATATGTCTATCAATTGTATTCGTGCACTCATTGAAAAAGCGGCTGTAACATGCCCTGATAAAGTGGCTATCATTGATGGTGCTAAAAAATTAACGTATGCTGATCTGTTTCGTAAGGTCAATCAAATTGCGCGTTATATCAGTGAGCTTGCATTGCCTAGTGGTTCACGTATTGGTATTTATTCGCACAAAAGTAGTGAACAGATTATTGCGATTTTAGCACTTCTCTCAACGGAGCATATTTTTGTTCCTATCTCACGTTTGCTAAAACCTGAGCAAGTGGAACATATCATCAATGATTGCAGTATTGCATGTATTATTACCGATAAATCAAAGATTAAGAGCATTGATGAGATTAATTTTCAAGGTAAAATCATTACCTATGAGGCAAGTGAGCGCGACATTGTCTCGTTTGAAGAAATTTATAAATGTTGCAGTGATACCTTTACATGTAATATCGGTGATTATCAAAATGCAGCCATTACCTACAGTTTTGGACTCACTGGGTTTCCTCGCGGTATTGTTATAACGCATCGAAATCTCATTGATAGTGCAAGGGTCGCTTCAAATTACTTGGAACTTCAAGAGTGTGATGTTATCTCTGGAACATTGCCTTTTATTTTAGATTACGGCCTTAACCAGCTTTTTTGTTCTATTTACAATCATGCGACGCTTGCGCTTCATTCCTTGGTGCTTCCAGCAGATTTCTTCAATCACCTTATCAATGATCATGTAACGGTTTTACCAATCATGCCTCCACATATTACACAGATGTTCGAAAGTGATCCTAAACGTATTCCTAATGCGAAGCTTTTGGGAAATGTGCGTATTGTGACCTCTTCAGGGGGGAAAATTACCCCTAAAATGATTGCGGATATTGAAGAGCGTTACCCCAATGCTAAGTTTTATTCGATGCATGGGCTTACTGAAGCCTTTCGCTCCACCTATCTTGACCCTGCACAACTCAAAATTCGCCCCAATTCAATTGGAAAGCCAATCCCTGGAGTGGAAATTCATGTCATCAATGAAGAAGGCTTGGAGTGCAAACCACGTGAAATTGGTGAATTGATTCACCGTGGTGGGTATATTTACAAGGGATATTGGAAATCAAAAGAAGATACGCAAAAACGTTATAAAAGCATTACTATCTTGGATAAAGTGGTCAATTTAGAAGGTGATCTTACCGATGAAATCGTCGTTGCAAGCGGTGATTTTGTGTACAGAGATGAAGAGGGTTACCTTTACTTTGTCTCTCGCAAGGATGACATGATCAAAGTGAGTGGTTTTAGAATCAGTCCGTATGAAATTGAAAGCGTGGTTCACGATAAATTGCCTCAAATTAGTCAATGTGCTGTTTTTTCCATCGAAAATGAAAAAACAGAAGAAGAGATAGTGATGGTATACAGTGCATCACGTGAAATTTCTAAAAATGAGATTTTATTTGAGCTTAAAAGGCATCTACCAAATCACATGATACCTTCCATTGTTGTTTATAAAGAAAAGCTTCCTCAAACTAGCCCAAGTGAGGCAAAAATTGATAAGGAAGCTTTAAAAAAAATGGTTATGGAGTTGCACTAAAGGCTTACATGTAAAGCGATGCTTAATCGAAGCTCATGCAATTTTAAGTAAAGCTAAGGTAAAATCCGTACCTTAAATTATTTTTTATTAAAGGAAATTTTGATGAAAAGAACGTATCAGCCACATAGTACCCCTAAAAAGCGTACACATGGTTTCAGACTTAGAATGAAAACTAAGGGTGGACGTAAAGTTATTGCAGCACGTCGTGCTAAAGGTAGAAGCAGATTGGCCGCTTAAAAGATTATGAAACTCTCAAGGCGACGAGAGAGTATTCATACGTTTATAACCATGCAAAAAAATGGCATTATGAAGGTGCCTTAGTCTTTTACAATAACGATACAACAAAAAGAGTTGGCTTTACGGCAAGTAAAAAAGTCGGTAATGCTATCAAGCGAAATTTAGCCAAAAGACGATTTAGGGCTATATTTTTAGAAATTCAACACACTTTACATGATGGCGTGTATGTTTTTGTAGCAAAAGAGAAGATTAATCACATATCGTATGATGCTTTGAAAAAAGGGATTATATGGTCTTTGAAAAAATTAAACTGTGTTAAAGAATGAAGTCTTTAGCATTGTTGTTGATAAAGCTTTATCAGAAGTTTTTTACACTGATTGGCTATGGAAGTTGTAGGTATTATCCGACATGTTCGCAATATGCCAAAGAGCAGCTTCTACACAATAGTTTTTTAAAAGCTATCTTTTACAGTTTTATACGCATTTTGAGATGCAATCAGCTTTTTGCTGGAGGAATCGACTATCCAGTCGTGACTAAAAAATTTGTATCTCCTCTTCCTCTTTCTCTCAAACAACCATGCACTCATCGTATCACTTTTTGGTTTGTACCAAAAGATATGCAAAGTTTTTACGTGGTAAAATCTTTTAAAACAACGAAATAAAGGGAATCTCGTGACAGATAAACTCACTCCGCAGATGCGCATTATTATTGCCACTGTATTATCATTTTTATTTTTTGCTCTGTATGATCATTTTTTTATCCCCAAAAATCCTCCGCTTACTGAAACCACAACACTTGAACAAAATGCAACGCCATCATCAACCACTAGTGCACCTGCTGACGTAAAGTCTGTGAGTAGTGTAGATGTTGCTGGAACTCCTAAGAGTTCATCCAATGTAGGTGAAATTATTACAACAATTAAAGCGGCTGGCTACGAAGTTCAGATCGACAGACTTGGCAGAATTGCAAAGTTTTATCTTGAAGAGGCCAAATATAAAGATGATAAGGGTGAGCGTTTTCAGCTTATCGATGCTTCTCAATCTCTTTTACCCCTTGAAATTCGATTTAGTGATAAAGCCATCAATGAAGATGCTTTTGTTATGTCTTACAGCGCTGACAAAGATAAAATTGATGTCAGTGAAAATGGTAGTAGCGTTGTTTTAACGCAGACTCTCAGTAATGTTGTTGTCACCAAAACTCTTACCTTCTTTCCTTCAGGTAAATATGATTTACATGTAAAACTTTCATCTCCTTATGAATACTTCCTTTCTCCCGGTGTTAGACCAAGCATGGCAGTTGATAGTTATACCTTTCATGGTGCATTAATTAAAAAATCTGATGGTAGTATTAAAACGATCGCAGATGGTGATGCTAAAAGTGATGATCACTTCGCAAACGCAAAAATTGTAGCGGGGGCGGATAAATACTACACCACATTTTTTTATGAGCTGGGTAAAGGTTTAGAGAGCGTTGTTTCTGTTGGTCAAAATAAAAATCCACTTTTATTTGTTAAAGGTGAAGAAGATTTTAAACTGAGTGGTTACATTGGGCCTAAAGAGCATGTAAAACTCAAAGCGATTAGTCCTGAGCTTACCGATGTGATTGAATATGGTTTCTTTACGTTTATTTCTAAACCACTGTTTGCACTTCTTGCTTTCTTGCATGGTATTTTTGGTAACTGGGGTTGGGCGATTGTTGCTATGACCATCACCGTTCGTTTAGTGCTTTATCCTTTGACATACAAAGGCATGGTATCTATGAATAAGCTTAAAGAGCTTGCACCAAAAGTAAAAGAGTTGCAGAAAAAATACGCGGATGATAAGCAGAAGCTTAATACGCATATGATGGAACTTTACAAGAAAAACGGTGCGAATCCAATGGGTGGATGTTTACCAATTGTCTTGCAGATTCCTGTTTTCTTCGCCGTATATCGTGTTCTTCAAAATGCAATTGAGCTTAAAGGTGCACCATGGATTTTTTGGGTACATGACTTAGCGATTAAAGATCCTTATTTTATTTTGCCAGTGGCAATGGGTATCACGATGTTCTTACACCAACGTATTACACCAACAACCTTTACTGATCCAATGCAAGAGAAAATTATGAAGTTTTTACCACTTATCTTTACTTTTTTCTTTGTAACTTTCCCTGCAGGTTTAACACTTTACTGGTTTACCAACAACGTAGCATCTATCGTACAACAGTTTTATGTCAATAAACTTTTCGCAAAAAAACATGAAGAGCAAAAGGTTGAGAAATGATCAAAGTAGAAGCAGCAACACTCCAAGAAGCTTACTCCAAAGCCGCGAGTGAGTTGTCTTGTTCGGTCGTAGATTTAGATATTAATATTGTTCAAAATGGCTCAAGTGGATTTCTTGGGCTTTTTAAAAAAAGTGCCATTATTGAAGTGCAACGTAAAGGCACTAAACCTGTGAGAGAAGAACGCGATCGCAAAGAATTTGTTCCTCACCGTAATGAAGAGAGTAGTAACAATAACGAAGCTGATTCATCTTTTAATGATGAGAGAAGAGACCGTAATAGGCGTAACAAAAATAGACGCAATAAAGGCAAAAAAGAGTTTCCACGAAGTGAGGCTGGTGAGAAAAAAATTGAATCAGAAACTGCTATTGTTGTTCCATCAAAAGAGACAACAGCTCCTACTCTCGAGCCTAAAGTCGAAGTTGTCAAAACGTCTGTTAAAGAGCCAAGACATACTATCGTTTCCACTGCAATTGACCAAAACTTTCATCATGAAAAACGAGAAATTAATGATGTAATTGATGAAGTTCGTATGCAGATTAAAAATCTCTTCAAGTACAGTTGTTTTACACTTGAAAGTCCTATTATTTCAAAATACAGTGATGATACAATTTTGATTGAATTTAGTGGTGAAGATGCAGCGTTGCTCATCGGTAAAGAAGGGTATCGTTATAAAGCACTTTCATATTTGCTCTATAACTGGATCAATCTTAAATATGGACTGAATATTCGTCTTGAAATTGCAGAATTTTTGAAGAACCAAGAAGAGATGATTGATAAATACCTTGCCCCAGTTATTGAGCGTATTCGAAACAGTGGTAAAGGACAAACAAAAATTTTAGATGGTGTTCTTATCAAAATTGCCCTTGAAGCACTTCGTGCTCAGTTCCCTGAAAAATATGTCGGTATTAAATCAGGAAAAGATGGCGGAAAATTTATTGTTGTCAATGATTTCAATAGGAAAACCGCATAGATACTATTGCTGCTATTGCCACAAGTGCAGGGATTGGTTCCATCGCGATTGTTCGTGTCAGTGGTCCCAATGCCCTTGCGTTGGCTCAAAAACTTTCTCACAAAAAAACCTTTGATCCACGCCTTGCCACACTAACATTTTTACACGATTATTTGGGTGATGCTATTGACCAAGCCATTGTGATTTATTTTAAAGCACCTCACAGCTTTACTGCTGAAGATGTGGTTGAATTTCAATGCCATGGTGGTAGTGTTGTTGCAGGGATTGTTTTAGAAGCGCTTATCCATCATGGTGCACGACTTGCCAATCCGGGTGAATTCTCCAAACGCGCTTTTTTAAATGGCAGAATTGACCTCTCTGAAGCAGAAGCTATTGCTGCGCTTATTGAGACAAAAAGTGTGGATGCTGCTAAAATGCTTACTCGCCAACTCAAAGGTGAACTTCGAGATTTTGTTTTACATGTAAGAGAATTATTGATTGAAATTCTTGCTTTTGTTGAAGTGAATATTGACTATGCCGAAGAAGATTTACCTCTGAATATGATCGAAAATATCAGAGCGAAGTTAGATATACTCGCTAAAGAGCTTTTAAAAACCTATGAGAGTAGCAAACGCCGACAAGGACTGATGCAAGGCTTTAAGATCGCTATCGTAGGTAAACCCAATGTTGGCAAAAGTTCACTGCTAAATACACTTCTTAGTTATGATCGTGCCATCATTAGCGACATTGCTGGGACAACACGTGATACGATTGAAGAAGAACTGCGCATTGGCACACATTTAGTGCGTATTGTAGATACTGCAGGCATCAGACAAGCGCATGATGTGATTGAAAAAATAGGAATTGAGCGTTCTATCGCGGCTATTGAAGAATCTGAGATTGTCATTGCTCTATTTGATAACAGTATGCCATGTGATAACGAAGATAAAGAGATACTAGCATTACTTCAAAATTATGCAGAGTCAAAACAAATTTTAATGGTCCTCAATAAAATTGATTTGCCAAATCACTTTGAGACTCAACATTTAGGACCAGATTTCATAGCGCTTTCATGTCAAAGTGACAGCTATAAGCTTACTCAAAAACTCGAAATACTTTTAGATCAAACAACAACCGATGACAGCATAATGCTTACATCTGCACGCCAAATTGAAGCTGTTAAAAAAGCCTATGAAAATGTTCTAAACTCTTATAAACTACTGGGAGAAGGGGAACTTGAGCTCTTTGCTTTTCATATCAATGAAGCCATTCATAGTATATCATCGATCACAACTGCCTTTGAACGTGATGAGATTTTGGAAAAGATGTTTAGCAGTTTTTGCCTTGGCAAGTAAACATTATTTATAAACTATTTACCTCAATATGTTAGTATAAAAATACTATCAGAAAGGGGATTTTATGTTTACAACGATAGAAGAGTTCATTAAAAAAGAGTCTTCTTCGGGAGTTATCTTAATCATCGTAACACTCCTCGCTCTTTTGTGTCAAAATAGCTTTTTAACAGATTTTTACACTCATTTTCTTCACACACCTGTTCAAATAAGTATAGGTTCTTTTGGTATTGTTAAACCATTATTACTATGGGTCAATGATGGATTGATGGCTATTTTCTTTTTTCTTGTTGGGCTTGAAATTAAACGAGAAGTTCTTGAAGGTGAGCTCTCTTCTAGGCGTCAAATAGCATTACCAGCTATTGCAGCTCTTGGCGGTATGGTCATGCCTGCTCTTCTTTTTACTTTTTTTAATCATGCAGATTCTTTTTCTATGAAAGGTTGGGCTATTCCTACCGCTACGGATATTGCTTTTGCATTAGGGATTCTTTCACTTTTAGGCTCTCGTATTCCTACTTCTTTAAAGATCTTTTTAATGGCTCTGGCTATTATTGATGATCTTGGGGCTATTGTTATCATTGCGTTATTTTATACCAGTGATTTATCATTAGTATCCATTATTGTAGCTTTATGTGCTATTATTATATTAACAACGATGAATTATCTACGCGTTGTCAAAAAAGCTGCTTATATTTTAATTGGGATTATTCTGTGGGTGAGTGTATTAAAATCTGGTGTTCATGCGACCATTGCAGGTGTTTTACTCGCCTTTTGTATTCCTCTTTATTCTCACACTAAAGAGGGTAAACGTTTTTCAATGCTCAAGGAGATGGAACATGGTCTTCACTCTTGGGTTGCCTTTATTATTCTTCCACTGTTTGCTTTTGTAAACGCAGGTGTTGATCTTAAAGATGTGTCACTAGGTGCACTTTTTTCAGATGTTTCCTTAGGTATTATGCTCGGTCTTTTTTTAGGTAAGCAGTTAGGTGTTTTTGGTTTAAGTGTATTGGCGATTAAATGTGGATTAGCTTCTTTGCCAAGTGGCAGCAGTTTTAAACAGCTTTATGGTATTGCAATTCTTACAGGTATTGGTTTTACCATGAGTCTTTTTGTCAATACGTTAGCCTATAATGATACTGATTTGTTTCATTATGCTGATAAATTAGCGATTTTATTGGGCTCTTTTCTCTCTGGACTTGTTGGATATTTATTTTTAAAAAGTATTCCCAAATCTTTATAACACCAATCTAAGTTATAATTGATTACAATCTTTTACTGACTCTGAATATTAAAAAAGGAGCCGCAAAGTGAGACAACTTAACCTAACTAAACGTCTTTTTTGGATTGTGGCTCTTTTGGTTTTATGTGCCAATGCTTTTGTTATCACTTATTTATATCAGCAAGCCGAAGATTTAGCAAAAATTCGCGCCTATTCTAAAGCCAAAACACTTCATGACTATTTTATGGCAATGCGTTTAGTCTATCATCAGCAATTTTTAGAGAGCGGTATTGATCTTAATGACTCCACGATAGGTTTCCTTCCCGCTCATGCTTCAACCCACATTAGTGATGAGTTTTTGAAGCGTTCTACACAAGGCATTACGATTCACAATGTTTCTGATCGTCCACGTAATCCTGTAAATAAAGCCGATGATCTTGAGATGAAGGCAATTACATATTTCAACCAAAACCCTGATAAAAATGAGACAATTAAACTGGTGAATGAGGGGGGAAAAGAGTTTTTCTTTTTTGCTTCTCCTTTGCGTATACAGGCATATTGTTTAGCTTGCCACGGAGAAAAAAATGAAGTTTTACCTTATATTGCAAAACGTTACAATAATGCATATGGCTATAAATTAGGTGAAGTACGAGGTTTAACCAGCATTAAAATTCCTAAAAAGACTTTATTTGATGATGTCGTAGGACTTTTTTGGAAAGAAACTATATTTAGCTCAATGGTAGTGATTGGTTTATTGATTTTGATGTATATGGCAATTCGAGAGTTGACCAAGCGCGATGTTGAACAGAAAAAAGAACTTGAAACATTAGTGTTACAGCGGACTAAAATGCTTACTCAAAAGAGCATAGAGCTAGAGAAATCATATGCGCAACAAAAGCACCTTTACGCAGTTCTTCGTACGGTTGCTGATAGTAATCAAATTTTAATTACGACTCAAACATTAGAAGCGTTATTATCTGAAACAGCGAAATGTCTTTTTGCAAATACATCTTTTGCCCATGTAAAGATTTCACTCTATGAAAATGGAGCTTTACATGTAAAAGAATCTTTTGGTTTTGATGAAGAACACGATATCAATCCGATAGAAAAAGAGGTTTTTACACAGGGAGGATTTCGTATTCTTACTCCTACAAGTGAAAATTTACCTCACAATTGCCAACTAACAATATTGCGCTACAATGTAAGTGAAGCCTATATTACGGTACTGCAAAGTGACAAGTTTGCACCAAAATCATTAGGTGTTATGAGTATTTGTACAACTATGCCAGAGGGTTTTAGTATTGAAGAACGCGCGATGATCGAAGAGTTGGCGGGAGATATCGGTTTTGCTATTAATTCATTTTTGCAAAAAGAGAATATCTTAAAACTTTCATATTATGATTCTTTAACGAATCTTGCCAATAAAATCTTACTAACAGAACAAATTAAACTTTGTATTAATGCCAATAAACATAAAAATACTTATGGAGCATTACTCTTTATGGATCTAGATAATTTTAAATCCATTAACGACCTCAAAGGGCATACGGCTGGCGATAAATTGTTGATAATGATGGCACGCCGCCTTGAAAACTTTACAAAAGAGCACGATATTGTTGCTAGATTTGGGGGTGATGAATTTGCCCTTTTATTGCCAAATCTTACAAATAGTATCGAAGAAGCTGCCAAAATAGCAGAACATTCTGCAATGCAAATTCTACTTGCAACGAAAGAACCTTTTTTGATTGATGCCTATCTTTGTTATATTACTGTGAGCATTGGTATTAGTCTTTTTGATGGAGATGAGGATGCCGCGACATTATTAAGCCATGCTGATAGTGCAATGTATACGGCAAAGTCGGATGGCCGTAATACCATTCGTTTTTTTGATCCGCATATCCAAAAAATAATGGAAGAAAAATCTTCTATGCTACAACAGCTTAGAGATGCGATTGATTCTGAACAATTTGTTTTATTTTACCAGCCACAAGTTGATGTTAATGCTAATGTAACAGGAGTTGAAGCTCTGATACGTCTGAAGGCAACCAATGGTGAGTTGATTTCGCCTATGCAGTTTATTCCATTATGCGAAGAATCTGGCTTGATTATTCCTTTAGGCGATTGGGTTTTAAAAGAGGCTATGGCGCAAGTGAAATATTGGCAAAACGATGTTGAAAAATCTACTTGGCGTGTTTCGATTAATGTGAGCACAAAACAGTTTGAGCGTGAAGATTTTGTAGAAACTGTTCAAAAGACATTAGCCTCAACTCAGATTAATCCATCGTTAATCTGTTTAGAACTAACAGAAAGTCTTTTGATTCGTGATAGTGCTAAAGCATTGGCGAAGATTCGTGAGTTAAAAATGTTAGGTGTCTCTTTGTCCGTTGACGATTTTGGAACAGGATATTCTAGTTTGCAGTATTTGAAGCATTTGAATGTTGACGAATTAAAAATTGATCAATCTTTTGTACGAGATTTTATCCTCAATAGAAGTGATGCTTTGATTGTTGAGACCATTATCTCCATTGGTAAAAGTTTCAATATGGAAGTGATTGCAGAGGGTGTGGAAACAAAAGAACAATTTGAATTGCTCAAAGAGATGGGATGTCACTATTTTCAAGGTTATTTCTTTGGAAAACCAGCAGCTTTTGATGCGATTTAAATCTTTACATGTAAAAGTTTAAATCGCTTATCTTTAAAAAAATTATTCGCGTACGACATCATATCCTCTAGGGATTTCAGCACGGAACAGTTCTTCATCTAAAAAAAGGTTTGTTGTCTGGTTTGAAAAACTAATTTCAACAGCATTATCCAATTTGTCACGATAGACAACCTTGTCAATACTATCTTTATGTGCAAAGATTGTGTACGTTGTGTCCATAAATTTTGTTACATATTTATTGGGAGCAATCTCTTTAGCATCTTGCAGTAATTGTGCAATATTGGGAGTATTGTCCAGTGTTGTAATAATCGCTTGTTCTAATTCAGGTTCAATAATCAAAACATGTGTATTGTTAAAGTAAATTTTTTTAGCTACAGGTTTTTCGTAAATCCAAAGTGCCTTTTTATCGTTTGTGGCGTAAAACATCCCCTCATAGACAATTGTTTTATTTTGATCGTTGGTCACTTTTTGAGTGAAATCACTTTGAATGGTTTTAAAGTGGTCAATCTTGGCAAAAAGGAGTGTTGTCAAACAGAGAAACATCCAAAAAAATCGCATAAATTACTCCTCGTAAAGATAATAAGATATGGAGTTTTATCAAATAGATAGTAAAAGTATGATAAAATCCCAAGTTTTAAGAAAAGTTAATAGTAAAAAAGTAATGAAAATAGAGGTGGAATCAGATGCTATTGAGTAATATTGTTCGTAAAATTTTTGGCACTAAAAACGATCGTGTTGTTAAAGAGCTTCAAGCACGCGTTAAAAATATCAATGCCTTAGAGCCAGTGTATGAAAAATTAAGCGATGAAGCCCTAAAAGATGCCTTTAATGCTTTTAAAGCAGACGTTCGATCAGGAACAAAAACACTTGAGACTATTTTAAATGATGTCTTTGCTATTACAAGAGAAGCAAGTAAACGAACGACGGGTATGCGTCATTTTGATGTACAAATGGTAGGTGGATTAGTGCTTCATGGTGGAAATATTGCAGAGATGAAAACAGGTGAAGGTAAAACGCTTGTGGCAACACTTCCTGTTGTTTTAAATGCAATGTCTGGCGAAGGTGTTCATGTTGTAACGGTCAATGATTACCTTGCAAAAAGAGATGCCGCTGATATGTCCCGTATCTATAACTTCTTGGGTTTAAGTGTTGGTATTGTGACCAATGATTTGGACAATGACGCTAAACGTAAAGCACAATACGATGCAGATATTACGTATGGAACGAACAATGAGTTTGGATTTGATTATTTACGTGACAATATGCGTTATGCCGTTGATGAAAAAGTTCAACGTGCCCATAATTTTGTTATTGTTGATGAAGTGGACTCAATTCTTATTGATGAAGCAAGAACGCCTTTAATTATTTCTGGTCCTGCAAATCGGACATTAGATGGCTATAAAATTGCAGATGGTGTTGCTCAAAAGCTGACTAAAGAAGCAGATTTTACGGTTGATGAAAAAAATAGAACTGTTTTAATGACCGAAGATGGCATAAGTAATGCTGAAAAACTTTTTGGTGTCGATAACCTTTATAGCCTTGATAATGCTGTTCTATCTCATCATCTTGACCAAGCACTTAAAGCACGCTATCTATTTGTTGCTGATGTAGACTATGTTGTGCGTGAGGGTGAAATTATTATTGTTGATGAGTTCACGGGACGTTTAAGCGAAGGAAGACGTTTTAGCGAAGGATTGCACCAAGCCTTAGAGGCTAAAGAAGGCGTGATGATCAAAGAAGAGTCTCAAACACTTGCAGACATTACTTTCCAAAATTATTTTAGACTTTACAATAAACTCGCAGGTATGACGGGAACTGCACAAACAGAGGCAACGGAGTTTGCACAGATTTATAATCTTGATGTAATCTCAATTCCTACAAATGTTCCAATGCGCAGAGAAGATATGAATGATCTTATCTATAAAACGGAACGTGAGAAATTTGAAGCAGTTATTAAAGATATCAAACTGTGTCATGAAAAAGGTCAACCCGTTCTTGTGGGTACGGCTTCTATTGAAAAAAGTGAGTTACTCCATTCGCTGCTTAAAAAAGAGAAAGTTCCTCATTCTGTTTTAAATGCGAAGAATCATGAAAAAGAGGCGCAAATTATCAAAGATGCAGGCGTTAAAGGCGCTGTAACGATTGCAACTAATATGGCAGGTCGTGGTGTTGACATCAAGCTTGAAGATGAAATTAAAGCCCTTGGAGGTCTTTATATCATTGGAACAGAACGCCATGAAAGTAGACGTATCGATAACCAGCTTCGTGGACGTTCAGGTCGTCAAGGCGATAATGGAAAAAGCCGCTTTTACTTAAGTTTGGAAGACAACCTTTTGCGAATTTTTGGAAGTGATCGTATTAAAGCCATTATGGAGCGTTTAGGAATTGAAGAGGGTGAACATATTGAATCAAAAATGGTGACTCGTGCAGTTGAAAATGCACAGAAAAAAGTAGAAGCACTTCACTTTGAATCTCGTAAGCACCTCTTGGAATACGATGATGTCGCTAACAAACAACGTAAAGCAATTTATAACTTTAGAAATGATCTTTTGAATCCTAACTTCGATATTGAAACAAGAATTAAAGAGATTCGTGTGGATTTTGTGACGAATTTACTTTATAAAGCTGAAATTTACGAAGGTATTGCAGAGACAGAGTATAACATTGAACATCTTATATCTATTCTTCAAGATGAATTAAATGCTTCATTTGATGTACAACAATTACAAAATTTAGAGTTTACAAAACTTAAAGATGTGATTATTGCAGAACTTCAAGAGAGTTTTGATGCCAAAATGTCTGTCGTTGATGAGACTCAACGTAAAGAAATTGAACGTATTTTATATCTTCAAGTTCTTGATAATACATGGCGAGCACATTTATACCAAATGGATATTTTAAAAACAGGTATTGGTCTTCGTGGGTATAACCAAAAAGATCCTTTGACCGAGTATAAAAAAGAGAGTTATAACCTTTTCATGGAGCTCGTAGAACAAATCAAATATGAATGTTTTCGAACATTGCATATTGTTCAACTTCGTGATAACAAAGAAGAAGAAGAAAAGCGTGCTATGGATGAGATGATTCGAAGGATGGAAGAGGCAAATGCCAATGCTACACTTCAACATCAAAGCCCTTATGCAGAAGAAGATGATGAAAAAGATAAAAAAGCAGCACGCAATGAGCCATGCCCATGTGGAAGTGGTAAAAAATATAAACAATGTTGTGGTAAGAGTGGTCCTAAAAAAGGGCTTTTAGCATAAGGGCCTAGCGTGCAAAAAAATCTTAGTTTTTACCTTGTCAAAAAGTATTTGCGTTTTGACAAGTCTCAACCTTTTATTACAGTTATTTCGCTTTTGGCTTTTTTTGGGGTAGCTATTGGATTGACCGTCCTTATGGTTGCTATGGCGATTATGAATGGATTTGATAAAGAGTTTGAAAAAAAACTCTTTACCATGAATTATCCTCTCTCTATCTATTCACGTAGTTTTTCTCCTGTCAATCAGACTCAACTCAATGCACTGGAAGAACAGTTTCCAAAACTCAAGTTTAGCCCCTATATTTCGACACAAGTGATTATCAAAAAAGGTAATCGTTTGGAAGGTGGCATGCTCTTTGGTGTGAATTTCGATCAAGAAGCAAAAATTAATGCTATTGTAGCTGAAGCTATTAAAGGGAAGACGCTTGATAAATATGATTTGATTACAGGTAGTGAAATTGCTAAAACACATCTTTTTGCACAAGATGAAAAAGCGACACTCATCTTTACCAAAAATGATCCTGGTGGCATGAGCCTCATTCCTAAAATGAAACGCTTCAATTTTCAAGGTTCCTTTCGTTCTGGCTTGATGGCGTACGATAAAGCTTATATGTACACAACCCTTGATTCATTAGCGCAAGTTATGCAATATGAAGTTGGTCAGTTTGATGGGATTCATATTTATTCGGACGAACCATTTGTGGATATTGAAAAAATTCGTAAAGTTCTCCCTGATGATCTAGGCATTGTGGGTTGGTGGCAGATGAATGGTAACTTTTTTGCAGCTTTAGCGCTTGAAAAAAGGGCTTTATTTATTGTTTTGATGCTTATTATTTTAATTGCTTCTTTAAATATTATTAGCTCACTTTTAATGACAGTCATGAATAGGCGCAAAGAGATTGCTTTATTACTCTCTTTGGGTGCGTATAAAAAAGAGATCAAAAATACTTTTTTCTATCTAGGACTTGTGATTGGCGGTGGAGGAATGCTTTTTGGTATTTTACTTGGGGGGGTGGCACTTTTCGTATTAGGTTCATTTGATATTATCTCTTTACCAGCAGATGTTTATGGAACAGCGAAATTACCATTAGATCTCTCGATGCTTGATTTTGTACTTATCGTCATTGGAACTAGTTTTATCGTAACGCTTTCTTCCTATTATCCAGCGCATAAAGCAACACAAATTAATGTGCTTGATACGTTAAGAAACGAGTAAAATTAGATGTTCAGTAGGCTTTTCAAGCCTACTGAAATAAATCTGTTGTAATATTGCAATTCTCTTCAACGATATTATTGAGTTTATGTAAAAGCGTTTTAGCATCTACTCCATCATCTGGGTAGGTAACCACATTATCATACGGTTTTTGATCTAAAAAGCTTTGAATACCAGAAAGCACCTCTGTAGCACCATTCCAGTCGGTTCCTGTAAGCATAACTACATAATGATTGCTATGATTAAAGATAGCATCTGTTCTTCTTAAAATTCTTTGGAACATCTCTAAGCTATCAATCTCTTTACGGTCTTCAAGTGAAAAGAAAATCAAGGAGAAAGGGACTTCATCTTTAATACCAAAGCGTTCTAATAGTGCTATATGATGGTCAATAAGATTTGTTAGATTGATTTTAGAAAAAGCAATTCCAGACATGATAACTCCTTTGATTATTCTAATTTATTTTAATTGTACTCTAAAATTTATGCAAGCGTTTCGATTTGTTCAAAATTAAAATAATTATAGCCTTCTTTGTGTTCATAGGTAAAGTTAATATGGTGTGCCTTGACAATATGATGTACAATGTAAAGTCCTAAGCCAAAACTTTGATGTGAATTTTTTTCTTGTACAAAAGGTTCAAGATAATGCTCAAGGTCGTAGGTAAGAGGTTTGCCTTGACTGATGAAAGATATTTTTTCTTTAGTTGCTATAATTCTTATTTTTTGATCGATGGAGTATTTTATACCATTGTCAATCACATTTTTCATAGCGGTCGTGAAAAGTCTAAAGTCTACATGTAAAATGATTTCATCATCAATCATATCAATTTCGATCTGTTTTGGATTAATCATTGCAAGATCAATGGCTTCATCAAGCATATCAACTAAGCGATAAGGTTTGATGTTTTTGAGACCTTCACCTGAAGTAATCTGCTCAATCGATGCAAACTCATTGATAAGCAGTTCAAGCTTTTCAAATGTACTGATTAAACGATCACGTTGCTTCCCATTCTCAAGCATTTCAGCACTAATACGCCCTTTAGTAATTGGGGTTTTGAGCTCATGCATAATATTACGCAAAAAAAGTTGTCTTGAGTGATTAAGTTTATTGATTTGTTCAACCGCATTATGAAATGAATTTGCTACCTGAGAAATTTCATCTTCGCCATCTGTTTTACAATTAATATCAAGATCACCTTTTGCAAAACGGTCCATCTGGCGCTTAAGCTTACGCAGAGGTTTGAGTTTACGAATTGTTAAAATATAAGCGATAATAATGATGGCAAAAACAACACCAAAAATTGTTTTAATGAGATCATAACGATAAGGCTGAAAATCTTCATCTTTGAGAAGGAGTGAAGAGTATTTTGTTTCTATGTGTAGATAGTGGTTGTTGTCATAACGTAAAATAGCACTGGTACCAATACGATCAGAAATTTTTTGAATCACTTGTGCATTTTGAATGATGAGAGTTTGTGTCTCTTTATCCGTAATTTCACGCATTTGGTACCCTTGTACCTGTCTTTTCAGTTCATCGTTGGTAATAAAGTTATTGAGATGAAAGAGTGTTGCACGCGCTATAATCGAATATTTTGCATTGAGCTTATCGGTATAGCTTTGTTTGTCATATTCCAATAAAAAAAGTAACGCTAAAAAAATACTCACAATACTGATAGCAAAAATAAAGGTAATACTGTAAAAAATAGAAGATTTGGTCATTGTAAAAACTTATATCCTACGCCACGAACGGCATGAATGTATTTGGGCTCTTTGGGGTTTTCACCAAGTTTTTGACGAATACGTCCAATAATCACATCAATACTTTTATTCGTTGTCTCTTCGCTAATAGCCTCAATATTATAGATAAGTTCTTCACGTGAGACAACACCGCCTTCTTTTTTCATCAAATAACCAAGTATACCGTACTCTGCAGCTGTCAAATGGAGTGTTTTCCCTTGTAAGATGATAATCATTTGTTCTTCATTTAAAATTAAATCTTTTATTTTTTGAATGCTTTGTTCGGTAGCAACAACTCCCTTTTGCCTACGTAATAAACTCATAATACGTGCTTGTAGCTCTCTTGGATTATACGGTTTTGGTAAGTAGTCATCTGCCCCGTTTTCAAGAGCCGTGACTTTATCTGTAATATCTGTCCGTGCTGATGAAATAATAATAGGAATGGTGTGATGTTTACGAATCTCTTTGCATACTTCAAGTCCATCAATTCCTGGAAGGGTAAGGTCTAAGATAATAAGATCAAATTTTTTGGTGTCAAGTGTTGAAAGACCTAAATAGGGATCATCTGCAATCGTAATAGCGATATCAAATTGTTCTAGGTATTCCATCAGAATTTCAGCAAGCTCCAAATCATCTTCAATCATCAAAATATGTGTCATCCACCCACTCCTTACATGTAAAGGATATTATAGCTGATTTAGGAGGCATTTGCCTCCTAAATATTAGGGCATAACGAGGATAGCACGGTAGTTTTGACGGTTAATGACAACACGTTTTTTACTGTTTTTATACTCTTTAAGGGCGTTATTGAAATCTTTAAGAGATGTGATGTGCATTTGTTCTACTTGAATGATGATATCACCTTCTCTAAAGCCTATTTTTTCTGCTTTGGAATCTTCTTTGACATCCAAGATAAGTACACCTTCTATCTCTTTGGGTATTTGATATTGTGCTCTCGTTTTATCGTTAATTTCTAAAAGGCTTAGTCCCTCAACGGGGCTAGATGTGGTCGATTTAGCTTCGCCATTACTATTGGTCGTTTGGTCTGCTTCCATTTTTGCTAGCTTGATTTTAGTTGATTTCTCTTTTTTATCACGCTCATAGGTAATTGTAATGGTTTTATCAGGAGCGATGGCGGCTACTGTATTTTTGAGTTCATTAGAGTTTTTGATTTTCACTCCATCAACTTCAATAATAAGGTCAGAGACTTGAAGTCCACCTTTTTCAGCAGGTGAGTTTTTCTCGATCATTAAGATCAGTGCACCTTGTTTATTGTCATACAATTCTTTAAGATCATTGGTGAGATCAGCGATTGATATACCCATGAACCCTCGCTCGATTTTCCCCGTTTCGATCAGTGTTGTTGCAATTTTTTGCACCATGTTGGAAGGAATGGCAAAACCGATACCATTATTGCCTCCACTTTTAGAAAGAATGGCACTGTTAATACCAATAAGAGCGCCTCTACTATCGACTAATGCTCCACCAGAATTACCGGGGTTAATGGATGCATCTGTTTGGATGAAGTTTTCGTATTGATTAAGTCCAACGTTGTTTTTATTGAGCGCTGAAATAATACCGTGTGTTATGGTCTCACCTACGCCAAAGGGATTTCCAATGGCAAAGACCACATCGCCTTCAAGTAGATTTGATGAGTTCCCAAATTGAGCAACATGTAAATCTTTGGCATCAATTTTTACAATAGCAAGATCGGTTTTAGAATCTTCCCCAATCACTTTTGCCTTGTACTCTTTCTCATCATCAGGTAGCGTGACAAGAATCTCTTCTGCCCCTTCAACAACATGATAATTGGTAACGATATAACCATTAGAAGAGATCACAACACCAGAGCCCAGTGAATGTGATTTACGTTCTTGTTGTTTTAGTTCAGGAATACGATTACCAAAAAAGTCTTTAAAGAATGGATTTTGCATAAGTTCATTAAGTTGGTCATTTTGTTTACTTTTTTTCGTTGTCGCAATGTTAACAACACTCTTCTTGATCTCTTTTATAGCGTTATTGTATGAGAGTATAACATTAGGAGATGTGGCATCAACATGCTGAGAATCTTTAGGCATTTGAGCAATTTCTATGGTTGCTCCCAAAAGAGAAAGAGATGCGATCATTGATAAAAAAACAATCTTTTTCATGGATAAACTCCTTAATAGTTTCTTAGTAAGCATTATAAGGGAGTGAGGTAAATATAAAGTAAATATTAAGAAAACAGCAAGTAAGTTGATTGACCTAGACTAAAGTTTTGTGTTATAATCACTATAAATATTTATACAAGGTTAAAGTCATGAGTAAGAGTTTATATGAGACCTTAGACGTCTCTCAAGACGCAAGTGCGGAAGAGATCAAAAAAGCCTATCGACGTTTAGCTCGCAAATATCACCCTGACATTAATAAAGATGCAGGCGCAGAAGAAAAATTTAAAGAGATCAACGCTGCGTATGAAATTTTGAGTGATGCCCAAAAACGCCAACAATATGACCAATACGGTGATAACATGTTTGGTGGCCAAAATTTCCATGATTTTGCAAATTCACAAGGTGGCGGGGCTAATTTAGATGACATCTTGCGCAGCATCTTCGGCGGTGGCGGAGGGTTTGGCGGCTTTAGCACTGGTGGTCGTGCGGGTCACGGTGGATTTGGTGGTTTTGGAAATGCAGGCTTTGGCGGTGGATTTGGTGGTTATAGTGAGCCTGATTTGGATGTAAGCGCCAAAATTATTATTCCTTTCAATGTTGCTATTTTGGGTGGAAAACACTCCCTTTCCTATAACAATGACAGCTTTGATGTGAAGATCCCTGCAGGCATTAAAAATGGTGAGAAAATGCGTGTTAAAGACAAAGGAAAATCGTATCAAGGTCAAAAAGGTGATTTGATCTTAAGTGTGGAAGTTGCTGATAGTCCTGAGTACACGCGCGATGGAGATGATTTGGTAAAGAGTATTGATATTCCTCTTAAAACAGCACTTTTTGGCGGTAAAATAGCTGTTGATACGCTCTATAAAGAGATTACATTAAAAGTCAAAGAAGATACGAAAAACGGACAAAAATTTAGAGTTAAAGAGTATGGCGCACTCAATCGCAAAAATCAATCGAAAGGCGATTTATACCTTGTTGCCAATATTGTTTTGCCTCCAGTATCTTCATTGGATAGTGATCTTAAAACAATGATGGAAGCAAAGTTACCACACTAAATTCTATGTGTGATCAATGGTTTTAGTGCTTGAATAAAAAGTACCAAAGGTGCGTGAGATTGCCACTGAGGCAAACTTAGCGTTAGCGTAGTCTTTAGAGCTTTGCTTTAAAGGCGTATTAAGGATTTTGGAATAAAAAAAGAGGAGCCTCTTATGCACCATGATTATGAAGAACCTGTTTATTTGATTAGTGTAGTTGCAAAAGTTTTAACGATTCATCCTCAAACACTTCGTCAGTATGAAAGGGAAGGATTGGTTAGACCTTCGAGAACCGATGGAAAAATGCGTCTTTATTCACAACGTGATATTGATAAGATCAAGATGATTCAACGTCTCACACGTGATCTTGGCGTTAATTTAGCGGGTGTTGATATTATCATGCAACTTAAAGACAAAATTGATGACTATGAGTTATTGGTTGAGAATTTGCGCTTGGAGCTAAGCGGGCTGACTAAAAAAAGTACGCAAACTAAAAATCCGTTGGTTAAACATAAAAATAGTTATGAGATTATTTTATTTGGGGAATAGGTGTGGATAATATATTAGCGATTATTTTAAGTGCAACGGCCATAGCAACGATTTTTAACATTTTGTTAAAACGTTTTAATATTCCAACGATTATTGGGTATATTATTACGGGATTTGCCATTGCCTACATGTATAAATTAGGTCGCAATAATGATTCTTTGACACAAATTGCCGAGTTTGGAATCGTTTTTTTAATGTTTACAATTGGGTTGGAGTTTTCAATCAAACATCTTTTGAGTATGAAAAAAGATGTTTTCTTTTACGGTTTTTTACAGGTTTTACTTGTAGGAGGTGCCATTGCTTTAGGCGCAGAATACTTTTTTGGAATTGAGAAAAAAAGTGCCATTATCATTGGTTATGCTCTAGCACTTTCATCAACAGCCATTGTTCTGAAAATTTTGAATGATAGTGGAACAATACACACAATTTATGGACGTAAAGCACTTGGAATTCTTTTGTTTCAAGATATTGCAGTCATTCCTATTTTATTGATGATTAATATTTTTTCAAATCAAAATAGTTCTATTTCGTCTCTGCTCTTGCAAACGTTTTACAGCGCAGTGATTATTTTAGGCTTGATGTTTATCATTGGAAAATATCTGCTCAATCGCTTTTTATCGCTTGTTGTTTGGGCGGATACTCAAGAAATTTTTATTGCATCAGTGTTATTACTGGTTGTGGGTGCTTCTTTTTTATCGCACTCTTTAGGATTTTCATACTCTTTAGGTGCTTTTTTGGCAGGTATGATGATGTCTGAAACACAGTATAAGCATCAAATCGAAGCCGATCTTGTCCCCTTTCGAGATATCCTTCTGGGTCTTTTTTTTATCACCGTTGGAATGCAGATTGATCTTAGCTTAATTGCACAAAATTACGCCACAATTTTACTGTTTTTAGGGGTCATGATGGCCTTTAAAACATTGGTGGTTTTTACTATTTTATTTTATTCAGTAGGTGGGAGAGTTGCACTTAAAACAGGATTGGCACTCTGCCAAGGGGGCGAGTTCTCGTTAGCAATTTTAGCCCTAGCCAGTTCATCGCATTTAATAAGCACCAATACCTCTCAAGTTCTCATTGTGACAGTTGTACTCTCTATGGTTATGACACCTTTTATTCTTAAAAATATGAAAAAAATTGTAAATTCTATTACCAAAGAGCCTGACAATGGCGATTTTAAAATTCATTCTTCTGGTATTAAAGATCATATTATTGTTTGTGGTTATGGAAAACTTGGACAAGAAATTGTCTATCGTCTTAAGAAGATGAATGTGAATTACCTTGTTTTAGAACACGATATTAATCTGGTTAAACTAGGGCAAAATAGAGGTGAACCTGTTTATTTTGGTAATGCTGCCGAAAAAAGTATTCTTCAAAATGCCTTTGTAGAAAATGCAAAATCGGTGATTATTGCAATTAATAATGAAAAGAAATTGATCTTGCTGTGTGAGGTTTTAAAGTCATTTGATGCACCGATTAAGATTGTTGCAAAAGCAAGTGACTATGATGAGAAAAAACTATTGAAAGCTTTAGACGTAAAACATATCGTAAATGAAGGAAGAGAAGCAGCCAAAGCACTTCTCCATGTCGCACTCGAAGAAAACCCTACTGAGTGATAAAAAGGGCTATCTCATCACTTAAAAAATAATCGTTATTAAAGACGCGATTATCTTTACATGTAAGCTTTTTTTCTCTTATCAAAAGATTTACTCTTTCTCGCTCTTTTGGGCTAAATTCATCTAAAACAATACCAATATTGCTTCGAAGGCCGAGAAAAAGTGTTTCAATGTGTAAATCTTCTCTGCTTAATGTTTCAATTTCTTGGAAAAGAGGATTTTGTATATAGGTTTCAATCTCTTTACTAGGGTAAAAACGCTTATTATTCAAAAATCCTACAGCTCCTGCCCCAATGCCTAGATAATCTTGATGCTCCCAATACCCTTTGTTATGAATGCTTTGGTATCTTCCAAAATTAGAGATTTCATATTGTGGAAATCCTGCTTGAATAATCGCTTGCACAAACGTTTTAGCTAGCTCTTCAGAGTCATTTGTCACATCCTTTCTTTTGTAAAAAGGCGTTGCTTCTTCTAGTGTGAGGGCATAAGCACTTAAATGGTTTATTGGTAAAGATGATGCTATATGAAGGTCTTCTTCAAGTAAGGAAGGTGTGTCAAGCGCTGTGCCATAAATAAGGTCAAGGGAGATATTTTGAATGCCAGCTTCGGAAGCGTTATGAATGGCTTGAAGTGCAATTTTGGGTGTATGATTACGCCCCAAAAAGATGAGCTTTTCTGCATTGAAACTTTGTACGCCAAAACTCAGACGATTGACGCCTAGAGCCTTCATCGTTTGTATCCACTCTTGGGTCGCCGAGTGAGGGTTAGCTTCTGAAGTGACTTCGGCATCTTGGCTTAAATAGGGCGTTATCATCTTAAAAAATGGCTCATACCACGAAGCAGGAATGGTTGAAGGAGTCCCTCCGCCAATAAAAAGTGAGGTGATACTCTCTTTTTCGGCATTAAATTTTTCAAGTTCAAAACGAAGTTGGGTGGTGATATGGTGCATATAGTTTTGCTTCAGTGTACCCTTGTTCTCATAGGAGTTAAAGGCGCAGTAGTGGCATTTACTATCGCAAAAAGGGATATGCAGATAAGCTAACACGAAATTCCTTATATCAAGCAAGTTTAATGACTTTTTAGATACTATTTTAACAAAAATATAGAGGTAATGCGCAATTATGGAATCACCAAAACGATACAGACCTAATGTTGCTGCTGTGATTGTCTCTGCAAAATATCCTTTTCAATGCCAACTTTTTATTGCCAGTCGTAGCGATATAGAGGGTGCTTGGCAATTTCCTCAAGGAGGAATTGATGAGGGAGAAACACCACAAGAGGCTCTTTATCGAGAGCTTGAAGAAGAAATTGGTACAGGTGACGTCGAAATTATAGCAGAGTATCCGCACTGGTTACAATACGACTTCCCTCAAAAAATTGCTCAGAAAATGTATCCTTTTGATGGACAAAGCCAAAAGTATTTTTTAGTGAGACTCAAAAAAGATGCGAAGATTAATATAGCCACCAAAGAACCAGAGTTTTGTGATTACCGATTTGTCAGTTTGGAAGAGGTCTTTGATTTCATTACCTATTTCAAGCGTCCCGTCTATAAACAGGTGTTAGAATATTTCAAAAAAGAAGGGTATCTTTAAAATGTTGATCGTTCAAAAGTATGGTGGCACAAGTGTTGGCAGTGTTGAGCGCATAGAAGCCGTTGCCAAAAGAGTGATAGAAAGCAAACAAGCAGGTCATGATCTCGTAGTCGTTGTTTCGGCGATGAGTGGTGAGACAAATAAGCTTTTAGACTATGCAGGTTTTTTTAGTAAAACGCCTAACCATCGTGAAGTCGATATGTTACTTAGCTCTGGAGAGCGTGTAACGAGTGCACTACTTGCTATTGCTCTTGAAGCACAAGGGTATGCTGCTGTTTCGATGAGTGGTAGACGTGCGGGCATTGTGACCGATGAAATACATACCAAAGCACACATTGAATATATTGATACAAGTAAAATGCAAGAAGAACTCAAAGCGGGCAAAATTGTCGTGGTGGCTGGTTTTCAAGGCGTAACAGAAGCGGGTGAAGTTTCAACCTTAGGTCGAGGGGGCAGTGACCTCTCTGCTGTCGCTATTGCGGGTGCTCTTGAGGCAGATCTTTGCGAAATTTATACGGATGTTGATGGTGTCTATACTACCGATCCTCGTATTGAGCCAAAAGCAAAAAAACTGGATAAAATTAGTTACGACGAGATGTTGGAACTTGCAAGTTTAGGAGCAAAAGTGCTTCAAAGCCGCTCGGTTGAGATGGCGAAAAAACTCAACGTCAATCTTGTGACACGCAGTAGTTTTAATGACCATGAAGGAACACTTATTACAAAGGAAGATAATAGTATGGAACAACCATTAGTAAGCGGTATTGCACTCGATAAAAATCAAGCTAGAGTTACTCTTCGTGGTGTTACGGACAAACCTGGTATTGCAGCTGAAATTTTCAAAAAACTAGCAAGTTGTAACGTTAACGTTGATATGATTATTCAAAATGTAGGACACGATGGTACGACCAATCTTGGTTTTACGGTACCTCAAAATGAACTTGATATAACGAAAGCTGCCATGAGCGAGCTTAGAGCGAGTGATGTCATGGAATACGATAGTGAGATTGTGAAAGTTTCGATTGTAGGTGTTGGTATGAAATCACACAGTGGTGTTGCGTGTAAAGCGTTCGATGTTATGGCAAAAGAGGGCATCAATATTGAGATGATCAGTACCAGTGAAATTAAAATTTCCATGGTTATTCAGGCAAAATACGGCGAACTCGCTGTTCGTGCATTGCACAGCGCATATCAATTGGATAAATAATTTATGCAACAATTCTTAAAATGGACACTTGAAGAGATACGCAAAGATGGCTCTTCAATGAGTTGGATGGAAGAAAAGAGGTTTGAATGGGTTCCTCTTGCGGCTTCCATGCTTAAAAATCTTCTAGATGGCCACACTTTTATTGTGATTACCGATGATGATCGGGCGTGGTTTTGCCACTATATGTTACGAGCCATCAATAATCATCGTAAAAATAGACCGTTGCTACCATTTTTATCCTTGCAGACGCTCTATCCCAATTTGTATCAAGTCAAGACCAAAGAAGATATTGAACTTTTAGAAAATATGCTCTCACAAGCATTCCCGAGTGGATACACCTTCTTTTATGTGGGTAAAAACAGCGATATCAAGATGCAAATTGCCAAACGAAAAGACGATAGCTTTCTTTGGATCATGGATGAACATGTCCAAAATAGCTTTTATCTTTTAAGTGATGATGATAGTTTAGATATTAAATTAATTCAGCTTTTTAGACTTCTCGATAAAAGTATCGATGCCGTGCTTTTTGCCGAGGTTACCTTTGAAAATGAGTGACGAAGGGGTTTTAAGCCATATTTTAATTTGTAAAAATGTGGAAAAAGCAAAAGAGAGCTTGCAAGAAGAATACGCTAAAGAGCGCCATCTTTTCTTTTGCAAAGATGAGTTTTTGATTGATGATGCCAAAGAGGTCATTAAAGAAGCTTATATCGCAGAATCTGCTAATAAATATCTTATTTTAATAGCAAAAGGGTACCGTGTAGAGGCGCAAAATGCACTACTGAAAATTTTAGAAGAGCCACCTCGTCACATCGTTTTTATTGTAGTAGCTCCTTCTAAAACAGCGTTTTTACCAACAATTCGTTCGCGTTTACTTCAAAAAGAGTTGATTGTTGAGCATGAAATTATTCAGAGTGGATTAAACCTCAAACAACTTGATCTTGGGGATATCTATCCTTTTATTCAGAAATATCAAAATGCAGAGAAAAATTTTTTAAAAGATTTGGTACAAGCGATTGTGTTCGAGGCGATCAACGAGCACCATTTGCGATTTAGCGAAAAGGAATTGGAACATTTTCAAAAGCTTTTGCATCTTGTTGAGCTCAATACACGTGGACAAACAATTTTAACTTCACTTTTACTTTCAATTATGCTTAGGAAATATCGATGAAACTGTATAAACTTTCATCTCAGTTGGATGCCAAAGCATTGTTACAAACGGTTGGTGTTACGCACGAAGGAAGTGCACTTTTAATCCCTAAAACACATCTAAATCTTATTTACATCAAAGATTTAAAAACACCTGCTGCCAATATTCTCAAACAAGATGCTCTTTCCATTGGGGCTGATCTTGCAGTCCCTAAAGACACCATTACATGTAAAGTCCCTTTGGTGGATGCCGTTTTAATTGCCAATGATAAGCAACTCAAAGAGTTGGCACACAAAGAAAAAATTCAACCTTTTGGGTTAAAAGAGGTTGCTCAAAAATTGAGTGAGTTTACCTTTACATGTAAAGATGATTTTAGTGTGATGGGTATCATCAATACCAATGAAGACAGCTTTTTTCAAGGCAGTCGTTTTAAAGATGAAGCAGCACTCAAACACGTTGAATGCATGATAGAAGAGGGTGCTACTATGATTGATTTAGGCGGTGTTTCAAGCCGTCCTGGAAGCCTTGGTGTCAGTGAGCAAGAAGAGCTTTCGCGAGTGAAGCCTATTATCGATCTGATTTTCAAGCATAAGCTGTTTGAAAAGGCACAATTTTCACTTGATAGCTATTCGCCATTGTGTTTAGAGTATGCTCTGACACATGGCTTTAGTATTGTCAATGACATTACAGCGCTTGCGAATGATGATGTTGCTCGTGTGACAGCACAATATGATGCAACAGTCATTTTGATGCATATGCAAGGTGATCCAAAAAGCATGCAACATGAGCCTGTCTATGATAATGTTATGCTAGAAGTCGACGCCTTTTTCGAAGAACGTATCGCAAAAGCACTCCACTTTGGCATTAAGAAAATTGTTTTGGATGTAGGGATTGGATTTGGAAAAAATTTAGAGCATAACTTACAACTTCTCAAACACCATGAACACTTTTTACATTTTGGCTATCCATTGCTTGTGGGTGCCAGTCGCAAATCGATGATCGACAAAATTATACCCACACCGATTGATGAGCGTTTACCTGGAACTCTCGCCCTTCATCTTAAAGCATATGAACATGGTGCGAGCATTATACGTGCTCATGACGTTAAAGCGCATGTACAAGCACTAAGCGTGCTTCAAGCACTGAATCAAACAACTATTTAGGAATCTTTTTTGGAAAAAATACTGAGCCTTTTAACACGTATTAGTGAACTTTATACCATACCGCAGTGGATTGTCAATAGCGGTGCCATTACTATTTGTATCATTTTAGTTGCCTTCCCTTTTGTTGCTCGTTATTTAATGCGCCCAAAATACTTTAAATTTCGTGAACTCATTTTATTTAAAGTGCTTTGGCGTTGGAAGTATAAAAAAGGCGATGTTGTTGGACTTTGGTGCTATTGCCCTAAATGTCAGAGTATGCTGATGGTCGATGATGAAAATTGTCGCTCCGAAGAGACGTTACAACATAAGATTACCTATTTTGTATGCCAAGAATGTGGTGGTAATGAATTAGGGCGCGTTATTGGTGGCGATAGACGTTATATCTTAAGTTTGGTTAAACGTGATATTTGGCGACATATCCGTGATGGAAGTTACAACGAAGTTTCATCTGCAACTAAAGGGGCACTTGAGCTTTATGCGCAATTTGAGGAAACTAACATTCAAAGTGATGAAGCACCAGTTATCTCAGAGGAGACCCCAAGCAGTGAAATCAGTGATGCCAATGAGAGTACGCAAGCGAGTTCACATAAAGCTGAAGAGCAAAAAGAAACATCTTTACATGTAAATGCCCCTGAAGTGATGGAAACAACATCCGAGCAGATAGAAGAGCCTGATAGAGCACAAGCAAGCATTCAGACTGAGGAGATTAAAAAAGATGGAATTTGAATTTTATTATTATGCTATTTTCCTCGCAACGGGTGTTATTGCAGGTTTTATTGACGCCATTGCCGGAGGAGGCGGTATTATTACGATTCCGGTACTTTTGGCTTCGGGTCTGCCTCCTCACATTGCTCTTGCTACCAATAAACTTCAAGGTACCTTTGGTAGCGGTATGGCTTCGATCAATTTTATCCGTAAAGGGTTTATTACATGGTCTGAAGTCTTTATCGGAGTCATTTATACTTTTATTGGTGCAGCAATTGGAACGTACGCTATTTTATTGATGGATGCAAGCATTTTGGCAAAGATTATTCCTGCAATGTTAGTGGGTATTTTTATCTATACACTTTTATCGCCTAAAATGGGTGAAAATGATCGCCATGCGTACCTTGGAAACCATCTCTTTTTCTTGATCTTTGGCATTGGTCTTGGTTTTTACGATGGTTTTTTTGGTCCAGGAACAGGAACGTTTTGGACGATAGCCTTAGTGACATTGCTTGGATTTAATCTTAAAAAAGCAACGGCTCAAACGAAGGTGATGAACTTTACGAGCAACATTGTCTCCTTAGGTGTCTTTCTTTGGAGTGGTAATGTGCTTATTTTGGTCGGTTTAATGATGGGTTTAGGACAGATTATTGGAGCGTATATTGGCTCTAATATGGTCATTAAAAAAGAGGTGAAGTTTATCCGTACTTTTTTCTTAATTATGGTTGGCGCGACTCTTTTAAAACTTATTTACAGTAGTTACATCGCATGAGCCACGAAGAGTATTTAGCCAAAATCGAACTTGCAAATGCGTGGGCAAAAGCGTATTACGTTGATGATGCACCGCTTGCGAGTGATGAAGAGTACGATAAACTCTATCATGAAATTTTAGACTATGAGCAAAAAAATCCTCTCTTTACAGAGGCCAATAGCCCCACTAAGCGCGTCGGTGGCATGGTGTTAGAGGGCTTTAACAAAGCAGAACATAAAGCGCGCATGTGGAGCATGGAAGATGTCTTTGACGAGCGTGATTTGGATGCGTGGATAGAGCGTGTTAAAAAAGTCAAAGAGAGCTTTACCTTTTACTGTGAACCAAAATTTGATGGGGCAAGTCTGAATCTCATTTACGAAAATGGTATGCTCAAACAAGCGATTACAAGGGGTGATGGAAGCATCGGTGAAGATGTCACGGAGAATGTGAAAACCATTGGTTCTATTCCTTTGCGCATTGACTACCAAGAAAGCATCGAAATTCGTGGCGAAGTGGTCATCAAAAAAGCGGACTTTGAGAGATTGAATAACGAGCGTTTAAGCCTTGGCGAAGCTTTGTTTGCCAATCCTCGCAATGCAGCAGCAGGTAGTCTTAGACAGCTCGATACCGCCATTACAGCCAAGCGAAAACTGATGTTTTACCCTTGGGGCATTGGAATGAACAGCTTAACACAGAGCTTTTTAAGTCAAAAAATGAGTTTTGTCTATAACCTTGGTTTTTTAAAACCCCCTCGTATTATTGTGACGCAACGTGTGGAAGATGTCCACACGCTTTATGCCGAACTGATTGCAAAGCGCGATGAGATCGAAATGATGATGGATGGCATGGTCGTTAAGATCGATGATGTGAGCTTGCAAGAAGAGCTAGGCTATACGGTGAAATACCCTAAATGGATGGTGGCGTTTAAATTTCCAGCGATTGAAAAAGTAACGAAACTTAAAGATATTACCCTGCAAGTAGGGCGAACGGGCGTTGTCACCCCTGTGGCAGAAGTGGAAGCGGTGAATATTGAAGGCGTCATTGTCGAGCGAGCGACCCTGCACAACTTTGATGAGATCGAGCGTAAAGATGTGCGCATTGGGGATAGTGTCATTATCATTCGTAGTGGCGATGTCATTCCTAAGATTATTAAAGTGTTGGTAGAGAGGCGTAATGGAAGTGAAAAAGTGGTTGATCGACCGCTTAATTGCCCTGTGTGTGGCAGTGAGCTTTTGGATGATGGCGCACTCATTAAATGCCAAAATCTCTCGTGCGATGCAAGGGTTGTGGGGGCGATTATTCACTTTGCGTCTAAAAAAGCGCTCAATATTGATGGACTTGGCGATAAAATCGTTGAACAACTCTATGCACAAAAACTCGTTTTACATGTAAAAGACCTTTACACGTTAACTATTGAACAACTGCTTGCATTAGAGGGCTTTAAGGCAAAAAAAGCAGACAACCTTTTAGCGGCAATTGAGCAGAGCAAAGGGGTGAGTTTAGAGAAGTTCATTAACGCTCTGGGTATTGAGCATATCGGTGAAGTGGCGGCTAAAAAAATCGCACGAGCCTTTGGCTTAGAGTGGTTAGAAGCAAGCCATGAGCAAATTATCGCTCTTGAAGGCTTTGGCGAAGAGATGGCGAAGAGTTTGGTGGAGTTTATTCACGTCAACAAAGCCGAAACGTATGAATTGATGGACGTTATTCAGCCCATTGCTTCTAAGCTTGAGATCACAGAGTCGGTATTTACGGGTAAAACAGTCGTTTTAACGGGTTCAATGAGCCAGCCGCGCGATGAGATCAAAGTAATGCTCGAAAAATTGGGTGCAAAAGTAAGTGGAAGTGTCTCTAAAAAGACCGATTTTGTCATTTATGGCGAAGATGCAGGCAGTAAGCTCTCTAAAGCAGAAGAACTTGGTGTCAAAACACTCTCAGAGAGTGAACTCAATGGGATGGTTGAATGAGACTCGATAGTTATGTGTTTGAAAAAGGGTTCGCGCAAAGCCGTAATAAAGCGGCAGAACTCATTAAAGAGGGCAGCGTATGGCTCAATGGCAAAGTAGAGCGTAAGAGCTCTGTGGAAGTTGGAGAGCATGATAGCGTAGACGTTTCTAAAATGACGCAATATGTGAGTCGAGCGGGACTTAAACTGCGCGGCTTTATCAATGAATTAGGTTTACATGTAAAAGGGGTTGATGTTCTTGACATTGGGAGCAGTACGGGTGGTTTTGTGCAGGTTTGGCTTGAAGAAGAGGTTAAGAGTGTGACCGCTGTAGATGTGGGAAGTGAGCAGTTACACCCGACGCTAAAAGTCGATTCTCGAATTATTTTACATGAAAATAGTGATATTCGACTTTTTAAGCCTGGAAGAGCCTATGATATGGTCAGTTGTGACGTCTCCTTTATTGGGATTGGTGCTCTTTTAGATGTAATCGATACGTTAGCAAATTCTGCTATTATTATTCTGTTTAAGCCCCAATTTGAAGTGGGAAAAGATGTCAAACGCAGCACAAAAGGTGTCGTTAAAGATGGCTCGGCTATTATGCGCGCACATTATCTATTTGAGTCACAAGCCGTGAGTCTTGGTTGGACGTTGATCGAAAAAAGAGAATCACTTGTAAAAGGGAAAGAGGGGAATGTTGAGACGTTCTACTATTTTAAAAAAAGAGAGTGTTGATACCTTAGCCATCGGTAGTTTTGATGGCATTCATGTAGGGCACAGACAGCTTCTTAATCAGTTGGGTGAAAATGGCGCACTGTTTGTGATAGACAAAGACCAAGCCAATTTAACGCCAGGGATTAAGCGTAGCGAATATGCGGGCTATCCGTGCATGTTTTTTCATTTTCTCAAAGTAAAACATCTCAGTGGCGCTGAATTTGTAGCGCTCTTAAAGCACGAATTTAAAAATCTTAAAAAGATTGTGGTCGGATATGACTTTTGCTTTGGACAACACCGTTCATGCACCGCCAAAGATCTTAAAACATTTTTTGATGGTGAAGTGGTGATTGTGGATGAGTTTTGCTATCATGGTATTTCAGTTCATTCAAGCCTGATTCGTACCTATTTGCAAGAAGGAAAGCTGGAAGAGGCAAACCGTTTTTTAGGACGCGAATATGCCATTTCTGGCGATGTCATCACAGGGCAAGGGCTTGGGAAAAAAGAGCTGGTTCCCACGCTGAATATGAAAGTCTTAGAGTATCTCATTCCTCATGAAGGCGTTTATGCAACGCGTACACGTATTGCGCAAACAATTTATGATTCCGTTTCATTTATTGGTGTGAGAACCAGTACGGACAGTCAGTTTTCTGTTGAGACCCATATCTTAGATCAGAATCTTGCGGAAATTCATGGAACTATTGAACTCTTTTTTGTAGAGTTCTTGCGCGATAATCAAAAATTCAATACGCTTACTGATCTCAAACTCCAGATCGAAAAAGATATCAAAGATGCTAGGAAACAGCTAGGAACATGCAGAGTTTACTTGAATGATTTTTTATAATCGTACATTTTAAGATCAGCCGTTTCAAGTACACTTTTAAAAGAGTCTTTGGCTTTAAAAGGTGCAACACCAAATGAAAAATCAATATAAAAGATTTCTTGATTGTGTTTAAAAGGTGTTTTTTTGAGGTTAAGATTGACAGTATGTAAAATTTTATGTATTTCTTCTTCATTTTCGCTATTGTGCAGTATCAAAAATTCATCTCCAGCAAAACGAATAGCTGTTGTATTTTGTACTTTTTTAAGCACTTTACCCATAACATGTAACACTTTATCACCCACAAGATGTCCAAATTTGTCATTGACGGCTTTAAAGGCGTTGATGTCAATGAATGCTAAAAGACCATTACTGATAAAGTGATCATCTTTGAGGAATTTTTCAAAAAGCCATCTTCGATTGTAAAGTCGTGTGAGCTCGTCCACGTAAAGCTCTTCTTGCAAGGAAGCAATTTTGAATTCTAACTCAACCATATTGTTTTCAATATATTGCAATGCCATATTATCTTTATTTTCAATGGCAATACGTGCATTGACAACATTTTCTTTGAGTGCCGATGTTGAACGTTCAGTCTCATTTTGAATATATTGAATTTTTTGCAAAGCGTAGATCAAAGCGACTTCTTTATCAATATCACTCACTTTGATGCCAAGTTCTTTGGCTTTAGTATAAAAGATGTCACGGTAAATTTCAGGCAAGACAATTTCAAGGTTAAGTATCTCTTTAATCGTTAGATCGGTCAATTCTTGCAGTTGTTTGTTCATTGGTGTACCTGTGCGAAAGTAGTGACAGTATAAGAAGTGAATGCTTAATACTAACTAATATTTTGTTATAATCTAAAAGAATTTAATGCTATGGATATGGATTGTAATGGATAAAGTATTTACCAAACCAATAACCAAACAATTTGAGTTTGATGAAGATGTTGCAGTCGTTTTTGACGACATGCTTGAGCGCTCAATTCCTTTTTATAAAGAGGTCGTTGATCTTACATGTAAAACGATTTGCCACCATGTAAAAGAGGGAGCGCAGATTGTTGATCTTGGTTGTTCAACGGCCAATACACTCTTGGCTTTGCATAAACAAAGCGATAAAAGCTATCATCTCTTAGGCATTGATAATGCCGAAGCAATGCTCAATTTAGCGCGTCAAAAGGTGCATGCATATGGAGCATCAGTGGAGTTTGTACAAGCAGATATGACACACGTTGATCTAGGTTCTAAGGATGCCATTATTGCTAATTACATGCTTCAGTTTATTCGTCCACTCCAACGTGCTGATTTTGTGGCTAAAATTTATCAAGCGCTTAATCCGAACGGATTGTTTGTTTTTAGTGAAAAAATTGTATTTGAGGATAAAGAACTCAATAAGCAGATGATAGATCTTTACTACGATTTTAAACGCCAGCAAGGTTACAGTGAATTTGAAATTGCTCAAAAACGTGAAGCATTAGAAAATGTCCTGATCCCTTATACGGAAGAAGAAAACAAAGCAATGCTCAAAAATGCAGGATTTTCAACGATAGAAACAATTTTTAAATGGGGAAATTTCGCGACATTTATCGCGAAAAAAAAGGTGTAGAGAGAAGTTCTCTACACAGCTTAGTGTTGAAAAAGTTTAGGGTTTTTAGCTTTGATATATTCAATAACTTCAACAACTTCTTCAAAGCCCATTTCACTATCTTCATCTTCATCTTCAAATACTTCATCAAGCCCTTTTAGGTAAAGATCAATAGCTTTTGGTAAATCTTCTTTTTTAGCACCGGCAAAGTAGAGTGCAGCCCCAAGCATATCAGCTAGTTGCATTGACATCTCCTCGATCTCAATTTCCGCACGCTCGAGCTCTTGTTTGAGTTTGTTGGCTTCCATGATTATCCTTTATTTGCGATGATACTCATCACTTGTGATTTGATAGTATCATAGATAAAAGCATCTTTGAAATTGCTGAGAAGTCCGCCACTGGCATTGTGGTGACCACCACCATTAGCGATTTGCGCAGCAATTTTGCTGACATCTACTTTACCGTTTGAGCGTAGGCTAATAGTTTTTTTTGAGGTAATATCCATAAAAAAATCAAGATCAGGATTGGCGGTCAAAAAGTCATTGCCAATAACGGAAACATTGCCAATATTGTACGTTAAAATCCCCTTGTATTCTTTATACATAATTTGCATTCTCTCTCTGTTCTTGGTGAGTAAAATGACATTATATGCAGAGACTAAGTTGCTGAGTGTATTATTGGTTGATGTTACAAAAAACTGCTTTTTAATGTTATGAATAGCATCATCTAAAGCGATATGCGCATCTTTACATGTAAAGTATTCTTGTGCTTTTGTAAGGAGTGAAAAGATATAGTGGCTATTCTCTTCAGGGAACATCACTTTGTTCACCTCTTTAGCGCCACTAACGAGTCCCATACATACTTTTCCTAGCTCAAATTCTGGTTCATTTTCCAGCCAAATATCCACAGCATTAACAACATCAACAAATTTGCTTAGTTTCGCATCTTTACCGTAAAGGGCGCTGAAAAAGTCATAAGTGATTTTGGTAGCGCAACGGCTAGAATCTAAAAAGTACCACTCAAAAGCATCCGCGCATTCTTGGCCTGTTTTGTGATGATCCAGTACAAAGAGCATAATCTCTTTATCACAGATACTGACTTTGGATTCAAACTCTTTTGCCTGATCCATGGTAAGGTTAAGATCGGTGATAAGAATGACATGTTTTTGTAGCGAAGACGTTTGAATGTTATTTAAGATTTGATTAAAACATTCATTGATCTCTTTACCATAGTTTGAGTTATAAAAAGCGATCGAATTAAAATAATGGGCACTCACCATTTGACAGCCATAGCCATCTAAATCCGTATGTGAGAGGTGGTGTATTTTGTGGTTCATAAAAATCCTTAATGATATATGTATTGGTTATTTTAGAGCTTTTCTATTTCGATAGAACCCATAACTTCAAATTTAGAACTTGAATCAATCTCAGCATGAGAGAGAACGACGATATCAAGCCCAAATTTTTCGAAAATATCAGAAAGTGACTTTCGAAGAAGAGGATCAACGATGATGACAACAGGTGCAACGCCTTTATGGAGTAGCTTGCTTGCTTCATCGCTACATTCTTTAACAAGTGTATTGATTTGACCAATGTTAAGGACAAGATCACGTACACCATCACGTTCTCTAAGAGCATCCAAAAGTTTTTGTTCTGTTCCAGCATTAAACGTGAGAAGCTTTAAAACACCATTGTCATCTTTATATTGCTTCGTGATAACACGAGAAAGCTTAGCACGTACTTGCTCAACAATGATTGAGACATTTTTAGTGACTTCAGCGACATCACTGATCGTCTCAACAATCGTGAGAAGGTCTTTAATAGGTATCTTTTCATGAAGAAGCGCTTTAAGTACCTTTTGAATAAGCCCAACATTGGCCACTTTGAGACAGTCATTAACAACCACTGGGTAGTCTTTTTGCAATTTATCAATAAGGCTTTGAACTTCTTGACGGGTAAGAAGCTCTTCGGCATATTTTTTGATTAATTCGCTTAAGTGTGTTGAAATAACCGTTGCTGGATCTACCGTTGTATAGCCTTTAATAATGGCATCTTCTTTTAATGCTGCTTCAATCCAGATGGCATCCAGTCCAAACGCAGGCTCTTTGGTTGGGATACCTTGAACTTTGTCAATGGTTAATCCACTATCCATTGCCATGAATTTATCTGGATAAATCTCACCATTACCAATTTCAATACCTTTTAATAAGAGTTGGTAATGATTAGGGCTTAGATGTAAGTTATCACGAATTCTGACTTGTGGAATGAGATAGCCAAAATCAGAGGCAATTTTACGACGCATACTTTTAACTCTCTCAAGTAGGTCACCCCCTTGTGCAGGATCAGCCAATTTGATGAGTTGATAGCCTAAATCAAGCTCCAAGATTTCCAATTTAAGAATATCATTAAGCGTTGTTTCTTCTTCTTTTCGTAGTTCTTCTGGGCTTTTCTTGGGTGCTGCACTGGCTTGTGCTTTACTGTCTGCTTCTTGTTTAGCTTTTTGCATAGCAACAGGAGTGGAAGCAAAGAATTTTTGAAATGAAAAGCTTCCATCATTGGTTTGCTTTACAAGATAACCCAGTCCCAAAAAGATTGCTCCAACAAACATAAGCGAAAGCGTTGGAAGTCCTGGAACAAGAGAAAATAAGACTAAAATAAAACCTACAATAAGCAGTGTTTTATGCTCTCCAAAAAGTTGTTGAACGGCACCATCAGAGAAGCTTACATCATCTGCTTTATTGGCACGCGTAATCAAAATACCCGTAGCGGTTGAAGTAATAAGGGCTGGAAGCTGTGAAACCAAACCGTCACCAATCGTAAGAATAGTATAGGTTTGCGCACTGGTTCCAAGATCAAGTCCATGTTGGAATGAACCAATTAAAAAACCACCAATAATGTTAATAATAGTGATGATGATACCCGCAACAGCGTCACCTTTAACAAACTTGCTCGAACCGTCCATTGCTCCATAAAAGTTAGCTTCTTGAATAATGTCTTCGCGACGTTTACGTGCTGTTTTTTCATCAATCAACCCCGCATTCAGATCGGCATCAATCGCCATTTGTTTGCCCGGCATCGCATCAAGGGTAAAACGTGCTGCAACCTCTGCAACCCTTGTTGAACCTTTAGTAATGACCATAAAGTTAATTAAAACAAGAATGGTAAAGACAACAACACCAATGACATAATTACCTCCAACAACGAATTGCCCAAAACTAGAGACAATTTCACTCACAGCATCAGGGCCTAAATGTCCATTGGTAAGAATCATTCTCGTGGTTGCAATATTCAAAGAAAGTCGGAAAAGCGTGATGATCAAAATAAGGGTTGGAAAAGTTGAAAGATCTGTTGGCCTTGGAATATAAAGCGAAATCAGAATAATCAAAACGGAAATAGAGAGTGAAATGACTAAGAAAAAATCGAGTATAGCACTTGGAAGCGGAACAATAATAATCGCCATAATAGAGACGATAAAAACAACAACAGTAAGATCTTTTGCTTTGACAAGAGGCTCTAAGTAAGGAATAACCCTAGCGAAGAGCGCATTTTGATTTTTAGCCAATCAACACCCTTAAATTTCAATAATATCTTTAAGTGTCATATTATCTAAAAATAGATCAATTTTCGTTTGAAGCTTATTAAGAATTGGCCAAACACGACAGTATGTTCCTTTGCCGCCAGGACATTTTTGTGTTGAAGGAGAACATTCAAAAACCATTGTTTGCTTTTTTTCAGCGCATTCAACAATCATTTTGAGTGTGAGATTTTCTGGCTTTTGGGCGAGCATAAAACCACCATGAGCACCTTTAAAGGAGCTAAGAATGTTTTCTTTTGCAAGTGCTTGAAGGATTTTAGCTAAAAAGCTCTTGGAAATACCGAGTTGATTGGAGAGTGTATCAACATCTTGTGGGCTATTCTTTTGAGAAATAATAATCAATGATAGCAGTGCATACTCACTCGCTTTAGTTAATAACATAGTTTTCCCTCGAACATATTTATAGGTTAAATAAGATAAATATTGTACTAAATAAACGTTATATTTAGCTTTAATTAGGAAAATAACTCCTAAATCCTTGACAGACTTGAAGTTGTCTCAGAAGCTTTTTTGAAGATAGAAGGTTGTGGCAGAGTGCCCATAGACAATTTTAATTTTTTTAGCTACAATTTCAAGCTTTTGTTTAAAAGCAAAAATTAAATACCAATCAGGAGGTCATTATGGCTTTAGGTTCGGCGGAAAAACAAGTAATTGTTAGTCAGTTTGGCAGAAAAGAGGGAGACACAGGTTCTCCAGAGGTACAAATCGCGCTTCTTTCTAAAAGAATTGTTGATTTAACAGAACATCTTCAGAGTAATAAAAAAGATCACTCTTCAAGACTAGGACTTCTTAAACTCGTTGGTCAACGCAAACGATTGATGCAATATCTTAAACGTAAAGATTTTGTTACTTACAGCAAAATCATCAAAGAGCTTTCTATTAGAGATAATAAAAAATAGTCAGTGCTTTACTGTAGGATGAAATTTTCATCCTACATCTCTTCTTTTCCCTTTCCTCTCTTTTTCTTCATTACATGTAAAATTGATTCAACTACTTAACTTCTAAGTATCTAAATTTCACTCTTAATTCTTTTTCTTTCAATATTTTTCAATATAATATACGTAAAACCGTATAAAAATAAACATTAAATGAGTAATATACTTAAAAAAAAGTATTTTTAACCAAAATAATGTAGTATTAACATACTAAAATGTTATTTTTTAGATATAATAACTTATAAAATAATCGTATTTATGTATAATTAAACCAGCCTTAGCTAGAATCCTATACATGAAAACAAACGATATTTTTAATCTCCTTCATAATGCTGTTGAGTCTAAATTTTTAGGCAAGAAAATTTCTCAGCGTGAGATGGCAGATAAATTGGGCGTATCGATGCGAACTTATCAAGACTGGAAACTTGGTAATTCACAACCTCAAGCAGCATCAGCTATTTTTAAAATGCTTGGTGAACTGGAAGAGGGCGATGCCTTGCGTTTAATTCAACGCATAGCACATGAACTAAAGGATGAAAAGTGAGTACGTTGTCCCAAAATGAAAGACAAGCTTTAAATGACATCTTCACCACCATTACTGAGAAAGAAACTTTTTTCTCTAAGCTCAAAGAGAGTAAAGGCGAAATAAAACATTTCATCAAACTTCTCTTAATGCGCAATAAAAAACGCCTTAAACATCCTATTCGTTAATTACTACTTCTTTTAAACCTTTCCTTATTATTAAATCACTATGCCCTTTTGAGAGCTTCTCCTTTACATGTAAATCTATGCCCATGTTCTTTTTATTTATTACTTGACATCAATACACTCAATGTTGTATAATTTCTTCAGCAATTAAACATGAAGAGTGCTAAAAATGAAAAAACCGTCGAAGCAAGAGTTGATTTTAGATGCCATTATTCAAACCTATCTTAAATCAAGAATGCCTATTGGATCTTTAGAATTACAGATGAAGATGACATTAGGGATCTCTCCTTCAACCATACGTATTTATTTTAAAAAACTCTCTGATGTTGGTTCCCTAGAACAGTTACATGTAAGCGGCGGACGTGTTCCAACGCATCGTGCTTTAATGGGATATTGGCAAGAAAAATTGGATCCAACCCATCCTTTAGAAATTAAAAATATTGATAAAATTAAACGCTCATCTCACGAACATAATCTTTTTTGTATTGTTGAAAAAACAGCCAATTCTCCTTTTAAAGAGTTAGTAACGGTACAGAATCGTTTTTTGATTTTAGTCTTTGATGAACATGAGGTTGTTTTAAAGTTTAACGCTAAAGTGGAGCAGTTTTTACAACGACTCGTTGGCTGTCAAATGCGCGAACTTAAAGACATCTCAGCACAAGTGGGACTCTATGAGTTGCATGAAAAACTCTCAGCCATTTTTTCCCAAGCACCCATTTTGAGAGAAGGGGAAAGAGAAATGTATTCCATTGCACAAGAACTCCAAAATGAGGCGTTTATCCAACGGTTTCAAACGCTTCATTTTGTAGAATCTATTACCGATGGACTCTACTTTGATGGCTTTGTTCCTCAAGGATGCATGGCAATCAAACAAAAAGCACAACTCAAAGATGAAGATACAACTGTAGATTTTTTCTGCTTTGGTCGCATCGAGAGTGATTTCGAAGAGTTCTTTAATCAAGTGAAGGAGTAAAACGTGGATGAAAAAATAAAAGAGGAACAGAGTGTCTCTGATGTTTCTGCTGAGATCGTTCCTGAGTGTTTAGAGCCTCAGGAAGACGAAGAATGCGAATGTGAGGAGAAAAGTGAACTCGAAGAACTCCAATCTAAAGTTGCCGAACTTGAAGATAGATACTTACGAGCAAATGCTGATTTTGACAATATGAAACGGCGTTTAGAAAAAGAGAAAATGCAAGCCATTTCGTATGCACACGAAGTATTTGCACGTGACCTTTTACCCGTCATTGACTCTTTAGAAATGGCAATTTTGGCAGGAAGTAATACAGAGATTGAGAGTGGTGAACTTTTAGAAAAAGTTAAAGAGGGTTTAGGTCTTACGATTGATCAATTTCGCAAAGCGTTTGAAAAACACGGTGTTGAATTGGTCGCTATTGATGGAACATTTGATCCAAATTTCCATGAAGCAGTCATGCAATTAGAAAGCGCGGAGAAAAAGAGTGGCGAGATTTTACAGGTTTTCCAAAAAGGCTATAAGATCAAAGATCGTATTTTAAGACCAGCAATGGTGAGTATTGTAAAATAAAATTAAAATATGACCGTTAGATTGTGCTTTAATGCAATGAATTGAGGACGGACTTTGTTTGCGTTCAAGAAAATAGTAAAAATAAAAATCAAAGGATAAAAAATGGGAAAAGTAATTGGTATTGATCTAGGAACTACAAACTCATGTGTCTCTGTCTACGAGCGCGGTGAGAGCAAAGTTATTCCTAATAAAGAGGGTAAAAACACAACACCATCTGTTGTTGCATTTACCGATAAAGAAGAGGTTTTAGTTGGTGACACTGCTAAGCGTCAAGCGGTTACCAATCCAAAGAGAACCATCTATTCTATTAAAAGAATTATGGGTCTTATGAGCAATGAAGAGAAAACGATTGAAGCTAAAAAACGTCTTCCGTATGCTATTGTTGATAGAAATGGCGCATGTGCGATTGAAATCGATGGTAAAGTGTATACGCCTCAAGAGATCAGTGCAAAAGTGTTGATGAAACTTAAAGAAGATGCTGAAGCGTATCTTGGTGAAGAAGTCACGGACGCGGTTATTACCGTTCCTGCATACTTCAATGACTCTCAAAGAAAAGCGACCAAAGAAGCGGGTACGATTGCAGGCTTGAACGTTCTTCGTATTATCAACGAACCAACAGCAGCGGCACTTTCTTACGGTTTGGATAAAAAAGAGGCCGAGAAAATTGTTGTTTATGACTTGGGTGGTGGAACATTTGACGTTACCGTTCTTGAGACAGGTGATAATGTTGTTGAAGTTTTAGCTACCGGTGGTGACGCCTTCTTAGGTGGTGATGACTTTGATAATAGATTGATTGACTGGTTAGTTGCAGAGTTCAAAAATGACAATGGCATTGATCTAAAATCTGATGTTATGGCCCTTCAACGTCTTAAAGAAGCCGCTGAAAATGCGAAAAAAGAGCTTTCTTCTTCGAATGAGACAGAGGTTAACTTGCCATTTATCACCGCAGATGCAACAGGTCCAAAACACCTTGTTAAAAAGCTTACGCGTGCTAAATTTGAATCTATGATCGAAGATTTAGTCGCACTTACGATTAAAAAGATCAAAGAAGTGGTTAATGACTCTGATTTGAAAAAAGCTGAAATTAAAGAGATCGTTATGGTGGGTGGATCAACCCGTGTTCCTTTAGTTCAACAAAAAGTAAAAGAGTTCTTTGAAAAAGATCTTAATAAATCTGTAAACCCTGATGAAGTTGTTGCCATTGGTGCTGCTATTCAAGGTGCCGTTATTAAGGGTGATGTCAAAGACATTCTTCTTTTAGATGTAACTCCTCTAAGCCTTGGTATTGAGACTTTGGGTGGTGTTATGACAAAACTTATCGAAAAAGGTACAACCATCCCTGTTAAAAAATCTCAAGTGTTCTCAACAGCGGAAGATAACCAACCAGCGGTTACCATTCATGCCCTACAAGGTGAGCGTGAGTTTGCTAGAGATAACAAATCACTTGGTCAATTTAATCTTGAGAGTATTCCACCAGCACCTCGTGGTGTACCACAAATCGAAGTTGCGTTTGACATTGATGCGAATGGTATCTTAACCGTTTCTGCAAAAGATAAAGCAACCGGTAAAGCGCAAGAGATCAAAATCTCTGGTAGTTCAGGATTGGATGATGCTGAAATCGAGAAAATGGTTAAAGATGCTGAACTTCACAAAGAAGAAGACAAAAAACGTAAAGAAGCGGTTGATGCTAGAAATCAAGCCGATGCACTTGCTCACCAAACAGAGAAATCTTTAGGTGAAATGGGCGATGCCATCAGCGCTGAAGAGAAAGCAAAAATCGAAGCAGAGCTTAAAGCCCTTAAAGAAGTTCTTACAAACGAGAGTGCGACCAAAGAGCAAATCGACGCCAAAGTAAAATCTTTAAGCGAAGCGAGCCATAAACTTGCTGAAGCAATGTATAAAAAAGACCAAGGTGAAGCAGGCGGTGCCGCTGGTAGTGAAAAACCAAAAGCAAAAAAAGATGACGATGTCATCGACGCTGAAGTAGAATAATAACCTCTTTTTTTACTATCTTAGCCGTATTTATGGTCAGTAAATACGGCTAGGAGAAGTTCTTTCCCTTTCGTTATTCTCCTAAAAACAAATAATCCTATTTATTTCATTTTTGCATGATATAATGTCTGCCATCAAAAAATATACGTGTGCTGAAGATTGAATGGTCAAGGTATAGTGTTATGAGCAAAGTGGTTAAAATATTTTTAAATCATGGATTTACTCCGATAGATAATAGTGCTTTTAGACGTGGAACGGTCTTGGATTTTGATTGCTACATTCAACGATTCAATGGCTTTGTCATTTTAATCGAAAGTGGTACATTTTTAAACGAAGAAATATATCAAAAGCTTAGTAACCCTGATTTACAAATTTATGTAGAAAACAAAAGTTATCCAAAGTACAAGTTATATCATGATGAAACTGTCCGTAAAATAGGGGATGTATCAGAAGAGAATACCTTTTATAGCTTTGATGAGGCTGTAAAAAATTGTATTGATATTCATAAGCTCGTATTAGGCACTAAAGCGATCACTGAAAAATTAAAACTGATATATACACATTCCAAATCTCTTTTTGATGCTTGGATCAAGAATAAAGAAGAAAAATATCTCCCTATAGAAGCCATTGATATATTAGCAGAAGAGTTGGTGTTTGTCGTCAATCAAGAACGTGTTACGCTTTCTAAATTCAATGACTTTTTAGATGAAAAAGATTCTTTATCAGCGCATTGTGTGAAAGTTGCTTTTTTTGCTTCGATTATTGGTAGCCAGATTGGCATTGATATGACGGATCAGAAAAAATTAGTATTAGGTGCAATTTTACACGATATTGGTAAATATGAGCTGGATGATGAGTTATTGAATAAGCCTGATTTTTTGAGTGAGAGTGAAATTAAAAAAATTCAGACACATGTTGATGCTAGTGTAGCATTAGTCAAACGGAGCGGTTTAAAAGATAGAATTGTCATTAATGCAATCAAGGAGCATCATGAGAGGTTAGATGGAAGTGGTTATCCTCGCGGAATTGATAGTTCTCGTATCAGTTCATTCGCAAAAATTATTGCTATTTGCGATATATTTGATGCCTTGATTACAATAAAACCTTACAGAGGTGCTTATAGTACCTACAATGCTTTATCCTTAATTCAAGAGGAGTCTAAAAATAAGCTTGATATAGACTATATTAAACTCCTCATTAAACACTTACGGTAACGCAAATCTTTTTACATGTAAAGCTTTATCCATTCAAATGAGAGAGGTTTTCGCTTGGTAAGCTTTTTTCCATAATTTCTATCTCTTGTTTACCTGAACGCACAATGTTACTATCGGTCGTTAGGTGCTTTTTCTTGATTTTATCGGGGTAATCAACATTTTGCAGGATATGTCTAATGGTGTTAATCCTTGCTTTTTTCTTATCGTCTGAGAGAATAATGGTCCATGGGCATTTAGGATTGTTAGAAGCTAAAAGCATGGAGTATTTCGCAACTGTATATTGATCCCACAGCTCTTGTGATTTTTCATCTACGGGAGATAGTTTAAACTGTTTGAGTGGGTCTGTCTTACGCTCTTTAAAACGTTTTGCTTGCTCTTCTTTGCCCACTGAAAAATAGAATTTGAAAAAGATAATGCCTGCATTCGCGATCATGGTTTCAAATTTTGGAACTTCACGTAAAAATTCTTTATGTTCTTCTTGGGTACAAAATCCCATTACAGGCTCAACGCCAGCCCTGTTATACCATGACCTATCAAACAATACGATTTCTCCCGCCGAAGGCAAGTGTTCCGTATAGCGCTGGAAGTACCATTGCGAGCGTTCCGTATCGGAAGGCTTAGAGAGTGCGACAATTCTCGCACCACGAGGGTTTAAGTGCTCTGTGATACGTTTAATCGTTCCACCTTTCCCCGCGGCATCACGCCCTTCAATGATAATAAGCACTTTGAGCCCTTTCTCTTTGACATGATTTTGGAATTTGAGCAGTTCAATTTGAAGTCTCTTTAAATCTTTTTCATATTTGAGTTCACTTTTCTTAACCCAAATTTGAACTTTGTCATCGTTTCTTTTTATGGGTTCTTTGTCCATGATCAGTTCTTCATTTTGGAAGACTATTTTTTCTTTTTTCTTTTTGCCCATATGCTGCTCCTGCTTTTACATGTAATCCTTGATAATACTCTTAAAATCGTTGTAATTTAAAAAACATTTAGAGTTCTTTGATACAATAAACAATTATTTTATAAAAGGTGCTTTTGTGCAACATATTTTACGGTATTCTGCTTTGTTCTTTTTATTAATGGTTTCTCTTTTTGGTGTCGAAAAGCCAAAAGTTTTAACACCTGAAGAAGCTTTTAAAATAACAGCGACACACACTCTTCAAGGTGCTATTATCAGCATTGTTTTAGGCGAAAAAATTTATATGTACGATGATAAGATAAAGTTAGAACTTACTCAACCTAAAGTGATTGATATAACGGGATGGGTTGAACGACCTAAAGCAGAAAACTTTCACGATTATGTAACGCAACGAAAGCCTTTTGAGCTTTTTGTCCCACAAAGCTTATTGGAAGATCAGGTCAAAAAAGGCAATTTTACGCTCAAACTTTCCTATCAAGGTTGTTCAGAGCTTGGTATTTGCTATCAACCCCTTACCAAAGAATTTACATTTAATCTTACAGGATCTTCTCTTATTGTCTCACAAAACAAGACGGCTCTCTCAGAACAAGATGAAATTGCACAAAGTTTTATGAATAACAATATCATTTTTGTCTTGCTTAGTTTTTTTGGTTTTGGACTCTTACTTTCATTAACACCCTGTGTCTTTCCGATGGTTCCTATCCTTTCTTCCATTATTGTCTCACAGCCTAGTATGTCAATGAACGCTAAAAAGGGTTTTTTACTCTCTTTAGTGTATGTCTTAGCCATGTCTTTGGCTTACACTATTGCAGGCGTTCTTGCAGCACTTTTTGGTGCGAATATTCAAGTTTCAATGCAGAATCCTTGGGTTATCGGTATTTTTAGTGCAGTCTTTGTTATCTTGGCTCTTTCTATGTTTGGCTTTTATGAGATTAAGATGCCAAATTTTATTCAAAACAGAGTAAGTCAAAAAACAGGTAAGGCACAAGCTAAAGGAATTATTGGTATTGCGGTTATGGGCTTTTTATCCGCGCTCATTGTGGGTCCTTGCGTGGCAGCACCTCTTGCTGGTGCTCTCATATACATTTCGCAAAGTGGGGATGCCTTGCTTGGAGGAAGTGCTTTATTTGTGATGAGTCTTGGGATGGGAATTCCTCTGCTCTTGTTGGGGACAACGGCGGGTAAATATATGCCACGTCCTGGCATGTGGATGCGTAATGTCAGTGTCTTTTTTGGAGTCATGCTACTAGGCGTTGCTATCTGGATGCTTTCTCGTATTATCCCAAGTTTTATCAGTATGTTTCTGTGGGCAGTATTGATTATTAGTGCTACGATTTACTTTGGAGCACTTGAGCCTTTAAATGAGCATACAAAAGGGTGGCAAAAAATATTTAAGAGCCTTCTCTTTATAGCACTCGTATATGGTGTAGCCCTTTTCATTGGTTTTTTAAGTGGTGCAAGTAATCCTTTAGCGCCTTTTGAAAAATTTACAGCTAAAGAGAGTGCGACTGTATCTTCATCATTATCTTCTTCCTCTTTTACGAAGGTTAAAAATCTAGGTGAGCTTGAGAATGCCATTAAAAGTAGCCCAAAACCAGTAATGGTTGATTTTTATGCTGATTGGTGTGTAAATTGTGTCGAATTTGAAAAGTTTACTTTTAGTGACGCTAGGGTGAAAGAAAAACTTGAAAAATTCACGCTTTTAAAGATTGATGTGACAAAAAATAGTGAAGAGGATAAAGCTCTACAAAAAACTTTTACGATTTATGGTCCTCCTGCTATTTTATTTTTTCAAGAGGGTAAAGAGAGTGCAGAGTTTCGTCTGGTTGGGTTTAAAAACGCTGATGAATTTTTAACACATCTTGAAAAAATAGGGATTTAAATGAACGTTATATTGATTGTTGAAGTCGAAGGTTTAGCGGATAAAACTACTTTTGAAAAGCATCTCAAAAAAGAGGGCTTTACACCCATCCCTGATGAAGAATTTGCCTATGAGGGCAACACGACAACACATATGTTTAGTACACGTGCCTTTATCCTAGAAGTGGTTGAGAAAGGGCTCAAAAAATCTGGTTTTGAGTCATGTAGGATTATTTTTCAAGTGGGTGAAAACCCAATGGAAGCGTATCTTTTTGATCATGAAAAAGATACTTTCGAGCAAGTAGCCGTTTAAATGATAAAGAGAGATTTATGGCTCTCTTTATCGTTTATTTAAAAAAATGCAGTGCTCGCTCTAAATCTTCTTTTGTATCAATGCCAAAACTTTGACTCTCAACCTCTACCATTGCAATTGTGTATCCATGATACAATGCGCGTAACTGCTCTAGTTTTTCAATATGTTCAAGGGGTGCGTAAGGAAGGGCACAAAAGGTTTCAAGCGCTTTTTTACGGAACGCATAAAGACCAATATGACCAAAATAGTCCTCAAATCCACCTTCACGGTCATAGGGAATCACACTTCTAGAAAAATAAATAGCATTTTTGTTGGTATCTAAAATGACTTTAACGAGGTTCGGATCTTTTACATGTAAAAGATCAATCTTCTTACACGCACTGGTAATCATCGCGTCAGTACGTTTGGCTCGCTCAATGACACTTTTGACAACGGCTTCTTCAATAAATGGTTCATCGGCTTGTACATTGACAATAATTTCATTTTCTGAAAGATTGAGTTTAGAAGCTGCTTCGTTAATACGATCTGTCCCGCTTTGGTGATCTTGTGAGGTAAGAATGGCTTTAAACCCATAATCTGAAGCGAGTTTAACGACTTCTTCCGTATCTGCGGCAATGGCGACATCATCAAGATTTTGTACACGTTTGGCGGTTGCAATGACCATTGGAAGCCCATGGATATCGGCTAAGATTTTACCGGGAAAACGCGTGGAAGCAAGGCGCGCGGGGATAATAATCACTTGCATTCCTTTTTACATGTAAGAAAATCAAAAATCTCTGCTTCGATCCCTTCTTTTTCAACGATTTTATCATGAATCACAGGCTCGTTAAACAGCGTGCTGATGCAGTTTGGGATCTTTACATGTAAAGCGTTGCTGATGCCCTCAAGTGCCTCTTTATCGCTGTATTTTACGCTGTTTTGATTAATCGCATTAAGCATCGTTGGCGCAAATTTGGTCCATTCGGCTGTAGAGCAAAGCACACATGGAAGCGGCTTAGTTTTGAGCTCTTGGTACGCTTTAAGACACGTTGCGGTGTGTGGATCCATGATGTAGCCTTGATCAGCGTAATGCTTGATTTGCTCTTTGCCAAAGGCGTCATCGGAGTAAACCGCTTCAAAATCTTCTTGTAGCTGTGCAAGCTCTTCTTTGCTTAGCGTATAAAATTTATTCTCTTTAAGCGAATCCATGAGTTCTTTGGTTCGCGCTGCGCCAAATTTGTCAAACAAAACACGCTCGACATTGGATGAGATCAAAATGTCCATCGCAGGTGAGGTTGTTTGAAGCAGGCTTCGGTTGCGTAAGTCATACACACCCGTCGTAATCAAGTCGGTAAGAATGTTATTAATGTTGGATGCGATCAAAATTTTCTCAATCGGTAGTCCCATTTTTTTTGCATAATATGCACCCAAAGCATTACCAAAGTTTCCACTTGGAATGATCGTATAAAAGGGCTTTCCAAGTTCGACTTTATTGTGTTTAAGTAAGGCGACATACGCGTAAATATGGTAAATAATTTGGAAGATAATACGTCCAAAATTGACCGAATTGGCGGCGCTGAGTTTAATATTTTTGGCACTCAGTGCATCTTTAAAGCTAGGCGAAGCCAAAAGGCTTTTGAGTGCATTTTGGGCATCATCAAAGTTGCCATGAATACCGATTATTTTGAGGTTTGGACTCTTTTGTGTGGTCATTTGTAGGCGTTGCACATCGCTGGTTCCACCATCAGGATAGAGACAGACGACTTTGATATTGGGTTTATTGGCAAAGGTATCGAGCGTTGCGGGGCCTGTATCGCCACTGGTTGCAGCTAAAATGAGGTACTGTTCATCTATCTTTTGCGCAAGGTGGGAAAGAATGTAGCCAAAAGGTTGCAATGCCATATCTTTAAAGGCACGTGTTGGACCATGATAGAGTTCATTGACAAACAAGTCATCTTCAATTTGTGATAGAGGTGTAGGCTCATTCGCATCATCAAATGTGTCATACAAAGCAACGGCTTTTTGCATAACTTCTTCTTCAATGTCAATGTTGAAGAGTCTTAAAATATCAAGCGTGATCTCTTTGTAGCTCTTTTTAGAAGCACTCTCTAAAAATGCCATATCAATTTTAGGCAAGTTCTCAGGCACATACAGTCCGCCAAAACTTGCACTTGGATTTAAAATAGCAAATGAAAAAGGAACTTTGTTTGGCTTAATGCCATCATTTCCACGGGTTTCTATAAACATACATTTCCTTCTTTATTCTTTAATGATCGTGCCAATACCATCTTTGGTAAAAAGCTCTAGTAAAATGGAGTGTTGTACTCTTCCATCAATAATATGCGCACATTCAACCCCACCTCGAATTGTCTCAAGGCAAGCGTCTAGCTTTGGAATCATGCCGCCGCTGATCGTGCCATCTTTTTTAAGTGCTTTGATTTTTGTTTTATCAAGGATTGAAATGAGATTTCCCTCTTTATCCAAAACACCTGGAGTGTCTGTAAGAAAGATAATTTTTTTGGCTTTCATTGCCACAGCAATTTTACTAGCCGCTAGATCGGCGTTGATGTTGTAGCCTGGATGATCCACCGTATCACCTGATGCAATAGGGGCAATTACCGGGATGAATTTTTCACGCATCAGATGTTTGAGCACTTTCTTGTCGATCTTTGTAATATCTCCTACCAGTCCATATTTGCCATCATCCATCGGTCGCGCGTGGATAAAATTGGCATCTTTACCGGTAATACCAATGGCTTTTGCACCATGATGATTGAGTAGGGTGGTGATCTCTTTGTTGATGCTTCCACTGAGTACCATTTCAACCACTTCCATCACTTGATCGTCTGTCACACGTAAGCCATCAACGAAAGAACTTTTCACGTCGAGCTTATCTAAAAGTGCATTGATTTTTTTACCACCGCCATGGATAATGATAGGTTTAATTCCCACAAGATACAAGAGAACAATATCTTTTGCAAATTGCTCTTTCAGTTCAGGGTTGATTTGTGCGGCACCACCGTATTTGATCACAATGGTTTTTTTATTAAAAAGTTTAATGTACGGCAATGCGTCCATCAAGATTTGTGCTTGGTGTATTTTATGTTGCACAGCAAATCCTTGTCTAAAGGTTAAAGCCTTATTTTAGCGTTTAGGAGCTAAAAGTGTGTTTATTTTTGTGAGTGTTTCAGGGAAGATTTCGACTTCAAGTTTAAGAATAGAGAGCGGGATATCAAAGGTAGCCATTTTAACGGCATCTTTTTGTGTGGTTAAAATAGTGGTTGCATGATGTTCCAAAAGAAGATTTTCAAGCTCTTTTTCATTGTACATGTAATGATCTTCAAAGCTAATTTTTCCAATAACATTTTCGGGCAAATAAGCATCCAAGCGACTAGGTTTGGAGATAGCTGTTACGAGAAGCATTCGTTCACTAGGATTAATAACTTCAACATGACGTTTAAAATCTATAGCTTCTGAGATAACGATATCAGCGTATTTGTAAAGAAATCTTGGCTCACGATACGGTCCACTGGGGATACAAAAACTATTTTCTGGTTCGGGATTTGGTTTGACTAAAATGTCGATTTTATGAATAAAACTTTTGGAAAAGCCGTCATCTAAAAAGATAATTTTTGCACCTTTTTTCTTTGCAAAACGGATTGCTTCAACACGATCTTCACTCACAATCACGGTTGATTTGGGTAAAGACTTGGCATAGAGCATTGCTTCATCACCACTGGCAGGTGCATCACACATAATTTGACCATTATCAGAGACAAGAATGAGTCCATGTGATTTACGCCCATACCCACGAAGTACAATAGCAACATGGTCACGATTTTGAGCTAAGGCTATACAAAAAGGTGTTTTGCCATTGCCCCCAACGGTAAGATTACCAATGCTGATGATGGGAATCGTAAAGTAAAGCTTTCTTCTTCTGCCAAAGAAGCGCTTTGATAAAACAATTGCACAGTAGAGGATACTCAATGGGAGTAATAGGTAAGATAAAAATCGTTGGAATAGGGAAGTTGGGTAGAAGAGATAGGCTTCTACCCATAGAACTAAACGTGAACGGTTAAACACGGTTCTTAGCAATCTCTTTAATTTGATCACAAATGTGAAGCACATCTTTATCACTAAGGCTTGAGTAGATTGGGAGCGATAAAATTTGTTGATAATTACTGAGTGCTTTTGGAAAATCATTAACACGTAAGTTGTATTTATGTTTGTAATAGCTTAAAAGATGTAATGGAATGTAATGAAGTCCTGTATAAATTCCTCGCTCTTTGAGCTCTTTTGCAAAATTATCCCTATTTTTATCAATTTTGATAATGTATTGTGCATAAGTATGATCACGTTTTTTAATCGGTGTGGAAACATGTGGGCAGGAAGCAAGCTCACGGTTATAAATATCAGCAATTTCGAGTCTTCGCTCAATAAAGCTTTCATTTTTTTCCAATTGACCAATTGCAAAAGCTGCATTAAGTTCATTAAGATCGTATTTTAATCCAATATCAACTACGTCATAGACATAACCAAGGTTACCAAATTTGTCCCAACCATCTCCTACCAATGCATGATTGCGCAGAAGGCGTGCACGTTCTGAAAGCTCAGGATCTTTAGTTGTCATAATGCCAGCACTTGATACAGAATTATTGGATTGTGGATTGAAACGAAAAACGGTAATATCGGCTTCAAGAGAGCCTATTTTTTGACCGTTATACGTAGCACCCAGTGCTGCTGTTGCATCTTCGACAATTTTAATGTCATATTGCTTCGCAAGCTCATAGATTTTTGAAAGTTCAGCAGGTTGCCCAGCAATATGGCTGATGAATGCACCTTTAAGTTTCTTAGCTTTATTGTTTTTAAGGACACTCTCTAATTGTTCAATATCGATGTTGAAATCATCTTTATCGATATCCACAAAAATAGGTTCAGCGTCAAAGTGACGTACAACTTCAGCTACAGAAGGAAAAGCATTGACCGAACAGATAATTTTATCACCGCGTTTAAGATCTAATGCACACATAGCAAGATGCATAGCAGCTGTTCCATTCACAGTTGAAATTGCATCGCCACAGTTAGTATATTTTATAAACTCTTTCTCGAGTGTTTCAACTTTGTTAGCTTTTTCCAAATCCAAAACTTCATTGATAAGTGTTTTTTCTCTTTGATCGATAAATGGTTTATAAAATGGTATTTCTTTCATGTTTATCCTTTATTTTACCGCTGATAAATCAGCAATGGTTGGAAGTTTTCCTTTAAAAAGATTGCTTGCAATACGCTCTAATGCCATTTCAACGAGTCCTTTCTCAAAACCAGAAGCAAGGAGAGCTTCTTTACTCTTTTTCTCTTCTATATGAGCGTAAAGCACTTTGTCAATTTGTGCGTAACTAAATCCAAACTCTCCCTCATCACTTTGATCTTCCCAAAGATCAGCCGATGGTGCCTTGGTAAGAATAGAGTTTGGTACACCAAGGTGTGCTGCAAATTCAAATATTTCTGTTTTATAAAGTTCACCAATGGGGTTGATTGCGCAGGCAAGGTCACCAAAAATAGTGCCGTATCCAAGCAGAATTTCACTTTTATTTCCTGTTCCCAACACAAGAGCATTTTCTCGTGCTGAAATATCGTATAAAACGGCCATACGCATACGTGCGCTAAAGTTACCAATGCGAAGTTTCGAAGCATCTTTTTTATCGTGGAAGTAGGTATCAACAAGAGGACCAACAGGAATTTTTTCAGTTTTGATACCAAATTTCTGAGTAAGTTCACTTGCATGCTCAAAGCTTGCACTACTTGAAGTAGAGGCTGGAAGCATGATGCCTAAAAGATTATCTTTAAAAGCTTTGTGGGCAAGAATGGCAACAACAGCCGAATCTACGCCACCACTAATTCCTAAAACGACTTTGGAAAAACCAGCTTTTCGCACCTCATCCTGAAGAAACTTAACTAAATAATTTTCAATAGATTGGTATTTATTCATAGCAGTAACCTCGTAATCAATTTAAGCAATAGATTAATTATACTAAACTTAAAATTAATGCAATCTTTTAAGCTTCTAAAGCAAAATAAGATGAGATGTGTTAAAATTTTAGAAATTCATAAAAGAAGTAGCTAATGCAAATAAAAAGTAGAGCATGCGGGGCATATGGAACCAATTGTTATATCATTACTATTAATGACAAAGAGATTATTATTGACCCAGGAATGGAAGCAACAAGTTGGGTTTTACGCAATGTGCATCATCCTATCGCTATTTTAAATACGCATGGTCATTTTGATCATGTATGGAGTAATGCCGAACTTTCAGCTCAATTAAACATCCCAATTTATGCGCCAGTAGATGATTGTTTTATGCTTGAAGATGATCCTTTTGGACAAGGAACACCTCCTAGTTATGCAAATGTAAAAGTTGTGGGTGATCAGAGTTTTGATATTGAAGGTATATGTGTCAAATTTTTTCATTTTCCTGGGCATACACCCGGTTGCAGTGCGATTTTAATTGATAATACCCTTTTTAGTGGAGATTTTATTTTCAAAAATTCGATTGGTCGGTATGATTTTCCGTATAGCAATGGGGATCAAATGCGCAAAAGTCTGGAAAAATTTCTAAAAATTGATGCTGATTGGAAAATTTTTCCGGGGCATGGAGAAAGTACGACACTTAAAGTTGAGCAACAAAATGTGCCGTATTGGTTTAATTTCCTATGAAAACTCTTTTGGACTGAAGCTCGCTTGAAGCTCTTCAATTTTTGTTTCTAGAATATGATGTTCTAATAAGACAGCTTGAAAAATACCTTCAAAGACCTTTATTTCATTAATTGTGCCAATAACTTTGATCTCTCTTTTACGAGCATCTTCAAAACGGCCTTTAGCTTCAAAGTTGACAATATCGCCCACTTTTGCAGGTGCAAAAAACTTAGAACGGCATCCAATGACGACAACATTGGGCTCATTAACCGCCGCAACAGCCGCATATTCTGCTGAACCAAAAAGAAAACCACTATGAATCAAACCAAATTCATCGACACTCATTTCATGGGTTGTTTGTAAAAGGACTTTGGAGCTATTTTTACTAAGTTCTGTGAGGTTTCCCACAAGGGTACTTTTAATTTTAATGTGAGTTTTGAGATCGTCATTTAAAAAATTGGTAGAATCGAGCGAACTTTCATCCTGATTGTCTGACTCATCATCAAAATTAGTGGTGTTATCAAGCATCTCTTGAACTAAACCCGCTTTACTCTTTACCATTTAGCATCCTTGCTATTTTTATTTTTTGACACGCTTTTAAAGCAAAGCTTTAAAAACTGCGTTAACACTGAGTTCTCTTCGGCAGAGGGTCTGCGCGCCTAGGCGCTATAATTTTCCACAATAAATTTATAATTGATAACAAATCGACGGATTTAACGTTTTGCTTTAATGTAAACCCGTTTAGGTGCTGGAAATCCTTCGATAGTGAGTTCTGGGTTGTTTGGATCTAAAAAATGCTCTAAACTTTCACCGTAAATCCACTCAGTTTTGCGTTGTTCATTGGCATCAGTTTTTTTGATCTCTAATACTTCAATGTCTCTAAATTTTGCACGTTCTAGCCAGTTTGTCAGCGCTGGAATAGTCGGTACAAAATAGACATTGGAAATCTTTGAGTATGTTTTTGAAGGGCACAGTGCCACAGGTGTGTCCCCATCAATCATAAAGGTATCTAAAATGAGTTCACCATTAGGGTTTAAACCTTGATAGAGTGCTTTGAGTGTTTGTATCGGATCACTTCGATGGTACAGAACGCCTAAGCAAAAAAGCATGTCAAATTTGTGCTCATACTCTGGTAAGTGTTCAACACCGAGCATTTCATAAACAATATCACTGTGAATGAAGTGGTTGATAAAATCAAACTGTGTTTTATAGAGTGCTGAGGGGTCAAATCCAACCAATTTTTTAGGACGTTGTGAAAGCATTCGAAAAAGGTAGTAGCCATTATTGCAACCAATATCTCCAACAACTTTGCCTTCTAAATTGAAATAGGGCTCTAAAAGATTGTATTTGATGAAGCTTTGCCATTCGGTATCAATAAAGGTGCCAAAAAGATCAAAAGGACCTTTTCGCCACGGTTTGAGAGCAAGGGCACATTGTTTGATTATTTCTTTGTCAGAATGGTTTACATGTAAAGCATTGATGGCGATTGTGTTATCAAGTGTGTAGGTGGTATGCTCAACTAACGGAAGAACGGTAAGTGCCTCTCGCATCGGCTTAATGTCTTTCCATTCTAGCCAAGCAAGACGCTCTTGGCGGATTGTTTCTAAACTCATAATTGATTATTCAAAAAGGCTTTTGGTAGCATTAACACTCTTGTCGACCCCTTTTGAAACACCATCTGTTACAGTTTTATAGTCGACAAGATTTTCATCGCAATCTTTATGGTAAATACCCATACCATCGTAATATTCTGTACAATCATTATAATAGCGTCCCGATACGCCTCGGTCATTAAAATAGACGCAGCCTTGTAAAAGTATGGCAGTGAGTAAAATTAATATTGTTTTCATGGGTTGTATAATAGCATTTCGTTTATTAAATTTTCAAGGGCTTAGATGGAGTCAATATTAGAGCATTTTAAAGCAATTACTGCCATTCCGCGTTGCAGCTATCATACGACAAAAATGAAAGAGTATATCAGTGCGTTTGCCCACTCTCTTGGTTTTGGTGTGCATGAAGATCATGTAGGAAATATTTTATGCCACAAAGGAGCTCCTAAAGTCTGCTTACAAGCGCACTACGATATGGTCTGTATAGGCGATACCCATCCCATTGAAATTGTTATGGAAGGTACTCTTGTTAAAGCTAAACACTCCACATTAGGCGCTGATAATGGGATGGGCATGGCCATTATGTTTTGGGCCATGGAACATAATGAAAATTTAGAGTGCCTTTTTACGGTTGATGAAGAAGTAGGGCTTATTGGTGCTATGCAGTTTCGTCTTCCCTTACAATCTTCTTACCTTCTCAATCTTGATGCAGAAGAAGAGGGTGAAATTTACATTGGCTGTGCAGGTGGTATGGATATTATTGCTTCTTTGAAACTGCACTATATGCCATTGGAAGAAGAGATTAAACTCTATGAAATCAGTGCGTTTAGCTTTACAGGTGGACATTCAGGCGTTGATATTGATAAGAAAATCCCTTCGGCAATTAAAGCTTTAGGGTATGAGCTTTTAAAACACGATGTTCTCTTAGTCTCATTGCATGGAGGGGAAAGACGCAATGCAATTCCTAAGAGTGCAACAGCCATTGTCGCATCTAAAACGCCTTTACATGTAGAAGATACACGTTTACATGTAAAGAGTTTGGAGAAAGGATCGCACACAAAATATATTTCTCAATCAAGCTCTATTATAAAGGCTTTGGGTGCCTTTGCTCAAGGTGTCCGTGAGTGGGATCGAGAACTTGATATTCCCTCCATGAGTATCAATCTTGGTATTGTTTCTGATTTTGAAGGAGTGCTTCGATTTGACTGTGCAGCACGTGCAATGGATGATGAAAATTTGGCTATACTAGCACATGAAACTGTTGCCTTCTTTAAAGCGCTTGGTTTTGATGCCGTACAAGAAGGATGGCATGGAGCGTGGAAGCCTGAAATGACACTTTTCGCGCAAAGTGTACAAAATGTAATGAAAGAGTTTTATCCTCATGCAACCTTTAAAGCGATTCATGCAGGACTTGAGTGTGGTGAGTTGATCATGCGTCAAGCTAAAAAAATAGAAGCAGTTTCTATTGGACCGACGATTCGCTATCCCCATTCTCAAAGAGAAGAGTGCGACATGAACTCTGTTTCAAATACAGCGTTCATTGTTCAAAATATCATCAATACCTATAAGGAGTAAGCCATGTCATTAATACATTCCTCTTTAGTGGAACTAGGTCATAAATTAGAACATTTTGAACTTGAAGATCCAAATGGAAAAATTTTTAAAAGCAAAGAACTGTTTGGCAAAGGTGGATTTATGATTGCCGTAATGTGTAACCATTGCCCTTACTCTAATGCTATTTGGAAGAGGTTGAATGCCGTTGCAGAGTTTGCCAAAAAACTGGATATCACCACTGTTGCTATCAACCCAAACATTCATCCTAACTATCCAGAAGATTCGCCTGCTCATATGCTCGATAAAATCAAAGAGATGGGTCTAGAGTTTCCTTATCTTATTGATGAAAATCAAAATGTGGCAAAACATCTTGGTGCCGTCTGTACTCCTGATATTTTTCTCTTTGATGGTGAAGAAAAACTCTATTATCATGGAAGATTGGATGATAATTGGCAAGACGCGCGTAGTGTGAAAGAGGAAGATCTCAGAGAGGCAATCATGTTGCTCTTTAGTAAACAAGATGCCCCTAAAATTCAGCATCCTTCGCAAGGGTGTTCCATTAAATGGATTGATACCGTTACGGGTTAAGTTAAACTTTAAATGTCTGTTTTGTTTTACAATGCTCTGTTAAAAAGCACGTTTCACACAAGGGATTGACCGCTTTACAGGTGTACCTGCCAAAAAGTACCATCGCTTGGTGAAGTGTGGCAAGATCATTTTTAAAAATTTTAGTTAACTCTTCTTCCGTTTTAATGGCTGTTTTAGCACTTGAAAGCCCTAGACGGTGTGCGACACGAAAAACGTGGGTATCAACTGCCATTAAGTTGGCGGAAGCGTATTCGATCATGACCACATGAGCGGTTTTTTGTCCCACACCTGCGAGCCCCATGAGTTTTTGCTCATCCAAAGGAATCTCTCCATCGTACAGTTCAACTACTTTTTGTGCCATTTTAAGAAGATTAACAGCTTTATTGTTAAAAAAAGAGCAAGAAGCGATGAATGATTTGACTTCATCGAGATTCGCTTTTGCAAGTTCTTTTGCATGAGGATAGCGTTCAAAGAGAGCAGGGGTAATAAGGTTGACACGTTTATCGGTGCATTGGGCAGAGAGCATGACACAGACAAGAAGCTCATACAAAGAGCTATATTTGAGTTCAGTAACCGCTTTGGGGTAATGTTCCAAAAAAAGAGCTTTAATAATTACAACCTCTTTTTGTGTGGCCTTTTTCATCATCTACCTTATTTTTTTGAAAATTATACCGACAATCCTTAAAATTAACATTTCATTTAAGAAATAGTAATAAGATTTGGGGTACAATACGCGAATTACTTCAATAAAGGATTTTAGTGAAAAAAGTTATTCTAAGTAGTATTGCAGCTGCAGTACTAGGTGTAAGTTTAAATGCGACAACATATGCAACCGTTAATGGTGAAGATGTCAATGAGCAAGACATTGCTGTTCTTATGCGTGCTATGCAAGGCGCAAAGTTTGAAGAACTTCCTGCTGATGCAAAACAAAAAATTGTTGAGCAAGCAGTAGAGCGTAAACTTTTGACTACAGAAGCAATGAAAAGTGGTGTAGAAAAAGAGAAAGATTATACGGAAGCTTTGAAAAAAATCAAAGCAGATCTTGCTCTTGAAGTCTGGATGAAAAAAATCTTTGATGCTGTTAAAGTAGATCCAAAAGATGTTAAAGATTATTATGACAAAAATGCTGACAAATTTATGCAACCAGCAACCGTTAAAGCAAGACACGTACTTGTAAAAACAGAGCAAGAAGCTAAAGATGTTATCAAAGAACTTGATGGATTGACAGGTCAAAAACTCAATGATAAATTTGTTGAACTTGCAACGACTAAATCAACAGGTCCTAGTGGTCAAGGTGGCGGTGAGCTTGGTTGGTTTGCTGCAAATCAAATGGTAAAACCTTTCTCAGATGCAGCGTTTGCACTTAAAAAAGGTGAAATTACTAAAACTCCTGTTCAAACACAATTTGGTTACCATGTTATCTTAGTTGAAGATACAAAACCAGCTGAGAAAGCAACATTTGAAACAGTAAAACCACAAATTGAAAATGGCTTGAAAATGGAAAAATTCCGTATTCAAGTACAAGATAAAGCACAAACACTTAGAAAAAACGCAAAAGTAACCATTAAATAACCCCAAAAAAGAGAGCCTTACTCTGAAAAGGTAAGGCTTTTCACAAAAATCTTGTTTTTTAAAATAGAGGCTAAAAGCCTTACAGTATAAAAGTATGTTACATTTACCTCAAGAGTCAAGCTTTAGAGCATAGCGTAATGTAGCCTTTTTGGGCTTTGCTTAGAAAGGTATGTAAAAATTGAAATAAAGGGCGTTTTCATGTTGAATGCGAAAATTTTTGATTTTGTAAAACCGGGTGTTGTTACGGGTAATGATGTGCAGAAAGTTTTTGCAATTGCAAAAGCCAATCAATTTGCAATCCCTGCTGTCAATGTTGTGGGAACAAATTCTATTAATGCTGTTTTAGAGGCAGCCAAAACGGCTAATTCACCAGTTATTATTCAGTTTTCCAGTGGTGGGGCTGAATTTTATGCAGGTAAAGGTGTGAATGGCCTAAAAGCAGGAGTCCTTGGAGCCATTAGTGGTGCTTTACATGTCCATACGCTTGCTGAAGCCTATGGTGTAGCCGTGATTTTACATACGGATCATGCCGCACGTAAACTTCTTCCATGGATCGATGAGCTTTTAAGCGCTAGTGAGATGCATTTTGCTAAAACACATAAACCACTTTTTAGCTCCCATATGTTGGATCTCTCAGAAGAGCCACTAGAGCAAAATGTACATACGTGTGTCTCATACCTCAAACGAATGAGTAAAATGGGCATGACGTTGGAGATTGAGCTTGGATGTACGGGTGGCGAAGAGGATGGTGTGGATAATACCAGTATGGATAATTCAGCCCTTTATACGCAGCCGCAAGATGTCGCTTACGCCTATGAAGAGCTTTTAAAAATTAGTCCAAATTTTACCATTGCTGCCTCTTTTGGTAATGTGCATGGCGTTTATAAACCGGGTAATGTGAATTTAACACCAAAAATCTTAGATAATTCCCAAAAATATATTCAAGATAAATTTAAAACCGATGCAAAACCTGTCAATTTTGTCTTTCATGGTGGTAGCGGAAGTGAACTCTCTGACATTCGTGAAGCCGTTAGTTATGGTGTCATTAAAATGAACATCGATACTGACACGCAATGGGCATTTTGGGAAGGGGTTAAAGGGTATATTGAAAAATATGCACCTTATCTTCAAGGTCAAATTGGTAATCCAGAGGGTGACGATAAACCGAATAAAAAATATTATGATCCACGCAAATGGCTTCGTCCAGGTGAAGAGGCTATTAAAAGTCGCTTACTTAAAGCCTTTGAAGATCTTAATTGCCTCAATCGCTTATAATCCTTAAGAGACCTCTTTTGAGGTCTCTACCTTTTTACATGTAACGATGTTTTTTCCTCCTTCTCCTTTTGAAAAACGGACTTTTAAAGACCACATTTTTTATATTAAACGTGATGATCTGTTAGATAAAGATTTTTCAGGTAATAAAGCACGTAAATTTTACTACTTCTTAACGCATGATTTTCCTCATATAAAGCGCGTGGTAAGTTCTGGATCAAACCAGTCCAATGCGATGTATTCTCTCTCTGTTTTAGCACGTCTTAAAGGGTGGGAGTTCATCTATGTATGCGATCATTTGTCACACTTTCTCAAAGAAAATCCGATGGGTAATTACAAAGCAGCACTAGCAAATGGAATGAACATCATCGAATCACATCTGCGCGAAGAAGAAGCTGAAAAGTGGCTTGATGCAAAAAGTTTACATGTAAAGGAAGGTGGCAGACAACGCGAAGCAGAAGAGGGTATTAAAATTTTAGCCAATGAGCTTTTATCTGATATACAAACACATTCCATTCAAAACCCTTATCTTTTTTTTCCCTCAGGAACGGGTACAACAGCACTGTTTTTACAAAAGCATCTTCCTTTTCCTGTCTTTACATGTAACACGGTAGGTAATAGTGTTTATTTGGAAGAGCAGTGGAAGATGGTTGAACCTGACCTGACACGATTACCCACCATACTAGAAACCAAGAGAAAATATCACTATGGCAAATTGTACCCAGAGCTTTTTGAGTTATGGAAATCTCTAAAGAATGAGATGGGTGTAGAGTTTGATTTAGTGTATGATCCTGTGGGGTGGAAAACGTTATTAGAGCATATCTCATCGCTTGATGGGACGCCTATTTACTTGCATCAAGGTGGAATTTTGGGCAATAGTTCCATGATTGCTCGGTATGCGCGTAAGGCAAATATGCTATAATAAAGCACTTATAAAGAGGATTAACGATGTTACTTTTAAAAACCAGTGAACAAAATTTTCAAGTTCAGTTCAATACACTTTTATGTCGTGGAAATATGGACATGGAAAATGTCTCAAAAATTGTTTCAACGATTATTGCAGAGATTAAAGCAGATGGCAATGGTGCTTTAAAAAACCATATTGAAAAATTTGATAAATGGCATGTTGCAAATGATGAAGCGCTTGAAGTCAAAACGAGCGATATGAAAAAAGCGTATGATGCCCTTGATACCAAGCTCAAAGAGGCATTAGAGTTAGCCTATAAGCGCATTTATGCGTATCATGAAAAGCTTATGCCCAAATCGTGGCTTGATTTTGAAGACAGTGGCACCGTCTTGGGACAAAAAGTAACGCCAGTGGATCGTGCAGGACTTTATATTCCGGGAGGAAAAGCAGCATATCCAAGTAGCCTTTTGATGAATGCCATTCCAGCACTTGTGGCAGGGGTGAAAGAGGTTGTTGTTTGTACACCTGCTCCCCATAATGAACTCAATCCACTGCTTTTGGCGGCGATGCATCTATGTGGCATCAAGAAGGCTTTTAAAGTGGGTGGAGCGAGTGCGATTGCGGCAATGGCATACGGCACACAGAGTATTCCTAAAGTCGATGTTATCACGGGACCTGGTAATATCTTCGTAGCAACGGCAAAAAAACTTGTTTTTGGTGAAGTCAACATTGATATGATTGCAGGGCCGAGTGAAATTGGTGTTTTAGCCGATACGACTGCCAATCCACACCTCTTAGCGATTGATTTGCTCTCCCAAGCGGAGCACGATGAGATGGCAAGTTCTATTTTGATTACACCTTCTCTTGAAATTGCGGAAAAAACACGCACTGAAATCTATACATGGCTTGAGACATTAGATCGCAAAGCGATTGCGGAAGTTTCTATCAAAGAGCGTGGAGCGATTATTGTGACGCGTGATATGGACGAGGCAGTAGATTTGATGAACCAAATTGCACCTGAACATTTAGAAGTGGTTACCTCTCACCCTTTTGATCTCCTGCCAAAGATTCACCATGCGGGTGCTATTTTTATGGGTTCGTACACGCCTGAACCCATTGGGGATTATATCGCTGGACCGAATCATACCCTCCCAACGGGTGGTACGGCGAAGTTTTACTCGCCTCTTGGCGTTGAGAATTTCTTGAAGCGTTCTTCTATCATTAGTATGAGCAAACAAGGTCTAGATGAAATTGGTGAAGCGTGTGCACTGCTAGCACACACTGAAGGACTTGGTGCTCACGAAGCGAGTGTTCGCGTTCGCCTTTCTCAATCAAAAAAATGAATATTATCATTCTAGGTGCTGGAGGAGTTGGAAGCTATTTTGGCGCCAAACTTCTCCAAGATGGTCATCACGTCGTCTTTATTGCACGAGGGGCACACCTTGAAGCTCTTCAAACTGAGGGCTTACATGTAAAGCATCCGAGCTTAGAATTCAATCAAAAAATCCAAGCACTTGATCTACCGAGTTTATCTGAATTAGATGCTACTTCATTTGATCTGATTATTCTTGCAACCAAATCAATTGCAACACGCGAAGTCTCCATTCAACTTGCTCAATGGCTTCGAGCTCAAATGAAACCACCGTATATTCTCTCTTTGCAAAATGGCGTTGAAAATGAGGCTATATTATGTGACTATTTTTCAGAAGAGTATATTATGGGCGGTTTGACACGAAAAATTGGTGCACATGTGGTTTTTCCTGGATATATAGAAGCAGTTGGTAGCGCAGAGACTATCTTAGGCATGATGCACACGACGATGGAAAATGAGCGCTTTTTAGAAACATTGGCGCTTGCTTTGAATCATGCTGGTATTCCGACCCAGACAACATATGACATTAAACAAGAACTTTGGAAAAAACTGATTATTAACAATGGTGTGAATGCCCTTTGTGCGTTACTTCGTGTCAAAACAGGCGTTTTATTTGAGAAAAGTCCTCTTAGCGAAGTGGTTTATGGGCTTATGCAAGAGACAGCCTATGCTGCACGTAGTTTACATGTAAAGATTTCGCAAGAAGATGTTGATGCAATGTTTACCCTAATTAAGCAGTTTGACTCGATTAAGCCATCCATGTTGGTTGATTTAGAACATGGTAGAACGTTAGAAATAGAAGAAATTTGTGGTGTTGTCATTCGAGCTCTTCATCAAATAGGCGTTGATGCTCCGTATACCAAAACGATTAAAGCGTTACTAGAATTTAACATGGAGCAATAAATATGAGTCAGATAAAAATTGGTATTCTTACGATCTCAGATCGTGCCAGCGCAGGTATTTATGAAGACCTTTCAGGCAAGGCGATTATTCAAGTATTGAGTGAATATCTAAGCTGTGAGTGGGAGAAGGTGTATAAAGTGATTCCTGATGAACAGCCACTGATTGAAGCAGCCCTTGAACATATGGCAGATCATGATGAATGCTGTTTAATTGTCACTACAGGAGGTACAGGACCTGCTATTCGTGATGTGACGCCTGAAGCTACGGAAGCCGTTTGCTCAAAGATGATGCCAGGCTTTGGAGAACTGATGCGTCAAGTCAGCCTTAAATATGTACCGACAGCAATTTTATCACGCCAAACGGCAGGTATTCGTGGACGTAGCCTCATCATCAATCTTCCCGGAAAACCTAAATCCATTCGTGAATGTTTAGATGCAGTCTTTCCAGCAGTTCCTTATTGTATTGACCTTTTAGAAGGACCTTTCCTTACATGTAACGAAGAAGTGATCAAACCTTTTCGCCCAAAGTCTTAAAAAGAGGCAAAACAGTTGGAGATTGAAAGCTCCAACTGTTTTACATGTAAAGATTAAATGCCGAGTGAAATGAGTTCTGCTTCAATTTTTGCCATTTTAGCGTTAGCATCATCCAACCCTTTTTGATTTTCTGCTATAACTTCTTTGGGAGCATTGGCAACAAAGCGCTCGTTGGAGAGCATACCTGTTAGTTTTATGATCTCTTTTTCAAGCTTGATTTTTTGATTATTGAGGCGTTCAACGATAGGGCTTAGATCAACATCGTCAAGTGGTATAAACACTTCAACATTATCTCCAACATCGGTGGCTGAGTTAGCGATCTTAACCTCAGTAAAGTCGATATTTTCAACTTTTGCCAATAAGCTAATGTACTTCAACGCATCTTTAAGGTTTGCAGCATCAGAGACTTTGATAAAAGCGTGCTCTATTTTTTTGTTTCCAAGATCAATATTGGCCTTGGCACGTCGAATGCCTACAATCGCTTCGATAACAAGTTCAAAGGTCTTCTCAATTTTTTCGTCTTGTTTGAGTGCATGAGGATAGCGTTTGACCATAATGGATTCATTTTCTTCCAGTGTTTTATCGGAAAGTTCTTGGTAGAGGAATTCAGAGATAAATGGCATAAAGGGATGAATAAGCTTCATTGCCTCTTTAAAGATAGCTCCAAGCTCCAAAATAGCAGGTTTGTCTGCTTTGCTAAGCTCAATACCCCAATCACAAAATTCACCCCACAAGAAGCGGTACAGTGTGGTTGCTGCATCATTAAAGCGGTAATCGCTAAAGTGAGCACGTACCTCTTCCATGGCCACAGCCAAACGGCTTTTCATGTATAAACCAAGTGCAGTTTTAATTTCGATTTTATCTAAATCTTCAAATGAGCTTGCATTCATCAATAAAAAGCGTGAAGCATTGTAAAGTTTGTTGGTAAAGTTACGAATTTGTTCTAATTTCTCACTACTTAGTTTAATGTCACGACCTTGAACAGCAAGAATGGCAAGGGTAAAACGTAAGGTATCAGCACTGTATTCGTTGATGGTGTCCAGTGGATCGATTACGTTTCCTTTACTTTTGCTCATCTTTTGACCGTGTTCATCTTTGACAAGAGCATGGAGATAAATGTCTTTAAAGGGAAGTTTTCCAAGGGTGTGTTCACCTGAAAACATCATACGTGCTACCCAGAAGAAAAGGATATCAAAGCCTGTAATGAGGAGGGTATTTGGATAAAAATCTTTTAAGTCACTTTCATTCCATTTTTCATCTTTGTAAGCATCGCCATTTTCCCAACCGAGTGTTGAAAAAGGCCAAAGACCTGAACTAAACCATGTATCAAGGACATCAGGGTCTTGGTGAAGCTTGTTGCTATAGCATTTAGGGCATTCTGACTCGCTCTCCGCTTCACTCGCCCACTCATGTCCACATGCATCACAGTAAAAAACAGGAATTTGATGTCCCCACCAAAGTTGACGCGAGATACACCAATCACGAAGCTCTTTCATCCATGCATTGTAGGAATTAAGCCAGTGACTTGGGTAAAATTCGGCTAAGTGTTCATTGACCTTCGCAATAGCACCATCCGCGATCTCTTTTTTAACAAACCATTGTTTGGAAATGTAAGGTTCCACCACATTTTTACAACGATAACAGTGACCCACTTGGTTTTCATAATCTTCGACTTTGTCGACAAAACCTTCACTTTGTAGTTTTGCCATAATAGGTGCACGTGCTTCTAAACGTTCTAAGCCTTGAAATTCACCACAGTAACTGTTCAAAATACCATTGCTATCAAAAATCGTGATAAACTCTAAATTGTGACGTTTGCCGACTTCATAGTCATTAATGTCATGAGCTGGAGTTACCTTTACACAGCCTGTTCCAAAGCTCATATCGACATGCTCATCGGCAATAATCTCAATCTCACGACCAATCAATGGCAGAACTACTTTTTGACCTACGAGATGTTTGTAGCGCTCATCATCAGGATGAACCATAACAGCCGTATCGCCAAAGTAGGTTTCAGGACGGGTGGTTGCTACGACTAAAAATTCTTTGGAATCTTTGAGAAAGTATTTTAAGTGATACAGTTTGCCTTTGTTGGTCTCATACTCCACTTCAATGTCACTAAGAGCACCATCATGGGTACACCAGTTAACCATGTAATTCCCACGAACGATCAAACCTTCTTTGTAGTATTTTACAAACGCTTTTTTAACGGAGTTTTTAAGTCCATCATCCATCGTAAAGCGTTCTCTACTCCATGCAGGAGAGACTCCAAGTTTACGCATTTGGTGAACGATTTGTCCACCACTGTACGCTTTCCATTCCCAAACTTTTTCTAAAAACTTCTCGCGTCCCAGCTCTTCTTTTTTAATACCTTGAGCAAGGAGTTGTTTCTCAACCACATTTTGTGTGGCAATACCCGCATGATCAGTTCCTGGTTGCCAAAGTGTTTTAAATCCGTCCATACGTTTGAATCGGGTGATAATATCTTGAAGGGTAAAGGTAAGAGCATGTCCAATGTGGAGACTTCCTGTTACATTGGGAGGTGGCATCATAATACAGAAGTTTTTGCCTTGCTCTTGAATGGCTTTATTTCCGTCAATTTCAAAATAGCCTCTATCTTCCCAAATTTTGTAATAATTCTCTTCTATTTCTTTTGGGTTGTAAACGGTGCTTTTTTCACTCATAGTCATCTATACCTTATAAATTTTTGTTAGATTATACAAAAATAGGGGTAAGACTTGGTTTAAGCTAGGAATGTGGCGGTGTTTTTGCCAGCTTCTTTAGAGATATAAAGTGCTTGATCTGCACGTTGCAGCATTGTTTTAAAATCATCGTCATTTCTATAGAGTGTGTAGCCAATACTGAGATTGATTTGAAGTTCTTGTTGATCGTGATTGCGAGAAACTGGAATTGTTTTGTTGTTAAATTCATTTAAAATACGATTGACAATCGTTGAAGCGGCATTTTTGTCTTGATCAACAATAGAGATAATGAATTCATCCCCGCCAAAACGTGCAATAGATTCAGAGGCACGAAGAAGTTGCTGTAACGTACTAGCCGTTATTTTAATTGCCTCATCTCCTATAAGATGCCCATAAGTGTCATTAATAGGCTTAAAATCATCTATATCCAAGATGACTAAAAAAAGATAATCACGGTTACGTTTTACTTTTTGTATTTCTTTTTGAAAGACACTCATAAACATTAAACGATTATACAGTCCTGTTAGACCATCAAAATGCGATAAGTTTTCAACTTCAAGGTAAGATTTTTTTAAAAAAAAGGCTAGAAATGTGATGAGAATGGAAATAATAAACGCAAAAATAAAGGAATAGAACAGGGCACTATAAACAATATCCTGCTCTTCGATAAGGAGCTGCGTATTGAAAGAAGGGATACTTTTGTAGTGTGCTACATGTTTCCCATGAAGGTATAGAACAGGTGACATACTAATGACAAGATTCACAACAAATGTTATTGAACCAAGCAAAATAGGCTTTTTAAGAAGAATGCGTGGGATTCGTTTCATAACGTACCTATACCCCTTTTATGTTGTGAAAATAGTACCATAAAAATGAATAAAAGAGGAAGAAATAAAATAAAGAGTCGTTTTACGACTCTTTATACTCATACAATCCCGCACTTAGGTAACGCTCACCAGTATCACATAAAATGGTAACAATTGTTTTACCTTTATTTTCAGGTTTAAGTGCAATTTGAGATGAAACATAAACATTTGCTCCTGCTGAAATACCTACCAATAAACCCTCTTGTTTTGCAAGATTTCGAGAGGTTTCAATAGCATTTTCATAACTGACTTTGACCACTTCATTGTACAATTTTGTGTCAAGGACTGAAGGAATAAATCCAGCGCCAATACCTTGGATTTTATGTGGTCCTGGGTTTCCACCAGAAAGAACGGGCGATGTTTCTGGCTCAACGGCAATAATTTGAATATTAGGGTTCAGCTCTTTTAGTCTTTTTCCTGTACCTGTGATGGTTCCACCAGTACCAACAGCCGCTATAAAAATATCGACTTTACCATCGGTATCTTTCCAAATCTCTTCCGCTGTTGTAGCATAGTGAATTGCAGGGTTTGATTCATTGGAAAATTGTTGTGGTACAAAGGAGTTTGGGATCTCTTTTGAGAGTTCAGTCGCTTTCTCGACAGCACCTTTCATTCCCAAGGCTGGTTCCGTTAGTACAAGTTCTGCCCCCAAGGCTGCTAGAAGTTTACGTCTCTCTAAACTCATGGAACTAGGCATAGTAAGCATCAGTTTAAGTCCCATACTTGCACATACAGTTGCAAGTCCAATACCAGTGTTGCCACTTGTTGGTTCAATGATAATTGAATTGAGATCAATTAACCCTTTATCAAGTGCTGTTTTAATCATATTAAATCCGATACGATCTTTGACGGAATGTGATGGATTTAGAAATTCACATTTTCCTAGTACCAAAGCATTTGAAGCTTCTGAGGCACGGGTTAGTTTGACAAGAGGAGTATTTCCAATTAGTTCAGTTACATTGTGTGCATACATAATAATCTCCTTAGATATTGTAATTTAATTGATTGTTAAGACGTTGTGCATAAACGTCAAACTCAGAAAGTGGTAAATTGAAAATCTCTTGTATCTTTGCATTGCTTTCTTCATAGAAAATGCGAAGTACAGGATCTTTTACTTCACCTTCTGTAACGACAAGGTTTCCTTCAAGGGCGATCAAAATATCTTTAATCAAAATATCTTGAGCATTCTTGGCAAGAAGATAGCCACCATAGGCACCTCTAACACTGTTGACTAAACCTGCTTGACGCAATAGAATTAAAAGTTGCTCCAAGTAGTTTTGTGGAATCTCAGCACGTGCTGAGATCTCTTTAATTTGCAAAGGCTTTGCACTCTTTGATAAAAAGAGTTGGTACATGGCACTTAAACCATACATCCCTTTGGTTGAGAGTAATGACATTTTGCGTCCTTAACCTAAAGCAATTTTAAGATCTTCGATAAGATCATCTGCATTTTCAAGTCCGATGCTGAGTCGAATAAGCCCCGCTTTAACACCCGTAAGCTCTAATTCTTCAACAGAAAGCTGTTGGTGGGTCGTACTGGCTGGATGGGTAATGATTGATTTTGAATCACCAATATTCACAACAACTGAGAAGATTTTTGTTGAATTAAGAATGTGTTTTGCAAATTCAAAATCATCAACTTCAAAACTTAACAGTCCAGATGTTTGACCGTCTTTAAAGTATTGTTTTGCTCTACCATGTAAAGAGTCACTCTCTAAAGCGGGGTATGAGACTTTTTTCACTTTAGGATGCGCTTCTAAGAAGCTTGCTACTTTATAAGCATTACGTGAATGCTCTTTTACACGAATGGATAATGTTTCCAGTCCTTGAATGAGCAACCAAGAGTTAAAGGGTGCAATGGTTGCTCCAATATCACGAATCAGTGAGAGGCGAATCCTGAGTGAAAAAATAGGGAATGGTAATGTTGCATAGACTAATCCATGGTAGCTCTCATCGGGTTCATTAAATTGTGGATAGCGTGGATTGCCAATCAGTTTCGCATTGAGCCCTTTAGCTTCCACAATCAATCCACCCATTGCGCTGCCTTGACCGCAGATGTATTTGCTAGCACTGTGAACGCTGACATCAATGCCATGATTAAGTGGCTGGAAGAGAATTGGTGTTGCAACGGTGTTATCACATACAGAGATAATGTTGTATTTTTGAGCTATAGCAACGATTTTTTCGATGTTTGGGATTGCAATTTGTGGGTTTGAAAGTGATTCAAAAAAGATTGCTTTAGTTTTGTCATCAATAAGGGCTTCCAAATCATCGGCATCATCACTTTCAAAGACTCTGCCTTGAATACCAAAACGTTTTAATGTATGCGTTAAAAGTGTTGTAGATCCTCCATATACTTTCTTCGCAACAATAATATTATCTCCAGCTTCTGCTAAGTTAGCAATGGCGAAAAAGATAGCCGCTTGACCTGTTGCCGTTGCAATGGCTGCTTCACCATTTTCAACAGCAGCAATTCTATTTTCAAGGACGTCTGTTGTTGGATTGTTCAGACGTGTGTAAATAGGTCCAAGTTCACGAAGGGCAAAACGATTGGCGGCAGTCTCTGCACTTCCAAAATCATAGGCAGTGGTTTGATAGATAGGTACTGACATTGTTCCAAAGTGTTGTTTATCATATCCGTAATGTAAGGCGAGGGTTTCCTGATTCATCTTTCATCCTTTTGATGTATTGTTGCTGAAAGTATAGACTAAATATTTTTAAATGTCAAGTAACTCTATCAAGCAACTAATGATTAAAAAAGTAGAGATTGATATTTTTAGAAGAGGGTGGGGTAGATGTCGATAAAGAGTGTTTACATGTAAAGATGTATATGTAAGAAATAATACGTAAATTTCTATTTATATCGTATAAACTAACAGTGTAAATTTAACAGATTATTTTACATATAATTATATGTAAATATCTATTTTATGGTATGTTTTATGAGAATATTTAATAGACTAAATACGATATCAACTAACGCTTTGTTAGTCGCTACTATATTTAAAACGCTCAAAATAAAGTAGCTTTTTTAGATGAGCCAAGTTTTAGTGTGCTATAATCTTATCTTTTTAAAAGCACAGGAGAATTTGATGTTATACGAAGATGAAGATGACTTTTTTATGGGAAGTCCCAAAAGTAAATTTTTTGATATTCTCTTTCATGCTAACCAAGATCTTGTCAAAATGAAGCTTTTACAAATCGTAGATCGTTACAGTGCCATGGAAATTTTACTTGAAAAACAGTTTGGAGTCGATGCTCTTGAAGGATTGATTTCTACGGTGTTAATGGATGAGACAGATTCTGTTGTTGAACACAATAATGATCTTTTTATTAGCACAATGGGAGAAATATTAACTCAAAATGAGTAAAATAGGGCTAGGATTTGTCTGTTGGATATTAGCGTGCACATATGCTCTCTCAGCAGGGATTAATTATGAATACACCCATCAATTCATTCTCAAAAAGGATGAAATAGGGTTGGTTTTAATTAACCATAAAGAGGTTACAAAAAAACCTACAGCCGATAATCCCAATAATGAGTACATTTTACGCTTACGTTGGACACTGTATACGAATAATATGTTGACGGTATTGGTCAACTACAGAGGATATCCAATGCAATATATAATGCAGAAGAAACATCCTTTAGAAACAGTGGTTATTCCATTGTTGCCTGACGGTGACAATAAAATGCTTGCTCAAACGTATTTGAAGATTGTTTTTAATGACTTCGATCAAAGAAATAAAGAGGCAATTTTAGATATATTTATAGAAGACAATTTACAACGTATAGAAGTTGAATTTAAACCAAAAAAGAAACCGTAGGATCGCACAGGTGTTAGGAAAAGTTGAAAATTTGATGGTAGAAATGGTCGCTTCTTTAGGCGACGCACGTAGTGTTGAACTCTTTCATAGAGTTCCGAAAGGTAAACGTTTACGAGCAAAACTTATTTTAAAAATTGCAGGTGCTAGCGATGTTTCGCTTAAATTAGCGGCAATCGTTGAACTCATTCACGCAGCAAGCTTATTACATGATGATGTGATTGATGATGCTTTCACAAGACGAGGTGAAGACTCCATTAATGCGCTTTTTGGCAATAAAACAGCCATTATGCTAGGCGATATACTCTACTCTAAAGGCTTTAGTGAATTGACATTTATGCCAAATGAGGTGGCATATAGTGTTTCTCACGCTGTTGCACTTCTTTCTGTAGGCGAGCTCTTTGATGTTGAACTCTCCCATGCATTCAATGATAGTGAAGAGCGTTATTTCGATATGATTTATAAAAAAACAGCTTCCTTAATCGAAGCTTCCGCTAAAGCTGCGGCATTGCTTGCTGGTAAAAATGCTACTATTTATGCGCTGTATGGCAAAAATTTAGGACTTGCTTTTCAGATAATCGATGATATTTTAGATATTACTCAAAGCAGTGAAACACTTGGAAAACCTTCTTTAAATGATTTTAAAGAGGGAAAAACAACTTTACCTTATCTTTACATGTACCGTAAACTCTCTTCCTCGGATCAAGTAAAACTGCTCTCTTTGTTCCAACAAGAACTCGATGAAACGCAAAAAATATGGATCAAGACAAAAATGAATGAGACAAACGCCTTAGAAGACTCCATTTCGTATGCAAGAAAATTAGGGTTGGAAGCGTTAGAGGTCATTGCTAAAGAAGAAGATGTGGGTTTGAGCACTATTATTAAAGAGATGATTGAGAGGAATTTTTAATGCATTACCTCACTATGAGTTTTACACATAAGAACACAGATATTAGTATTCGTGAAAAATTAGCTTTTAATTCGGAAGAAAAATGCCGTACGTTTATGGGCACACTGACAAGTTGCGCAGCTGTTAATGAAGTAATATTACTCTCTACCTGTAATCGCGTAGAGGTGATTGCCAGTGTGTCAGAGTGTGAATCAGCGCTGAATGATATGTTCGATCTTGTCAGTCGCGTTTCGAGTATTTCGCGTGAAGAATTAGAAGAGAGGGCAGACGTCTATGAAGATAATGGTGCGATCCATCATCTCTTTACTGTTTGTTCTTCTCTTGATAGTTTGGTTATTGGTGAGACACAAATTGCGGGTCAACTTAAAGAAGCATTTAAATTTGCTTTTGAGAATAACTACTGTGCACAAAAATTGGGACGTGCAATGCACCATGCCTTTCGCTGTGCTGCTGAAGTACGTAGTCGAACCGATATCTCAAAAAGTCCTGTTTCCGTTTCAAGTGTTGCGGTAAGCAAAGCGAAAGATTTACTAGGCAATATTGGAGGCTTAACCGCTTTGGTTGTCGGTGCTGGTGAGATGAGTCAATTAGCAGCAAAACATTTAATTTCCAGTGGTGTTAACATTATTATTATCAACCGTAATTTAGAACATGCCCAAGCGTTAGCCACTGAATTAGGCGAATTGGCAACAATTGCACCATACTCAAAATTGACAGAATTTATCAATCGTTATCGCCTTGTTTTTACCGCTACGGGGGCACCTCATAGTGTTATTACCGATGATATGGTTGAAGAGCGAGAGTTCTCACGGTATTGGTTCGATATAGCGGTTCCTCGTGATATTGACGTGAATGAGCATAAAGATTTACATATTTTTGCGGTTGATGATTTGGAAGAGATTGTGAATCAAAATATGTCTCTTCGTGAAGAGCAAGCAAAGATTGCTTATTCTATTGTGGGGCGAGCTACGATGGACTTTTTTAAATGGTTGCAAAGTATGTGTGTTGACCCTATCATCAAAGAAATTCGTGACCATGCCAAAGAGTGCTCTTTGCAAGAGTTAGAAAAAGCGGTTAAAAAAGGCTATATTCCTGAAGAGTTGCAAGATCAAGTGGAAAAACTCTTGCATCATGCGTTTAATTCTTTCTTACACTCACCCACTAAAAACCTCAAAGAAGTAGCTGAAAAACCAGAAGCCGATACGATTGTCCAAGCGGTTCAATATATTTTTAATATCAATGAAGATCAAACGAAGCGAATGAATATGTATAAATGTGAATACCAAATGGGAGTTAAGTAATGAAGTTTTCAAAATTATATGCACCAACAACCAAAGATGCGCCTAAAGATGCAACCCTTCCAAGCCATCAATTTTTGGTGCGTGGCGGTTTTATCTCTCAAGTAGGTAGTGGACTGTATAACTTTTTACCGATGGGAAAAATCGTTTTTGATAAAATTAAAAATGTCGTTAAAGAAGAGATGGATGAAACGGGTGCCCAAGAGATCCAAATGGATGTAGTCACACCAGCGGAACTTTGGAAACAAAGTGGACGTTACGACTTCTTTGGAAAAGAGTTGTGCCGCTTTAAAGATCGAAAAGAGAACGAATTTGTTTTAGGACCAACCCATGAAGAGGTGGTCGTAGACATTGTGCGCAATCGCATTAATAGCTACAAACAATTACCACTGCATTTGTATCAAATTACCACAAAATTTAGAGATGAAGCACGTCCTCGTTTTGGATTGCTTCGTGGACGTGAGTTTACCATGAAAGATGGTTACAGCTTTCACGAAGACGAAGCGTGTATGAAAAAAGAGTTTGATGTGATGGAAAAGACTTACACCAAAATCTTTACGCGATTAGGACTTGATTTTAGAGCGGTCGATGCTGATAGTGGTGCTATTGGTGGTAGCGGCAGTAAAGAGTTTATGGTGTTGGCGCAAAATGGCGAAGATGACATTGTTGTATGTGAGAAATGCTCGTATGCGGCAAACATAGAAGCAGCAAAGCGTGCCCCAAAAACAACAAACGCAGAAGCACCAGAAGCGAATCTTTCCAAATTCAAAACACCGGATATGAAAACCATTGAAGATGTCTGCAATTTCTTTAAAGTTGATCCGTTTTACAGCATTAAAGCGGTGGTTAAAAAAGCCGTTTATGTCGATAAAGAAGAGGTGGTTGTTTTCTTTGTCAGAGGCAATGATGAGCTTCAAGAGACCAAAGCCCAAAATGCATGCGGAGCACTTGATCTTTTAGATGCTTCATTGGAAGAAGTTGAACGTGCAGGGCTTAAGGCTGGTTTTATTGGACCTATTGGCCTAGAATGTGTAAAATTTTACATAGATTTAGAACTTAAAGAGGCTAAAAATCTTATCTGTGGTGCGAATGAGACAGACTTTCATATGGTGGGTGTCTCCATGTTTAACTTCAATGAAGATCGCTACAAAGACCTTGTGAGTGTCAAAGCGGGCGATAAATGCGTTTGTTGCGGTGGTGAACTGGGTGTGACCAAAGGTATTGAAGTTGGACACATTTTCCAACTTGGACAAAAATATGCTAAAGCCATGGGCGCAACATTCCTTGATAAAAATGGCAAAGCTCAACCGTTTTACATGGGATGCTATGGTATTGGTGTAAGTCGTTTGGTTGCGGTAATGATTGAAGCGAGCCATGATGAGAAAGGGTGTATTTGGAACAAACAAACTGCGCCTTATCTTGTGGATATTATTGTCTCCAACGTTAAAGATGAAGCGCAAAACAGTTATGCTGAAGAGCTTTACATGGCGTTAAAAGCGGAGCATTTCAGTATTCTTTTAGATGATCGCAATGAGCGTTTTGGATTTAAAATGAAAGATTATGAACTGATTGGTCTTCCATATGCACTGATTGTTGGCAAAGAGTTGGAAGAGGGATTTGTGGAGATTGTAGAGCGTAAGACATTGGAAAAAACTGTTGTCAAAAAAGAGGAAGCTCTTTTGAAACTCAAGGAACTTTTAGCGTGAAATATTTTTTAATCTATCTCTTCTTAGAGGTCATGGTAAGTGTCAATATTGCTTCTGCTATAGGTGCATTTGCAACGTTTATTGAGCTTGTCGTATCTGCAGTGCTCGGGTTTATTTTACTTGCAAATATGCGTATTACGCTGATGCAAAACCTCAATGCATTGATGCAAGGAGAGATTAGTATTGAATCTTTTCAACGACTGAATCTTTGGACAATCGTCGGTGCAATTTTACTGATTTTGCCAGGCTTTCTAGGCGATATTGTAGGATTATTGTTGCAATTTAGCTCTATTGTGACACTGATTGCTTCAAAATTTTTACATGTAAAAGATGAAAACAGTTCTACTGAATATTTTACGGAAGGAAAAAAAGATGAGATCATTGATGTTGAAGTTATTGACGACACTAATCACCTTAAGTAGTCTTTCACTTTTTGCTGCAGATGCAAATGCTGATCTTGACACAAAAGTCACGACATTTTTACAAAAAGCCATTATTCCGAATGAAAATTATACGTTTGATAAAGTTGTTATTCTCAAAAAAGAAGCGATGAAAGAGATGCCTGACTGGATGGTCTATTTTGTCCGTATTGATCTTAATTTAGTCAAGCAAGAGGGTAAAAAACTCTCCGTCAATGATATGGTTTTTACGAATGGTACAATTTTGAGTAAGGATTTTTCAAATCTGAACAACGGTCGAAGCGTCAAAGGGAGTTATTCGCTTGATATGGATGCTTCTGCCTACAACAAAGAGCATCTTTTAGCAGGCAACCTTAAGGCACCTCATAAAATCGTTGTATTTAGTGATCCATCGTGTCCTTTTTGTATGGATTTTGTCCCAGAAGTTCTTGCCGATGTCCAGAATCATCCTGAAACATTTGCACTTTTTTATTACCATTTTCCACTTAATATCCATCCTGCCTCTCCAACGCTTGTCAAAGCAATGATCTTTGCAGAAGAGAAGGGTGATCATGAGATTGTCAAGAAAGTTTATAAAGAATTTTTTGATATTAAAGAGACGGATGAAAAAGTAATTTTAGATATTTTCAACAAAGCTTTAAATAAAAATTTCACACTTGAGCAGATCAATCAAGCACAAATTCTCCAAAAACTTAGTAATGATGAAGCGCTAGCAAATGCTTTAATGGTCAATGGCACTCCTACGATTTATCTTGATGATAAAAAAGACGATACAAAACGAAGTTATAGAAAATTTATAAAAGAGTCTAAATGAAAAAACTAATTATTGCAACCCGTGGAAGTAAACTTGCCCTTTGGCAGTCCGAACATGTTAAAGCGGAACTTGAAAAAGCACACCCAGGACTTGAAGTGGAGCTTTCTATCATGATGACCAAAGGTGATAAAATTTTAGACGTTGCTTTGGCAAAAATTGGCGGCAAAGGGCTTTTCACGAAAGAGCTTGAAGAGGCGATGCTTCGTGGTGAAGCGCACATTGCGGTACACAGTCTTAAAGATGTTCCGATGGAATTTCCCAAAGGGCTTAAACTAGGTGTTATTACCAAACGCGAAGATGTCCGTGATGCCATGCTTTCAGAAAAATACGCTTCGTTAGACGAACTGCCTCATGGTGCAGTCGTTGGAACAACGAGTTTGAGACGTCGCATGCAACTTTTGAAACTTCGTCCTGATTTTGTGATTAAAAACCTAAGAGGCAATGTCAATACACGGATTCGCAAGCTCAAAGAGGGCGAATTTGATGCGATTATTTTAGCGAGTGCGGGCATTAACCGTTTGGGACTTGCTAGTGAAGTGACACATTTTACGCCGATTTCAAAAGAGGTTATGATCCCCGCTTCTGGGCAAGCAGCACTTGGTATTGAAATTGTTTGTGATGCCGAAGTGGAGCGTTTGGTTTCGGTACTCAACGATGAAGATGCCATCATCGAAACACGCGTTGAGCGCGACTTTGTCACCATCCTTGAAGGTGGTTGTCAAGTGCCTATTGGTGTGAATGCAGAACTGCGTGGCGATGCTTTACATGTAAAAGCGATTATTGGACTTCCTGATGGCTCTGAAATGCTCAAAGAAGAGATAAGCACGACACGCGCAGAGTATGCAAGTGTGGGCAAAGCACTGGCACAAAAAGTCCTTGATCGAGGGGCAAAAGCCCTTTTGGAACGTGCGGAACATATTGCGCTGAATGAAATTTTTTAAAGGCTAAAAATGCAGAGAATCATTGAGCTTCTACGCCAAAACGATCTTTTACGTGTGATTGATGATGAACTTGATATTGACTTAGAAATCCCACATTTGGCTTATATTGAGGTCAAAAAAGAGGATTCAAAAGCACTTCTGTTCACTAAACCAGTGAGTAAAAGGCTAGGAAAAAGCTTTGATATGCCTGTGCTCATGAATGTGTTTGGTTCCCCCAAAGCAACGGAGCTTATTTTTAGCAAAAATCCTAATGTCGTAGCCAAGCAGATCGAAGCACTCATGCACATGAAACCACCCACGTCCTTTATGGATAAGATGGGAATGCTTGGCACCCTTTTTAATCTTAAAAATGCGCTTCCAAAACGACTCAAAGGCAAAGGTGTTTGTCAAAGCAAAGTGTATGAGGAGCCAAATCTTTATGATTTTCCGATTCTAACCACATGGTCAGAAGATGGCGGTCCTTTCATTACGATGGGGCAAGTCTACACACAAAGCTTGGATGGCACAAAGCAAAACTTAGGTATGTACCGTTTGCAAGTGTACGGTAAAAACCGCTTGGGCATGCATTGGCAGATTCACAAAGACAGCGCACATTTTTTCCATGAGTACCAAAAAGCGGGCAAAAAAATGCCTGTCAGCGTTGGCATTGGTGGTGATCCGCTTTATATTTGGTGCGGGCAAGCACCGATGCCGATTGGGATGTTTGAACTTTTACTGTATGGCTTCATTAAAGACAAAAATGCACGCCTTGTCAAATCGCTCACCAATCCAATTTACGTGCCTGAAGATGTGGACATTGTCATCGAGGGTTGGGTTGATCCAAGCCTTATGGAGATCGAAGGGCCTTTTGGTGATCATACGGGTTACTACACGCTTAAAGAGTCGTATCCTGTCATGGATGTGAGCTGCATTACATGTAAAGAAAAACCCGTTTATCAAGCCACGGTGGTGGGCAAGCCACCTTTGGAAGATAAATATATGGGCTGGGCGACGGAGCGTATCTTTTTACCGCTTTTGAAAACAACTGCACCGGATTTGATCGATTATAATATGCCTGAAAACGGCGTTTTCCATAACCTCATCTTGGCAAAAATGAATGTGCTCTACCCAGGACATGCAAAACAATTTATGCACGCATTTTGGGGTGTGGGACAGATGAGTTTTGTCAAACATGCCATTTTTGTCGATGAAAATGCCCCTGAACTGGAAGATTATGAACCTTTGAGTGATTATATCCTCAATCGTGTTAGCGCTAAACGCTTACTCATCAGTGAAGGCGTGTGCGACGCGCTTGATCATGCCTCTCCCAATGCGCTGTTTGGCGGAAAATTGGGCGTGGATTGTACGGGTGGTGTGATTGATGCTCCTTCAAAAACCATTTTGAGTGATCGTGACCTTCTGTTTAAAGTTACGACGTTGGTTCCTGAAGTCAGCGCACTTAAGCAATACAAAACGCAGACGAAAACGCCGATTACCGTTATGACCATCGATAAGAAGAGGGCGGGCAAAGAGGTGTATGAGGCACTCAAGCCTTTAAGTGAGCATATGAAACTTTTGATTGTGGTGGATCATGAAGGTAATAGTGTGGACAATGCGTATATGCTCATTTGGCGCGTGGTCAATAACATTGATGCGCTTCGTGATATTTTTGTGGAAGAAGAGTTCATCGGTATTGATGCAACGACTAAAAATGATCTGGACGGCTACACAAGAGAGTGGCCAAAAGACACCGACTGCGATCAAATTACGATCAAGCGCCTGATTGAGCTTGGTTTGGTTGAGAATAACCCAGCGTTTCTAAAACACTTTCATATCTAACCTCTTTTTTGATGTATACCATCTGTTTTTAACGTGAACAAATGGTATACATTTTTCTTTTTAAACCTCAAATGAATCTTAATGTATTGAAATATTTCATAAAATGTACTAAAATAGTTTATTCTGACTTGGGAGTAAGCGATGCAGACATCTTACAAGCCTTTAGTTGAGCGTTACGATATTCCTAGACCTACATTGATTGAGTGGCAGAAGAGGGCAGAGCAAAAAGATAACTGGCGTGTGAAGCACCTAGCGTATCTAAGAATGCAGTTAAGCGTTGAAAAAGAGACATATGGTGAGATTAAAAGCTATGCGCCATGTATTGAGGATCTTTTTCTTTTTAGTATCTATCTTTTCTTTCACAATACCACAGATTTTTTACCCAAAGAGACATTTTTAAAAGGACTTAGAGAGTTTTCTCTCGAAATTCGTAGTGGTGTTGAGTACCAACATGATTTTGCGGGACGAATTTGGTCGCTTCGTATGAGTGAAGAGTCAAGTAAAAAGATGGTAAATTACTACCGATTGTTTGATCTTCTCAAAAAATTTACAGCTGCACAGTACGCTCTTTTGTTTAGTGCTGTTTTAGAGTTTGTAACAGTAATGAAGCAAAAATATCAGATTGAGACAAAGAGCTTTTTAGAAGGAAAAACATGGCAAGAGCTTTATATGTACGATAAAGCGTTTGCACCTAAAGTCATCGAAGATTTTTTTATCAAAAAAGGGATTTTATAGATAATAAAAATTATTAATTACAATTAATTACAATTTAAGTAAGGGTGTATTAGAATTTCAGCACAAATTTAAAGGAGTATGAATGAAACAGTATGAGACATATAAATGTAGTAAATGTGGTAACGAGGTTGAAGTTCAAAATGTAGGTGGCGGAAAACTTACCTGTTGTGGTCAAGAGATGGAGTGCATCACCAAAGACCTCACAGCGGTAAATCTGATGAAAGCATTTGCAGGCGAATCACAAGCTCGTAATAAATACGACTTATTTGCAGACATCGCGTTAGAAGAAGGCTGGCACGCAGTTTCACGTCACTTTAGAGAAGCGGCTGAGAATGAAAAATGGCATGCACGTGCAGAGTTTAAAGCTTATCATAAGCTTGTAGATGGTGCTGAGACTGAAATTACACTCAAAAATCTTGATGCAGCGATGGAGGGTGAAAATTATGAGCATACAACAATGTACCCAGGTTTTGCAAAAATTGCAGAAGAAGAGGGTCATAAAGAGCTTGCACGTCTTTTTAATGCCATTGGTAAAGTAGAAGTTGAACATGAACGTGAATACAAAGCTCTTCAAGATGCAATGAAAGAAGATGGTTTCTTTGCAGATGCAGAAGAAGAAATTTGGGTCTGTGAAGTATGTGGACATATTCATAGAGGCAAAAAGGCACCCAATGCATGTCCATTATGTAAAGCGGGTAAAGAGTACTTTAAAAGACAATCTTTAGGCATCTAGGCATCTAAGTTAAAAAAACAATGGCAGAAATATTGCTTACTTTTGTTATGCGAGAATATTTCTGCTGTTGTGCATAATAGTATATTTATTGTTTCAAAATCTCTCAATATTACCTTGTCTTCATTTATCAGTAAAAGCTCAAAACCTCTTATATAAGGGGAGTTTTTATTTTTTAACTCCATAGAAGCTATTTTCATGCTACGAACTTAATGTAATATTTGTTATATTAGAATTTGATAATTAACTATGAAAATTTAAGTTTTCAATAATTAATAAATAAAAGAAGTTACCATATTTTCGGCTCCCATACAAGGAGGCTTCATTCAAAGGCTTTTTAAGTACACCTTTATTTTTTGTGCGTTAGCATGAACAAAGATGCAGAAATTGGTTTTTTGTCAAGTGTTTTTTTGGCTTTACTGGTATAGCACTTTGATGAATGAATGATGCCAATTAAGCAAGTATTTAATTAATAATTAGAAATAACAAAAAATTTATTTTAAGGAAAGTATCTCATGTTAAGTTTCTTTCGCTCATCAACCGAATCATCGCATCAATCTAGCAGTTCATCGTCAAGTGGACTACCCAATCAAGCTATTTTAACTTTAACGCTTCAAGAAAAAACGATGACAACCGCTCTTGAAAAGCTTCCTTTTAATCCAAAAATTGTTTTAGGGTTTGTTTCCCCTGCTCTTGATTTTAGTGCTATCTCTTCAAAAATTAAACAGCTGCTTCCTAACGATACAACATTAATTCTTTCAACGACTGCAGGTGAATTATGCAGTTTGGATCGCTCTAATCCCCTTCCTTCCCTTTATTCTTCTGCCAATGCTGGCGAAGGCGATAATATTGTTTTGATGCTCTTTTCTCCTGATATGGTGAGCGATATTTATGTGGCTTCAATTCCGCTCAAAAGCGAAGATATGGCAACCAGTAAAAAAACAGCGGCTGAACGTTCCGCTTTGATTGCTGAAGAGGTTAAAAAAGTGCGTGTTCCTTTTAAAATGCGCTCAGATGATACCCTTGGATATACACTTATTGACGGATTGAGCGCAAGTGAGAGCTTTTTTATGGAAGCGGTCTATCATATAGGGAAATTCCCCTGTTTGCTGATAGGAGGTAGTGCTGGTGGTAAATTAGATTTTCAAAACACTTATATTTATGATGGAACTCGTACACTTCGCCATCATGCGGTTATTACGTTTATAAAGCTTGCTCCAAAATACCGTTTTGGTGTCTTTAAAAGTCAAAATTTTAGACCAACGGCCACGGTATTTACTGTTTTGGCAGCCAACCCTATCACTCGCACGGTCACAGCATTTTTGGATCGTAAAACCAATGTAAATGTCAGTGTGATAGAAGCGTTAACCAGCCATTTTCATTGCTCTGCCAGTGAACTCAACTTTAAACTTGCAAATTATACTTTTGGTATTGCCATTGATGGAGAGATTTATATTCGCTCCATTGCTTCTATTGATATTGCAAACGATACGATTCATTTTTATTGTGATATTGAAGCGGGTGAAGAGCTTGTTTTACTAGAAAAAACTGACTTTGTGCAGACAACAAGCCATGATTTTGCTGATTTTAGCCGCAATAAGCCTAAGGCAATTGGTGCGATCTTTAATGATTGTATTCTAAGACGTCTCTGTAATGCCGAGGTACTTAATCGATTGGATACCTTTAAAGAGATTCCTGTCGTAGGTTTTTCAACCTTTGGTGAGCTCCTTGGCGTCAATATCAACCAAACATTAACCGCAATCTTTTTCTATCAGGTTGATGGAGGTAATTTTGAAGATGACTACATTGATAATTTTGTTCAAAAATACGCAGGATTTAAAAGTTATTTTTTACTACGAAAAATCAATCGCCAAACGATCATCAATAACCTTAACAAAGCAATGCTTGAGCAGATGAAACAAAGCATGCCGTTACTTCGAACCATTGGTAGTACATTGCAAGATGCTGTAACGGCCATTGATGCGATAGAATCACAACTGGGACAGGTCAAAGGTGAATTTAACCTCTTCTCATCCAGTATGGAGCAAGGAAGCTCGGACAATGCAAGTCTTTCTATTGAGGTTGATAATCTTACGAATAATGTCCGCGATATTCGCGTTGTCTTAAGCGTTATTGCAGACATTGCAGACCAAACCAATCTTTTAGCCCTTAATGCAGCCATAGAAGCGGCACGGGCAGGAGAACATGGACGCGGTTTTGCTGTTGTTGCAGATGAAGTGCGCAAATTGGCAGAGCGTACCCAAAAAAGCCTCTCAGAGACCAATGTATCGGTAAGTACGATCATTCAGGCGGTGGAAAGTATTAGTAAAACGATGGGTAGTGTAAGCAGTGGGCTTTTAGCCGTTTCTTCCAAAAGCAATGCACTCTCTTCAGATATGGAAAATCTGGCCGAGAAGAGTCAGCTCATCTCTGGTGAATTAAAGTCTCAATCCAAATTGACTGAAGAGCTCAATAATGAGCTTAGCAAACTGGGTGTTTATGAAAAAACACTCGATATTTTAAATCACTAAACGACTCCATTCTAAGGGCATTGTAAAATGCCCTCTTTCTTTACATGTAAAGCTTTTAACTGAATTGACGTATAGCACTAGCACTCAAAAGATCTAGGGGTGTGCCACGCTCTTCTAAGTGTTTTAAGAGAAGTTTTTTACGATCGGCTGGAAGGTTTTGCCCCATTTTGAGTTTACATGAAATACTCTTTGGTATCAGTTTTAAGATCATGATCTCTTCAATGCGCTTTTTGTACATAGAATTTTCAGCAGTAATGGTTTCATACCTTTTTTCAGGTTGGAGCTTTTCCATTAAAGCGTTTAGTGCACTGGCTTTGTGTTCATTACTTTCAATGATCGTGATGACTCCTTGCATGATGATGCTCGCATAAAGCTGTGATGCAGGACATGCCGAAGTTGTTTCACTAAAGTATGATGGAAGTAACGAATAGGGCTTGACAATACTCAATGAAGCATTGGGATTTTGCGCTATTAGTTCTACTTTTTTGCCCTCTTTTGCTCCATGAAATGCTATACCCTCTTCCCACCAAACAAAATTAAGCGGTATTCCGTATGGAACATTATTGTCAATCAGCGAGAGGGTTCCGTATTCACATTCACTCAGTAAAGTATGAATTATCTCTTTATCGGTAATTTCAAATTCATTTCGTCGCATGGCTTTTTTCCTCAATTAGTCGGGTGTATTTTTCTTGTAGTTCGATGTATTTGCTCAAAAGTTTATGAAATTTGACCTCATAGTCTATTGTTTCATTTTTGTCTGGCTTAGTTGTTGCCTCATTTTGAATGGTAGTGTTACTTGGGAGTGTTTCATCGATGATAAACTCTATCTCTTCGTTATGAACACTTTTTTTGATCGTTTTGAGTGTTTTGGCATTGACGAGTTTGAGAACAGCAAAGGTACTCATTTTATGCTTGATAGCGTATTGTTGGGCGGTTATGAGGTTTTGCTCTACCATATTTTTCCTTTTACATGTAAAAACATTACGCGCTATTTTAATCAATTAGTCTGAAAGAAAAGCAAATTATCTTTACATGTAAAGATTTTTACATGGGTTGAAGCAAGGATAAAGTATAATAACTTTACATATCGTTACAAAACTCTCAACGATTTTTCTCCAATGACATTTAATATAGCAAGAAGGACATAACATGGGTGGATTACTTAACAATAGCGTTAAAATGGAAAAAGGTTATAAACTAGCAGCACTTTCAACACAGCAAAAACATACGGTTCCCTATATTGGAAAACAAACAAATGTAGGTGAAGTGAACTCTGATAAAGCAAAAATGAGTGATGCTCGTAAAGCGCAAGCCAAAGCTAAAGCCAAACAAGCTAAAAAAGATCGAAAAAGAAATAAGTAACAATGTGCAGGGATTGTTTCCCTGCAAAGTATTTTAGAACGCGTATTTGAGATTAAGCCCTAACGTTTTGTAGTCATAATCAGGAATATTGCTTGCATTCATGTTATAGCTTTTATACTCCACTGCCGCAGAAATAGCCCTTGTAATAGGATAATCAACCCCTAACCCGTAACCTAAACCATAGCCAGCGTTACCATCAACAGACTGAAGTTTTGCACCAACGATACCATAAGCGTTCAGTTTTTCCCAGACATTGTAGCCGAGTTTAAAATCTGTACCAGCGCCATACATTGAGCCATCACTTAGATTGGCATATTCGCCATTAAAAGCAACACCAAAAAGCACTTTATTGTCTAATGTTTTTGTAATGCCATAACCGATATCGTAAGCAGCCTTGTGCTCTCCATCGATACTTGCATGGGAGATGCCACCATGAACATCTTCAACATAATCTCTTGCGTAAGCATTCATTCCAAGCACTGCTGCTACTGAAATGAGACATACCATTTTTTTCATCACACGTGTCCTTAAAGCATTTACCTATCCGAAAAACGGACTTTAACGTGAAAGTATCAAGCGTCATCACGTTTTGAAGAGCGTTGCTCTTATATCAGCTCCATAGAGGAGAACCTTAATCCGAGTAACTAAAAAGCAAATAGTGTGCCGATTTTGAGAAATGTGTGGAGCGTTGAAGGAAATAAAAAGGCTGTATGGGTATTACAGCCTTTTTACATGTAAAGATTAAATTGTACCTTTTTCATACCATTTACGGAGCCATCGATCCATCGGATACATAAATTTGTAGATGGCAGGAACAACCAGCAACGTTAAAACAGTCGAGCTTAAAAGTCCGCCAATGATAGCAAGTGCCATTGGAGCATTCGCTTCGTGCCCTGCTCCACTGCCAAAGGCTAATGGCATCATCGCGCCTATCATCGCAAAGGTGGTCATTAAAATAGGTCTTAAACGTTTTTCACCCGCTTCAAGGAGTGCAGCATCAATTTCTTTGCCCTCTTTGACCGCACGGTTGGCAAAGTCAACGACCAAAATGGCATTCTTTCCGACCATTCCTAAGAGCAAGATAATACCGATCATAACAAAAAGACTGAACGTATACCCGCTTAAATAAAGCGCCACCATAATACCCGTTAGCGAAAGCGGCATCGAAATCATGATGATAAAAGGCTGAATCAGTGACTCATAAAGCGCGGCCAAAATCAAGTAGATCAAAATAACTGCCAAAAGAACCGCTGCACCAAAGGCTTTGGCGGTGTCGTTCATATTTTCAACGTCACCTGTAAAACGGTAATGATACCCTTCTGGTAAAATTTCTTTCATTTTGTCATTGACTTGGACGACCACTTTATCAAGGGATGTGCCAACGATGTTAGCCGTCACTAGGATTTTTCGCTCACGATCAAAACGGTTGATGGACGCTGTTCCTAAATTGTTTTCAAAAGCAATCAAACCTTCCAGTGCGACAAAATCGCCATTGGCATTTCGAACTTGCAGTTTTTTCATATCTTCCAACGAGGCTCTAAAATCATCTCTATAACGGATCGTAATGTCAAATTGTTTGCCATTGTCTTCGTAGTAGGAGATAGCACTATCACTAGAGTACGCAGAACCTAAAACGGCGGCGATCTCTTTAACACTCACCCCTACTCTTTGCGCATTTTCACGAAGAATGGTGATTTTCATCTCAGGTTTACCACTCTCATAGTCTCTATCCACATCCACAATACCTGGTGTTGCTTTTAAGAACTCCATGAGTTTCATAGACGTTTGATCTAAAGTATCAAATTGATCCCCCGTGATAACCACTTGCAAAGGTGCGGTTGTATCACCCGTGTCAAAATCATCCACTTTTTCAACAGAAACAGTCAACCCTTCCATCCCTTTCATCTTTTCGCGGTACTGTTGAATCAAGGTAAGTTGGGAAACTGTTCGCTCTTTAACAGGTTTTAACTTAACGTAAATACGTGCTTTATGAAGACTTTTGGCAGAATCATAGCCGATTGAAATGATGGAATAAGCAATCGATGGATCACCTTTGAGCATCTCATCAACAGGAATGACCTTTTGTTTCATGGTTTCAAGATTGATGCCGACGGGTCCTTTGATGGTAACTTGAAATTCACTGTTGTCTTGCATCGGAAGGAAATCCATACCAACTTTAAGGGTCAATGAAGCAAATAAAAGTGCAAAAGTCACCAAAACGGTGATGGTTTTAAAGCGAATCAGCGGCTTTAAAATGCTCACATACGCTCTATCAACCGCTTTTAAAATGGGCTCGGTTGCGTAGTAGAACTTGCTCTCTTTGGCACTGAGAAGACGCGCTCCAATGGATGGAACAAACATAACCGCCACAAGGTACGAAATGACAATACCTGAAGCTACTGTCATCGCAAAGGAATTAAAGAACATACCTACGATACCGTCCATAAAGGCAACGGGAACAAAGACGGCTAAGAGAACCGAAGAGATCGCCAAAATGGAGAATGCGACCTCTTTAATTCCTTCAAAGGAAGCTTTAAAAGGTCTCATGCCCTCTTCCATCTTTTTCATAATATTTTCGATGACCACGATCGCATCATCAATGAAAATACCAATGGCAAGGGTCAGACCAATGAGCGTTAGGCGGTTAAGGTCGTACCCAAGCGCATTCATAATCGCAAACGTACCAATAACCGACGTTGGAATAGCAAGAGCGGAAACAATCGTTGCCGTTACATTACGCAAAAAGGCAAAAACGATAACAATCGATAAAAAAGCACCAAAGATAAGATCAAAGCGAACATTGTCAATGTTAATCATGATCTTTTCAGACTGGTCTTGCAAGATTTTAATCTCGTTGTTTTTACCCGCAAGCAGCTGCATATCGGGCAAGATTTTTTTAACACCTTTGATGATGTTCAGAACATTTTCACCCGCAATCTTTTTGACTTCGAGCGTAACACCTCTTTGACCGTTATACGATGAAAAACTCTTAGGATCACTGAGCCCATCCACGACGGTTGCGACGTCTTTAAGGCGCACACCTGGTTTGACGAGGAGGTCTTTGATTTCATCGATATTGGCAGCATCGCCTTCGGCTTTGATGACGATCTCTTGCTTTTGATCGATCATCTTTCCCGCACCTTGTTTGATGTTTTGTTTCGAGATGATTCCGCTGAGATCCGAGGCGCTGAGGTTGTATTTGTTCAGTAAAAACGGATCGATAAAAATGCGAATTTCGCGCTCTTGAAAACCAATAATATTGACCTCGCCCACCCCTTTAACCCGTTGCAATTTAGGTTTGAGTTTTTCATCGGCAAGACGCATCAACGCAATGTCATTTTTGCCATCACTGGCGACGAAAAGCTTAATCACCCCTCCTGATGCGCCGAGTTTTTTCACCACAGGTTTATCCACTTCAACAGGAAGGTTCAGTGCGCCTATTTTATCGCGTACGTCATTGGTTGCAACATCAATATTTTTATTGAGTTTAAATTGAATGACCACCGAACTAAATCCTTCATAGCTGGTTGACATCAGTTTATCAATGCCGTCCACGCCAGAAACCGCTTCTTCGATCTTATCGGTCACTTTGGACTCTACGGTGGAGGGATCAGCACCATTGTAGTTTGTTTGAACCGTAACGACAGGAAAGTCAACATTGGGGTAGAGATTGATTGGCATGGTGTTATAAGACATCAAACCAAAAACAATAAATACTAAAACGCCCATTAGGGTCGTAATGGGACGATTGATGGCTATTTGATACATCGGTTAGTCCACACTGATCATGCCGTTGCCAAAAAGACCTGGCATGAGATCGACGGCTTTCACTTCGGCTTGCATTTCACGTGTACTTGGCAAAATGGTTGGGTAGATTTTACTGATCACACCTTCATATTTTTTATCGCTTCCATCGACTTTATAGACAAATTTTTGCCCTACTTTAACCGTAGTCCAGTATTTTTCATCCATTTTAAGCACAAGCTTGACATCGTGAGTGCTCTCAACGGTTAAAAGCTTGGTTTGTGAACCTAGAACGATATTGCCAAGTTCTGTCATTTTCTTTGTAACGATTAAATCATACGGTGCGCGAAGTTCTGTTTTTTTGAAGATAATCTCTTTGTTTTGAGCATTTAAAAGCTGAATATCTTTATCGTAGAGGTAGTTTTCCATCTTCTCCTTGTCGATGACATCAGAGATTTTGGCATAACGATCATAGATTTTAACCGAATGTTCTGCATTTTTGCGTGCCATTTCATACTCATTTTTCTCTTGTGCATTGCTTAATGCAAGCAGCAAATCGCCTTTTTTGACACGGTCGCCAACGTTTACATGTAAAGCGCCAACAACGCCTGAAATGGAAAGACCAAGTTCGGAGCTTTTTTCGCTGACAACATCAAAGGTTGCGTAAACTTCCCCTGCGACAAGGGCTTGAAATAGAAACAGTGTGGTGATGAATATTTTTTTCATTGGATGGCTCCTTTTATCTCTTTACCCATTTCGTAGAGTAAGACGGCTTTTTGGTATTCCACTTCATTTAAAGCGGTTTGAAGTTGTGAGCGTGCATTAAATTTATCGCTTAGTGCGTCAAGATAGGTGACGTTGTTCACAATACCTTGTTGAAATTTCTTTTTAACCAGCTCATACGTCATCTCAGATGCGCTAAGTCTTGCTTTGGCCGCTTCTATTTTTGCAAGGGCTGTTGTGTAGCTGTTTTGAGCACTTTTAAAACTGGCTCTAGCTTTGTCTTTTTCGTAGGCTAAGTCACTGTTTTTGGAAAGATACATCTTTTGTGCGGCTTGGTAACTGGCTGAAGTGGAACCAAAGTCAAAGATTTTCCACTGCATAGAAAGTTGCACGGTATTTTGGTGGTCTGCATCTGTTTCCCATGCAGGGTTTGCATAGTCGTATTTGAAACGTGAATAGGTGTCTTCTATTTTAATGGTTGGTAAATGTGGTGATTTTGCTGCTTCTGCTTCTGCTTTAGCACTTTGAACGCTCTGCTCTAACGCTAAAATATCAAAGCGTGTTGCGTCATTTACTTTGCTTTCTTGAAATGCTATGGTTGAACCTGGCTCAACACGTACCTCTTTCCCTGTCATATATTCTAGGGTGTTTGAAATGTTGTTGAGGGTATTGTCTAGGGTTAAAAGGTCGACTTTGGTTTGCTCAATCGTTGAGATGATCTTTTGCAACTCATCAGCGGTTGCACTCCCAACAGAGAGAAATTTTTCAAGTCGGTAGCGTTCTGCCTCAAGTTGTTCCATTTTTTGAAGCGTTGCTTCTTTACTTGCAAGGGTGCTGATGTAATTGTAATAGTAGTAGATAACGTTTAAAGAGGTATTGTTTTGTACCGACGCGAGCGAAAATGTGGCAGATTTTACAAGGGCTTGTTGTTGGTCAAACAACGCTTCACGTTTTCCGCCATCGTAAATGGTAAATGAGACTATGGCAGACCCTGTGCGACTCTTTTCGGGGTACAGCATACTCTCCTCTTGGTTATAGGTTTGGTTTGCACCAAAACTGAGACTGGGTAGATACCCACTTTTCGTGGCGTACTCTTTTTCTTTTGCCGCTTCAAGCTCATAGCGTGAGGCTTCCACATGTTTATTGGCTTCGGCAAGACTGAGAAGTTCAGGTAAGTTCCCTGCAAAAGCAAACAATGGGAAGAGGCATAAAAGTGTTAATTTTTGCATGGTTCTTTCCTTGTGTATTGATCGAGTAAAAAGGTAATGTATTTGGTTAGGCGCGATTGTGTCTGTTCGAAATTAAGATTGTTCATCTTGGCTTGAATAACAGTTCCTTCCATAAAAATAATAATCGTATTGGTGAGTATATCAACATCGTGTACTTCAAGTTCACCTTTGGCAATACCTTGATGGATGCATTGGAAGATAATGTCATAATCTCTTTGGCAAATGGTTGCAAAATAATTGGTATAAAGCCCCGTTTTGTCAATCAGCATGGTACTAAGAAAGTTTTGGTAGAGAATCAAAAGTTCTTCTTTATCGTGCTCTTCTTTACATTCACTAAAATTAAACAGTTCTACGATTTTTTCTGTGGCACTCATTGTTTCTGTAATACGTGCATGAAAGACCTCTTGGTGACGTGCTGCTAACATGTCCCAAATCGTAAGGATAATCTCTTCTTTATTTTTAAAATAGAGATAAATCGTTCCTTTCGCAACGCCAGCACTTTTTGCTATTTCATCCATACTCGTTTGAGCAATACCTTTTTGGGCAAAAAATGGTATTGAAGCACGAGCAATGTCAAAGCGTTTCTCTTCTTTATCAATAAGACGAGCCATGTACTTCCTTTTTAAATGACTGACGGTCATTCATTTTTTGAAATAGTACATTTTTTAAGTAAATTTGTCAATGAAATATCAAGCCAAATGTTAAAATGGCTTGATAATGGTAAGAAGTATAATCAAGGAAGTGGTGATTTCAGGGATAACTCTAAAAAGCTTAAAAAATCGTATCTTGTTTGAAGCATCTTCATTGGTTAATTGGATAATATATTTTTTACATGTAAAGTGATAGCCCACCATACAGGCCACCAATGCGAGCTTAAGATGTAACCACCCTCCACTTTGGAGTAAGCTTGGATTGAGATAAAGTAAGATAAGTCCAAATGTGATCGAAAAGATCATAGCAATGGTTCCAACTTTATAAAGACTGGTTTCTTGCAACGCGATGACCGCTTGAGCATCACGTGGTGCATTGATGTGATAGACAAAGAGTTTAGGCAGATATACAAGCATAATCATCCATGTCGCAATGGAGATAACGTGAAATGCGAGTACAACGCTGTAGGTGTTCATTTTGGTTCCTTATTAAGCAGGGTTAATGCTCGTTAGTATATAATCTGCCCAGAAATTTCCAGTGACATTTTACGACTCAAGGGATGACATTTTGCGACTAGGTATTCAAAAGCAAGCCCCTGCGGAAGCATTTTTATTTATTCTCACATTTTTAACCAAACATTATGGGTTTGATGCAAGCTCTTTTATAAACGCACGCAATATCAGCATGCAAGCATTGCACATAAAGGGTACTAAAATCAATGCAGCGTATATCAATGAACTGATTGAAGAGGCCATCGTCTATGCTGGTGATTCTAGTGTATTGTTTAAATTGTCCGAGTCTGTCAATCCCAACAAGCTTGGCGTTTTGGGGTATTTGATGCTGCATTCTGGTAATGTTGAAGAAGCGATCATCAAGCTGTGCCGTTACTATCCACTGATTGGCAAAACACTCAAGCCCTTTTTTGTGGCTGAAAATGACATGTATAAATTGACACTGCTGATTCATAGAGAAGGCAAAATGGAGCATCTTGAAAAATACAGTGCTGAGATTCACTTAAGTGCACTTCTTCATCTCATTAATAAAATTATTCCAACGCAAATTTACCCGATCCAAACGACATTTAGGCACACTAAACCTTTACATGTAAAAGCGTATCAGAAAATATTTGGCGAAAATATTCTCTTTGATGAGGTGGAAAACGCCCTTTTCTTCGACAAAACGCAACTGGCAATGCAAACAAGCTATGACAATCCGTATCTGCTCAGTGTCTTTGAAAAAGAGGCAGAGCAAAGCTTGGGCATGAGTGTGCATGGAAGCCTTAAAGAACAGGTTTTAGGCTGTATACTCATTGCTACGGGTGAGTTAGATGTCTCCTTGGAAAGTGTGGCTCAAAAAGTGGGCATGCACCCACGAACCCTTCAAAAAAAGCTTAAAGAAGAAGGGGTAAGTTTTGTGACACTCTTGGGTGAAGTACGCCAAAAATTAGCAACGCATTATCTGCAAAAAGGTCTGACGACTCCCACGATTGCTTCCTATTTAGGCTACGCCGAACCAAGTCCCTTTTTACGGGCATTTAAGAAGTGGTATGGCGTGAGTCCAAAGGTGTGGTTGGGTTTACATGTAAAGAGTTAAACGTTTACATGTAACTCTTTTTAAGCCTCTTTTCCAGTAATTCTGTTAAAACTTTTTGATACGTTTCAATAGGATAGGCGCCGTTCATGATCAGTTCGTTATTGAAGATCATTGTGGGAACTGCAGATATGTTTTGTTTATGCCAATACTCTTCTGCCTCTTGCACTTTCATTCTCGCACTTTCATCATCCAGTTTTGCCAAAAAGAGATCTTTGTCTAATCCAATGCTTTGTACAAGCTCTCCTAACGTATGGCGGTTTGATATATCTTTTTTCTCTGTAAAATGAGCGCTAAAGAGTCGCATTTTAAGTTCCGTTTGCTTTCCAAATTCTTTTGCAACATCGAGCAAGATGTGAGCATTGCGCGTATTGACCGTCTTCATTCCATCATAGTAATTAAACGTAAACCCTAGTTCCGCTCCATTTTTTGTGATAGTTGCTTGAGTAGATTTCACTTGTTCTACGCTCATCGTGTATTTATGCGCCAAATAGGAAACGGCATCTTCGCCATCAAGCGACATCGTTGGATTGAGCTCAAAGGGATTCCACACAAGTTCAAACTTATCTTCCACACCGAGTTCTTTCATGGCGTGCTCTAAACGTTTATAACCGATGATACACCAAGGACAAACGACGTCAGAGATGATGTCAATTCTGATTTTATTGGAGAGTGTCATGTTAAACTCCTAAAGTACGGTACGATTTTCTCTGCTTATTCTATACGAATTATCGCAACAAAAAATTAATCGTTCAATAGAATGACTCCACATTTAAAATCCTGAACCATTTTGTTCATGAAATAATCAGATAAGAAGAAGCTGCTTTATTATCTATTGAGCAATAAGGTCGACGATCTCATCATAATGGAGTTTAAAATGGCGAGGATAATCAACAATCATCTCTTCCAATGTAATGTGCTCATTTAAAGCGCTTATCCATTGATGTTGCAATTTTGAGCGGTCAACATTTTGGATGACATGTGCGACATGCATGGTTGTATATTTGAGTAAATGAATTAAATCATCCCACTCGTAGTTGTTGTAATTTTGAATTTTTATCCATATGTCATTCACGCCAAGATTGGCATAATCAGGGAAGATTAAAGGGCTTTTTTGATACTGCAAATGGATGATTCTGTGGGTGTTGTTGGATGCTGAATCGCACAGATGACCTACAATTTGTCTGATGGTTCTATTTTGCGAATTTGTTTTTGTTGCTACCTTGTTAATATCTACATTTTTTAAGATAGTGTCTAATTTCCCAAGTAGTTTTCGTATGTCATTACTGACATTTTCTAACAGTTCCATTGTGCCCTCCTTCACTGATTATAGTTGTGTCTGTTATTATATAGTACGCAGTCTGAATTTGCATAAAGAGAATCAGGGCTAAACTTTTGATTTTAGCAAGCGGAGAATGGCTTTACATGTAAAAGGTTTTGAATGATTTTATTTTAGAGTAAAGAGATGGATGGGGTGAAGGGATTCGAACCCCTGAATGCTGGTACCAGAAACCAGAGCCTTACCGCTTGGCGACACCCCAAGATAATGTTAAGTTATAGAGTGAGCAATGAGTTATCTAAAAACTTTTCGAGCGAAATTTTATCTTTACTTAGATTAATGCAAATTGAAAGTGTTCGATAAGCATTATCACTAAAAACATGTCAATACTTTTGAACAAAAATTAAAAAACGGTGGTGAGCTCCTTTGGATAAAAAGAGCCTGCCACCTAAAATCTTTTTAGCGTATTAAATTCTCTCTTGCCACTTCGACCAATTCATCGCCTTTGCCGTTAATAATCGCTCTTAACATGTAAATGCTGAACCCTTTTGCATTTTCAAAAGAGATTTTTGGTGGCATGGTTAACTCTTGTTTTGCGGTGGTGACATCTAACAGTGCCGCTCCATCAAAAGCAAGGAACTCTATGACACTTTTTTCTAACTCCTCAGGTTTTTCAACTCTGAAGCTTTTGATGCCAACGGCTTTGGCAATGGCTGAAAAGTCTGGGTTGGTTAATTCGGTATTGTCCGATAGATAGCCGCCCGCTTTCATCTCGATGGCGACAAAGCCTAAGGAGCTATTGTTATAAATCACGATTTTGGCTTTGATGGTGTGCTGAACCAGTGTGAGCAGATCGCCCATGAGCATTGCAAAACCGCCATCACCACATAGAGCAATGACTTCTTTATCAGGAGCGCTTACTTTTGCGCCGATGGCTTGTGGAAGGGCACTGGCCATCGAACCGTGATTGAACGAGCCGATGAGTTTTCGCTTTCCATTCATATTTAAGTAACGTGCTGCCCAGACGGTGGGTGTGCCGACATCGCAGGTAAAGATCGCATCTTCACTGGCGTATTTATCGATCAGCTTGGTTAAGTATTGCGGATGAATTAAGCCTTCTTTACTGGTTCCACTGGCGAGTTTATCAAAGGTTTCAACCGTTGATTGGTAGTGTTTTAGGGCACTTTTTAAAAAGGTGTCATTCTCTTTTTGTTTGATCTTAGGCATTAAGAGTTCTAGACTCGATTTTACATCGCCCACGATGCCTAAGCTGATTTGGGTGTGTCTTCCGAGTGCTTCAGGTTTGATGTCGATTTGTACGATTTTAGCCTTTTGAGGGTAAAACGCTTTGTACGGAAACGCTGAGCCTAAAATGAGCAAGACATCGGAGTTTTCCATCGCATAGTACCCCGATTCATAGCCGATGAGTCCTGTCATGCCAACACTGTTGGGGTTATTTCCCTCCATCGACTCTTTGCCTCCAAGCGCATGGACAACGGGCGCATGAAGCCGTTTGGCAAGTTCAACCACGTCATCATGTGCATCACTGCACCCTGCCCCACACAAAAATGTTATATTTTTATTCTCATTTAAAATTGTTGCAAGCTCATTGATGTCCTCCACGCATGGCAACACCTTTGGCAAATGCGGTTCGCTCCACAGATACTTGGCATCTTTGGGCATCGGACGGAGTAAAAGATCACCCGGTATAACGATGACACTCACCCCTTTTTTCAAGATGGCTTGCCTGATGGCAGTCTCTAAAATATGCGGCATCTGATCAGGATTGGTAACTAATTCACAATAAACACTGCACTCTTTAAACAAATTTTCGGGATGCGTCTCTTGAAAATAATTACTTCCGATCTCACTCGAAGGAATGTGCGAAGCAATCGCCAAAACAGGAACCCCTGTTCGGTGGCAATCAAACAGACCGTTAATCAAATGCAGATTTCCAGGTCCTGAGGAGCCTGCGCAAACGGCCAATTTTCCGCTGATTTTTGCATCGGCACCTGCCGCAAACGCAGCGGTCTCTTCATGCCGTGTTCCCATCCACTCAATTTTTCCCAATTTTTGCAAACTATCACTTAATCCATTGAGCGAATCACCTGTAATTCCCCATATACGTTTGATGCCTACCTCGGCTAAAAGCTTCGCAAAGTACATCGCAATGTTGTCATTCATGAAAAATCCTTTCTATCTTTTGACATAGTTACATTGTAATCCTTTTATGCTTGATGGGAATAAAATATTGAGGGTGATTGTAGAAAATAAGGATGTGGGAAGAAGGCGTTATGTCTTTACATGTAAAGATTTTAAAGTCGCTCAATCTTTACATGTAAAATGTTGAATATCTACTCTTGAGCTTTACGTTTTGCCCTATTTCGCACTGTTTTAAAGATGCCATAGAGCGTAATCATAATCCAAAAAACTTCAATCAAAAATGACCCTAAATTAAAATGAACCATAAGAGAGATAATGAGCGCAATCGCGCCTATAAGATTGAGAAGCTGGTACTGTAATGCATGAATATCATACGCTTCAAGTTGCAATAAAAAATAAGCCAAAACGATGCAAATCATTCCTGCAAAGCCAAGCCATTGGAAAAAATCCATTTCGATTGATGTCATCGGTGTAAAAGTCCTTTGTCATAAATGTGTAAACGTGATGCGGGCGATAGGTTACTCATACCTATGTCCGTTGTATTCGAGCCAACCATCGGCATGGTGATGATGTGGGTCATGGTGTGTCCAATGCACAACTCCGCCTTTGGCGTTCATTTCATATTCGCCGCAAAATTTAATGAAAGCACCTTCTGTGAGTGAAGCTATTTTAGGTGCAATATCAATATTGTGCGCAATAAGCAATGTTTTGCCCGATGCCAATTTGACGATAAACCGTTGATGACGACTGCCTGTCATGTCATCGCTTAAGAGTTTTGTTACATTTCCCGAATCGCACATAACTGAGCCAGCAAATATCTCGAGGCTCATCAGTAGTAGCAATACTATTTTTTTCATTTTAAACTTCCATTTTTTTATTAAATCTTACATGTAAAGCGGCAATCAATCAAAATTTTTAATCAGCATCTTCGCTTCATCAACGGAGAGAAAACGCCACTGCCCTATTTCAAGGTCGAGTTGAAAACTGCCAATGCTAACACGTTTTAGCTCTAAAACCTTTAAAGGTGTACCAAATTTTGAATCTTTAAGCGCGCCAAAAAGCCTTCGGATATGCCTATTCTTACCCTCGTCGATTTTGACCCTAAGTTTTGTTTTAGCGCCACCCGTGCCTACTTTTTCGACTTCAAGTGCTTTGAGCAGTCCATGTGGGCTTTGCACTCCTTTTAACGCCTCTGCGATATGCTCGTCGCTCACATGACCTCTGACCCAAATCTCATAGACCTTGATACAGTTTTGAGGTGTGGTCAATGCATGGTTGATTTTGCTGTTGGTCGTAAAGAGTAAAAGCCCCTTCGATTCCAGATCAAGCCGTCCAATCGGCATCCAACCCTCGCTAAACGCCCACTTAGGCAAAAGATCATAAACAGTTTTGCGCCCCAGATCATCCGAGCGCGTGACCAGATAACCTTTGGGTTTATTGAGGGCCAACAGCTCTTTTGAATCGTGTGGTGTTTCATTCATACAGAGGATTCCTTGAAGTTTTTGAACATCTTTAACAAAACATTATATAAACAATAGCCTGAAATAGCCATCTAAAGTTGCCCTCCACTAAGATCAAACTAGCTGAAATTTTAAACGTTAGATTTTTAGGTAATCTTATTATAATTTTATTTGACTATAGTGAGAGAAATGTTTATACACGCTGCTTAAATGGAGAGAAACATGAATAGCCCAAAAATACCACTATCGGTCTTAGACTTAATTCCCGTAGGAGAAGGCTTCACCATAGCACAAGCTATCGAAAACAGCACCAAACTCGCCCAAGGGGTTGAAGCGTTTGGATATACGCGTTATTGGGTAGCAGAACATCACAATTTTAGCGGAATTGCCAGTGCCGCAACATCGGTTATTTTAAGTTATATTGGCTCACAAACGCACACGATTAGAATAGGTTCAGGGGGAATTATGCTCCCCAACCATGCACCACTCGTCATCGCTGAGCAATTTGGAACCTTAGAGTCTTTGTATCCACATAGAATCGACTTGGGTTTAGGAAGAGCTCCGGGAACGGACAGACAGACCATGCTAGCGCTCAGACGCAATACTAACAGTGACGGCTCAGACTTTCCTATGATGCTCGAACAGTTACAATACTTTTTATCCAATCGTGCGGGTACTAAAGGCATCAAAGCCGTTCCGGGTTATGGACTCGACATTCCCATCTGGTTACTGGGCTCAAGTACGTTTAGCGCGCAATTAGCGGCAGAAAAAGGACTCCCGTTTGCGTTTGCCTCCCACTTTGCGCCCGATGACATGGAAGATGCCATAAGACTCTATCGTGCCAATTTTAAGCCCTCTGCTCAATTAAAAGAGCCTTATATGATCATTTGTATCAATGTCATCTGTGCCGAAACAACGGAGCACGCCCACTACCTAGCAACCAGCGAACTTCAAAAGTTTCTGCATCTCCAACGTGGTGATAATAGTCCGTTAAGTAAACCCACACACGATATGAGTCATTTATGGGAGCCGTGGGAAGAAAAGAATATACGTCATAAAACCAGAGAGTCCATCTGGGGAACGCCTGAATTTGTCAAAGAAAAACTTGAGAGCCTGATTGAGAGAACGGGTGCGAATGAAGTGATGATAAACGCTATGATATATGACCCCGAGGAGAGGATCAAATCATATGAGTTGATTTCGAGGGTTTGGTTTGGGTGATGAGAGGCTACTTTTTATATTTTTTTCTTTATCTAAAAGTAGCCTGCTTCCTCCATTCTTTATTTTATTATTTTTCTGGTGCTGAACCAAACCAAAGCCAATATAGAATCCAACATAATGTTACAACTACAATTGGGTATGAAAAAAAATCAAGTATATAGTAAGCACAAATTTGTATTTTGGAAATCCACCAATCTTTACCACGAATAAGGTAATTCTCTGGCATTTCTAGTTTGGCTCTTAGATAATCTCCACGAAAATCATTATTTGCATGTGTTTCATACAATTCTAATATACCATAATAATCATCTCTATATTGATTGTATAGAGTTTCATCATGCTGATTCTCAAGGAGAGGAAATAATTTTTGCTTCAATTCTCCTACTTTAGATGCACAGGAATACATTTTTTCAGATGAATTAGAATAGTCGTTTTTATCAATTAATAATGAATAAACAAGTACAGCAATAGCAGAAAATGCCTGTATTAATCCTACAAGATCACTATTGATATTATTACCAAGCTTATATGCTTGCATTAAGGAGATTAAAATTAAACCAAGTGAAATTATAACAACAACATTTGTAGAAAGCTTGGCGTGGAGTTTAAGTCTTCTTGATGCATGAAATCTAGTTTTTGATGTAGCATCCATTTTTTTATATAAATTTTTATAACTGCTTTCTTTTTCCATAGATTATTAGCATCCTTATAGGTATTAGAATAATAGCGATTTTCTTTTCAATGAATATTCTATCAAACTTTATAAAAAATAGGGAAGTTAGGACTTAATTTTTTTTTACATGTAAAAGTATCTTCATGCCTCTAAAATCCCAACAACCGCGACTTCGGGTCGCCTTTTTGTGTATTCACTCCCAGAACCATACTCTCATAAACCGCTTCGGATTTTAGAGCATATTCAACCCTTTGTTGCTCGCCTTTTGGGTTGTAAGTCATACACACGGGTACAGAGCGAATGCCAAAATACTCACTTACTTTGGGGGCAACATCAAGATTACATGTAAAAAAATCGACCTCAAAGCTCCCTTTTTGCATGATGCGCTCTATTCTTGCGCGGGCGATTTTGCATTGACTGCATTGGGTGGTGTAGAACAAAAGAAAAAAGGCACGAGGGGAAGGCTCTTGTAAGCGTGTGAAAACGGCGGCTTCATCTAAAGGTTGCATCATTTTAAAATATGCCCGACGCGTTTGAGGTAGTAAACGCTTGCGTATGGGACAAAAAAATCTTTTACGCTTATTGAATTGATGATAGTGTCACACTCGCCCACATAGACTTCGATATTCACGCCTCGTTCTTTCAAAGCGCGTAAATGCTCCTCATTCCATGTGTAGTGTAAAAGCTCGTTTAGCTCTTCCAAACTTCCTTGTTTCAAAAAAGGTTGGATGTCAAACGTGGATGGATACACACAATTTTGCATAAAATTTTGTGTATAAAGATCGCTGTTTTTAGAAAAGGAAAGGGTTTGAAGCTTTTTAAACTTGGCGTCTTTGTCTTGGAAGAACGCTGGAGAAAAAAGTTGGAGGGTGTCGATGCGATCTTTACATGTAAGGGCGTATTCGTAAGCTTTGATCGCACCGTAACTAAACCCAGCGACGGTGAAATCGCTTTGGTTTAGGTACGAAGAAAAGAGTTCTTGCTCGTTTGCAAGGCAAAAACCACTAAAGAACTTCATCGATAATGGCTTTTAAACGCACTTTGGAGATGCTCTCTACACTGTAAAGCTCATCGGAAATTTTGGTGAGAATGGTATTCATACCTTCTAAAAAGTGCTCAAGTTCTGCTTGTGAATTTTCCAAAATGAGTAAGACGTCGCTCTCATAGGGAATGAGTTTTTCGCCCATGCCATAGACTTCAACCATCTCTTTGGCGATCGCAGTTGCACGGCTGAGATCTTCTGTGGCGTTGGTAAATTTTTCATTGTACGCGAGTTTCGTTGCAACCATACCTGCAAGATACACTTTGATTCGAGAGAGCATTTGTGTTTTAGACTCGATCTCTCTATCCATATCTTTAAGGCGATCATTGACAATGCTGATTTTGTCAAAATCGATCTCAAACCAGTAAGCACACAGTGCTTTTGCAGCTTGGTAGAGCGCTTGGATTTTCTTCTCTTCATCGGAAAAACTGAGCACTTTTTTCTTACCCATCAACACTTTTTGACGTACGGCTACAAAGTCACTGAGCTCTAAGATGGTAGAGCCACGACGAAGCGCGTTAATGGCGGCTTCATTGACAAAGGTTGCTAGTGCCGCGCCACTAAAGCCGACACTCATATTGGCGAGTTCTTCCAAATTGATTTCGGTTGGTTTGTTGCGCATATACGCTTTGATGATCTCTAAACGATCGTTTTTATCAGGAAGTGAGATGAAGATACGCCTGTCAAATCGACCTGAGCGAAGCAGTGCCTCGTCGATGATGTCAATTTTATTGGTCGCGGCAATGACGATGACGCCACTGCTGTCTTCAAAGCCGTCCATTTCTGTAAGAAGTTGGTTGAGTGTTGATTCGCGCTCGTCGTTTCGCATGCCACCACGCGCGCGCCCCACGGCATCAATTTCATCGATGAAGATGATAGATGGTGCATGAGCCTTCGCTTGGGAAAAAAGCTCTTTAACCCTCTTCGCACCCATTCCTACGTAAATCTGCACAAAGGTCGCACCGCTTTGGTAGAAGAACGGCACACTCGCCTCGCCTGCAACGGCTTTGGCGATCATCGTTTTACCCACGCCCGGAGGACCAACTAAAAGCACGCCTTTGGGAAGCGTGATGCCATAGCGTTTGTAGCGTGCGGGATTTTTGAGGAAATCCACGATCTCTTCAAGCTCTTCCTTGACATCTTGAATTCCTGCGACATCTTTAAAGCTGACGTGTGCCCTGACAGGTCTGATGATGCTACTCATAAATGGATCGTAGCTTGCATAGGCTTTCTGGTTGGTTTCTTGCTCTTTTTTAATATCTTCAGCCCTCTTTTTACGTGCATAAAAAAACAGTGCAAATAGAAGACTTCCGAGCATACCTAAAATAACAAGGTCTTCAAAAAAAGGATTAGATTTTTGGACTTCAATGGGTACTTTTTTAAGAAGTTCTCCAATGTCAATACCATCTTTGATGATGACAAATTGATCGTTAAGACCGTATAGCCATACCTCATTGTCTTCGACTTTGGCTTTTTTGATCCCGCCACTTTCTAAAAGTGCATGATATGTCGGTAGATCAATAATTTTAGGCGTTATACGTAAATACCCAAATGCGAGTAGCACAGCAAATATGCTCAGTGCCATGATGGCAAGCATCAGTTTTTGGGATTTAAAAATGCGCATAATTAGCCTCCTGTTTGATGGCATAGTTTTCAATAGTCACCCACTCTTTTAGAATGTCACGATTACTTTGAATGATGACTTTATTGAAAAATTGGTCGTATCCGACGTAGTGGTCATCTTTATACTCTTCGACCAAGACGTTTAAAGGTATTGCACTATTTTTTTGCCTAAAAGTAATGTTTTTCGACTCTACAAGGGCTTCTATACTCTTAAGTCGCTCTTTGGCAACATCACCTTTGACTTCGGGTTTCATCGTACTTGAAGGCGTGCCATCACGTTTTGAGTAAGTAAAAGCGTGTAGATGTGTGAGGGGAAATTGTTCTAAAGTCGTGAACGCTTCATGCCAAATCTCTTCACTCTCGCCCGGATGTCCTGTGATGTAATCCGTTCCTAGCGCAAAGCCACGCTCACTAAGTTCAGCAAAAAGTTCCAAGTCGCGTTTGACATTGTTGCGTCTTCGCATAAGCTCTAGCATACGTTCTGATGTATGTTGAAGCGCTACATGTAAATGTCGCTCCAACCACGGTTCGCCTAGAATTTCTCTAAAACTCTCATCGATCTGCACAGGTTCAATACTCCCCAAACGAATGCGTCTAACTCCCCTAATCGCGCCAAGGCGTTGTACCAGTTTTCCCAGTGAACTTCCTTTGTCTTTGCCGTAACTTCCGATGTTCGTACCTGTGAGGACAAACTCACCATAGCCATTGAGAGCTAGTTTTTGTACTTGTTCAATGATTTTACTTTCATCTTGGCTTCTCGCATTGCCTCTGACGTAAGGAATGATGCAGTAGGAACACCTAAAATTGCACCCTTCTTGAATTTTGATAAACGCTTTAGTTTTGCCCGTGTATTCGTGTACGATCGTCTCATCCAAAGAGGTGAGATCGCCGATTTGATAAAACGGTATCTCTTGTTTGAGAAGCGTATTGATCTGCCCTTTTTCTGAGTGACCCATGACTCCAAAAACTTTGTTTTGGCTAAAAAGACTCTCGCCTTTGCTGATCGCTCCACAGCCTGCTAAAATGACTTTTTTGCCCTCTTTGGTGACGTGGTTGATGTAACTTCGCACGCCTGTGTCCGCACCATTGGTGACCGTGCAGGAGTTGACAACAATGATTTGGGCTTCTTGCTCGACTTCGGTCACTTCAAAATCAGTAAGGTTTTCCATCATCACTTGGGTGTCATAGATGTTGGTGCGACATCCGAACGTTTTAAAAAAGACTTTTTTCATCAGGACTCTTTAGTTCATCGGGTGGAAATGAGGGTCGCTCTTGCTTCCCAATATTGATATTATGTGTTTGGTAAGCAATCGTAATGTCATCTTCTTGCATAAAAGCATCAATAATTTCGCAGCCAATCGTTCCACGAAGTGAGAGTGCTGCATACGAGTTTGTCATATACCAGCAGTTGATACAAAATCCTTGTGGCTCAACGAATGAAAATATGCGAGGTTCAACGTTTGTGTTTTTAAGGCTGTACTGATTGCGGAGTAAATTGAGCTGTTTTCGTGCAATGTCTGTGTAGCCTTTTGAATATTTTTTGGTAATCTCTCGTGCTATATGAACCGCTTTTTTATGGTTTGAACCAAAGGTGATGTAGATGTTAATGCCATCCCAAACGGTGCGCATTGTACCATGTGTATAGTTTGAAATAACAGCAGAGAAAATGAGATTGTTAGGCACAAAGAAAATTCTTCCTGAGCGCGTGTTTTCCATATACGATGTTAAGGTAATGTCTTCAAGTACCGTCATACGTAGGAGTGAAATATCGATAATATCGCCAACATAAGGCAGACCATCTTTTTTAACTTTGATACGATCTCCAACGTGGAAACTGCCCCCAAAAATGATGACCATCCATCCTAAGATGCTCATAAACCAGTCTTTCATCGCAATCGCAATACCCGCAGAGGCAAAACCTAAAACAGTTACAAGGTAGGAGACATTTTCGATGTAGGAAAAAAGTAAAATAAGAATAATCAGTGTGACGTTGGCAAAATTGATAATTTTATTGGCAGTATAAAAACGTTCATTGTCTTTGATATAACGTTTAGCAAAAAATTTGAGTAAAAGCGTAAAAACAATAACAACAACAATGAATATACCGATGTTGAAGGCACGCTTCATTTGTAAAGTAATGTCTTGCGTGATACGAATCGTTGCCTCTTCCACTTTCTTTACATGTAAAGAGTAACTGGTACTCGCAATCTCTTGTGCAACGATAAAGGCATTGAGCTCTTTTTGTGCGTCATAGATCATGTCTTCATTGGTAATTATAGGCTCAATTTGGTAAATTTCTTCGATTAGAGCCAGTTTTTCTTTGAGTTTTGTAACCAGTAAGTCTAAACGATCAATTTGTGCCTTATAATCCATACTATCTTGTTTGATCTTTTTGATGTACGAAAGTGCTGAAATAATAGCAAGCGGATTCGTGATTTTTGGGTACGTTTCCAAATCAGTTGACTCAATTATTTTGCTAAAAGGAGAGTTTTTAAACTCTTGCAAAAGTTCGATCTGTTTTTCAAGCGACTCCTGCTTACTGGTCAATCTCTCACGTTTTTCAACAGAAACTTTGTCTTTGGCCGTTTTTACTTTTTTAAGTTCGGCATCGACTGTCGATAACTCTTCGATCAATTTTTGATAACTTAGGTAATTGCCATAACGCTTATACCAGAGATTGTTTTGGATGGTTTCATCAATGGCAGCCACTTTTTGATGGAGAACTTCCGTTTTCATGGCGTCTTCAAGTTTTAAAGTGCTGTTTGTTTCTGCTAAAAGAAGATTACATGTAAAGAAAATCAGCCAAAGAATTTTTTTACACATTGACGTCCTTTAATGCTTCTAAAACAACCTCTTTGGTAATGTTGTTACGCATATCATTGCCACCAATTCCATTGGCTAAAATAAATGTTATTTTGTCATGAGCACTTTTTTTATCTAAGAAAAAAGCATCGTAAAAAGCTTCTGGATCACTGATGTCGTAATGTGTTGGTAACGCGTAATGCTCTAAGAGAGCTTTGATGCGGTTGCCCTCTTCTTTGCTTAACAGCCCCAGTTTTTGTGCTAATGCGTTTGCCATCACAATACCAATGGCAACAGCTTCACCGTGTAAATAGGTGCTGTATTGAGTTTGGTTTTCGATCACATGCGCAAACGTATGTCCATAGTTTAAAATGGCGCGTATGCCTCTTTCTGTTTCGTCTTGTGAAACAACATCGGCTTTGATAGCGATGCTTTTATGAATGGCCGTTGTAAGATGAGTTTCATTGTGAAGATCGTGTGTTTCAAGCCACTCAAAAAAATCTTTATCAAACGTGACTGCCATTTTGATGATTTCTGCAACACCTGCGGCAAATTCACGCTTTGGCAAAGTTTTAAGAAACGCACTATCGCAATAAACGGCGCATGGTTGCCAGAAAGAGCCAATGAGATTTTTGCCATAACGGTTGTTGATACCTGTTTTACCACCCACACTTGCATCGACCTGAGCTAAAAGTGTCGTAGGAATTTGAATAAAGCTAATACCACGTTGATAAATCGAAGCAGCAAAGCCTGTCATATCACCAATAACCCCTCCTCCAAAGGCAATTAAAAGAGATTGACGATCTAAGCGATGTTCAAAACATGCGTCTAAAATAAGATTGAGACTCTCAAAATTTTTATACATTTCGCCATCGGGTAAAATAACCGTATAAAGTTCTTTGGCAAAAAGTTTTTTTTGGAGCGCTTCAAGGTGAAGAGCTGCTACCGTGGTATTGGTTACGATTAAAACTTTTGTATCAAAAATAAGCTCTTTTAAAGAGTCTATTGTGACGCTATAATCTTTTGAAGTGGTTTTATTTAAGACAACATTGACTTGCATTATCTATCCATATTTTTTTATTTATCATACTCAAAAAGCACTTAATTATGCATTGATTGGGATAAATAGCTGATAATTATTGGCAAGTTTAAAGTGAAGTTTTTCCATATCGGTGGAAAAAATGGAGAAAAAATTAGCTTCCAAAATTTTAGGGCTAAAAGGTATGAATTGCAAAATATTGTTTTTATTGCGAAGCTTTACCAATGGATTTTTATCACTTTGCACCACATCCACTTCACGCCCAAAGATCTTTGAAAGGTTGTCAAAATGCTCAATCAAGCTATTTTTTGCATTTTCATGGTCAGGGTTATAGCTGTAGAGTTTGAGCTCAAGTGAGAGTTGGGTTGCCACATCAAAAATCACCGAAGATTCTTGCTCAATTTCATGGGCGTCATTGCTTAGAACTACCCCTTGGTTTAGACCACCAAAGCCACGTTTACCCATCTTGAAAATCGGCAATTTTGTTTTATAGAGTGTACGTTTGTTTTTTTGGAAAAAGTTGTTCATTACGACAATCAAACCGATGTCCATTTTTTCTGTATCTTCACGCAAGACTTTACGTGGGCTGGTCTCAAAATAGTCAATCATAACGTGTATATGGTGATTGCTGTAGCCTTTAATCTTTTCGAGTGTCTTGGAGTACGTCGGATTGATGATCTTTACATGTAATTTGTTGCTATTAAGTTTGGAGTGCAATAACAAGGCATCATTGATAAGTGTATCAATCTCTGTATCATCCATCCTTAGCATGTCAATGATACAATAAATACTGCTTCCAAAGGGTGAAGGGAATTGTCCTAATTCGCGCTTGATACTTTTAAAGACACTTTGCAGCACTTTAGGATCACCAATCATCAGCAAAAGATCATTCGGAAGAAGCATCAATGCAGGACGCGGTAAAATAAGTGTATTTGAGCGGTAGATGGCTGCAATTTTCCATTTACTCTGCTCAATAGAAGCGAGATGTCGGTAGGCGTAAGAGCTTCCCACAGGCACAGAAACTTCCATAATTTCACCAATGCCAAGTCCGATATTTTGAGCGACAATTGGCGTGTTTGGAAGATGATCGGTAAAACGAGAGGCAAGAATTTCACGAGAATTGAGCATCAAAAGACGTTTATCTTCAATTTTTAAATCCCATCTGTCCATGATGACGATGCGCACTTTACTGTCCACGCGTCTAATGTTGGTGTAGGTGGCTTTAACATCCAGTTCATTAGACATAATAATCATGATTTGAAAAAACTGCTCATTGAGAATGATCGCAAGCTTTTCGTAACTTGTAGGATCAAATTCGAAAAATTTAAAATTTTCAGGGCGTTTTTTAGGTATAGTCTCTTCTTTATAGGTCACAATGGTGTAACTATTTTCGCCTGCTTCGGTTTCCATAACCTTTTCTAAAAATTGTTTTGCTAGAATGCCATCAGCGATGATCAAAATTTTTTTCATTGTAAAAGACTCCCCATAAACTAAAGAGGATATTGTAACTAAAATGGAATTTCAGATAGATAAAACCGATGGACGTGCTCGTGCTTGTACGATAAAAACGGCACATAGTACCATCCAAACCCCTGTATTTATGCCCGTTGGAACGGTGGGCAGTGTGAAAAGCTTAGATGCTGTTGATATGAGCGAAATGCTTGGAGCTAAGATAATCTTAGGTAATACGTACCACCTTTATTTACGTCCCAATGATGAAGTAATTAAACATTTTGGTGGGCTTCATGGCTTTACCAAGTTTCCGAACAGTTTTTTAACCGATAGCGGTGGATTTCAAGCCTTTAGTTTAAGTGATATTTCCAAAGCCGATGTCAATGGCATTATGTTTAAAAGCCATATTGATGGCTCATCGCACTACTTTACGCCTGAGAAGGTGCTTGATATTCAGTACAACTTTAATTCTGACATTATGATGATTTTGGATGATCTTGTTGCCCTTCCTGCAACCAAAGAGCGTGTTGCTCTGTCCATTAAGCGCACAACCGATTGGGCAAAGCGAGCCATTACCTACCATAAACAAAAACAATCTGAGGGAATAGGACTTCATCAAAACATTTTTGCGATCATTCAAGGTGGAACTGATAAAGAGTTTCGCCGTATTAGCGCTAATGAACTGTGTGCTCTACCCTTTGATGGTTTTGCCATTGGAGGGCTCAGCGTGGGTGAAAGCAATGCGGAGATGTATGACATTGTTGAATACGTCACGCCTCTGATGCCAACGGATAAACCACGCTATTTGATGGGAGTTGGAACGCCTGAGGATTTGGTGGAAAACGTGGAGCGAGGGGTGGATATGTTTGACTGTGTCATGCCAACGCGTAATGCGCGTAACGGTTCACTCTTCACCTCATTTGGAAAAATCAGCATCAAAAATGCTAAGTTTCAAAGAGATGAAGCACCGCTTGATCCTGAGTGTGACTGCTTTACATGTAAACATTACTCACGTGGTTATTTGCACCATCTTTTCCGCTCAAAAGAGCTGACCTACTTTAGACTTGCGTCTATTCACAATCTTCATTACTACTTGACTTTAATGAAACAGATGCGTCAAGCGATCCTTGAAGGACGCTTTGCTGCTTTTAAAGCAGAATTTTACGCGAAACGAGCCAAATAAAATGCGCTACACGGTGGATGCGAAAGAGCGTTTTGAGTTAAGTTTGCTCTTTTGGCTTGATCGGTTTATTAAGTCGAAACTGACCTCTCTTTCCAACCGCCATGTCGAAGAAAATGCCAAGCTCTCCGCCATTATTGGCGCGCTCAATCATGGTAGTGCAACGATGGATGAGCTAAAAAATCTTGCTAAAGAGGCACGTAATATTGGGCTGATTGGCATCAATCTTTTTATCAATCCGCTGGAGAAATTTTACTATTACATTGTACCTATGGGGTTGGCGTCTCTTAAAGAGATTGATGAAGAACTTTTGAGTGAATTTCTTGCCTCTCAAACTGGCTCACTCTCCGATGCCACAAAGAAAAATTACCGTATGGCGGTTGTTTCACTCTTTAAATTTATTGATAAACAGAACGAAGACGCTAAAGGTAATTCACATCAATTTCGCATTGAGCTTAAGAACTGGGGCGGTCTTGGTGGTAAAAAAGGTGAGAAACTTCCGGCTCACATGTATAAAGAAGAGCTCTCACGCTTTTTCAAAGCGATCGAGGAGACGGAGTTTAAACCCTATGTTCAGGCAAAAAATAGACTTTTGATTAAGATGATTATTTTTACAGGTATGCGTGTCAGTGAGGCTTTGGACTTAAAACTGAAAGATATGGTAAAAGATGAGGATTATTACATCTTTCAGATTCGAGGTAAAGGCAATAAACCTCGCACGGCGATGATTAAAGTGGAACAGATTGAGCATGATTTGAGCGAATGGATGAGTTACCGAAGTTCTGAAAATCCCCTTTTGTTTCAAAGCCGTACGGGTAAACCTTTGACGCAAGCGTATGTCAGTTATATCATGGATAAAATCCTCATGACGGCGGGGATTAGAAAAGAAAAAAACGGTGCGCACATGTTGCGCCATACTTTTGCAACACTGCTTTATCAAAAAAATAGAGACCTGATTTTGGTGCAAGAAGCACTCGGACACTCTGATTTGAATACTTCCCGCATTTATACCCATTTCGATAAAGAGCGTTTAAAAATTGCAGCTAACACTATGGATGACGTACAATGATACATTTATACGACCAGATCGACCGTTTCCACCTTTTAGATATTAAAAATGCAACTCATCCTTCCATGTTTGTGGAAGAATCCAACTATGATATTTTAATCCTAGCGCTACCCACCTCACGCGACAAAGAGCTTAAAATTGACTCGTATGCTTTTGTGTTTGATGGAACTTCATGCTATTGGTACGATAAAAACGTGCAAGAATTTATAGATTTTAAAACGATGGAAAAAGTCTATGAATTACTGAATGAAAAAACAAATATTGCAATGAAAATGTTAACTTCTTTGCATGAAAGTATTGATTGGATGGAAGAGCAGTTATATGACAATGCTCAGTTGAGTTCATTTATGCGCTATTGGCTTAACACAAAAAAAGATCTCAGTCGAATTAACCGCCTTCTAACACTGAGTGTTGAAGTTTTGGAGAGTTTTATTGAAAGCTATCTCAAAGAAGAAAATTTTTTATCCATTCATTTTAAAGATATTCACGAACATTTAAGTCGTACCAATCGCTCCTCTTTACTGGCAATCGACAAGTTAAATAACCTTTATAATTTTTACACCAGTCGCAATAATGAACGCATGAACAAAACCATCTACCTTTTGACAATTTTCTCTGGAATTTTTCTTCCCTTAAATCTCATTGTTGGTTATTTTGGTATGAATACACATGGATTGCCCCTAGATGGCATCGCTAATGGATCAACAATTGTTGCATTTTTATTGGGATGTTGTGCCATGTTAATGGCGGGAGTTATTTTATATTTTGGTAAAAAAGTTTAATCTTTGAGGTGCTTTTTGGGATAATCAAAAAAGAGAATGTGTCCGCTCTCTTCGGTAATTTCTTTAAAGCTCTCCACCTCAAAACTAATACAAACGATGGCACAGGTAGGAATATTACTTAAAATAGCACCACTTAAACGCTCACCCACTTCGGTGATGGTTGGGTTGTGTGCAATAATAAATATCGAACTATAGTGATCGTCTGTAGCATGGATAAGCTCCATATACTGCTCATATGAACTCTCAAAAAGAGTATCGATAAGTTTTATTTTCTTTTTATCGTAATTCATCTCTTTCACAAGCTCTTTAGCTGTTTTTTCAGCTCTTTTCGCAGGGCTTGTATAGATAATGTCAGGCTTCACATCAAACAGTTTAAGACGCTTTCCCATAAACGCAACATCGCGTTTTCCCCTACTATTAAGGGGTCTTTCAAAATCATCTATGGTTTCATCTTTCCAGCTTGACTTGGCATGTCTGATTAAATAGATTTTTTTCATATGTCCTCTTTTTCGTATGCTCTATTATAGACGACAAAGGATGAGATTAAAATAAAAAATTCTCATTGATCCAATTTAAGACGAGTCTTCGGTTAACCGCAAAGAAAGGAAGTTCTTCTCGTAGGACAATTTCAAGTTTTTTCATCGAATAGTCATCCAATCGTAAATCATCTGCAACGCGGTTCATCATAAGAAGCATTTGGGGTGCTGAGGTTTTATCAAATTTTTCACTTCCTTCTGCTTCAAAAAAAGTGGTTTCATTGTAGGTGTTCTTATCGGGTTGATAGTCATCAAATTGTAAAAAATCTTCCTTTACATGTAAACTCACACACGCTCCTTTTTAGGTAGTAAAAATGTTAATAAAAATGCAATCATCGCAATGGCTGCTCCTATAAAAAAGACAGCACTGATAGAATAAATCCAAACAATTCCTAAGGTAAAAGGCAGAAAAACAGCCGCAATATGGTTAATAGCCGAAGCAACCCCTGATGTGACGGCTATATCTTTTGGATCGGCTATTTTTTGAAAATACGTTTTTAAGGCAATAGCAATGGTATAAAAGAGATTATCTAAGATATAAAGCGATACTGCCATCGTTTGTGATTGTACCAAACCATAAAGGATAAAAATGAGAACAATTGAAATATATTCTAATTTTAAGGAAAGCGTTTCACCAAAGCGTTCTATGAGTTTTCCTGCGTAAGGTGCGCAGACCATATTTAAAATCGTATTGACAATGAGAAGTAAAAGCATATTTTCAACAGTAAAATGAAACTTCTCAACTAAAAGAAATCCTGCAAAAACAACCACAATCTGACGGCGTGCTCCAGCAAGAAAAGTGAGTACATAAAAAAGCCAGTATTTTTTGCGTAGAAACAGCTTGGTTTCTTGGACAATATCGTCTTTAAAATGTTCAAACCCGATCCATGTTACGATGGCTAAAAGCATAGTGATTCCACCGCTGAGCACATAAACAGCGATATAGCCTATATCAAAGATTTTCATCATGACATAAAGTATTGCCAGCGTAAAGAGTGCTATAAAAGATCGAAGGGCTGAGATTTTACCAAGAAAGGAAGGCGCTTGATCTTTACTAATCCATTGCAGTGAAAGAGAACTATGTAATGTTTCAAGATAGTGAAATCCCACAGACATAATCAATGTTGTAACGTAAAGTCCGACGACTGAAGGGAAAAAACCTGTCAAAAGTGTTCCGAGTCCTAAGAGTAATAAAGAGAGGTAAGCCGCTGTTTGTTGACGAAAAATTATCAAAACAAAGACAATGCTAAAGGCTAGGAGCCCAGGAACTTCACGAATACTTTGCAGTAAACCAATTTTTTCACCATCAAACCTAGCCATTTCAACCACAAAGTTATTTAAAAGAGCATTCCATGTCGTAAAAGCAATAGGAACAGCAGCCGCTAAAAGATAGAGAAGTTGCTCGCGTGTAGCAAAGAAAGATTTAATGTTCATAATGTAGGCGATACCCTATACCACCTTGATTTTCTATAGTATCTTCAGGGAGTTTTTTGCGAAGGCGCTTTACGAGTGCCCTTATATTTTCGGTCGTTGTAAGTTCTCCGCCCCAAACATACTGTTCAATGCGTTCGAAAGAGATGTTTTTATTGAGATTTTTAGTAAAAAGATTGAGCAGTAAAATCTCTTTTTTGGCAAGCTTCACCTCTTCTCCTTCTCCATCAAGAAGAATTTCTTGCTCCATAGAGTAGCTAAAACCTTCAGGAAGTGAAACGAGACAAATTTTTGGTTTGCAAAGTTTTTCGATTTTAGTTTCTAATTCGTACATGTAAAAAGGTTTTTTGAGATATTCATCGCACCCTTTACTGTAAGCCTCTTGAATTGTATCCAACTCAACATTGGCACTGATGATAATAGCGGGTGTAGAAGCATCCATAACACGGATCTCTTTTAGCAGGCTCAGACCATCAATACCAGGGACATTGATATCTAAAATAAAACAATCATAGCCATTATCAATGGCCTTTAACGCTATTTTCCCATCTTTAAAAAGGTCAATACGGTACTTTTTCTGCTCAAGTGCTTCAACCATAAGGTTACCGAGTCGTTCATTATCTTCAAGTATCAATATTTTCATGCAGCTCCCTTGGCTTTTTTGATGGTAATACAAATTTGTGCACCATTCTCTTTTTGTTTGGCAATAATTTTTCCACCCATTTTATCTTCAATAATCAAACGTGCCATGTAAAGCCCAAATCCATCTCCATGCTCTTTGGTACTCATAAAAGGGTCAAAAATAGATTCAAGTTTACTTTTTTCAATACCACAACCATCATCGCTGATGGAGAGATAGATATGCGTGTCATCATTGCTTAACTCAATTTCAATGATACCATCTGTATTCTTACTCTCTCTCTTTTTCACAATACTATCTTTTGCATTATTAATGATGTTTAAAACACATTGTTTAAATTCATTAGGATAACCAAAAGCTAAGAGTGGCTCTTTGGAGGGTTGGACAATATTGATCGTAATGTAATTGTACTTTACATTATGATTGACAACACTTAAAAGGGTATCGATGGCTTCACGTACATCAAAAGCTGTCTGCGTGGATGAAGGCTTAATGAATTGTCTAAAATCATCAATCGTATTGGACATATATTTTACTTGCGTCATAATGTCATCGACAACTTTCTGGGTATCTTCTTCCCCAAGAACTTTTTTACGGCGTTTATAAATGAGTTCTTGCGCAATAGCGGAGATTTCGACTAGAGGCGTTTTCCACTGATGGGCAATACTGGCGATCATTTCACCCACTTCGGATTGTTTTGAACGCTGGATAACAAACTGTTCATGGCGTTTTCGCTCTGTTTCAATACGTCTTTTTTCTGTGACATCGGTTAAAATGGTGACAACGCCTGCTTCTTGGTTGTTTTCATCGGTATAGTATGTCCTTCGAACCGAAAAAATAATTTTGTCTTTAAAGGGCATTTTCATAACAATCTCAGCACTGGTGGGACAATCAAGGGGAACTTCTTGAATTTTATCGCAAAAACCAGGCATGATTTCTTGAACATTTTTACCAATGATATCAATTTTATCACGCTCAAGGATTTCACAGAGAAGATCATTACATCCCAAAATCTTACCATCATTCGCTTTCCAAAAAATGGCACTTTGGATGTTATTTAAAAGTACATAATCCAATTTTCCTTGACGTAAGAGCTCTTTTTCCAATGAAATACGTTTAATAATATTTAAAACCAAAATAGTGGTGAGTAAAAGGAGTAATGGCATAAGTGCAAAAGCATTTTCAACAAACCTACGGTGTTTTTCATAAAAACTTTCAACACCATTAATGACTTCAGCAGGACTTGGAACATCGCTAAGGGGTATACCGTATTTACGTAAAATATTATTATCAAAAAAATAACTGCTCGAAGGTGTTTCAATAGGAACTGAAGCAATCTTTTTGCCATTAATAAGCTCAAATGCTTTTTTCGCAGCCAATGCTCCTTGATCATAAGGGTTGATCATGTACCCACCAATGATACCTTCTCCTAAGTGAATATGATTCAGTGCAAAAACAGGAAATTTTGAGCGTTGGAAAAAGGATCTGAGTCTATGATAAGGTATGTAAACCCCATACATATCACGGTAAAAGCTGGTAAAAAGAATGACACTATGTTTAGGAAGTTTGTCAATTTTTTCGTCAATTTTATTAAAATCAATTTTGTTGTCAAAGACCACACGGAATTTATCTTGAAAATTATTGGATTCATCAATAATCTGTTCTTTAATGGCGAGAGAAGAATAAGCATCATCACTGATAATATAGACCATCTTTGTCGCAGGGAAGAGTTGATAGATCAGTTCTAGGTTTGTACGTATATCTTTGTATTCAATAACCCCCGTTACATATTTTTTGAGATACGTATCTAATTCTTTAGGGTTAAAGTTCTCCACACCACAAAAAATAACGGGGGTGTTTGGAAAAAGTTCACGGTGGTATTTTAAAACAAAATCATAGGCGTAGTTATCGGCAACGATGATGGCATTATATTGACGATTACGAAATTTCTTTCGATAAAGATCCAGTAATTCATCAAAATAGTTTTCTGATTCTATCTTTTTACTATCCATATACTCAGTAGTAAGTTCATATTGTGGATGTTTAAGCATAATATCTTCAATACCACGTGAAATTCCATCACTCCATTTGAGTCCTTTATTATAGGAATGTATTAATAAAATTTCATCACTATATAAAAAAGAGCTGTAAAAAAACAATATGATTAGAATTTTTAAGTATTTCATAAGTTTAATGCCTTGTTTTTTTGTAATTCTATCAAAAAAGTCTCATTTATATCTCTTTTATCGCCATATAATTACATCAGTCTTAATTATGAGATGTTGAGTAAAATTTATTGATGGAGGTTTCGCGATGTCGAAAAAAGCAATATCCATGCTGATTCCAGTATTGGTAGTGTTAGTTGTGTGGTTTATCCCTGCTCCTGAGGGATTGAGTGCTAATGCATGGCACTTTTTAGCAATTTTTCTAGGAGTTGTTGTAGGTCTTGTTCTTGAACCAGTCCCTGCTGCACTTGTTGGTTGGATTGGTGTGTGTTTAGTTGCCTTACTGGGCATTATTGATCCAAAACCTGCTGAGGGTATTAAGTGGGCACTTTCTGGTTTTTCTAACTCTATTATTTGGTTGATCTTTGCTGCGTTTATGTTCGCTGCAGGTTACCAAAGAACAGGTCTTGGTAAAAGAATTTCTCTTGTCATGGTTAAATTTATGGGTAAAAGTTCACTCGGTCTTGGCTATGCTGTGGCATTTGCCGACCTTCTTCTTGCTCCCTTTATGCCATCAAATACCGCAAGAAGTGGTGGTACGATTTTCCCTATCGCGATCAATATCCCACAAATCTTTAACTCTACTCCCGAAAATGAGCCAAGAAAACTCGGAGCATATATTACTTGGGTAGCAATGGCAACAACATGTGTGACAAGTTCAATGTTCTTGACGGCACTTGCACCAAACCTTTTAGCAATTGACCTTATTGCAAAAAGTGCTAAAGTAACTATTGAGTGGGGCGCATGGGCAAAAATCATGATTCCATTGATGTTACCACTTTTCTTGTTAACTCCATTATTGACATATCTTGTATATCCACCAACACAAAAAAAATCTCCTGAAGCACCAATTTGGGCTGCTAATGAACTTAAAAAAATGGGATCTATCTCTTTTAAAGAGATTATGATGTTGTTGTTTGCTGTGCTAGCACTTGTTCTTTGGATCTTTGGTAAAGAATTAAGTATTGATGCTACAACTGCAGCGATTTCTATTGTTGGTTTAATGGTTCTTTGTAATGTAATCTCTTGGGACGATATTATTGGTAACAAAGGTGCTTGGAACGTTTTAGTATGGTTCTCTACTCTTGTTGCACTTGCCGGTGGTTTGGCAAAAGTTGGTATTCTAAAATGGGTTGGTACTTTAGCAGAATCTTCTCTAACAGGGCTTCCTCCTATTTCATTGATGATTGCCATGATTATTGTATTCTTCTTATTACACTACTTCTTTGCAAGCGTAACAGCACACGTTTCAGCGTTGGTTCCTGTTTTTGCATTGATCGCTGTTAAATTTATTGCTCCAGAGCAATTACCAGCATTTATGATCTTGCTTGCTGGTAGCCTTGGTATCATGGGTATTATCACTCCATATGGTACAGGACCATCTCCAATTTGGTATGGTGCTGGTTATATTTCTCAAGCACGTTGGTGGGCATTAGGAGCATTTTTTGCAGTAATCTATTTTGCCGTTTTACTTCTAGGCGTATTCATTTTTGTATAATGTTATAAGGTACATCCCCTTTGTGGGATGTACACTTTTACAGATCTTTACATGTAAAGATCTGTAGAGGTGCCCTCCTTTTAAATGTAAACTTGAACATTGCACCTCTACGCTTAGTACTATGTGTGTGACCAAAACTAACTTTTTCGGAGATGGAAAATGAGAGAAATTAAGTACGAAGAGATCGTCAAAAGTGTAAAGGACATGATCCTTTATAGTGCAACCAACTTGCCAAAAGATGCTTACAAAGCGTTGGAAGATGCATACAAAACTGAAAAAAGTGAAGTATGTAAACAAGTTCTTAAACAAATCTTGGACAATGCGGACATCGCAGCCAATGAAGCAAGACCTCTTTGCCAAGATACGGGCTTAGCCGTCTTTTTTGTCAAAGTCGGTGAAGATGTTAAGGTTGTTGGTGGCAGCTTGAAAAAAGCGATCAACGAGGGAACAGAACAAGGCTATAAAGAGGGTTACTTAAGAGCATCTACCTGTCATTGGGACACCCGTGCAAACTTAAAAGATGAAATTGGTTACAACCTTCCAGCGGTTATTCACTTTGACCTTGTTGAAGGCGATAGCTTAGACATTGAATATGCTGCAAAAGGTGGCGGTTCTGAAAACGTTTCTCGTGCAACCGTATTTGCTCCTGCAAAAGGAAGAAAAGGTATTGTTGAATACGTTAAACAAGTCATTTCAGATGCAGGTCCAAATCCTTGTCCTCCATTAACTGTCGGTGTTGGTATTGGTGGAACCTTTGAAAAAGCGGTTATCTCTTCAAAACATGCTCTTTTTAGAGAACTTGGAAGCAAAAATCCAGATCCAGTTTTGGAATCAATGGAAGAAGAGTTAATGGTTCTTCTTAATAACTTAGGTATTGGTGCTATGGGAATGGGTGGAACAAATACAGTTCTTGGCGTTCATATTGAAAAAAACCCATGCCATATTGCGAGCTTGCCAGTGAGCGTTAACGTTCAATGCCACAGTTCACGTCACATGCATATCAAGCTATAAGGAGAAAATTATGAGCAAAACTTATCATTTAACAGCACCACTTAGTGAAGCAGATGTAGTACAACTTAAAGCGGGCGATATTGTTTATTTAACAGGTGTTGTCTATACAGCACGTGATGCAGCACACAAAAAATTAGTTGATCTTCTAGATGCAGGACAAGCACTTCCTTTCGATATGAAAGGTGCAGTAATTTATTTTGTTGGACCAACTCCTCCAAAACCAGGCGATCCAATCGGTAGTGCAGGCCCTACAACGTCATACAGAATGGACTCATACTCACCAAAACTTATCAATGAGCAAGGTCTTAAAGGTATGATCGGTAAAGGTAAACGTAGCCAAGAAGTTTTAGATGCGTGTGTTAAATCAAAAGCCATTTATTTTGGTGCAACGGGTGGTGCGGGTGCACTTCTTGCACGTCAAATCAAAAAAGCTGAAGTGATTGCCTATCCAGAACTTGGCCCTGAAGCCATCAGAAGACTTGAAGTCGTTGATTTTCCTTTAACGGTTATTAATGATACCTTTGGTGCAGATCTTTACAAAATGGGTCGTGCACAATACGAAGTGTTCTCATAGACCTTCATTATAAAAATGAGAGCCACTAGGCTCTCTTGTGTTCTTTTACTATTAAAATTTTATCAAAATCTATTTAGAATTTCTGTCTCAGAGTTTTTTGATAAATTTTTCATTTTTTTGTTTTAACGGTGATAAAATATCACGCATTAAAGATTATATTGTTTTTGTTGGTTGGATAATGTGTGTAGTTGACTTAATACGATAAGTTTCAAAATATATAAACGGTGATAAAGGATAATGTATGAAAGTTAGTGTGGGCTATGGAAAGGACGAAAAATTTGAGTTGGATATTAACGATAAACAGTTGGTAGGTGTGTATAATCCAAATGGTGTTCCCAAAATTGATTACAATAAAGCGATTGATGATGCCTTAGCCAATCCTCTTGGGAAGGAGAGTTTTGATCATTTTAGTGATACCAATGAACGTATCGTTTTTATTGTCAATGATGGTACGCGCCCTACTCCAACGCGAAAAGTACTTGCGCGCATCTATCCCAAAATTAAAGACAAAGATATTTATTTTATTGTTGCAACGGGGTGTCATAGAGCACCCACTGAGGAAGAGTGGCATTTTATCTTAGGTAAAGAAATATACGAAGATCTCAAAGCAAAAAATCGCCTTTGGAGCCATGATTCGCACAATGATGCAATGGTTTACCTTGGCAAATCGACTAATGGGACAGAGATGTATCTCAATAAAATCGTAGCGGAAGCTAAAAAAGTGTGTGCCATTGGTTCGGTTGAACCACATTATTTTGCAGGCTACACGGGTGGACGAAAAGCGTTTTTACCCGGTGTTGCGGCGTACGATACGATCCAGCAAAACCATCTTTTAGCGCTTCATCCTAATGCGCAAGCCCTTTCTTTAAAAGGTAATCCTGTGCATGAAGATATGATGGATGCGATGAGCGTACTTCAACATATTGATGTCTTTGCCATTATGACCGTTTTAGACAGTGACCACGACATCTGCGCGGTTACTGCGGGTGATTTGAGTGATTCATTCTATGCTGGTATTGATAAAGCAGATGAAGTTTTTTGCGTAAATATCCCCCAAAAAGCGGACATTGTTATCTCTGTTGCTCCGTATCCTATGGACATTGACCTTTATCAGTCTCAAAAAGCACTTGACAATGGGAAATTGGCGCTTAAAGATAAAGGTATTCTCATTATGGTAGCAAAATGCCGTACTGGTATTGGCGAAGAAGGATTTTTTAAACTCATGAGTTCCGCACATTCAGCTCAAGCGGTGTTGGATAAAATCAAATGTGGCTATAAACTGGGTTACCACAAAGCGGCTAAAATGGCGGAGATTAACCTTTGGGCTCAAAGTTGGGCAGTGAGTGAACTGAGTGATGAAGAGATGAAAGCGGTACATTTAAAGCCATACCATGATTTACATGTAGCTCTCGCTGATGCAATCAAAGAAAAAGGTGAAAATGCCAGCATTATCGTACTTCCTTTTGGTTCGATTACGGTTCCAAAATTAGTCAATAACTAAGGAGTTTATGCGCCAAAAGTGCATAGGCTTTTCTATCTTTGAAACCTACAATAAGGATAAATGATGAGGGTTCTCTACTACGACTGCTTTAGCGGTATTAGCGGCGATATGAATTTAGGAGCTCTCCTTGATTTGGGTGTGGAAGAGATGTATTTGAAGCAAGAACTCTCAAAACTCTCGTTAGATCATGCGTTCAAACTTGAAATCCAAAAAGAGAGTAAAAAAGGCATTAGTGGAACAAGAGTGGATGTCAAACTCACACCAACATGGCATGCGAGTGCTCATCATCATGAACACCGAACGTTTAAAAGCATTGAAGCGATCATTAACAATAGTACCCTTTCTCCAAGCATCAAAGAACGAAGTCTTAAAATGTTTTGGATGGTGGCAATGGCTGAGGGGAAAATCCATGGTAAAGAGCCACAAGAGGTAGGCTTTCATGAAGTGGGGGCAGTTGATTCCATCGTCGATATTGTAGGGGCTGCGATCTGTTTGGAAGCTTTACATGTAAAGAAGATTATGGCTTCTAAAATTGAGCTTGGTGGCGGGTTTGTGCAGTGCGCGCATGGCACACTTCCCGTCCCTGCTCCTGCAACGCTTGAGATTTTAAAAAATGTACCAGTCACATTGGGGCGCGTGGCGTTTGAAACAACAACACCCACGGGTGCGGCGATTATTAAGTCCAATGTGGACGTTTATGAAAAAATGCCCTCGTTGATGATTGAAAAAATCGGCTATGGCATTGGTCATAAAGATTTTTCAATTCCCAATGTCTTACGTGTTTTTTTGGGTGAGGAAGAGGAAGCGGCTCTTCTTGAAGAGGTGGTACTAGAAACCAATATTGATGATATGAGCCCTGAAATACTTGCATACGTACAAGAAAAACTTTTTGAAGCGGGCGCTAAAGATGTCTATACAACCGCTATTACCACTAAAAAAAATCGTTTGGGTGTGAAGTTAAGCGTTTTGGTGAGTCAACAAAAAGAGGCAAAAGCGATGGAAATTATTTTTGCGGAGACCTCTTCCATTGGACTGAGACGCTTACTTGTTCACAAAATTATGCTAGAGCGTGAGATGAAACGTGTTGGTACACCTTTTGGTGAAATTAGTGTGAAATGTGTTTTTTTACAGGGTAAAATGCTCAAATATAAAGCGGAATACGAAGAGTGCAAACAAGCAGCTCTCAAACATAATGTACCAATTTTAAAGATTTATGAGAGTGTAACAATGGCAATGAAAGATAAAAAAGATGACTCAAAAATATGAACATTTAAAAGAGATTATAGCCTCCTATGAACGCCTTATTGTGGCGTTTTCTGGAGGTGTTGATAGTAGCTTTTTACTTAAAACTGCATACGATGTTTTAGGATCTAACGCTTTGGCTATCACCGTTTCGACTCCGTATATTGCCACATGGGAAATTAATGATGCTAGGCGAGTTGCCAAGGAGATTGGTGTTTCACATTTGGTGATGAAAAAGCCTTGGATTGATGCCATTCGCCACAATCCTGAAAACAGATGTTATCTTTGTAAGCACGCCCTATTCTCTTCTTTAGGTTCTTTTGCAACGGAACACAATTTTAGTGCCATCGCTGAGGGTAGTAACGTGGATGATACCTTGGAGTATCGCCCCGGACGTGTTGCTCTTGGAGAACTTGGCATTAAAACACCTCTTTTGGATGCAGGATTGAGTAAAAAAGAGATTCGCGCTTTTTCTCAAGAACTTGGACTGAGTACATGGGATAAGCCCTCTTATGCGTGTTTATTGACTCGGTTTGCGTATGATAAGCCTATTGCAGAAGGAGCTCTCATGATGGTAAGTGAGGCAGAAGCGTATATGATCGCGCAAGGGTATCCCCAAATGCGCGTTCGTTATGAAGAGGGTTTAGCACGTATTGAAATGCCTCAAAATGAGGCTATTCGCCTTTTGAATGATAGCCATTTTAACGAGGTAACGGGACATCTTAAATCGCTTGGATTTTTACATGTAACGTTAGATCTTGAAGGCTATCGACATGGTTCTATTACAGAGTCATTAAGTATTTTGGAAAAGGTATGATATGTGTGGACAAGGAATAGAAAAGCTTTTAGAAGCAGTTAAAAATGGTGATATTAGCATTCATGATGCACTTAAAAAGATCAAAGCAGAACCGTTTGAAGAGTTGGATTTTGCAAAGATAGATCATCATCGTGGCATTCGTTTGGGGTATCCGGAAGTCATCTATGGGGAGAGTAAAACACCTGAACAGATTGCTCAAATTACGCAAAAACTTCTTGATAGAGAAAATAACATTCTTATCACCCGTGCCAATGAAAAAGCCTATGAAGTTGTTCTTGGCATTGCCCCCGAAGCAAAGTACAATGTGATGGGGAGAACGATTACCATCGAGCGAGAAATCATGACGCCACCAGAGAGTTACATCGCCATTATAGCCGCAGGAACGTCAGATCTTTATGTGGTCGAAGAGGCGTATGAAACAGCGCGTATTTTAGGCAATCATGTTAAAAAGGTTGTCGATGTTGGCGTTGCGGGGATTCACCGTTTGTTTGCACACTTAGATGTCATTCAAAATGCCAAAGTGGTCATCGTTATCGCAGGAATGGAGGGTGCGCTTGCGAGTGTTATCGGAGGACTGGTTGATAAGCCCGTCATTGCTGTACCAACAAGTGTTGGTTATGGTGCGAGTTTTGGAGGTGTTGCAGCGCTCCTTTCCATGCTCAACAGCTGTGCCAGTGGTGTGAGTGTTGTGAACATCGACAATGGCTTTGGAGCGGCGTATAATGCAAGTATTATTAATCATCTCTAATTGAGAGTTTGAGGCTTTACATGTAACTTAAATAATAGAAAGTCTTGAAGTCGCCTCTTTAATACAAAACTATTTTTAATTGATGTATTTGAATGCAAATTTTCTAGAAATGTAGCTTGGCTTTGTTGACGAATTGTTATATCGTGTCTTGATAAGAGTCATTGTTTGATTGGGCTCTAGCACAAGATTATCTATTTTTCGATAGACTTTATCTAGCCTTGCTTCTGCTTGAACAACAACTCTTTTTTGTGTCATATTAATAACGTTTACTTCTGCACTCATAGGACTTTTGTACAAATACATACATACTTGTTCGGTCTCATATTCGCAAGGTGGCATTGCATACATACTCGTGAGTAATCCTATTAATAGTAATATTTTTTTCATACTATCCCTTAATATGATGTTTTTATAGCTCAATTGATTATATATTAAAAATTAAAAATTTCATAATTTTTATTAATTTGTGAGTCAAAAAGGTTAAACAGATGACTTTTACATGTAAACTTTTCACACTTTAAAAATCTTTACATGTAAAGATTTAGTTATACGCTTTGGTTGCTCTTCTGATTTCTGAAATGAGCTCTTTTTGGCGAGAGTACATGTAGCGAAGCAAATAGTCATCATATGGTTTTGGTAAATTTTCGAGAGCTACAACAATTTTTGTATATTCATCGGTGTGCCCTATATAAGTTACTTTTGCTTCAATATCCATGATAACATATCCATTTTCACCCTCTTCGCATGGAAGTGAGAAATTGAGTCGTACGTATTGGTTCATCATCTCTTCTTCACGGAAAGATTTGGTGACTTTCATCGCAATAGAATTGACTGAGATGTCGATAATCTCGCCTTGTGCGGAAGAACGATGGGCGTATTTGATAAGAACAGGTGTTCGTACACTGGTTTGTACCCGCGTATGTTGCCTGTTATTGGCACTTGAGGCTAGAAACTTGAGGTTTTTAATGATGACAAGTGAGCGTTTAATATCGACCAAAGAGATTTCGGCTTTGATGTCTTTTGGGAAATTAGGTGCTTGAAGGACGGTTTCTCCTTCGAGTTGCATCGCGTAGCCTTGAAGGTTTTCGCAGCTCATTTGGTAGCTGTCTTGGGCTATTTTTATGATGGCTGAATTGGTGTTAATACACAAACCTTTGTAGATATTGAGCAGTTTGATAGGAATTTTATTATTAACACAGTTGTGCATTAAATAAGAAATTTGTTCTTGTTCTTCAATAACATTATCAAGGTAATCAAGCTCATAATATTTTATTTTTTCAATATCATGTGGCAAGAGATTTTTGGTATTGATCTTTTCAATGTAATCAATGACTTCGTTAAGATCATCCATCTCTATCTGAAAGGCTGAGGAGAGGATAATAGGTGTTATCTTTTCATTGGCCGTTGCCGAGATGAGCTCTTGCTGAATATACCGTGTTTGATCGCAAGCGTGTTCAAAGGTCTCTTTTTCACCCATCAAAATATAAAGATTGGGGCTCCATTGGATGAGGTCTTGCCCCTCCTCTTTGAGCTTGAAGAGTTGAAGCATCAAATTTTTGAATGCCTCATAGAGTGTTGTACTGGTAAACGTTTTACTGAGCTTATCAAGATTGGAAATATTAATAAAAATAAGAGAAATAGGCGTTTGCGTGACACTTTGCTGTGCAAGACGATCTTTGAGTTTATCGACAAAATCAAAACGATTCATAATAGATGAGCAGTTTTTAGGTTCACTTTCAGGTTCGTAATTAATGAGGGTGACAATTTTTTCACTACTTTGCGGAAAAGATTTGATGATACAAAGATAGATCTCTTTTTCAGCGGAAGCTGTTTCAATGACAATGCTCCCTTGTGCATCTCCATCTTCTTTCAGCGCTTCACATAACTCTTCATCACGGTTGATTTTCGTTTGAAGTGCCATCAGATCATTGGTTTCATAAAGCATTTTTGCTTTGGCATTCGCATACGTCAGGGTTTCACCTTGGAACACTAAAAAAGGGAAAAAATGTTCAATTTTTTTCTCAAGTTCAATTTTTTGAAACGTGAAAAGTTTATCATCGAGTTTATTGGGACTTTTAGAAAAGATCGAAAAGAGGAGATTTTCTTCATTTTTAAGCGGTAAAACGTCCGTAATTCCAAAATGCAATGCAAATTTGAGTAAGAGTCTATTTTCCACATCATCGGCAAAAAGATAGGCAATAATTGGTTTACGTTTGGCAAAAAGGCTGACAAGGAGTTTGAGTTTGTCTTTATTGCCATCGCCTATTTCAATGAAAAGTATGTCTGCAAGAGGGGCAGATTTGATATCTTTGGTAAGATCAAACGATTGAAAAGAGGTATGTTCTTTTTTAGCGCGATCTAAAATGGTTAATTTTACTTCGTCAAAATAGAGATGAGCAATAGATTGATAGCGTGTTTCATGCAAAAATTGTTCTAAAAGCATCTGAATTCCTCACAATCATAGTAATTCAAATTCTACCCAAATTCATAGGAATTTTAATCATTTTTTAACTACAATAACTGAATCTTTTACAAGGAAACAATGAATGATGTATTATTTGGCGATCAAAGGGAAACAAAAACTAAGTGGTTCTGTCTCAATTTCTGGGGCAAAAAATGCCGCACTTCCCCTTTTAGCGTTAACACTCCTCTCAAAACGACCCATCACAATTTCAAATATGCCTCAAGTCGCCGATGTGAAAACACTGTTGCAACTGCTTACAAATTTAGGTGCAACGTTTACATGTAAAGAAAAAAATGTTGTTGAAGTAGATGCTTCAACGGTAAATTCAGCCTGTGCCAATTATGATATTGTTCGAAAAATGCGTGCTTCTATCTTAACACTAGGACCACTCTTAGCGCGTTTTGGACACTGCGAGGTTTCGCTTCCAGGTGGATGTGCTATTGGTCAGCGCCCGATCGATCTGCACTTAAAAGCATTGGAAAAAATGGGTGCCGTTATTGAAATTAAACAAGGATATGTTTTGGCCAAAGCACCTAAAGGGCTTAAAGGGACAACAATCAGTTTTGATAAGGTGACAGTGACAGGTAGTGAAAATATCATCATGGCAGCAGCACTTGCGCATGGCGTAACGACACTGGTCAATGTTGCAAAAGAACCAGAAGTGGTACAATTGTGTGAAGTTTTAGCTGAGTCTGGTGTGAGTATTGAAGGTATTGGAACTTCAAAATTGATCATCCAAGGCAGTGGTGGAAAGCTCTTAGATATTCAAGATTTTCGTGTGATTCCGGATCGTATAGAAGCTGGTACCTATTTGTGTGCAGGTGCTATTACGAATTCAAAAATCACGTTGAAAAAAGTTAATCCTAGACATTTAGATGCAGTTATTTTGAAGCTTCAACAGATGGGTTTTAAGGTCGATGAAAAAGACGATACCCTTACCATTCATCCTTGTGAAAAAATTCTACCTTCTGACATCGAAACAACTGAATATCCAGGTTTTCCAACGGATCTTCAAGCACAATTCATGGCGCTGTGCACGCAAGCAAAAGGCACCAGTATCATTGATGAGCGCTTATTTGAAAATCGTTTTATGCACGTGAGTGAACTTTCACGTATGGGGGCAAATATTAAACTTAAAGGTCATAGTGCCACCGTTGAGGGAAAAGCTAAACTGAATGCTGCTGATGTTATGGCAACCGATCTTCGAGCAAGTTCAGCGCTTATTTTAGCGGCACTCGTGGCAGAGGGAACAACCAAAATTCACCGAATTTATCACCTTGATCGTGGTTATGAAGATCTTGAAGGTAAATTCTCACACTTAGGTGCGCATATTGAAAGACTTGAGGAGTAATCAATGAATAAAGGGCAAGTGGTTAGTTTTGATGAGGCAGTTGCACTAAGTCAAGATCTCGTATCGACTAAACCTTATTGTGTATGGGTTAGCGTCTTTGAAGCTCTTGGGCGAACACTTGCCAAAGATATTACATGTAAAAAAAATCTCCCTTCTTATAACAACGCAGCCTTGGATGGGTTTGCCTTTAAACACCAAGAAGGGCTAAGTGAACTCTTGATTAAAACAACGATTTTAGCGGGCAATGTGGTTGAACCAAGTTTAGGCGAGAATGAGTGTTATAAAATCATGACAGGTGCCAAAGTCCCTGATGATGCCGATACTATTATTCCTTTTGAAGATTGTCTTTTATACGATGAGCATAAAATCATTCTCTCTCCAAATGTGAAAAAAGGCAATGCCCTTCGTCTCAAAGGAGAAGAAGAACGCGTTGGTGCTCTTTTACTCAGTGAAGGAACGTGTTTAAGTTCACGGGATATCGCTTTGCTTGCCTCGCAGGGTATCAGTATGGTTGAAGTCTATAAAAAGCTTGCTATCGCTGTTTTTTCAACAGGTGATGAGCTCAAATCTCCTTGGGAAATTGCAAGCGAAGATGAAATTTACGATATCAATGCGCTCTCTTTAATGGCTCTTTTGCGCGAGCATGGCTTCGCTGCGCAGTATTGTGGCGTTATTCCCGATAATTTAGAAGCTGCAACCGCTTATTTTGCACAAATGAAACAGTATGATGTTTTGGTGACCAGTGGGGGCGTCAGTATGGGCGAAGCGGATTTTGTGGAACGGGCACTGCTCATAAATGGTTTTAAAGCTTCATTTCATGGTATTAACATCAAACCAGGAAAACCGACGATGATGGGCAAGATGGGAGAGACAATTGTGGCTTCTATGCCAGGAAATCCTTTAGCTGCTTATGTCAATGCGTTTTTGTTTCTCATTCCTGTACTCAAAAAATTTCAAGGTCAAAAAAAGTTTAATTTTGAAGTGATTTATGCACAAAACAGTGAGCCTTTTAAAGTTAAATCAGGTCGTATAAACCTTGTTTTGGGCACATACGATGAGGGAGCTTTTTATGCATTTGATGGTAATAGATACGGCTCAGGCATGGTTAAGCCCCTTGTAAACAGTAATGCGCTTTGGATCAGTGATGAGACAACAACGCATGTAGAATCGGGAGAAGAGATTAAACTTTTGTTATTCTGATTCTTTAGTTTTAATATTTTTTATTTATAAAAATAGTTTAAAAAACTTGACCTTTTAAATATTTTTTGGCTATTATGCAGCTATGAAAATAAGGAAATGTTCCAAATAAAGGTATGTGATGTTTACTGAAATTAGAATCTCTACAAAGCTTCTTTTTATTTCGTTTGTTACCGTTCTTGGTTTGATTATTCTCGCTTATGTGAGCATTAACTCTAGTGTGATTGGTAAAAACTCATTAGAAACGATTTATGAAAAAAATGTAGTGCCCGATAGTGAAATTACCGCGGCACGTAGCACTTTTGAAATGGTTTTAAATGACCTGATTCATGTCACAAGTGAATTTCTACCTACTGGTCAGGCAAAAGATCATATTCCGATGATTGAAAAAAATATGAAAGAGTTTTTTGATAAAGCGCTCAAAAGTGATTTTTATTCTGATCCTACTTTAAAGCAAAACCTTAATGAAGCGTATGACCGTTATAGTCAAAAAATTGCACCACAATATCAACGTATCTATGCATTGTATGTCAAAGATAATCGTGAAGATATAGGCGATATGGCAGTTGAGATTGAGGCAGATTGCAAATATATATCACAACGTTTTGATAATATCTCAAAATTTACCAATCAAAGAGTGAAAGATATTAGTGTAGAAATAAGCACAAAACTCAAACAAAATCTTTATTTAGTCATTGCTATTTCACTAGCGGTTTTAGCCATTACTTCTAGCCTTCTTCTATCTATTAGCCGTTATATTGTCAAACGTATTGGACGTATTGGAGACCATCTCTCTGACATCACACAGGATTTGGCACTTAACCGTCCTTTAGAAGTCCTTAACCATGATGAAATTGGGCATATCAGTGAACATCTTAATACCCTCCTTTCAACGCTTCAACAAGCCTTGATCAAAGCTAAGCTAACGATGACAACCAACTCTGAAATCAATAAAAATGTACAAAACTCTTCTCAAAAAATTAACAATCTTGCTGAAGATCAAGATCGTATTGTGGAAAATGTTAAAAAACTTACCTCTAAAATTAATCGTGAATTACAAGAATCACGAGATATTTCAGAGACATCAGCAACGTATATGAAGGAAGATTATGTCATGCTCGATGAAATGATTAAAACGCTTGATCAAATTGTTGAAAGCATTAATAGTGTTAGTCAAGATGAACAACATATCTCCTCTCAGATGCATGATTTGGCAGAGCAGACAACCCAGATTCGTTCTGTGCTGGATATGATCAAAGATATTGCAGATCAAACGAACCTTTTAGCCCTGAATGCAGCTATAGAAGCAGCCCGTGCAGGTGAGCATGGACGTGGTTTTGCTGTCGTTGCAGATGAAGTGAGAAAGCTTGCAGAGCGTACCCAAAAATCACTTTCCGAAATTGATGTTACCATCAGTGTTGTGGTTCAAAGTGTATCAAGTGCCAGTGAAAATATCAAAGAAAATAGCCAAAAAGTGGTTAATCTCAATGAAGATGCCATTAAAATTTCATCAATGGCAAATGAAACAAAAGAGAAGACTTCAAAAAGTTTAGAGATTACCAATGTAGCCTATGAAAAGGCACTCAGTATCAGTAAGGAGATTGATAATCTCACGCAAGGAGTGGAAGCAGCAACAGGTCTTGCCCATGAGAATAAAAAGATTGCTGATAATTTAATGAGTGTCTCAACTAACCTCAATCTCTCAACAGCAGAACTAGAGAAAGAGATTACTATTTTTAAGGTATAAAATTGCTCTCTAAGCCCTTTAAAATCTATTTGTGCTACAATTGTAGTCCAAATAGATTGACATAAAGGGTTTTTTTTGGTAGAATTCCGTCCGTTTTGCGGGAATAGCTCAGTGGTAGAGCACGACCTTGCCAAGGTCGGGGTCGCGAGTTCGAACCTCGTTTCCCGCTCCATTCTATTTTCACTTCTTTTTTTATCTTCACTTTTTTCATCAGAACCAATTTATATTGATAAAACTTATTGTATTGAACAGGATGAACTTAAAGCTTCATTTTTTGGCTATCAAGGCAAAGATGATACTGTTTTAGTCCAAATCCCAAAAGATCGCATGCAGTATTCAATTAACTCTAATGTACTTGTTTCCGCTCTAACGGATCGCAATGTGACTGTGATTGATAGCAGTGATGGCGTTGTTATTTTTAAACATAATTGTACATTAATGGGCAAGGCAGACGCAATTGAAGATGCTTTTTTGAAAAAATTTCAAGAAGCTTCTCCCTCGGTTCTTATTGATGAAAAACCGCGTATTTCAACCAAATCTTCACTCCCTGCGGATTTTAAACGTTATCAGTTGATTGATGTGCACATTCCTGAAAATACACTCAAAAAAAACAGTGGTTCATTTGTCGCAATTTTTAAAGTAGGAAACAGAGAAAAAAAACTCTATTTTTCTTATGAAATGAACGCTAAGATGCTTGTATTTAAAGCAAAACGTAATTTGCTTAACGGTAAAATCCTCACAAACGATGACTACGAGAGCATTTGGATGAGTTTAGAAGGCATTCCTTCAAGAGCTGTTCTAAATGAAATACCACAAAATGCGATGACAAAAACCAGCATTAAAGAGGGACAGGTTATAGCAGATTATCATTTTGATGTGAGAAAAACTCTCTCAAAAAAAGATAGTATAAGAGCCCTCCTAAAAGAAGGTGGCTTAGTGATAGAAGTTCCAGCGACGCTTGTAGAAGATGCTGATATTGGGGATGTTGTTAAGATTAAAACAGAACAAGGCAAAATTTTGAATGCAAAAATTGTATCATCTAAAGAAGCGGTAATCCTCGAATGAAGCGCATCATTGTAGGCATCAGTGGTGCCAGTGGTGTTGAACTTGGTCTCTCTTTTCTGAAAGCACTTCCTTCTGATATTGAAAAGTATGTTATTATCTCTGAGCATGCCAAAATAGTTTTTGCTAAAGAAGCCAATACTGTTTTACTTGATGATGAGAATATTGGAGCTGTGACGGCTTCTGGCTCTTTTAAATGTGACGCTATGGCGATTATTCCCTGCAGTATGAATACGCTTGCTAAGATCACTTATGGTATTGCAGACAATCTCCTTACTCGTACGGCATCAGTGATGATTAAAGAGAAACGCCCTCTTCTGCTCGCTCCTCGTGAGATGCCTTTTTCGGCAATCGCGTTAGAAAATATGCTTAAACTTTCTATGCTTGGCATCCATATTGCACCTCCTGTGCTTGGTTATTATGCCAAGGCTTCTAGTCTTGAAGAGATGGAAAAGTTTCTTGTTGGCAAATGGTTTGATCTTTTAGGAATTGAACATAATCTTTTTCAACGTTGGGAGGGAGCATGAGAGTAGCCATCTATCCAGGGACGTTTGATCCCATCACCAATGGTCATATGGATGTCATTAAGCGTGCTCAAAAGCTTTTTGACAAAGTCTTAGTCGCGGTAGCGCTCTCTGAAGAGAAACACCCTGTCTTTGACATCAATACACGTGTTGAAATGGTGCAAGCTGCCATTAAAGATATGGATGGTGTTGAAGTTGAACCTTTTGATAATCTGTTGGTGAGCTTTTCCAAAGAAAAAAATATTCGCGTTATGATACGTGGTCTTAGGGCGGTGAGTGATTTTGAATTTGAACTCCAAATGGGCTATGCGAATGCTTCATTGTGGAGTGAAATTGAGACGGTTTATTTGATGCCAAGCCTTAAAAATGCATTTATTAGCTCGTCTGTCGTTCGATCCATTGTAAAACATGGTGGCGATGTTTCTCATTTAGTTCCACCAATGGTCTTACCTTATTTGCAAAGTAGATTTACATGTATGTGATTTTTGAAGGTATTGATACGACGGGGAAAAGTACCCAAGTGGCATTGTTCGCTCAAAGAAATCATAATGTTTTAGCCACAAAAGAACCCGGTGGAACACCTACGGGAATTAAACTTCGAGAAATGTTGTTGGGCGGCGCACTGAAAGGCTCTTTTAACGCAGAACTTTTTTTGTTTTTAGCTGATCGAGCATTGCATTATGATACGGTTGTTAAACCCGTACGCAATGAGCGTTTAGTGATTAGTGATCGTGGTTTTTTATCAGGAATTGCCTATGCTTGTGCCAACCATTGTGAGGTTGATGGTGAGTTTTTACTCCAAATGAACCGTTTGGCTCTTGAAGAGAATTATCCTGAAAAAATGGTACTTTTCTTAACAAATGAAACACTGATAAAAACAAGGCTAAGTGCTAAAGTACATGATGCCATTGAAGAACGTGGTGTAAGCTATTTGTTACAGATTCAAGATATAATGCGTCGCGTTGTTAAAACCTTACCAATTCAGGTTTTAGAAGTGGATGCTTCGCACGAAATAGAAACAATTTATAAACAAATCGAGGAATTTTTAAATGATTAATGCATTACGTGGAATGAAAGATACCCTATCCCCACAAAGTGAAATTTATCAATATATTATTGCGACATGCACGCGTATTGCGCAAAATTATGGTTTTTCGTTTATGGAAACGCCGATTTTAGAAGAAACAGCGCTTTTTAAACGCAGCGTAGGTGAAAGCAGCGACATTGTTGGTAAAGAGATGTATCAGTTTATTGACAAAGGTGAAAACGATGTCTGTTTGCGCCCTGAAGGCACTGCAGGTATTGTAAGAGCCTTTATTCAACAAAAATTTGATAAAGCAGGTGGTAACAGACGCTTTTTCTATCACGGTCCAATGTTTCGTTATGAGAGACCTCAAAAAGGACGACTACGACAATTTCATCAGTTTGGGGCGGAGAGTTTTGGTGAAGGTGATGTGAGAGAAGATGCAACGATTATTTTGATGCTAAAAGCGATGTTTGAAGCGCTTGGCATTGGGTTTACCCTAGAGATTAACTCATTAGGTTGCCCTGCTTGTATGCCACAGTATCGCACAACACTGGTCAAATTTTTAGAGACTCGTGAAGGGTTATGCGAAGATTGTGAAAGAAGAAAGCTTACCAATCCTATTCGTGTACTGGATTGTAAAAACGAACACTGTAAAACATTGCTTGCAGATGCTCCATTAATTACCGAGCATTTATGCATTACATGTAAAGATGATTTTACAACATTGAAACGTATCTTAGATCAATTTGGCGTGTCTTATGTAGTCAATCCAAAGCTGGTTCGTGGACTTGATTATTACTCCAAAACAGCCTTTGAATTTGTAAGCTCCGAAATTGGTGCACAAAGTGCTATCGCTGGTGGTGGACGTTATGATCGTCTGGTGGAATTCTTAGATGGAAAATCAACACCCGCGGTTGGTTTTGCAATGGGTATTGAGCGTTTAATGGAACTGGTAAAAATGCCAGAAATCGAACGTGAGGGATACTATATCGGTGCCTTGTGTGATGAAGCATTAGATGTTGTTTTTGAATTGGTGGATCGCAAACGAAAAACGGAAAAAGTCCTCACCGATTATGATGCAAAATCGCTCAAAAATCATCTTAAAATCGCTGACAAAAACTTTGTAAAATTTTGCGTATGTATCGGTGAGGATGAGCTTTCAAAGCAGAGTGTTTGGATCAAAGATCTTGTGAGTAAAGAAGAAAAAATTATTAATATTGCGCATTTTTAAGGAGCAAGACATTGGACTACGGCATTAAAACATGGGGAAACGATAACTTTTTTATCGAAGATGGTAAAGTAAAAGTTAACACAGGCTGTGAGCCTTCGTTAATAGAGATTATTCAAGAGATACGCAAAGATGGTATCCGTGGTCCTATTCTTTTAAGATTTCCTCATCTGATTCAAAAGCAGATCCGTATGATTTACAAAAGTTTTTCTGATGCGAAGAAAGAGTTTAACTATGAGGGAAAATTTAGTGCGGTTTATCCTCTTAAGGTCAATCAGTTTCCTAATTTTGTTAAAAACCTTGTCTCTTTAGGAGAAAAATATCACTATGGGCTAGAAGCTGGCAGTAAAGCGGAGCTTATTTTAGCGATGGCGTACAACAATCCAGATTCGCCTATTACGGTCAATGGCTTCAAAGACAATGAGATGATCTCTTTAGGCTTTATTGCTGAGGAGATGGGGCATGACATTACGCTAACGATTGAAGGACTTAATGAGCTTGAGAGCATCATCTCCATTGCCAAAGATCGCTTTGGATGCGTGCCCAATATTGGGCTTCGTATTCGCCTTCATAGCTCAGGTATTGGTATTTGGGCTAAGAGTGGCGGTATTAATTCCAAGTTTGGTTTGACTTCTACCGAGCTTCTTGAAGCGGTTAATATGATTCGTGATGCCAATTTACTCGATAAATTTACAATGATTCACTTTCATATTGGTTCTCAAATCACTGACATTGCACCGTTGAAAAAAGCCCTTCGAGAAGCGGGGAATATTTATGCGGAACTTTGTCGCATGGGTGCAACGCATCTTCGTGCGATTAATCTTGGTGGCGGTTTAGCCGTTGAGTATTCACAACATAAAACAACGCTTCATAAAAACTATACCTTAAGCGAGTATGCCAACGACGTTGTGTACTTACTCAAAGATATTGCGACACAAAAAGGGGTTCATGAACCCGATATTTTCATCGAATCAGGTCGTTTTGTAGCCGCGCATCATGCGGTATTGGTTGCTCCTGTTTTAGAGCTTTTCTCGCAAGAATATACCGATATGAAACTTAGACCAAAAGAGGTTAACCCTCCTCTTGTTCAAGAGCTCTACGATCTTTTAGGTACTATGAACCGTAAAAATGCCCTAGAATTTTTACATGATAGTATTGATCATATGGAGTCCTTACTGACTTTGTTTGATTTGGGTTATATTGATCTACAAGATCGTTCCAACACCGAAATTTTGGTCAATCTGATCATCAAAAAAGCCGTTGGTTTGGTTGCAGATAAAAAACTCAGTGAGATTCTAGACATTCAAGACCGTGTTCAAGAGCGCTATTTGGTTAACTTCTCACTCTTCCAGAGCTTGCCAGATTTTTGGGGGATTGGTCAGACGTTTCCTGTCATGCCTTTGGATCGTTTAGATGAAGTTCCAACGCGTTCCGCCTCTTTGTGGGATATTACCTGCGATAGCGATGGCGAAATTGGGTTTAATACCGAAACACCCCTCTTCTTGCATGATGTAGACATTAAAAATCGTGACTATTTCTTAGGCTTTTTCTTAGTGGGGGCTTATCAGGAAGTATTGGGTATGAAACACAACCTTTTTACTCATCCAACAGAAGCTACTATTGTCATTGACGATGATGGCTATAAAATTGAGAATATGCTTGAATCCCAAAGTATTAGTGATATTTTAGAAGATCTTGATTATGATATCAAAGAGGTTCAAGAAAATCTCAATGATCGTATTGAAGCTTCAGATAATATCAGTGAAAAAGAAAAAAAACACATCTTAGGCGAGATTTATCTCTTCTTAAATGACAACGGCTATCTTAAAACGATTAATAATGAGGATAATGTGCAATGAACTCTGTCTCCTTGTGGGAAAAAATTAAAGAAGATTTTTCCCAACCGATTCTGCATGACCCAGCCATAAACTCTAAAATAGAGCTTTTTTTCAACTATCCAGGTGTATGGGCTTTGGCAAATTATCGCATCGCACATGCTTTACATGTAAAAGGGTTTCGTACCCTTGCTCGCGCTATTATGGGCATTTCACAGATTATTACCAACATTGACATTCACCCTGCTAGTACGATTGGTCGCCGTGTCTTTTTAGATCATGCCTTTGGGGTGGTCATCGGTGAGACAGCGATTGTGGGAGATGATGTTTTGATCTATCAAGGGGTCACGCTGGGTGGTGTTAGTTTAGATCGCGGTGTGAAACGCCATCCTACTATTGGCAATCATACGGTTATTGGCTCCGGTGCTAAAATCTTGGGTGATATTATCATCGGTGAAAATTGCCGCATTGGTTCCAATTCAGTTGTGGTAAAAAGTATTCCCGATGACTCCACTGCTGTAGGTGTTCCTGCGCGTATCATAGACAAAGGACGCGATAAAAACCCAATGGCACACAATAAAATCCCTGATATTAACAAAGAGCTTTTTATCTATATGTTCAAGCGTATTAAGATTTTGGAAGAAGCTGTGCTAACCACCAACAAAGATCTTAAAATCAAAGACGACGAACTCGAAGCCATTTATAAATGCTATTTGGAATCCGTTAAAGAGTAAATGTTTACGTTTGTTTACTCTTTTTACTTCCTTTCTTTTAACTTTTTACATTCTAAACTTCTTTACATGTAAGCTTTACATTTTCACTATTTTGTAAACCTATTGTTTTACAATTTTGTATATATGCCCTCAATTATTTTTCTTTCATATCTTTTTAAAGCCCTTTAATAGCCACTTCTCTTCACTTTTTATCTCAGGAATACTCCATGCAATGAGTGCTGGGATGATTGACTATATTAAAAAGGAGAAACCCGCTATGCCACATCATGAATTTGAATGCAGTACTTGCATTCCAGAGAGAAAATCACATGCGGTTGTGAAAGGTGAAGGCGAGGATCTTACTTCTTGTCTTCCAGAAGGACATCTTCTCACCATCCCTGGAACCATTTCAGAGCGAGGTTGTGCGTATTGTGGAGCTAAACATGTTATTGGTACACCTATGAAAGATGCGATTCATATGAGTCATGGCCCTGTTGGATGTACGTATGACACATGGCATACCAAACGTTACATTAGCGACAATGACAACTTCCAGCTCAAATACACCTATGCTACCGACATGAAAGAGTCGCATGTCGTTTTTGGTGGGGGAGATTTATTGAAAAAGAACATCATTGAGGCCTTTAAAGCGCATCCTGAAATCAACCGAATGACCGTGTATCAAACCTGCGCGTCGGCGTTGATTGGGGATGATATGGAAGCGATCGCCAGAGACGTTCTTAAAGAAATGCCTGATAAAGATATCTTTGTTTGTAACTCTCCAGGCTTTGCTGGTCCTAGCCAATCAGGAGGCCATCATAAAATCAACATTGCGTGGATCAATGAAAAAGTTGGAACGGTTGAACCCAAAATCATGAGTGACTATGTCATCAACTATGTTGGGGATTATAACATTCAAGGCGATTGTGAAGTGATGTGCGATTACTTCAAACGTATGGGCATTCAAGTGCTCTCAAGCTTTACGGGCAATGGTTCGTATGATGAGCTAAGAAGCATGCATAGAGCGCATTTAAACGTGCTTGAATGTGCACGCTCGGCTGAATACATCTGTAATGAACTTCGTGTGAAGTATGGCATTCCACGACTTGACATCGATGGATTTGGATTTGAACCGCTTTCGGACTCATTGATGAAAGTGGCACGCTTTTTTGGACTGGAAGATCGCGCACAAGCGATCATTGATGAAGAGACTGCCAGATGGAAACCTGAACTTGACTGGTACAAAAAACGTTTAACGGGTGTGAAAGTCTGTTTGTGGCCAGGAGGATCAAAACTCTGGCACTGGGCAAACGTCATTCATGAAGAGATGGGTGTTGAAGTCGTCTCGTTGTATACCAAATTTGGTCACCAAGGCGATATGGAAAAAGGTGTGGCACGAGCCCAACCCGGCACGCTCGCGATTGATGATCCCAATGAATTAGAGGGTATCGAAGCGATGGATAAGCTCAAACCCGATGTCATCTTCACAGGTATGCGTCCAGGAGAAGTAGCAAAAAAACGCCGTGTTCAATACCTCAATGCCCATGCCTATCATAATGGACCGTACAAGGGGTATGAGGGTTGGGTACGTTTTGCACGCGATATTTACAATGCAGCGTTCTCTCCGATTCATCAACTTTCAGGCATTGATATTAGTAAAGATCCGATTGCCATCGATAAAGGCTTTATGACCCGTAAAATGATCTCCGATGTGAAATTGACACCAGAAGAAGCAAATGTGGAGGGTGAAAGACCGTATACGGGCGATTTTGATTGTGTGACACGACTAAGAGGCAAAGTATACGATCCTGAATTGTCTCGTAATCACGAGCCAGCAGCAGTTTAAAGGAGAAAACAATGAGCGATGAAAAAGTGAATATGCAAATGCAGTCGACACAAAGCGTTCGGATTGCGCAGATGGAAGATTATATTATGAAACATTGCCTTTGGCAGTTTCACTCTAGGTCTTGGGATAGAGAGAGACAAAACGAAGGGGTTTTAAGCAAAGCAAAGCAACTTCTGTGTGATGAAGAAGTGGCAAAAGAGACGCCCGAAGATCGTTGCTACTGGGTCGATGCCCTCTCCTTAGCCGAAGCCTTTAGAGCGCGCTTTTCGTGGTTTGCGGAAATGGATAAAGAGAGTATCAAGGTGCTGATAGAAAAGCTTAAAGAACGTATTGACTACGTCACGATTAGCGGTTCGCTCAATAAAGAGCTGACAGTTGCACGATACTAAAAAAGGATAAATCATGTCATGTGAACTCAGAGCAAAAGATCGTACGGGAATTATTAACCCGATCTTTACATGTCAGCCGTGTGGCGCACAGTACGTCAGTATTGGCATCAAAGATTGTATTGCCATTGTTCACGGTGGGCAAGGGTGCGTTATGTTTGTGCGGATGCTGTTTGCGCAACATTTTAAAGATAATTTTGACATCGCCTCTTCGTCTTTGCACGAAGACAGTGCTGTTTTTGGTGCAACAGGAAGGGTTGAAACAGCGGTGGATGTCCTTTTGATGCGTTACCCTGATATCAAAGTCATTCCGATTATTACGACATGTTCGACAGAGATCATTGGCGATGATATTGAAGGCGTCATCACGAAACTTAATAACGGGCTTTTAAAAGATAAATACGAAGGGCGCGAAGTCCATCTCGTTCCTGTGCATACACCGAGTTTCAAAGGCAGTATGGTCAGTGGTTACGATGTTGCGGTCGAATCAATGCTCAAAGCCTTTGCAAAGAAAAGTGGAACACCTAATGGCAAGATCAATCTGATCACAGGCTGGGTGAATCCGGGCGATGTAACAGCCCTTAAACATCTTTTGAAAATGATGGGGATTGATGCGACGGTTCTGTTTGAAATCGAGAGTTTTGACTCTCCTTTAATGCCAAGCGGGCAATGCGAAGTCTCTCATGGTGATACGACGGTGGAAGATATGATAGGCACTGCCGATGCGATTGGTACGATTGCACTCAATCGTTATGAAGGGGGCAAAGCGGCAAAATACTTGGAGAAAAATTTTCAAGTACCTGCGATCATCGGACCTACGCCTATTGGGATTCGCAATACCGATACCTTCTTGCAACACCTCAAAGAAATGACAGGCAAGCCTATTCCTGCGGCATTGGTGAAAGAGCGTGGTATTGCCATAGATGCCATTACCGATCTTGCGCATATGTTCTTAGCCGATAAACGTGTGGCGATTTACGGCAATGCTGATCTTGTCATTGGTTTGGCGGAATTTTGTATCGATATGGAGATGAAACCTGTGTTGCTCCTTTTGGGCGATGACAACTCAGGGTACAAAAAAGATGCGCGCATTAAAAATCTTCAATCCAAAGTGGATTTTGATATGGAGATTATTACCAATGCGGATCTTTGGGAGCTTGAAGATCGTATTAAAAACAAAGGCTTACAGCTAGATCTCATTATGGGGCACTCCAAAGGTAGATTTACTTCCATTGACAATAATGTCCCAATGGTACGTGTGGGCTTTCCTACCTTTGATCGTGCGGGTCTTTACCGTCATCCTGTTGTGGGGTATGCAGGGGCGATTTGGCTTGCCGAAGAGATCGCCAACACGCTTTTTCGTGATATGGAATATAAACGTAACAAAGAGTGGTTACTCAACGTTTGGTAAAAAACTAAGGGATTTTGTCTTTACATGTAAAGCTAAAATCCCTTCATTACGAGGAGAAAAAATATGCACACAATTCGTTATACGAAGAGAATTTGTACCGATAAAGCGATTATAGAAGCCTTTTTAAAAGAGACCCGTGTGGGTGTTGTAGCGATGATCGATGAACAAAATATGCCTTACGCCACACCTGTGAATTACGTGTGGTACAAGGGTGCGGTTTATTTCCATGGGATGGGAAGCGGTAAAAAAGAGAGTATTTTACTTCAAAATCCTTCTGTCTGCTTTACGCTGTTTCATGAATACGGCACCGTGGTCGATCCTGTTCCCTGTCATGCCGATACCGCGTATCGCAGTGTGATAATCTTTGGAGAAGCTCAAAAGTTAACGGATACGGAAGAATCAGCCTTAGTTCTTCAAAAATTACTTGACAAATACACACCCAATTACTACAAACATCAATTATCAGGAAGTTTGATCGAAAAGTATCGTTCCACACATGATGGAAAAGCTGTTTCTGTTTTTAAAATTGAACCAACAACATTGACCGCTAAAGAAAATATAGCACAAGAGAGTGAATTGTTTAATAAAGAGGCATTTTTGCGTGAATGAGACTAGAACATAGCAGTAAAATAACGTAGTATAAATAACTATACTACGTTTAGGTGACATTCATCCCATCTGAGGAGATACACAGTGGATACGATTTGCATCAGCCCTATCCAAGATTGCCCACGCTATCAAGAGCTCAGAGTTTTATATGAAATTGCACTCGCTTTAAAAGGGAGTGAACTTGGCATAGAAATAGCGTTTGAAAAGACGCTCAGCCTTCTTAAGAGGCATTTTTACATGGATAAAAGTATTTATTATGCGCTTAATGATGAAAGTAATGAACTTGAAGTGTTAAGTTCGGCAGGGCTAAGTAAACGGCAAGAAGTCTTAGCTACCTATAAAGTGGGCGAAGGTGCAACGGGATTATGTGCACAATTTTTAGAGCCTGTTGTGATTGAAAATATCCATCAAAATATTCTCTTTCTCAATAAAAGCTGCAGTTTAAAAAAGAGTGAGATTTCTTATCTTGCCATACCAGCCCTTTCTCAAAATAAACTTTTTGGTGTTTTAGGTGTGAGTTTAACTCAAAAGTCGCTCTGTAACATTGAAGAGATGGTTACGATTTTAACTATAACGGCTTCGCTCATGGCGCAATCACAACAAATCTACCAAACAATCAATGATGAAAAAAAGCGTCTTAAAGAAGAAAAACTCTACTACAAAGAGGAGATATTAAAGCAGAACGAAATCATAGGTCACAGTCCTGTGATTCAAGATGTTTTAGAGATTATTGGCAAAGTAGCGTGTACCAATTCAACGATTTTTATCAGCGGTGAGACGGGAACGGGCAAAGAGCTTATCGCAAAAGCTATTCATAATTACAGTCATCGTAAAGAGAAGCCTTACATCAAACTCAATTGTGCTGCCATTCCTGAAAATCTTTTGGAAACAGAGCTTTTTGGACATGAGCGAGGGGCCTTTACGGATGCCAAAGAGATGCGTAAAGGTCGTTTTGAACTGGCACATGAAGGAACACTTTTTTTGGATGAGGTTGGCGATCTAAGTCTAAGTCTCCAAGCAAAACTGCTGAGAGTCCTGCAAGAGCAGGAGTTTGAAAGACTTGGTGGAACAAAGACGATTAAAGTTGACGTGCGCATTGTGGCGGCCACAAATCGTGATATTAAAGAGATGGTACGCCAAGGAAGCTTTAGAGAAGACCTTTTCTACAGGCTCAATGTCATTCCCATTCACTCCCCTCCTTTGCGTGATCGAGGTGATGACATCATCTTGCTTGCATGCTATTTTTTGGAGCGTTTTTGCAGACGTCATGGCAAAGAGCGTACCTTGTTGCCTGATGCACAAATGATGCTCAAAGAGTACACATGGCCTGGTAATATTAGAGAGTTGGAAAACAGTATGGAACGTATTGTTCTTCTTGCTCCCTCTTTACATGTAAACGCTCAAGTAATTTTTTCCGTACTTCCAGCAAAGACAAAAATTCCTACTAAAGAAGTTGAAACTAAGGCTGATTTGGAAGATTTGGAGCGACAAGCCATTATAAGAGTGTTACGAGAATCAAGAGGCATTAAAATAAAAGCAGCCAAGAAATTGGGCATAACCAATCGTCAAATTGGTTATAAAATTCAAAAATATGAGATTTGCATGCAAGAATATCTGGAGTAATGAACGATTAAAGGAAGCCATGATGTCACGTTTTTTTTCAATTAAGGAGCTTTATAATGAGTCTTCGTGTTCACATAGTGGAGATAAAGAGAAAAAAAATATTTGTGAAAGACTTCATCCTGGATCATCCATCAGTGATTGTGCTTTAGAAGGAGCATTTAAGTTTTTAAGCTCGTATGAAGATTGTGCCCATCTGATCTATTCATCGTCGACGTGCTTTACGACCACATTCATTGTAAAATCTTCCCAACAAAAGCATTCAAACTATTTTTGCAGTAACCTAGATCTCAATGATATTATCTTTGGTGGCGCTTCAAAACTGATGTTCCAACTGGATCGAATCGTAACTCTCTGCCAACCCAAAGTTATTTTTATCTATATAACATGTGTTACTTCGCTCATTGGTGAAGATGTCAATGCCATTGCACAACAGAAGCAGCATGAACTTGGTGTCCTGATAGTTCCCATTTTAGCGGCTGGTTTTTTGGGTGCTGAAAATTTTGGAGCACGCATTGCAAGTATGACACTTTGTGAACATCTTATAGGACGTAAAGAGCCAAAAGAAATAACTCCTTACGATGTTAATTTACTCAGTTGTGATGCCAGTTTACAGGAGATGAAAACCTATTGTGCTTTGATTGAGAGCATAGGCTTACGTGTACTGACCACTTTTGGGAGTGGTGATTCTGTTGAACCCATTATGTACGCACATAAAGCCAAACTCAATATTTTGATTTCAGCCAAACCGCTCGCGACCATGGCACGAAAAATGGAAAAAATATGGGGAATTCCTTGGATTCAGGTTTCTTTTTTTGGAAAATATGCCACATCCGATGCTTTACGTACGATTGCTGAAGTTTTTAATGATGGAAAATTGAGTCGCAATACACAAAAGGTCATTGCTTTTGAAGAAAAAAAATTGGCAGAACAATTAGAGCTTTTCAAAGATAGCTTGTATGCAAAAAAAGTTCTTATTAATCTTCAAGGAACGCTATCGTGGGCGTATATTCCTCTTTTACGAGAGCTAGATATGCATGTGGTCGCAACGTCTATTGAAAATATAACAGAGGATGATAAAGAACAAGCGATTCGTCTTCTGTTTGGCAAAGGAATGTTTATGTATGAGCCAGAAAATGAGCAAATGGATATTATTGAAGAAGAGAAGATTGATCTTTTGATTACAAACAGTGATAATGTCTATGCCGCAGTTCAAACAAAAATCCCCTTTCTCAATATAGAGAAGGCAAAAGAAAAAAATTATGTGGGGTACCGTGGTATTTTAGAATTTGCTTACATTCTTGAAAATACCTTGAAAAATCCTCTCTTTAAAATCGTTTACCGTGAAGCTCCTTGGTTAGGATAAATTTATTTAAAAAATTAAAAGAAAACTTCAGAAAACGGTTGAATTTTCGCTATAATCTGCACGATATTTTTATAGAGGAATGTTTCATGCTATCAAAAAGAATCCAAGTCTTATCACCCTCTTTAACTTTGGCTATTACGGCTTTAGCAAGAGATCTTAAAGCTCAAGGAAGAGATATTCTTAGCTTTTCGGCTGGTGAACCAGATTTTGACATACCACAACGTGTCAAAGATGCCGCGATTGAAGCCATTCAAAATGGTTTTTCAAAATATACTGCAGTAGCAGGTACGCCCGAAGTGCTTAAAGCAATTGCTGGCAAACTTAAGCGTGAAAATAACCTCGATTACAAGCCTTCTCAAATTGTAGTCAACGTTGGTGCAAAACACTCATTGTTTAACATTTTCCAGGCGATTCTTAATGAGGGTGATGAAGTGATTATTCCTTCACCTTATTGGGTAACCTATCCTGAAATTGTGAAATACTCTGGTGGTACACCTGTGTTTATAGAGACAGATGAAGCAACTGGCTTTAAAATAACACCAGCACAACTGAAATCTGCCATTACGCCTAAAACAAAAGTGCTTTTGTTCAATACGCCATCCAATCCAACGGGAGCCGTTTATTCAAAAGTCGAACTTGAAGGTTTAGCTGAAGTTCTTAAGGGAACCAATGTTTTAGTGGTTTCTGATGAGATGTATGAGAAAATTTTATTTGATCATTTGAAATTCACCTCTGTTGCATCAATTAGTGAAGATATGTTCAACCGAACCATTACTGTCAACGGTTTGAGTAAATCTGTCTCGATGACAGGATGGCGATTTGGCTATTTAGCCTGCCCTATTAAAGAGATTGTAGATGCGATTGTTGATCTTCAAGGTCAAAGTACCTCTAATATCAATTCTATTACGCAAAAAGCAGCCATTCCAGCGCTTAATGGCCTTGTAGATGATGATATTGAAAATATGCGTGCAGCTTTTGAGAGACGTAGAAATATGGCATATGATTTACTGAACAATATTAAAGGTATTTCAGTCATGAAACCAGAAGGTGCTTTTTACCTTTATGTCAATACCAAAGCTGTTGAAAATGATTCAATGAAGTTTTGTGCAAAACTCTTAGAAGAAAAAGGTGTTGCCGTGGTTCCAGGTCTTGGTTTTGGATCAGATGGTTATTTTAGACTCTCTTTTGCAACCGATGATACCACGATTCAAGATGGTATAGGACGTATTAAAGCGTTTGTTGAAAACTACAAATAACTCTTATTGAAGGGCACTTTTTAAAAAGTGCCCACTTCTTTCAAAAATATTCTTCAATATTAATATGGTTTTGGTACAATTCCGACATTATTTTTACATACACATTCTTATAAAGGTTAGACATGAATAAATATGTCATCACACTTGCGAAAACATGCTTGGGCTGTAAGAAACCATCATGTCGTACGGGATGTCCTGTTGGCACACCCATTCCAGAAATGATTCGTCTTTTTTTAGCAGGAGAAATTAAAAAAGCAGGAAAAATGCTTTTTGACAATAATCCTCTTTCTGTTATCTGTTCTATGGTTTGTCCACATGAAAAACATTGTGAAGGTCACTGTATTCTCAATAAAAAAGGAACGGCAGTCAGTGTTGGAAGTATTGAAAATTATATTTCTGATCTTTACATAAACGATCTTCAGTTTGAAAAACCTGTAAAAAATGGTAAAAAAGTGGCGATTATTGGAAGTGGTCCTGCGGGTATCTCTTTAGCCGTTATTTTAGGTGCAAAAGGCTATGAAATTACAATGTACGATGCTCACGATAAAATTGGTGGAGTATTACGCTACGGTATTCCTGATTTTAGGCTCAATAAAGATATCTTAGACACGATTGAAACGAAATTACGCCAATTGGATGTAACAATTCGCCCTAATATAACGGTGGGTAAAAACATTACCATTGGTGATCTTTTTAGAGATGAATTTAAAGCTGTTTTTATTGGTACCGGGGTTTGGTCTCCTAAAAAACTTGGTATTAAAGGTGAAAGTTTAGGTCATGTCCATTTTGCTATTGACTATCTCAAAAATCCTTCGGTATATCGTTTAGGAGAAACCGTTGTGGTTTTAGGCGCGGGAAATGTTGCTATGGATGTTGCTAGAACAGCAGTCAGACACGGTGCTCGTGAAGTGATCATTATGTACCGTAAAGGTATGGAGAACATTCCGGCATCACATCATGAAGTCGAATGTGCCAAAATTGATGGTGTTAAGTTTGATCTTTATAAACAGCCGATAGAGATTACAGAAAAAGGTGTTATTTACAGTAGCACGGATGAAAGTGGCGAAGAGGGTTTACTTGAAGCAGATTCTATTTTAGTTGCTATTAGCCAAAATCCTAAAGATAACATTGTTCAAACTGCGAAACAGATTGAAGTTGATGGTAAAGGTTTGGTTGTGACGGATGAGTGTGGACGAACTACCATGGAAGGCGTTTTTGCTTCAGGTGATGTGGTCACAGGTGCCAGAACGGTTGTTGAAGCAGTTGCCTTTTCAAAACGCGTTGCTGTGGCTATCGAAGAGTATATCGATATACTTTAGGAGAGAATGAGTTTTACATGTAAAAGCTTCACATGTAAAACTCTTAAATATTATTTTGTCTCTGTTCCAAAACGTGCTTTTGCATCTTGAAGAGCACTAATAAGTTCATCAAGATTCTCATAAGGAATATGTGCTTTCCAATCAGGTTCTTCCCCACTTTTTTTCAGTGCAATACCAATACTTACAACAGGAAATGATCCATTTCCATATGGCTCTTCCAAATGTGAGACTGAAATCATTCCATTTTTTGTTCCAGCTAAGGGAAATTTAGTAAGTATCGTGTTTTTTCCGCCCATGACGTGATCCTTTTAATTCTTTTTAAAAAATTTTGCGAGTTTTGCTTGCGTTTTCAACCACTCATTTTGTAATGTGAGTGGAAAACCGCCGTAAATTTTACCGCCTTCAATCGACTTTGAAACACCACCACGTGCTGCGATGGTTGCAAAATCACCAATCTCCAAATGTCCAGCTGTGGCACTTTGTCCACCCATAATGACATTACGTCCAAGTTTTGTCGAGCCTGAAATACCTGTTTGAGCCACTAAAATACAGGCTTGCCCTATTTCGCAATTATGTCCAATCTGAACCAGATTATCTATTTTTGTTCCTTTTTGAATAATCGTTGATCCAAAAACAGCACGATCAATTGTTGTATTTGATCCCACTTCAACATCTTCTTCAAGGATAACATTGCCACTATGATAGATTTTAATATGCTCACCCATTTTTGTATGAGCATAGCCAAAACCATCGCTTCCTATAATCGCCCCTGCTTGAATAATACAGTTATCTTGGATGATTGAATCATCATACACAACAACATTAGGGAAAATTTTAACGTTTTTACCAATTTTAACATTGGCACCAATGGTGACATGCGGCATAATCTCTGTGCCTTCCTCAACCACACTATTGCTACCAATAACTACATTTGGACTAATGAAACATTTTTCTGAAATATGGGCAGGTGAAGAGGTATCAAAGGCTTTTTTAGCAAAATATACACTTGCATACGCCATACTTAAATGGGGATTGTCACTGATAAGCACTTGAGATGTTTTGGGTAGATATTCTTGATACGCCGAGGAAAGAATCACAACGCCTGCTTTTGTATTTTGCAAGTCAGTTAAAAGTTTTGGATTGTCAAAGAAAGTAATTTGAGAGGAAGTTGCCTCCTTGAGTGTTGCAAAAGAGGTAACTTCCTTATCTATACCTGAAAATTCAAGCGAAATTGCTTGAGCAAGAAGGCTGAGTTTCATTAAATATCCATTGCGACAGAGCCGCTTCTTACGATGTCTGTTGGGTTGTATTTTTTAACCGCTTTTAAAAAATTATCGATACGATCATAATCATCTGCAACCATGACAACGATAAAATCCTCACCGCTACTCGCAATTGTTCCATTATACGCTTTAAGCATGGCATCAAGCCCATTAAAGTCTTCATTGAGAGGAATCTTGACCAGCGCCATCTCTTTTTCAACAAACTGACCTGATTCTATGACTTTGTACGTAGGTATCAATTTATGCAATTGCTTTACAATTTGCTCCAAAACAGGAGCACTGCCTGAGGTCACAATCGTCAACCGTGATAGATTTGTTTTAGGTATTGGCGCAACTGTAAGTGAGTCAATATTGTAACCACGTCCCGCAAAAAGACCTGATATACGTGACAAAACACCGTCTTCATTTAAAACGATAACCGATAAAACTCTTCTGATATGTTCCATCGCTTACTCCTTATACTCAAGCATCATATTGTAAAGCGTTCCACCTGCTGGAACCATTGGTAAAACGTTCTCAAAGCGATCAACTTGAACGTCAATCATACAGACAGTGTTACTCTCAACAGCCTCTTTAAGGGCTTTATCAAACTCATCTTTGGTTTTAACTCTAAAACCACGTCCTCCAAAACTCTCAACAAGTTTGACAAAGTCAGGCTGTACTGAAAGATCAGTAGAAGAGTAGCGTTTATTGTAAAAGAATGTTTGCCATTGACGAACCATTCCCAAAAACTGATTATTTAAGATGATATTAACCACAGCTACTTTATTTTCAACAGCAGTCATCAACTCTTGAATATTCATCAAAATAGAACCATCACCCGTAAAATTGATAACAGTTTTGGAAGGCACCGCCACTTTGGCACCAATGGCTGCTGGAAGACCATAACCCATCGTTCCGAGTCCACCACTCGTAATCCACTGACGAGGATAAGAGAAAGGATAAAACTGTGCTGCCCACATTTGGTGCTGCCCAACATCCGTACAGATAATGGCTTTATCACCAAGTATCTCACCAACGCGCTCTATCGCCCATTGTGGTTTAAGAATCTCATTTGAATCTTCATATTTCAATGGATGGATTTCACCATAACGCTTTAACAAATCACGCCAAGGTTTATATTTGTTTTCATCAATTTGTTCTTTGGCTAAAGGAATCATCGCCTCTACAACATTTTTAAGATCACCTACGATGGGATAATCAATTGGAACAATTTTTCCAATACTACTTGGGTCGATATCAACGTGAATGATTTTAGCATGTTTTGCAAATTCGCTCAGTTTTCCTGTAACCCTGTCATCAAAACGTGGTCCAAAAGCAATCATGAGGTCTGCTTCGCTCATGGCCATATTGGCGCTGTAGCAGCCGTGCATTCCGAGCATTCCAAGTAATAATGGATTTTCATCGCCCATAACGCCGCGTGCCATCAACGTCTCAACCGCAGGAATACCGCAGATTTTTGCAAATTCACGTACTTCATCACTTGCATTTGAGTTAATCGCACCACCGCCAATATAAAGAACAGGACGTTTTGCTAAAGCAATAGCTTCAATCGCTTTTTTAATCTGTCTTGGATTGCCTTTGTAGGTTGGCTTATAGGTTTGCATTTTAATTTCACTTGGATAGGCGAAATGACCAATTTGTGCTGTAACATCTTTGGGAATATCGACATGAACAGGACCTGGTCTGCCACTTCGTGCAATGTAAAATGCCTCTTTTAAAATACGTGGCAAATCTTTGACATCTTTAACTAAGTAGTTATGTTTGACACAAGGACGACTAATACCCACAGCATCAATCTCTTGAAAAGCATCTGTGCCTATCATACTAATAGGAACTTGACCGCTAATCACAACCATAGGAATAGAATCCATATACGCTGTTGCAAGACCTGTGACAGCATTGGTAAAACCAGGACCACTGGTAACAAAGGCAACGCCTACATCACCCGTTGCGCGTGCATAACCATCTGCTGCATGCAGAGCTGCTTGTTCGTGTCGTGTTAAAATATGTTTAAAATAGTTTTGTTTGTAAACTTCATCATAAACATTCATGATAGCACCACCAGGATAGCCAAAGACGACGCTGACATTCTCCTTACGTAGTGCTTCTATGACCATTTGGGAACCGCTTAACTCCATGACCTCTCCTTTCATATTTTTGATGATACTTCTTGTAAAAAAAGTGGGTTATTATAGCAAATAAAGATTAAAGAAGGCTCATTTTTGGGGCATATGTTATGATTTGTTCAAATTGTAACACTGCTCAAGTGCGACACCTTCTCTGAGTCCATCATCAATTACGATGCAACTTTCAAAGCCAAGTTTTTTCATAATTGCTTTGACAATTAAGATACCAACAACGATTAAATCCCTACGATTCGTGCCTGTATAACGCTCTGCATCTTCTTCATTCATGGCAAATAAACGCTCATAGGCTTCTTCAAAATCCTTTACATGTAAAACGGTTCCATTCACAATAGTCGCATCATAATGAGCATAATCCAAGCCTTTTAAAAATGCAGCAACCGTTGTTGGTGTTCCTGCTGTTGTTACTAATTGTAAAAAATTGGAAGAAATTGGATCGTGTTGAGTCATAAAATCATCAATGGAATTAACGATACGCGTTACATGTAATTCACGATCAAGTGAATATCTCTCCGCTACATTGATAATTCCAAAAGGAAAGCTTTGTGACTGTTTTGTGCCATCTTTGCAAAAGGTAAATTCTGTTGAACCTCCACCAAGGTCAAATAAGGCATAGGTTTGATGTTTAAACCCTTCGCGTTTGAGGGCATTTTCAACAGCAAGTGATGTGAGATATGCTTCTTTTTCGCTTGTAATAATTTGAAATGTAAGTCCAAAAGTTGCTTCAATTTCTTTTAAAAATTCCCCAGCATTCGAAGCGATACGCATCGCTTCAGTGGTTACACAGAAACAGCGTTCATTTTTAAAATCAAAGATATGAGAGGCTTCATATAGGGCATTCAAGATATTTTGCTTGGAAGATTCACAAATAAGTCCCGTTACATGTAAATCTTTACCTGTACGCACAATTTTTTCATAAACATGAATACGCTCTTTCGTTTGACAATCCAGTTGGACAATTCGCAAGGTATTGGAACCTAAATCACAGCCAATCATCTTCAGCCTATTTTTTTCGAAAGAGCTTCATAAAAGTGCTGATAATAAGGCGTACAAGCCCTAAAAAGAGATAAACAATCGTCGTATACAAAAGTGGATGATATGGCATCTTTTGTGTACTCAGATGCATTAGATGCTCTATAGGGTGTGTCAGCCATTGATTCATATGCATTCCCAATGACAAGACAATAAAAATCAGGATAAATATAAAAAATTCTTTTTTCAATAAAGACCTTCGCAATAATAATAAATAGATGATTTTATGTAAACAAAACTTAATAATAGGTTGCATAATATAACATTATAACGACAATTTTAGAATATTATAAATAACTAAAATAATGAGGTATAATTTTTTTAACCAAGGGAAGCCTCAGAATGTTGGAAGTAGAATGGGGAGATCATACAAACAAAAAGGATGGGCAAACTATGAAATCAGACAAAATCATTGAGGAAATACTCATTGAGATTGAGAAGCATGAAGGTGGGATGTCTCGCCGTAATGCGATGAAACTTTTAGCAGCATCGCCAATTGCTGCGAGTGTCTTAGCGGGCGCTGCAACGGCAACAGAAGCACATGCTTCTAGTTCCAATGCTACTGGTAAGATAGTCATTGTGGGTGGTGGCCTTGCAGGTGTTGCAACGGCTGCAAAATTGACACACAGACTCTCTAATCCTGATATTACAATTATTGAGCCAAACCCAAAATCAGTTTCGTATCAGCCTGGGCAAACACTGATCGCTGCTGGTGTGTGGAAAAAAAGTGACATTATCTATGAAACTGAAAATTTTATTCCTAAAGGTGTGAAATGGATCAAAGACTCTGTCGTAACGTTTGATCCACAAAATAATAAAGTAAAAACAGCCGATGGTACGGAAATTAGCTACGATTATCTTGTTGTCGCAACAGGATTAATGCTTAATTTTGGTGCTATAAAAGGGCTAGAAGGCGAAATTACTTCTTCTGGTGCCAATAATGACGTTGTTCGTAATAAAGTAGGAAAAGATGGTGTTTACTCTATCTATTTTGCGGATGGTGCTGTTGATACACAAAAAGGTATTGAAGAACTGATTGCTAAAGCAAAAGCGCATAAGGGATCCGAAAAACTCCAAGCAATTTTTACCGATCCTGATACTGCTATTAAATGTGGTGGAGCTCCTAAGAAAATTATGTACATCACACATGATTTACTCAAAAAAGCAGGTGTTCGCGATAAAGTAGAATTAACCTTCTGCCCATCAGGTGATAAAATGTTTGGTGTGCCTGAATATAGCGCTGCTATTTTAGAGCAATTTAAAGCAAGAGACTTTAAATGGGAATTTAAAACCAATTTAGTAGCGATTGATACAGAGAAAAAAGTAGCGACATTTGAGAAAAAATGGCTTGAAAAAGGTGAGTATGACGAAGACCTTAAAGAATATACCATGGTTTCTATGAGTAAAAAAGTTGATAAAAACTACGATTTTATTCATATTACTCCTCCACAAAAAGCATCAGATATTGTTGGTAAATCGCCTATTGGTTCAAGCAAAGGCTGGGTTCCTGTTGTGAAAGAAACCCTTCAACATGTAACCTATAAAAACGTTTTTGCCCTTGGTGATATTGCTGCTGTTCCTATGGGAAAAACAGGTGGTAGTGCGCGTAAACAATATCCTGTTGTTGCAGAGAACCTCATTGCTGTTATGGAAAAACAAGAAAAACTTCCTGCTGCCTACGATGGTTATACGGTTTGTCCTTTGATTACGAGTATTGGAACGGTTATGCTTGCTGAGTTTAATTGGACAGCAAAACCTACACCTTCTTTCCCTCTTGATCCAACACAAGAGCGCTGGATTTGGTGGTTGCTTAAAGTCTATGCACTTAAACCTATGACAGTTTATGGCATGCTCTCTGGCAGAGCCTAATTTTGTTGATGATACATAAAAAGGAAAAACTTATGAAAAAAATGAATTTAGCACTTTCTCTAGCAGCAGTTGCCTTAGTTGTTTTAAGCGGGTGTGGTGATAAACCAAAATCGGATGTTGCTACTTATAAATATACTCCAGCACAAGTTTATGCTGAGACTTGCGTACATTGTCATGGTCCAAAAGGCGAAGGTATCGCTGAGAAGAAAGCACCTGCGCTGACCAAGCAAAGTATTCAAGAACTTGAAATGTCACTTTTTGATATTAAAAATGGTGGTCTTGGACAGTCCACAGCAAGTGAGCATGATATTATGGAACATAATATGAAGAAGCTGGCTGAAAAAGGCTACGACTACGATATTAAAATGATGGCAAACTACCTTCACAATGCGTTCTATGTTGCTAAATAAAATTTGAATATGATGTTTTTGGTGTACAACACACCAAAAACATCTGAAAGTTACTTATGAATAAAAGATCTGATGAAGTTTTTGTTTGGCCGTTGTGTACACGTATTATTCATTGGATTATTGCTACCTCTTTTCTCCTCTCTTTTGTGACATCTTTCGATCGCACTCTTTTTGAATGGCATCTTGCTTTTGGTTTTATTTTTGGAATCATGTTGTTTTTTAGAATTATTTGGGGATTTTTTGGTCCTAATTATGCAACGTTTAAAACGTTCAAATTAAAATACAGTGAGCTTCAAAGCTATTTTATTGAAAAAGTGCAAAACAGATGGCGAAAAATTCATGCAGGACATAATGCCGCATCAAGTTGGTTTACACTGATTGTTCTAGGTTTGGGGAGTTGGATTGTTTTGAGTGGACTTTTACTGCAAGGGACACAAGAAGCAAGCGGTCTTTTTTCACGTTTAAATGCGCATTATTTTCGTTTTTCTTCGGCATTGCTATTGTTTCATGAAATACTTTCTTATCTCCTTTTTACTTGGGCAATGATTCATATTGTAGGTGTTTTAATTGAACAGTTTTACCATAAGACACATATGCTTTTTGCGATGATTACAGGGTATAAAAAAGCGGAAGGTCAAGATGCGGCTGTTTCGATAGTGCGACACCTTTTTGCCTATTCAGCAATTATTTTATCTATGATGACGCTCTTTTTTGTTGCGCGACCTCAGGATACTTTTTTAACAAAGAGCTTATTTGAGCGGCGAGATTTTAAAGCTGAAAATAGCACTTTTTATGAAAAATGCAGTAAATGTCATAAGATCTATCCACCATTTATGTTACCACATGACTCATGGATTCGTCTTATGGATGGTCTTGAAAACCACTTTGGTGAACAGATTAGAGAAAATAACATTACTCAAAGCGAGCAAATGAATATTAAAGCGTATCTTTTAAGCCATAGTGCAGAGAGTTCATCTCATAAACTTGCTTTTAAAACCTTAGAATCACTGGGCGAGATGCGTCCTATTTCCATGAGTAAAGTTCCCTATTGGCGAGAAGCACACAAAAATATTGATAAAAAAGTCTATCAATCTTTACATGTAAAAAATGCTTCAAATTGTTTTGCTTGTCATGAAGATTTTGAATATGGGATATTGGAAAATAGACGTATCCATATACCTAGATCATGATGAAACTTTTTCGAAATCATATTTTGGCTATAATAATTCCTAAAAACGAAGGATGTCATAATGCTTCTAGGCGTAAATATCGATCATATTGCAGTGCTTAGAGAGGCACGAAAGATTAATGATCCTGATCCACTTGATGCAGTTTCTTTGGTTAAACGTGCTGGAGCTGATCAGATTACTATCCATTTGCGAGAAGATAGACGTCATATTAATGACGATGATGCTAAAAAAATTATTGAAACGTCTCAACTTCCTATCAATTTAGAGTGTTCTATTAATGCCGAAATTATTGACAAAGTGCTTCAATTACATCCGCATCGAGCTACGCTTGTTCCCGAAAAGCGTGAAGAAGTGACAACAGAAGGTGGACTGGATGTTGTTAAAAACAAAGAGATCATTACAGAGATCGCAAAAAGACTTAAAAAAGAGCATATTGAACTTTCGTTATTTATTGATCCCAATAGTGCTATGATCGAAGCTTCAAAAGAGATCAACGCTGAGTGGATTGAGTTACATACGGGATTGTATGCCAATATTTATGCGATGCTCTACTCTAATCTATCACGTTCAAGACACAGTATCAAAGAGCTTGAATTGGATCGTGAATCTTTACATGTAAAGCTCCTTGAAGCAACCCATGAGCTTGAAAGATCTGCAAAACAAGCACAGCAATTAGGGCTTAAGGTAGCTGCAGGGCATGGACTAAACTACCAAAATGTTAAGCGTATTTTAGATATCAAAGAGATTTGCGAGCTTAATATTGGGCAGAGTATTATCGCACGTTCCATTTTTGTAGGGTTTGAGACTGCCGTTAAAGAGTTGTTAGGATTAATACGATGAAAAAAATAGCGATTAGCATTGGAGATTTAAATGGTATTGGTTTAGAGATTGCTCTGCGCGCACATCAAGAGGTGCAAAAGCTCTGCGATCCAATTTATTGTATCAACGAAAATATGCTTGGTTGGGGCGCGGCACTTTTAGATTTAGATGTCCCTAGTGACTTTGAAATACGTGATTGTGGCAAAGTTTTTGAGATTGAAGCGGGTGTTTGTAGCGCTGAAGCGGGTGAAAGCTCATACGATTCGTTTATTACCGCTGTTGCACTGGCTAAAAGCAATGAAGTTAGCGGTATCGTCACGCTTCCTATTAACAAAGAGTCATGGGCCTTAGCAGGTCTTGAGTATAAGGGACACACCGATGCACTGAGCGATCTTTTGGGGTGTGAAGCCATTATGATGTTAGGATGCGAAGAGATGTTTACCATACTTTACACTCATCACATTCCACTGCGCGATGTTCCGCATGAAATTAAAGCAAAAAAAATCAAACCTTTTTTGCTGAAAGTGTATGAAGAGATTGGCGAAGATCGTATCGCCGTTTTAGGACTTAACCCTCATGCAGGTGATCACGGTGTGATTGGCGATGAAGATGAAGAGATTAAGCGAGCGATTGAAAAAGCAAATAACTTTTTGGAACGTGAAGTCTTTGTAGGACCTTTCGTCCCTGATATGGCATTTTCAAAAGTCAATCGTGCAAAATTTCGTTATTTTGTCTGTATGTACCATGATCAAGGGTTGATTCCTCTTAAAGCACTCTATTTTGACGAGAGTATTAATGTAAGCCTTAATGCAGGTATTGTTCGCACATCTGTAGACCATGGTACGGCTTTTGACATCGCTTATAAAAATGAAAATCCTTCTACGCTTAGTTATATTAATGCCGTCAAAGAGGCCGTTAAACTTGCCACTGGAAAAACATTATTGACATTTTAATTCAAGTAATACTAAGACTAAAGATGTAATAATAATACTAGATTTAATTAAGTAATATTTAAATATTGCCTAATTATTATCTTAATATTACATCTTTGGAGGTCACGTATTATGCATATTCCAGATGGCTATCTCTCTCCTATCACATGTATCGCAACGTATGCAGCTGCATTACCACTGTGGGTTATCGCATTTAAAAAACTCAAAGAAGAACTGAATGAAACAACACTTCCCCTCATAGCCTCTTTGAGTGCACTCAGTTTTATTATTATGATGTTTAACATCCCTATTCCGGGCGGAACCAGTGGACATGCTGTAGGTGCGTCACTCATTGCGATTTTATTCGGTCCATGGGTTGCATCTGTCTGTATCAGTCTTGTTTTATTGATTCAAGCACTCGTCTTTGGTGATGGCGGTATTACAACATTTGGGGCAAATGCCCTTGTAATGGCTTTTGCTGCCTCTTTCTCTTCTTATTATATTTTTAATATTTTTAAACAGAAAGCCTTTGCTTCTTTCTTAAGTGGTTGGGTTGGTATTGTTTGTGCATCAATTATTCTGTCGCTTTTCCTTGGTGTCCAACCCTTAATCGCAAGCGCCGATGGTCAGCCCCTCTATTTTCCTTTTGATTTTGATTTGACCTTTCCTGCCGTTGTGGGTTCTCATGTACTCTTTTTTGGTGTGGTGGAAGGTATCTTTACAGCGATTGCCTATCGGTACATTGTCAAAAACCGTATTTATAAAGGAGCGAATGCATGAAAAAGATACTTTATCCCATACTTATCTTATTTATACTGATACCTCTTGGATTATTGAGTGAAAATCCTGCGTGGGCTGAGTGGGACAATGAATACTATCAAGAGGTTTTAGGTTTTATCCCCAGAGGGATTGAAAATGCTTTTCACTTAAGAGCCCTTGCGCCTGATTATACGATAGATGGGCTAAACGATGTAATCGCTTACTATCTTTCAGGGATGTTAGGAGTTGCTTTGATTTTTGGAATTTTTTACTTTCTTGGGAAAAAACTTGCGCGATAGAACTCTTTTTGGACTCTATCTTTTAGGGCTAGCGGTTATTCTAGCTAGCCATTCTTCTTATCTATTACTCTTTTTTGCTTTTATCTTGTTACTATTGGCCCGTTCTCAGTGGCTTAAAATGCTCAAAAAATCTTTTAAAGCGATTGTTTTTTTTAACATAGCCATTACCCTTGGATATTTGATAATTGCCCTTGTTCAGCAAAAACCTTGGTTGGACTATTTACTACTGTTTAACTTGCGTGTTTTTGACTTAACCCTGACGACAATGCTTTTTTCCCATTATGTCAATATCGCACTTGCCCTCTCCTTCTCAAAAACATTGAGTTTTCTCTTGAGCATTTCACTTTCACAAATTTACAGTTACCAGAAGAGTTACGAAAATTTCATGTTAGCCCTTAAAAGTAGATTGATTAAAAAAATGAGTGAACGTGCTCAAAAAGAGTTTATTACCTCTGTCTTTGGTTATTTTTTTACCAAGGCATTGTATGATAGTGAAGAAAAAAGTTTGGCGCTTAAAGCAAGGGGATTTTTTGATAAAAGTTGACAATTTAGCGTATCAGTATGAAACACAATGCGTTTTAGATAAGCTCTCATTTGAAGTTAAAGCGGGTGAAAAAGTTGTTTTGCTAGGAAACAATGGAAGTGGCAAAAGCACGCTGCTTCGCATTCTTGCAGGACTTTATTTTGGCAAGGGAAACTATTTTTATAAAGATCAATTGATAACAAAAAAAAGCGTTGGTAAAACCTTTCGTAAAGAGATAGGGATTTTATTCCAAAATCCAGAAACAATGATGTTTAATCCAACGGTGTATGATGAGATTGCTTTTGGGCTTAGAGAGTTTGATGTGGAAAATGTCGACGAACGTGTCCATGCGATAGCTGAAAAATTTCATTTAACGCACCATCTTCAAAGCTCTCCTCTTAAGTTGAGCGGTGGTGAAAAGCAAAAAGTTATGTTATGCGCTATTTTGGTTCTTGAGCCACAGTTTTTACTTTTAGATGAACCCACTGCCAATATGGATCCAAAAACAACAGGATGGTTTGTTGATCTGCTCTCAGAAATGAATATCACAACCCTTATTTCAACCCATAATATCTCTTTAGCCTATGAACTTGGTGATAGAGCACTCGTTTTAAACGATAAACATCAATTGATTTATAATGGCGAAATTGAAGCGCTAATGAAAGATAAAAAGATACTGATTGAGGGAAATTTACTGCATCTTCATGCCCATAAACACAAAGACTTTCAGCACTCACACTATCATATGCATCATTTCTAGACGTTACTAAGCTTTACATGTAAAGCTTGAAGTGCTTGAATACTCTGGCTTTGATCGGCATTATCTATGACCAGATCAACCTTACGAGGTTTTTTATAGACTACATCATAATACTCTACTAAAAGTATCTTTGCTACCTCTGCGAGATGATTGCTCTCATATGCTATTTGGGCGGCTTCTTTCACACTCTTCTTAATATAAGGTGAAATCATTTGCATGGCTTGATTAAAAAAATCGGTTGTGATGCTCACATAATCTTTGAGAATTCGTTCAACGCGTTGTTCAAGAGGGGCAGTAATTTCGACACGAAAACCTTGTTGCATACGTTCATGTAACAGGGCGGGGATGGTACATTTTCCCATACGCTTACTCTCTGCTTCAATGAATATATAGGTATTTGGACTAATTTTACATAAAATTTCGCATAAAATATTTTCAAAGGCTTTTTGACTTGGTTGAGCTCCTTTAATACTACCAAAGCTCGAACCTAAATGATTGGCAAGCATTTCAAGATCAATGGACGGTTGTAGAATTTGTAAAAGCTCACTTTTCCCGCAACCTGTATTGCCCCCAAGTAAAATAAAATGGTGGTGCGGAATCGTTTCAAGATAGGTGAGTACGTGCAGGCGGTAGTTTTTATAGCCGCCCGTTAGTCTATACACTTGGTAGCCAATATGAGAGAGAATAATGGCAATAGAGCTAGATCTTAGCCCTCCTCTTGCACAATAGATACCAATTCTTGCACCAATTTTGTAATGTTTGGAAATCTCTTGAAGGTGGAGTGCAACATTTTGGCAAATATAACGAGCTCCTAGTATTTTTGCATCATTACGAGAAACTTGTTTATAGATAGTACCCACTTCTTGATGCTCAGCATCATTTAACGCATAGAAATTTTGAGCATTTGGAATGTGTGATTCATTAAATTCTTTGGGACTACGTGCATCAATCAAAAGATCAAAAGAGGATTTTTGGGTAATAAAGGCATCAATCTCGACATCATTTAACATGCAATATACTCAGGAATAAGCCCTTTAAGATGTTGGTAAATTTTTTCAAAATCAGTTCCATAAACTCTTGTGTCTGCAATTGTCGTTATAAAATTAGTATCACCCATCCAACGTGGTATAACATGGTAATGTATATGCTCAGCAATACCTGCTCCACCGCTTTTACCAAGATTCATACCTAAGTTGACACCGTGTGCTCCAAGGCCCTGTTTAAGCATCTGTACACAACGCTGCACGATCAAAGAGATGTGTAACCATACTTCTGGCTCAAGCTCTTCAATGGCGTCTGTATGCTGATGGGGAATAACCATAAAGTGCCCTGGTGAGTAAGGGTAACGATTCATAACAATGAAACAGAGTTTATCGCGATAGAGTACATGATACTCTTCATCTTTTTCGGAATGTGCACTAATATTGCAAAAGACACATCCTTCGGGCTTATCACTAAAATAAGTATCACGCCATGGAGCATACAGATAGTTCATCAATCGACCTTTTTAATCGCTTCAAGAGAGGCTTGAATGTCAAGCTCACGCATAAAATATTCGCCAATCAAAAAGGCATCTGCACCCATCTTACTTAAATGTTTAATGATCTCTTTGTCGTTTAATCCACTCTCCGCAACAATGATTTTACCTTGTGGAATCAGTGGCATGAGTTTTTCGGTTAAACTCATATCCATCTCGAAAGTCTCAAGGTTACGGTGATTGATACCAATAATATTGGCTCCTGCAAAGATGGCTTTTATAAGATCTTCTTTATCATGGATTTCGACTAAAACTTCAAGTCCAAGTCGTAATGCGTACTCTAAAAGATGCTTTAATTCAGCTTTTGTCAGTGCTTTTGCAATCAATAATATAAAGTCAGCACCGTAAACAAGGGCTTCTAATATTTGGTATTCATCAACAATAAAGTCTTTGCGTAAAAGAGGCGTTGGTACATAACGTCGAATCTGGGTTAAATACTCTAAATTACCTTGAAAATAGTGAGGTTCTGTCAAAACGGAGATAGCATCAGCCCCACCGAGTTCATACGCTTTAGCAATGGTAAGAGGATCGAAATCAGCTTTGATAATACCTTTGCTTGGACTTGCTTTTTTGACTTCCGCAATAATGCGGTAAGGATTTTCTGGCGTAGATTTCAGATAAGGTTTTACATCGCGAGGCATAAAAGGGTTAAAGGCAAGACTCCTGCCTAACCAATCTATCGTATACTCTTTTTTCTTTTTTTCTAAATCTTCACGGGTTCGTTTGATGATTTCATCTAAAATCATTGTGGCTTTTTCTCTTTCAAACATTTTTTAATGGCTTCAATATGAGCATTCACCTCTTCTTCGATGACATTGTCACCAAAGTATTTCATGATGGCATACGCTTCTTCACATTTACCTTGCTTAAAGAGCCCCCAAGCAAGAGAATCTAAATAATAAGGTGAGTTTGGCTCTAATGCAAGGGCATCTTGTACTAAACGAATCCCTTTTGGTACATCAATATCATGGTCAATTAATAGATAGCCATAGTAATTCATATACACGGAATCTTTTAGCAATCCTGTGACTTCTTCAAATTTTTTGGAAATGGATTGCAATATTTCAGGTGTCAGTTTTGTCTTATTGAGCTCATATTCATAAATAGCCATTTTGCCGAGATAATCAAGGTTCTTGCTCTCTTCGTAAAGCTTTTCTGCAAGAGCATAGGCTTCTGTGAATTTTTTCTGTGTTGCATAAATTTGAATCAACATGTCTTGGTTCAAGCCTGTTTTTTCCAAGAAATGAGTTGCCCCTTTGATATCTTTTGTGTACAGCATTAATTCAACGATTTTTTTGGCAATTTCATCCGTTGGTTGCTCTTTATACAGTTTTTTATACGTGGCAATAAGCCCTTGAACATTACGATCACGTCCGTAAATTTCAATCAGTTTAAAACATGCATGTTCTCCGCAGCCTTCTACATTTGCATATGTTTCCAAATAGGCGACTGCATCATCTTTACGTCCTAAAAAGCGGTACAGAAGTTCAACGATATTGAGTAAAAGATCTTCAGATTGCTCTTGTTTATAGGCACTTTCAAAATATTTAAGAGCTAAGTCATACTCTTTCATTTGCAAATAAAGATTACCAGCGATGCTGAGATGCTGTACTGTTTTATCGTACTCAATGAGTTTAAGAATCTCTTTTTCAGCTTCTTCGTAGCGTTTTTCTTTAACAAGTTGCCCCACAAGAAGACGGTTAAAGTTCTTTTCTTCAGGGTATTTTTGAATACCTTGCAGAATAAGATCACGTGCATCAGGATCACCTAAGACAAAGGCAAGACCTGCATCTTCAGTAAGATAAACTTTCTTTTGGCTCTGTTCGTAAAGTGTATGATAAATTTTGCGTGCATTGACATAGTCGCCATTTTGCTGATAATCTAATGCTTGTAAAATAAGGTTGTCTTCTTCTTCAAAAACTTTTTTTGTTGTCTCTTTAGTAACAACAACTTCTTTGGTGGCGCAACCAGCCAATAAAAAAAGGACGATTATAAACGAATAATACCGGGACATTCTGTGACTACCTCGTCAATATTTTCTTTAAAATATTCCCAAAAAGGGAATGTACGGCACTGTTGTGGACGTACGTCATAGATACGACACATCTTTTTTCCCATATCGAAAAAGATGCAACCATAGCCGCCTTCGTATGCGATTTCTTTAATCGTGAAACGATAGCGAATTTTTAGTAAATAGTTATTGATAAATTCCTCTTTTGATAAAGAAAGTTTCAAAGCAATAGCACTTATCTCCTCTTGACTCACCCAAATGTATCCGCTCTCTCCAATACAACATTTTCCAGTACAACTTTGACACGCTTTTGGATCAAAAGCGTATGGATAGCCTTCACATTTCATTATGCTTTCCATGTCACACTCTTTGTTTGGGATCGCTCAAAAATGGTTTGTACTTGAGGACTAAATGTTTCACCATTATAGATAAAAAGTGGTGGATGAATTTTACACAAAGTTTTTGAGTTTTTACGTGCACGAATCAGTACCAAGGAAGCTTCTCTCTCCTCTTTAGGGTAGACAAAACAAAGATCTTCCACATTCAGTCCATTGTCAAGCAGTGTTGCCATCAAACTATCCAGTTGTTTGGCATCATAGCAGAAGAAAAAATAACCACGATTGGAAAGACTTTTGGTAACTTTAGAGGCAAATGCCGTAAAGGGAAGCGCACTACTGTGACGACTAAGGTAGAGGGCATCGTTTTCACTTTTAACACCGCCTTTATGGTAAAAAGGAGGATTTGATACAATCATATCAAATTTATGCTCGAATTTCGCCTTTAAAAAATCTTTACATGTAAAGCTGGCGATCTCTATGTTATTCGCATGTGCGTTGGCTTTTGAGATTTCACAATTTTGAGCTTGAATGTCTAAAAGATTTACATGTAAAGCTGGAAAATCGCGTTTGAGCAAAAGCCCCAAAATGCCACAACCACAACCAACATCGAGTAATTCGCCTTTTGGTGTGAATGAAGCGATAAAATCATAAAGTAAAAGGGTATCACTGTTGTAGCGATACCCCTGTTCTGGCTGAAATAAGTTCATTTTTATTGATACACCCTTATCTGGAAGCCTCGTGCTTTATCTTGCTCTATATTTGAAAGTGCATAGCTAATTTTTGCGCCTTCTCCTACATAGGTTTCAACGAGCTCTCCACCCGCTTTTGCTCTGGCTTTTCCAAGTCCAATATTGGCAAGTCCACTAATGCGATCAATTTCACTATCTTCTACGCCCACTTTTTTATTTTTAATCAGCTTGAGTGATGCAAAACCACCATTGTCAACAATAGGCGCAACCTCAAAGAGGTAAGAGCTGTCATACTTCGCAAGGAAGGTCTGAACCTCTTTTTTACAGGTTTCAGAGATAGCATTGACACCTGTTCCCATATCGGTACACGTTACTTTGTCAACCATCACAGGCTTATGACCTTTTTGCAAAGGTGTTGACGTTTTGGCTACAACTGTTTTTGGTGTTGCCGTTTCTAACAGCTTTATTTTTTCATTGAGCGTTTTGATTGTTTGCTCATTGGAAGCAATGCGTTTTGTAAAATCATCTTGTTGTTGCGCTAAAACACTCTCTTTTTGTTTGAGCTCTTTTTCGAGTGCAATTATTTTAAGGGTTTCATCTTTTTTACTAGCTCCTAATTGCGTCTCTTTTCCTTTGATGTCAGCTTGGAGTGCTTTCGCCGCCTCTAAATATTGAAGCTCTTTTTGCTTGAACTCTTCTTTGAGTTTCGTTATATTCTCTTCAAGTGAAGCTTTAAGTGTTTCTGTCTTTTTGTAATTCTCTTTATTGGCAACAATTGTGGCTTCTTTAGCTTTGAGCTCTTTTTCTAAAGCGATACTTTTAAGTGTCTCTTCTTTATTAAATGAGGCAATTTGGCTCTCTTTTGCTTTTAGCTCTGCTTGCAATGCTTTGGTCGCTTCTAAGTTTTGAAGCTGTTGCTGTTTTGACTCTTCTTTAAGTTTGGCGAGTCTGTCTTCGGTTGCAACTCTTTGCGCTTCAAGTTTTTTCATCTCTTCTTTAGAGGCTAAGAGTTGTGCCTCTTTGGCTTTAAGCTCTTTGTCCAAAGCAATACTTTTAAGAGTTTCTTCTTTAGAGGAAGCTGTTAATTGTGCCTCTTTGGCTTTGATCTCATTTTGAAGTGCTTTGGTGGCTTCTAAATGTTGAAGCTCTTTTTGTTTGGACTCTTCTTTAAGTTTCGTTAGATTTTCATCTGTTGAGGCTTTGAGACCCTCAATCTTCTTCATCCCCTCTTTGGTTGCAAGAATTGTCGCTTCTTTAGCTTTAATCTCTTTGTCTTTCTCTTTGAGCGCATCTAAATACTCAATCTCTTTACGGCGAAGTTCGTCTTTAAGTCCAACCATTTTTGAATCTTCACTCACACGATTTTTTTCTATCGTTGCAAGTTGCGCTTTAAGCTCTTCAATTTTTTTGTTGGTTGACTTTGTTGCATTGTCTTCTGCATCTTTAAGTTTTACATGTAATGTTTGAACCATTCCTTCATTGCGTGCATTCTCTGTCTGAATTTTTTGGAGTTCAAGTGCTTTACTTTTAATCTCTTTTTCTAAAGCAGAAGTTTTGAGAACTTCATCTTTACGGTTGGAAACAATCGCTGTCTCTTTTTCTTTAATATCTGCTTGAAGTAACTGTATTTTAGCGATGTAGTCGTTTTCTTGAACCTTACTACTTGCTTTGAGTTCGTCTAAGGCCGCGCGAAGTTCTTTAATCTTTCCATCATCGCTCTCTTTACCTTTTTGTGTCTCTGTTTTATAGGCAATGAGTTGTGTTTTAAGGGCTTGTAACTCTTTCTCTTTTTCGTCGTATTTGAGTTTTAAATCATTATTAGATGCAGTGAGTTCATCGGTATGAAACTGCATACGATCACTGTTTTCTTGCACGGTTGCTTTGTAATCACTTAACTGTTTGTCAAATTTAGCCATCAACTCTTTTTTGACATTATCAAAACTGGCAATTTTTTCATTAAATACTTTATAGTTTTTATTGTGAATTTTGTCGTTTTCATCGACGCGTTTTTTGACCTCTTCCTCAATGTTAAGCTTTTCTGTGTTCATTGTTATTATTTTATCGCCCAACTCTTTGATCTTAGCCTCTCTTTTAGCAATTTCCTCATTGAGCTTTAAGATGGATGCATTAAGATTTTTTTCGCTGTTTTGTGCATTTTCTTCAAGTTTTTTATTAGCAGCAGAGAGCTCTTTATTGAGTTTTTTCTCATCTTCAAGATAGGTTTTAAATTTATTAAAATCCTTCTCATTTTCAAGCATGAGTGCATCAATATGTTTTTTAGAACTGGCAATCTCATTATTCAGGCCTTTGATTTTTTCCTCTTCAAGTGCCATTTTCTTGAGATGATCGTCATCTTGAAGCGCCATATCTTGGCGATTTTTAGCAATCAATTTTTCAGTATCTGCTTTGAGTTGTTCTATGGTAGCGTTGTATTTACCAATCTCTTCTTTATGCTTTTGGTCTGAAAGGAGCAAGGATTGTGTTTGTTTATTTAAGAGTTCATTTTTCTCTTTTGCCGCTTGTACGATCTCTTCTTTAAGTTTGTTGATCTCATCTTGCTTACGTGTAAAAGCGTTTTTAGCTGTCTCGTTGTTTGTATTGATTTGCTCGTTTAAAAGCGCAATCTGATCGTTCAAAAATTTTATTTTTTCTTTGTAATCCGTTAGCTTTGCTTGCTCTTCTTCGCGTGCTTTTTGAATGGCAATACGTTTTTTATCTTCATCATCGACAGCCTTAGCTTTAAGTTCTTCTATTTGACCTCTTAAGGTATTGGCTTCAATGTTTGCTTTTTGAGCGATGACAACATTTTCTTTTTGCAGTTCATTGATTTTCATCGTCAAATCACTGATGTTGCGATAGTGTTGCTGCTCGGCTTCATTAAGGCGTTCGGTATTTTTATTGGTGAGTTGATTGCGTTGCTCTTCAAGTTCATTGTCTTGCTCTTCGAGTTTTTTAGAAAGCTCATTTTTTTCATTGGCCATTAAAAGGTTATCGTGCTGAACAAAGAGGAGTGTTTTTTGCAATTTATTGACCATACGTTTAAAGTCTTGAGGTGTTAACTCAGAATCAGGAATGGGTTTACCTTGTTCGTCAAAGTATACATCTTCATAGAGATTGCCATCTTTGCCCTGCTCAATCGTCGCGTCTTTGTCTATATAATGCTTTTGCATATCTTGTGGTAGGTCACTAAATTTGACATCGCTTTTACTGATGTATTTTTCACCGAGCTCGTCAAAAGAGACTCCACCAAAATTTCCATATTTTACAGAAGCTAAACTTCCAACGACGATAATCGCACCAAGTGCTATATTTAAAATCTGCGAAGAAGAGAGAGCAATTTTTGCCATTAATCAAAAGCCTTAATTATTTTGAATTTAAAATATGTGACACAATAGAATACGCATGATTAAGCGCAATAGCGATACTTCCACCACTTTTGACAGCGATGTCACCTGCTAAATAAAGCCCTTTGGTTTTGGTTTCATAATTTTCATCAAACTCAGGTTTTCCTTCACTATCAAGTGAAATCCCACATTTTCGTAGAAAATCAACCGGCGTTGTTCCACCAATTGCATACACCAAACGATCGTAAATCGTATAGTAGCCATCGGTAAAGTTAACTTTGACAAGACCATTTTCATTTTCTACCGATACAATATCCATACCAAGGCGAAGACGGAGTTTTTCTTGTCCATTGAACTCTTGAATCATTTTAAGGTTAATGTCGTTGAGTCTACTAAAGGTGTCACGACGATAATTCACAGTAACGTTATTGGTTTTGGAAAGCTCTATTGCATATTCAATGGCGGAGTTTCCACCACCGACAATCAGTAATTTTTCATTTTGTGAACATTTGTCTAAGTTGAAATTGATGCGTTCTTTGAGTGAGAGAGGCAATGTATAATCGGGTTTATTAGGTTTTCCCATCGTGCCAATAGCGACGATAACATTTTTGGCTCTGTATCCTGCTTTGGTTGTCACGATACGAAATTCATTGTTTTCTTTGATGATACTCTCAACTTCGCTGTTAAATGCCGAGTCAATCTCACCTTTATCGAGAAGTGAGTCAAAGTAGTTCAGTGTACTCTCTTTGGTACCATCACGGAAATCAATAGAGCCTTTAAGCTCAATCTCCTGACCTTTATAGTTTTTATCAACACGTTTGTTATCTTTGTAAAATTTGCGGATCGTTTGTGAATGGTTATCACCTTTTTCAATCATCATAATATGCTTCAGTCCAAGCACCTTTGCTTCAACCGCCGCACCAATACCGCCAGGTCCACCACCAATAATGACTAAATCGTAAATTTGTTGCATTCTTGTGTCCTTGTATGATTATCTACTGATGCTAACTATTATATCTCGAACTTACTTATGACACATTAAATATAAAAAGTGTAAAATCCCATCAAATGCCATTGTAAGGAACTATCAACGTGCAAACTTTTCTAGAACATGCCAAATCTGCCAGTCGAATTATCGCTACTCTTGATCCTAAAACAAAAATAGATGTTTTAGCACATATGGCAGAAGCTTTAGAGAAACACAGTGCGCTTATCATCACCGAAAATCAAAAAGATTTGGAAGAAGCCAAGAAAAACAATTTAAGTTCAGCACTTGTTGATCGACTCTTACTCAATACGCAACGCATAGCAGATATGGCAAATGCCATTCGTGAAATTGCAGCGCTCAAAGAACCTGTAGGGCGTATTTTAGAGGGTTGGGTTGTTCCTAGTGGACTCAGAATTGAAAAAGTCAGCATTCCTATTGGTGTGGTAGGTATCATTTATGAAAGTCGTCCCAATGTGACCAGCGATACCGCCGCCTTGTGCTTTAAAAGTGGCAATGCGTGTGTACTTAAAGGCGGAAAAGAGGCATTTTACAGCAATGCGGTTATTGCTTCTATCTTACAAGAGGTGCTCGAAAAATTCAACCTCCCTATGGAGATTATCTCACTTTTACCTGATTCGAGTCGTGAAGGTGTTGCGAAACTGATCAAAATGGACAAATATGTTGATCTTATCATCCCACGCGGTGGTGAGGCGCTGATTCGTTTTGTGAGTGAAAATGCCACCGTTCCTGTGGTAAAACATGACAAGGGTGTCTGTCATACCTATGTGGATAAAGAGGCGAATTTAGATCAAGCGATTGAGATTGTATTAAATGCCAAATGCCAGCGCCCAAGTGCCTGTAATTCACTGGAAACACTTTTAGTTCATGAATCTGTGGCAGAAAGTTTTTTACCCCGTATGAAAGAGGCGCTTGAGTTGACTGGAGCAGAGATAAAAGGATGTGATAAGACTCAAAATCTTTTACATGTAAAGCTTGCCAGTGAAGAAGATTACCATACCGAGCACCTTCGTAATGCTCTCAATATTAAGATTGTTGAAAGCGTAAATGAAGCAATAGCCCATATTGCGGAGTTTGGTTCTTCGCATTCTGAAGCCATTTTGAGCGAAAATTACACCACCGTTGAACGGTTTTTAAATGAAGTTGATGCTGCGACGGTTTATGCCAATGCATCGACCCGTTTTACAGATGGTGGTGAGTTTGGTTTTGGTGCAGAAGTGGGCATCAGTACCAACAAACTTCATGCACGTGGCCCTATGGGCATTAATGACCTCACCACTTACAAATTCAAAGTCTATGGCAAAGGGCAAATTCGCGCATGAGCCAAGAGGTTTTACGCATTGAAAATTTAAGCTTTGCCTACCCAAATTCCAAGCTTTTATATGACAATTTTTCTTTACATGTAAAGATTGGAGAAGTCGTTGCCATTTTGGGGGCAAGTGGTAGTGGGAAAAGTACCCTTTTTGAACTTATTACAGGAAATCTGAAAGCCAAGAATGGCACGATCCATGCGATGAAACTTTCGCAGATTTTTCAAGACCCTTACACATCGTTTCATCCGACCTATACCATTGTTAATCAAATCAGTGATGTTGCCCCTTTACACGATTTGCATCAGTTATGCGATGCGCTTGATCTTGACACGGAGGTATTGGCTCAAAAACCGCATCAACTCAGCGGTGGGCAACTGCAAAGATGCTCTATTTTAAGGGCACTGTTGATGAAACCTGCCCTCATCTTAGCCGATGAGCCTACCTCAGCACTCGATAACATTACAGGATTACATGTCATGCAACTGTTGATGCAATTTTTAGACCGAATAGGCATTTTGCTTATCACACACGATAAAGATTTAGCATCGTGGTGTAGTGATCGTATGATTGAGTTAAAAGAAACAAAATAGGAGTTTTATGCACGCTATTATTGATTGGATTGTTCAAACCGTTGGAGTTTTAGGATACCTTGGTATTTTTATAATGATGTTGATTGAAAGCAGTATTTTCCCGCTTCCCAGTGAGGTGGTAATGATACCTGCTGGGTATTTGTGTGCCAAAGGCGAGATGAATTTAGTCGTTGTTATTGCCCTTGGAACGCTAGGCAGCATTTCGGGTGCACTTTTGAACTATTATTTGGCAGTCAAGTTAGGTCGAAAGTTGATTTTGAAGTATGGACATTATGTTTTTATTAAGCCAGAGACGCTGGAAAAAGTCGAACTGTTTTTCAAAACGCACGGTTCCTTTTCTACATTTACCGCAAGACTGATTCCTGTGATTCGCCACTACATTTCTTTGCCTGCTGGTTTGGCACGTATGAATCTAGGGCTTTTTTGTTTTTACACAGGCTTTGGAGCGGGTATTTGGGTTAGTATTTTGACATTTTTAGGCTATTTCTTTGGTCAAAATGAAGCACTTCTCAATGAACATTTACACACAGTATCTATCGCACTGATCGTTTTTATCGTTATCTTTGCTGCTATTTACATTTGGCTTCACAAGAAAAAAGAGCGCAAACGAAGCGCTAAGAAGTTTTAAAAGGAGAAGCGATGTTCCAAGGTTTAGAGTACAGCGATTTTGAAAAAGCACTCACAACCTTGGGGGTTGTCGCCAAAACCGACAAAAAGACCCTTCATAAACTTTACCTTTCCCTCTCCAAAGAGTTTCATCCAGATGCCCCAAATGGCGATACCGCAAAATTTCAAGCAATCAACGATGCGTACCAGTTAGTAAAAACGTATATGGAAAATTACCGTTTTGATTTTGATGAAGTAGAATTTAAAAAGCAGTATCCCTTTTCCAAAAGTGATTGGCTGAGCGGAAGATAAGTTTTACATGTAAAGATTTTAACCTTTACATGTATCTTGTAGTTTAAGGTGCTTGGATTGGTATCATCTTTGGAAATTCAAATATAATGCGAAGTAGCATTTCTACAAAAGTTAATAAATCTTTTGCGTCACTTTCTTTCATTAAAGCTATCTCGTGTGTTGCTTCATTTCCTTTTTTACGGATGTGATCAACCCAATGTTTACCATTTGGTGGAATATACCCTTGATCTGCAAGGTAAGTCACATATTCAATAAATTTCAGATTTTCTTTTGCTCCTTGCTGAACTGCAATATTCATAAGCATTTTACGACACAATAAAACAGCAGCAGTATAACAATTTTGACTTGTACAGCGACGAGATTCTTCATGAAGTTGTTCTAATTCTGGAGGTAAATGCGAGATATTTGTTCCTAATGCAGGTGAAGGTAACCAAATATTATCAACTGTTAGAAAAGATGGTCCTCCACAGTTTGGGCAGAGATATACTCCACCCACTTGTGATCCACTACCATCACTGTGAAAACCAAGTTTATAACCTTTAATTGATGATACAGAAGTATTACAATAGCCACATATAAAAGGTTTATTGGGTAAAGTTTGTTGCTGATACCAATTTGTTTTTGTAGCATTAAAAAATTCCACTCAATATCTCCTTAATCTTATTAAACTTTTACATGTAACCTGTTTTTAGTGCACTAGAAATCGCTGGCGAGCCGCTTTGAGCGAGTCTGCGATGAGAAAAGCTAACTCTAGAGCTTGGTTAGCATTGAGGCGTGGGTCGCATTGGGTTTGGTAACGGCATGCAAGGTTCTCTTCAGTGATCTCTTGTGCGCCACCGATACACTCAGTGACATCTTGTCCTGTCATCTCTAGGTGAACGCCACCAGGGAATGTACCCTCTTCTTCATGAACTTTAAAGAAGCCTTTGACTTCGCGCAACACTTCATCGAACGAGCGCGTTTTGTAATTATTGGATGCTTTGATGGTATTACCGTGCATTGGATCGATGCTCCAAAGCACATGTGCTCCTGCTGCTTTTACTGCTTGAACTAATTTTGGGAACTCTTTTTCAATCTTGTCTGCACCCATACGAACGATGATATTAAGACGTCCTGGCTCATTTTCAGGGTTTAGTTTATGGATAAGCTTCATTAAGCCCTCAGCCGTCATACTAGGACCTGCTTTGATGCCAATAGGGTTTTTAACCCCTGTGAGAAATTCTACATGCGCATCATTGACATCACGGGTGCGATCGCCTATCCAAAGCATATGAGCTGAACAATCATACCAGTCCCCCGTCAAGCTATCTTGACGTGTCAATGCTTCTTCATAGTTAAGAAGCAATGCTTCATGGGAAGTGTAAACGACTGTTTCGTTGATATTTGGTGTATTAGCAGAGGTGATACCGCACGCTTCCATAAAAGCCAATGTCTCAGAAATGCGATCACAAAGATGTTGGTAACGTTTGCCCAAAGGACTGGCTGATACAAAGCCTAACGTCCATTTATGGACTTGGTGAAGATCCGCCAAACCACCGCGTGAAAAGGCACGTAAAAGATTCATTGTTGCCGCTGATTGGTTGTAGGCTTTGAGCATTCTTTTTGGATTTGGGATTCTTGCATCTTCGGTAAATTCAATGTCATTGATGATGTCACCACGGTAACTTGGAAGCTTTACACCATTCATCTCTTCATAATCAGATGATCTAGGCTTGGCAAATTGACCCGCTAGTCGCCCTACTTTAACGATGGGACAACCACCTGCAAAGGTTAAAACAACCGCCATTTGAAGCATAACTTTAAACATATCACGAATATTAACAGCGTTAAATTCGCTAAAACTTTCTGCACAATCTCCACCTTGAAGTAAAAAAGCTTTTCCAGCGACAACATCAGCTAATGAGGCTTTGAGCTGTCTAACTTCGCCTGCAAAAACAAGGGGAGGATATTTGCTCAGTTCTTGTTCAATATTTTTCAACAACTCTTGGTTGGTATACGTTGGTTGTTGCTTAATTGGTTTTTCTCTCCATGATGCGCGTGTCCAAGAACTCATAAAAGACCCTTAATTGAATTTTTACTTATTATAATGTGATTGGCTTTAAAGAGAATTGAATGGTTCAGATAACACGCCTAAATCTATAAGGGTATAAGGTGGTTTTATCTTATAAAATATGCAAAAATAAAATATTTCTTTAAAGAATGTAGATTCTACTCACCTCCTGTAACTGATTAATAAATAGGCAGTTTTTTCGCCAAAAAATAAAATTTAGTGTTAGAATTCTTGCATCAACTTTGAAAGGAAGATAATGATGTTACGATCTAAACTCGCTAAAATCTCTTTAGCAACAATTACTGTGTTGGGCTTTGGCACAACAACACTTAGTGCGGATACTCTCGGTGAAGTACAAAAACAAGGTTTTGTTAAGTGTGGTGTTGATGGTGGATTGCCAGGCTTTTCTGAAGTAGGAAGTGATGGTATCTATAAAGGTATTGATGTTGACGTTTGTCGTGCTGTTGCAGCTGCCGTTTTTGGCGATGCTAAAAAAGTTAAATACATTGCTCTTAATGCTAAAGAGCGTTTGACAGCTCTTCAATCAGGCGAGATCGATATGCTTTCACGTAACACAACATGGACAGAAACCAGAGATACTTCTTTGGGTTTAAACTTTGCCGGTGTTAACTACTATGATGGTCAAGGCTTTATGGTCACTAAAAAATTGGGTGTCAAAAGTGCTAAAGAGCTTGATGGCGCTTCTATCTGCCTTCAAACAGGAACCACAACAGAACTTAACGTTGCTGACTACTTTAGAAGTCATAAACTAAAATATAAAATCGTATCTTATGACACTAATGATCAAGTTGTTAAAGCGTATGAAAGTGGTAGATGTGACGTTTTAACTTCTGATCAATCACAACTTTACGGCTTGAGAATCAAACTTTTAAAACCTGAAGATTCTATCGTACTTCCTGAAGTTATCTCTAAAGAGCCTTTAGGACCTGTTGTTCGTAAAGGTGATGGTAAATGGTTTGATATCGTGAGATGGTCATTTTATGCGATGGTTACTGCAGAAGAATCTGGCGTAACGAGCAAAAATGTTGATGCAATGCTTAAATCTGACAATCCAGACATCAAACGTCTTTTAGGTGTTGAAGGTCAAATGGGTGAGAATTTAGGTCTTAAAAAAGATTTTGCTTATAACATCATCAAGCAAGTCGGTAACTACGGTGAGTCATTTGAAAGTACTGTAGGCGAAGGCTCTCCACTGAAAATTAAAAGAGGTTATAACGCTCTTTGGAATCAAGGCGGCTTACAATACGCTCCTCCTTTTAGATAGTAGATTAAAAAACAGTAAAACACTGAGGGCAGATCATTCTGCCCTTAATCTTAACGTATAAAGGACACGTATGCTAGCACTTTTGAGAAATCAAAAGATTCGAGGAATTCTTTTCCAATTATTAACCGTTATTGGCTTGGTTGCTTTTTTGTGGTATATTGGCACCAACACTGTCGCCAATATAGAACAAAGAGGCATTCAAACAGGCTTTGGCTTTTTGAATGGCACAGCTGGATTTGGTATCGATCAATCTCCTATTGCGTACTCAGAAGAGAGTACCCATGGACGTGTTTTTGTTGTAGGTCTTTTAAATACACTTATCATAGCTTTTGTTGGTATCCTTTGTGCAACCATTGTAGGACTCATTATAGGTATTTTAAGACTATCGCGTAACTGGTTGATTGCAAAACTTGCAAAATCGTATGTCGATTTTTTTAGAAATATACCTCTTCTGCTTCAAATACTCTTTTGGTATAACGTTGTTCTTCGTTCCATGCCAAATCCTAAACAGAGTTTCAACTTTTTTGATACAATTTTTATTAATAACAGAGGTCTCTATTTCCCCCAACCTGAGTACAATACTACCTTTTTTGTTATGCTTGCAAGTCTTTTTCTGGCACTTTGTGCCTCTTTTGCACTTAACGCATGGGCAAATAAACGTAAAGTTCTAACAGGGCAAGATTTTATGGTCTACCCTTTTGCAATAGGAATGTTTATTGTTTTCCCTATCCTTGCATATTTTATTGGTGGAACTCATCTTAATTTTAATTTTCCAGAACTCGTAGGCTTTAACTTCAAAGGTGGCAAAACACTCTCACCTGAGTTTTTGGCACTCACATTTGCATTAACGATCTATACGGCAACATTTATTGCTGAGGCAGTTCGTTCAGGTATTGAGGCCGTAGGACATGGTCAAAAAGAAGCAGCAGCTTCGATGGGTTTTAGTCCGTACCAATCTTTAAAATTGGTTATTCTTCCCCAAGCAATCCGTATTGCAATTCCTCCAATTATCAATCAGTATCTTAACCTTATTAAGAACTCCTCTTTGGCAACAGCCGTTGGTTATCCTGAAATTGTGACTGTTTTTGCAGGCACATCTCTGAATCAGGTGGGGCAAGCGATTGAGATCATTTCGATGACCATGCTCGTTTATCTCATCATCAGTTTAATTGTCTCAGCAATACTCAACTGGTTTAACCACAAAATGAAGATTCAGGAGCGTTAATATGGCAATTTATGAAAAAAAACAAGAACGTAAAGCTCCTATCAATACCAAAGGAGCTACCTTTTGGATTCGAGAAAACCTTTTCTCTTCACCAATGAATGTCGCCTTGACGCTTTTAGGTGTGATGATTCTTTTTTGGATCATTCCTCCTTTTATTAAATGGGCGTACGTCAATGCAAACTTTGCTGGGACGACACGTGAAGATTGTGTCAGTGGCGGTGCATGTTGGGTCTTTATACGCATGAAGATCGATATGTTTATGTATGGCTTCTACCCTTCAGAACTTAGATGGAGAGTCAATAGTATTTATATACTTTTTTTCGTCTTGCTTGCATCATTTAAGTACCTTAAAAACTCAGTAGCAAAAATTGTGTTGGCACATGTCTATTTTATCATCGGTTTTTTCTTAGTCCACGGTGGCTTTTTTGGCATGCAAGTTGTCCCAACCGATAAATGGGGTGGACTAATGCTGACCATTGTGGTTGCCGCGGTAGGTATTGTCGCAGCATTCCCCATTGGTGTTATTTTGGCTCTAGGTCGAGCATCTCATTTGCCGATTATAAAAAGTATCAGTGTGACTTACATTGAGTTTATTCGTGGTGTGCCACTGATCACAATTCTCTTTATGTCATCGATTATTTTGCCACTCTTTTTTCCTGAAGGTATCTCTTTTGACAAACTTCTACGTGCGCTCATTGGTATCGCATTGTTTGAATCAGCTTATATCGCTGAAAATATCCGCGGTGGACTTCAATCTATTCCGAAAGGACAGTATGAAGCTGCTGATGCGATAGGCCTTTCTTATTGGCAAAAAATGTTTTTAGTCATATTGCCTCAAGCCCTCAAAGTAGCTATTCCTAACCTTGTAGGCGTTTCCATTGCTCTTTTCCAAGATACAACGCTGGTACTTATTATTGGACTCTTTGATCTCCTCGCCATGGTACGTTTAAGTGCTGCCGATTCGTATTGGTTGGGTTATGAGACTGAAGGCTATGTGTTTGTTACCTTTATCTTTTGGTTCTTTTGTTACTCAATGTCTAACTTTAGCCAAAAGCTTGAAAAACGATTTAATACCAATTTGAGATAGGATAGAAGATGAAAGATAGAAAAGAAATCATAGAAATTAAAAACTTAAACAAATGGTACGGGGATTTTCACGTTTTAAAAGATATTAACCTTACCATCAATAAAGGTGAAATCATCGTTGTCTGTGGACCTTCAGGGTCAGGTAAATCAACCCTCATTCGTTGTATTAATTACCTTGAGCAATTCCAAGAAGGTAGTATTTTGGTTGATGGCATTGAGCTTGTTAACGATGTTAAAAAGATCAAAGCGATTCGTGAAGAAGTGGCTATGGTGTTTCAACACTTCAACCTCTTCCCTCATTTAACGATTTTAGACAACCTGACGTTAGCACCTCTTTGGGTTAGAAAAATGCCACGAAAAGAAGCAGAAGCCATGGCAATGAAATATTTGGAGCGTGTAGGCATTGCCAATCAAGCACACAAATACCCCAATCAACTCTCTGGTGGACAACAACAACGTGTGGCAATAGCACGTAGTTTGTGTAAAAACCCTAAAATAATGCTCTTTGATGAGCCAACTTCTGCCCTTGACCCTGAAATGGTTGCTGAAGTTTTGGATGTTATGATAGAATTAGCACGTGAAGATAAAACAATGGTGTGTGTTACTCATGAAATGGGCTTTGCAAAAAAAGTGGCTGATAGAATCATTTTTATGGATGCCGGTCAAATCGTTGAAGAGAACACACCTGAAGAGTTTTTCCAAAATCCTGAGTCCGATCGTCTTAAACTCTTTTTGGAGCAAATCTTATCACATTGATTTTGTTTTACATGTAAGGATAAGAAATGATGGAGCAATTAATTCCTGTTGTGATGGTTGTTGCGATGGTGGCGTTTATTTTGATAAAACAGATAGGCAAGTTAACCAATAAATTTGATTCTTTTGCGGATGAGAGTGCCTATGATCGTTATGCAAAATTTTCGGCTATTATTCAAGAGCATGTGCGTGAGATTAAACAGAGCCTTGATAGTTCCAAATCACCCATTGAACGTCCCTTTAAACTGATAGAGGGAAAAAATGAAGAAGAAGCACTTGAGCTTCTTTCAAACTTTATACGTAAATTGGTCTTTTTTGAAACGATGATGGCCAAGAAAAAGAGCTCAAAAGAGATCGAAGCTGACCTTTTTGATCTTTTAAGTCATTTAGATGATTTTCTCAAAGAGTATTGTGTCGAGGGAGAAGCTCTTTCTGATCAACTCAGAGAAAGACTTTTAAAAGCGTACGAACAACTGAACTAAAGAGTGAGGTTTTAAAGCCTCACTCTCTTCTTTTAAACCTCTTCCTTAAAGAGATACCCAGCCTCTTCTAAAAGCGTACGAATCATCTTTTGATGCTCAAGTCCTTTAGTTTCTAGCATAATGGTGATTTGTGCATCACCATACGACAGTGTTGTTGAGAATCGGTCATAATCAATCTGGATAATATTGGCATTGGCATTTTTAAATAGGTCTGTCAGGCGCATCAGTGAGCCCGGTTTATCAATCAGCGTAATCACCAATTTCATTTTGCGGTGTGATTTGATGAGACCTTTTTCAATGATGATTGAAAGCATCTGTACATCAATATTTCCACCACTTAAAACCGCGCCTATTTTCATATCTTTCGTGTAGGCGAATTTTTGATGCATAATGGCGGCGACACTAGCAGCGCCTCCGCCTTCAACGACTAATTTTTGGCGTTCAAGCAAGAATAAAATTGCAGCAGCTATCTCTTCGTCATCCACCGTGACTACTTCATCCACACACTCTAAAATATGGGCTAAATTGGATTCACTCACATCCCGTACTGCGATACCATCAGCAATGGTACGTACACTTTTAGAATTAATCGCTTTTTTAGCACAGTAGGACTCAAACATCGCAGGAGCGCCCGAAGCATTGACGCCAATGACTTTGATTTTAGGATCAATTTGCTTGATAGCCGAAGCCATGCCGCTGATGAGCCCTCCTCCTCCTATTGGAATAACAATGATGTCAAGGTCATTCACTTCATCCATCATTTCTAATGCAACAGTGCCTTGACCTGCTATGACTTTGTCATCTTCAAAAGGATGAATAAACGTTAAGCTATGCTCATTAGCATACGTTAGCGCATATGCGTACGCTTCATCGTAATTATCACCACTGAGTATCACTTCTGCACCCAAATCTTTAGTTCCTGTGACTTTTAAAAGAGGAGTCGCTTCAGGCATAACAATGGTTGCTTTAATGCCAAAGCTACGCGCAGAGTAGGCAACACCTTGTGCATGATTGCCAGCACTTGCCGCAATAACACCTTTTTTGCGCTCTTCTTTGGTTAAAGAGGCTATTTTATTGTAAGCACCTCTGAGTTTATAAGCCCCTGTAATTTGGAGATTCTCTTTTTTAAGATAGACTTGCGCTCCTACTTCCTCACTTAAATGAGGCGCTAAAGAACACGGCGTTTGGGTAATAACATTGTTAAGTTGTCGTTTTGCTTTGACTATTTCACTAAGAGCTATCATTTTATTTCATTAACCTTTCATATTCTACTTTGGTACATCGATTTTGTACTGCAATCAAGCCATTTTCATGTGCTTTTGTACACGCTTGATTGTTGACGATGCCCAGTTGTAACCAAAAGACTTTTACATCACCTTTTTTTAAAACTTCTTCGATCAAACCATCCGCAATTTCAGGCTTGCGGAACATGTCTACCATATCCACACTCTCAGGAATATCTAAAAGAGTTCGGTAAACTTTTTCACCTAAAATTATCTCTTCTTTAGGATAGATCGGATAAATTTTAAACCCATGTTCTTGCAAGTAGCGTGCCACTTTATGGCTATCTTTGGTCGGATCTGGAGATAAACCAATAATGGCAATACTCTTACACATCGAAAAAATGTCTTTAATGCCTGCATCACCAGGCATGCTAATATTTGAAATATCGCATTCCATTATTGCTCCTTTAAAAAAATTTAAGTCGTGAGTATAGCACACACAATCTTTTGGCGCGATTATCCATGGCTTTAATTGTATGAATTTGTTATAATCGATTGGTTTATATTTACAAGGAGAGTTAATGTTTTTGAATCAGATTAAGATTAAAACGAAGGGCTGGTTTTTAGCAATTGGAACCTTATGTGGTTTTATGGCAAATATTATATTAGTCTCATTTTTAATTACAGGGACAGAGCGATTGATTTTAATTGCTGGATCTGTTGGTGGAATGGTGTTTTTCTTCATTTTTACCCGTGTTATGGTTGTCAGTATGACCAATTCTATTGATGCACTCTCCATCATTACACTTGATCTTGCCAAAGGAAGTGGCGATCTTACCAAACGTATTCAAATTAATTCTAAAGATGAGATAGCAGATTTATCTGAAAATATCAATCACTTTATTGAAAAGATTCATAGTACCATTGTTGCTTCAACAAAAACGTCTACAGAGAGTGCAACTATGGCAAATCAATTTTCAGCCATTTCGCACGAAGTGGACAAACGAATGGTAGCAGAGCGTGATTTTGTCAAACAGACGAAAGATTTGGGTGATGCTATGAAAATAACCTTGGAACAAAATACACTCAACGCAACGCAAACTAGTGAAAATATCTTTAATGCGTCTCAAACACTCTATACAACAACACAAGAGATTAAAAATTTAGTCGCCAATATTCAGCAAGCTTCTGAAGTTGAATCGCACACGTCAGATCGGCTTCAACAACTCAGTCAGGATGCCAATCAAGTTAAAAGTGTACTCACTGTGATCGCTGACATTGCCGATCAGACCAATCTTCTAGCCCTTAATGCTGCTATTGAAGCGGCACGAGCAGGTGAACATGGTCGTGGATTTGCCGTTGTTGCCGATGAAGTTAGAAATCTGGCAGAACGTACGCAACGAAGTCTGACGGAAATTAATGCAACGATTAATGTGATTGTGCAAAACATTATGGATGCCAGTGGTCAGATGAGTGAGAATTATAAGTTTATTGAGCAAATGGCGATTAATTCTGAAGAGGTTGAGCTTAAGATTAGCGACACGGAAACGATCATCAAAGAGGCGTCTGATGCTTCACAAATTGCTTCGGAAGTTTCTCAACGTCTTTCCCAAAATACAGCAACGATCATTAAAAATATTGGTCAGATTTATGAATCATCTTTACAAAACAGTAGTGATGTTGAAAACCTTAACACTTCATCAGATGAGCTTTTGAATCTTTCTAATACACTTGCTTCTAAACTTGCGCTCTTTAAGATTTAACCTTTTACATGTAAAAGGTTAAAGTCGTTTTAAAATGACGCCAGACTCCAAATGCTCAGTGTTCGGAAATTGATCGAACAGGGCAAAATGGAGAATGGCGTACTGAGACGTTAAAACTTCCAAATCACGCTTAAGCGTTTCTGGATTGCACGAAATGTAAATGATGTTCTCAAACTGAGAGATAAACGCTAGGCTGGCTTCATCCATACCAGAACGGGGTGGATCAACAAAGACATGACTAAAGCTGTAGTCTTCAAGGTTGATACCCGCTAAGCGGTTGTATTCGCGCTCTTTTTTCAGTGCAGATGTCAGCTCTTCTGCACTCATGCGTAAGAAAGCAATGTTATGAACATCGTTGAGTTCACAGTTTATGAGTGCAGATTTGATGGACGTTTTAGAAATCTCGGTTGCTAAAACTTTACGAAATTTTTGAGCCATTGGAATCGTGAAGTTACCATAACCACAATAGAGTTCCAACAAATCCTCACAGTTTTCAAGATGACCTAATACCCAGCCAATCATTTTTTGATTCATCAAACGATTAGGTTGAGAAAAACCACCTTCAATGATGTGATAACAATAGCTTTTTCCTGCGATTGCAAGATGATCTTCCACAAAATCTTGACTCAGCACACGTTTAATACCACGACTGCGCCCAATGATAAAAATTACAAACATATTTTCCAGCATTTTGGCTTCCTTGTCCCACTCATCTTGCAAAGGTTTATGGTAGATGAGCGTCACCAAAAGATGTTTAGAGGAAGCAAGAAACTCTATAGCGAAAAGTCTTTCACGAAGCATCGCAGAGTTTTCAATTTTTTTCAAGAGTTCAGGCATCAAAGTATAAATTTTTGTTTCCACTTTCGGACACGCATCAATGCAAACAGTGCTTTTTTTATCCATAGTTCCCATGGCATAGCGAAGAGTATTACCCTCTTTCCAGATACGAAATTCAGAGCGCCCACGGTAGTGTTCAGAAGGAGAATCAAAGAAGTCAAATGCTTTTACATGTAAAGGTTCAAATAACATACGCATATGTGCTTGTTTATGCGCACACTGCGCGTTATAGTCCAATGTATAAAGTGTACAACTACCACATTCCCCAAAATATGAACACTCCATAAAACTCCTTTATTTGTATTATTTTATATATAATTATATGTATTTTAAACTTTGTAAATCTGCATAGCGATACTTAAATAACCAATGTTGAAAGCAGACCAATCAATGCACCAAAAAAACCACCCCAAACCACTAGCCAACCTAAATGTTCTTTAATGAAATTTTGTACGATCTCTTTTACCATCTGTGGTGTCAGCTCATTTAGCCTTGCATCAATCATCTGCTCTATGGTAATAAGCATATCATCAGTAAGTGATGAATTTTGTATAGTTTGTGCTATTTTTTGTTGAAATACATTACTTTCGCTAATTTCAATGATAGAATCTTTGAGTTTCTCACTAAAAGGCGCTCGAAGTCCTTCTAATGCGCCAGCACCTCCAAACATCCCGAGCATTCCGCCAAATGAGGACTCCATCACCGTTTTAGTCAGTGCATCAAAGGCAGGAGAAAAGTCCACTTCTGCAATCACTGGGCTTAAATCAAGCGTTTTTTCTTCTTTTGCAAAAAAAGCATCCAACTGTTCTTTAGTAAAAAACTGATCCATCATCAAATTTTTGATCGAAGCTTTAAAGGCTTCAAATTGCAACTGTATAACGCCACTTCCATACAAAAAAGGTACTTTTTCAAATAACATATGAATCGCTATTTGATTTGTTACTGCGCCTGAAAAGGCAAAAAGTCCTGTTAAGAGTGACCAATGCGCATAAGGCGCTGGTATCAAAAATGAAACTCCAATTAAACTGACACTTATAATATCCGTCCACCAACTTTTATCAATTTTCATTATTCCTCCTTAAAAAAATTGCCATTATACTGTGGCATGTTTTAACTGGCGTTTATTAAGTTTTGAAGTACCCTCTTTATGCACTTCCTCTTGAACGTAATTTTCGCGTAAAAAAGAAGGCATTTTACGTCCACGTATGGTCATAATGTCTTCTATCAACATTCCTTTAATAAACTCACGTTCCTGTCCTAGCTCTTCACAAAGATAGCGAAAAATAAGCTCCGCTAGGCGATCCAATGAAATCTGCCATGTAGACTTTGTTTGCGTATAAAGCCATTCACTAAAAGCATAAAAGCCTTCATACACTTTGCCATCATGCCATAAGTGTATTGCACTCTTCTTAAAATTGCCACTGTTATACACCATATCCCAAAAACGTGCAAAACGTTTCATCTTTTGCATCTCTTTAAAAGGGATAAGGTTGTTTTGCAAGATATCATAGGGTGGCTTATCGCAATACTTCATACCGTAGATCTCGTCGTGACGCGAAATAGTTGTACCTGAGAGTTTTTTGAGGATGCCGATTTGAATCTCACACTGTGTCAGCGAATAAAGCTTGTCTAAATTGCGACCAAAACCTTCTAAACTTTCTCCTGGTAAACCGATAATGAGGTCCACATGCAAATGCGCATGCGTTTGCTGTTGTAGAAAGGCAAGGTTGTCTTCGATTTTAGCAATGTTGAGGCGTCTATGAATATTTTTAGAGATTTCAGGATCAAGCGTTTGAATACCCACTTCGAGTTGCAACGCTGCAGGAGGAAACTGTGCTATTTTTTCTCGAAGAGAGCTTGGAAAATGGTCAGGTATTACTTCAAAATGGACAAAATACGCTTCTGTTTTAGCAAGAAAAAAGTCCAAAAGCTTTGTTGCATTTTCAATGCTAAGATTAAATGTACGGTCAATAAATTTAAAATTTCGCACGCCCCGTTGCCAGAGCTTTTCAAGTTCGCCAATGAAACGTTTTATTTCGATATCTCGCACTTTTTTATCAGCAGATGAAAGACAAAATTCACAGGTAAACGGGCATCCACGACTTGCCTCAACGTAGCAGTAACGGTTTTTGATGTCGTGATCTGTGTAGTAGTCATATGGCAGTTTTATGGCATTCAAATGAACCATCGGCGCTTTGATGACGCGCTCATTTGGTTTATGACCCTCAAGAAGCGTTTGACATAGCTCATAAAAAGCGATGTCACCCTCCCCTTGTATAATGTAGTCTGCCCCACTAAAATCAACACGATGGGGAAAATGGCTCGCTTCAGGACCTCCTAAAACGATGAGAATATGAGGTGCTACTTTTTTGAGGATACTTATAAGCTCTTGTACTTCCAAAGCGTTCCAAATATACGCACCAATGCCTACAATTTTTGGGTTATAACTAAGGATTTCTTCTGCGGCATCGGCGACTTGTGAGTTGATGACAAACTCTAAAATTTTCGCTTTTTCTTGAAGCTCTTCAAGGTTAGCAAAAAGATAGCGTTGAGCAATAGATGTATGTGTATAGCGCGCATTAAAGGTCGTTAAAAGAATTTCTTTCATGAAGTGCCATTGTTGATTTTTTATAAAAACGGTTGTATATCCGTTTAGTATAGATCTATTATTATAATAAAACTTTTTGGTTATCTTGGTTAAAATCAAAACTCTTAAATGTGTCGGGGTGTAGCGCAGCCTGGCTAGCGCGCTACCTTGGGGTGGTAGAGGTCGCAGGTTCGAGTCCTGTCACTCCGACCATTTGATTGTGTGCTTCTTTTGTTAATACACTTAAAATTCATTCCTACAGCTGGTTTTTATGCAACCTGAAACGCTTCAAACTTTTCACAAAAAACCTATCGTGATCATTGCCCTGCTTACAGCTGTTTGTTTGGTAGGTGATTCAATGCTCTACGTTGTTTTACCTACTCACTTTGAAGAAGCTGGGCTTACCTCTTTATGGCAAGTGGGTATTTTACTCTCCATCAACCGTCTCATCAGACTTCCTCTCAATCCTCTCATCGGATGGCTTTACACCAAAATCAGTGCGCGTACGGGTGTGTTAATCGCTGTGATACTGGCATTTTTAACAACCCTCTCTTATGGTTTAATGCATGGCTTCATTGCCCTTTTGATTGCACGCTGCTTTTGGGGAATTGCGTGGGGATTTTTGCGACTGGGAGCTTATTTTACGATTTTGGAATATGCTACAGATACGACTAGAGGCAAAAGTATGGGGCTTTACAATGGGTTGTATCGCCTTGGAAGTTTAGTGGGAATGCTCGTTGGAGGATTTTTAGCAGATATTTATGGTTTATTGCCCACATCAATTATTTTTAGTCTTGTAACACTCTGTTGTTTGCCTATTGTTTTTATCGTTATTAAGCCAACCCATCAAGGGATGGTTTCTGAGCATGTCGAAAGTGAGCGACACTTCTCTTTGTGGAAGCATCGTAATGTCCTATCCGTTTTAGGTGTTGGGATGTTTTTTGCTTTGATTTATCAAGGAATTGTAACATCCACACTTTCATACTTGATTGAAATTCACAACGGCTCTGTTGTCTTAATTTTTGGATGTCTCATTGGAGCTTCTTCACTTGCGGGCATACTGCAAGCGATTCGTTGGGGATTTGAACCATTTCTAGCTCCCTTATTTGGTAGTTTGACGGATGGAAATGTGGGTCGATACCCTCTTCTTCTTATCTCAACAGTATTAGCAAGTATTTCATTTGCGTTGGTCTCTTTTGATCTGCCTTTTTGGATATGGATTGGAATACTTCTTTTACTCCAAGCTACGGCAACTTCACTTACAACTATTGCTGATGCTTTAGCTGCTGATACGGCATCAAACAATGGAGCAAGAATTAAAATAATGACAACCTACTCGTTACTCATTGACTTTGGTGCGGCGCTTGGGCCGATGCTCGCATATGGGATGAACCAATTTTTACACCCTTATGCCTCTTTTTGGTTCGCATCACTTATTTTGCTAGGAACGACATGGGTATGTGCAAATAGTTGGTATAAGCAGAAGCGATCACTTTAAATAGTTACCAAAGCCACGAAAGTGGAATTTTGTCTCTAAATGTATGGAAATAATAAGAGGGTGTGAGTCCTGTAAATTTTTTGAACTCTTTAATAAAATGTGTCTGATCAAAATAGCCACACTCGTATGCTATGGAGACAAATTTAAGATGACTTTCACCTCGTAAAACAGCACTATTCATCATCCTTAATGTTTTGATAAATCGTGCATTATTATGAATGTGCTTAAAGGATTCTCCAAAGACTTCAAGATATTGTTTCTGGATCCACCTTTCACTGTAACCGCACTCTTGCGATAATAATTTTAAAGAAGAATAATCATGTCCACCCATAAGATAATTTGAAATATTTTTTTGAAAACAATGTTTTTTTGATAATTGCTTCATAAAATAACGCTCAAAAACTTCAATCATCCCATCTCCTGTGGGCATAGACTCTAACTCTTCAAAAAGCAATTCTCCTTCGTATTTTCCCCATATATCGTTGATACTCAGATCTTCATTTCGAATTTCAAAAGGTGAAATACCAAATACTTCGTAGAGGACATGCGGATAGAGCGTTACTTTAAAGCTTTTGACTAATCGTTTAGACGATAAACTCTCTTTTTGAAAAAAGTCCATCCATGTGCCAATGCCGCTTTTTACATAGGTTCCTTTGTCAATATCAAGCTGTATACTTCCTTCTTCAATAACTTCATTCAAACTTCCATAAAAATCAAAGACAAACTGCGTCATAAAGGAGGGGAAAAAGCGTGTAATATACTGCTCACGGGTATCTTCTACTGCACTGATGATAGAAACATATGAATGAATATAAGGTAACAGAGATGGAGTTTTTGGAAATGCTTTTGTGTAATCGCCATGAGGCGGCATTCCCGTATCTACAAACATTTTCTTCCTTCAAAAAGCTTAAAACAATCATCGAATTATATACTAAATAGCCAAACTCTTTGTTCGCTTTTTTACTATAAAAAAATATCATGCTTATATACACTTTCAGCATTTAAACGACAATGGAGATTCGATGATGAAGAATAAGCTAATTTTAGTGTCCTGTGTTTTGCTGACTCACCTATGTGCAACCAGTGATGACTTGGCACTCCAAGTAGGTGTGGGCGCAACAACGAGTACAAGCCCTTATAAAGGTATTTCAAATGTTACGATGCCTTTACCTGATATTGAACTTACGTATAAAAGTGCTTTTATTGAAGGTATCAATATGGGCTATAATTTTTACGATACCAAAACTTTACAAGTTGGAGTTATCCTCCTTCCTGTACTTGCAGGCTATAAAGGCAAAGATAGTAATGAGTTAAAAGGTATGGACAATCGAAATATGTCCTTAGAAGGCGGACTCAGAATGAAATACAATTTTGAGAATAGCTTTTTAAGCGGTACTGTTTCGCGAGATGTCAGTGGTACAACGGATGGCTACACCGTAAATGCTGCATATAACTACACTCTTTTTGAGACAGAAAATTCAGGTTTGTCCCTCTATGCGGGCGCAGAATACCTCAGTGATAAGAAAAGCAATTATTACTACGGTGTCAAAGAAAAAGAGGCAACCTTCGCACGTCCAAGTTACCATGCCGATGGTGCCATCAACCCTTTTATTGGCTTAACGCAAATCTTTGCCTTTAGTGAGACATGGTCGATCATTGCCAATGTCGAATACAAGAGATTTGACAGCACAATTTATAAAAGCCCTATTGTGGATGACCATTATCAAGTGGCTGGATACTTGTCTATCATGTATACATTCTTACCTTAAGATACGTTATTTTCTCACCTACAAAAGTCCACTAGCTTTTGTTGTGGACTTTTCTATCAATATATGTAATCTCTTTTTTATAGCACTCCTGATTCTATTTTGTGCTACCATAGATATAACTTTTCTTATGGGAGGTTATTATGCGTTATATTCGTTTCTTCAATGAACTCCATATCAGCGATATTCCCCTTGTAGGCGGGAAAAACGCAAGTCTCGGTGAAATGTACCAAAAGCTATCTACCAAAGGCATCAAAGTTCCCAATGGTTTTGCGACAACCAGCGAGGCTTACCATCTGTTACTTAAAGAAAACGGTATCAAAGAAAAAATCGAAAAGCTTTTAGAAAACCTAGATATCTCAGATACGCTTTCACTTCAAAAGCGTGGTCTTGCCATCAGAGAGCTTATCTTGGCTTCAACACTGCCTAATGAGCTTATCCAAGAGATTGAAAGTGCTTATCATATGCTCTCTCAAGAATATGGTTCAGAACATATTGATGTTGCTGTGCGTTCATCTGGAACAGCCGAAGATCTACCTGATGCTAGTTTTGCAGGGCAACAAGAGACCTTTCTCAATATCAATACATCTGAAAAACTCTTACAAAGTGTGAAACAGTGCTACGCTTCGTTATTTACAGATCGTGCCATTAGTTATCGAACAAGTCGAGGGTTTGACCATTTTAAAGTTGCCCTTTCTGTTGGCATACAAAAGATGGTACGAAGTGATCTTGCTAGTAGTGGTATTATGTTTACCATTGATACAGAGAGCGGCTCAGAAAATCTTATTTTAATTAATGCTATCTGGGGATTGGGTGAAAATGTCGTTAGTGGTAAAGTCAATGCTGATGAGTTTTTTGTTTTTAAACCAACCCTTAAAAAAGGGATCAATACCATTTTAAAACGCTCTTTAGGCAGTAAAAAAGAGAAAATGCTTTACAGCGATGAAGCTCATACTGTCAATGTTCCCACAACAGAGGAAGAGCAAAATCATTTTTCCATTACGGATACGGAAGTGTTGATTCTAGCGCATCAAGCACTGATTATTGAAGAGTATTATAAACGTCCTATGGATATTGAGTGGGCAAAAGATGGCTTAGATGGCAAACTCTATATCGTTCAAGCACGTCCTGAAACAGTTCAGAGCCGGCTTCAAAACAGTATTACCATCGAAAAATATACGTTGAATCGCACCAAAGATATAAAACTTATCACTTCTGGTCGTGCGATAGGTGAAAAAATTGGCAGCGGTGAGGTCAAAATTATCCATAAAACTTCTGAGTTTGCTTTATTTAAAGAAGGTGATATTTTGGTTGCCGACACAACCAATCCTGATTGGGAACCCATTATGAAAAAGGCTTCAGCTGTCGTCACCAACAGAGGTAGTAGAACGTGTCATGCTGCTATTGTTGCACGTGAGATCGGCGTGCCAGCGGTGGTCGGGTGTGGCAATGCAACCGAAGTGTTAAGCAATACTCAAAAAGTAACTGTTAGTTGTGCACAGGGCGATGAAGGACATATATACGAGGGTGAAATTGCCTTTACATGTAAAACGATAGACCTCAGTTCTTTAAAGCAGACGAAGACCAAACTAATGATGAATGTGGGTAACCCTGCTGAAGCGTTTAATCTTGCTAAAATGCCAAATGATGGTGTAGGCCTTGCTCGAATGGAGTTTATTATGACCCATTCCATTAATGCGCATCCGATGGCGCTGGTGAATATGCACAAAAGAAATCCTGTGCAAAATGAGGATGCCATTAGAGCTTTCATGTCTCCCTATACGGATGCTAAAGAGTTTTTTCTCCAAAAAATCAGTGAAGGTGTTGGGATGATTGCCGCGGCGTTTTATCCCAAACCCGTCATCATTCGCACCAGTGATTTTAAAAGCAACGAATATCGCAATATGCTAGGAGGTCTGGCGCTCGAAGCAGTCGAAGAAAATCCAATGATAGGCTTTCGTGGAGCAAGTAGATACTATGACGAAAATTACAAGGAGGCTTATGCGTGGGAGTGTGAAGCACTCAAGCGTGTACGAGATGATATGGGTCTTACCAATGTTGTCATCATGCTTCCTTTTGTGCGTACACCTGAAGAAGGACAGAAAGTTATCGGCATTATGAATGCCCAAGGTTTAGTACAAGGTGTGAATGGACTGAAAATTTACGCAATGTGTGAGATACCTGCCAATGTCATCATCGCCGATCAGTTTTTAAATATCTTTGATGGCTATTCGATTGGGTCAAACGATCTTACCCAACTTATCTTAGGAGTGGATAGGGAGAGTGGAATGATTGCTCATATCTTTAACGAACGCAACCCAGCTGTGACCAAAATGCTAAAAATGGCGATTGACGCGTGTAAAGCAAGAGAAAAATACATTGGTATTTGCGGGCAAGCACCTTCTGATTATCCTGAAATTACGGAGTTTTTAGTTAAAAATGGGATAGATTCGATCTCATTAAACCCTGATTCACTGTATAAAATGCACCAAGTGGTTGAGAATTTGGAAGAAAAATTGCGTTAATGTTGCATGGCAGATAAGGACTCTTCGTGGCTGAAGAGTCTTTTCTCAATTTCATCAGTTGTGGCCTCGCGCAGACCAATGACCGTTCCATCAAATATGATTGTTACACCAGCAAGAGGATGATTTGCATCCAAGATAACGCGATCTTCTAAAATTTCAATGACTGTATACGAAAGCATCATCTCATCATCGGCATCTTCACTAAAAACCATTTCAACATTTTGCCCTACTGCAAGATCATCTTCAAACATATTTCGCTCTTCAACCAATACAAGCTCTTGTTTATATTCACCAAATGCTTCTTTAGGAGACAATTGCATATGAATACTCTCTCCTACACTTTTGCCTTCCAAGGCTTTTTCAATTTTTTCAAATATATCACCGTATCCACCATGAAGATACACAAGTGATTGTGCGCCACTGTCCAAAAGGTTGTTCTCAGTGTCAAAAACAGTGTAGTCGAGTGTTACGATACAATTTTTTTGTATAGTCAAAAGAGTCCTTACATGTAAAAAGTAAAAGCCACTCTTTTTGAGTGGCTTTTGAGGTATTAATTGACGAGTTCGTAATTTTCTATGAGATTAAAATTGAGATATTTGTAGACTTTATCGGTCTTACCCGCCAATTTTTTAGGCACTAAACTCATATACTCTTCAACACTTGGAAGCCTGCCTAGAAGTGCACATAGAGCTGCTAATTCTGCGCTACCCAAATAAACTTTAGAGTTTGGTCCCATACGGTTATCGAAGTTTCTGGTGGATGTTGAAAAGACAACAGCACCTTCTTTAACATTGGCTTGGTTACCCATACAGAGAGAACAACCTGGAATTTCAATACGAGCACCGGAAGTCCCAAAAATAGAATAATAACCTTCAGCTGTCAGTTGATCTTTATCCATTTTGGTAGGTGGTGCGACCCAAAGAGTAGTAGGAACTTTTCCTTCGCCTTGAAGAACCTCACCAAGGGCTCTGTAGTGACCAATGTTTGTCATACAACTTCCGACAAAGACTTCATCGATTTTTTTAGGGCGATTATCATCTGCAAGAATTTCACTGAGGGTTGCAACATCATCGGGATCATTTGGACAAGCGAGAATTGGCTCTTTGATTTCGTTAAGATTGATTTCAATGACTTCAGCGTACTGCGCATTGGCATCCGCTTTAAGAAGTTTAGGATCTTTGATCCATGCTTTCATTTTATCGGCACGTCTTTGCAACGTTTTAGCATCTTGATAGCCTGCTTTAATCATTGCTTCAAGCAACGTAATGTTCGATTTAAGGTATTCAACGATTGGCTCAACATCTAATGCTACTGCACATGCTGCTGCACTTCTCTCAGCACTTGCATCACTAAGCTCAAACGCTTGTTCAACCTTAAGTTTTGGAAGCCCTTCGATCTCTAAAATACGTCCTGCAAAGATATTTTTTTTGTTTTTCTTTGGAACCGTGAGAAGCCCTTTTTTAATTGCATAGTAAGGAATAGCATTGACAAGGTCACGAAGGGTAATACCTGGTTGCATTTCACCTTTAAAACGCACCAAGACTGATTCAGGCATATTAAGAGGCATACTCCCTGTAACGGCAGCAAAGGCAACGAGACCAGAACCCGCTGGGAACGAAATACCAATTGGGAAACGAGTATGGCTATCTCCACCCGTTCCTACTGTGTCGGGAAGGACCATACGGTTAAGCCAGGAATGGATAACGCCATCTCCTGCTTTAAGGCTAACACCTGATCGAGAAGTGATAAATGCGGGTAACGTATGGTGAAGTTTAACATCGCTCGGTTTTGGATAAGCGGCAGTATGACAGAAACTTTGCATGACAAGGTCAGCACTAAAGCCAAGAGCAGCAAGCTCTTTGATCTCATCTCTGGTCATTGGTCCTGTGGTATCTTGACTTCCGACGGTAAGTGTATGTGGTTCAACATACATACCGGCACGAACACCATCAACTCCGCAGGCACGTCCGACCATTTTTTGCGCAAGTGTATACCCTACCCCTTTTTGTTCGCTTGGTTGTTCTGGTTTTGCAAAAATATTTTCTGCACCCATTCCAAGACTTATTCTAGCTTTTGTGGTCAATCCTCGACCAATGATAAGAGGAATTCTACCGCCAGCACGATACTCGTCTGCTAGGGTATTTGGTGAAAGTTTAAATGTTGCAACCACTTTACCATTTTTCTCAATTTTACCGGCTAAAGGATAGACATCAATCAAATCGCCTGTTTCTAAGCCTTCAACATTGACTTCGATCGGTAATGCACCACTGTCTTCTGCCGTGTTAAAAAAGATTGGTGCGATGGTTGAACCTAAGATTAAACCACCTGTTTTTTTATTTGGAACGTTGGGGATTTCACGTCCCATCCACCATTGGATAGAATTAATACCTGATTTTCGACTACTTCCTGTTCCTACAACATCACCGACATAGGCAACTTCATACCCTTTTGCAATCAACTCTTTAATTTTTTCATTGGAACCGGGAAGTCTTTTAACCAGCATTGCATTAGCATGGAGAGGAATATCACTTCTCGTAAACGCTTCACTTGCAGGGCTAAGATCATCGGTATTGGTCTCACCTGATACTTTTAAAACGGCTACGGTAATTTTTTCTGAGATAGTTGGTTTTGTTGTAAACCATTCTGCATTTGCCCAAGAAGTCATCACTTCTTTAGCATAGACATTTGTTTTTGCTAAAGTTTCAATATCATTAAATGAGCTATAAACAAGCACAGTATGTTTTAGAGCATTGCAAGCTGCACGCGCAACGGCATCGTCTTTTGAACTAAGAGCATCGACAAGAGGTTGAACGTTATATCCACCAAACATAGTTCCCAAAAGTTCAATGGCATAAACAGGTGAAATTGCTTTACATGTAACTTTTTTTTGAGCCACATCATTCAAAAAAGCTGCTTTTACATAAGCGGCTTCATCCACTCCTGGTGGAACTCTATTTGCGAGAAGATCGCTTAAGAAGGCTTGATCACCCTCCTCTTTTTTTAAAAGCTCGACTACCTCTGCTGTTTTTTTGGCATCAAGAGGCAAAGGAGGAACACCTAACTTTGCTCTTTCATTCACTTCTGCTTCATACGCTTGGAAAAAACTCATTGTGACTGACTCCTTGTATGTGATTGATTCGTTAAACAATGATTTCGCGCTGACCTTTAGCATTTTGAGATGAAAGGATCCCCATGGCTTCCAGTTGCTCTACAATCGTTGCGGCTCTATTATAGCCAATATTTAATCTTCTTTGAATATAAGAAATTGAGCTCTTTCTTTCATTAAGGACAATGGCTTTTGCGTCATCAAAAAGCTCATCCAATTCACCACTTTCTTTGCTTCCTGATGAAGAAGAAAAGCCCTCTTCGCTCTCTTTAAGAAAACTCTCGTCATATACGACAGGGCGCTGTTTCTTGAGGTATTCAACCACTCGGTCAATCTCATCTTCACTGGTGTATGGGGCATGCAAACGGATGAGTCCAGAAGTGCCTGGAGGAGTAAAAAGCATATCGCCATTTCCAAGCAATGAATCAGCTCCCATGGCATCCAAAATGACTTTTGAGTCGATTTTTTGCCCTACTTTAAAACTAATTCTAGAAGGTAAGTTTGCTTTAATAAGACCCGTTACAACATCAACAGATGGTCTTTGTGTCGCAACAATAATGTGAATTCCACTTGCACGTGCCATTTGTGCCAAACGTGCTATATAAAATTCAACATCTTTGCCACTGGTCATCATAAGGTCTGCTAATTCATCAATAATAATGACAATATAAGGAAGTGGTTCTACGCCAATACTCTTGGCTTTTTCATTGTAATTTTCAATATTTTTAGTTTTAGAACGACTCATAATTTGATAACGTCGCTCCATCTCACTGACCATATTGGCAAGAGCAATAATGGCTTGTTTAGGTTTTGTAATAACAGGTGTTAAAAGATGAGGAATATCATTATAAATCGAAAATTCCAACATTTTTGGATCGATCATCAAAAAACGTAACGTATCGGGTGAATTGCGGTATAAAAGAGAAAGTAACATTGCATTAATACCCACACTTTTACCGCTGCCTGTTGTTCCTGCAATCAGTAAGTGTGGTAACTTTTTCAAATCGGTGACAAAAGCATTGCCAACAATATCTTTACCTAGCGCGATTGTGAGCGGTGATGAAGACTTCTTAAAGATGTCACTTTCTAAAATTTCTTTGAGATAAATGGTTTCGATCTTTTGATTGGGTACTTCAATTCCCACAACATCTTTGCCTGGAATTGGAGCTTGAATACGAATTGTTTTCGCTTTTAATGCCATTGCGAGGTCATCTTGAAGGGTTAAGATACGCGAAACTTTTACATGAGGTGCTGGTTTGAATTCAAAGGTTGTGACCACAGGACCAGAATACGTACGTACCACGTCACCTTCAATTTTAAAGCGTCTGAGTTTTTCCAATAAGTCTTGAATCTTTTGATCGATCTCACTCTCGTTTACATGTACCGCTTTTGCAGGAGGATTGGCTAAAAAAGAGAGCGGTGGTAGTTTAAAATCTTTGGGTTTGTCACATTCACCTTGATCAATTTCTGAAAGTAACTTGGTATTTTCCGCAACTTCACTGAGAATCTCGACTTTTTTAGCACTTTTAAGGCGAACAAGTGGCTTGTGAGGTTCTTCATTTTCAGGATAAAGAGGCGCAATAATAGCTGGATTTTCATCTGGAATATCATCATTTAAAATGATTTTATGCTCACTAAGAGATGTCTGTTTTTTACTATTTTTTGTCTTTTTTTCTTCTGCAACAGACCTTTCTTCCTCTTCACCCTTATACTCTTTAATTTTTGTTTTGGTAAATGCTGGTTTCATAAAGGTTAGAAAATCACTAATGCTTGACTCAACAAGCAGTGTCATTGAAAGTAAAAAAATAGCAACAATAAAAAGCCAGACTCCCATAATACCAATAGAAGCCATTAACATATCAACGATTGATCGACCAAACGTACCATGTAATTCGTTTTTGATAATAATAGATTGAGCCATTAAAAAAGCAAATAGAAGAATCATTGAAGCAAGGAAGACTCCAATACGACGTTCTGTAAGTTTACTCTCTTTGTAAAGTGTAAAAGAAGGTAAAATCAACAAAAATGGATAGACAAAAGCAAGATAACCAAACGTATTTTGATTTAATTTTCCAAGATATGCGCCAAATTTTCCAACTACAGAAGCATCAGGTAAAATAGTTGCTACGCCTAAGAAAAGGACAATAGCAATAAAAATAATAAAAAAAGTCTCTTTTAAGATAATAGATCCTTTACATGTAATAATAGTATTGATATTATAACAAATTATTACATGTAATCTAACAGTGACATTGAATTTATCTTCGACATAGTCGATAACATTGCTTGATAAGCAGTATTGATTGACTGAAATTCTAAGTATGCTTCTGCTGTATCAACCCCAATAACACTATTTTGGACAGCTTTTACATTAACGCTAAGCATTTCAGAGCGTGTATTTGCATCCGTTAATGCATTTGTTAACGCACCAATTTTTGTTTGCGCTTTTGTTACATGATCTGCAATATGATCAAGCTGTGTTAATGCATTTTGAATACCTATATTGCGTGGATCATCCGATGTTGAGTCCATACGAAATGTACCAGTACGCACTGCTGCTATCATCTCATCAAGTTGCTTAAACATATCAATCGATGGATTAGAGATTGTTACCGAATTATTTGCCATAAAGGTAAGAGCAGAACTCCCGACACCTGTAAAGTCAGTAGCACTTGCATCATACATTGTAAAATCAATCTTCGATGCAGACGATGTTTTGTCTTTGATAACAATTTTACCTTGAGAATCGAGATTTACATCAACACTATTTTTTGCAGTGCTTAGAGCAAAATTATATTCAGCAAGATTTGCATTGCCGATAGCATTGTTATAATCACTTGTTGCTTTGGTGACTTCAGCAGGAGAAGAGGCAGGATTATCTCTGATAATACCAGCATCAATAGCTTTTTGAATGTAACCAGCAGTTTCGGTAGAAATACCCGTTTTTGCAATAGTTGTTTGTGCTGCAAGGTTTGCAGCATCACCTGCAACACCAAAAGCTATGGCATTATTAATGGCTGTTTGTGCAGCCGTTGAAACGCCTTGTTTAGGTAGATTACCAGAAGTTGCCATACTAATGAGGTCATTAAGCTGTTGATAGGTCATATTATCAGCAGTTGTATTTAAATTTAAAGGATCACCGCTACCATTATAGATAGAAAAGGTTTCATTGGGTGATAGAGGATTATATGCAGGATTGGTAGGATCTGATGTTGCAACACCATTGCCATCAAGATCAACTGAAAAGGTTGTATTAGAAATATCTAAATTAAGCGTTCCTGTTCTTTGTACGCCATTTTTATCCGTAAAATTGAGAACGATTTGTTTACCATTCAAACTATTAACGCCTGCAACATCAATAAGTTTTGTACTTGACGTTGCAAAATCACTTGTACTTTTTATCACTTGAGAAATATTGCTTGAAAGTGTACTGCCGTCTTTCTCAAAACCTCTTCGCGCATAATTCATTGCGTCAGGAATTGAATCACCATGGGCTAAGACATTGGACGCATTTTTCGGTTGTATAACGGTATTAAATGTATTAGTAGGATCATTTACTAACATACGTCCGTTGGAAACAGTAATAGAACCCGCCGCTAACCCGTATTCTGTTTCAACTGCTGTCATCAAATCTTGTACGGTTTTTCCACTGGTTGAAAACGATGTCGCACCAAAATCTAAATGGTCAACATCAGAAGGAAAAACACTACTAAGAAGTGTTGTCGATGTCATACTGGAATCAGTTTTATTTTGCATAGGAAAATCTATGGCAAATGTACCTGTAGTCACTGAAACAGAACGCATTGTCAAATCAGGACTTGATGCAGTTGTTTCGTAGTTACTTTTGTTGAATGCAATGATGTCCACATTTGGTTGCGTCAATAAATTATCTACATTCATAATTTGTTTTGCATTGCCTGTCTCACCAGGGAGAGCATTTCGATCAATGGCTCCAAAGATATTCATATCTAAAAGCTGACTTCCCGATTTGAGATCTTTCACTTCAATTTGTCCTCGAGCATTCATGCTCACATCAACTACTTTATTGGATGCTGTATTACCGTAAGAATTGCCAATACTTTGGAGTAAATCAGAAACTTTTGAACTTGTATCGAGAGAGAGTACATTTGAAAAAGTCGTTCCATCGCTTTTTCTACCAGAAAGATAGAATACCGCTTTACCATCATCTGTTGCACTATTGTTAGTATCACCAACAAGATCTCTAATGGTGTCTGACTCTTGTAAATATACTTGAGAAGAGGCAGTATTTTGACTGTTTGTAGTCATAATATCAGGATGTAATTTTGATTGATTATACATTGATACATTGGTGGAAACGACTCTATTGTAGTCTGAATCTTTTCCTAAAAAGAGAGATTGTCCTGTAATATTATAGGGAAGTTGAACACCTGAGCCTATCACTGCGGTTAAATTTTCTGAATTTCCTCGATACGTACCATCATTTGCAATTGGTTTTTGAGATAATGCTGAACCTGAAAATAAAAATTGTCCATTAACAGAAGTATTTGCCAAACTCACTAAATTATCTTTAATACCTTGTAAGTCATTGGCAAGTGCTTGTAAGCTTGTTGTTGAGTTGGAAGTGCTTGATGCTTGAACCAGTTTTGATTTGAATTGATCTAAGGATGAAGTAAAGCTACTTAACGCAGAATCTGTATTGTCTGCAAATGTCTTAGCCTTGGAGCTGCTTTGTTTAGATTGGTCCAATGTATCGACTTCATTACTAAGACGCATTGCATCTACATAGACACTCGTGTTCTCATAGCTATTTTGTATCTTTAGTTTACTATCAATTTGTTGATTAATATTGTACAATTTCTCTGTAGCGCTACGATAGTTACGAATTGACGTGTTAAATAAAAGTGAATTTGTGATTCTCATGATTTACTCCAAAGATTTTCTTTAATCACCTAAGCAATTTTAATTCCTTGTATAAAATATCGACTTTTTGGGCATATTCTTTAACTTTTTAAAAAAAATTATTGTCTTTTTTTAAAAAAAATTGTACAATCCTCACACAAACACTTTATATTAAGGAATGAGCAATGAAAAAAGCGGAATTTATCCAAGCGGTCTCTGAGAAAGCGGGTCTTTCTAAAAAAGATAGTCAAAAAGCTATTGATGCAGCTTTAGAAGCCATCAGCGAAGCACTAGTTGCTGGCAAAGACGTAAGCTTTATCGGTTTTGGTACATTTAGTACTGCAACAAGAGCAGCTAGAAAAGCTAGAGTTCCTGGTACAAACAGAGTCGTTGATGTTGCTAAAACAACAGCTGTCAAATTTAAAGTTGGTAAAAAACTTAAAGACGTTGTAGCAAAAGCTTAATTCTTCACCTCAAAAAGCTTAGACATTCAGTTTTACTGATGTTTAAGCTTTTTTTTGTATAATTCCAACTCTTATTTACAGTGCCTGAGTGGTGAAATTGGTAGACGCGCTAGACTCAAAATCTAGTATGGAGACATATGCCGGTTCGAGTCCGGCCTCAGGTACCACCCTAACTTCCTAAAATACGATATTCCCAACCTTAAACTTTAATGATTGCGATTGACTTCATCTGTTTCATTCTATAATCTATGATCTTAAAGTGCTAACAATGTTTGGTATTCATGTAATGCAAAATCGTCAGTCATGCCGCTAATATAGTCAATGACAAGGCGCACTCTATGGTACCATTCAAGAAGTTCAAATTGCTCTTCATCTTCGCAATCCAATGCCTTAACATCATTTTGATACGCTACGATCTGCTTGGAAGAAATACGCTTAATCAACCTCATTGCAATAAAGCACTCTATTTTTTCATCATGAAGCAGTGCTTCAAAATCTTTACATGTAAGCTCCAATAAGGGTTTGAAAATATTTAAAAGTCCATTGATAATCGTATAGCCTTGTAACTCTAGCGTTTGAACATCTTTGTTTTGATAAATATGCTTCGCAGAAATCGCTTGTAAGATTTTTATCGCTTTGTAGTACTTACTCTCTTTGTCATATTCTAGTAAAGCACTGTTAAATGATCCTTCAAAAATAGCTTCATGATTGTTAATGTAAATATCAACTACGTGATAGACCAAAGAGGTTACTAGCTTTGCACGTACTAATGTAAAGAACATACTAAATTGATATGGCTCATCGTTCTTCTTTGCTTGGTCATATCTCTCTTGAATAACTTCTAAAAGATAGGTTTCCCCCTCTTTCTCACACTCTGTTTTAATAAGCTCATAGACTTTATCTAGATTTAAAATGCCTTTTTCGACAGAATCTTCCAAATCAGCGGTTAAATAAGAGATGTCATCTGCAGCTTCCATAATGTAGGTTAGAGGAAATCTACAACCATATTTGATATTAAGCTTATCTTGAATTTTTTCAATGAAACCTTTCTCGCTGTAGTAAAACCCTGGTTTTTTCATCAGATAATCAAACGGCTCACCTTTTTGAGGCTTTGCTTCGTATGCACCACGTGTATATTTAACCACAGAGGCTATTTGGGTATAAGAGAGATTGAGTCGTTGTAATTTGGTAATGACACGAATGGCTTGCGCGTTGCCATCGTAGTTACACAGGTCTTGCGAGAGCGTCACTTTGAGTTTTTTTGTTTTATCAGTGTTTGCAGGAAATGTTTCAATGAAAGGTAGTGCATTTTCTTTTATCCATTTATTGATGGTTTGCTCTGCAAAATGCCCAAAGGGAGGATTGCCGATGTCGTGCAGTAAACTGGTCATCTCTGCAGTAGAAACAAAGGCATTTTCAAGTCCTTTGAGCTCATAGCCCTCCTCTTTTTCAAGCTTACTCAAAATGTTTTTAGCAATAAACCGTGCCGTCTGCGAAACTTCCAAAGAGTGCGTCAAGCGGGTGCGAATCGAAGCATTGAGTTCCAGTGCAAATACCTGAGTACGCTTTTGAAGTCTACGAAAAGCAGGAGAAGAAAGAATGCGCCCACGATCACTCTCTATCGAGTATTCTAGATCGATAATAGGATAAAATTCTCTTTCAGTCGATAGTTTCTGTTTATAATCAATCATTTATAACCTTCATTAAATTTTCAAAGCGCATACTTCATTACCAAAGCTCTTGTTTACTCTTATTCTCTCTTTGTATATAAATAGCTACGTCAATGTTTTTGTTTAGGCGTCATAAAATTTATTATCTTTTAGTGTTTTTCCTAATGGCGTTTAAAAACTGATAATATAAATACCCTAAACTTGCTTTATTAAAAACAAAAAGTATAGGATGAGCTTTAATTGTTTCATCAAGATTAATAATAGAAATATATTTAAAACTTTCATTTAAAAAACTTTTTGTAAAAAAATTTCTATATTCTATAAATGAAAAATCGGACAAGCTAAAAGCTGTAATTATGCCTACTATTGCTATCCAAATAAGTGATAATAACCAATTTTGTGAGTGATTAGAAGAAATAAAATGAAACCATAACACAATATAATCTAGAAATGATGATCGAGTTTTTCTTGCTTTTGCAAGCTCTAGTGAATGATACTTGTTGGCTTCAAAGTTATTGCCTAATTTTTCAAACTGATTTCTAATCATACGATAGCTTTCTAGAGAAGTATTTTTGAATGATTCTTTTGTATCCAAATTTTTTAAACCCCAAAAATTAACTATCGCACTAAAAATAACATAGTCAAGATTTATCCCATCATGTAATTTTGTATTATCAAATATTGTATGAGATTTAAATTGGCTTTTTTGAAAATCCAATTGTGCGTAACAATCAGTTTCTTGAAAACTTATAACTTCTTCAAACTTACAATTATGTACAGAAATTTGGTTATATAGATAAGAATAAATTACTTTAAAATCTGCTTCAAATGTATTATCTAGCATATCAATACAATTGATTGTATAACTTTGAACATAAAATATTTTTTTAAATACTACATCTGATATATAAAGTTCTTCAATTATTGTTTTTAAATGGGATGATGTAATGATAGATATTGGAATATCAAACTGGCAATGTTCAATCCATAAGTGCTTCATATTACAGTTATATATACGAAGTTTATCATCAAATTTATCGTTAGCTTTAATGTCCATATCAGACAAACGCACATCATTGAAATCACAATTTGAAAGCATCATTTGATTTGGTATATTTTCTGTTAAATAAAATTTATCCTCGAAAGTTGAATCAGTGATTTCGAACCTTACCTTATTTAAAAGTCTTGGTTCATTTTCACTAGAGAAAAATATAAATTCTTCTTCATCATAAAAAAATTTATTATCTTTAATGGTTACTTTTTTCACAAAATTTACATTTCTAAAGTCAATAAAACTTTCATTCATTAGAACATGTTTCTTATTCTCATAAATCTTACCGTTATCTAATAAATCTTCAAAATCTATCATTTCTTGTGTATGCTTACTCACCCCTCACCTCCTTCACTTTCCCCAACACCTTCACCATCGCCAAAGTATCCAACTCACAGTACTTCAACAACTGCTCACGCACTTTCATTTGCTCGTCCAAACGCTTTACATGTAAAGATGCAAAGGCGTTCATCGCATCCCCACCATTTTGAATTCCTTCAAGTTTTTTATAGGCTAATTCCATCTCAGGCACGAGTGCAGGAAGAACGTATTTGATGGAGTAACTGCCTTGCATACTTGGGGTGACATAGTGTCCTTTTTGAAAAGGAAGCATCAAATCTTTGATGTTGTCGTGTAGGTGCATAAGCCTTACATGTAAATCAGGAAATAGCTGTGCAAGTGAGGCGATAACACCTTTTTCGAAGCTCATATTGTATGTCAAAATGTTTACATGTAAAGGTATATCTTCGACCAATTTTTCAGCCAAAGCACGTCTTGGGTCACTTCCTGCCTCAGCTAAAAATGCTTTATGCTCCAATGTGCCATCACGGTGTTCTACATGTAAAGAGTATTGAAACGGTATTTGTTTGTAAGGGCTGACACCGCGCCACAAAGGCACAGCTTGTTGAAAAGTCTCAAAGTCGAGATGATAGATGGGATAGGTGAGTGTTTTTAAAAACTCAGCGATTGCCTCAGTGTTTATAAACGTATGTTGCTTTTTCCAGTTATCGACTTTTTGCCATTGGATGGGTGTCATGGCGAACTCTTCTGGTATAGCTTCAATCACCACAATGTTTTTGGCATAAAGCTCTTGTTGTTTTTTACTGCCAAGATTGAAGATGTTAAAGATGCTATACTCTGGGATATTTCGCTGAACCTTCCAACAATATGCCTTTGCATCGCACTCATACGGGTCATTGCACTGTTTTCCGATGTCGATATTTGGCTCATGATATTTATCGTCCAGATATGCCTCAAACGCTTCGAGTCTTGTAGGAATTGCAGCTTGCAAATCTCGCACTTCACCTGTGACATCCACCACCACAAACAGCTTTTCAAGCTCCAACGCTTCTTCTCGCACATAGCCTGAGTTGATATGCACCACATGACACGCCCCAACCCTAAACCCAAGGGCTTCTAAAACATACAGCTGAATGGAAACATCATGCAGATAGATAGGCTTCACATCGGTAGAACTCTTCACTTCATACAGCTCTAAGCCAAGAGGCGTTTGGCGCAAGATGTCTACCATCACCACGATGCCCTCGTAAATAAATGTCGCCTCATAGATGTTTTCAATACCCTCATCAAGATACGCCCTCGTTAGCCTTGCCATAGCCTCAAAGTTTTGAGCATCAAAAGGTATCTCACACCCATCAGGAAACAGTTTACACGCCAAATCTCCCACAACATTACCCGTCTCAAACCGTACTTTGGCGCTGGCATCGGGTGGGCTCAATTCCTCTGGCTTGTACTTTTTCAGCCAGAGGGATTTTGGGCATTGAATGGCTCTGGTGTAGAGTGATTTTGAGAGGGTCATACTTATATTTCTTTATTCAAAAACAATTTCTGCTGTCAATCCAGAATTAGGGCCAGCTGGTAGTCCTAACACACTATCAATTAGAGTATCTTTTCTTAATTCTTCTAGCAATGCAACCACCTCTAATGTTGTACCTATTTTCCTTTCAGATTCTATTCGAGGTGAAGCTACTTCTTTTCCTCTATAAATTCGCACATGAGTATAATGACTTTCAATAGCTCTACTACAAATACCTCTCAAGTAAAATTTATTAAACTCTCCTTCTGCTAGCATTTGTGCAGCATTTGATGGAACTTTAGCTTCAGTCATACCTCCATTAGGTTTTCTACGGAGTTCATGAGTTTTTAATAACCCTTTGAGTTGTAGTTGATGAGCAATCCAATCATCATCATGGAATTCAAGTCCTTCATGTAATATCTTTTTCCACTCTTCAAATTTATTCTCATTAAGCCTTTCGCTCTTATAAAATTCACCTTTTTCAAATTCAAGAAGCATATATTTTCTTGTAGCTTCATCCAAGTTTTTATAATACAATCCCATATTTATCCTTTCTTGATATTATATTTTTGCTCACGTTTTTTAAATGCTATTTCGCCACCTTCTAAAAGCTCACAAACATGCTCTCTAATGCCTTGCGATTTTAATACTGATGTACCTACACTTTGATTTTTAAAAGTATTTTCCAATGCCCCGTTAATATAGTCAAATCTTACTTGCCCCTCTTCTCGTCCATTTTGATTTGCAATAACAATATTTTCAGAATCTGTGGATACGACTAAATTTGAATTATGCGAAACCATAATAATTTGTCTATCAAGTTTTTTATTTTTTATAAATTCATTCAACGTATTATAAACCGTTCTATTGTCAAGATTATCCTCTGGTTGATCTATTAAAATAGGTGTTTTCGTTGAGCTTATTTCTAAAAATAATTGAAATAAAATAATACCTTTCTTTCCTGGGGACATGCCTTCCAATCTATCATAGCCTTGTTTTAAATCATAGGTGATTTTGAAATAATCATCAAACAAGTAGGTAACCATTTCTTTTAGGGTTTTATATTGATTAAAAGAGAGAGTCCCTTCAAATATCTTTAGTAAAATACCATTAATTTTTTCGATATGCTTCTCTGAATCGTACAAAAATTCATTTTTATTATTGTAAATAGTGGCATTGAAAAGTTTATCTAAAGTCTGATTTTTGGTTATGAAAAATGAAAAATTTGAATAAAATTTTTCTGTATCAAATTTTATTTCAGTAATTAGCTCCAAATCTTTACCTATTAATTTATAAGGTTCATTCAATTCTATTATTTTGTTATAAGAGTCAAAAAGCTCATCATATCTAGAAATAAAAACTTCTAAATTTAACTTTGATTTTTGTGACACAATTTCTATTTCTTTTTGTGAAATTTTCTTTAACTTTTCTTCTTCATCAGCTAATTTTTTTTGAGTATCTAAAAATTTCTTTTTATCGTTAAACTTTTCATTATATGGCTCTAACGACAGTTTCAGTTTATCAATATTTTCATTTATCTGTAAAATATTTGTGCTTAAAGTTTCTGTATTGAAAGGATTGGCTGATTTAAAACTATCTATTGTGGAAATTAATTGTTTAGATAAATTAACTTTAATAGTTTCAAGAAGAATTTTATTTTCTGACGTAGTCACAACATTAGCAAATTCTTCGTCAATAAAATTACTGACTCGCAGATTTAAATTTTCAAAAACTTTTTTAGTCCCTTCAAAGAGTACTATATCATTATTCAGAGTAGTTTTCTTTTTTTCTTCCTCTGATATTAAATCATTTATTTTTTTGATTTCCAATTCATCTTCGGGGGTTAAATTAGATTTAGATTTTAATTCTTGCAATTCTGCATTATACATAACAATAGTAGCTTCAATAGCTTTTTTATCCCCCAAAAGACTTAATTCACTTTCTAGTCTTTTTAATTCTTTTTCATTGTCAAAATATTTATCTATTTCATTGCTCAAGGTTTGATTTTTTTCTAAAATTTTTGATTGCAACTCATGTAATGCATTGGTATATCCTAGTTTTTTATGCAGCAATTCATCAATTGTTTGTTTAAATGTAATATTCTTCTCTTTATCTTCAGCAATATTATTTAGATGCATTTGAGGGATATAATCAATATGACGCTTATTGTCATTACTTGACAATTTAGATATTTGCCCATCTTCCCATTCTACCTCACAGTCAATGCCTTCTAAATTATCATATGCTACAAAATTTTTATATTTCTTAATTTCTTCAAATTTTTCTGGAGATAAAACAGTTTTTGCCAGAAGAAATAATAATAAAGATTTTCCTGATGACTTTCCACCTATGATAGAATTTAAATTACCACTAAATCCTATTTTTTCAGTGGTAAAAACATTTTTAGCATCGATGATTTTAATACTTTTGATAACTTCATAAGCAGTCTTTATTTCAGGTTTTTCTTCTTGAATTTTTACACGTTCTGTCTCATAAATAATTTGTTTAAGTCCTTCAAAAGTTGGTTCTGCTTTAATCCAACAATTTTGTTTTAATGTATAATTTTTAATATCATGATTATCGGAACAGATAATCATAGGAATTATTTTATTTATTGATGGAAAAACAACTTTTTTATATCCATCTTGATCAGATTCTTTTCCTAATTCATAAATGTCGATTGCATGTGCAATATCAGTTTTCTGTGCTTCCCCGTGTGGTAGTGAATGAGTAATGTTTTCTACACTGTTTGTTTTATCCCCAGCATGAATTGTAATAATTCCTCCAAGCTCTTTTACCAAATTAATAGTATCAAGCAAATCACAATAAACTTCGTTAACTTTTTTCCCAGAACCTTCTATTTTAGAAATTTCTGTTTTACTTTCTATTTGTTTCCAAATAAAATCAATTTTACATTTTTCATTTTCAGGAAAAATTGCAATAAAATGGATAGGATCTTTGCCCTTAGCATCAGATAAAAATTCAATACCTGGCAATATTGTAATTCTTCCATCAGCAAGTCTAACCAATTCTTTTATACGGTTAATATCTATTATATGGTGATCCGTAATAGCTACTACTGAAATTCCATTTTCTATGAGTTTATTGATAATTTGTTCATTTGTTTGGCTTTTATCTTTATAATCATAAGATGATGGGGTATGAAAATGTAAATCCCATTTTCTCCACTCTGAGCCTCTATTAAAATCACGCATAAGAATCCTCCAATTTATTTATTTTACAACTCCACAACTCTCTCAAACATCTCTTTTATTTCCATCTCATGGCTTATCAAAAATATCTGTCTGTACTGTTCTTTTATAGTATGAAACGCTTCTAAGATTTCCATTCTTCGGTTTTCGTCTTGGCTTCCGAAGACTTCATCGAAGGCTAAAAATCCCACACTACTGGCACCGTTCAGTTCGCTCAGTGTTTTGGAGATGGCGATGCGGAGCACTAAGTTGGCAAGGTCTATCTCGCCGCCGCTGAAGCGTTCTATGGGGTAGCATTTGCCCTCGTCGTAGATGAAAAAGTCAAAGTCGTTGTTGACTTCGATGTATTGGTATTTGCCTTTGGTGATGGTGGCGTACATCTGCGAGGCGATTTGTGAGATGCGTGGGGCTATTTTTGAGTTGAGTTTTGTTTTAAACTCGCTGAGGCTTACTTTTATCTTTTCATAGTCACTCAAATCATCTTTTTTACTCTGTACTTTTTTAAGTTGTATGTCGTTATTTTCCAGAGCGTTTTGCAAGGTTTTTATCTCGCCCTCACCTTTGGCTATCTTTTCTTTTAGCTCTGATATAACGCTGTATTGTTTCTCTTTTTGTTTTTGAAGTTCGTCGTACTCGCTTTGTTTTGCGGTGTGTTTTGGCTCATCGTAAAGTGTTTTTTCTACTTCTATTTCTTTCTCTTTAGCCTTTACATGTAAAGCTTCTGCACTTTTTACTGTAAGTGCCAAATCCTCTCTTACGCCCTGCTCTCGTTTGAGTTCTGCTTCAAGGCTTAGGACGGCTTCATACTTTGGTTTTAGCTCCAAAAAGCTTTTTTGTAGGCTTACATGTAAGGCTTCATCGTAAGCGTGTTGTGCGAGTTTGTCAAGTTCTTCTTTGTTGCGTTTGCCTTGTTCACTTACTTTCGTAAAATGTTCTTTGGCACTTGCCAAATCTTTTTGCTTGCTTACTATCAAACTTAGCGCCGTTTCGTTTACATGTAAGGCTTTTTGGGTTTGTTCTTTTTGAAGCTCAAGATCTCCTATCTGTTTGGTGAGGATGTCAAGCTTTTCTTTGGTTTTGTCTATCTTTTGAGTTTGCGTCTTTTGCACGATGTCGTTTAGGGATGCGATGACATTGTCGTACTCATCAAGCAGTTGCCTTGTACAGGTAGGGCAGTTTGATTCTCGTCCTAGGCTTTGTATCTTGGCTATCTTTTGTTGTGTGTCTAAGACGACTCGCTGTTCGGCTGAGAGTTCATTTTGGAGTTGTTTTTGCTCTGTTTGCTTACCCGTAAGTTCGGTTTTTATCTTTACATGTAAAGCTTCATTTTCTTTTTTTTGCCCTAAAAGTGTCTCGTAAGGTTTGGTTTGCTCTTCGAGTGTTGCGATGTCTGCTTTGGCTTTGGTGTACTGGGCACGTAACTGGGTTTGCTCTTTTTCCAAGCCCTCTTTTTTGATCTGGATATTTTTGAGAGTTTCTTGCTCTTTGAGTTTTGTTGACAAAGATTCGTACTCTTTTTTAACGGTACTTAAACTTTTCAGTTCTGTGGCTTTGGCTTCTAAGGTTTTGAGCTCTTCGGTGAGTTTGGTTTGTGTAGCTAGATTTGAAGTTATAGAGTTTTTGATGAGGGAGAGTTCGCCGATGAGCTTTTGTCTTTGCTCTTTTGTTTTGACAAAAAGCTCTAGTTCACTCTTTACATGTAACTCTTGTTTTTTAGTGGTTTCTAGCTCTAATGATTTAGTTTTGACTTCTTTTTCAAACGCTTGTTTTATGGCGGTAGTTTCTTTTATGAGAGCTGTTTTGCTTTTAAGCTCTTCATCGCCTAAGAGAAACTCGGCACTTGCGGCGATATCACGTTTGAGTTCTCTGCTTTTTTCGATGAGTTCATTTTCCACAAAGTCTATCTTCTCAAGCCCAAGAAGTTTTCGTATCATCTTTTTTCGATCTTCTTTGTTAAGCGTACTGAGACTGGTAAGTTCTTTTTGAGAAGCGAAAAGTGTATGCAAAAATGCCTCTTTGCTCATCTTCGTTAGCTTCGTGATAGCCACGGTGACTTCTCTCGCCCCACTGGTGGTCAGCTCGCCATTTTTATACAGCTTGGCGTTCGCACTGAGGGCTTTGCCTCGAAACTCTCGCATGACTTTGTATGCCATACCTTCAAACTCAAACTCAAGCTCAACCAAAACAGCATCTTTATCACTGGCGTTGGCGTTTCGGATAACTTCTTTAAATTTTTTGTTTCGAAGCTCACCATACAAGGCAAAGAGTATCGCTTCAAAAAGGGTTGATTTGCCACTGCCATTTTTACCGATGATGCCGATAAGCCCTTCGCCAAACTCAATATCAAAGGAAGTATAGCGTTTGAAGTTTTCAAGGTGGAGTTTAGAGAGTATCATCGCTCACCTCTTCGTAGGCACTAAACAAGCCTTGGATTTTTCCTTTGAGCCGCTCAAACTCTTCAGGCTGACTCTCTTCTTTGATGTGTTCTAAAAAATACGTTTCCAAAGAGAGTGCTTCGATGTCGTTTAGCGTGGCTTCACCGTTGGTTTGTTTGAACTCTCTTTTGATGCTTACATGTAAAGCTTCGCTAAAGAGATTTTTGATGTCACGGGTTTGGATGTCGATGGACTGCAAAGGGGTAAGATGGGTCAGTTTGACTTCGACAAGTGCGTCTTTTATATCGTTTACATGTAAAGACTCAACTGAGTGCTCATAGTCCTCGCAATCAATCTCGTAGATTTTGATGGGGCGAATTTGTATCTCGTAGTAGTTTACATGTAAAGACTCATCCAATGTGACTTCGATATATCCTTTGGAGTTTCGTTTGTCACCCAGACTTGTGCGCTCGGTGGAACCTGCATAGTAAACATTTTCGTGCTTACCGACTTTTCCAAAGCCATGCCAATGCCCAAGTGCTACATAATCCACTTTGGAAAAAAGATACTCTTTATCGTGAGGATACACCCACTCGCCAAACTCTGCCATCAGATAGTGCGCACCTACAGAACAGTGAAGCATCATGATGTTGCGTTTGCTTGTATCGATGTTTTCTTCGCACAGCTCGATTTGAGAAAGCGCCTTGCTCTCATCATGCATGTGAGGTAAGGTATGGAAAATGACATCATCGAACTCTATCTTTTTGTACTCTTGATTGTATGAGACATAAACGTTTTTAAAGTTTTCAAATATTTTGAGTATTGGTGAGCTTAAGTTGGTTCGAGGTGTGGAGTGATTGCCCGCTATCATGATAAAGGGGATATTCAGTGCTTCGATGATTTTGAATTGCTCAAGGGCAAAGGTGATAGCTCGGTTACTGGGAGATGGGCGGTGAAAAAGATCACCTGTGTGGATGATGTAGTCTGGTTTTATCGCTTTAATCTGTTCAATGACCTGCATAAAAGCATCGTAAAAATCAGCCTCTCGTTGGTTGATACCGAGCTCATTGATGACATCTAAATCGTTAAAGCCTAAATGCGTGTCCGAAAAATGAATCAATTTCACGATACTTCTTTATGATTAATTCATTCGATTATAGCCAATAATATTACCGGTTAGAAGAAATTTGTGATGAAAAAGGAAGTATTTAAGATATTTGGAAGAAAAAGAAACGCTCGAACCGGGCAATCCGAGCGTTGATCTTAAAAAATTGGTAGGTTATTTACAGAAAGGAGGTATGTGTGTTACAAGTGAAAGTATAGACTCTTAGCTTAAACCATACCTCAATGATAAGTTAATACTTATTAAATCACTGCTTCTTCCTTCTCTCTTCGTCACCATCCTCTCGGTATAGCTTATTCTCTTGAAGTAGGCTTTTATTCCGCGACACTCCTAACTTTCTATTTTTCCTATCCTGCTCTCAATAAGAAAAGTACATACCCGATGTCACAATGCGTATGGATCATTTAAAAAAGGTGGTTGAAGAGTTCAAACGCACTGATTTTTCAGAATATTTCTAAACTATGTTTTAAGATATGCATAGTTTAGAGAGCTTGATTGGGAGTATTCTGATTTAAAAAACTAATGACTTCTGTACTTCGCTTGGCAATCCATTAAACATTGTCAGAATGTATTGCAACTTCTTCATACGAAATTTTGCTATAATCAAACCTTGTTTATTTTTACATGTAAAGGCATACGCAATGCAAGGAATTTTATTTGATGATCTTAAATCACTCAAAGAGAAAATAAGTCAAGAAGAAAAAAATGTTCAAGAAAAACTTATTACAGAACAAAAGCAAGAAAAAGAAAAAAAACTTCATGACCAATTTGAAAAGTTTATGCAAAACTCTGGAGTTAGAAAACTAGACTAATCAATGAGATCATTTTCACGCATTATTGAATTTTCAACATTAGAAACGAAATGTTCATACCTTGATGACTGTAAAACACGCATGGAATATAAGTACATTGAAAATGCGACAATGGAGCTCAATCAAGAACTCATTGAACGTGGGTGGAGACGATTTGGAAACTACTACTCAAGACCACAATGTCAAAACTGTAAATTGTGTTTAAGCCTACGTATTGATGTTAGAAATTACAATTTTTCACGTTCTGCTAAGCGTGTTTTCAAAAAAGCAGAAGGTATTCGTTATGTCATTCAAGCACCAACCATTAGCACGGAACATCTTGAGCTTTATGATAAATATCATCGTCATATGGAACAAAAACGAGGCTGGCAATACTACAACCTGAAGCCACAAAGTTACCACGAACTCTATGTAAGTGGCGCACATAATTTTGGAAAAGAGGTACTTTATTTTCAGGGTGAGAAGCTTATTGGTGTTGATCTTATTGACTTTTTAGACGATGGCATCTCCTCGATCTATTTTTACTACGACCCTGATTTTGAAAAACTCTCTTTAGGAAGACTTTCCATCTACGAGCAGATCATTTTGGCAAAAGAGTATGATCTTGAATGGATCTACCTTGGCTATTATGTCAAAGAGTGTCAAAGCCTTAAATATAAAGCGTCTTATACCCCTTATCAAACACTTCAAGGCAATCCAAATTTAGATGAAGATGCCATTTGGATATAATTTTTTAAAACTTGGAATTCTTTTTGCTTCAAGGTAAATAACTTGATACAAAAAGGATGGATAGATGCACCTTTCTCTCTCTCATGATATGCTCGCGCTTACGATACAAGAAGATTCAAAAACCTTTTATTTTTTGCAAAATATCGCCGATAAAAACTTTCAAAAAAAGATTGGACGCAAAGATAAAATGATTATTTTTAAAGAGCAAGATGAGTTAGTGCAACGCCGTTACTTTTTAAAATTGATCAGTAAAATTTATTTGCGAAAAACAGGTAATGTCGAACAAGCACGTATCATCGAAAATACAATAGATAAAAGCATCAAGATTTCGCTTCTCAAATCCAATCAAGTCCTTCAAAAAATGAGCATTAATCTCTCCATTGAAGACAATTATGCTGTTGTCTTTTACATGGGGTCACACAATACGCTTTTTGCTTCCTATCTGAAAAGCTATTTTAAAGACCATTTGGTCAGAATTCGCCCAAAAAATGGCACAATTACGCTCTATCCGAACTCAGATATTACTGTGCGTCTTTTAGAAAAACTCTTGGCACAAAAAGAGTTGTTTGGTTGTTTTGTAGAGTTTTCTTATTCTATGGACGATTTTTTAGCCTACAAAAAGAGTTTTGTATCAAAACGTGCTAAGAGAAGCCGACATAACGCCCTCTTCTCTTTACTTGAAGAGTATTTCGGTGTGCTTGGATGTAAAATGGAAGACTCTTTTGATATGATTCGCAGTAACTATCTTACACTGGTAAAAAAATATCATCCAGATAGTTGTGGCCTTTATGATGGTGATTTACATGTAAAGTATGTGGCAAAGTTTCAAGAGGTTCAAAATGCTTATGAAATGCTCAAAATGCACTTCAGGCATGCCGATGCAAAGAGTGCTTAAAATTTAAGAGTGTAGAGTTTTTTACGTTCAGATGAGCTTGCGATATTAAACTGTTGTCGGTATTTTGTAATGGTTCTTCGTACCATTTTGATGTTAAATTTTCCTTCTATCAGTTCTAGAAGTTTAATATCGCTCAGAGGTTTTATTCTACTCTCATTTTTAACAAGTTCAATCATATATTCTTTAATAGCACTATTGGAAATATCTTCTTCAAGCGCCGTAGCAAAAAACTGTTTTAAAGGAATAACACCGCGGCTACAGGAAAGGTATTTTCCCGCAATGGCACGTGAAATGGTTGAGGGATTACGTCCTAGATCATCAGCTAAGTCTTTAAGTTTCATAGGCTTTATCGCTTTTCCAAAGAAAAAATCGTACTGATACTCTACGATCATCAAACCGATTTTATACAGCGTTGCTTTACGCATCTCAAGAGCGTCAATAAGATCTTTAGCATCTTTAATTTTTTGAGAGACAAAACTATGATTTTCATCAAGTCCTTCAGTGTCGAGAATCACTTCAGGATAATACGCATCATTGAGCCTGACTTCAATTGCCCCTTCAAGATCATAGATAAAAATATCAGGAATAACCTCTTTTTCATCTTCCATAAAATCAATTGCAGGAGGGTTGTGAAATCGTTTAATAATAGCGAGGGCATCATGAAACAGTGGCTCTTTACTAAAGGATTCGATAGTCTCAAAGTTGATAATCAGCATTTCTACCATGTCATAGAGTTCATTGTCTAATGAAAGGTCTTGAAGTTGGAATAAGAAGGTCTCTTTTAAATCAAGAGCTCCAATACCCAAAGGCTCAAGGTAAGCAAAGCGCTGCCGTATCTTTTCAACTTCTTCAACTTTAATGCCTAACTTTTTTGCAATTTCACTTAATGCTGCTATTTCAAAATATCCTTCGGAATTAATATTTTCAATGATTTCATACGCGACTTGTTGCGATTTTTCAGTAGGAAAAAGTGGTGGATTGACCTGTTCATTGAGAACTTGATAAAGTGATTTTTTATCTAAAGTCAGTGCCTCAATGGTATCTGAAACCGATGTTTTAGCCACTTCGGAGAAAAAACTTTTCTTTTCAAAACGTTTATCAGGTGTTTCTGAACCTGATTTGACACTAATAAAAGGATTTTCTTGCACAAAGGGTTCTAGTGTTTCCACCAAACTATCCAAATTGGCTTGAAGTATAGGAAGCCAACCTCTTAACGTTGAGGAGAACTTTTGTTTGGTTGTTTGTGTGCTAGAAACCCTAAGTTTCAAAACCAATCTCCTTATCTATTAAAACCTGAAATCTTCACCAAGATAATACGTCTTCACCAGTTTGTTTTGAGCAACTTCTTCACTGCTGCCACTGGCTAACAGTGCGCCATCTTTGAGTACATAAGCCCTATCACAAATAGCGAGAGTCTCGCGTACATTATGGTCCGTAATCAAAACACCAATATCCAGCTTTGCGAGCTCTTGAACAATACCTTGAATATCGGATACAGCGATAGGATCAACACCCGCAAAAGGCTCGTCAAGAAGGAGAAATTTTGGTTTTAAGACCAAAGAGCGTGCGATCTCGCAACGACGCCTCTCACCACCACTAAGGCTCACACCATTGCGTTTACGAATAGGTTCAATATTGAGCAAATTTAAAAGCTCTTCCACGCGCTTCATTGCATCCTCTTTATTAGGATAAACAATTTCAGCGGCAAGCATAATGTTCTCTTCTACACTCAGGTCTTTAAAAATACTTGATTCTTGAGGAAGGTAACCAATACCTAATTTTGCTCTTACATGTAAAGGTATTTGAGTGACATCCTGATTATCTAGAAAAACAACGCCAGAGCTTGGAGGGATAAGTCCACAAATCATATAAAACATGGTTGTTTTACCCGCACCATTGGGACCTAAAAGTCCTACGACTTCGCCACTTTGAACATCAAGGGACACCCCTTTAATAATTTCTGTTTTTTTAATCACTTTTTGTAATTCTTGAACTTTAAGCGTATGCATTAATGTGAACCTTATAATTGCGTTTTAAATCCATTGTTTCGATATCGATTGTACTATACTCAACACCAAAATGGTGCAGTAATTTTTCAAACTCAGCATCACCCCATTCAATGAGATGGTAACCTTCAACATCCAATTTTTCGATCAATCCACTTTGCAAAAAACCATTACTTCCACATTGGTAAATGTCATAATGAAACAGTTTTTCATCATACTCATGCAAAATCGAAAAGGTTGGCGACGAGATTGCTTCTTCAAGTCCTAGTGTTTTAGCGAACGCTTTAACGAAAGCGGTTTTTCCACTTGCGAGATTCCCTCGTAATAAAAGCACACCTGAATTCCCAAGTTTACTTTTTATCTCTTCAGCAAAAGCAATTAAGTGCGCTAAATCACACACTTTTTCATAACATTGACTCATATAAGATAAGAGAGCTTAATAATTTCGCCCAGTTTATCCCATGCTTTTTTGCTTTCAATGGCATCTTTCATGAGCGCAATTCCTTCTTGTATATCTCTCGCTTTTCCATCTAGCACTAAAGCACAGGCACCATTTAAGAGTACAACATCACGTTTTGCACCCTTCTCATCACCTCTTAAAATTGAGCGCGTAATCTCAGCATTTTGGATGCTATCACCACCTTTAATTGCCTCAAGTGGAGCAAAGGTAAAGCCAAATGCTTCTGGATTGATTTCGCCTTCGGTGATGATTTTATTTTCAATCATCGTGTAACGCGTTGGAGCCGTAATACTGACTTCATCCAATCCATCGAGAGAACTTACCACCATGCTTTTCATTGTGCCAAGCTCACGTAACGCTTTGCTAAAACGATCAATGTAATCGACATGAAAAACACCAACCATCTGTTTTTGAGTACCCGCAGGATTGGCAAGAGGTCCTAACATATTGAAAATCGTACGGTGTGAGAGACTTCTTCGAATGGGCATAATATGCTTCATGCACGGATGATGATTCATTGCAAACATGAAAACAAAGCCGCACTCTTCAAGCATTTTGATCTGTTTTTCAGGTGTTAAACTCAGGTTGAGTCCTAAGGCTTTAAGTACATCGGCACTGCCAGAGAGTGAAGTGGCAGAACCGCTGCCGTGTTTGGCAACTTTGCACCCAAGTGCGGCTAAAACGATGGATGTTGTTGTGGAGATGTTAAACGTTCCACTTTTATCACCGCCCGTACCTACGATGTCAATCAATTCAGCTTTCAAGTGTGCTGGAATATCGAGCTTAATGCTGTGTTCGCGCATCACATTTGCCGCGGCTGCGATCTCTTCAAAACTCTCACCTCGATCGTAGAGTTCGACTAAAAATTGTGCTGCTGCTTCGGAACTTAGTTCATTTTCAAAGAGCGCATTAAACTGTTCATAGGCCTCTTGGTAATTCATTACGCTTCCCTTACGTATTCGTTTTGTTTCGTTTTTGGAATGGTTTTGGCTTCAGGAATTTGCAAAACTTCGTATTTCACTGCTTTTTCAAGATAATTAATCGTAATAATATCACCCACTTTGACATCTTTTGCAGGCTTTGCAACGGCATCGTTGATGCAAACAACGCCATTTTTGCACATATCTTCCGATATGGTACGACGTTTGGTGATATTCACGCTGTTTAAAAATTTATCGACTCTCATACCCCATCCTTAGGATTTAATGCTCATTCTATCAAAAGAATATTTAAACTTGCTTTTTTGGCTTTACATGTAAAAGCCTCACTAAAGCATAAGCAAAGTTTTTACAAACTTGCGCTACCATCACGCAATTCTATAAATTCTGTGAGGATTCGTATTATGAAAAAAGATGTTAAAAAAGTAGTTTTAGCCTATTCAGGTGGACTTGATACCAGTATTATTTTAAAATGGCTCCAAGATGAGTATAAATGTGAGGTTGTTACCTTTACAGCCGATATCGGTCAAGGTGAAGAGTTAGAGCCAGCGCGCAAAAAAGCCATCTCTTTGGGCATAAAGCCAGAAAATATTTTTATTGAAGATTTAAAAGAAGAATTTGTTAAAGATTACGTATTTCCTATGTTTAGAGCCAATGCCATTTACGAGGGTGAGTATCTTCTTGGAACCTCAATCGCAAGACCTTTGATCGCAAAACGTCAAGCCGAAATCGCAGCACAAGTGGGTGCTGATGGCGTCAGTCATGGTGCTACGGGTAAAGGCAATGATCAAGTTCGTTTTGAGATGGGATATTTGAGTATGAATTCAGATCTTGTCATCATTGCACCGTGGAGAGAATGGGATTTAAATTCTCGTGAAAAACTGCTCGCGTATGCAGAAAAAAATGGTATCAAAATTGAGAAAAAACCGGGTAAATCACCCTACTCTATGGATGCAAACTTGCTTCATATCTCGTATGAGGGACTTGTTCTTGAAAATCCAGCAGCAGAGCCAGAAGAAGACATGTGGCGATGGACGGTCAGCCCTGAAAAAGCTCCTGATCAATCCGAAGTGATTGAAATTACCTATGAAAAAGGTGATCCAGTCGCACTAAACGGTGTTAAATTAAGTCCTGCCACAATGCTTACCAAACTCAATGAGCTTGGCTGTAAACATGGTATCGGTCGTATCGACATCGTTGAAAACCGTTTTGTGGGAATGAAGAGTAGAGGCTGTTACGAAACACCGGGTGGTACGATTATGCTTCGCGCACACAGAGCGATTGAGAGCATTACACTAGATCGTGAAGCGGCACACTTTAAAGATGAGATCATGCCAACGTATGCGAAAACCATTTATAACGGATTTTGGTTCTCTCCAGAGCGTGAGATGATGCAAGCAGCCATTGATAAATCACAAGAAACCGTAAACGGCACCGTAAAACTTAAACTGTATAAAGGCAATGTTTCGGTCATCGGAAGAGATTCTAAGACCAATAATCTCTTCAGTGAAGCATTCTGCACCTTTGAAGAAGATGAAGTGTATAACCAAAAAGATGCAGCGGGCTTTATTAAACTTAATGCCCTACGTTTTATCATTAGTGGGAAGAATAAAAGAAATCAAGGCAAAGCTTAAACCCCAGTGGATAAGCCAATTAACGATGAATGGAGTGAAGAAGCGATGATGAATTTAGTCAAAACCGTAACAAAAAGCTGCGAAGTCAGTGGAGAAGAGTTACATGTAATGCTAAATCTCAGAGCGCAAAAAAGGCTCGATTTTGTACTTATTGATATCAGAGAGATGTATGAGTATTCTGAGTCAAGCATCAGAGGAACAGACATCCTTATGCCAACTTCAACCATTCATCAACACATGGACGAACTTAAAAAACTCGCCAATAAGCTTTTGATTTTTTACTGCCATATTGGTGGACGCACAACACAAATGATATTTATTTTACGAAGAATGGGCTTTTCAAACATTGCCCAACTCAGTGGTGGCATTGATGCCTTTCATGGTGAAAAACTGAAAAATGCTCCATTTCCCAAAAATATTCGATCATGATAAAAGGAAAAAAATGAAAGTATTATTGATTAAAGATGTTAAAGATTTAGGTAAAAAAGGCGAAATCAAAGAGGTAAAAGACGGTTATGGTCAAAACTTCCTCATTGGTAAAGGCTTTGCGCTTTTAGCGACCAACGAAGTCATGCGAAAATATGAATCAGATCAACGTAAAAAAGCAGCTGCGGAAGCTGAGGAAATTGCAAATCTTAAATCCATTGAAAAGAAACTTGGTGAACTTAAACTCACCGTTAAACGTAAACTTGGTGCAAATGGAAGTCTTTTTGGTGCCGTTACCAAAGACGAGATTGCGCATGAACTCAAAGAACAATACTCAATAGATATTGATAAAAAAACTGTTGAACTTGAGCAAGCGATCAAAACAACCGGTAATTTTAATGTGAGTATTAAGTTAGGGCACGGTATTCACGCTACCTTAACACTTATTATTCTTGGAGAATAACTTTTATGTTTGAAGCAACCACTATCCTTGCATGTCGCGGTGATAAGAAAGCAGTTATTGGCGGAGACGGACAAGTCACCTTTGGTAATACCGTGCTTAAAAACAATGCCACTAAAATTCGTAAACTCTATAATGGCAAAATCCTTGCAGGATTTGCAGGAAGCACTGCTGATGCATTTAACCTTTTTGATATGTTCGAAGGTATTTTGGAGCAAAAAAAAGGTGATTTGTACAAATCAGTGATTGAATTTTCAAAAGAGTGGCGTAAAGATAAAATGTTGCGTCGTTTAGAAGCGATGATGATTGTTTTAGATTGTGATCACATTTTCATTTTGAGTGGTAATGGAGATGTGGTGGAACCAGAGGACGGTAAAATCGCAGCAATTGGAAGCGGTGGAAACTACGCCATATCGGCTGCACGTGCACTGGATCGCCACACAAATCTTGATGAAGAAACAATTGTAAAAGAGAGTTTAAAAATTGCTAGTGAACTTTGTATTTACACTAACGATAACATCAAAACATATGTTTTAGAGAGTAAAGAAGCATGAATTTAACACCCAAACAAACTGTTGCCTACTTAGATGAGTATATCATTGGGCAATTTAATGCAAAAAAATCTATTGCTATTGCCCTTCGAAATCGATACCGAAGATTGAAGCTTGAAGGTGAAATGGCAGAAGAAGTGATGCCAAAAAACATTTTAATGATTGGCTCAACAGGTGTAGGGAAAACAGAAATAGCACGTCGTATGGCAAAAATGCTCTCTCTTCCTTTTGTTAAAGTGGAAGCGAGTAAATACACCGAAGTTGGCTTTGTAGGACGAGATGTTGAATCCATGGTGAGAGATCTAATGATGGCGTCCATTAATCTTGTCAAAGCAGAACATAAAGAAAAAAATCAAGACGATATTGCTTTACATGTAGAAAAAGCCATCATTGAAAAACTACTTCCGCCACTTCCTAAAGGGGTGAGTGAAGAAAAAAAAGCAGACTATGAAAAAAGTTATGAGAAAATGCGACAAAGACTTCGTGATGGTGAACTCGATGATCTTAAAATTGAAGTAGAGATTTCGCAAAACAGTAATGATTTAGGGGATTCTTCATTACCACCTGAAATGATTAAAGTACAAGAGTCTTTTATTAAAATATTAGGCGCAGGTCAAGGGAACATTAAAAAAGAGATGAAAGTGAAAGATGCCAAAGAGGCACTTAGAATTGAAGCAAGCGAAAAACTTTTGGATATGGAAGCTGTCAAAAGTGAAGCCAGAGAGAGAGCTCAAAATGGTGGTATTATTTTTATTGATGAGATCGATAAAATTGCCGTAAGCTCTTCACAATCTCACCGAAGTGATCCAAGTAAAGAAGGTGTTCAACGCGATCTTCTCCCTATCGTTGAAGGTAGTGATGTCAATACCAAATATGGAAGCATTAAAACCGACCATATTCTCTTTATTTCAGCAGGTGCATTTCATCTGAGTAAACCAAGTGATCTTATTCCTGAATTACAAGGGCGTTTTCCTCTCCGCGTAGAGCTCAGTTCATTGACAGAAGAGGTTCTCTACCAAATTTTAACACAACCTAAAAACTCACTTTTACGCCAATACCAAGCACTTTTAAAAACTGAAGGTGTTGAACTTGTTTTTGATGATGATGCTATTGCTTCGATTGCAAAAATTGCGCAAATTACCAATGAAAAAACAGAAGATATTGGAGCAAGAAGATTGCATACCATTATTGAAAAAGTATTAGAAGATATCAGTTATACAGCCGATGAGCATTCTGGAGAGATATTACATGTCACTAAAGAACTAGTTCATGCGAAACTCGATGCCATCGTAGAAAGCGAAGATAGTAGTCGCTATATTTTATAAGTAAAGAAGACAAATGACTGAAAAAACAAAAACAGGGTACGTAGCCGTTATTGGCAGACCCAATGCGGGTAAAAGTTCCCTACTCAACTGGCTTGTAGGTGAAAAACTTGCAATGGTTTCACATAAAGCCAACGCGACACGAAAACGTTTAAATATCATCGCAATGCACGAAAATACACAAATTATTTTTATTGACACTCCTGGTATTCATGAACAAGAACGTTTGTTAAACCAATTTATGCTTGAAGAAGCAATGAAAGCTATGGGTGATTGTGATCTCATTCTCTTTTTAGCTCCCGCAAGCGATGCTCTTCAGCACTATGTAGATTTTTTATCCCTTAATAAAAACAATATTCCCCATATGGTTCTCCTTACAAAAACAGACAGTGTTTCTCAAACAGCACTTTTTGACAAGATTACAGAATATCAAGCCTATCAAGATAAATTTGTGGCACTCATCCCTGTTTCAGTAAAAAAAGGAATCTCACAATCCTATCTTTTAGAAGCGATCTCAAAATATATGCCAGAGCATCCTTATCTTTATGACCCTGAAATTCTTACAACAGAGCGCTCACGTGACATTTATAAAGAGCTGATTCGAGAAGCAATTTTCGAAAATACGAGTGATGAAATCCCCTATTTTGCGGATGTAATCATTGATAAAGTAGATGAAAAAGAGACAATCGATAATATTTATGCTACTATTATTGTTGATAAAAAAAGTCAGAAAGGTATTGTAATTGGTAAAGAAGGTCAAACGATCAAAAGAATCGGTTCTAGCGCTCGTTTGCTCATTGAATCCTTGTCACAAAAACGTGTCTTTCTGAAACTTGTTGTTGTGGTGAAGCAGGGTTGGAGTCAAGATAAAGAAATGTTGAAGAAAATTGGTTATATAGTAGAATAAAGTTACTGTAATATCATCGTTATCATAGAGATATAATTATTTAAAAGGGGTTTTTAAAATGGCCGTAACTGAGGATAGACGTTTGAGCTCAGAAATTGTATCAATAGACCCTTTATCGCTCGTCTCCTATACCTATTCAAAAAATGAAATCAAACTTAACAAGCTAGAAAAAAGTGATAAAAATGCGTTTTATACCTCGTATCTGCAAACGCGTGATGTTATAAGTGCTACTATTGATGTAAGTCGTAATATTCCTGACAGCGATCTTAAAGATGCTATTGAAATAAAAGTGTATGATGAATTAGCCCTAGATTCTGCTATTGAATATTCTATAAGTTATATCGAAACTGAATCAAAAGATTCTAAAAATCGCTCTTTTAATGTTTTTATTATTGATGCAACACTTATTTATACAAAATTGACACCTATTAAAGAAAAAACACGATATATTGATTATGTAACCTCGGCGCCTTTTCTCATAAAATCTCTTTACCGTAAAAATTTTATTGAAGCAGATGGTACACACTGTTTTGTTTATTTTCAAAAGACAGATGCCTTTTTAGTAATTTATAAAAATGGTGAGTATATTTATTCAAAATCACTTCATTATTCACTCAAAGAGATCAATGAAAAATTTTGTGAACTGATTGGAGAGCGTGTTGATGAAGAAGATTTTTATAAACTTCTTACTAACGAGGGATTAAGGGCTACTAATAGCCAATATCAACAAAGCTTAATGCAACTTTTTGGTGAAATATTTCTCTATATTAATGATGTCTTAGTCTTTACAAAACGTTCTTACAATATAGATTTTATTGATAAAATCTATTTAGGATCAGAAATTGGTACTTTTTCAGGTATTGAAGAATATGGAAAAAGTTATTTGGGATTAGAATCATATGAGTTTAATTTTAGTATAGCGATTAATTCTAAAGAGTGGTATATTGATCAAATTCACATCTTGATGATGCTCAGTGCACAACTTTACATTGAAAATCCAGATGATAATCTTAATTTTTCCATTTATAAAAGACCTCCTCCTCTTAAATACAGAGCTTCAGGAAAATTTCTAGGTATTATGGCTGCAAGTGTTATTATTAGCCTTGCATACCCTGCTTATCAATTTGCATATCATACTTTTTTAAGTTTGGTCATTGTTAAACAGACAAGTGAGTATAATGAATTATACAAACAGACATCTGATATTAGACAACAACTTTCTCTTTTAAAAACTGAAAAAGAAAAAGTTGATGGTTTGGTTAAGAATGAAACAACGAAGTTTGAATTTAGAAAAAAGCTTTTGGGCGAAATTTATAATAAAAAAATATCATATCCTATGAAAGCGTTAATGCTATTGGAAATATTTCAGCTTTCAAATCAAAATGGTTGTAAAGTTGAGGCAATTGAGTTTAAAAAACAACAACTTGATTTTTTTGTTCGAAATAAAAATGAAAAAAAGATTACAGAATTCATTAAAGATTTAACCGCTCTAAAAAAATATAAAGTCAATACAGAAAAGATTATACAGGATGACAAGATTAAACTTTATACCAGTAAAATCTCTATAGGATTGAACAATGAATAGTATTGATTCACTTTTAGATAAAATTGATCTTTTTTTTAAAGATAAAAAAAATAATGAAATTTACTTAATTTTTGCAATGGCATTTGTCGTCATTGGATTTATTTTCTATAGCTATCTTTATCCCGTAACAGAAAAAATATTGAATCAGTCAATGAGAAGTGCAAAAGATATTGAAAAGAAGTTGCATGATGAACAAGCTTATTTAGCTTCTGTATCAAGAGATGGTGATGCAACTTTTTTAATTAAAAAAATTAAGTCAGATATTGAAAATTCAAAACTCCTTTTAGAAAAAACAATTTATATGAATGACTACGTTGATAATAAACTCAAAGAGCTCTCCTATCTGTTATTCAATGATGAAAATTGGGCAAAATTTCTTAATACAATTAGTCAATTAGCACAAAAATATTCTGTTCGTATTAAAGTTATTGAAAATAAAATCAACGAACCGAGCATCCAAAAAATAGAGCAAATTTTAACTCTAAAAGTTTCCTTTAATGGTTCTTTTGCAAATACAATGAAGTACATGAATGCTATTGAAGAAAGTGAATTGGTTGTTGATATTTATGAGCTCAACTGTACAGGTCAAAAAGACATTGAAGGTCAATTCAATATCGCTGTTTGGGGGATGAAATATTGAAAACTTTAGTGAATCCTATTTTAGGATTATTAGTCATACTTACCATTATAGAGGCACAAGACAAATTACCTTCAAGCAGTGAAGTTAAAGAGTATGACAAAATTTTTGAAAAAATTGCGGAGAGAAGATCAGGTGCTGATTCGATTATGATTGATAAGCTCGAAAATCCTTTTATTATTTTTTCTCCAGAACGGAATACGAGTGAAAATAATGCAACCGCACAAGCGCCTGCCTATGTTTTAGAGGCAATTTTTAATCAAAAAGCAAAAATAAATGGTAATTGGTACAAAAAAAATGATCTTATAGGATCTTATATGCTGATAAAAATTACATACAATAGTGTTATTCTCCAAAATGAAATTGAAAAAAAAGAACTTGTAATAAGGACAAAAGATGATAGCAATATTAAAATATTTTCCAAGTAAAATTATTGCATTGGTTGCAGTTTGCACGATTGCTCTTTTGCCTATACATGCAGCAGAAAAAAATAATCGCTCATCATCATGTGAGTATCGTACATTTAATATTAAAACAAACAACAAAGCAACAGGGTTAGAACTTTTAGGTGAGCTTGCAGAAGTTTGTGATTTTAGTATTGTTGTCAAAGATACTGAAGCAGAAAAGGTGCTCGCTAAAAATCTTAATGGGGTTAATATTAAAAATCTATCTTTAGATGAAGTTTTTCAAATAATTATTCAAGATAATGACCTTTTTTATACCTATGATAAAAATTATTTAAAGATTTCAGCTTTATCAACAAAATCTTTTAAAGTAGATTACATTTCATCCATCCGTGAAGGTAAAGCAGTTATCAATGCTTCAGTTGATGCTACACCAACTCAAAGTAGTAGCAGCAGTAGCAGCAGTAGCAGTAGTAGCAGCAGTAGCAGTAGTGGTACAAAGAATACAGCAGAAAGCCAAAATATAATTTCTTCAAATGAATCTTTTGATTTTTGGAAGACTATTGCAATAGAACTCACATCAGTTTTGAATACTGGAGGAGAAGCTTATAAAGCACAATCTCCTATCATCAACGCAAATGCAGGTATGATTACGGTTACAGCTACCAAAAAACAATTAGATCGTGTCAGTGAATATATAGATATCCTCAAAGAGAGACTCCATAGGCAGGTGTTAATTGATGTCTCGATTGTTTCAGTATTATTAAGTAACAGTAATAAAACAGGTATAGATTGGAGTAAATTCTCACTAAGCCTCAACAGTACAACTATGTTTAATAATAGTAGTAATAATTTAAATGCTTATCACGCTGACCCTTATGCTACTGTAGGTGCCAATGCTGCGCTTACTGGAAATCCAAACCTTTTAAATAATTTGACAGTAGTAAATGACGGTATTTTTAATATTTCTGGTCTTATTGATTTTTTAGGCTCAAGTGGCGAAACAAAAGTAGTATCAAGCCCAAAAGTATTGACAATGAATAATCAACAAGCACTCATTACTATTGGTGATAATGTTAATTACCGTGTTCCTGAAACGACCAATGCCGCAAGTACAACAGGAACCGCTACTTTAGCAACAACCTATACAAATTATTCTATTTTTATTGGTGTTCTTTTAAATATAACTCCTGAAATTTCGGAAGATAATGAAATTATTCTCAGAATTAACCCTTCAGTTAGTACTTTTAAATATGATGAGGATAATGCAAAGACAACTGATCCTAGAGTTATTGCACCAGATACTTCAGAGAAAAAACTCTCAACAGTTGTAAAAGTTAAAGATGGCTCAACGATTATTTTAGGAGGACTTATAACAAATACTAAATCTAAACAAGACTCTAGTGTGCCATTACTCAGTAGTATTCCTCTTATTGGAGAAGCCTTTAAACATTCTGCTGATACATTGTCCACTAATGAACTTGTTTTTGTCATTACCCCACGTATTATTGGAGCAAAAGGTACGGATAAAGCAACACTTAAAGATCTTGGATACAGTCAAAAGATAAATGAATAGCCATTATAGTGACCTTAAAACCATCTTTGTTGATGGTGAAGTTTTTGATTATGTTAATCTTGATAAGTCTGCAACAACGTATGATAAGTTGGTGCAGACTTTAGATAAACCCCTAAAGTTAATCCTTTTTTATGGCAAGCCCGGAACTGGAAAAACTTTTTTACTCCAAAAAATTTTTAATGATTTAAGAACAAAAAAACGGATTATTTTTTTCCCAAGACCTTTTTTTGAAGAAAAAGTTTTTATTGATGCATTGTTTGAGCATATTTTTGCAAAGAAATCTCCTGGATTTTCAAATTACAATGAATTTTTAGCACTTTTAAGTAAGCATATCACATCTACAGATCAATCAATTACAGTATTAATTGATGAAGCGCAGCTCTATCCAACAGATTTGATTGAAAAAATCCGTCTTATGGCAGATTCACGTTTATTTAAATTTTTATTTACGGTTCACAAAACAGAGAGAGAAGATGTTCTAGCTAAAGACTATTTTCAGACACGTATTTGGGAAACAATTGAAATTGACAATGCTTCAAAGAATGAAATTAAAACATATATTGAAAAAAAACTCTTGTTCCATAATCGCTTTGAATATCTTAACCTTTTTAGAGACAAACATTATAAACTTATTTTAAAAGTTACGGATGGAAATTTGAGAACAATTAATAAACTGATGTACAAACTTTTTGAAATTTTGGAATATTATGATATGCATCAACCCTCCCTTATCAAAACGAATGCTTTACATGTAAAATATATTGAAATGGCAGGTATAAGTTTAGGAATGATCCATGCTTAGTGCTATAGAAATTATGGAACTCGAAAAAAAAGTCTTCAAATATAGACTTAAACAAAGAGTACATTACATCATCGTAAGTATAATTATTTTACTAATAGGTGCTATTGCCATTTTCCTCTATCCTACGATGGTTCCCTTGACAGATACCAATGCATCATTATCTAATAATATTCCAACAATAGCAGAGTCAATAAAGCCTCTTGATGCTAACATTACGGGTATTCAACAACAGTCCTTAAATGCTTCTGATGTAAATATGAGTGTAAAGAAATATACTCCTCCTCTTGTTGTCGAGGGGCAAGAGAATCAAATACTTTTTCTCCAACTTCCAATCATTAATAAAAATAAAGTAGAAAAGAAGTCCTCTTATGTACCTGAGATCGCTGAAAAAAAGTCAAGTCTTGGCATCCAAGAAGAAGATATTGACAATAAAGTTTTAATGCGAAAAATGCCAACTATTGATGAAGAAAATTTTTATCGCAATAAAGAAGATAAAGTTGACACAGCTCTTTTGCCCCCACCTCTTATGGATGAACCAAAACCCAAGGGTATTATTAAAATTGAGACACATGAGGTGAATTCTATACAATACCTGAAAGATAAATTTGAAAAAACACATAACATTACCTTTGCATTAATGCTTGCAGAAGAATATTATGCAATGAAAAATTATACGGAATGTAATAAATGGGCTCTTATGGCCAATAATGCAGATCCTGATAGTGAAAAAAGTTGGATTTGGTTTGCTAAATCTAAAGTTAAACTTGGTCATAAAGAAGATGCTGTCCTTGCGCTTCAAGCCTACCTAAAAAGTAATAAATCAAAAGCAGCTCAAAGTCTACTGAATCAAATTAGTGTAGGTGAAGTTATTGACTAAATGAATTTGTTTTCTTTTTTTAATAAATGGTACAATAGAAAAATTTATAAATAGTGGTAAAAAATGAATGATATTACAACAACGCTTTTAACATATCTTATTCACAACCGTATAATTGATGAACATAGTGCTGCTAAAATAAGAGAAGAAACACAACAGAATAATCATAAAGTATTAGGTGAAATTCTTTTAGAAAATAATTTTTTTACAAAAGAAGATCTTCTTATTTTAGTCATTGAATTTTTTAAAAAAGGGTATCTAAATTTAGAAGATGTTAACGCTAATTTTGCAATTGACAGTGAAAAGTTTTTACAATCTTTGGCTAAAAATCTTAATTATGAGTACCTTGATCTTGATTCAATAGACATTGATTATCGTCTTGCCTCAAAACTTCCTTTTGCTCAACTCAAGAAATTTAAAGCACTCCCTATTAGAGAAGATGAAATTAATATTTTTGTTGCATTAAAAGATCCATTGGACATCAATGCTCAAGAAGGCGTTCAAAGAATTTTTCCACGAAAACTACTCAAAGTTATCATTGCAGAGCCTACACAAATTGATAAATACCTGATTAAAATGGAGTTAGGTGAAAGTATCAAAGGACTCATTGGTGAAATTCGCAAAGAGATTACTTCCAGTGCTGCTGAAAATCCACAAGAATCTTCTGGGATTTTAAAACTCATAGAAATTATCCTTAAAACATCTATTTTGGCACGTGCTAGTGATATTCACATTGAACCAACAGAGAACAATTGCATTGTTCGTAGCCGTATTGATGGAATGCTCACAGAAACATTCATTTTTGATAAAGATATATACCCTCCTCTGGGCTCACGGATGAAGTTGCTTTCCAATATGGATATTGCTGAAAAAAGAAAGCCTCAAGATGGTCGTTTTTCAGCTACGATTCTAGGCCGTGAGTATGATTTCAGGATCTCTGCGCTACCTACAATTAATGGAGAATCCATTGTAATTCGTATTTTAGATAAATCTAAAGTTATGATTAAAATTGAAGATCTTGGTATGCATCCTAATAACTACATTAAGTTTGCACAAGCTATGAAGTCTCCCTATGGTATTATCTTAGTTACAGGGCCAACAGGAAGTGGTAAAACCACAACGCTTTATGCGGCTTTAAATGCTATTAAAAGTGTACAAAGTAAAATTATTACCGTCGAAGACCCAGTGGAGTACCAACTCAATTTAACGCAACAAGTGCAAGTTAATGAAAAGGCTAATTTAACGTTTGCAACGGCATTACGTTCTATCTTAAGACAAGATCCAGATATTATTATGATTGGTGAGATTCGTGACACTGAAACCCTTCGTATTGCAGTGCAAGCAGCACTTACAGGTCACTTGGTTTTTTCAACACTTCATACAAATGATTCAATCAGTGCCGTTACAAGAGTTGTAGATATGGGAATTGAACCGTATTTAATTAGTGGATCATTAATTGCGATTGAAGCACAAAGGCTAGTACGTAAATTGTGCCCTTATTGCAAAACAAAATATACACTACCAAAAACTGCTCATGATGAAATTAAAGATATGCTTCCTGAAAATTTTCAATTTTATAAAAATAATGGTTGTGAAAAATGTTCACAAACAGGCTATTTAGGGCGTGAAATGATCTCTGAAATTCTTCCTATAAGTGAAAAAATTTCAAGTATGATTGCACAAGGTGGCAGTAAAAGTGATATTAAAGAGCAGGCAATCAAAGAAGGCTTTGTCGATATGTTCCAAGATGGTATTACCCGAGCTGCACATGGCATTACAACGCTAGATGAAATCATAAGGGTGGCAAAAGAATGAAATATTTTGAAGTAAACTACCTATTCAAGGGGCAAAAGACTAAAACCGTTGTCAAATCGCCCACACGAAATGATGCAATATCAATAGCAAAATTAAAAATACCAGGCGTAATTTTAAATATTAAAGAAACTTCGGCACCCCTTGAAGATCAGTTAGGTGAATTAAAAGATCAAATCATGAATGCTCTCTTCCGCAAAAAAATAAAAATGCCAAACCTTATTGCTGCAATGAGACAGCTCAGTGTTATGACCAATGCTGGTATCTCTATTCATGATAGTGTTAAAGAAGTTGCAAATGCTACCGTAGACAAGACACTGAAGGAAATATTTAACAGCGTTAATGATGATCTAAACTCTGGACTTAGCCTTACGCAATCATTGATGACATATCGCAATGAAGTAGGTGACGTGACCCTTGCTATGGTTGAGTTAGGTGAGAGTACAGGAAATATGGCAGAATCTTTAGAAAAACTCTCAGAAATTCTTGAAGAAATTGAAGAAAATAGACAAAAATTTAAAAAAGCGATGCGATACCCTATTACGGTTGTTATTGCAATTGCTGTTGCTTTTTCAATACTTATGATCTATGTTGTCCCAAAATTTAAAGAAATTTTTGCTCAACTTAAAGCGGAATTGCCCCTACCAACCAAAATCCTTCTTTTTATGGAAAACCTTATTAATCATTATGGTCTCTACCTTCTATCTGGCATTATTGGCACTATTCTACTATTTCAGTATTTACTCAAAAATAATGAAGACTTTAAGAAAAAATTTGATATCTATATTCTTAAGGTCTATTTAATTGGAAATATTATTTTTTATGCAACACTGAGCCGTTTTTGCCTTGTTTTTACGGAACTTATTCGTGCAGGTATTCCTATTGCGGATGCGCTCGATACAGCTTTATTAACATTAGAAAACACCCATCTTAAAAAGAAACTTTCCAGTGTTAAGATCTCAGTACAAAGAGGTATTTCCTTAACAGAATCATTTCGTGATACAGGACTTTTTGAAGGTATGCTTATTCAAATGATTCAAGCAGGTGAACAAAGTGGTACTCTGGATAAAATGCTGGAAAAAGTCACCCTTTATTTCAAATCACGTTTTAGCCAAATTATCGACAATATCGCAAGTTATATTGAGCCTATTCTTTTGGGCTTTATTGCAGCTATGGTACTTTTGATGGCCTTAGGTATTTTCATGCCTATGTGGGATATGGCAAAAGCTGTTAAATCATAAAAGAGAGAATTTTGCCTTATATGGTTTTACATGTAAGGCAAATTGGGTTTAAAACTCTTTAGGAATTGTGCAATCCAATTGATCTTTGAATGTTTCACATGCGAGCGTAATAAGTTCTTTTTGCCCTATTTTTGCAATTAAACAAAGTGCTCCTAGCTTTTTACACCATAAACGTTCAACTTTAATTTTATAGTCATCTTCTTTAATTTTTGTAAAAATACTCCAACTTCGAATACTTTTTTTTTCTTTATATTCAAGAATCTCAATAATTTCTTTATCATCAATTTTGCGTTCAATGACAGAACGTAATTGTGTTTCATTCAATCCTAATCGCCATGCTTTATAGCCTAGAACGATGGCACGAGCACGATTGGGTGTATTTGTTTTAAGTTTATCAAAACTGACACCAAAATATTTAAGTGCAACAATAATATCTTTTGCCTTAAAAATTTTGTCTCTTTCAATAAACTTAGGTGGGTTACTGTTTTCCAAAAAATATCCTTTAGTATAGTTACATTAAAATGGCCAAATGGTTTCCATAAATTTGGCACCCCATGGCTTAGTCGTAGTTTGATCTATATCACCTTCTGTTTTGTAAAGAATTTTTGCATCCGCAATGTATTTTGAATCAATGTTGTTATTTTTATCAATGTCATAAGGTCGAATGACACCACTCACTTGAATAATTTGCTTTTCACCATTAATCAATAATTCGCGACTACCCTCAATAAAGTAATGTCCATTATTTAAAATCTTAATGACACGGGCCGAAATAGTCGTACTAAAGGTTTCGTTACGAGTATTGCTTCCATTGCCTGTAAAAGAGTTATTGGATCCAGTCGTAAAACCAATATTACCAACATCATTTAAATTTTTTGATACTGTACCTAAAACACCACCACCTGCAGCAGTGGTAATACCAGCACCAAGAGAATCACTACTTTGTTTTGTTAAAGCTTTTTTACCCGTAGATGTTTGTGCTGTTTTTTCAGTAATGGTAACAGTTACAACGTCATTAACATGCATTGCTTTAAGATCGGCAAATAAAGGGTTGTCACCTTGTCCAAAAAGGCTACCTGGATTTGTTGGCATTGTTTCATTCACTTTGGAAGGCGTTTCATCAACATATACAGGTGCTTTCATACTAATTTTTGGATCAGCTGGATGTACTGAGCAGCCTGCCAAAAAAAGAGCGGCTACAAAGCTACATGTAAAAACTCTCATACGACTCCGTTTTATTCTATTTTTTACTATTATACTATAAAATACTCACCTCTAAAGTAAATTATGTTCTAAGGAAAAAAGATGTCAGAACTCAAGTCAAAACTTCAAGATGACCTAAAAGATGCGATGAAAACCAAAGATACTTTTAAACGTGATGTTATCCGTTTTTTGATGAGTGCACTTAAACAAATTGAAGTCGATGAACGTAAAGAGCTTAGTGATTCTGATATTGTAAAAATTATCCAAAAATCACTCAAGCAACGCGAAGATGCCTTATCTGCTTTTAAAGATGCGGGAAGAGAAGATCTTTATGAAAAAGAGTTGGCAGAAGCAATGATTTTAAAAAGTTATTTACCGCAGCAACTCAGTGATGAAAGTCTTAAAGTCATCATTCAAAAGCACATTCTTGCAACGGGGGCAACTAGTTTAAAAGAAATTGGTAAGATCATGGCTGGAGTTCTTGCTGAATGTGAAGGTGTAGCTGATGGTAAACGTATTAATACGATTGCGAAAGAACTTTTGAGCTAAAAAAGAAGGTTTACATGTAAAGAAAATCTTTACATGTAAACACATATTTTACGAGTGATGCTTTTGGATCATTTCCAAAGTTTCTATTGCAATTTCAAGCTCTTCATTGGTTGGAATAACCAAAACTTTTACTTTGCTATCATCTGCACTAATCGTTCTAATTTCACTTGATCGAACGCTATTGAGGATTGGGTCTATTTTGATGCCAAAATTCTCCAATTTTTCACAAGACTTGAGGCGAACATCATTTGCATTTTCGCCAATACCTCCTGTAAAAACAATACAATCTACCCGCCCAAGAACAGCAGAATAAGAACCAATGTATTTTTTAAGGCGATAATTGAACATATCACAGGCAAGCTGTGCTCTTTCATCACCCTCCTCTGCCATACGTGTAATTTCACGCATATCATTACTTCCGCATATTCCTTTTAATCCACTCTCTTTATTGAGCATTTTATCCAGTTCATCAAGGGTAAGTCCACGTTTACGTGCTAAATAGAAGAGGATAGCTGGATCAAGGTCACCACTTCGTGTTCCCATAATGAGCCCTTCCAGTGGTGTTAAGCCCATCGATGTATCAACACTTTGACCATTTTCAATCGCTGCAACACTTGCACCATTTCCTAAATGAAGCGTAATGGCATTAAGTGTATTGATGTCTTGCTTCAAATATTTTGCTGCTACTTTGGTAACGTAATAATGCGAAGTTCCATGAAAGCCATAACGTCTAATGCGTAATTCCTCATAGTATTTGTAAGGAATAGCATACATGTAAGCATAGTTAGGTAATGTCGAATGAAATGCGGTATCAAAAACAGCCACTTGGGGAACATTAGGGCTTTGATGTACCGAAACTTTCATACCGGCAAGATGACCTGGATTGTGCAATGGTCCAAGTGGGATTAAACGCTCAATCTCTGACATAACATAGTCATCAACCATTGCTGGTTCCTGAAACGAAGAACCACCTTGAACAACACGATGACCAATCCCATCAAGGTCATTAAGATTGTGAATAACACCTGATTGGATCAATGCCTCACTCATCCATGTTAAGGCTGCATCATGATCGTGGATGGAGCATTTTTCTTCTCTTTTTTGCTCATCACCAGCTGGCTTTTTATATTTTATTTTAGCCATTGACTCTTTTTCGCCAATTTGCTCAATCACTCCACTGGCCAAAACCTCATTATTGGCCATATTAAAGAGTTGATATTTGACAGAAGAACTACCCGCATTTAAGACTAAAATTTTCACTTATTAGCTCCATCATTGGTTTGTGCTTGAATAGCTGTAATGGCGACGGTATTGACAATATCTGGAACTAAACAACCTCGACTGAGATCATTAACGGGTTTTCGAAGTCCCTGGAGTACAGGGCCAATGGCAACAGCACCTGAACTTCTTTGAACCGCTTTATAAGTGTTGTTACCCGTATTAAGATCTGGAAAGATGAAGATGGTGGCTTCACCAGCGACTTTACTATTCGGTAATTTTGTTTTAGCAACAATAGGATCAATCGCTGCGTCGTATTGAATAGGTCCTTCTACTAAAAGATCAGGTCGTGTTTCTTTAACGATTTTAGTGGCTAAACGCACTTTTTCGACCTCTTCACCCTTCCCTGAATCACCTGTTGAATACGAGAGCATTGCAATTTTTGGGGATATACCAAATATCTTAGCCGTGTCTGCAGAAGAAATAGCAATTTGTGCCAACTCTTCCGCATTAGGGTCTTGATTGACTGCACAATCACCATAAACCAAGACTCTTGTATCTAAACACATAAAGAAAAGGCTTGAAACAATGGAAATACCTGGTTTGGTTTTGATAATCTGAAGTGCTGGACGAATCGTCTCTTGGGTTGTATGAATCGCACCTGAGACCATGCCATCGGCATAACCTAGGTAAACCATCATCGTTCCAAAATAATTTTTCATCATCATACTATCACGAGCAACATCTAAACTCAATCCTTTGGCTTTACGCATTTCATAGAAAGAAGTGACAAACTCTTCCATTAGAGGTGATGTTAAAGGATCAATAATAGTCGCTTTACTTATATCAAGTCCAAGTGTTGCACTCTTGCGACGTACTTCTTCTTCAACACCTAAAAGGATAATATCAGCTACATCACGACGTAATAAAATCTCCGTTGCTCGAAGAATACGCTCATCATTACTCTCAGGAAGAAGAATTTTTTTACGATTTCTCCTTGCGCGTTCAAAAAGAGCATACTCAAACATAATTGGAGTAATAGAACTCGTGGTGGATTCAGTATCAATACTTTTTTCGATTTCTTCAATATTGACATTCGCTGAAAAAAGTCCCATTGCCAATGCAATTTTGCGTACACTTTGTGGTGTAATTGTCGCTGGAACATTGGAGACATTGACAGCAGTATCAAAAGTACCATTGTCGACACTTAAAATAGGAATGGAAAGGTCTTTAAACCCAGCAATAAGTTTGTTAATGGATTTATGAGGCATCATCCCTGCAGTCAATAAAATGCCGGAGATATTTGGATAATTATTAGAAAATACGGTACTAAGACATCCTACGATAATATCCGATCTATCCCCTGAAGTTATGACCAAGTCACCATCTTCAATATATTCTAAGAAATTATCAAGTTTCATTGCAGCGATTTTACTCTGCTTGACAACTCTACGTAAATCTTTTTCTTCACCATAGATATGGGAACAACCTAGCTTATTTTTTATCTCAGCAACAGTCGGAGTGTCAAGCTCTGGCACCTCAGGTAAAAAATAGACAGGAACATTTTGAATTGGTTTAGCGCGATTGAGCTCTTTAAGCTCTTGAACCTCTTGGTCACCTAAACGATTGACAAATGTCGCAAAATGTTGGCATCCAGCACCCTTAATGGCATCTGCCTCAATAGATATTTCATCCAACACCTCTTTAACACTTTTTTGCTTACCTTTTAAAACACTGATAAAAGGGCTACTCAAGTTTTTAGCGATTGAAAGATTAATATCAAAATCAAGAGTTTGTGAAAAATTCGCTTGGTTAAGTCCTTCAATGAGTACAAAGTCATACTGGCTCTCTAAAATTTTGAATTTATCAATAAGATTTTCCAAAACTTCATTGTATTTATTTTCAGCAATTAAACTTTCAACTTCATGAACAGTGTAACCATAAGTAGCGTTATAGTCCATTTTAAGGGCATAATATTCCAGCATGAAATCAATGTCTTTATCAACTTCATTCGCATCTAAAATAACCGGTCTAAAAAAAGCAACCTTACCAAGACGCCCTTTTAATAGTTCCATAATGCCCATCGCTACAATCAAACTGCCTGCGGCAGGTGCAAGCGATGAGATATACAAACTCTTACTTTTCATCTCACTCCTTTTAAATTGATTGCCCATCATACTTTACAACAGATAATAGGAATATAAAAAGGATACGATTATTAGAGAAAAGTTGGTGCATCATTGGAGAAAAGTATCACATCTCCTGCATATGTCTGTTCTGATAAGGTCTCTTGGAGCTTTGATTTATCGGAAATGATAATTTTTTGAGCTTTATGAATGTTATCGTGTAAAATAGTAACGTTTATTTTACCTGTAATCATGACAAGATCAAAAACATCATCAATTTTTTTGGCAAGTATCCTATTCGCTTCTTCTGTACTTTCAACAATACCTGGCGTAATAATAACCTTACGCCCTTGATGCTGTGCAACCAAATCATAAGAACTTAACATGCCTTCTAAATTACCATTAAAACTATCATCAATAATGAGCTTTCCACCTGCTTCAATTTTTTGAAGACGATGCTCAACCCCTTCTAAATGCGATACGGCAGACCTAATCTCTTCAATAGAGAGCCCTAGTGTGCGTGCAACGTGAATGGCTGCTGCTATATTAATCGCATTAAAAGCACCCAAAAGTTTACATGTAAAACTCTCTTTTACGCCATTTAGGAGCATTGAAAAACTTAGCCCTTGCAAAGAAGCCTCAACATCACTAAGCTCAGCGCCAAAAGAAAGAATAGATTCTGATCCTTTGACATTGGTACTTTCATGCACAAATGCTTTTTCAAGCCTAGAGGAGTGAAGGAGTTCCATCTTTGTATTTCGGATATTTTCCAATGTTTTAAAATACTCAATATGTTGCTCGCCAATACACCCAACAACGGCAATGTGTGGATTGACAAGTCTCGCAATTTCATCAATATCTCCACGAGCTCGAGCACCCGCTTCAACAATATAAACATCACATTGTTCAGGCAAATCGTTGTTAATATCCTTAATAATGCCACCTATTGTATTGACACTACGTGGTGTTTTATAGACATTAAACTTTGTGGAAAGAATTTGTGCTAAAAAGTTTTTAATACTGGTTTTACCATAACTCGCTGTAATGGCAACTACTTTTAACGCACTGTTTGCCATCAATTTTTTCTGAGCCTCTTTTTTAAAGCTAAGAAAAAGCATCTTTTCATAGAACATACTTGCTATTTGCGCCACCATTAAAGGAATAATGACACCTAACTTCAAGCATGATGCAACCAATACCGTACACAAAAGATCTTGAAAAAGAGTCGCTAAAACTAAAAAGAGAAAAAATCGCTTTACTCGTGCTGTCCAAACAAGTTTTTTGTCCATTTTTTTCTGCCATATGAAAAGGGAGATCAAAAAAAGTGCAACAAAAAGAGAAAGTACAACACCGTTTAGAAGGTAGTAACCTACTAAAGGAACTAAAAAGTAGAACACGTGCCAATCATAACGATTGTAGTGAAATAAAATACGCTCTAGCCTATAACTGTACCATTGCATTGCTATTATAAAGTAGTAGCTAAGCCCTAAAATAAAACAGAGGTGAGTGATGCTTGTAACCATTATTTCCATGCTCTTTATCTCTTCTCAAAATCATCAAAGATCATACTTTCAATCTTCTGACATGTAACGTCTTGAACATCTGAAAACATTGAACCATCATAGAGTTTACTAATAAAAAATTCCAAATCTTCCTCATAAGCAGAGTTAATCACAACTTCAACACTGCCATCGGCACTATTTTTGACATACCCCACATAATTCAATGCATGCGCTATATCAACAACAAATCGGCGAAAATTAACACCTTGTACGCGTCCTGTTACAATCAATCTATAAGTACTCAAAATCCAAACTCCCCAAGTGTCTTTTCGATCTGTTTTGCTTGATTCATAAAAAAGAAATGATCACCCTCCATCGGGTAAAAGTGACTTCCCTTAATGAGAGAGTGCATCTTTTCTCCACAGAAAAGTGGCATTGCACTATCCTCTTTGCCCCAAAACAGAAACGTTTTTGCTTTACATGTAAGAAATTGCTCACTAAAGTCTTCATTGACGACCCGCTTGATAATTTCGTACATGGTTTGGCTCATCCCTTCCACATCTTTGGTCGCAAAAAAGCGGTAAAAAGAGCGTGGAGCAAAGGGTTTTAGCAGTTTGAAAAGCGCTATTTTTAGTTTGACTTTCAAAGATTTTGGTGGAACAATACCAGCACTTGAGAGCAAAACCAAGACCTCTGGTTGCAGCAATGTTGCCACTTTACCACCATACGAGTGTCCCACAATGATAAGAGGTTTTACATGTAACGCTTTTAAGAAGACAGATACAATGTCTGAGTAAGTTCCTGTAGTGATGACATCATGAATTGAAGAGTGCCCAAAACCAGGAAGATCAAGATAGAGATGCTGGTACTGAGAAAACGTCTTCCCAAACGCTTGCTTCATAATCTCTTTATTACTGCCCCAACCATGTAAAAAAAGAATGGTTTGAGGTTGATTTTGGTTTAACAGCTCATACGATAATTCGTAAGAAGTATTTTGAAATACGATCTCTTTCTTAGCCATCACTCTTCTTTTTCGTGTTGGCATAGATTTTTTCCAAAATATTAACGGCTTCACTCATTTTTTCGTATTCATCCACCGTGATCATAACCGCTTCGAAACGGTTATTTTTCACGATGACCACACGTTTACTTTTCCCTTTGGTAATACTACCCAACACAGAACTAAAGTTGCGCACCATGTCTGTTGCAGTCATTATCTCGTTTTTAGCATAGGTCATCGATTTGAGCCTTTGTGCAAAATTTTATGTAATATCCTACATAAACAAGACTTTTACTTACCTTTAGCTGCTTGAATGGAGTTGATATAGCGGTATTCTTTTGGAATCGTGATACTTTTTGGCAACCATTTTGAAAGATTTTTAATTATTCTGTCAAAATCATCAAAAAGATAATTGGCCATACTACCAGGGATTGGGTTGATTTCATTAAGATACGTCATTCCATCAATCACAAAAAAATCACAACGAATAAGTGCACCTAAAAAAAGTGGATCATAAAGCTTCATAAATGCGTCTCGAATTCCCTCTTCTGCTTTGATATCTAGTGTAGCCTCATTCACTCTTTTTGTACGAGAAAAATCTAAATATTTTTTATCGAAATCTAAAAATTCTTCTTTTTGAGGCTCTTCTATAATAGAAAAGTGGAACATATCGGTCTTACAACCTGCAAGATTGTACTCTTTTACACCACTTATGAACGGTTCTATTAGAACACTATCATCAAATTCGAAAGCAACATCAAGTGCGTATGCAAGTTCTTTTTCTTCTTTAACAATCCCTATTCCAATAGAACTTCCTAGTCGTAGAGGCTTGACGATAAATGGATAAGCAATTTTAATTGATTCACCACTTCCTTTACGAAGCACTTGGTAGTCTAAAACATTAACGCCCACTTCCTTGGCATACAGCTTTGTAAAAAGTTTGTTATAACTGATACAACTACCTTCCGTCCGAGGCCCAATATAGGGTACACTAAAGAAATCAAGCATAGAACTGAGTTTTCCATCTTCTCCGTCCATGCCATGCACGAGGTTAATCATGACATCGAAGATTATTTTCTCTTCACCCAACATCTTTTTAGTGTAAAAACCACCTTGCTTAAGATAAAGCAGTTTATCTTTTTTATATTCACCACTGCTAAAACGTTTTGAAGTAATTTTATCGGTTGGAATCAAATAAAAATTACGGTAATAATCACAAAAAATATAAACAATGTCACTTTTTAGCACTTTTTTGAGAGCAATGGCACTTACCACGCTAATCTCATGCTCAAAACTTTGGGCGCCAAACAAAACGGCTACAGTCATTTTCATCCTTTATTTAACTAAGCTTTCTAAGAGCTTCTTTGATAAGTGTTTGAGTATCTACCCCTTGACAGGTGCTCAATGCTTTCTTAATCATCTCTTTTTTAAATCCAAGACTTTCAAGGGCTAAAGAGGCTTCAATCATACTACTCGAGTTATGCTCATCAGAACTAAGTTGCAACGAAAAATCACTCAGTTCTACTAAAATACGTTTGGCACTCTTGGGTCCAATGCCAGGAACTTTTTGAAAAGCTTGAACATTTTGACTCACCAAGGCTTGTGCAAAATCATCGGGACTGAGCGTCGAACAAACCGCTAAAGCCGTTGATGGTCCAATACCATTTAGTTTAATAAGTGTGTCAAATACTTTTTTCTCATTTTCGTCGATAAAACCATACAAACTGTGCTGATCTTCTCTGATAATTTGGCTTACATGTAAAGAGATTATTTCACTGCTGATTTTTCCAAGACACGATAATGAAACAAACACTTTATACGTTAGTCCAGCAGCTGTTTTAATATGGACAAACGTCACCTCTTTTTTAACAACTTTTCCTTCAATACCAACAATCATTTGCTACTATACTCCGCAGAACGCATTACTCTATGCTCACCATTGCCCATATCTTTGAGCGTAATTTCACGTACAATTTCATGCTCTTTTGGATTGTAGGTAATATCTTTGGGTGGAGAAATGAGTCTAAATCGTACTTCATTAAACTCTTTCCAAGCAGAATGGTTAATAATTTTGGCAGAGAACACTTTATTTTGGACTTGATTGAGCTCTTTACGATACTCTTGCAACTCCTCTTTTTTATCTTTAAAGGTCTGCAAAAACGTATTATAGTCAATCACTTTTTCTTGAAAATCTTTGATCTTAGCAAAAAGTGTCATAGGCGGTTCAACGCCATTACGTTTAAGCTCCATAATCTTATCTTTAACCATCTCTGCCATAGGTTTATTTTTATCGATAAACTCTTTTTTAGAACTGAGTTGCCTTGGATAGGCTTTGAGCTCTTCTTCAAGTTTTTCAATCTTAGTATTAATCGTATCAATCATTTCATTGAACTCTTTTGTGACACTTGGATCAATAATAAGTTTATTGTTATTGCCTTTGAGTTCTGTTATTTCGATAAGATCACACGCTGTTATTTTTGCATTGGAAAGAAGATTGTCAATTTTCACACTATTGGCAATAATTTCGCCACCAATCATCTGTTTAACATGCACTGTATTACCAATGACTTTTCCACCTTCCAAACGATCAATTTCGATGTCTTGACCATTGGCTTCACCACGATGAACTGAAATAATAATTTTATCCGCCTCAATATAGGCACTCTGATGTGTTTGTCCACCAATTTCAGCAATCTTTGCTTTAATTTTAGCACCACTTCCAATGTTGCCTTGAACATGCACTTCGGAAGTTTCAACACTCATACCAGCACCTATGGCATCTTTAAGAATATCACTTTCTTTGATATTAATTTTGATGTTTGATCCCAAACTTGCATCGATAGAACCCGTGGATCTAAAGCTGATTTCGTTGATCTCCATTTGATCTTGTATATCATAAGTGCCTTTGTCAAAATTGACATATCCACCGCGATTTGCAATATATTTGATACTGGTTTCGCTCTCTTTCTTAACGAGATTAGTCGTAATGGCAATGGGTGTATCATTTGACTTGCGAGGCTCTTTCACTGGCAAAAATGCTCCTCTACAGTTACGTCCAGGAGTCCCGAGCTGCGGTTTAATATATTCAATAATACATTCATCTTTATCAACAGCTAATACATATCCTCGTTTAGCATAGTCAATTTTGCCATCGGTACTTTTAGCATTGATTTTCTTCTTATAATGATAAATAAGATCATCATTGATGGAAGGTATCTCATCCACGCCTTGACAGACAACAAAGGTCTGATTTTGATCGATGATTCCATTCACCCGAATATTAGCTACAATTTTTTTAACTTCTTTGTACATATTCTGATCGCGAATACCTACTAAAATACCTGCTTTAATCTTTTTGATCTGAATATCTTCGATTATTTTTTCTTCAAGTTTTGAAGTATATTTGACATCATGGTTTTTTGCAACCATTGCAATAATCTTGGTTAAAGTTTTATTTCCGCTGAGTGTTATATCAGGAAGAATCGTATGATCTTCTTCTTGATCGGCAATTTTGTAAATTTCAACACGATAATGCTGTGTTAGTTTGAGATTGGGATTGAGTAAAAAGTTATCATCCGATAAAAGCTTTAACTCTTCTTCATTCATCTCATTATTTTCACTCTTTTCATCACTGTAGTACGTTGTTGTACGTAGAAGCTTAAAAGAGAGTTCAGAAGGCTTCAGATGACTTGCAATAGCAACATTTTTTAGTTCTTTGATGACGTTAATAGTGTCTATAACAATAGATTTAAATTCAGACACGTCACTATCATTTTGTGTACCCGTATCCGTATTATGACCTTTAATCTTATCAAATAGCCCCAATGTGCACCTCTGTTTTTTGAATAAACTCTCAATTTTGCTCTAATATCGACAAATGTTGCTTATAATGTTAGGAAATCTTAGCGAAAAATAGATAAAAATATTGTTTAAACCATTTTTTGATAAGATACGCAATGCTTATTAAATCATTTTTCACAAACAGTATTGGAACCCTTGTTTCTCGTATATTTGGCTTTATTCGCGATATACTGAGTGCTTCAATTTTAGGAGCAAATATCTATAGCGATATTTTTTTCGTGGCGTTTAAATTTCCTAATCTTTTTCGCCGTATTTTTGCGGAAGGCGCTTTTACACAGAGCTTTATCCCGAGTTTTATTAAAACATCACGTAAGGCACTTTTTACCTATACTATTTTCTCACGCTTTTTACTTTTTCTTATTATTTTTTCATTGATTGTGACGCTTTTTAGCGAATCTTTTGCCAAAATAATTGCCTTTGGCTTTGATGATGAAACGGTAGCACTCTCAGCACCTTTTGTTGCTATTAACTTTTACTATTTACCTCTTATTTTCTGTGTCACCCTTTTTGGGTCATTGCTTCAATACAAGCACCATTTTGCCGTTTCAGCATTTTCAACAGCACTCCTTAACATCGGTATGATAGGTGCCCTCCTTCTTTTTCAAGGATATGATCGTAAAACGATCGTTTATGCTTTAAGCTATGGTGTTTTAGTGGGTGGCGTATTGCAAGTGATTGCCCATCTTTTTGCACTTAAGAAAGAGCGTTTTTTTAAATTTTTAGCGTTAGGTTTTAAATATCGCCATAAGAGAGATGCTGCCTTGGAAGAGAGCAACAAAAACTTTAATCGCTCTTTTTGGCACTCCGTTATTGGAAATTCAACACCACAAATCGTCTCTTTTGTCGATACAACACTGGCAAGCTTTTTAGTGACAGGCAGTATTAGTTATCTCTACTATGGGAACCGTATTTTTCAACTTCCACTGGCTCTTTTTGCGATAGCACTGACCACAGGAATTTTTCCAAAAATTAGTCGACTCCTCAAAGCCAATAAAGAGGAAGAAGCTTCCAATTTACTCTCTCAAGGCTTTTGGATTTTAGCATTTTTACTCACAACATCAACACTGGGTGGTTTTATCCTCAGTGAAGAAATTGTTAAACTACTGTTTCAACATGGTTCTTTTTCAACTCAAGATACAGCTAATACAGGTTTTGTTTTAGCAATGTATATGATAGGACTGATCCCTTTTGGTTTATCAAAACTCTTCTCTCTTTGGCTTTATGCAGGGATGAGACAAAAAGAAGCGGCCATTATCGCAATGTATTCACTCATTGCCAACCTAATCTTTTCCTTTAGCCTTATCAAGCCTATGGGTGCTGCAGGACTTGCTCTTGCTGGATCACTTTCAGCGTTTGTTCTGCTCTTTTTTACGCTCCGATCATTTGGGCTAGGAAAGTTTTTTGCTATACTATATACTAAAAAATTAACTATTTTAGTCATACTCCTTGTTGTAGAATGGGGTGTATTACACTATGTAAAGGAACTTATGCATGTTTATTTATGATTCGGTACAGAAGAAAAAAGTATCGTTTATTCCTATTCAAGAGAATGAAGTTAAAATTTATGTTTGCGGTCCAACCGTATATGATGATGCTCATTTAGGACACGCAAGAAGTGCTATTGCTTTTGATCTTTTACGTCGTGTATTTATTGCTCTTGGTTATCACGTAACGTTTGTTAAGAACTTCACTGATATTGATGATAAAATTATTAACAAAATGAAAGAGAGTGGAAAGTCACTTGAGGAGATTACCTCTTTTTACATTGAGCGCTACAAAAATGAAATGCATGCTTTACATGTAAAGGATGCGGACATTGAACCAAAGGCGACGGAGACGGTGTCGGAAATCATTTCGTTTGTGGATGAAATGCTTCGCAAAAATGTTGCTTATGCGACCAGCGATGGGATCTATTTTGATACCTCAAAAGATGCCAAATACCTTAGCCTCAGTCACCGCAACATTGAAGAAGATGCAAGTCAATCACGCGTCGAGCAAAAAGAAGAGAAAAAAGATCAAAAAGATTTTGCATTGTGGAAATTCTCAAAAGCCAATGAACCTAGCTACCCTGCCCCATTTGGTGTGGGACGACCGGGTTGGCATATTGAGTGTTCAGCCATGATTGAAAAACATCTAGCTTCTAGTGGCGATTTTCAGATCGATATTCATGCAGGTGGAGCTGATCTTCTCTTCCCTCATCATGAAAATGAAGCGGCACAAACCAGATGCAAAAGCGACCAAGAACTCGCCAAATACTGGATGCACAATGGTTTTGTCACCATTAGTGGCGAGAAGATGAGTAAATCCTTAGGCAATAGCTTCTTCTTAAAAGATGCGCTTGCGATTTACAGTGGCGAAGTGCTTCGTTTTTATTTGCTTGCAACGCATTACCGTGCGAATTTCAATTTTTCCGAAGAAGATCTGTTAAACACCAAAAAACGCCTTGATAAACTCTACCGATTGAAAAAGAGAGTTTTTGAAAACATACCAAGTGAAGTCTCGGCTCCTTTTAAAGAGGCCATGCTGGAAGCACTCAGTGATGATCTTAATATTTCCAAAGCCCTTGCAAGTTTGGATGAGATGATCACTTCCGCGAATGAAATGCTCGATCTTAATCCTAAAGATAAAGCACTCAAAGCAACCACACATGCCAATTTACAATGGATTGAATTGCTCCTAGGCATTGGACTTTACAATCCTTACATGTACTTTCAAATCGGTGTTAGTGACGCTGAAAAAGCGGAGATTGAAGCATTGATTGAAAACCGAATAGTTGCCAAAAAAGCCAAAGATTTTGCAAAAGCAGATGAAATTCGCACCCTACTAGAGACCAAGCAGATACAACTCATGGATACCGCGATGGGGACACAGTGGGAAAAGGTGAACTAAATGCTCGGTATTAAAGGTGTATTAGCCCGTTTTTCTCCTTTTTTTAAGGACTATATCCCCTATTTTCTTTTAGCGATTTTTGGAATGCTTCTCTCCAGTGGAGGGACTGCCTATTCAGCATATCTTGTAAAGCCTCTTTTGGATGAAATTTTCATTGCCAAAGATAAAGAGATGCTTGAACTTTTGCCCTATGCGATTATCGCTGTTTATGCACTCAAAGAAGCAGGTCGTTATACACAAGCGTACTATACCGCCTATATTGGTCAGGATATTATCAAACGCTTTCGTGACATGATTTTGGAAAATCTTTTAAAACTTGACCTCTCCTTTTTTCATGAGTACCGAACGGGCGAGCTGATCAGTCGTAATACAAATGATGTAGAGCGTGTTAGAACCGTTGTCTCCAATCTCATTCCTGAATTTCTAAGCCAAACACTGACTATTTTTGGCTTGATTGGTGTTGTCATTTACCAAAGCCCTGAACTTGCTTTTTATTCACTCATTATTATGCCTCTAGCAATCTACCCTTTGAGTGTGCTTTCTAAAAAAATGAAAAAAGTCTCACGCCAATCGCAAGAAAAAGTTTCGGATATTACGGCAAAACTGAGTGAAATTTTTAACAATATTGAGATTATTCAAGCCAATAATGCACAAACATACGAGCACGAACTTTTCAAAAAAGACAATGAGCGTTACTTCAAACTGACGATGAAATCGGTTAAAGTCAATGAACTTGTCAGTCCTGTAATGGAAACATTAGGTTCTATTGGTGTTGCCGTAGTGATTCTCGTAGGTGGTAAAGAGGTTATTGAAGGAGGTATGAGCGTTGGAGCATTTTTCTCTTTTTTAACAGCTCTTTTTATGCTTTACACACCTATTAAGAGAATATCAGGACTTTATAATAAAATGCAAGATGCATTAGTTGCCAGTGAACGTATTTTCTTTTTACTGGATCAACGCTCATCTATCCCTGTTGGAACAGAAATGTTACCTTCTAAAATTGATACGATTTCTTTTCATAATGTCTCTCTCTGTTATGGCGAAAAAGAAGCTTTACAGAATGTGAGTCTTGAAGCAAAATCGGGCGAAATGATAGCTCTCATTGGTGATAGTGGTGGAGGAAAAAGCTCCTTAATGAATATGCTGATGCGTTTTTATGATCCATCATCAGGAAGTGTTTGTATCAATGGTATTGATCTTAAATCTTTTGATCTTCACGATTTACGTCACAATATTGCTATGGTAACACAGCGTGTTTATATTTTTCATGATAGTGTTGCTGCCAATGTTGCTTATGGTAAAGAGATCAATGAAAATAACGTGATTGATGCTCTGAAAAAAGCAAATGCTTACGAATTTATTCAAAACCTTCCTGAAGATATTCATACGCATTTGGATGAATTTGGAACGAACCTTTCAGGAGGACAGAGGCAACGTATTGCCATAGCCCGCGCCATTTATACCAATCCTCAAGTGCTTATTTTAGATGAAGCAACCTCGGCACTTGATTCTCAAAGTGAGCAAAAAATTACGGAGGCGATTGAAAATCTCATCAAAGATAAAATTACTTTTGTCATTGCCCATCGCCTGAGTACCATCAAAAAAGCAGATAAAATTGCGCTTCTTAAACATGGTAAAATTTGTGCCATTGGAAGTGACGAGGAGCTATTGGCTAACTCCCAAGAGTATCTTAAGCTCAAAGGTTTACAGCACTAGAAAAGGGCTAAAATCAACCATCTTTTATCTTTAGTGGAGTATAATCGCGTACTTTATATTGAAGGAAATAGAAGATGTTTGATTATTATGGCCTGATGAAAAAATTCATGTTTAACTTCTCTCCTGAGAATGCCCACCATATTGCAGAATTTTTCTTTAAGAATGGTGCCACCTATGCTCCTTTTATTCTTTCACCATTGGCTGAGCATTTTTTTATTCATGATAAACGTTTGGAACAAACTATTTTTGGTAAAACATTTTTAAATCCTCTGGGTCTTGGTGCAGGTTTTGATAAAAATGCAACGATGATTCAAATGCTTACAGCTCTTGGATTTGGTCATATTGAGTATGGCACGATTACGCCTGAACCACAAAATGGCAATGCAAAACCAAGGTTATTTCGCTACGTAGAACAAGAATCCATTCAAAATGCAATGGGTTTTAATAATGAAGGTATGTATAAAGTCGGAAAGCGTTTAGAGTCACTTTACCCATTTGCAACACCTTTAGGTGCCAATATTGGAAAAAACAAAACGACTACGGCTGAAAATGCGCTCAAAGACTATGAAAAATTAATTAAACGCTTCAAAGATTTAAGCGATTATTTGGTTATTAACATCTCTTCTCCCAATACTCCAGGTCTACGGGATTTGCAGAATGAGCAATTTATCAAAGATCTTTTTGTGATGGCAAAAGAGTTAACCTTAAAACCAGTACTTCTTAAAATTGCACCCGATCTTGAGATCAACGATGCTTTACATGTAAGCTCTGTTGCATTAGAAAATGGGGCAGCGGGCATCGTAGCAACAAACACAACCATCGACTATTCTTTGATTCCCAATGCAAGAGACTTTGGAGGTCTCAGTGGTAAGGTACTCACTGAAAAAAGTTTTGTTATGTTTGAAGCACTTGCGAAAGAGTTTTTTGGTAAAACAACACTGATTTCTGTTGGAGGTATTGATTCAGCGGATGAAGCCTATCGAAGACTTAAAGCTGGGGCAAGTTTGATCCAAATTTATTCAGCATTTATTTTTAAAGGACCATCCCTTAACCGTGCAATCAACCTTGGTATTTTAGAGCGCATGGAAAAAGATGGATTTAGTCATATTAGCGAAGTTATAGGAAGCGATAGGAGATGATAAACAATGAAACAGATACTACTATTTTTAATATTTTTAGGAGCGTTAATGGCTAATTCTCTACCTGAACATTTTAGCAAAACATTGGAGAATGGGCTTCAAATTGTTGTTATTCCCATGCACAATAAAAGCGATGTCATTACAACAGATATTTTTTACAAAGTTGGTAGCGGCAATGAAATTATGGGTAAAAGTGGTATAGCTCACATGCTTGAGCACCTCAATTTTAAGTCAACCAAAAACCTTAAAACAGGTGAATTTGATGAAATTGTCAAAGGATTTGGTGGTGTCAATAACGCCTCAACAGGTTTTGATTATACACATTACTTTATCAAAAGTTCATCCAAAAATTTACCAAAATCATTGGAGCTTTTTGCAGAACTGATGCAAAATCTTAAACTCACGGATGAAGAGTTTCAACCAGAGCGTAATGTTGTTTTAGAAGAGAGGCTATGGAGAACCGATAATTCACCTATAGGTTATCTCTATTTTAGACTTTTCAATAACGCCTTTACCTACCATCCATACCATTGGACACCCATTGGTTTTATAGACGATATCAAAAATTGGAGTATTGAGGATATTCGTAGTTTTCACGCTAAATACTATCAACCGTCCAATGCTATTGTTGTGGTTGCTGGTGATATTGAACCTGAAGATGTTTTCAAAAATGTTACAAAATATTTCGGTGAAATTAAAAATTCTACGCCTCTTCCAAAAGCACATCATCAAGTAGAGCCACAACAAGATGGAGCAAAACGTCTTTTCATTAAAAAAGAGAGTGAAGTAGAAATGGTAGCAATTGCCTATAAAATTCCAAATTTTTTACATGAAGATCAAGTAGCACTTTCCGCTTTAAGTGAGCTTTTAAGCAGTGGTAAGAGTAGTAAACTGCACCGTATTTTGGTGGATGAGAAAAAACTTGTCAATCAAATCTACGGCTATGCGATGGAAGCAAAAGACCCTTCTGTCTTTTTATTTTTAGCTGTGTGTAATCCTGGCGTCAAAGCTGAGAGCGTTGAAACTGAAATACTTAAAATTATAGAGAGCCTTAAAAAAGGCGATGTCAGTGATAAAGATATTGAAAAAATTAAGATCAATACAAAGGCTGATTTTATTCATAATTTAGAAAGCTCTAGCGATCTTGCAACACTTTTTGGTTCCTACTTTGCAAAAGGGGATATTACACCCCTTTTGAACTACGAAGAAGGTATTAACAAGCTCAAAAAAGAAGATATAATTAAAGTTGTTAATAAATATTTAGTTCCACAATCATCTACTACCGTTATATTAAGAAAGGATTATTAAAATGCAACAGGCGTTACAAGGAGCAATGACCGCTCTTATCACACCCTTTAAAAATGGAAAACTCGATGAAGTTCAATATGCAAAACTCATAGAAAGACAGATTAAAAATGGCATAGATGTTGTTGTACCTGTTGGAACAACAGGTGAAAGTGCAACACTAGATCATGATGAACACCGTCGTTGTATTGAAATAGCAGTCGATGTTTGCTCACATAGTGCTGTTAAAGTTCTTGCAGGCGCTGGAAGTAATGCAACCCATGAAGCCATTGGGTTGGCTAAATTTGCACAAGCACATGGAGCGCATGCTATTCTTTCTGTGACACCATACTATAACAAACCAACACAAGAAGGTCTTTTTCAACACTATAAAGCGATTGCAGGTTCTGTTGATATTCCTGTGTTGTTGTACAATGTCCCAGGACGTACAGGATGTGATTTACTCCCTGATACCATCTTTAGACTTTTTGGTGCTTGTCCTAATATTTTTGGTGTCAAAGAGGCAACAGGCTCGATTGATCGCTGTGTAGATTTACTCGCACATCAGCCGCAACTCTCTGTTTTTAGCGGTGAAGATGCTATTAACTACCCTATTCTTTCCAATGGAGGCTCAGGTGTAATTTCCGTCACATCAAATATTCTACCTGACCAAATTGCAGAGCTTACACACTTAGCGCTTAAAGGTGATTTTCATGGGGCAAAAGCCATTAATGATTCACTGTATGAGATCAATAAAACACTTTTCTGCGAAAGTAATCCTATTCCTATAAAAGCGGCAATGTATATTGCTGGTTTGCTTGAAACACTGGAATATCGTTTGCCACTGTGTGCTCCAAGCAACGACAATATGAAACGCATTGAAAATACACTTAAAAAATATACGATTAAAGGATTTTAATGAAGGGAAAAACACTTGTCATTAGCGGCGGTACCAGAGGTATCGGTCAAGCCATTGTTCATGAATTTGCCCAAGCAGGTGTGAATATTGCATTTACGTACAATTCAAATGAAGCGTTAGCACAAGAGCAAGTGAAAGATTTAGAAGAAAAATTTGGCATTAAAGCCAAAGCATATCCTCTCAATATTTTAGAACCAGAGACCTATAAAGATCTTTTCTTGGAAATTGACAAAGATTTTGATCGTGTAGACTTTTTTATCTCTAACGCGATCATTTCTGGTCGGCCAGTTGTGGGTGGATATACCAAGTTTATGAAACTTAAACCTCGTGGTATTAACAACATCTTTACAGCAACGGTCAATGCTTTTGTCGTGGGTGCTCAAGAATCGGCTAAACGTATGGAAAAAGTAGGAGGTGGAAGTATTATCTCTCTTTCGTCTACTGGAAATCTCGTTTATATTGAAAACTATGCAGGGCATGGGACTGCAAAAGCGGCTGTTGAGACAATGGTTCGTTATGCTGCAGCGGAACTTGGTTGTAAAGGTATTCGTGTCAATGCTGTGAGTGGTGGACCTATCGAAACCGATGCTTTAAGAGCTTTTACTAACTATGAAGAGGTTCGTGATATCACCGCTAAACTTTCACCTTTAGGTCGTATGGGACAACCACAAGACTTAGCTGGAGCTTGTTTATTCCTTTGTTCAGATAAGGCATCATGGATTACAGGGCACACCATGCTGATTGATGGTGGTACAACATTTAAATGATGAATCTTCCAAACCTTCTAGCCTCTATGCGTATTGGCTTAGCACCCCTTATGTTTATTCTTTTAGTCAATCGTGATTTACCCTTGTTTAAGGGCTTACATGTAAGTTGGTTAGATTACTTTGCTGCACTTATTTTTGTTATTGCGAGCGCAACAGATTTTTTTGATGGCTATATTGCACGTAATTGGAATCAGAAAACACAACTGGGTGCTATTCTTGATCCACTTGCTGATAAAATGCTCACCTTAGCGGCATTTTTGGGACTAATGATGATTGATCGGGCTAACCCTTGGGCCATTTTTCTTATCCTAACACGTGAATTTTTTATTACAGGACTTCGTGTAGCGGCAATGGGTGAAGGTAAGAATATTGCTGCGAGTATGGCGGGTAAAGTCAAAACTGTTTTTCAGATGATTGCCATTGGCTTTTTAATGATGAACTGGCCTTATGCTGAGTTACTTTTATGGGTTGCTGTTGGACTTACATTGTACTCTGGTTATGAATATATCATTGGCTACACAAAAAAAGAGAGCAACTGATGGGTACACTGACCTCAATCTTGGTTCTCTCGTTTCTCATTTTTTTTCATGAATTAGGACATTTTCTTGCCGCTCGATTTTTTGGTGTTCACGTTGAAGTTTTCAGCATTGGATTTGGAAAAAAAATCTTTTCAAAAATCGTTGGTCATACAGAGTATTGTCTAAGTCTCATTCCGTTAGGTGGCTATGTGCAGATGAAGGGGCAAGACGATCGTGATCCAACAAAAGTCAGTTATGATGCTGACAGTTATACAACCAAAGCACCATGGAAACGTATTATTATCCTTTTTGCAGGTCCCTTTGCGAACTTCTTACTGGCTTTCTTGCTTTTTCTTGCTGTAGGGACGATGGGAGTAACAAAATTTGCTCCGATTATTGGTAAAATTAGTCCAAACTCCCCTGCTTTAGAAGCAGGTCTACAAGAGAATGACCGCATTGTAATGATTAATAACGAACTCATTGAAACATGGGATGAAGTGAGTATACTCATTCAAAAAAATAGTGGTTCAATGCAAATGAAAGTTGAGCGAGCAGGAAGCGTACAAACGATTGTTTTGTCACCCAAAATTAGTGAATACAAAAATATGTTTGGAGAGACAAAACAGAAAAAAATGATTGGTGTTCTCCCAAGCGGTAAAACGATTGAAATGGTTTATAGCATCAGTGAACTTCCAGGATTTGCTTATGAGCAAACCATAAAGGCAACCACACTTATTTTAACCAGTCTTCAAAAACTCATTGAAGGGGTTGTTTCACCTAAAGAGTTAGGGGGTATCATCTCGATTGTTCAAGTCACTTCAGAGGCGAGCGCTGCTGGTCTTGTGGCACTTTTTGCATTGACGGCACTTATTTCTGTTAATCTTGGCGTTCTCAATCTTTTACCAATTCCTGCCCTTGATGGTGGACACATTATGTTTAATGCCTACGAAATGTTGACCAAAAAAGCACCCAGTGAACGTGTACTTACGGCTATGACGTCAATGGGATGGATATTTTTACTCAGCCTTATGGCTTTGAGTATTTTTAATGATATTTACAGGCTAACCAATGGAAACTAAAAATTTTGTAAATACTTTAGATGATATTCTCACACGCGTTGAAAAAGCGCGTTTGAGTGTCGATCAACACTTGATTGTTAAGATTGTTGCAGCAAGTAAAAGCGCTGATCCTTCTATGATTGAAGCGATGTACCATGCAGGTCAACGTTGTTTTGGTGAAAATAAAATTCAAGATATGAGTGACAAAGTTCATGCACTTTCACACCTCCCACTTGAATGGCATTTTATAGGACGATTACAAACCAACAAAATCAACCAACTCATCGATTTAGAGCCATCATTAATGCACTCCCTAAGCTCTTTAGAGCTTGCCCAAGAGATGGACAAACGTTTACATGTAAAGAATAAAACCATGAACGTTCTGCTTCAAATCAACAGTGCCTATGAAGAACAAAAAGCGGGTGTTCTGCCTGAGCAAGCAATCGAAGTGTATGAACAAATCGTGCTTACATGTAAACACCTTCAGCTTAAAGGTGTCATGAGTATTGGTGCACATACCGAAGAGTGCGCTGTTATTCAAAAGAGCTTTGAAACCACGCATAAAATCTTTGAATCACTCCAAAATCATGGTGCAAAATATTGTTCAATGGGTATGAGTGGAGATTTTGAACAAGCAATTGCCTGTGGTTCTAACATGATTCGTTTGGGAAGTATTTTATTTAAATAGACGTGCTAGAAGAAGAACAACAAATTGTATTGCGACCTGTATTTTTTGCTTTATACAGTGCATCATCAGCATGTGATATTAGCGTATAAGGCGTATCTTCATCTGTTAATGTTCGTATACCAATACTAACCGTATGATGTTCGTGGGTCGAAAAAACACCTGTATGAATTGCCATTTGAATACGTCTGGCAATATTTAGTGCTTCATCTTCATTACTCTGTGGACAAAGCACTAAAAACTCTTCTCCACCCCAACGTCCAATCCTATCATCAGAGCGAATACTTCGCTTAATAAGGTCTGCCATTTCAATCAAGACTTTGTCACCAATAGGATGACCAAAGGTGTCATTGATGACCTTAAAAAAATCAAAATCAATCAATAATATAGAAAAAGAATACTTCATGGCTTTAGCACGCTCAACTTGCATAACCAACTCTTTTTCGATCTTCATTCGATTGTACATTTTGGTAAGAATGTCTGTTTCTGAAAGGTACAATAACTCTTTAGTATATTTTTTGAGCTCATAATAGCGCCATAAAAGTAATAGACCTAAAATAATAAATCCAAGAACAATTTTTAAAAGTAAACTATAATCGTAAACGGTTTGAGCTTTAATTGCCACATATTTATTGACAATATTCGCTCGATCTTCAGCACTAATGGTTGCAATACCTTTGTCTAAAATGTCCCGAAGCATTGGTTCACTTTGTATGACTCCCATGCGCATTTTATTGATATAATCGGGTAATTGCCCTGCAATTTTGAGATTAAACATTCCTTCTTTTTTCAGTGTATACGCTGCCACAATGAGTGAGCGCATTGCGATGTCTACTTTTTTATTGGAGACTAGTTGGAAAGCATCCATTTCAGAGTGCGTGGTTATAATGTTGAGATTTGGATACTCTGTGCGAACAAGCTCTTCCATCGCTGTTCCTGTGGGAAAAACAATGCTTTCATTGACCAAATCATGAGGATCACCAATGAAAGAGTGCTCTTCTCGAGTAATAAAAACATTGGGATCACTAAAATGTGGTTTTGTAAACAAAAGCCATGTATCTCGGTAAGGAGATTGATTGAGAAAGCTAATGATTTGACATTTACCTGCTTTGGAATACGCAATACTCTCGTCCCAATCTTTTGTCGGCAAAACAGTAATCTTAAGCCCAACGCGTTGGGCAACCAGATGCAAAAGATCAGCACCAATACCTGTATAATTCCCTTTTTGATCTATCATCTCAAAAGGTTCCCAATCGGGATCAACACAGACGTTAACAGTGCCTAGTTTTTTAAGATAAGTGTTTTCATCTAACGATAGTTCAACACCAAAAAGAGAAAATGGTACGAAAAATATCATCATTATCCAAAAATACATTTTGTATTTTCCGCCTTTCAATTCTCTCTATGGATAGAGTATAACCAATTAATACGCTTTAGGTGTTAAAAGTTTTTTATAATACGTCTGAGTTAAATGCAATGCAGCAATAGGATTGTGCCCCAAAACACGATCTTTGACTACAAGATACGTTGTGGTTGCTTTCGCATATTTGATAAACAATGAGTCATGTCCAACACACAACCCCATAATCACATTCAGATCTGTCTTTGCTTTATTGAGGTATTTGGCTTGAAGAATAGGATTACACATCGGCTCAAACGTGTTTGGGCGAATTTTTTGCTCTTCTTCAAGCCCAATATCGCATTTATCACGAGAACCTACTTTACAAATTGCCATAAAAACATCAAATCCATTGACTTTAAGAATCTCAGCAAAAATTTTGGACTCGGCAGCTAAGCCAACACAGGATGCAATACCAATTTTCTTTGCACCAATGCGTCTTGCAAAGGCTAATATTTCTTCAACACGTGTTAATTGTCCATAGTATTTACCTTCAATATCAGCAGCGGCCAGTGCAATTTTGCGATCCATTCCCTCTTCCTCTTTATAACAGGCAAGAGATTCTTCTAGCATCTGCTCATCAACATTGGTTGTTAAACAAAATTTAGGATATCTACTATCATGTTTATGGCAATTCAGTGTTCCACATTCAGCGCAACTGAGTTCTTTATCTTCTTCATTCATTTTCTAAACCTTTAGAATTTATAATGACAATTATAACGTAAACGAAAGACTAAAATTGACTGTTTTCGATTTACATGTAAAGATATTTGCCATATAAACTGAGGTAAACACCCAGTAATTCTTTAAGACCTTGATTCAAAAGTGCCGTCTCTTCTTCATTAAAAAGAAATGCCAAAAGCTTACCATGTAAAGATTCTCCAAAAGCAACTAAACGCTCAGGTGTAAAGTTTTGAGTATCTTCTTTACCTAAGATAAAGAAAAGAGCAAGAGCACGGTTGAGTCCAGCAACATAGGCTAATAGGCTCTCATAGATGCTCATTTCAACAGGTTCTAGTTGTGAGAGAAAAAGCTCTAAAGAGACATTCAAAAAACCTTTCTTTTTAGGAAAGTTTGCATGAAGAAGGGTCATAAAGAGAGTTTTTTTTGCCTCTTGAAGTGGCTTTGGAATGGATGATTCAAATAAAGTATCGAGTGCTTGAATTCCCTCTTTAAAACTAGAAGGAACGCTCAATCCTTGTCGTGACATCAAAGAGGCAATCTGCGCTTGTGTCAATTTAGTCGGTGAGTACACCTCTAAGTCGGCAAGGTTTTGAATCAATAGTGCATAAAAAGTTCGCTCTTGCTCGCTTTCACTTTTAGCTAAGTATTCGGTTAGGTAAAGGATCTCTTTTTTCATGCCCCTATTCTGCCAAAGAGGAACTGAAAAAGTGCTATAATGCCAACTCTTTTTAAGGAGCATACATGATTCACCTCTCAACTTTTTTTGCAATTTATGTCAAATTCTTTTTTATTATGACACCATTTTTTGTTACGACCATCTTTTTGTCGATGACCAAAGGGATTGATGAGAGTGATAAAAAGCGTCTTGCAGTTAAAGTGACATTGGCTATTTCTATTACATGTCTTATTATTCTTTTTTTCGGAAAATATATTTTTGAACTCTTTGGCATTACCCTTGATGCATTTCGTATTGGAGCTGGTGCTCTACTTTTTTTAACCGCTGTTGATTTGGTTCAAAAAGACATTAATGCAGAACCAACATGTAAAGCCGATATCTTAAAACATGCCGTTGTGCCTTTGGCAATACCAGTTACCGTAGGACCTGGAACCGTGGGTGCTTTAATGGTTATGGGAGCCGATATGGATGGTTTTGAAGATCTTATCTTAGGCTCAAGCGCACTTTTAGTGGCTATTTTTAGCATTGGGTTATTATTGTATCTCTCAGGGCATATCGAAAGGCTCATTGGACGCACGGGACTTGTTGTCTTTAGTAAAGTAACAGGGCTGGTTCTTTCTGCACTCTCAGCTCAGCTCATTTTTACAGGTATCAAAAATTTCTTACATTAATCTTTACATGTAAAAAATTCTGCCAATAAAAGTCGATAAGCTTCAGTAACATCAAAACAATCGCCCAATCTTACGAAAACCAATAAAATAAAGCACGCTCCCGACTACTGTTACCCCCAAGAAATACGGGTAAAGCTCCAAAATAGGTGTTCCGCGAAAAAAAATACTCTCCGTTCCTTCGATGTAATACCGCAGTGGCGAGATGAGTGAGAACTTCTGCAACAACGGATGCATCGCATAAATGGGTGTCCACGCACCGCTGAGAAAAATGAGAGGAAGCATGATGACGATGGCAAGTTGTGCGACTTGCATGACATCTTTAGCAATCGCTGCAATGAAAAGTCCAATACCAGCGCCTGTAAAAGCATAGAGAAAACTGAGCAGTAAAAAGGCAAAAAATGAGCCATTAATTGGCGTATTAAACACTCCAAAAATCACAAAGCCCACCGAGATAACAATGCCCACCATCACTATAATCACCTGTGAAAAAGACTTTGCTAAAATGATAATTTTTGCATTCACTGGCATCAAAAGCATAATATCCCATGTCCCCTCCTCTTTCTCTTTCACAAACACGACAGCGGTTAAAATGACCGATAAAAGCGTTGTGATCGAGAGCAGTTCTGTCAGCGCCATAAAAGTGTGGTTGTCGGCGTTTTCATTAAAGAGTTTGTGGGTCACAAGTTCCACAGGAAAGGAACGTGCTGTGAAATTAATCGCGATATTTTGCAAATAACTTAGAGCTGTAAAGGCTTGTGATGCTGCTGTGGCATCGAGTAAAACATTCAAAGTAGTCGCATGTTTTTTACGAAAATTTTGCTCAAACGTATCATCAAATACTAAGCCTACCATGATCTCTTTATCAAATACCGCTTGAGAGAGTTTTTCTTGTGACTCAAATAAAACGGGTTCTAAAAATTCAGGCGCATGGAAGTAACTCAAAAACTTCTGACTGAGTCCTCCTCCGCTACTGTCTATATACCCAACGGCAATATTACGAGGTTTAAGTTCAATGCCACTGCCAGCAATGTAAACTTCAAAACTAAAGGCGTAAAGAACAACAAAAACCAACTGCCATGAACGTATAAAGCTCAGTAACTCTTTCCCCACAACAGCCCAAAATATTTTCATTTGAGCTCCTTTTTAAGTAAAAAACTTCCAAGAGTCAGCATAAAAAAAGCATAAAATGCCAAAATAACAATGTACATTACAGTTTTAGACGAAGCCAACCCTTCTCCCACTAAAAAGACATCGTAGAGAATATGGTTGTAGTACATCACCGGAAAAATGTGCGCTTCATAGCGTGAAACACCAATCATTGAAGAGATCGGCATCAAAATACCTGAATACAAAAATCCAGGAATGATGGTCACAATGACCGTTAAAACCACCGCTACAATTTGCGTACTGGTTACGATAGAAATCAGCATCCCAATGGATAGACTAATCATCAAATAGAGCTCAGACGTGAGCCAATAGAGCAAGAAACTACCTCGAAACGGCACTTCAAACAGATATGTTGCCCAAAGAAAAAGGATAAAAATATTGATCGAATGCAGTAAAAAAACAGGAATCAGCTTAGCCGCAATAAACTCCCCTTTCGAAAGTGGTGATGCATAAAAATTAAAAATAGTCCCTCGCTCTTTCTCTTTAACGATCAAAAGGGCAGCCAAAATAGCTGGAGCAATGAGTAAAACAAGCCCAATAAGTCCTGGAACGATAGCATCTTCATCACGCATTGCTTGGTTAAATAGCGTTCGCTGGTTAATGCTAATCGTTGGAGCATTGCCTCCTAAGCGCTCCAACATCTGACTGGCAGCATCTAGGACAACACCTTTGACATAACTCTCCATTGTTGAGCCTCGCATCGGGAAAGCGGCATCCACAAAGACACCGATTTGGGTAGATTGCCCATGTAAAAGCCGCTTCTCAAAGCTCTCAGGGATGATGATGAGAATGTCACTTTTAGCTTTATGAATTTCATCAAGTGCCTTGGCTTCACCTCGTTTTTCAATAGTGGAATCAAAGTATTTAGAGTGTTCAAACTTACTTACAAGTAGCTGTGAATAATGACTCTGATCGTTGTCAATAATAAGTGTACGTGCACCCGTTACTTCCATTCGAATACCATACCCAAAGAGCACCAATACCATCGTAGGTAACAAATAAACCATAATAATCAGGCGAGATCGTACAATCTCCGTAAGCTCTTTGAGCACATAGGCCTTGATGACACCCAATTTCATCGGTAATACTCCAAGAAAATCTCCTCAAAACTTTGCGCTTTAGGGTGTTTGGCGTAAAACTCCGCAATCGTATGATCGGCGATCTTTTTGCCTTGACGCAACAATACGACACGATCACAAAATTCGGCTTCACTCATATAATGGGTGGTGATCAAAATAGCGATTTCCCAGCGCTCTTTAAGAAGTTTTAATAGCTCCCAAAATTTTGCTCTTGCAATGGAATCAACCCCAGAAGTAGGTTCATCTAAAAATAAAATAACTGGTTCATGCAAGAGTGCAGAAGCGATCGAAAAGCGCTGATTGATACCTAGAGGCAGTTCTTGAGGCATCGAGTTTAGAAATTCATCAAATCCAAGTTCTAACGCATAACGTGCAATACGGCTTTTGGCAACATCATTTGTAATACCCCGCATCGATGCAGCATACAGTAGATTTTCCTCAACACTCATATCATTGTAAAGTGCAAAATGTTGACTCACATAACCAATGCTCGCTTTCAGTGCTTGTCTATCTTCTTGCGTTTGAATGGATTTTCCAAGAAGCGTTAACTCTCCTCCATCAATCGGGTAAAGTCCTAAAAGCATTTTGATAAATGTCGTTTTTCCTGCACCATTTGCACCCAAAAGTCCTAAAATTTCACCTTTATGAAGTGTCATATCGACATTTTCATTGGCAATAAAACTACCAAAAATTTTGGTGAGTCCTTTGGCTTCCATAACAATATCGGGTAAATCAATGGTTTTTTCTTTATTGGTAATCTCAATGAGAGGCATTTTTCTGCCTTTTTGAAGGGCATTGACAAAAAAGAGTGCTTCAAGGGTTGGTTCTATATGTTTTTCCTCTAAAGCGCCAAGACAATACGTTGCATGCAAGGTATGAATGCAAGGTTCTTCTGTTGTGATACCCTCAACATAACTCATTGATCGAACAGAATCTATCAATTCACTTGAAGTACCTTGCGCAATAATCTCTTGCTCGTCAAAGAGTAAGATTCTATCCATCTTGGCAGCTTCTTGCATGTATGCTGTACTGATGATAGAAATTGTTCCTTCAGACTTACGTATCTCATCAAGAATTTCCCAAAGTTCAATACGGCTCAGTGGATCAACACCTGTGGTCGGCTCATCCAAAAGGAGTAGTTTGGGACGGTGTAAGAGTGTACAGATCAGTGAGAGCTTTTGCATCATACCACCACTCAGTTTTCCTGCTTGACGATCTTGAAAGGCATCCAGACCAGCCATTTTTAAAAGACGTAGCTTGTAGGCTTCAAAGACACTGTCTTGATAGATATTGTGAATATTGGCAAAAAAACGAAGATGCTCATCAATGGTTAAAAGCTCATACAGCACCAACCCAATACCCTGAGGCATCAGTCCTATGGAGGCTTTAAGCGGTTCAGCCTCTTTAGGTGAATGGTATGTCACTCCATTAAATGTGACATCACCTTCAAATGGAATAACCCCTGCTATAGCATGAATAAGAGAACTTTTACCAGCACCATCCGCACCAATAAAGCCGATGATCTCACCCTCGTGTGCAGATAAATTTGCCCCAGCAATGCCTAAACGTTTTTTATGATGGACACTGACATTATGAACGTTTAATTCCATACTAGACTCATTCAGGAACGTTGTTTAAACTCTTTGGTAACCCTTTGCCATCCATGGTGACAACACCAACAGCAGGAATGCCCAGTTTGAGCGTTGGTTGTGGTGAAAGGGGTTTTACATGTAAAGCAAAAACCCTTTGAATGCGATCACTCGGAACACTGACCTCTTTGGGAGTAAACTCCGCTTTTTGCTCAATGCGCACGACTTTAGCTTGGATGGGTTCATTGGGTTTTCCATCTAAAAAGATGACGGCATCATTGCCCACGTGGAGGTTTCCATTTTGTTTGGTATCGACAAATATTTTTAGGTAAAGGGAGTTTGGATCAAGTAAGGTAGCAACCACACTTCCAGCCCCGATGACTTCACCTTGATTGGCAATTTTTTCCACGACAACGCCATTCACAGAAGAACGCAATATCATCTCATGTAAGATCGCTTCGATTTGTGTTTTAGACGCTTCTAACGCTTTCAGGGATGACTTGAGTGCTTCGATACCTTGTTCCAAGGCACGTAATGTTTTTTGATGCGCTGTTGCTTCGATGAGCTCGCTGTTGGCAACATTGATTGCAAGACTGAGTTGCTCTCTTTTTTGTTGTAATCCTGCCAGTAAATCGCCACTGGTTTGGAATTTGAGCGCTGCGGTTTCTACCTGACGCTTTTCGATGAGATTGTGTTCAAACAAATTTTTCATACGCTCAAGATCGTGCTTGTCTTGCGCTAAAATACTGGTTTGTGAGGCGATATTTTTATCAAGTTCTGTGCGTTGATGGTGTTTAATAGAGAGATTGTCTTTGGCTTTTGAGAGTGTTTCAGGAATGGTTTTAGAAGCAATTTCAAGCTCTGTCTCTTTGGCGTTTAACTCTTGTGTTCGTGCACTCATTTGTGCCTCTATTTGTGCCTTTTGCGCTTCATATTCCTCGCTTGCAAGGACGGCTATGTTTTGACCTAGCTCAACGTGTTGCCCTTCTTGAATGTTTAAAGTAGAAATACGCCCTGCATACTTGGCATTTAAATTGATCAAATCACCATCCATACGTCCAGAACCTTGAACTAAATTGGCTGCAAGCGTTGGAGCAATGAGTTTATGGATAATAAGTCCCGAAGCAATTAAGACCAAAGCTAAAATAGCCACACCTAAACGATACTGTTTGAGTTTTTCTAACATTCACGCTCCTTGGTTGAAGAGTAAACTATTATATAACTTCTTTGGTATATTTTTACCTAAATTAAGAGCAATTTAACGCTATTAGCAATACTATTAACACTATAATCATGATGTTTCGCAAGGACGGTTCATGCGACGTTTACTGCTACTTTTATTTCCTTTGTGTCTTTGTGCACAAACATACACGGAACTTTTAAATTTGTTGGAGAAAAGTAATAGCTATAAAAGTGCTAAAGAACTTGAAAGTGCTTCAGAATCACTCTATCAAGCAGCACTAGGGAAAAACCTTCCAGCCTTGGATGCTACACTGAGCGCCATTGAGTTTAATGAAATTCCTAACATGACGCTCCATCTTCCCTCTTTTCCTGTGACCAAAGCCGATGTGGGGACACGTAGACATCTTGAGGGTGCACTCATTTTAAGTTATCCACTTTTTACGGGTTTTGCCATTTCTGCAACCATTGATAAAGCCCGCTTAGAAAATGAGCAAGCGACCCTTAAACTGACCAATCTTAAGCGCAATCTTGCCATGCATGTTACCCAACTCTTTAGTGCCATCATTGCCGAGGAAAAGGTCATTGATGCTTTGAAAAGCTCAGAGCTTGCTATCAATCAAGCGTATCAAAAAGCCAAAGGATTTTACACCAATGGACTTTTGGCTCAAAGCGAACTCTACGCGATCGAAGCTAAAAAATATGATATTGAAGCGCAACTGCTTCACCATCAAAATCAAAAGAAACAGCTTCTCAACCAACTCTCACTGATCGTCAGTACCAAAATAGAAACGCTCCAAGCAAATACCCTTCAAACCTTTGAAATACCCAATGGTGATGGAGCAAAAGAGATCGCCTTAAATGAACGTGAAGATTTACATGTCATGGCAAAAGCGATTGACGTCGCACAAAGCAGTGTTGAGCTTGCAAAAAGTAAAAATTATCCCACCATTGCGATGGTGGGTGTTTTGAAGGGGCAAGGTGACTCACTCGAGCTCAATGGTGATGGCTATACCAATGCTGATAAAAGTTATGTAGGATTGAGTGCTTCATGGAATCTATTTAACGGCTTTAGTGATACACATACCATTGATGCAGCACGCGCTTCTAAGATGTCTGCTTTTTTCAATTTAGAAGAATACAAGCAACAAGTCGCCCTTGAAGTGGAAAATACAGAGCTTGAGATTAAAACACTTAATGCCGAGCTTCAAAGCGCAAAACTCGAAGAAAAAGCCAGTGAATCCTATACCAACCTTACACAAGGACGTTTTGATAACCAACTCATCAGTGCCGATGAACTTAGCCGTGCTATTGCCAACTTGGCAAGTACAAAAGCTAAAGTAGCAACTCTACAAAGTGAACTATTTAATCAAAGTGCACGTCTCTGGCTTGAGTGTGGTTGGGGCATTTTTGAAAAAAAAGTCCTCACTCAACAGTGAGCCAACTATCTTTACATGTGAAGATAGTTTTTAGTGAATACTTGCTTTTAGCATCTTATAAATAGTCGGTGTGCTCGCGAGATCAATTGCTTTAAAGCCATCTAAATTCGCGATGGTTGTATCAGCATGAGATGCCAACAAAAGCTTTGTCATTTCCTCTTTCCCTGAACTGGCACAGTACATCAATGCCGTTACACCATTGTCATTTTGATTATCCAGTTGGATACCCGCTTTTACCAAAAGTTCCACACAGGTGAAGTCCCCACCAAAACAGGCATTCCAAATGGCGGTATTGCCATCAATATTTTTAAGTTCCAGATCCACTCCCGCTTCGACGAGCTCTTTGGTAACGGAAATATTGGCTTCCCGTACTGCTTTCATCAGCGCAGAGTTACCATACTTACCAACGAAATTTAAATCATTGGCATCATAGCCATTAGCTGAAAGCCAAAGTAAAGTTTGCTCACTCATGCGCCCATCCAAGTCTCATGTACGTGCCCTTTTTTCTTGAAATGAATCGCTTCATCAAGCTTTGTCTCAAACATCTCAAGATCAAATGCATCTTCAACATCCTTGGTGATCTCTTTATAGACAAATTGACCATCTTTGTTGATGATAAAAACAGCCTTTGCACAGAGTGTTTCATCAATATAAACTCCAAATTTCTTTGAAAATTCTGCAAAATCAACAGAGGAATTTTCTATATTGGCCTCTTCTTCTAATTTGGTACTACTGATAAGATAAATAAATGCTTGTTCTTGGTATTTTTCAATGATGTTTAAAAGCTCTTGACTCAATGAATTTTGAAAAGGTAAGGTGATCATCACTTGCACTTTGGTTGCCATCATACCGATAACTTTCATCTCACCATTGAGCATTTCTAAAATGATTGCAGGAGCCTCTGAGCCTATTTTCCGCTCATTTTTCAATAATGGTTTGCTGACACCTTTGATGATTGTTTCCATAATCACTCCTTAAAAATTTAAAGGAGTTTATGCAAAAGGCATACCGTAGTCACAAAACTATTACATGTAAAGCGTAGTAGCAAAAAGAAGTTACTACGCTCTACATTTTTTACGCTTTAGGATGGATCATTTCAGAAGGAATGACATAACGATCAAACTCTTCTGGTGTCAAAAGTGAAAGTTTCACACATGCCTCTTTAAGACTTGAATGCTCTTTATGCGCTAATTTGGCGACTTTTGCTGCATTTTCATAGCCGATATAGGGATTAAGTGCCGTGACGAGCATTAATGAATTGTTAAGATTGAACGCAATCTTCTCACTATTGGCTTCAATACCTTCCACACAATGTATTCTAAATGACTCCATCACATCGCTCAAAAGCCTGACTTGTTGCAAAAAATTGAGGATAATAACTGGTTTAAAGACATTGAGCTCAAAGTTTCCTTGACTTGCACCAAAGGCAATAGCAGTGTCAGCACCAAATACTTGACAGGCGACCATCGTTACCGCTTCGGCTTGAGTCGGATTGACTTTACCGGGCATAATGGAACTTCCTGGCTCATTTTCAGGAATAGAGAGTTCACCGATGCCACATCTTGGACCTGAAGCCAACCACCTAATGTCATTGGCAATTTTCATCAAGTTTGCTGCTAAGCCTTTATTGGCACCACTTGCAAAGACAAGGGCATCATGGGATGTTAAGGCATGAAATTTATTGGGAGCTGAGACAAAATGTTTCCCTGTCAGTTTGCTCAGCTCTTCACTGACAAATTCGCTGAGTTTGGGGTGCGCATTAATACCTGTTCCTACAGCTGTGCCTCCAATCGCAAGTTCACGTAAAGATTCCAGTGCTTGTAAAATGTGCGAAGAAGAGTGTTCTAACATACTTCGATACCCGCTAAACTCTTGTCCAAGCGTCAGGGGTGTTGCATCTTGTAAATGTGTTCGGCCAATCTTAATGATGCCAGCAAACTCATTTTCTTTCGCCTGTAGTGCTTCCTTGAGCTTTTCAAGTGAAGGAAGCAGTTGCTCTTCTATTTCAATAACACTGGCAATGTGCATGGCTGTTGGAAACGTATCGTTTGAGCTTTGAGACATATTGACATGATCATTAGGATGGATGAGTTTTTCTTTTCGGAAATCTCCTCCTAAAATCTCAGTTGCACGGTTAGCGATAACTTCGTTTAGGTTCATATTGGTCTGTGTACCACTGCCTGTTTGCCAGATGGCAAGAGGAAATTCACCATCAAATTTGCCAGCAAGAATTTCATCACACGCTTGAACGATCGCCTCTGCTTTTGTGCCATCCAGTTTTTTCAGTTTTTGATTAACCGTTGCTAAAGAGCGTTTTAAAAGAGCAAAGGCTCGGATAAGCTCTTTTGGCATCTTTTCTGTACCTATTTTAAAATTTTCCAAACTTCTCTCAGTTTGAGCTCCCCAGTAACGCTCATTAGGAACTTTGATCTCACCCATAGTATCTTTTTCAATTCTATAATCCATAGTAACTCCTTTATCTCATATGAGTCATTATGGCACAGGCAAGTTTTAAAAAAATCTCTCTTTTAAAATTACATCAAAATTCTATCATTCATCTTATATTTCAATGCCAAAATAGTGTTTAACCACATAACCAATACCAAATGAGATCAGCGCAACACCAAAGGTAATATAAGACATTTCACGCACACGTAGCCAAAACGACAAGTCTTTTGCGACCGAAATATAAAAATTGTATAAAAAAATGGTTAATATTGCTCCAATAAACATCCAAATAATCGCTACGGATATCTGATTTATGATAAAAAAAGGCGCAACAAGCAGTGCTGTTGTCAAAATATACGAAATACCTGTATAAAGAGCATACGTTAAGGGTTTGACTTCATCACCAATATTTTCTTTGGATTCCAAATAGGCAGAACCTGCCATCGACAGTGCTGCTGCAATCCCCATAATAAGCCCCGTAACACCTACCACAATACTTCGATCAAATGCCAAAGCAATACCACTGAGTGTTCCTGTTAACTCAACCAAGGCATCGTTCATTCCTAAAACAATAGCACCGGCATAGAGAAGCTTTTTGTCATGCAACATGTCAATGAGCTCTATTTCATGGTGCATTTCCTGTTCAAAAATACCTTCTGCTTTTGGATCGATGGCGATAAGTTCTTGATAAAATGCTTTAGCACCCTCTTCACGTTTCTCTAAAAATTTGAGCGTAAAAGAGATACCCACAATTTTGGAAAGTAAAAGATAAAAGAAAACAACGTGAGGACGAGGTCGTTGTTCTTGATTCGTATAGGTTTTGAGATAGAGGTAATGTCTTTTCTCTTCTTCAGCAATTTTGTGAAAAATGGTTTGATTGGCTCCATTTTTATCAGACTTGGAGAGCATACTGTAAATTGTAAAATCATCGAGTTCATTTTGTTGCTGCTTCAATGCCTTTTTAACGTTTATACCGTGTGTCATCTTAGCTCCTTTGCCATTTAATGCTCAAACATTATACTCCACTTTCAAACTAAAATTTTTACATGTAAAAGTATACATCAGTTTGATATGCTATAATGTCACCTCTAAAATGCGGGTGTAACTCATTGGTAGAGTGTTAGCTTCCCAAGCTGAAAGTAGCGGGTCCGATTCCCGTCACCCGCTCCACATTCAAAACTTCCCAAAGGTCTTTCGTGAGAGAAAAATTCCAAAAAATAGCGCGCCACCCTGCCACACGAAAAGCCCTTAGCGATATGAAACCTAAAAAAACTCTTTGGAGTGCTTTAGGAATTATTCTCTTTTTTATTGCTCCTGAAATTATCGCTTATTTTTACGCAACGGAGATTGTGCATTTTGCGCAAAATGGTTTAGCAATGCATCCCTCAACCCTTGAAAAATTTGACTATGAAATATTGATCAAACTCTTTGAAGATGGCGTAAGCTGGTTCAATCTTAGTTTCGGAGTAGTCTTACTGGTGTGGTTATTTTTTTAAAAGAATCTTTACATGTAAAGCAGTAAGCCCTTCGGATTATGAGCCCGAAGAGCTTGAAGTTTTAGAGTTTAGCGAGCGCTTCTTTAGCGTATTTGATCCCAAGTTCATACGCTTTAATATTATCAGCATGAACTTTTTCTGGTACTTTTGAAAGCATTACATCACGGACTAAATCGTGTGCTAGAACATGTGTCATCTCAACGGTAATTGCCAAGGCAACGACAGACTGAGTAATAACATTTCCAACCTCTTCTTTCGCAATGGTAATCAATGGAATCTCAATAATCTTCCATTTTTTACGATCTTCCTCGTTAACAGTAACCAAGTTTGGCTCAATAACAATGAGACCGCCTGGTTTTACACCACCTTTAAACTGGTTAAAGCTTACTTGCGCTGTAGCGATCATAAACTCGATTTCACCTTCATTGGCATACGGGAAAAGGATCTCGCTCTCATCGAGTAAAATATCAACTTTAGTAGGTCCACCACGTACTTGAGAGGTATAGGTAGAGGCTTTGACACCGTATCCACCCTCTTTGATCTTTGCAACTGCCAAAATTTCACCCGCTAAGATAACACCCTGACCACCTACACCTACAAAACGTAATTGTCTTCTCATCAGGGGCTCCTTATAGCTGTACTGTGGTTTTATTTTGTGCTGCATAAATGACTTTGTCATATGCATCACAGTATTCGAGTTTGCCCTCTTCTTGTTTGAGGATACCTGTTGGGAATTTATCCACACGCTCTTCATCGCTTAAAAGGTCAAACTTTTTCTTACCCACAATGCGACCTTCAATCCATTTCAGGTTCTGAACTGCTTCACCCATTTTGTTCTTGCGTCCAAGGTTAATATGGCAGTTAGAGAACACATCAAAGAAAGAGTATCCTTTATGAGAAAAACCTGCAACCAAAACTTTTTCCAGTTTTTGTGGATCCAAAACAGATTCACGAGCAACAAATGTTGCGCCTGCTGCATCAGCTAATTTTGCAGCATCAAATGTCGGATCAACGTTACCGTAGTTTGCTGTTGCTGTCCACATACCTTGTGGTGTGGTTGGGCTCGTTTGAGAGTTGGTCAAACCATAGATAAAGTTGTTAATAAGAATATGGTTAAGATCGATGTTTCTACGACACCCATGAATGGTATGGTTACCACCAATGGCTAAACCATCACCATCCCCAGTGACAACAACAACGTGTTTTTCAGGATTGGCAAGTTTAATACCTGTAGCATATGCAATCGCACGACCATGCGTTGTATGAACCGTGTTACAATCAATGTAAGAACTAAAACGTCCGCTACAGCCGATACCAGAGACAATACAGACGTCATTCATATCCCAACCCATTGTATCGATTGCACGAATAACAGATTTTAAAATTACACCATCACCACAACCCCAACACCATAAGGTTGGCATTTTATCTACACGTAGATATTTATCGTAATTAAATGCCATTACATCATCTCCTTAACTTTAGCAACCATTTCAAGTGGAGCGATTGGACGACCATTTGCTTTATGCAATGTCGCAAAATCATCTCGTTTCATCACACGCTGAATCTCTTCTAAGTATTGTCCCATATTAAGCTCAGTGACCATGATTTTTTTAAATCGCTTACCAATCTCTTGGAACTTAGCAACAGGACTTGGCCAGAGCGTAATTGGTCTAAATAGACCCGCTTTGATACCATCTTGACGAAGTTTCATCACCGCTTCTTTAGCCCCTCGGCTGATACTTCCATAGGCAATAATACAGACATCCGCATCATCTAGCATAAACTCTTCGTAATGCACTAAATCATCAGATTTTGTTTTAATTTTATTGACCAAACGCTCAATATTGTACTCACAAATCGTTCCATCTTCGGTAGGAAATCCCATGTCACCATGATGTAAACCTGTTACATGGTAATGATAGCCTTTAAAGAAAGGATTTAAAACCGCAGGTTCTGTTGGAGCGGCTGCATAAGGTTTATAATCTTTTGGATCGCCTGTAAATTCGGCACGTTTTACAACACTTTTCTCAATCTCTGCAAGATCAGGAAGAATGGCTTTACCGTGCATGTGTCCTAATGTTTCATCTAAAAGAATAAAAACCGGTGTCATGTATTTTTCAGCAATGTTAAATGCCCTAATGGTTTCAGTATAGGCTTCTTCTAAACTACCAGGGCAGAGTGAAATAGAAGCAAAATCACCATGGGTTGGGTATTTTGCTTGACCGATGTCTGCTTGAGAAACACGCGTTGGAAGACCCGTGGAAGGACCACCACGCATAACATTGACGATAACCAAAGGCACTTCCGTGATAAAGCTATAACCAATTTGCTCTGATTTAAGAGAAATTCCAGGTCCTGATGAAGCTGTCATCGACTTGGTACCACTCATTGAAGCGCCAAGTGCTACACAGATACCAGCGATCTCATCTTCCATTTGAATAAATTTTCCACCAAATTTTGGAAGCAGTTTGCTTAAATCCTCAGCAATTTCACTTGAAGGCGTAATAGGATAGCCTCCAAAAAATTTACATCCACATTCCACTGCCGCTTTTGCTACTAAGGCATTGCCACTTGATATTACTTCTCTTGCCATCAATGATCCTTATGCGCTTAGTTTTCTAAATTTATTTTGTTTCACTTTTTCAGCTCTCTCTTTAGAGGCTTCTGAAAGCTTCGCAAACTTAAATTCACTTTTATCTGCTACATAGATAGCAAAATCTGGACAATGTAATTCACAATCTTTACATCCAATACAGGAATCTGGAGCTACAACCTCTATCATTGATCCCAATGTCGAGTTAGGTGCTTGAATCATTCCCAAAACACCTGCTGGACACATACTGACACAAATATCACACGCTTTACACCTAGAGACATTAACCCATACTGGTGTATTACTGGGTGCAGTAATTAAACCCATTCTTCATTCTCCTTTATCTTAACTCTAAATATCAAATGCTTAGTAAAAGACTTTACTAGATTGTACAATAGTGTAACATCTAGCAGACTTAATGTATTATTTTTTCAAAACCTCTGCGATCTTTTTCCCGATCTCAGCAGGTGATTTGACGACATGAACTCCTGCTTTTGTAAGCGCATCCATTTTTTCTGCTGCTGTTCCAGCACTACCGCTTACAATCGCACCGGCATGTCCCATACGTTTACCTTTTGGTGCAGTTTGACCCGCAATAAAAGCAACGACAGGCTTTTTAATGTGCTCTTTAATAAATTTTGCTGCTTGAATTTCAAGATCGCCTCCGATCTCACCGATCATAACGATCGCTTCCGTCTCAGGATCTGCTTCAAACAGTGGAAGAAGTTGCAAGTAAGAAAGTCCAATAATAGGATCACCGCCAATACCTACAGCGGTAGTAATACCAAAGCCTTCATTACACACTTGGTTTGCACCTTCATAAGTCAATGTGCCTGATTTACTAATCAAGCCAATATTTCCTTTTTTGAAAATAGAACCTGGCATAATGCCGATTTTACACTCTTCCGCCGTGATAATCCCTGGACAGTTTGGTCCAATGGTTTTCATCCCTTTTTTAACGGCATACGCTTTGGCTCTTTGCATATCACGAACAGGTGAGCCTTCTGTAATAATGACAGAGAGTTCAATACCTGCATCGGCCGCTTCTAAAACTGCGTCCCCAACAAAGGCAGGTGGAACGAATACCATACTAACAGTTGCACCAGTTGCCAAAACAGCTTCACGTACTGTATTAAAGACAGGTTGACCCAAATGTTCTGTGCCACCTTTGCCCGGTGTTACACCGCCAACGATTTTCGTACCATACGCCAAACACTGTTCAGCATGAAAGCTACCCTCTTTACCCGTAAAACCTTGAACAATTACTTTTGTATTTTTATCAATCAATATGCTCATAATTAGTTTCCTTTAGCACACGCAACGGCTTTAATTGCGCCATCGTTAAGATCAGTTGCCGTAATAATATTTTTGATGTTGGCATTTTTAAGAATTTCAGCGGCTTCTTTTGCATTTGTACCATCCAATCTAACGATCACAGGAACGTGAACATCGACCAGTTTCGTTGCTTCCAAGATACCATTGGCAATACGGTCACAGCGTACAATACCACCAAAGATATTGACAAAGATTGATTTGACGTTTGGATCTTTAAGAATGATTTCAAAGCCTTTAGCAACGGTTTGAGCATTCGCTCCGCCGCCCACGTCGAGGAAGTTTGCAGGAGTGCCTCCCACGTAGTTAATTGTATCCATCGTACCCATCGCAAGACCAGCACCATTGACCATACAACCAACATTACCATCGAGTTTAACGTAGCTCAATCCATACCCTGAAGCTTCACGCTCTATGGGATTTTCTTCACTTGGATCGCGCATTGCTTCAATGTCAGGATGTCGGAAGAGCGAGTTATCATCAAAACCCATCTTGCCATCCAATGCGATAAATGCACCACTTTTTGTTTTAACCAAAGGGTTAATTTCGATCATCTCTGCATCATTTTCCATATACACTTTGTAGAGTGCTGCTGCAAATTTAATAAAATTGCTAATCTCTTCTTTTGCAAGTCCTAAACCATAAGCAAGTTCTCTGCCATGAAAGGCTTGAAAACCGATAAATGGATCAACGGCTACTTTAATAATTTTTTCGGGAGTCGCTGCTGCAACTTTTTCAATCTCCATACCACCTTCGCGTGATGCCATAATCACTGGCATTTCACGAGCGCGATCCAAGACAATACCAAGATAAAGCTCATCAGCAATATCAGCACCTTCTTCAATGTAGACTTTTTGAACCAGTTTGCCCGCAGGTCCAGTCTGATGTGTGACCAAAGTCATACCAAGAATTTCATTTGCAAGTGTTTTCACTTCATCCAGGCTTCGGGCGAGTTTTACACCACCACCAAGACCACGTCCACCTGCGTGAATTTGAGCTTTTACCACCCAAATAGAACCACCAAGTTTCTTTGCGTTTTCTACAGCCTCTTCAACGTTAAAGGCGACATAGCCGTTGGGTGTGGGAACATTGTATCTCTTAAAGATCTCTTTTGCCTGATACTCATGGATATTCATAAAACCTCCCTGCTTGACTTAATTTAAACTTTCGATTCCAAGACTCTATAGTTATCTGAACATCATAATCAATAAAAAACTCAACTATATCTTTTTTTTGTCTCTCGTTTAAGTTATAAAATTCTATTTGACGGGGAAAAACTCATTTTTACGTAATGTTTCTAATAAAACATTAACGGAATTCACACTTTTTGCAAATTGATGTTGTTCATTTAAATTGAGTGGTAATTCTACAATTTCTTCGACACCATTTGAGCCCAAAACAACGGGTACGCCGTTAACGGTATCATGGTAGCCATACTCACCATCCAGTAAGACAGCACAAGGGAAAACAGCACGTGAATCACTCAAAATAGCTTCAATCATCTTGACAGTTGAGTTAGCGGGGGCATAATAAGCTGATGTTCCCATATAACCCACAATTTCTGCTCCACCATGACGTGTTTTATCAATAATCTCATCAATTTCAAGATCACTGAGTAAATCCGTAAGCGCTACACCGTTGACAGAAGAGTAACGAGGTAGTGGAACCATATCATCGCCATGCCCACCCATAACACTTGCCGTTACTTGACCGTAACCAAATCCAAGTTTTCGTGAAATAAATGTTTCCATCCGAGAACTGTCTAAAATACCTGCCATACCGATAACACGCCCACGTGGATAGTTTCCTGCTTTAATAGCAACATAGGTAATGGCATCCAATGGATTAGAAACGGTAATGACAATGGCATCTGGCGAATAAATTTTTACTTGTTCTATGATACCTTTGGTAATTTTCGCGTTAATCATTAACAAATCATCTCTGCTCATACCAGGTTTTCGAGGACTGCCTGCGGTAATAACCACAATATCACTGTTTGAAATATGCTGATAATCGCTTGAGGCACTAATAAGTGTATGGCTACCCTCAGGACTCGTCGCTTGAGAAATATCAAGGGCTTTACCAATGGCAACGCCCTCAACAAGGTCTATCATCACAATTTCGCGACAACTTTTACGCATCGCGAGCCAATAGCAAATTGTTGCTCCAACATTTCCTGCTCCAATAATAGAGACTTTTTTCCCTTGTGACAATGAGACTCCTTCTTTACATGTAAATCGAAAATTACGCTTTGAGCGCACCCAAAGCTTTATTTAACGTAGCACTAGGACGCATCGCTTGGCTCGTTTTTTCAAAATTTGGGATATAGTATCCACCCATATCAACAGGCTTGCCTTGGACAGCATTGAGCTCATGAATAATTTTTTGCTCATTGGCTTTGAGTGTCTCAGCGAGTGGTTTAAACTGCGCTGCAAGCTCTTTATCATCATTTTGCGCAGCCAATGCTTCTGCCCAATACATTGCTAAATAAAAATGGCTACCACGATTGTCCAACTCACCTACTTTTGATGATGGTGATTTGTTGTTATCTAAAAACTTACCAGTGGCAGCATCGAGTGTTTTTGCCAAAATAGAAGCTTTTTTATTGCCAACAACGTTATCAAGGTGTTCAAGTGAAGCGGTTAATGCCATAAATTCACCGAGTGAATCCCAACGCAAATGATCTTCTTCGATAAATTGTTGCACGTGTTTTGGTGCAGAGCCACCCGCTCCTGTTTCAAACAATCCACCACCACTCATAAGCGGAACGATTGATAGCATTTTAGCCGATGTTCCTACTTCTAAGATAGGGAAAAGATCGGTGAGATAATCGCGTAAAACGTTACCTGTCACTGCAATCGTGTCTAACCCTTTTACAATACGTGCAAGGGAAACATTAATTGCCTCTTCTGGTGTCATAATTTTAATGTCAAGATCTTTAAGATCGTATTCTTTGAGGTATTTTTCAACTTTTTTAATCATCTCTCTATCATGTGCACGAACGGGATCGAGCCAGAAAATAGCGGGTGTTTTACTGAGTCGTGAACGATTGATAGCCAGTTTTACCCAATCACGAATCGGTGCATCTTTTGCTTGGCATGCACGGTAAATATCACCTTTTTCAACACTGTGTTCCATCAACACATTTCCATTAGCGGTATCTACAATACGAACAACACCATCAGTTTCGCATTGAAACGTTTTATCGTGAGAGCCATACTCTTCTGCTTTTTGTGCCATTAAGCCAACATTAGGAACAGAGCCCATTGTTTTAGGGTCAAGTGCACCATTTTTCTTGCAAAAATTCATGGTTTCTTCATATATGCGTGCATAGCAGCGATCAGGAATGAGTGCTTTGGTATCGTGTAAAGCTCCATCTTCGCCCCACATTTTGCCAGACTCGCGAATACATGCTGGCATGGATGCATCAATGATCACATCGCTTGGTACATGTAAATTGGTAATGCCTTTCTCAGAATTAACCATTGCAAGTTTTGGACGTTTGGTATACGTATTCATAATATCTGCTTCAATCGCCGCTTTCTGAGCTTCTGGAAGCGTAGCAATTTTGGTATAGAGATCACCTAGACCATTGTTGGCATTGACACCAATCTCTTTGAAAAGTGTGGCATATTTTTCAAAAACATCTTTAAAAAATGCTTTCACTGCATAGCCAAACATAATCGGATCACTGACTTTCATCATGGTAGCTTTAAGATGTAACGAGAGAAGAATGCCACTTTTTTTAGCTTCGTCCATCTGTGCTTCAAAAAATGCTGAGAGCTTTTTGTTGCTCATATACGTTCCATCAATGATTTCATCTTTTAAAAGAGCAAGTTTTTCTTTTAAGACAGTTGTTTTGCCATCTTTTCCTAAAAGCTCAATGCGCACAGTCATTGCTTCTGGTACCGTCACTGACTTTTCATTGCCGTAAAAGTCACCCTCAGTCATATACGAAACATGAGAAGCAGAGTCACTGGTCCATTTTCCCATACGATGTGGATTTTTGCGTGCATACTCTTTGACGCATAATGGAGCACGTCTGTCTGAGTTTCCTTCACGAAGGACAGGATTTACTGCACTACCAAGAACTTTGGCATAACGTGCTTTGATCTCTTTTTCAGCTTCACTGGAAGGATTTTCTGGGTAATTAGGAACATTATAACCTTTTTCTTGAAGCTCTTTAATGGCTGCTTGAAGTTGTGGTAAAGAGGCACTAATATTTGGCAGTTTAATAATATTGGCTTCTGGCTGATTAGCAAGCTTGCCTAAATACGTTAAATCGTCATTAACCTTTTGCGCTGCCGTTAGGTTTTCAGGAAAATTTGCCAAAATACGACCGGCCAATGAGATATCTCGGATTTCGATCTCAATGTTAGAACTTGCAGTAAATGCCTGAATAATCGGCAATAAAGAGTACGTCGCAAGAGCGGGAGCCTCATCGACTTTCGTATAGATGATTTTACTTGTTGGTTGAACCATAATTACCCCTTTTTTTAACTAGATTTTGTTAATGCTACCAGTTTCTTTATTTTGCTTTATTAAAGTTACGTCATTAATTTTTTATATTTTCCAAATGTGCCTCATAAGTCTGCGAAAATGTGTGTGTACCATTATTTTTATTTTTCACAAAATAGAGATAATTCGTCTGCTTTGGAAAAATAGCGGCGAAAATCGCCTCCTTACTCACACTGCACACAGGATTAGGTGGCAAACCTTTATACATATAAGTATTATACGGCGAAGTATCTTCACGAATACGCTGTGGTGTTATCTTTGTATGAGAATATTGCCCATAGTTTAGCGTACCATCCATTTGAAGCTTCATATCTTTTTTAAGACGATTGTAGATAACCGATGAAATCAGAGGCATCTCTTCAGCATTGGCTGCCTCTTTTTGAATAATGGAAGCAATAATAAGAAACTTTTGCCATTTTGCTTCATTAAACTCACCAAAGATCTTTTCGAAAACATCTTTATGGTACTTTTTAGCATTGGCAAGTAAAAAATGCACCAGATGTTTTTCATTAATACCTACAGGAATATAGTACGTATCCGGTACAAGGAATCCTTCAACATAAGGAGTTGCAAGGGCATATTCTTGCATTAATTTTTCGTAGGAGAGATCAAATGCAAGGGCAATTTGGACAAATAAAAGCTCCTTAGTCTCACCGGGAATGTATGTAACAACCTTTAACGGCGCTTTAGCATGAGAAAGCTTGTACAGAAAATCACCCCGAGTAAGAGGACTAGGATTGATACTCACCCACCCTGATTGTGGTTTACCAATAATATACAGAAGATATTTATCCACTTTATCATGTAGGTCAAAATTTTTATCGACCATATATGATATAATTTGCCCTATTGAGCCTTGTGGCACAAAAGCAACTGAGCTAGAAGTCATAGGTCTGGACAAGTGAAAGAGAAGTGAATACATGATTATTAAAGCAACATCACATACTATTAGGAATATTTGGATACTTTTACTATTCATAGTTCTTTCTGTCGTAGCATTAATTGGGACCTTAGTAAATGGCATTTCGATCGATAATCTAACATTACCAACGTTAAAAATTGATCAATTATATATTAAACTAGATAAAAAATTGATTGTGAATATCCAAACGCTTGAAATCAAGAAACAAACGCAAAATACGACATCCTTGGATGAGAGTGCTGAAATTATTAAAAACTTTCCGTATCTTGATCAATTTTTTAGCCAAATCATCATCGATAATTTGATCTATGAGAACGAAAAAATTAAACTACGCTACGAACAAAATACATTTATTTTAGATAGTCAACATCTGAGCGTCAATCTTATTATTACGCCTGCTGAAAAGTGGAGCTTGGAAATTGAAATTCAAGAGGCATATCTGAAAGATTTGGCTTTACATGTAAAGGGAACCACCAAGATAGATCTTAAAAAGAAACAGTACTCTTTTGAAGGAAATTTTGAGACATTTGGACTTCAAGGTACTGCAATTCTCGATCTTAAAGATAAGCTTCTAACCTATCATTTACAAAGTGAACCCTTTAACAATAAAAATCTCAAAGATCTTATGGATTTTATTGTATCACAGGTTGAACTTGATCAGATTGCAAAAGACTGGATCGATAAAAACATTGTGGGGCAAGAGTATATTCTTCATTTTTTTGAAGGTCAATTCAATATTGAAACACTGGATTATTTTCCACAATCCATGCATGGAAGTGCAACGGTTAAAGATGCTGTCGTTAGCTTTGAACCAAGCGTTCCAGCAGCCCATGTCAAAGAGATTGGAATTGAATTTAAAAATGATAAACTTCTTTTTGACATTAAAGAACCAACTTATGAGCAAAAAGTCATTGATAAAGTAGACGTTTATATCTATAACCTCATTGCAAAAGGGACAGGTATAGTCGTTGATCTTACGGCTACATCGAAGCTTGATGCACCAATACATAAAATTTTACATGCTTTTAAAATTGATGTTCCTATCACTCAGACTTCTGGAAAAACAGATGCACATGTTAGACTTGATATTAAATTTCTTCCTTATGACATCAATGCAACAGGTACTTTCAAACTCTCTCCTAGCAACTTTATTTTAAGTGGCGTTCCCATGTCTACTAAAGCGGGAGAAGTCAAACTGGATAATTTTACTATTACACTTGATCATACCAATATGCGTTATAAAAACCTTTTTGATATTAATGCAACTGGTATTTTTGATGCAAAAAAGAGCCGCTATGATGGGTCTATTGATATTAATTCACTCTTCCTTGATTTTAGCGGTACAACACTGTTATCCTTTGCAAATCTTCTCAATCAAAAAGCCTCTATTGTCATTGAAAACAACACGACACAAATGCTTTTACCTGACCTTGATACGACGATTATGTTTGAAAAAGACAATAACCAATTCATTATCAATGATCTTTCTAAACTAGCAGCCTATTCACCTTTTATGCAAAGTGGTTCTCTCAATCAAGGCTCAGTCCTTCTCAAAACAAAAGACTTTGAAAACTTTGATGCCAAAATCAATCTTCATAATGTTTCCACACCTCTTTTAGAAAACCGAGAGCCTATACGTGATTATGAAATTGCATTACAAACAAACACTAAAACACTGGATGCCAGCACAACAAACAATAAACTTTCACTTCATTTTGACAAAGATTTGACTTTACATGTAAAAGATCTTAATATCTCTCTACCCCATGGAGATGATCCTCTTAATATACCAATCAAGACCACTGTTTTTGGCGAAAACTCCTCTTTGATCGATTTGGATAACAATCGAACGGTTCTTAGTGAACGCTATACAATGACACTCTATAAAGATCGAGTTCACCTTAATTCAAAACGTGGTAAATCTTCTTTTGAATATGGAGAACAAAAAGGAAGCTTTGGTATCCAAGCGACGGCGATGGATGCTGATGCTGCCAATGCCCTTTTAAATAAACCTTATTTCCATCAAGGTGATTTTTCACTGACAATTGAAGGCAAAGATAGTAACACGATGAAAGGTACATTGATCATGCATAAAACATTTATCAAAGACCTTAAATTTTTCAATAATCTTATGGCTACGATCAATGCCATCCCTTCCCTACTTGTTTTTAATGATCCAAACTTTAATTCTGAAGGCTATTTTGTGGATAATGGTTATATAGAATATAATCAAACCAAAGAGGCATTACACGTTAAAGAGCTTCAACTTCGTGGATCGAATGCAGATATTGTAGGTGCAGGTACGGTCGATTTAAACACTAGCTCATTGGATCTTCAATTACAAATCAAGACACTTAAATCCTTTAGCTCTGCCATTGATATGATTCCTTTAGTGGGAGGTATTATATTGGGAGAAGATAAAAGAATTGCAACCAATGTCAATGTGACAGGACAAACAACAGATCCGAAGATTGAAACACATTTAATCATGGATACGATTAAAACACCTGTGCATATCCTCCAACGAACACTTGAATTGCCGTTGGAGCTTTTTAAATAAACGTGTTAAGAAGTTTTAAAAGGTCATGAATAGTATGAGCACGAAGCTTTGCTGTTTCGCTTGTACCATAACCCCATAGCGCAAAAATAAAACGAATTCCAGCATTTGAGGCAGCAAGTTCGTCTTTGATGCTGTCCCCCACTAAAATAGTCTTGTAAGGGGCACTTCCTAACTCCTCCATCAAATGGTACACCATCAATGGACTTGGTTTTGGCTCAGCCACATTATTGGCACCCACAATACTCGAAAAATAATCAATGATGTTGAGTTCTTGAAGCATATGGCGTGCAAAAAAATCACTTGCATTCGTAGCAATACTCAAGTAGGCTTTTTCACTCAGAACATGCAATAGCTCTTCGACATCAGGATAGAGTGAAATCATACTGGGTGAAAAGTGCATGTAATGTTCTTTGAACAAAGCGCGATGTGCGGGATCGTATTCATCTGTATTGTAAAAAATCTTTGGTAGATGCTGATCAGGTTGGTTAATATAATACTCCAAATACTCTTTGGCAATAGGAGCAAGCCCTAGCGTATTACGCACATAATTGACACTGTGGGTCATTGCGGCACTAGAGTCAATCAAAGTACCATCCATATCAAAGATAATCGAAACTTCTTTTTTCATCGTCACTATTCTTGAATACGCTGCCCAAGTATTAAAAGGTCTTTATCCATTCCTTCAATCGTAGCGATACGATTGAGATTACCCCATTCTTTAAACCCTAATTTTTTGAAAAGCTTCAAACTAGGTGTATTTTCAGAAAAAATAAGCGCTAAAAGTGTTTTAATTTCATAGCTTTTAGCTTGTTCAATCGCTTCACATAAAAATTGTTGTCCAAGCTTTTTACCCTGAAAGTTTTTATCAATATAGATATTGATGCGAGCACTGTGTGCATAAGCCAATAAGTTGGCATAAAAAGGTTGCAAACTGATCCACGCAATAATACGACCATGATACTCTTTAACTAAGATTGGGTGTAAGGCATCGTGAGCCTTAAACCACTCTATCTTGTCTTCTACGCTCACCGTTTTGCTATCCGCAGTAGAAATACCATCTTTGATTGCCTCGTTATAGATCTTAATGATCTCAGGCAAATCTTCAAGGGTTGCATGTCGTAACTCATTTAGCATTGGCATCCTTAGTAAAGTTTTCGTGTAGAAACATAATATAGTATCATTGATTATACATTATGCACTCTTAGCCTCTCTTTACTCCATTTCAAGATGCATGAGGTACATCTCTTCTCCATCGATGACGCGTAAATCAGTGCTGTTACAAGTAGGGCAAACAAATTCATTGTGCGTGAGCGTTACTTCATTGTGACAATTCTCACAATGAATGACAATTTCTTGCAGATGAACGATAAATTCTGCCTCAGCACAAATGGTCTCTTCTTTAAAGGTATCAAATGCCGTTTGCAATAAATAGGGTTCGACACCACTGAGTTTTCCTATTTTAATTTCAACTTTAGTGATTTTTATCGCATTATGCTCTTTTGCGTTTTTATCGCACATCTCTAAAAGGGCGTTAACGATGGAAAACTCATGCATTAGCAAATCCTCGGAAGTAACTCACCTTTAGGTGGTTCTAAAAAGCGCTCTGACCCCCAAGGTGTATGTAAAACAACTTTACATGTAAAGGTGTTGCTCACCTTTCCTATTATGGCACATTTTGCTGTTTCAGGGAACTTTTTGAGGACCTCAAGTGCTTTTACTGCTTCACTTTGAGGCAAACAAATCACCATGGTTCCTTCATTGGCAAATTCATACGGTTCAAAACCGAGAAGCTCACAAACACCTTTGACCTCTTGCGCCACAGGAATTTTTGCCTCATCGACTTCGATGCACACCTTTGAAGTTTCAGCCCATTCATTCAAAACCGCACTGAGCCCTCCTCTCGTCGCATCCCTGAGCGCATGAATCTTCACACCTGCATCAATAAGCGCTTCCACAGGTTTCCATAAACTTGCACAGTCAGTTTGAAGATCACTCTCCAACTCTATCTCTTCGCGAGTTGCTAAGATACAGGCGCCGTGATTGCCAATTTCATTAGAAACGATGATACAATCACCCTCTTCTAAGTTATGAGCAGAAATATTTTCATACATGATCTCACCAATACCAGCTGTGTTAATGAAAAGTCCATCAACCCCACCTTTTGGTACTACTTTGGTATCACCAGCAACAATTTTAACACCGCTTTTTGCCATCTCATCACGCATCGTGATAACAATCTCTTCAAGGTGAGAATATAAAAACCCCTCTTCAATCATAAAAGAACAGGTCATATAACGAGGCTTTGCCCCCATCATCGAAAGATCATTCACCGTTCCCGCAATCGCAAGCTTACCAATATTTCCACCCTTAAAAAAAAGCGGTGAAACAACAAAAGAGTCAGTTGTAAATGCAATTTTATGGTCATTCATCACAAGGCTTGCAGCATCTTCCATACGCAATAAAATTTCGTTATCAAAATGTTTAAAAAATAGCTCTTTAATAAGGTTTTGGGTCTCTTCACCGCCACCTCCGTGAGAGAGAAGTATCTTTTTACTCACGCCCTTGCTCCTTTAAGGTTCAATTTTCCATATTTAAAGTACGCCGAACACGCCCCTTCGCTTGAAACCATACACGAACCCATTGGATTGGTTGGGGTACATGCTTTGCCAAAAACTTTGCAGTCAAACGGTTTGGCGCGACCTTTGAGAATCTCACCGCAAATGCACATTTTATGGTCATTAAGTTCTGTTTTAGGCAACACTGCATCAAACACAATCTCAGCGTCAAAAGCAGCATATTCTGCTTTAAGCTTCAACGCACTTTTGGGAATATCACCAATACCACGCCATCTAAAGTGATCACGTTTTTCAAAATAGGTATTGATAAGCTCTTGCGCTTTGAGATTGCCTTCGCGTGAAACGGCTCTGGCATATTCATTGTCAACAACACTTTTGCCCTCATTCACTTGGCGCACAATGCGCAAAACCGACTCCATCACATCGGTGGGTTCAAACCCTGCAACCACGATTGGCGTGTGGTATTTTTCAGCGATCGGTTCATAGATTTTATACCCTGTGATGACACTCACATGCGAAGGTCCAAGAAACGCATCAATAAGAGCATTTCCATCCCCCATAATCGCCTCTACGGCTTCAGGCACGGTGACATGATTGATGTGAAAAAAGACATTGGTGAGTTTATGGGCGATGGCTTGTTGCATTAAAACCGCACTCATCGGCGTTGTAGTTTCAAAACCAATGGCGAAAAAAACCACGTTTTTATCAGGATTTTCCTGCGCAATTTTAATAACATCCAGAGGCGAATACAACGAGCGAATATCTTTGCCCTCCGCACGAAGCTTTTGCAAAGAGGTTTTACTGCCTGGGACGCGTATCATATCGCCAAGCGTGGCTAAAATGGTATTGGGCATACTTGCTAATGCTATGGCATGATCAATCCGCTCTTTAGGCATAATGCACACTGGACATCCAGGGCCATGAACAAATTCGATCAAATCAGGTAAAATTTGAGAAAGTCCAAACTTCATAATCGTATGTGTATGACCGCCACACACTTCCATAATATTGATTTTGGATTTGCACTCTTTTTTAATGAGTGCCGCCAAGGCTTTCATATGCTCAGGGTCGCGAAATCCCTCAATGAGATCCACTTCAAACATAATTACTGTTTCCTTCTTCATCACTGATCTCACCATCACGCATCGCTTCAGCGATCTCATTATAAGCCGCAATGCTATCTTCGGCGTGTTCTTTACTGATCTTATTCATCGCAAATCCCACGTGAATCAGCACGTAATCGCCAATGTTCACTTCTTCGGCAATCAAATCAAGCGTGACTTTACGCTTAACACCCATGGTATCGACGGTTGCATAATTATTTTCATCAATTTCGATGACTTTAGAAGGTATGGATAAACACATGATTACCTCAATGCTTTTTTCATTTTTAAGTAATTGATCCACTGATCAATCCCTTTACCAGACTTACTGTCTATCTCGATGACATCGACTTTTGGATTGAGCTTTCGAGCCTCACGAATTGCTTTTTCAACATTAAAATCAAAATATGGCAACAGATCGCACTTTGTGATTAAGAACAGATCGGCACTTCGAAACATCACTGGGTATTTAGCTGGTTTATCATCGCCTTCTGGAACGGAAAGGAGTACGACATTAAGGTGGCTTCCAACATCGTAACTAGCAGGACACACCAAATTGCCCACGTTTTCGATAAACACAACATCAAGCCCATCAATCGGTAAATGATGAAGCCCTTCGTGCACCATAAACGCATCCAAATGACACGCTTGACCTGTGGTGATTTGATGAGCCAATGCCCCCTTTGCAGTGATACGATCGGCATCTTGATTGGTCTCAAGATCGCCTTCTATAACTGCTAGTTTGATCTCTTTTGTATCAATCGTTGCTTCCAAAAGTGTTGTTTTTCCACTGCCGGGACTGCTCATTAGATTGATCGCCAAAACACCATGCTCTTCAAAATGCGCTCTATTATGCGATGCTTGTGTGTCGTTCGCATCCAAAATCTTCGTAATGACAGCAATGGTTTTTTTGTCATTTAATTGAGGATTGGCATGAATTTCATCATGATTTTTGTGCTCATGGTGATCATGATCATGTGCATGAGGATGATCGTGATGGGTATGGTCGTCATGATCATGCGAATGACTATGCGTGTGACCATCATGATCGTGTTCGTGCGCATGTGCCGCTGACCATTGAGTAGGAGTAATTGAACAACCGCAATCTTTACACATTTTTAAGTCCTTGTCTCTATTTTTTCTCTATTATAGTAGAAGTCTTTAAACAAGAGATAAAAAAAGATGTTTCTTAGTTATTTTTAGGAAAAATACACTCATGAAAACAGATCAAAAGCAGTGCATTTTTTGCGGGAACAAAGCACTTTATTTCGTTTCTAAAACGCAATGCCGATGCGTTACATGTAAACGAACATTTAGCTATGTAAAGTATGCACAAGAGATGACTATTTTGGAGTGTTTTATCGATAATAACAGTGCGTATGAATGTGCTACGCTTTTAGGATTGAACTATCTTACCATCGCAAAAAAATATCAAAAACTACGTCTTTTACTGATAAGTCACTGTGAAGCTCTTTATGCAGAACAAACGCAGACGTTTTCACAGTATGACGAATACTATTACCTTCCTACATGTAAAAGAGGAAAAAATAAATATCTTTTCGATGCTATCGGTATTTTAGGTATGGTGTACGGCGACTCTATTCACACCCTCTTACTCCCAGATCAATTTGCACACCTGAAAAATTTAGATGAAAATTCCATCGAAAAAGAGACCTATGCACGCTATCTTAACCAGCATAAAGTTGCGCACTACGAGAGTTTTGACAACGTCTTAACACGCTTTTGGAAATTTTTAGAGAGCTGGATGGATCACTTTAAAGGTGTGAGTAAAGAGAATTTTATCTATTATCTAAAAGAAGCGGAGTTTAAATTTAATTATACTCAAGAAGAACAGCGTCTCATTTTAGAGACGCTATGGAAGAAAAATCTTTACATGTAAAGATTATGAAGCGGGAATGGATGCTTCCACAAGTTTGGAGAATTTAACCCCTTTAAGCCCTGCAATCTTCTGTGCAAAGTCTTTCACTTCAGAAACTTTTCCCGTCACCATAATGGTTTCGAGACAATTTTCATGGCTTACATGTACATGAGTATTACACATAATATGTATTTTTGCATCATGTTGAATTTCCAAAATCTTCTGCACGAGCTCATTTTGATGATGCGTATAGATCATTGTCAAAACACCTATAACATCGCTGTTATCGTCTTGCCAATCATCTTTTACGATTTTCTCGCGAATTAGGTCTCTGGTAAATTCACTACGTGAAGCATAACCTTGAGCATCAACTTTTTTGTCAAGCTCTTCTAAAAGTTTTTCTGGAAGTGAAACACTAAAACGAATAATTTTATCCATGGTGTATCCTTTTTATATACTTCAACTACATTTTAATCATACTATTCTTTATTTATTTAAAGATAAAAATATTAATATTACTTTTGAAGTGATTTGTAGATCTGTCCAACACAAATTCCGCCATCATTGATTGCTAATTGTAACGGAAAATAGAGAGGTTGTGTGACATTTTGAAGTATTTGTTCCATGAGTGTGCGATTTTGAAACACTCCACCTCCAAGAACGATTGGATAAGTGTAACGATGGCTTATGGTAAGAGCCATTTCGACCAATGTATTGATAAATTTAGAAGCAATCAGGTGTGGTTCTTTATCGTGAAGCATTTGAGCAAACATAGGTTTATAACGAATCATTTTATCGTCTATTTCAAATGTATAGCGATCTGTAATGGCAGGATCATACAGAGCTTCAATAAGCAAGCCACTTTCTCCATCATAACTTACATTTCCTTCCATTCCACACAAAACGGCAACGGCATCAAAGAGTCTTCCTACTGATGAGCATAAGGGTGAATTAATCTTTTTGGTGTAAATTTGTTTGAGACGTTTGAGTGCCTTTTCATCAAAATAGTCTAATAACAATGCATCAGCCTCGTCACCCAATACATCCCACAGAAGCGAAGCTAAAATGCGTTTAATCTCTTTAATGCTCGCATCTGCACCCAAAAGAGGAAAAGGTTCAAAAAAACATACACGTTCATAACCACTAGGATCACACACTAAAAACTCACCACCCCAAATCGTACCATCATCGCCATACCCCGTACCATCCCATGCGATGCCTAACACTTTTCCGCTCAGTTTATGTTCACACATAGCAGAGAGAATATGTGCATAGTGATGCTGCACCTGAACAAAAGGAATATTTTGTCTTTTTGCCCACTGTGTTGATACATAATTTGGATGCAAATCGCCGACGATCAGATCGGGTGTAAAATCATAAAATCGTGAAAAACGCTCTATCATCTTTTCAAATAGTTCATTCGAGGCGATATTATCCAAATCACCAATATAGGGACTTACAATAATTTGGTGATTAAGATAGATAGCAATCGCGTTTTTTTGATGTGCGCCTACGGCTAAGATTTTCCGCTCATCCGATGAATCAACTCGAAAGCTCTTTGGAGCAATACCACGAGAAGAGCGCATCAAAAGCATTTTATCACCAAGGTATTGTAAAACACTGTCATCACTGGAATTGACTATTTCACGGTTATAATCCAGATAATACTCCACAACGTCATGAAGCTTTTGTTTTAAAACAGTTGCATCACTGATAATAGGCTCTCCCGAGCGATTGGCACTGGTTGCAATGATTGGGTTTTTGAGGTACTCAAAAAGTATTACATGTAAAGGTGTATAAGGTAAGAAAACACCAAGACGATCGATGCGAGGGGCAATGAGTCCACTGATTTTAGAAGCCTTAACATTGCGCTTTACAAGAACAATCGGGCGAAGCAGAGAGCAAATACCCTCTTCTTCTTGAACACTTAAAATACACTCTTCTTTGATCGCTTCTATAGTTTTAAACATAACAGCAAACGGTTTGGAAGGTCTGTGTTTACGCTCTCTCAAGCTCGCTACCACCCTGTCGCTTGTGGCATCACAGATGAGATGAAAACCTCCCATGCCTTTGAGTGCTACAATATGCCCAGCATTAATCAAATCCGCTAATTTAACAATCGCCGCTTCATTTGTCGCCAACAGTGTTCCATTAATGGAACACAAAGAGAGTGTTGGGCCGCATGTTGGGCAGCTGATAGGTTGCGCGTGATAGCGGCGATCGAGAGGATTTGTGTATTCACTTTGGCACGCTTCACACATTACAAAAGGTTGCATTGAAGTGTATGGACGATCATAAGGAACGGTTTTGATGATGGAATAGCGTGGACCGCAGTTGGTACAGTTGGTAAAAAAGTAGTGATAGCGTCTGTTGTTTGGATCATGCAGTTCTTTCAGACAATCATCACAAATGGACATATCGGGTAATACAAAGGAAGATTTTGTACTTGCTTCATCACTTTGGCGAATTTCGAAGCGTGTATCATTTTTACATGTAAGCCTATTTTTTTGCCAGAAATCAATGCGTGCAAGTGGAGGAAGTTCTCTAAACAAAGCCTGTTCAAACACATCAAGGTTCTCTTCAAATCCTTCTATCTCAATGATGACACCTTTAGAATTGTTAAGCACAAAACCTTTTAAATGAAAGCGTAAGGCAAGTGTATAGACAAAGGGGCGAAAACCAACCCCTTGGACAATACCTTCTATATGATAAATCAGACGAGATTTACTGATCAATCGGCAATTCTTTATTCAAACAGATCGTATGATTTGGCTTGATGTTTTTTGAAAGCATCTCTGTAAAACGTTTATAGCCAAACAGTGAACCACACAAAGCAATTTTACTTGAAGTAAGATTATCTTTGTGAGAATCAGCCATATCGGAGAGGAAAAAAGAGAGACTTTCCATACAACCAAAACTCAATGTTATTGTGTCCGTTCCAGCGAGTTTATAACTCATACCACTGCGGAGCAATCTAACATAATTCAAATCAGAACTGAGTGCATCCTCTTTTTCCAAATAATAGTCAATACGTGGACCTTTTTGACCACCAAAATCTTCGGCATTTTCAATGAGTTGTTCAGCAGCGCGATCAAAATTATCGCTAATGCCTAGTACGATTGCTACAATTTTCCAAAGGGAATAAATACTCTTTGGTAATGTGTTTGGAATAACTGTATGAATCGCTTTTTCGTACAGTTCAGGAAACTGTTCCTTATAACTGGCAACCAGACGCTCAGCACTAGGACTACTTCTCTCAATTTCTGCAAAAAGCTCAGCAAATGAACTTGGCAGTAAAATTTCCACAAGATTAAGCATGCCATTTTCTTTGGAGTAGTGCATGACACGATCATTATGAGTTCGACTAAAATAAAAACAGCTCAACGCTGTATCAAAAAGCTTATGCTCTTGTAAAATAGAAGCCAATGCTGCATGGGAAGGTTCATCAAATTTTTTCAAACTTCCTTTGAGCGCCTCAGAAGCATAACTTTTACCTTGAACAATTAAAATAGTCCCATTTTCAAGGACACTTACCACTAATGGCTCTAGCGCTTTCAAAGTTTGTTCATAATCAACGCTGTACAGACTTTGACACTCTTTAGGAGAAGCTTTAAAAAGGAAATGAATCCCTTTTGCAAAGAGTCGTTTAGAGAGTTGATACAAGAAAAGATCATCTGCAAGTCTTAACATGACGCGAGCTTCTTGAAAAATCTCTTTTTGTGCGAACAGTGCATTTACTTTAAAACGAATTGAAGGGCGCTCTAAAGAGGCAAGCGCTTTGATCTCATTTTCTCTACTGACAACCATGCGCTCAACAACCGATAAATCCGTTGCAATCACTTCAGGAAATACAACATGAGAACATGCAGAGATGTTTTCAATTTTGCCAAAAACAAAATGGCCATTTTTAGTTTGGATGGCTATATTTTCACCTGCAACAATCAGTTCAGAAACTTTTTCATAAAGCGATTCATAGCCTTCTGTCATGTTTACATGTAAAAGATTTTTTCCCTCATGTACAAGATGAATAGACGCATCTTTTGGTACAACAACAAAAGGAGAAAGATACTGAGGAGAACTTGGTGCATCCACTGAAGCTAAAATTTTAGGTGTAAATTCTACGGTATACGCCATTGATGGCAATACTTCTTCTTCCTCAGGCATGCTTTCTAAAACTTCAACACTGGAAGACTTAAAAAAGATAGACAATGGAAGCGAAGAAGAAAGAGTATCTGCAAAAGTGCCTAAACGAACTTCATCGGCATCAACAAACAGTGTTACAATAGATTCTTTACGTATAATTTTATGTACAATACCAAAATCATTTGCAATTTCTTTCAATAAATTTTCTAAAATACCATTATGTGATATATAATTAAACTCAAATGCTAAAATCATCGATCCCCCAAACAGGACGTATTTGCCACACTTTGGATGTCAATATCACTGATTTGCTGATATGTAAATCCAAGTTCACTCAAATGTTTTAGTAAAACATTTTCCATAATACCACTGCCTTTGACGATAGCATCTGTAAGTTGTAACGTTGTATCTTCTATAACTTCTGGAATTATACCAATAATTTTTGTAGGAGGACGATCTCCTACCATATCCATCATATTAAGTGTTTGAAGCATCTCGACTTCATGAACACTCCCTTGCCATGTGATTGTATTAGGAACATTTTCAAAATCGAAGAAATAAACATCTCCAATTTCTCCATCTCTTGTATCAACACAATCTAATACAATGACATAGTCATACTCAGCAATAATGGGAATTAAACGCTCCGCTAGTGTACCACCATCAATAAAGGTAAGGGTATGTTCGGGAGAAGAAAACGCATATTTTTGTTCAACAAGACGGCAAAGATGAACTCCGACGCCTTCGTCGGAGAACATCACATTGCCAATGCCTAAAATCAACACTTTCAAGTAAAAACTCTCTTAGTGTTTTGGATCGTGTTTAAGAAACTTATAACCACTGAAAATCGCATCCAAAGAACCCTCTTTACCCATGATTGAGTTAAAGATTGCCATATAGATATGAATTGGTAAGAAGATCAAAATACCCCACATAACAATGTGGTGAATTTCTCTAACCATTGCGAGTCCACCCATCATTGCTTCGATTGGACGCATATAGTCATATAAGAAGAGACCAATACCGCCACCTTGATAACAATTGACATACAAAATGAGACCTGTTAAGCTGATGATAAAAATCATTGCATAAAGTCCCACATAAGCGATAAATTGCAACGGATTATAGACACCTTTTAAATGAGGATGTTCTCCCATAAAAAGGTAATATTTAAGCTGTTGAAACCATATCTTTGGACTGATGAAATCTACAAACGATACTCTCTCTTTTGAACTGATACCATCAAGGCAAAAAAGGTACGTTTTGTAAAGTGTAATTGCAATCAATAAAAACCCTGCAATTTCATGCCACATTCTGAACTTTGCATTCAAGAAGAGGATAGGCTCATCTGATGATTCAGGAGCGATGAATACATAGGCCAAATAAAACCCTGTCACCGTTAATACAAAAATAGCGATTGCCCTTAGCCAGTGCGTCCAACGAAGCCCTGCTGAGAACTCAAATTCTACATTTCTTTTCATTGTTAGACTCCCTTTCGCTTTTAGCAAGACGCGCCGTTAACATTGACCTTATAACTGCTCATCTCATTCCCTTTTGTATCCATGACATGTACAGCACATGCGAGACATGGATCATAAGAGTGGATGATTCTTACAATTTCAAGCGGTTGAGAAAGATCAGTGATCTTTAAACCAATTAAAGACTCTTCATAAGATCCTCTAACACCTTTAGCGTCTTTTGGACTTGCATTCCAAGTTGTTGGAACAACTGCTTGGTAGTTTTCAATCACGCCATTTTTGATTTTAACCCAGTGACTAAGAACACCACGAGGAACATGTCCAATATAGCGACCTTTGTACTCTTTATTTTTGTCGATTTTATAGCTTGCACAGGTAGCATCATCAACTTTAAGATTATTAATCAATGAAGTAAATGCTTCCATACCGTTATCAGCTACAACTTTTGCTTCAATCATACGACATGCTGTACGACCGAGTGTTGAAGCTACAGCAGTAATAGGAAGTCCTGTATCTTTCAAAAATTTATCAACGACAACTTTAACGCGTTTGTTACCAAGCGCATAGTTAATAACGATATTTGCCAATGGTCCAACTTGAAGTGGTTTACCATCATAACGAGGAGCTTTAACCCATGTATATTTACCATTTTCATCAATAACTTTAGTTGCAGCAAGCTCACCTTTATCATTGACAGTTTGTGCATCTTTAAAGCCAGTATAATTAGGCTCTTGACGACCCTCATATGGATGATATGCAGCGTTATCTTTATACCAAGAACGTGTCGCTTCTTCAGTGATTTTACTCTCATCCAATGTTTGAACTTTAAATGGTTTGCCAGTGATTAAATTAACCACATCTTCACCCATCATCACACCACTCTCAAACAAGAAGTCTTTGGCATTAATTTGGAACTCTTTTTCAGTAAAGAGATTTGCAACACCCAAACCACCTGTGACACTTGGCTCTTTTGAATAAGCAAGTCCAGCCATAACAACATCAGGATAGTAAGCATGATTTACAAAGTCTGCCATCTCTTTAAATTTCGTCATATATTCACCCAAACGAGCTGGGTCTTGAAGATCCATAACACACGTTACACCACCAACGGTTAAGCTTTGTGGATGTGGTTGTTTTGCACCAAAGATAGCCATCATTTGTGCAGCAGTTCTTTGAAGTTCAAGTGCTTTAAGGTAGTGAGAAACAGCAATTAAGTTTTGCTCTGGTGTTAATTTGTAGGTTGCATGTCCCCAATACGCATTAGCGAATGGTCCAAGATTTCCTTTTTTAACAAATTCCGCTACTCTTTTTTGAGTTGCCATAAGGATGTCTGCACCGCATGCAACAGGAGAGTCTGTGTATTTAAATGCCTCTTCCGCAGCTTTACGTGGATCTGCTTTAAGCGCTGAAACAACATCAACCCAGTCAAGTCCATGAAGATGATAGAAGTGTACAACGTGATCATGCAAGAAAAGTGCATTGTTCATCAATGTACGTGTTAGTTTTGCATTAAGAGGAGGCTCAATTCCTAGAGCATTCTCAACTGCCATAATACCTGCTTTATAGTGAGAGTATGTACAAACACCACAAATTCTTTGTACCATAAAACCAGCATCTCTTGGATCTCTGCCTTTAAGGATAGTTTCAATACCTCTCCAAAGTGTTGAAGAAGAGTATGCTTCTGTAACAACGTTGTTATCATCTACAATAACTTCAACTCTTAAGTGTCCTTCAATTCTGGTGATTGGATCTACTACGATTCTTTTACTCATTTACTTATCCTTCTCTTATTCTTCAGTTTTTCCACTGCCCTTAACCGCAGCAATTGCCGCATGAGCCGCAATACCTACCGCAGTTGCAGTGAGAAGCGCAACACCAACTTTATCAGCAGTTTTATCAGCACCATCGCCATAAACTGTTTTATAAAGTCTATCACCTAATGGCTCTTCAAATGGTCCCATATTGTCCCAGAAACCTGGTTCTGAACAGCCAATACAGCCGTGACCTGCTTGAACTGGCCAAGAAGTATGTTGGTTAAATCTCTCACGTGAACAGTTATTAAAAGTATAAGGACCTTTACAACCTACTTTATAAAGACAGAAACCTTTTTTTGCACCAGCATCGCCAAATTCTTGTACGAACTCGCCCGCGTCAAAGTGACCACGTCTTTCGCAAAGGTCATGAATTCTAAAACCATAAGCCCATTTTGGACGATTGTATGCATCAAGTGCTGGAAGTGTGCCAAAAAGAATATAGTGAAGTACGTTACCGACAATATTTTTCTCACTTGGAGGACAGCCTGGAACATTAATAACAGGTTTATTGGTTACTTTACTAAGTGGTTGTGCATTGGTAGGATTTGGATGAGCCGCTTGAATACCACCAAAACTTGAACAAGAGCCAATAGCAAAAATAGCTGCTGCAGAATCTGCTGCTTTTTGTGCACTTTTTTGACCTGTTTGGCCATGTGGTCCTACTGTTAAGAAGAATTCACTGCTTCCTGCAGGAATACCACCTTCAACCATTAAAATGTATTTACCTTTATATTTTTCAATAGCACTCTCTAAATTGTGCTCAGCCTGCCAACCACAAGCAACCATCAAAGTTTCATGATACTCTAATGAGATATGATCAAAAATCAAACTATCGATTGTTGGAGCGTCTGTTCGAAGCAAACTCTCACTACAGCCCGTACATTCTGCCATATGCAACCAAATAACAGGCAAACGATCTGTCAATTCAGCAGCTTGCGCCATAAGTGGTGTAAATTCTGAAGGTAAAGACAACATTGCAGTGACACCTGCTGCCCACTTCATAAAATCTCTACGGCTAATTCCATGTTCTTCCATTAGTGCCGCAATAGATTTGTCCTCCTTAATACGGGGGAACTTCTCAAGATTGCTAAGTCTCTCAGCAAGCCTTTCGTACAGTTTAGCGTGTTCCATAAATCTCTCCTGTGTAAATTTTCCAAGATCAAAAAGTTAAGGCATTATTCAGTAAATAGACAATAGTTATTTACCTGAATGACTATTCACTTAGAATTAAATCAAAAAACATTTCACAATAAGCAGAAAACAGACAATATTAAGTACAATTTAAAGTAATAGAGTAAAAATGTAACAAAGAAAGAAGATAAAAAGTGTATTATATTAAAAATGGCTAAATTGTCACACCAATAATGACCTGATTATTGGGTCGTACAGACGGAGCATACATCAAAACTTTTCAGAATAAAATCGGCTTTGGTAAATGAATTTAGACCAATAATTGCCTTTTGTGCGGTGGAAGGATTTTCACGATTACCATTTCCAAGATTCCAAACAGTAGGAGTAATAATATTGTATAACTCAATGATTCCATTGCGAACATTCACCTGATGAATGAGCGTTCCTCTTGGTGCTTCAACAATACCTACACCCTCTCCACTTATGCTATGAATATCTTTTTTGGGAGGATAAAAAGAGGGCTCATTTAGATTAAGCTTAGAGAGAAGTTGCGTGGTACGCGATAATAAATGGGCACATTCTACTGCACGAGCTACTACGCGTGTGAGCGCTGCATCTTTAAAGCGTCTATGAAAATCACGCATCAAGGGCTCTTTTGCCACCATCATACGTGCCAATGGTCCTACTTCACAATAGCTTTTTTTGTACTGAGCACTTTTTGAATAAGTATACCCCTTGTGCTTATCTTCAAAGAAGGTGTGTTCTAAACTCTCCTGTACATATTTGACATCTGCCCCTAGAACAACTGTTTTGGAAGCTTTAAGGCTTCCTTCGTATAGGTAAGATTTTCCCAGTGCCAAAAAGCGGTCATAACTTCTACCTAAACGATCAAATCCTTGTTTGAGCATCTCATCAATGCCATAAGAGAGTGCAGAAGGTACTGACATGACTTGGAGAGCCGAATCAAAACTCAAAAATTCTTCTAAAGACATGCCATAAAAATGCTCTTCACAAAATGAAATCACAGAATCTAAACAACCAATCGCGCTTACAACATCACTTTGGAGTGGATCACACGTCACACCGCCTGCCATTACAAAAGAGCCATGAGGCCATTGACCTGTAAAATGAGCGCCCATTTTTAGGCTTTCCATAATGGCACTTTGCGCTTGAAACCACTGCTTCTCTTTAAAAGCATTACCTTGATACGTTGAATCAGCAATCTTTTTGAGTTCAGGCAAAATAGAGAAAAAATACCATTTGATATGATTGTGAATCTTCTCAGCATTCAGTGCGATTTCACGAATATCTTTGGCTTTTTGGCTTACATGTAAAGATTCACCTTGATTTTCAAAAATAGATTCAATCGCTAATACTGAAGCGATAGCATGAGAATGTGAACAGATACCGCAAACACGTGGCGTTAAAGCTAATGCATCGAGCAAAGGGCGCTTTTTCAAAATCTCTTCAATTCCACGGTAATTAAAAAATTTGATTTTGGCAAAGGTGACCTGTTCGTTGTCCCACTCAAGCTCTAAGGTAGCTTCACCCTCTATTCGTTCGATAATCTCTTTAGTTATTTTCATCTATCAGCTTCTTTTCAAGTCTGTCTATTTTAAAACTTTTAGCAACACCTGCAACTGTATAATAAGCACGTTTACTGATACCAAAAGGTGTTTGAGGTAATGACATATTTTTATGTGTTTCAAACAGAGCGCGACGAGGAAAGTCAAATTCTGTACATCCAAGGCAAGGTGAACCCGCTCTCGTTTTGGAACTAATACCATTCCAAAGAATTTTATTGCAATTAGCATGAGTCATAGGCCCTTGGCAACCATGCTCGTAAAACAAACATCCCTCTTTTTCGCCTAACTGTTTGCTATCCACTTTCCATTCAAAATACTCATTGCGTAAACATCCATGATGTGCAAGATACGCAAAGACCTCTTTTGGACGCAAAAATTCATCTAAAAAGAGTGTGCCTCTATCTCGTAACGCGAACAGTGTTTCAACAAGCCATCTTGGATGCAATGGGCAACCTGGGATATTAACAACATTGCTCTTTTCTAACCAATAACCACCCTTCTCTTTACCACTAAACAAAGCTCCCGTAATTTTTTCAGGATCGCGAAGCCTGAAAATGCCACCAAAGCTCGCACAGCTGCCTGCACAAATAATATGTTTTGCTCTTCTCGCAAAATTATCAAGAATGTCATAAAAAGGGATGCCAAAACGTTGAAGCAAACGCTCATCATGGCTTAATGCCCCTTCTAAAATCAAAAAATCAAATTTCTCATGACTCTCTAATAATGTCTTAAAACTCTGTCCACCACAGATTAAAGGATGATAGATCATCTCAAAAGAAGAGGCAAAACTTGGCATCTGAGGGTAATTCAAAAAAGAGTGACTGTTGCCATTACATGTAAGACCTTGAAGCCAAACAATGGTTGATTTGTGTTTCATTGGCTATTTTTAAGTGCATTATAAATGTTAAGGGCAATATCATCGACGTAATAATTAAGATCTTTTTCCAATACGCCTTCACCATTAAGAAAAACAAAACCACCAAGATACCCCATAAACAGTCCAAATGCAGAAAAAAAATCTTGGTTACGAAGCTCACCAGAAGCAACACCCTCTTCAAAAAAAATCATCAGTTCTGTGACAAAAGAAGAGACACAAAGCATCCCTTCGCAACCATCTTTAAAAACCTCTTTATTGGCAAGATAAACGCGTAGAAAGTAATTAATATGCTGTGGTTTCGAGGTTGCCATTTCAAAATAAATCGCAACAATTTTGCGTATTTTTTCTTTTGCACTCCCCGCTTCTTCATTGACAGTACGTATAGCAGAACCTAAAATATCGGAAGAGTATTTAATGATTTCTTTAGCAAGAATCTCTTTGGAAGAAAAATAATTGTAGAGATTTCCAACACTCATACCCATAGCTTTTGCAATATCGGGAATCGTTGTGGCGTAAAAACCTCGTGTTGAAAAGAGCAGTAATGCTGCATCCAAAATTTTTTCACTTTTTCGAATTTTTTTATTCACGGGATAAATCCTTCAAAATGGACTTTTTTAATTTTAGCATGTTTATTAATATTTATTTAAAATGTTTTACTATAATTTCACTGATCCATTACTAAAGGAGTACAAATTGTTACTTATGAAACTAAAATCTGAAGAAAAATTTGCTTTTTCACAGCTTTCTCAGTATGTTGCCAATCTCGATGGTGAATATGGTCCTAAAGAGCGTGAGATTGTCGAAGAATACTGCACTGAAATGGGCATTGAAAATATAGAAATTGATTTAAAGTATTTTGTGTTAGAAGATACTTTAGCAATTTTTAGATCATCTCAAAGTCAAAGAATTATCTTACTTGCGTTGATGGTCTTAGTCCATGTTGATGATAAATTTGGTATTAATGAAAACAGAGTAATCGATAAAATTGCACAACATTTCAATCTTACAGAACAAGAGATTAATCTTTTTTCAATGTGGGGGAAAATGGGTTCAGCCTTGTACGAACAAGCACTTGTCTTCACGGCAGTTTAGTAAGGTTGGGAAATCCCAACCTCTTTTTTATTTACCTTTTTTAGGAAAGGTTTTCTTCTCTTCGATTAATTTACCTTCCAAAATCTTCTTGCCACTCTCAACACCGGGTTGATCATAAGTGTTGACATTCATCATTTGTCCTACAAGTGATGTTAAAAGTTCATAATAAAAAATTAATTTACCAATGTTCTCTTCATCAATATGTTGAAGGGTAATCGTGTCAATAGGAATGTCTTTTTTATCTAAAAGTGCTTCGATGGTAGAATCGGCTTGCAAGTTAATGAGGTCACAGAATGCAATGCCATTCATCAAATCCAACCCTTCTAGCTCTTTAAGTGTAATCGCAGGGATTTTGATTTTATCATCAAAATTTTCGATTTTAAGCACCGTAACACTTTTATCGCGAAGTCCCTCAACAATGAGCTGTAAGAAAGAGTGTTGATCTTTTGGACCAATTAAACCAACGGGTGTAAGACCTACGTTAATGCTACTTTGTTTCTGTTTTTTACCCAAACTCTCACCCCAAAGTTGTACATACCAGTCTGTAAAACTGTCTAAACTCTCAGAATAGGCAAAAAGGGTATTGATGTTATAGTGCATTGAATTTTTAGCGTAATAGGTTGCTTTTTTTAGAATGGTCTCTTTGATGTAGCCATCTTCAAAAAAGCTTTTCTTAATCGCTTTAGCTCCATCGAGTAATCGTTGAATATCCACACCAACGAGTAATAGTGGTGCTAGTCCTGCCGCACTTAAAACAGAAAAACGACCACCAACATTGACAGGAATGTGCAAAACAAACGAGTTAAATGTTTTGGCATGTGCTTCCAGTTTTGAGCCATCATCGGTCACAAAGGTAAAGCGATAATCCAGTGAAATATCTTTAGCTTTCAACAAAGAGAGAACATACTTATAAACAGAGATCGTCTCAATGGTTGTACCTGATTTGCTAATGACAAAGAAGTGCGTATTTTTGATATCCAATTTATTGAGTGTTGAACGAATAGAGGCAGGATCAGTACTCTCAAACAGATGCAAGCGTTTGTCAAAATCACGAATACCTTGTAACGCCCTAAAAATTGCTTTTGGTCCCAAAGAACTTCCGCCAATACCAATAATAGCGATATCTTTAATCGCATCATAATCATTTTTAGATTTAAAATCTGCTAAGTAGTCTTCGAGATAACTAATTTCTTGATCGGGCAATGCATAATAGCCAATAGTATTTTGTTCGGCTATGATTTTTTCAAAGATGCCCTCTTCTACTTTAATGTTAAAATAGAGTGAATTTTTCAAACGTATCCTCCAAATGATAATTGGTGTGATATTACTACGAAGAATCTTAAAGAAAGCCAAACAAAATGGAGATTTTGTTATAGTAATAAGACTAAAAAAAGCCGATGGGAGCGTTATGTTTTTACCTACAACACGTGAAGAGATGAACCAAAGAGGATGGAAGCAACTTGACATCATCCTTATCACCTCCGATGCTTATATTGACAGCCCTTATATGGGCGTATCTGTTGTAGGGCGTGTACTCGAACATGCAGGCTATAAAGTAGGTATTATCGGTCAACCAGATGTCAAAAGTAATGTTGACATTACCCGTTTGGGTGAGCCCAAACTCTTTTGGGGTGTCAGTGGTGGAAGTGTGGACTCTATGGTCTCCAATTATACGGCGACAAAGAAATTTCGAAACAGTGATGATTATACGCCAGGTGGTATCAACAACAAACGACCTGATCGTGCAAGCTTAGTGTACACTAACCTCATCCGCCAATATTTTAAAAATACAGTGCCTATTATGCTTGGTGGTATTGAAGCCAGTCTTAGGCGTGTCACGCATTATGATTTTTGGAGCAATAAACTTCGTAAACCCATTTTATTTGATGCTAAGGCGGACTACCTTTTGTACGGTATGTCTGACAAGAGCATTGTCGAATTTGCCGACGCACTTAAAGAGGGAATTGAGCCTTTACATGTAAAAGGACTCTCTTACATTTCCAAAGAGCCAAAAGCTGAGTATATCGCCCTTCCAAGCCATGCTGAAACACTTTTGGATAAACTTAAATTTATGGATATGTTCGATCTGTTTTATCATAATAATGATCCAATCTCAGCCAAAGGACTCTGCCAAAAAGTAGATGATCGTTATCTCATTCAAAACCCGCCGGCACTTTACCTTACCACAGATGAGATGGATGAAGTGAGTAGTCTACCTTTTATGCGCGATGTCCATCCTTACCACAAAAAAGAGGGTGTCGTTAAAGCACTTGAGACCATCAAATTTTCTATTTCAACGCATCAAGGCTGTTATGGTGAGTGTAACTTCTGCGCCATTACTGTGCATCAAGGCAAAACAATTCGAAGTCGTAGTGAGAGTTCCATTCTCAACGAAGCTAAACACTTTACAACGTACAAAGATTTTAAAGGCATTATCTCTGACCTTGGTGGACCTACAGCCAATATGTACGGTTATGAATGTTCCAAAAAACTTGCCAAAGGTGCGTGTGAAGATAAAAGCTGTATGTTTCCCAAACTCTGCAAGGCACTTAAACCTACGCATAAAAAACAACTGGATTTGCTACGAAAAGTAAGAGCGCTTCCGGGAATTAAAAAAGCATTTGTCGCTTCGGGTATTCGTTATGATCTCATTAGCGAAGATAAAGTGTATGGCTACGAGTATTTGAAAGAGATTGTTGAGCATCATATTAGTGGGCAAATGAAGATTGCACCTGAACATATTGATGATGAAATTTTGGGGTTAATGGGCAAACCGGGCAAAGAAGCTTTGGTTGAATTTAAAACACTCTTTGACAGGCTAACACATGAGTCAGGTAAAAAACAGTTTTTGACCTACTATCTTATTGCTGCACACCCCGGTTGTGAAGAGAAACATATGCATTCACTCAAACAGTTTGCAAGCACTGTGCTCAAAATCAATCCTGAACAAGCGCAAGTCTTTACGCCAACACCTTCTACATACTCTACGCTTATGTACTATACAGGGCTTCATTTTAAAACACGTCAACCTCTTTTTGTCGAAAAAGATACGCTCAAAAAAGAGAAGCAAAAAGAGATTGTTGTGGCGAAAGAGCGTAAATTTCACAGTGGACTTGACAGTTGATGTAACCAAATTTAGATAAAATAATTCCCAAAGAGGTCAACAATGGATACGCTTGTTTTTCAAAACATCATTATCGCTATTGTTCTTGGACTGCTCATTGGGTTGCAGCGTGAAATGAATCTTTTGTATGCCAACCGAAAGAAAGATTTTGGAGGGGCACGCACGTTTGCACTCATCTCACTGATAGGCTATCTCTCTGCGTGGCTGAATACGTCTGTTCCGTATGTGCTCATTGCTTCTGTGTGCGTTTTAGGCGCTCTGCTGATGGGGGCATATATTCTCAACCGAACGCCTACTGAAAATGGGATGACCACAGAGTTTTCAGCGCTGGTAGTTTTTCTCCTAGGAGTCCTGCTCGCTTATGAAAAAATAACATTGGCTATTTTTGTTGCCATGAGTGTCCTTTTTATTCTCAATCTTAAAGAAAAGATCCAAACCTATGAAAAAGTGATTAAGAAACAAGATCTGAGCGCTATGATTCTCTTTTTAATGATGAGCTTTGTTATTTTGCCTCTTTTCCCCGATGAACCGCTTGATCCTTGGGGCTATTTTAATTTCTACAAGATTTGGCTGATGGTCGTTTTGGTTGCAGGCATCTCTTTTTTAGGCTATATCGCCGTACGTCTTGTGGGCATCAAACATGGTATTGGATTGGCAGGCCTATTAGGCGGTATTGTCTCTTCAACGGCTGTTGCCCTTAGTCTTGCACGACGATCCAAAGAAAATCCTTCGCTTTCTAAAAACCTCGCTATTGGTGTAGGACTTGCCTGCTCCATCATGCTGTTTCGTATTTACATTGAGCTTTTGATCATGAATGCTGTACTGGCGCATAAGATTTTATACCCTGTTTTGATAGCCTCTTGTGTTGGGTATCTCTATCTTGGCATTCTCTATGCGACTACTGAAAAAGAGAAAATCATTCAAGAGACCGTGTTTAAAAATCCCTTTCAACTCTCTGAAGCACTTATTTTAGGGCTTTTGTTTGGTGTCGTCATCGCCCTTGTCAAATTTGCAGACACTTCGTTTGGTGAAGTAGGTGTTTATATTATCTCATTTATTTCAGGTTTAACAGACACGGATGCCATAGCACTTTCGCTTGCATCCTTATCCAAAAATGGGTTAGATGTGACAACTGCATTAAACGCTATCACACTTGCGATCATCGCTAATTCATTGCTTAAAAGTCTGATTGTTTTTCTATTGGGTACGCGTAGCATTGCCTCTTATGTTGGGGGCTATATCTTACTCACAATGAGTACATTTTGTGGTGTTTATTATGCACTATTGTAGATTACATGTAAAGGAAAAAATATGTCAGTTTTAATGGAATTTAGTATGTTTCCCTTAGAGGGAGAAGGCAGTAAAAGTGCGGATGTTGCACGTATTGTTCAGATGATTCATGAGAGTGGTTACAGTTACAAGCTTACACCTATGAGTACGGTGGTTGAAACAGCTACAATGGGTGAAGCACTTAAACTGATTGAAGAGGCTTATGCGCTCTTAGAAGCATGCGGACGTGTTTATGCGTGCTTAAAGTTTGACATAAGACCAAGCCGAGTCGATGGTATGCACCAAAAAATTGAATCTGTGCAGAATAAACTCGACTGTCTTATTACCATTTAAAAAATTTTCATTATGCCGATTTGCTATTATGTTTAAATAAGGGGGGCAACTTATGCAAACCATAGGGGCAAATAACTACAGTTCTAACCATTTTGGGTTTTCATTTCAAACCAGCAGTGGTGATGTCATTGACCTTAGTTTGTATGATGAGCGCTCGTTGAGTGTTTCCCAAGAACAGAGTGATACCACACAAACAACCACCCTGTCACTTTCTCATGCCTATGGCTACCATTTTCATTACAAAGGAAATGGCATTGATGCTAACGATCAAAAAGAGATAGATGCTGCGATGAAAACCATTCAACCCAAAATGGATGAATACTTCAAAACAGTTCAATCCTCCTCTTCAGAAGATGCAACAACCACCAATACTGCATTTGATATCAACTCGATCTTACCGAAAACGAAAGATCTCAATACCCAAAATTACCTCAATGATAGCCTGCTTAAATCATTGGATAAGATTTTAGAACAATCACACAATCAAAGCGAAAAAATGCTCCAAAAAGCACAAAAATTGTTTGATCGTATTTTAAAACAGCAACAGGGATTTGATCTTTACATGTAAAAGGGTTGGTGGTATGAGAGCATACCACCCTAAGCGTTATTTGAAGGTTTTCTCTAAATGTGTGTGAAAACGTACTTTTTCTTTTGCTAAATCCAAATCACCTTTGAAAATATCATGAACAGAGAACGTTTTTAAAGGTTCTGCACCACAAAATTGAAAGGTTTTATGTGTGGCAACATTGGCTTCATCAAGACTAAGCCCTTCAAAAAAGCCCTCTTTATTGCTAAATTCACTCGTTGGGCAGTTATAGGTGATGGAGAGCATATATGTTTTTCCTTGCATCAACCCACCACTTCCATAACGCTTTGTTACGTCACTTCTGGTTCTACCATCGCTCACATAGGTTGCAGTATCTTTTCCTGCTGAAAAAATCTCATCAATATATTTTTTAGCAAGCCAAGGCACGCCCATCCAATACGTTGGGAATTGGAAAAGAATAATATCTGCCCATGCAAATTTTTCGACTTCTTCTTTGATGTTGTAGTCACTCTCGACAACACTGTGTTTGATGGCATAGCCCTCTTTGTGAAAAAACTCTGTCGCTGTATCGATATAAAACTGTGTGAGTTTTCCCTCGGCAACATGTTCATAGTATTGATGACCATTGATAATCAGTACATTTTTCATCGCGTCTTCCTTTTTTTGTTTATTGGGAATATTATAGATGTAATATACTTAATTTATCTTTACAATACTTTAGGTAAGTATTGTAAACTATTCGCGTTGAAGCTTAGGAGCGATACTCCGCATGGATCGTTACATGTAAACGATCATCACACTTTAAAGGTTTTGTAATTCTAGCGCTCTCGATGCAGAGCATTTTTGTATAGTCATTTTCGTTCATGTCGGAAAGTTTTTCACTGCCTTCCAACCATGGATTCCACACGACCACATCGCTGTGATTTTCATGCGTAATAGTGATCATCTGCTCCTTCTCTTGGAGAATCGTTTTGGCATCAGGACGCGTGTAGATACGATCAATCGCACGGTTTACATGTAAAGGTGTTTTCACCTCTTCGCATGGCTTTCCACCGAGTAACGCGTCGATGTAAGTGCTACCAAGTCCCGTAACGTTGACATTGGTGATCTGTTTACATGTAAAATAAGCATGGAGGGCTGCGGTGCTCTCTTTGTCTGCTTTTACATGTAAAGAGAGTTCAACCTCTTTTCCTAATACCATTGTAAGGTGTGCGTTAAACGCATAAGGCCAAATAGCGCGTGTCGTCATTGAATCACACAGTTCGAACACTAGTGTTATACCCTCTTCCTTTTCGATGTGTGTGATTAATGTCCATTCAACGATGCGGGCAAACCCATGGGAAGGAATACCTGCTTTTCCAAACCATGGCCAACACAAAGGAATGCCACCACGAAAAGCCTTGCCTTTTTCAAAAGTGGAAAGATCGGCACACCAAAAGAGTGGCTCGCCCTCTTTAGGCTGAAAATGGATCAGTTGAGCACCTTGTTTTAAAATAGTCGCATCAAAGAGAGGATGGTGCAGTTCAAACCCCAACGCTGTGGTTGTTAGGTATTGCGTGTTAATGGAAACTCTCCACGAGTTTTTGCACCAGTAAGTTCCAACCATCAACGAGTACAAAAATGAGCAGTTTGAACGGTAAAGAGATCATAACAGGCGGTAACATCATCATACCCATACTCATTAAGACGGAACTGACAACCATGTCAATGACGAGAAATGGCAAGTAAAGTAAAAAGCCGATCTCAAAGGCAGTTTTAAGCTCACTGATCATAAATGCTGGCATTGCCACGGTCAAAGGAACATCTTCAATGTTTTTTGGGTTTTCAAGGTTACGAATACGAAAGAAAAGCGCTAAATCTTTTTCACGTGTATTGCGAATCATAAAAGCTTTAAACGGAGCAGAGCCTTTTTCAAAGGCCTCTTGATAAGTCATTTTCTCCGCCAAATAAGGCTTGATAGCGTTTTCATAGGACTCATTCATGACCGGTTCCATAATGAAAAACGTCAAGATCATTGCCAAAGAGACCATCACTTGAGAAGGTGGCATTTGCTGTGTTCCCAGTGCTTGGCGAAGGAATGAGAAAACGATCAAAAGGCGTAAGAAACTGGTCATCATAAAAATAAGAGAAGGTGCAAGAACCAAAATGGTAAGAACAACAAGCAGATTAAGACTGGTTACCAACTGTTGTGGCGAATTGGGCGCACTTAAAGAGAGGTTGACTGTAGGGATTGTATCGGCACCAAAAGCCATCGGCGTCATACAGATCAATAGTACAAGTAAAATTCTCTTCACGTTCTTCAAATGGATTCCTTCAATGTTATCCCATGATTTTAGTTGGTTTTGCGTTAAAAACCATTTAATCTTTAAACAACTTTTCGTTAAAATAGATTTCATCTGATTGTTAGGAACATTATTTATGAATATATCAATTGCAATTATGGCGGCAGGGCTTGGAACACGCATGAAATCAAGCTTACCTAAAGTCCTTCACGAGATCAGCGGCTTTGAAATGCTGTATCACATCATCAAAGAATCACAAAAGATCAGCGACGACATTCATGTCATTTTATACCATCAAGCAGACCTTGTCAAAGAGAAAATGGACCGTCACTTTTCAAATATCCACTATAGCATACAAGACCATCAAAACTTCCCAGGTACGGGCGGTGCGATTCGTGGTGTGAAGCCAAAATATAAGCATTTACTCGTACTCAATGGCGATATGCCACTGCTTGAAGCTGAAAATATGCAAAATTTTACACATTTAGATGCAGACGTGGTCATGAGCGCCTTTACATGTAAAGAGCCCTTTGGTTATGGGCGCGTCATCATGGATGAGTCTTTAAACGTCCAAAAAATTGTTGAAGAGAAAGATGCGACTGCGGAAGAGAAAAAAGTAACGGCGGTCAATGCAGGTGTTTACCTCTTTAAAACTGACTTTTTGAACGAGAATCTTCCAAAGCTTTCCAATAACAACAGTCAAAAAGAGTATTACATCACCGATCTTATTGCTTTTGCCAATGCCGAGAAGAAAAGTGTTAAAGCGCTGTTTGTCGATGAAGCGACGTTTATGGGTGTGAATTCCAAATACCATCTCTCCCAAGCCGAAGAACTGATGCAAGAGCGCATTAAACGTCGTTTTATGGAACAAGGGGTGAGCATGCGCCTACCTCAAACGATTTACATTGAAGCAGATGTCCAGATGAGCGGCGAATGCAAACTTGAAAACGGTGTTACCCTACTCAAAGGCACGGTTTTAGACAATGCGCACATCAAAGCGCACTCCGTCATTGAAAAAAGTGTCATCAAAAATTCTGACATTGGGCCAATGGCACGTGTTCGCCCTGACTCACATATCGAAGATACGCACATCGGAAATTTTGTTGAGATCAAAAAATCAACGCTCAAAGGCGTCAAAGCGGGGCATCTCAGCTACTTAGGCGACGCCATCATTGATGAGGGAACCAACATCGGTTGTGGAACGATTACATGTAATTACGATGGCAAAGCAAAATACCAAACAATCATCGGCAAAAACGTCTTTGTAGGTAGCGACTCACAACTGGTTGCCCCTGTTACCATTGAAGATGATGTGCTCATCGCTTCAGGGACTACCGTCACAAAGAATATCCCAAAAGGCGCTTTAGCCATCAACCGTGAACCTCTTAAAATTATTGAGGGATTCTTTTACAAATTCTTCGGGAAAAAAGATGCGAAATAATCAACTTGCAGGGAAAAAAATCCTTTTAGGTGTCACAGGAAGCATTGCCATTTACAAAGCGTTAGAGCTAACTCGACTTTTTATCAAAGCGGGTGCTGAGGTTAAGGTACTGATGAGTGAAGATGCCAAACGTTTTATTGCTCCCCTTACCTTTGAGACCATCAGTCAAAACAAGGTTTTACATGTAGACACCGAAAGCTGGAGTGAAGGGCTTAGCCACATTCACACGGGCAAATGGGCAGACCTTTTTGTCATTGCTCCCGCTTCAGTCAATACCATCAATAAATTGGCTCATGGCATTGCGGACAATCTTTTAACCCAAACGGCGATTGCCTTTACCAAAACGATCGTGCTTGCCCCTTCAGCAAACACTAACATGATGCTAAATCCCATTACCCAAGAGAGCCTTTTAAAGCTCACTTCTCTTGGATACGAAATTGTTGCACCGCAATCCAAACTGCTTGCCTGCAACGATGAAGGGGTAGGTGCGCTTGCTGACATTGAGCAAATTTTCTATCACTGTGCAAGACTACTTCTGAAAGAAGCTTTTTGGACTGATCGAGAAGTCATTATTACCGGTGGTGGCACAATGGAAAAGATCGATGATGTGAGATGCCTCACCAATTTTTCCAGTGGAAAGCAAGCTTCAGCACTTGCACTCGCTTTTTTCCTAAGGGGAGCCAATGTGACGCTCATTAGCAGCGGAGAAACACCCCAAATAAACGCAATCAACACATTACATGTAAAGAGTACCACCGAGCTTCAAAGTGCCCTACTTTCACAAATGCAATATGTCACCAAAAATGATAAAACTCCGTACTTACTTATGGCTGCAGCAGTCAGTGATTATGTACCCATCAAAGTACATGAAGGTAAGCTCAAAAAAGAAGAATTAGGTGAAACTTATAGCCTTGAGCTTAAACGCAATGTCGATGTCCTTGCTTCGCTTCCCAAACGCGATTTTAAAGTCATTGGCTTTAAAGCAGAAATAGACGAAAGCAAAGCACTGGAAAATGCAGGAAAAATGCTGGAGAAAAAAGGACTGGATGCCGTGTGTCTCAATGTTTTAAAAGATCAAAATAACTTTGGAAGCACTAAAAATGAGATCAGTTTTATTACTCCCTCTCATGTCCAAAAATTTTCACTCGCTGGCAAATTTGAAATTGCTGAACAGATTGTGGAGCACTGTAGCCATCTATGATCTCCACACTTCAAAAATTAGCGGGTCTTGGCTCAGACATTGGGCACACAAGTAGTTCAAGCATTAATTTTAATGCCAATTTACCCGTCAGCATCGAAGTCATGAAACAGATCGATACTACACGTTATCGTCTCAAACTTGGGCGCAAAGAGCTGACAACGAAAAGCAGTAAAAACCTCAAAGAGGGACAAAAATATTGGGCAAATTTTTCGGAAAAACAAGGCGGCATACTTACCATCTCAGCGCTTTATAAACAGCCCCAACTGTTTGAAAAGGATGAGTATTTTTTATCACTTGATTATAAGCATTTTTTTGACTCAAAAACGTTTTCCTATAACGATTTTAAATCATTTTTACTCAAACAACTGAGTGATGAGACCATTTCCAAAACGCTGTTTAAAACGTTAAGCTACATGCTACTCGCCCTTTCGAAAGCCACGATTCATCTTCCTTTGTCTCATGATGGTAAAAAAGTCATGTTGCAATTCCAAGTTCAAGGCGATGGAACACTTTTGTTTTATATGGCATTGGAACATCTTGGACCCTTACGGGGAATTTTAAGCCCAACTAAACTTCAAATGGCAACGATGTATGAAAAAAGTTTCCATTATTTACAAAAAGAGAGCCCTAAATTGGGTATGATTACACACATTACTCTTCAAGAAGAGATTTCACCTCTTTTTGATCTGAGCGATATAGTATTAGATTTAAAGGGCTAGTAGGTAATGGAAGTTATTTTAATCACACTTTTTGGACTCTGCATTGGATCGTTTCTCAACGTAGCCATTTTGCGTTTGCCCAAAGGTGAGAGCATTTCTCTTCCTGCATCACACTGCCCGCACTGTTTGCATCCCCTTAAATGGTATCACAACATACCCCTTGTTTCATGGCTTGCACTACGGGGGAAATGTGCTTTTTGCAAAAGTTCAATTTCTATGCAATATCCCCTCGTTGAACTGAGTTCAGCCGTAATATACGGACTCTGCTATGTTCATTTAGAAAATCTTACACAAACTCTTTTGGTGGGTTCTATCTTTTCACTTTTACTTGCCCTTAGTATTATTGATCTTCGCTATAAAGCCGTTCCAGACAGCTTAAGTTTACCAGCACTTTTGATTGCTTTTTGTACAGCTATACCGTTACAATCATTTCAAAATGGACTTTTATTGATGGGTGCATTTACCCTTTTACGCTTCTTAGTTTCAGCACTGACAAAAAAAGAGGCAATGGGTGAAGCAGATAGTATTATTGCGGGTATCATAGGAGCACTTCTTGGTATCAAGCTTGGGCTTGTGGCAATTTATCTAGCAGCTGTAATTGCACTTGTTGCTTTTGTTATTGTACGTAAACGCGGGTATGAATTGCCCTTTATCCCCTTTCTCTCTTTAGGGCTTTTAATCACGTGGTTTTTTGATCTACCAATTTTACATGTAATGGAATTTATCTATGAATAGAGTCAGTCGTTATCTTTTAAAACACTTCAGTGAGCTCTTCAGCTCTTTATTTTTTATTCTTTTTTTTATCACTTCCGTTGTCTTTTTCATTAAGATTGCAGCGCTTACTGCGATTATTAAAATGAATTTCTTGGAACTTGGCACGCTTTATATTTATCTTTTACCCAGAACGATGGTTTACACACTTCCCATCACTTTTTTTATTGCACTGTGTATTACTCTTTTTAATCTTTCAAAAGAGAATGAGACCATTGTCCTCTTTACCCTTGGCTACAATCATAAAAAAATAGCACAGCTCTTTTTAGCACTCGCATCAGGACTCTCCTTGGTGCTTTTACTGGATATTTTTGTGTTGATCCCTATCTCAAAGCAACTGAATAACAATTTTATTGAATACAAAAAAGCTGAAGCTAAATTTAATATCAAAGCCAATGAATTTGGTCAAAAGTTCGCTGATTGGCTCGTTTACATTGAACACAGCGATGACACTAAACTCTACAGCGGGGTTACACTCTACCAAGCACCTATGGAAAATGAAGATGAAAAATTGATCGTCGCTACCACAGCAGCGATCGATAATGAAAAAGGTATTCTAAGACTTAATCTTGACAAAGGTAAGATTTTTGAATTTTCAAAAGATACCATTCAGCAGATCAATTTTGATGAGATGCATCTTAATTCTAATCCGAAAACACCTGTTGGTACAATTCAGAGTATTGAAGAGTATTGGAGTGGCGTTTTTGTCGACCAAAGACGTGCCTATGACCTTGCATTTTTCCTCCTCATAGCCCTCTTCCCCATGGCTTCAACATTGATTGCACTGAGTATTGGTATTGTGACCTATCGTTATAATAAAAGTGGTATTTATGTTGCTATGTTTGTCACGATCTCAACGTATCTTCTGTTGACAACGTTAGTCTCAACATGGCAACCACAATTTGCACCGATCATTGTTTTTGTACTGACTTTTTTCATTGCTTACATCATATATCAAAAACGCATTCGTGCCATCTTTTAAACTCTTATGCGTGTTAAAATCACTCTAAGCTATGATGGAAGCGCTTTTGTTGGCTTTCAAATTCAAAAAAATGAGACAAAAACATGTCAAAGCGTTGCAGGAGCTATTACCCGTGCACTTAGACGTGTCAATATTGATGCGACAGTTGTCGGAAGTGGACGCACCGATACGGGAGTGCATGCAACGCATCAAGTTTTACATATAGACCTTCCAGCTTTTTGGAATGATCTTGAAAAACTCCAATCGCATCTAAATGGTTTTTTAGCGCCATATATTTTTATTCAAAGTATCAGCCCCGTTGACGCTTCCTTTCATGCCCGCTTTAATGCGAAGAAAAGATTGTACCGTTATGTACTTTACGATGGTGCATATCAGCCATTTTTGGCCAATTATGCTTTACATGTAAAAGCACTGAATGTGATGAAATTAAATGAATATGCACAAGTTTTTATAGGATTTCATAACTTTGAATACTTTAAAAAGCTTGGTGGTGGGACAACTAAAGATGAACGCACCATCTTTAAAGCAGGCGCTTATCGGTATAAAAATTTGATTATTATCTATTTTTTAGGAGATGCTTTTTTACGTTCGCAAGTACGAATGATGTGTGGTAGTTTACTCAAAGTATGTCATAACGAACTCTCGCTAGATGATTTGATAGCCCAACGCGAACGGAAAATGAAAGTGTCCACAACATTGATACCAGCGTGTGGACTCTATCTTTCAAAGGTATTTTACTGATTGAGTCATAACATAGAATTTATTGATTTAACAGTAACGTTCCATCAACAATTACTTTTTTCACTTTTCCATAGAGTGTATCGCCAAAATAGAGTGAGTGTTTATTGGTTACTTCATAGCTCTCTTTAGGATCAAACAGCACTAAATCTGCATCAAATCCTTCTTGAATCAACCCTTTATGCTCTAAGCCTAATACTTGAGCAGGATTCACACAACAAATACGAATCAGTTCACCTAAATCAATCACTTCATTTTTAACGAGGAAGGTGTATACCAGTGTTAAGAACTCTTCAATGGAGCCAATACCAAATGCCGCATCTTCAAATGCCACGTCTTTATAAAGAATTGATTTGGGTGAGTGGGCTGATGTTAAAATATCAACCATTCCCTCTTTCAAAGCGCCCACTAAAGCTTTGCGCTCATCTTCTTCACGAAGGGGTGGCATCAATTTAGCATACGTATTAAAGCCATCACAACTGGTGTCATTTTTGGCAAGATGATGAATTGAAACCTCGGCATACAAGTCTGATTTAAGGGCTTTATGTTCTTTGGCAATCTCTAAAGAGCGTTTGGTTGAAAGGGATTTTAACACCACTTTGGCACCGTAAAAATGTGCCATTTCTGAAACTTTAGCCACTTCAGCTGTTTCAGAGATTTTGGAGATGCCTGAAAGCCCCATTTTTGAAGCACTAAAGCCATCATTCATCAAACCATTATCATCAAGGTTTGGTTCATAACACTGTACAAAAAGAGGTCTTTTTTTCATAATCGCATATTGCATGCCACGTCTTAGAAGGTTGGCATTACGATGGGAATCTGCCAAAATGGCTGCAGCACCATTATTAAGAAGCGTTGCTATATTATGCAGTTGGTCTTCTTTTTCATCAGCCAAAGGAGCACTCATATGAAGATTTATCTTGGCTTGATCAATTTTAAATTTGACTAATTCTAAAAGTGTGGCACTATCAAGCCGTGGTGTAAAATCAGACATAACCACAGCTGTTGTAACACCACCTTTTAGGCAACTAGAAGAGAGTTTATCAATATGTTCTTTGTTAAGAGTGCTGTTTGCAAAACGTACATTAAGATCAATGAGTCCTGGAAGCAAGTAAAGCCCCTTTGCATCAATCATTTCATCGCCTAAAGAAGTGGTAATATTTTGTGCTATTGAAACAATTTTACCTTCTTTAATCAGTACATCTTTAGGAATAAGTCCCTCATTCGTGTGTACTAAAGCATTTTTAATTAACATGGCTTCCTCTCTTTAATAGTTTTTGTTTGAAAAGATTAATGCGCTCATAAGAAATCGCTATACGCTCCTCGCTTAATTCACCATTCTTAATAGCATCTGTAATAATTTTTTGAATTGTCAAAGGAGTGCTCGCATTTTCAGAGAAATAATTAGGCATAATGATAATATCAACTCCTGCATCAATACTTCGAATAATACGCTGTTTAAAATCAATACTGCTGGAAATTGAGCTTGTTCGGAAATTATCAGCAAAGACAACTCCCTCAAAATGCATTTTATCTCTAAGCAATCCTTGAATAAGCAATTTTGAAAATAGTGCTGGGTTTTTAGGATCAATCTCTTTTTGCATAATATGTGAGATCAAAACTGCATCCATTTTTCCAAAAGCAATTAAATCATAATAGGGTTTGAGCTGCTCAAAGTGCCATGTATTCGTTACATCTTCTTCGCTGGAAAAATTATTCCAAAGATTAGCGCCTGCCGTAGGAAAATACTTCACAACAGGTGTCACACCATCCGCATGGAGAGCATTGATTAAAAGCATTGCATAGGTTGTCACAATTTCTTCATAACTAGAGTAGCTGCGTTGTACCTTAGGGCTATCGAGATTATCTCGTTTAGGTTGAAGATCTAAAACCGGTGCAAGATCTACATTAATACCTGCTTTTGTAAGATCACTGCTCAATTTTTTATAAAGATCTTCCGCCTCAGCAATATCTTTTGTCTTAAAAAGTCTAGCAGCAGAAGGAACTTCACTAAACCCTTTTTTAGCACTCAATATACTATTTTCACCACCCTCTTGTTCGACAGCAACAATCAGTGGCAATCCTTTTGGTGCTTCAGCTTTTAAATAATCATTGAGTTTTTTCAGTTGTGCTGGATTTTGGATATTTTTATCGGTTAAAAGAATTCCACCAATTTTTTCGCGCTTAATATCTTTAGCAATCTGATCCACCCATTTATCGCCTTCTTTTACCCCTTCAAAACCAATCACAATCATTTGAGCAATCATCTCTTCGAGTGAAGGTGTTTTTGCATACATAAGCGTGGAGAAAAAAAAGCAGGAAAGGAGAAGCCTAAACATCATCAATCAGCCAATAAATCTTTAACACTGATACGAGGCTCTTTACCTTTGAGGATCAATGCTATTTCATGCGCAATGGGAGTATAAATGGTATGTTTCAAAGAGAGCTCAAAAATGGCTTCAGAGGTAAAAACACCTTCAGCAACTTCACCAAGAGCGATCAAAATATCTTCAAGTTTTTTGCCTTCCGCTAAAAAAAGACCCACACGGTAATTACGTGAAAGTGTACTGGAAGCTGTTAAAAACAGATCGCCTGCGCCACTCAAACCTAAAAAAGTTTCATCCTGTGCTCCAAAATACTTACCAAAACGGCGCATCTCCACAAGCCCTCTGGCGATTAAACTAGCCCTTGCGTTATTTCCCAACCTTAATCCATCACAAATACCGCTGGCAATGGCGAGAACATTTTTATAAGCACCACAGACTTCTGCACCAATAACATCTTTTGAAGTATAAGTTTTGATAAATGAAGGGAAAAATGAAGCAAACTCTTTAGCAAGTATTTCATTAGTAGAATTGATGACAAGAGCGGTAGGAAGCCCTTGTATCACTTCACTTGCAAACGAAGGACCTGAGAGGAAGCTGAGATGATCTTCAGGAACAAAATTTGCAAAAATTTCATTTAAAAATGCCCCACTTCCCTGTTCGATACCTTTAGCAGCAACCAAAATCTTTTGACCACTAAAGCTAAAATGCGTTTCCAACCAACCGCGAACCACTTGTGCAGGAAGTGCAAAAATGAGATATTGACAGGCTAATGCTTCTTCAAGGCTTACAAAATTTTCAATAGGTTTTTGTTGGCGCGAAGTAATCTTACATGTAAAATTGCGAGAGAGCGCAAACTGAAGTGCTTGCCCCCATTTCCCCGCCCCAATAACTGCTATGCTCACGCCAATACCTGCTTATACATCAAGTCTAGATTTTAAAAGTTCATTCACTTTTGTAGGATTTGCAGTCCCTTTGCTCTCTTTCATCGTTTGTCCTACAAAGAAACCAAAAAGTTTATCTTTACCACTTCTATACTCTGCTACTTTATCAGCATTGGCACTGATAATGGCATCAATAATTGCCAAAATTGCACCATCATCACTCACTTGTTTCAGTCCAAGTTTTTCAATGGCGTCATCAACATGGGTACTGTTTTGCATCAAATAATCAAGAACCTCTTTTGCCGCTTTGCCACTAATGGTTCCATCTTCAATGCGTTTGACAATAGAGGCTAATTTTACGGCATCAACAGGTGAAGTGCTAAGGGTCACACCATGACTCAAACGTGCTAAAAGCTCTACGGTGAGCCATGTCACAGAGTTCTTGGCTCCTGCACCCTCCTGGATCATTGTCTCATAAAATTGAGCCATTTCAACACTAGATGTAATTACATTGGCATCGTACTCTTTAATACCATACTCTTTAAGGAAACGATCACGCTTTTGATCGGGGAGTTCTGGAATTTGAATACACTCTGCGAGCATATCATCAGGAATAAGCACTGGCAATAGGTCAGGATCTGGAAAATAGCGATACTCTGCACTGTCTTCTTTAGAACGCATACTGCGTGTTTCGTCTTTATCAATGTCATAAAGACGCGTTTCTTGAACCACTTCTCGTTCATACACGCCATCTTCCCATGCATTACTTTGACGTTCAACTTCATAATCAATCGCTTTTTGAATAAACTTAAATGAATTTAGGTTTTTAATCTCTGCTCTAGTATAAAGCTTCGTATCACCTTTGGGGCGAATGGAAACGTTCGCATCACAGCGGAAACTTCCCTCTTGCATATTTGCATCACTGATGTCGAGGTAACGCAAAATCGCATGCAATTTTTTAAGGTACAAAATTGCCTCTTCACTGCTTCTCATATCGGGTTCACTAACGATCTCAAGAAGTGGTGTACCCGCGCGATTTAAATCTACATGAGAGACACTACCATGATGGATGTTCTTACCAGCATCCTCTTCAAGGTGCGCACGAGTGACTCCAATACGCTTCGTTGTACCATCTTCAAAGTCAATATAAATTTCACCCGCTTCAACGATAGGTATCTCAAATTGGCTGATTTGATACCCTTTTGGAAGATCGGGATAGAAGTAATTTTTACGGTTAAAAATAGATTTTTGATTGATGGTCGCATTGATAGCTGTACCAAGCGCGATGGCTTTTTTCACCGCTTCTTTGTTTAAAACAGGCAGTGAGCCTGGAAGTCCTAAGCAGACTTCACACACATTGGTATTGGGTTCGTCGCCAAAGCTGGTGGGGCAACTGCAAAAAATCTTGGTTTTAGTGTTTAATTGAGCATGAACTTCTAGTCCAATAACGACTTCAAATTTCATTAACTTCCCTTTGGATTAATCTAAAAAAAAGCGAATTGAGGCAAAACCGTATACACCAATCTCTTCACAAGCTTTCACTTGTTCTATGTTGATGATGCCACCAAGCGCAAAACATTTAATGTTGATTCTATCATTTATTTCTTTTAACTTCTCTAAACCAAGCGGTTTTCCCTTATTGGGCGTCGCAAAAATTGGACTAAATGTGATTGCATCCGCTCCTCTTTTTTCAGCTTCTTCTATTTCTTCTAAGGTATGCGTACTTACAATCACTTCTAAACCTAAGGCTTTAGCTTTTTCAATGACATGTAACGCAGTAGAAGGTAAATGTACACCATTACATCCTAATGCATGCGCTAATCTAAAATCAGTATGCAAATACAGTTTCGTTTTTGCATCTTGCAAGAAAGCGTTTGCGACAGCTTTGGAAAGTGAGGCATAATCTGAGGTTATTTTATCGCGGAGACAGATATAGTCAGGCTGATATTTTGTCTTTACATGTAAAAGTTTTTGAACAACCTCTTCGGGATTGGAAGTATAAAAAGCAGGATCAGTGATGAGATAGTGTTTGATCATTGAGAGAAAGTTTCTCTAAAAAATGCGTCTGTTTTTTAAGCTCATCTAGTTTATCCAACTGAAGCTGTGCCATCTCACATATAATGGCAAAAAAGCACCCTGCAAGAAAAATAAAAAGCGCAATAATGGAAGCAATGATAAAACCAAAAGGAAGAAAAAGTAGGAAGGTATAACCTCCACCAGCGATTGCAAGAGCCCAAGAGGCACCTTGCAAAAAGCTGAGGAGTTTTTCAAAACGCGTTTGTTGGTGTAACAAGAGAATACTTTTTAGTGCTCTTCGCTAATTAAAACAGCACCTGCAAGATAAACGTATGTTAAGATCATAAAAATAAATGTCTGCAAGAATGCAGAGAATGTTAAAAGCGCATAGGCAGGAAGTGGTGCTATCCAAGGAGCAAGCATCAAAACAACTGCTAAGAAAAGATCGTCACCTTTAATGTTTCCAAAAAGTCGGAAGGTTAAAGAGACAATTCTTGAAAAGTGTGAAACAACTTCGATAGGAAACATCAAAGGTGCTAAAACTTTCAATGGTCCCATAAAGTGTGCAAAATAATGAACAACACCGTTTACACGGATACCTTCGTAATTATAATAGACAAACACCATCAATGCAAGTGCTAATGTCATATTAAGGTTACCCGTAGGTGATTCGAAACCAGGAATAATACCAATAACGTTTGCAATAAATACCATTAAACCAATAGTAGCTACTAATGGTAGATATTTACGCGCCAATTCTTCTCCAATGACGTCTTTACCCATAGAGACGACACTCTCAAGATATGCTTCCATGACATTTTGAACACCACTTGGTACCAGTTGCATTTTAGACGTTGCCAGTTTTGCCAAGGCAAGACTGATAACACCAACCAATAAAACATGTGATACAAAGATGAAGTCATGAGTGTGGTTAATAAGACCTAAAAATGTAAACATTTCGCCCATTACACATTTCCTTCGTTAATAATTTGCGTGATTGTACCGATAAATCATTTAATAGTAGTTTAAGGCTTCGGCTTTTTGCGAAGTTCGCTGACCTGTTGCCCACCAATTCCCCAATTATCCATATCCACTTCGTCAATTGTAACAACCGTTGTGGCTGGATTTTTACCAAGGACACTCACCAAAAGGTTCGTGACTCCTGCAATAAGCTCTTCTTTTTGCTCTTTCGTTGCACCCTCTTTGGTGATTTTGATATTAACATAAGGCATCTATTTACTCCTTTTCTAATAATCTATGTGCACGGCTAAGTGCCATATCAATATTGTCTGTGATGTTTTCTGTCCCTATTTTTTTCTCAAATCCAAGACGACGTATTTTAAGCTTAATGTGCTCATTAACCCCTGAAAGTACAAGAATCGTTCCATTGCCTTGGCAAAGATCAAAAAATTCATCCAACGCATGAAGTCCTGTTGCATCAATCATAGGTACATGACGCATGCGTAAAATGAAGACTTTGGGAGCTTGACTTACTTCACTAAGGATATTTTTGAGACGATCGGCAACGCCAAAAAAGAAAGGTCCATCAATTTCATAAACTTCAACATCTTTGGGAACAATTTTTTTAGAGATGGCATTTGTATCCTCAACTTCTAAAGGTTCATCATCTTCATCTAAAGGCATTCCAATGGTATTTTTGGTATCCACTATTCCTGTCACATCAATCATACGCTTAATAAACAACAGTCCTGCTAACATAATGCCTGTTTGGACACCGGTATTGAGATCAATCAAAACTGTGAGGAAAAAAGTCATTAAAAGAACAACAATATCATTACGTTCGGATTTAAGAGCAATGGCTTTAAAATGGTGAAATTCACTCATATTCCATGCGACAACAATCAAGATAGCAGCCAATGTTGCTAAAGGGATCAACACAATAAATTTGGAGAACAAGAACATAAAAATGAGTAACATTAGTGAATGTACGACACCTGCAATGGGACTATAAGCACCTGCTTTAATATTCGTTGCTGTTCTTGCAATCGCACCTGTAGCTGCAATACCACCAAAAAGGACAGAGGCAATATTGGCTGCACCTTGAGCCATAAGCTCTTTATTGGAGTGGTGACGATCTCCTGTCATACCATCAGCTACAACACACGAAAGTAGTGATTCAATGGCTCCTAACAGCGCTATGGTAATAGCATCTGGAAAAACAGCACGAACTTTTTCCAGCGAAAAAGCAGGAATAGAGGGATAGGGTAAAGTAGCAGGGAGTGTACCAAATTTAGAACCAATCGTCTCCACAGGAAGTTTAAAAAGATACACAGCTAGCGCTGAGAGAATAATAACAATAATGGGCGTTGGAATATGAGGAAAACGATGACGTAATTTAATCAAAAGAGCCATACTCACGACTCCAATAGCCAATGCATAATAGTTTACATGTAAAAATTCAATAGAGTAAAGTTTCCATTGATCGATAAACTCTGCTGGCATTTTGGCAATAGGAAGTCCCAAAAAATCTTTGATCTGCGAAGAGAAGATAATCAGCGCTATTCCTGTGGTAAAACCAACTGTAACAGGATAAGGAATATACTTGATAATGTTGCCAAGTCTAAAAATTCCCATAAAAAAGAGCATGATACCTGCTAAAAATGTAGCAATGACCAAACCATCGTATCCATGTTTTAAAATAACTGCATAAAGTACCACAACAAAAGCCCCTGTAGGACCTCCAATCTGATACCTACTCCCACCAAAGAGAGAGATGATAATTCCCGCGACAACCGCTGTAAACAATCCTTTTTCGGGACTAACTCCACTTGCTATTGCAAATGCCATTGCTAAAGGCAAGGCAATAATCGCAACGGTAGACCCTGCTACAATATCAGACGATAACTTTGCAACAGAGTACCCCTCCCTTAAAACAGTAAAACTCCTAGGAAGCCAATACTTTATATTCATTCTGAACCTTAAAGAAAAATTTTCTCTTGTCCTAAGCGATAGAGTGCAAAATCGTATTTGACAGGATCACTTGGATCAATCTTTTTAAATGACTCACTCAACTCTAAAACAGCTTTAAAATCATACGTTTTTCGCTGAATTAAGCCTAATTTCTTTCCCAATGCGAAGGTGTGAGTATCAAGAGGTACGAGCAAATCTTTGGTATTAACGCCCTGCCAAAGACCAAGGTCAAGATGATCTTTACGCACCATCCATCTAAGATACATATGCCATCGTTTATAAGGAGAGTGTGGATTTATAGACGGTATTGTACCCAATAAAAACTGATAGCCACGTGAACGGTAAGGATTCAAATCATATAACATGGCTATTAGTGCGCGGAGACCATCCATAACATTAGCACTTTTTTGGTACGCTGAAACAAAAGTGGACTCCAATGAACCTTCTTTTTTAAGACGATGCAATGTGATAAAAAGGGCTTGAATATCTTGAGAATTTTGAAAACGGTAATAATGATGCTCTAGTGTTTTCTGAATTGTAGTCTCATCACTATCTAAGAGTGAAAAATTTAAACTTTCCAAAAATTTTATGATTGCTGGAACATTACCATACGCAAACAACGCACAGATTAACGCACTAAATTCATCATTATAACGAGAAGCAATCATTAAAGGATCAGGGCGATCTAAGGATATTTCTTCTATATGATTACGTTTAAGAGCTTCTTCTTTGAGGCGTTTTGCAATTTGATCAAATGTCATTTAAAATATCTTTTTCATTACTCTTGCTTTGCAAATAATCAGAGAGATTGATGAGCGACAGAGTGACTAAAAAGATCAAAAAACCTGGAAAGAAACTAAGCCACCATGCGATGTCAATAACCTCTTTTCCTTCACTAATAATCACACCCCAGCTCATTTGAGGAGGTGTAATACCAATACCCAAGAAGCTAAGCCCACTCTCTGCTAAAATTGCTCCACTGACACCAAAGGTAAAACTAATAAAAAAAATAGGTGCAAGTAAAGGAGCGAAGTATTTAAAAATAATTTTCAACGTATTCACATTGGATAGTTTTAAAATTTTAATAAATGGAGCATTCGAAATAGCAAAGCTTTCAGAGCGTATCATCCTTGCCATTCCCATCCATCCTGTGATGGAAATAATAAAAATAAGCACCCATACAGAAGCGCTCATATAACTAATCAAAGCTAAAAGAAGAAAAAAGGTAGGAAACGTTAGAAAAAGATCAATTACAATAATAATAAACTTGTCGACATTTTTTTGAAAAAATCCTGCACTAATCCCAATCATCAGTCCCACTAAACTAGAAATCAATGCACTTAAAACACCAATAATCAAAGAGACTTGTCCTCCTATCATTAAGCGAGCAAAAAGATCGCGCCCTAATCTATCCGTACCTAAAAAATGTTCTAAACTAGGGGGCAATAAAATTGCGGAAGGATTCAGATCATAGGCTGATCCTGTATAGAAAGAAGGGAATACAAAACAGAATAGGAAAATGAGCACCAAGATAAAAGTGCTCAAAAAAGGAAATTTTTTCACTATTGTTTAATGCCTAAAAGAGTATCTAACATTTCATTAATGGTTGTAATAATTTTTGCTGCTGCGGTATATGATTTTTGGTACTGTATTAAATTTGCTAACTCTTCATCTTTATTCACACCACTAATGGATTGAAATTGTGTATTAATTGTATTATACAGTGCTTCATTGGTATCATAACTTGATTTAGAAGCGGATGCATCTGTTGCAACTTTTGTTGTAACAGCGCTGTAATATCCTGAAATTGTATCACTTGATACCGATCCACTTTTCCCATAAAAATTGATTTTATTGTATTGTAATTGCAACATAGCATTGGCAACATCCTGATTGCCACTGATTGGTGCACCATAGCCTTGTATTAATGAAGAATCTTTTTTATATTCTGCTTTGACATCAATATTGGAAGCGTCTGTGCCTGTAAAAAATTGACTTATACCCACAGTACCAGGAAAGTTTGTTCCTTTATCTTTAATTGCGATTGTATAGCCGTTATTATTGATTGTAGGCGAAAGAGAGAATGCTCCATTGTCTGCAAATGTTGCTTTGAAATAGTCATCAACATCATTCAGCGAATTATTATCTTTATTATCATCGGTACTTGTATTTATTTGAGTTAATATACTTTTTGAAAAAGTATCATCACCCATGGTTGTGGCATTGTCAATGGTAATCGTTTTACGAGCAACTTCTTTACCGGCACTATCATAAACAATCATATCAAAACTGCCATTTTCAACGTTATTATAGGCATTTTGCAACGAGGTATTACTTTTAAGGTCTAAATTGGGTGTTTGCATACTTTTTTGAGCACTGTTTGCGTAAATATTGTTCGTTTCTGTGATAACACTTTGAGCGAAGGTATCAAGATTATTGATATAACTTTGAATCGTACCATCTTGAGGATAGCCTCCATTGACAGAAGGATCAATCACGCGACCTCTAAGATCCAACATGGAACCAATCTTACCACCCGATAACTGCTCCGTTAAGTTATAACGTGTTCCATCTTGAATTTCAGAATAAATAGAATAATAACTACTTCCATTAGAACTATTGTCAATCACAAGCGGATGGAACGTTGAACCATCCACAAGCGTTGCTCCTGCAATATTGAGATAATACTGTGTCCCAGTATCTGTCATATTTGCATCGACACTGTCATTACTGATGAGATTACCTTTTGAAACAGAAAAACCAATTAGATTTGACAGTGTCAATTCTAATTGGTCACGTTTATCACGAAGATCATTGGCATAATTACCTTTTTGAGATTCAATGGTGGCAATTTGTTTATTAACGTCAGCCATCTGCTGACCAATACTATTCACTTCATCAACTGTACTTTTAAGCTGAGTATTCACAGAGTCTTGAAGGTTTCGAATGGTTTCTCTGGTTGATTGAATATCTCCTCCTAAAGTTGAAGCAGCTTGTACTAATGCTATTTTTTGAGAACCAGCTGTGGTATTGGAGGCAAGATTATTCCATTCAGTAAAGTACGATGTTAAATCTTTTGCAATACCTGCATCACTTAAATCTGGAAAATATTTTGCAACTTCTTGAAGTGATTGAGATGAATTTGTATCGTATGAAAGACTTGTTGCAGCACTTCTTAGCTTAGAAAAAACCAATTCATCATGAATACGTACAATAGATGTGACAGTCACACCAGAGCCCACACTCACCCCTTGAGAACTAAGCGCAGGACTTGCACTAAAACTCACTCTTTGGCGTGTATAAAAAGTATTTTGGGCATTGGCAATATTTTGACTCGTGGTTGCCACCGCTACTTGAGCAGCATTTAATCCAGAATTACCTGTGTTTAATATCCCAAATAAGTTACTCATAACTTATGCCCTAACTTTAAGTAAAGATGCGGGTTGATGATCTGATATTTTATAACCTTCCATATCTCTTGGAAAGATACTATCGAGTAAAACATTGTAAAATTGACTGATGGTAACAACGTATTTTGCGTACTGTTTATTACACGTTTTTAATTCTGAAAGTTTCACTTTCATTTGTGCTAAAAGCTCTTTTTGTTCAACACTCAATAACTCTTCTAGAGATGTTTTACCACTTACTTTGAGCATCTTCATGAGTTCATTGTCCAAAAGAGACTTTTTTGTTTCAAAAGACTGAATTAAATCATTTTTAATTTTTGCTCTCTCAAAAACCTCACTATGATTTGCGACTTTAATAGCTGCTATATCTTTTTGTGTTTGTTCAATGAGGTTTTCAATATCTTTAATCGCATTGTGTAAGTAGTGTGTCAACATCTTATGATCCTTTTACATGTAAGGATTTAGATCAACTCTTCCGCGGCTGCTTGAGCAGTTTTTGCTAGATCGACTTTATACGTTCCATTTGCGATCTGCTCTTTGAGTGCGGAGACTTTATCTACACCTTCAGTTTTTTCTGTTTTGTTTATCCCTTTAGATGAATCATCTTTGGGGGCACTTTGTTGTATATACGCCACATTGGACGTCTGAATTTTTGAAATCATTTTAAACCCTTTTTTTGGTTTGGAAGTTCTTTACTACCATATCGTCCAAAATGATAAAACTTTAACGACCTTCTTTTAAATATGTAAATAGCATCTCGCTTAATCCTAATTTTCCACTTAGAGCATTACTCATTGTATCGTTATACATTGACTTATAAATCTTATCACCCGCATCTTTCGGGAAAAGGCTATTTTCATTGTTGTCCTCACTGTTGATAGCAATATCAAGAATTTGTTTCACAAAAAAAGCTTCAAATTTATCGGTTTGTTCTCTGAGGGCGACATCATTTTTAGCATTGGTATCTACATGCTTGATGGCTCCACTATAATTGGCATTGACAAGCGCTACACTGCTATCAGTTGTTTGCATTAGATGATCTCCAAACTAGCGGTAATAGCACCAGAGCGTTTAATATTTTCCAAAATTGAAATAATGTCTTTTGGCTTTGCTCCAAGCTTTGTAAGTGCACGTGCAATATTCGCAACAGTCATGCTCTCTTTTTTGATTTTGATGCGATTTTCAGTGCTAGCAATTTGCACATCTCCACCAATATCCACACTCTTATCATCAAGCGGCACATCACTGGCTTCAATTTTAATCGTAATGTCACCATGCGTTACCACAACAGGGTCAACTTTAATGTTAACACCTGAAACAATCGTTCCAGTGCGTTCATCAATGACAATTTTGTCCTCTTTTTCATACTTCACATCAACATCCAATGTTTTCGCTAAAAATTCAACCGTTGTTAAATTTTCAGGACGCATCATACGAATGGTTCTTGAATCCGTAGCTACTGCCACTTTTTTGCCAAATTTTTTGTTCAGTTCATTTTGAATTGAAACTGCTGTGTTGAAATTTGCCTCTTTGAGTGAGAGGTTCACATACTCTTGGTCATGCAGATTATTTTCGATTTCACGCTCTACAATCGCTCCACCAAAAATATTGGCAGAAGCAGGATGGTTGAGTTGTCCTTTTTCTTTACCATTCATACCACCAATGGTGAGTGAACCTTGTGCGAGAGAGTAAATTTTGCCGTCCACACCTTTAAGAGGTGTTAGAATCAAATTGCCACCTTGTAATGATTTTGCATCTCCAATAGAGGAGACAGAAACATCCACTTTATCACCTTGTCTAGCAAAAGCGGGAAGCTTCGCGGTAACAAGAACAGCGGCAACGTTTTTGGATTTAATATCAGCAGGATCAATTTTGACATTCACTGTTTGTAAAAGATTCGAAAGTGAACGCAAAGTAAACTGTGAAGACGAGCCATCACCCGTACCATTAAGTCCAACGACAAGACCATAGCCTATTAATTGGTTATCACGCACACCAATAACATTAGCAATATCGCCTATTCTTTGGGCATAAAGCGTACTGAGCGCTGAAATTAATACAAAAGATAGTTTGACGATCTTCATCAATTTCCTTTAAATTTGACATTCATGCCAATTCTAAAGCAATTAATGTTCCAAGAGTTATTTTTGATTAATGCGTTGTAAAATATCTTCCATCATATCAATTTGTACTTTCTGAATTTCAAGGAGTTCTTCTTGTTGATGCATAATAAGATGGTCGATTTTTTCATGAAGCATGCGAATTTCAAGTTCGGATTTAAGGTTGATCATATAATCATTTTTGGCACGAATTCTATCTTTCTCTTCTTGTCTATTTTGACTCATCATAATCACTGGAGCTTGCAATGCAGCAATGCACGATAAAATCAGATTGAGTAAAATATAAGGATATGGATCAAATCCTTGGTTGTGAAACCAATATACATTGACGAGTATCCAAATAATGAGAAAAGAACAAAATGAAAGAATAAATGTCCAACTACCACCAAAAGTAGCTACTTTATCGGCTATTTTTTGTCCAAAAGTCAAAACAGTTTTATCATCATCTTCTATATTGTCGGTCAGGATAGAGTGATTTTGAAAAGAGTCGATAACCTTATGTTCTAACGTAGTAAGTTGGCCTAACTCTTGAGTCAAATAATCTGTAATATATTTTTCTCGAAAAATATTGAGTTCGGTATTGGCTAAATAACTTTGTTCATTAAAAGTGGGATTCGCATCTTGGATGTATTTTAAAATGGATCCTCGAATAGCCTTAGAGGAGATCCGCTCCGTTAGCGGAAATGATTTACCAGAAATATCACTAATAAATGTCTTAGTTTTCATTTGAACGATAATAGCTCAAAGCGCTATTCCCAAATTTTTTAGTTTTGTGTAGGGCATAAACGCCGATCACTTCTGGAAGGACGAGACTACTCATATGTTCAATGACAATTAAATGAGCCATTTGAGGAGGAATCAAAGCAATAAGGTCGAGTACCTTTTGGTAAATATCTTCCATCCCATTACGAATAGAAAAAGGCGGATCAAAATAAAAATAGGCTTTACATGTAAGCGTAGAAAGGAGTGTTGGAAAGAGTAAAAAACTGTCACCCTGTAGCGGTGTTGTATGTTTTTCATCAATTTCTTTACAATTATTTTTTAACACTGAAAATGCTGCTCTATCTTTCTCAATAAAATAGGCTTGTTTTGCTCCGCGACTCAGCGCTTCCAACCCCATTGACCCACTTCCACCAAACACTTCAACAAAAACTTCATCCACAATATCATATTGCAGGCTATCAAAAAGAGAACCTTTCAGAATTGCTTTGGTACTTCGTGTGCTATCAAGGGAAGGAAGCATAATCTTTTTACCTTTATATTTACCCGCACTAATGGTTGTAAATAGAGGCTTAATTGCCATAATACCCTCGAATGGTTTGTATCAGTTCTTCTCTAAATTTTTCGGTTAAAACTGTAATTTTTTCTTCTAAATCGAATGCATGTTTAGATTGAGGCATCATATCATCCACATTGCCTTGAAACATAATCAAGCGTTGAAAAAATTTATCAAGCTCAATGAGTAAAGAGGATTTGGAAAAAGGAATGATTAAATTGCCGTCGTTTGAGGAAATATAAAAAATAGGTTTATCAAGTTCAATTTTTTTATCACTAATGACAAAATCACACTGTTTGTAAGGAACGACTAAATCGCCTAAAAAACTTTTAAGTGCACGACTTAGCAATAGCGATTGACAAACTAATGCGACTTTCATAGATAACCCTTTGGATAAAAGATATCGAAATATAACACACTAAGTCTTAATTGTTAAACAAAAACAATTATGTGTCGATTTGGTTAATAGAAAATTATAAAACGTCAAGGAGGGCAATTATGGACATTTTTAGCGCAACCAGCAAACAAGTCGAAACAGCAACCGCTCCCAAGGTATCAAATCCTATACCAACAAGACAAGTTGAGCAAACGGCGGACACGACTAAAGTCAACCAACAACAAAGCCAAGATACTGATACTAAAAAAACCTTAACAGATACCGTTAAAGAACTTAATAAGCAAATGGATTTGCTTGATACCAATCTCACTTTTGGTTTTAATGATAAAATTGATGTAATGTATGTTAATGTAATGGAAAAAAGCACAGGCAAGGTCATTCGTAAATTTCCTACCGATGAAGCAATGAAACTTTCTGAAAAAATGAAAGAGATTGTAGGGATAATTTTTGATAAAAAAGGATAGATAATGGCAACAACTTCAACGACTACCACCACAAGTAGTACGACCGGTAGTTTGAGTTCATTGGGTCTTGGTAGTGGTGTATTAACAAGCGATGTTTTGGATAAATTACGTGCCGCTGACGAATCAGGACTTGTAAAACCTATTGATAATAAATTAACTGCCAATGCAACCAAACAAACGGATTTGGCATCGATTCTATCACTCGCAAATGCGTTGAAGTCGTCTACCAATGTACTATCGGATGAAAATAATTATCTCAAAAGAACGACAACCGTCTCTAATGATGCAGTATCCGTCACCGCAAGTGGTGGTGCAGCGGTAGAAAACTTTACACTGCATGTAAATACATTAGCCAAACAAGATATTTATCAATCAACCAGTTTTTCAAGCCAAACAAGCTCTTTTACATCAGCAAGTGACACACTTAACCTCAAAATTGGGACAAGCAATTATACTCTTGATATAACTTCAACAACAACACTATCTGATCTTAAAGATATGATCAATGATAGGGCTGGCGGAAAAGTCACTGCTTCTATTCTTAACGTTGGTGGAACTAATCCTTATAAGCTTGTCATTAAATCAACTTCAACGGGAGCGAATAATGCCATTACATTATCCTCCACTGGTACAGGAACGGCACTCACTGATTTGGGTCTGGATACAGCGGCTAATCATCTTCAAACGGCAACAGATGCCTCCTTTGTCTACAATGGCGTTACGATCAATCGTTCATCCAACACAGTATCGGATCTTGTTTCTGGACTAAGCCTGACTTTAAATAAAGAACAAACAGACGCAACAACCAATACAACAGTTGCCGTTACACAAGACTGGACTAATATAACGACCAATCTTAAATCACTTGTCTCTGGTTACAATGATCTGATGAGCAAACTCAAAAGCACAACCACTTATGATACAACTGCAAAAACAGCGGGGACATTTCAAGGAGTAACGCAAGTGAGTTCTTTGAGTTCTGCTATTCGTAAAGAAGTGTTAAGTGTTGATAGCAAAGGCAGAGGATTGAGTGATTATGGTATCTCCATGGATAGTACAGGCGTATTGTCATTTAATTCAGCGACCTTTGATGCTAAAGTAGCTGCTAACCCTGCTGATATTAAAGATTATTTTCAAGGTTCAACAACCTACAGTAGCACTTCGTACAATGGTTCGGCTGTTGCAGCAGGAGCATTGAGTATCGGTTCAAGTGCCTTTTCAATTAATGGCAAGGCGATTACGCTCACAACAGGTGCTAGTGCAACGACAGCAGATAACTTGGCTGCCATTAAAACAGCCATTAATAATGCTGGACTTTCAGGCATTACTGCAAGTATTGGCACAAATAATAACATTGTTTTAAAAGGTACTGCAGGTGCGGATATTGTTATTAAGGGTGACACTACAGCTCTTGCTTCTTTAGGACTTGCCGCAAATAATGTTTACTCTTCCCCGACTATCAAAGATGGTATCTTTTCAACGTTTAATAGCATCATGAATGGTTACGTCAATACCACGGATGGAACGCTAACTCAGTACAACACAAGCTTAACAACGCTCAAAACAGCTTTAACAACATCTAGAGCAACCGCCGTTTCACGTTTGGATACTAAATATAACGCAATGGCAACAAAATTTGCTGCTTATGACAGTATGATTAGCAAACTAACCAATGAATTTAGCAGTCTTTCTACTATCATTAAACAATCCACTACCTCTAAATCGTAACTAAAATAAAGGAATTAATAATGTATTCAAACTTAGCATATTCAACTTACTCACAGAATAACGCCTCAATTGAATCTTCTGAAAAGTTGATTAGGATGCTATATGAAGGCGTTTTACGCTTTGCATCACAAGCTAAAAGAGCCATTGAAGATGGTAGCATCGAAAAACGAACGTATTGGATCAATCGTACGTCCGCAATCTTTACGGAGCTTATCAACTCGCTTAATTACGATGGTGGGCAAATTGCTTATTATCTCAGTGGTCTTTATGTTCACCAAGTTAAACTTCTTGCTGAAGCAAATCTCAACAATGATACCTCTAAATTAGATGAAGTTATTAGCGTTGCCAAAGAATTATTACAAGCATGGAAAGATGAGACGGACAATGTCGTGGATTGAATCTTTTACAATCGCTATTATTGAAGAAAATTACACTCACATTGGTGATCTTATTGAAAGTGTTCCTCAATTTGAAACGGTTGATGAAGCGATCACCGCTTGTGCGCTGATCCAAGAAGCTTTAATAATTATACAGAGAGAAAAAGAAAGCACTTTTGAAGCGATGCAAAAACTTAAAAAAACACGTCAGTTTATTGATACATCCACAGAATCGTACATACAAGAGTACAGAGGGTAAAACTCTCTACCCTCTTCTCTTTTCTAATCTTCAAAACATTTTTTAATTAATGCTGGACTCTCTGGTTTTGTCATGAGCGAAACAGCCACTGCAGTTAAAAGCGAAAGAGGTAAAGCAACCAGCATTGCATCCACAAAGGTAATTTTTCCGCTTAAAAGGCTATTGACTCCAAAAAGCATTTTACACAGACCTAACTCTTTTGCCTCTTGAAAATGAACGAAAACCAACCAAAATGTTGTAATAATCGTACCAACAAACATCGAAGCAATCGCGCCTTTTTTAGTCATACGTTTCCAAAAAAGTCCACCAAAATAAGTTGGCAAAAATATACTCGCACAAAGCGCAAAGAAAATGGCGGTACTGCGGGCAATAATAGCAGGTTGTTTATCGAAAAAGTAAGCTAATGTGACTGAAATGACGATCATCACTACAATACCTACCCGTGTAATGAGGAGTGAATTTGGATTATGCTTTCCTGCTAGTTGTTCAAAAACATCACGACCTATTGCCGTCCCCATTGCATGAAACTGACTGGAAAGTGTACTCATAGCCGCTGATATTAATGCAAATAAAAAAATAAATGAAAACCATCTTGGCATTGCAGCATTAATAAAATGAGGAATCACTTTTCCCACACCACCGGTACTTTGAAGTGCATTTTTACCTTCATTAAACTCATAGTACCACACATTGGTCACTGAACCAACCAGATAGATGATCCCCGTCATAGCAATGATAAAAATACCGCCAATCAAAACCGCACGATTGAGTTCGTTTTTACTTTTAACGGTCATAAAACGAACCACGAGTTGTGGTTGTGCCAAAACACCTACACCCACACCCATCGCAATAGTTGTAATAATAAAAAGCCATCCCTCTGAAAGGAAAACAGGCATTTTATTCCACCCTTGAAATCCCCAGTTCATCGAGAGTTTCATTAAAAAATCAGGACTTCCCACGGCAAGCTCTTTGATAGAAATGTTGGAAAGCGGTGCAACGGTTTTATCCCAAACCATCTCCAACTTTGAAAGTCCCACGTCAACGCCACCGATGGCATTAAACACCATCACCATCAAAATGATCATCGCTACAAACATAATGACCCCTTGAAGCGCGTCGGTTAACATAACGCCTTTAAGTCCGCCTGCTAAAACATAACCCGTTACAATCACCGACATTACAAGAAGAGCAAGGTGATAGTCCACTTTGAAGTAAGCGACTAAAAATTCTGTCCCACCAATTAAAACTGCCGAAGTGTATAGTGGCATAAAAATTGTGATAAGAACGCCACCAAATACCTGAATAAACTTAGAATTAAAACGTCGTCCCAATAATTCAGGAAAGGTGTGTGCATTAAGTCGAATGCCCATTTTTCGCGTTGGATTACCCAAAAAAACAAACGCGATAAAGACACCGATAAAGATGTTACAAAACGTAAGCCACAAGAGTGAATTTCCAAGCCATGCCGCGACACCACCAAACCCCACGATGGCAGCGGTAGAGATAAAGGTTGCACCATAACTCAGTGCCATAACAAACGGATGCGTATTTCCACCTGCGATAAGATAGTCTGCTGAACTTTTCGTCTGCTTATACCCCACAAAACCTAGGTAGGCAAGCACTGCGAGGTAAAGTATAATGACAATATTTTCAATTAAATTCATCACAGATCCTTATTGATTTTAGCTTCATTTTTATCCCACGTTTTGCGTTCAAGCACCTTCTCTTCTTTATCTTTGTTCCAGTAAATAATGCCGTAAACAACGCATAAGAGAGCACTCGCATTCATTAACCAGAAGGCTAAACCAACACCTAAATCAAATGTTCCCATACCATCCCTTTCCTTTTAAAAGTTCCTTAAAATAATATAAAAAGCTTTAACGAAACTTTATTTCTTTCATTAATAGATTATAAAAAAGTGATTAGTTTCAAAATTGCCCACTTTATAAGTAACGTTTTTGACACAATGGCTTAGATAAGTATTTTATAAACTAAGTTTCAATACCCTTTAAAATTACTACGTAAAAGCGATGGAGCACAACGATATGAAACAGATTTTGATGGGGAATGAAGCGATTGCCTTGGGATTGATTCACGCGGGTGTGGATATGGTTTCAGGCTATCCAGGAACGCCTTCGAGTGAGATTTTGGGAAATTTCCAAAAATTTCGCGATAAAAACAAATTAGAAGCTTACGCACAGTGGGCGACCAATGAAAAGGTCGGTTTTGAGGTTGCTTATGCGGGAGCAATTTCTGGTAAACGTACCTGTGCGACCATGAAGCAAGTGGGACTCAACGTGGCGAGTGACGCTTTGATGAGTGCCTCTTACATTGGACTTAAAGGTGCAATGTTGTTGATTTCATGTGATGATCCAGGATTTTACTCCTCTCAAACCGAACAAGACAGCCGCAGTTTCGCTAAATTTGCACGTATTCCTGTCCTTGATCCTAGCACACCTCAAGAAGCCTACGATATGGTCAAACTGGGCATTGAATTCTCACATGAATTTGAATCCATTGTGATGCTTCGCCCTGTCATGCGCGTCAGCCATGCTAGAGAGATTTGCGATGTGGATGATACTTTACATGTAAAGGCAAATCAAGGTAATTTTGAGCGCAATATTCCCCGCTGGGGCGCTGTTCCTCCTGCTGGGAGATTTCGACAAGGCTTAGAACAGATTGATCGTTTAGAAGCCATCAAAGCTTGGAACTGGGATCATCTCATCAAACCTAAAACCCATGCACTCAAAGGTGAAACTATTCTCTGTCTTACCAGTGGAACGGGTGATGGTTATGTACGAGAAGCGATGAGCGAATTAGAAATTAAAGCAGATATTTTAAAACTTGATATGCCCTACCCACTTCCCAAAGAAAAGCTCGAAGCACTCTTTGTTAATTACGACAAAATCATTGTTTTTGAAGAGAGTTTTCCTTGTATTGAAGAGCAGTTGAGCTCTCCAAAACTCTACGGGAAACTAACCAAACACGTACATCTCATCGATGAATTTTCAAAAGATAAAGTCCTTGCTGCGCTTGCAAAAGCAGACGTCATAGCGCCAAGTCATGCGTATCAAAGTGAAAAGTACGATCAAGAGCTTCCTAAGCGTCCACCCAATATGTGCCCGGGCTGTCCACACCGTGATGTGCATTACGCCATTACCAAAGTCTTTAAAAAGAAAAAATCTATCTACACATCCGACATCGGCTGTTACACGTTAGGGCTCAATCAAGCAGCCATCGATACCATTTTGTGTATGGGAGCAAGCATCTCAATGGCAAGTGGTTTTAGTATTTCTGATCCTGATAAAACCGTTGTTGCCACCATTGGTGATAGTACCTTTATGCACTCAGGTGTTGCGCCACTCATTAATGCCGTCTATCAAAACCATAAATTTGTACTGATCATCCTAGACAACTCAACCACCGCAATGACAGGTCGTCAAACGACACCTGAGCGAACCAATCCCGGTCAAATCGACATCAAACGCATCATTGAAGGCTGTGGCATCGCATGTCACGAATACGTTTACGAGCAAGACCTCACTAAAACGGTTGACTTCATGAAGTCACTCCAAGAAGCCTACAAAACAGCCACTTCACCTGTCGTTGCTGTCGTACGAGAGTTTTGTGTCCTTGATAAAGACAATGCGCTAGGACGCCTTGGCAATGTAGTTGTAGAAGTTGATGAAGACAAATGCGTCGCCTGTGATTCGTGCATCACTAACTACAAATGCCCACCAATGCACTACAACGATGCAGGAAAAATGGAGATTGACCCGTTCTTATGTGCAGGATGTGGTTCATGCCTTGACGTGATCTGTCCGACCGATGCATTTGTGAAAAAAGAGGAGAAGTAAGATGAAGTATCAAATTGTTATCGCAGGAATTGGCGGACAAGGTGCGGTCTTTTTGGTTAAAGTGCTCAGCATCGCTTCTGCAATTACAAACCAAAAATGTTTAGGAACTGAAAATCACGGAATGAGCCAACGGGGTGGTTCCGTTTCGTGTTATGTCAAAATCGGCGATTTTTACGCTCCTGCGATTGATGAAGGACAAGCCGATCTTTTAATCGCACTTGAGGGCAATGAAGCACTTCGCAACATTCAGTATTTGAGTAAAGAAAAAGGTGTCATTGTGATGAATGCACCGAAAAACTTTCCCAAAGTTGACTTTGAAACCCACAGCATTGATGCGTTTAAAAAAGCGAAAGCTAAAGAGTTTCCCATCGATGCACTCAACGTCTATATGCTAGGCGTTACACTCGCACTTGATGCACATTTTCCGTTTACATGTAAAGAGATTGAAGAGGCGATTACGATGATGAACGCGAAAGTAGCGGAGAAAAATATCGCTGTATTACACCAAGGCATCAACGATACAAAGGCGAAGAAATGATCTGGTCAAAAGAAGAGACATTACCTCGTCATAAACTTACTGAACTTCAAACCGAACGACTTAAAGATACCGTCGCACGCGTGTATACCAATGTACCGTTTTACCAAAAAAAGTTTGAAGAGCTTGGCATTACGCCTGCTGATATTACGTCTATCGATGACATTGTCAAACTTCCATTTACAAAGAAAAAAGATTTGCGTGACAACTACCCTTTTGGGCTTTTTGCCGTGAAAAAAGATGCGGTTGTACGCATTCATAGTTCCAGTGGAACAACAGGCAAACCCACCGTTGTTGGTTACACACGAGCGGATCTTGATACATGGAACGAAGTCATGGCGCGTGTCTTTACAATGGCAGGCGTCACAAGCGAAGATACCTCGCACAATGCGTATGGTTACGGTCTTTTCACAGGAGGTCTTGGGCTTCATTATGGCGCTGAAACCGTCGGTGCAACCGTTGTTCCAAGCTCAGGTGGTTTTACCTCACGCCAACTGATGCTCATGAAAGACTTTGAAGCAACCGTACTTACATCAACACCCTCCTTTGCCCTGCATATGGCAGAAGCCGCGGTGGCTGAGGGCTATGACATAAAAAAAGACTTCAAACTCAAATGCGGCATCTTTGGTGCAGAACCAACTAGTCTTGGGCTCAAAGAAGAGGTAGCGCGCGTTTGGGGTATTCACTACTGCGAGATTTATGGACTTTCAGAAATTATAGGACCAGGTGTTTCAGCGAATTGTTTTGAAAGCAGTGACCTGCATGTGTTTGAAGACCATTTCTATCCAGAAATCATTGACCCAAAAACACTCGAAGTCTTGCCATTGGGTGAAAAAGGCGAACTGGTCATCACAAGCCTCACCAAACAAGCCTTCCCGATCATTCGTTACCGCACAGGCGACATCACCTCTCTGGATCGCACGCCATGCAAGTGTGGACGAACGCATGTGCGCATGAAAAGCGTCATGGGACGTGTGGATGACATGCTCATCGTCAATGGCGTCAATGTCTTCCCTTCACAAGTTGAACATGTTCTTGCCAACATCGAAGGCATTACGCTCAATTACCAAATCATCGCCGATAAAAAAGGCTATCTTGATAAACTCGAAATCATGGTCGAAGTCACCGAAGCGATGCCACTGGATAGCATCGGCTCTTTAGAAGCTTTAAAGAAAAAAATCCAACATGAACTGCTCAATAACCTCTACATCAACGCTGAGATCAAACTTGTTGAGCCTAGAACCATAGAACGCAGTGTCGGCAAGGCCGTACGCGTCATCGACAAAAGGAATAACGCATGAAATGCAACATTAAACAACTATCGGTTTTTTTAGAAAATAAGGCGGGTGAACTCTCTGAGTTTACGGGGATTCTTTCAAAAAATGGTATTTCCATAAAGTCAATTTTACTAGCGGATTCAACCGATTTTGGTCTCATTCGCACCATCGTTGACAATCCTGAAAAAGCTAAAACGGTACTCGAAGATGAAGGCTTTAGCGTACGTTTCACCGATGTCTTTGGTGTCAAGATCGAAGATGTCGTAGGAAGCTTTGATAAAGCTGTGAGTGCCCTTTCAAAGGCAGGCATTAACATTCTCTATACCTACAGTTTCTATGAAGCCAACACAGGTATTTTCATTTTCAGTGTCGATAAAGACCGTTTTGATGATGCGATTGCTGCACTTCAAGCTCAAAATATTGAGATTGTTCAAGCCAAACATTTTTACATGTAAAAGTGAGACAGTGCAATGACCTTTAGTAAAAATGAAAGTTTGTGTAAAGACGAACTTCAAGCGTGGCAGCTCAAACACCTCAAAGAGACCTTACTTCGCGTCTATCATCTCGTGCCGTTTTACAAGAAAAAATTTGACGAACATGGCGTTTTGCCACAAGACATTAAAACCCTCGAAGACATCGCCAGACTCCCTTTCACCAAAAAACACGACCTACGCGACAACTACCCTTTTGGCATGTTCTCGGTCGATATGGATCAGATCGTCCGCATCCACAGCTCCAGTGGAACCACGGGAAAACCCACCGTCGTGGGCTATACCGAACACGACATGGACATCTGGGCGGAAGTGATGGGGCGCGCGTTTACGATGGGTGGTGTGACCTGTCAAGACATCATGCAAAACTCGCATGGGTATGGACTTTTTACGGGCGGTCTTGGCTTTCACAATGCCGCAGAGCGCATGAAAATCGCCGTCATCCCTAGCTCCACAGGCTTTACCTCTCGCCAACTCTTGCTCCTCAAAGATTTCGGCGCAACGGTTCTGACTGCCACACCTTCGTTTGCACTTCATATGGCAGAAGTCGCCAAAGCTGAAGGTTATGACATCCAAAAAGACTTTAAACTGAGAGTGGGATTTTTCGGAGCGGAACCTACAAGTGAGGGGCTTAAAAATGAGATAGCTCACATCTGGGGCATCGACTACCATGAGATTTACGGTCTTTCTGAGATTATCGGACCGGGCGTGGCGTGTAACTGCAAACACTCCAATCTTTTACACATTCACGAAGACCACTTCTACCCTGAGATCATCGACCCCAAAACGGGTGAAGTTCTACCCGAAGGCACACGCGGCGAACTGGTCATCACAACGCTGACCAAACAAGGCTTGCCGATCATTCGTTACCGAACGGGTGACATTACCTCTTTAACACGCATTCCGTGTCGCTGTGGCAGAACCATCGGCAGAATCGAGAGCATCGTCGGCAGAAGTGACGATATGCTTCTCATCAACGGCGTCAACGTCTTCCCATCGCAAATCGAACACGTGCTTTCCAAACAAGAAGGCATCACACTCAACTACCAAATCATCGCCGATAAAAAAGGCTACCTCGATAAACTCGAAATCGATGTGGAACTCGATGAACATCTCATCAGCGATGATGTCAGCTACCTCGGAAACCTCAAAAAAGAGCTCCAACATTCTCTTTTAAACAATCTCTACATCAACGTCGAAGTCAAACTCGTCGCACCCAAATCGCTTCAACGAAGCGAGGGAAAAGCCACACGCGTTTTGGATAAGAGACCGAAATAATCTTTTACATGTAAAGTCTTTTGGCTTTACATGTAAAATGTTTTCTAGCTTTCTAAAAAATGAAATTATAATATTTTACTTTAATTTCGTTAGCTGTCGCAAATTTTGCGACAACTGAAAGTTTTTCAGGTTTACCATCTGAAAATTACATTATTGATATGCTTTCCTATAGTTTTAATATCACGTCCAAAAAGCTCTGAAAGTTGATTTCTATTGAGCCAAACCGTCTCATTTTCAAGTCTTGTTTCTATTTTTGTATTGCCATCTTCACTTTGATAAATAAGAATATTGGATGTTGGTGTTGTGTTGGTCATTTTAAGTTACGTTTTTTATAACGATTGTTCTCCAAATAATAATACTTCATCGTCTTGAATTTCTGCATCCAAGTTATCTAAAATACTTTGTTCAATAATGTTATGTCTATCTTTTAGAATTCCTGCTTTTCTTACATGTAACCAATCATTATTCCATAAATCTATAGATTCATTATTAATCAACTTACATAGCGCTTCTTCAAAAGAGCTTTGAGGAAGTGGCAATTTAATAATTGCTCTTTGTAACCATATCTGCATATGTCCAGTATTTGGAATGGTTTGAAACTTATTCATTATTTTATTGACGATTGATTTTACTAAATTAATATCCAATAAACCAAATAGAATGCTTAATATTGTCATTGATATAGAATAAGTTCTTGGATTTAGAAGTGCAATATCCACTACAATGCTTATTAAAACCTCTATATTTTCAGTTGTTTTAATCTTTTCTTTTCTTTGACGAATTTTTTTTGATAGAGATTGTAATTCTTTAACAATAGTGCCAGAATTTGAATATTTAAGGCTAAATTGATGAATTAATAAAAGTTGCTTTTGTATCGTTTTTGCATTTTTATTAATGGCTAACCATTCCATTTTATCTTGTTTAATAGAGCTTTGAATAACATTATTCGAAGAAATCGTTTTTGCACTGTTTAATTTTAAACCTAAATCAATGAGAACTTCTGTTAATATTTTTATTATTTCATCAGCAACTTGAGGGCTATTCACAAATATTCTATAGTCATCTCTGTACCTCAAAATTTTAAAATCTTGTTTTTCAAAATTTTTGAGCTTTACACTTAAACATAAATCAGCATAAGATAAAACTATTTCAGCAATAAAATCCATTAAAACGCTACCTTGTGGAATTCCATTGGTCTGTCCATTTGACATATTTCTTATACAAAAGTCAATCATTCCACCAATATAGTCTCTGTTAAAATTTCTATCTTGTTTTTTAGCTTTTGATAGCTTTTTTGAATGCAATGCCCATGGAATAGAATGGGTATAAATTGAACCATAGCAATCAGTAATATCTGTATGATATACATAGCTATAATCCATGCTTAATTCTAATGATTTTTGTTCTATTTGTTCCCACCAATTAAGGATTTGTTCTGCCTTATCGGAATTTTCAGACTCTGACACAATAGGCACACTCATACACTCTACAAGACTTTTCTTCTGAATGCTTTCAAATCTTTTTTGAATTAATTCCCAATTATCCTGTTCACTAATTTTGTGAACAAGAGACACATAAATAAACGGATGAATCAGTTCAAATTGTCGCCAATCATATTTTCCATTTTTATTATGAAATAGTTTATAATTTACATTTTCGAAAATATCAGGTTTCTTTGATTGAATACTAGCAAGGTCTTGACCATTTAAAATATTATTAGAGATATTTTCAAGCAAACTAGCAAAGTTTATGTAAGGCGGTAAATCTACATTGATATAACTCTCATGCTTTAAAAAAAAAGTTTTTGCTTCGTCAAAATTGAGCGATAAAACATTTTTCATAATATTAACCCTTGTTTCAGACAATTTTCAGACACTATATATTTTCTGTGTACATAGTTTATCACATCCCCACTAAGCCTTTTATCAAAAGAATAGCTATAATAGTCCTAGCTTTTCTCAAAGGAGTACCATGCTCAAAATAGCCGTTTCCGCCTGTTTACTGGGCGAGCAAATTCGTTACGATAAAACGGGGCAACGAGACAGATTTATCACCGATAAGCTAGGCAAATACGCTTCGTTTGTGCCCTTTTGTCCTGAGCATTTGGCGTTTGGAACGCCACGTGAGACCATACGGATTGTGCTGGAAAATGAGCGCAAAAAGGTCATCACCGTCTTTTCAAAAAATGATGTCACAGAGGCGATGAATGAAGCGGTGGAGCATGAACTACGTAAGATTCAAAATGAGCCAATTTGCGGCATTATCCTTAAGTCCAAGTCACCGAGTTGTGGGCTTGGGAGTGCTAAGTATTACAGCGGTGCGATGAGTGAGGGGAAAAAAGATGGGCTTTTTGCGTTTACATGTAAAGCGTATTTTGAAGATTTTCCCATTGAGGAAGAGGCACGTTTGCTTGACCCGTGGCTACGGGAAAACTTTGTGATGCAACTTTTTGCGTACGAAGATGCAATGAAACTTCAACACACCATCCAAACCATGCAAGAGCTTGTGAGTTTTCACACCGCGTATAAGTTTTTACTGCAAAGCAAGCATGAAGCAAACTACCGACTTTTGGGCAAAATCGTCGCTAACCATGAGAAAAAAAGCCTGCATGTCGTGACACATGAGTACCTTGCGCTGTTTAAAAAGACGATTGCGTACAAAGGCTCCATCGGCAAAACGGTCAATGTGCTTCAACATCTGGTGGGATTTTTCAAAAAAGAGTTAACGAGTGCTGAAAAACAGGAGCTTCACCTTCAGATCGAAGCGTTCCGCGATGAGATCGTTCCGCTCATTGCTGTGATGAATACCATCGAATTTTTGGCTAAAAAGTATGAAATACATTACCTTTTAGGACAGAAGTTTTTAAACCCCTACCCTAAAGATTTGGCGCTGCGTTCCACCATTCAAGAAGGGAAATAAGCATGAAAAAAGTCCTTTGGTTTAGACGCGATCTTCGTGTTCATGACTCGATGCTTTTAGCGCAGGATGGCGAAGTTTTGCCCATTTTTATCTTCGATACAAAGATTTTACGGGGTCTTGATACAAAAGATCGAAGAGTCTCATTTATATTTGAGCAGGTGCTTAAACTCAAAGCCGATCTGAAAGCGCTTGGACTTGACCTTGCTTTGTTTTATGGCACGCCTTTTGATGTCTTTACCTACCTTAAAACACTCGGCTTTGAAGATGTTTATGGCAGTGTGGATTACGATGATTACGCCAAAGAGCGCGATGGCGAAATCGCTGAGATGCTTCGTTTTCATTTTTTGAATGACTGTTACCTTTTTGAGCCCAATGAAGTGCTCAAAAAAGATGGCACGCCTTACCTTGTTTTCACCCCATACTACAAAGCTTGTCAAGCACTTTACACACAATTTTACGCATTAAAATACACAAGAGGCAACCAAAGCCTTGCGCACTTCAACTACAACGAACTTCTAAGCATTCAAGGGCACGCTCAAACGCCTTTACATGTAAAGATTGAAAGTATCGGTTTTGAGCCTTTACATGTAAACATTTTAGAGCCTCAAAAAACGTTGGAACGCTTTACATGTAAAATCGATTCGTATGAAGAAAACCGTGATTTTTTGGACATGGATGCCACATCACATCTGAGTGTTCATCTGCGTTTTGGAACTATTTCCATTCGTGAAGTGGTGCGTTATTTGGTCGCGCTCAAACAGCAAGGTCACACCACAGAGCCTTTTTTTAGACAGCTGATTTTTCGTGAATTTTATGCTTATTTGCTTTACCATTTTCCAAGGCTCGCATGGGAAAATTACAAATATGAACCACCCATTTCCAACGATGCAGAAGCCTATGAGCGTTTTATCTTGGCACAAACGGGCTATCCGCTGGTCGATGCGGCGATCACGGAGCTTTTAGAAACAGGTCTGATGCACAACCGCGCGCGTATGGTGTTAGGTTCATTTTTTACAAAACATTTGATGTTGCCATGGCAAAAGGGAGAGGCGTTTTTTGCAAAGTATCTTTTGGATTATGATGCGAGTGCGAATGTGCTCTCGTGGCAGTGGTGCGCAGGAACGGGAATCGATCCGCAACCTTATTTTCGCATCTTCAATCCCTACGCGCAGTCACTAAAGTTTGACAAGGAAGCACGCTACATCAAACGGTTTCTTCCCATTTTAAACGATATTCCAAGTGCCTGTTTGCACAAAGAAGCATACTTAATGAGCCATGATATTGCTGGTTATCCAAAGCCTATCATCGGGCATGAAAGCGCTCGTAAGCGCTTTTTAAATACCTTTTCTTAATTCAATACTTACCAAAAGTAATGTAAGAGAAAATAAAGTTTATTAACGTTATTATTTTGAAAATATATTAGGAGAACATACAATGCAAAACGACTTTTCAAAAGCGATGGACTTTCGCCACGCGTGCAAACTATTTGACGAAACAAAAAAAATTAGTGAAGAGCAGATGCACTTTATCCTAGAAGCAGGTCACAAGTCACCCTCTTCATTTGGTATGGAGCCTTGGAAGTTTTTAGTCATCACCAACGATGAACTTCGTGCTAAACTACGCCCCGTATGCTGGGATCAACCGCAAATTACGACATGCTCACATCTTGTCATTATTCTAGCGGCAATTGATGCTGTCAAAGTGGAGAGTGGGATTCCTATGAAGCGTTTTGCAAGGCGAGAAATGCCTCAAGAGAAAAAAGATTATTACATTAATCTTTACGCCAATCACCTCAAAGAAACCCTTAGTTCAGATAAAAACATCTATGCTTGGACGTCAAAACAAAGCTATATCGCAGCGGGAAACATGATGACCGCAGCGGCGTTTATTGGTATTGATTCTTGTCCGATTGAAGGCTATGAAAAAGAGAAAGTCGAAGCAGTTTTGGGACTCGATACAAGCAAATACCAAGTCTCTATGGTACTTCCTTTTGGATATCGCATCAACCCACAATCATCACAACTTCGTATACCGTTTAACGAAGCGGTTGAATTTATTAAATAATCTATTTTTACGCGTCTCTTGGGCAAAGCTCAAGAGACTACATTAGCCACTATGGCACTCAAGCTTACTTCATACGAGGCAAAAATAAACTCTCTCACATTTCATTTTGAAATATTTTAGTCTTTACATGTAAAAAAATCGTACCATGCTCGCATGAAACTTACAACCGAAGATAAACTCTCCCTCTTAGCAGGCAGTGCCAAGTACGATGTCTCATGCTCTTCCAGTGGCAGTGAGAACAACTACAAAACAGGCGAGCTTGGCTGTGCCCATAACAGTGGTATTTGCCACAGTTTTACGAGCGATGGCAGGTGTGTTTCACTTTTGAAAGTATTGTTGACAAATGTTTGCATTTACGACTGTGCCTACTGCATCAACCGTGTAAGCAATGACACTCCTCGTACTGCTTTTACACCACGAGAACTTGCCGATCTGACGATTAACTTTTACAAACGCAATTACATCGAAGGACTCTTTTTAAGCTCAGGCATCATCAAAAATGAAGACCACACGATGAGCTTACTCCTTCAAACGTTGCGTATATTGCGCCATGAGTACCGCTTCAATGGCTACATTCATGTCAAACTTATCCCAGGAGCTTCAAAAGAACTCATCGAAGAAGCCACGCTTTTAGCCCATCGTGTTAGCTCCAACATCGAACTTCCAAGCGCTAAAAGCCTTGCCCTACTCGCACCCGATAAAACCAAAGAGAAGCTTCTCTCACCGCTGAAACACGCACGTGACATCACCATGCAACGAAGCGCAAAGCCCATTTCCATGAGTACCCAAATGATTATAGGTGCAACGAGTGAGAGCGATTTTGAGATATTAAAACTCTCATCATCACTCTATCAAAAGGCACTGCTCAAACGGGTCTATTACTCTGCATATATTGCGGTAAATAACCATAAACACTTGCCCGTTCCTGAACTTTCCAAACCTCCTTTGCTTCGTGAACATAGGCTCTATCAAGCCGATTGGCTGTTGCGCTTTTACGGCTTTTCATACGATGAAATTTTGAGCGAAAACCAAAACCTTGACATCCAATTTGACCCAAAAACCTTTTGGGCACTTTCCAACCTGCATCTTTTCCCGATTGATGTCAACCATGCACCCCAAGAGATTTTAGTGCGTATCCCCGGTATAGGCATACGGGGTGCACTAAAAATTTTACAAGCAAGACGGTTTAAGAAACTCAGCTTCGAAGACCTCGTCAATCTTAAAATATCGCTCAAAAAAGCACGTTATTTCATCATCGCTGGTAAAGATTTTCATCGAAGCACAAGCTTATATACCGAAAAGATCAAACTTGCTCTCATACACCAAGGCTCAAACGTCATTCAGCCAACACTTTTTGATACCTCCATCTACACGGGAGAGCTGTGATGATTTTGCTGTACGATGGCAGTTTTGAAGGGTATTTGAGCTTAGTGTATGAAGTTTATTATGAGAAACTAGAGGTAAGCACCATTGTCAAAAAAATGCCAGAAACGCTTCTGTTTGAGCGTTTTCATGAAGTTTTTACCGATGAAATAAAAGCGCATAAAGTCTTAGATGCCATGACTAGGCACTTTACCAAAGAGCAACAACGCACCATTTTTCATAGTGTATTATGCGACACTCGAGACTATGAGATGGCACTGTTAGAGTATATTCGCATCGGGTTTAAAAACCCTAAAGAGCTTCGAAACATTACGAATGCTTCCCTTTTTTACATCCAAAATCTCGAAAAAGAGCTGTTGTGTTTGGTGCATAAGATGTACGGATTTACCCGCTTTGAAGAGTTGGAAGATGGTACATTGTATGCCAAAATTGAGACAAAATTTAACATTGTCCCTTTTTTAGGGGATCATTTTTGCAAACGCTTAGGAAACATCCCTTTTATCATCCACGATGTCAAACGTGCTCTTGCCTTTGTGAAAAACGATGAACTGCGAGAAATTCGCTCAATCGCCACATTTGATACTCCAACCTATTCTAGCGAAGAAGAAAAATTTAAAGCACTGTGGAAAGTGTTCTTCAAATCAGCCGCCGTAGAAAGTAGGTACAATCCAAAGCTCCAAAAAAGCTGGGTTCCCCTACTTTATAGAACGTATATGAGCGAATTTAATATCACAAATCCCACATAGAATATCGAATGATTTCCCTAATTTATATTGGTACTAATCACATTCGTACTAATTAAATTTTGTGTATGAAATTGAATTGTTTCATTACATGTATGACAACTTCCAACAAAAACAAAATTAACAGTAAAACACCATAATGCAAAAACACTCAGAACAAAAAGCTTGAATTTCATTTTTTAACCTTATTTGAATTTTCAAAAGAATTCTAATCAAATAAAGGTTCTTCAAAGAGTCTTTTTTGCATATTTGTTCATTTTTTTATTTTTAGTCTTCATGCAAACATAATTATTTATATAAAGCTCGTAAAAGAATGATGAAAAAGAAGAGGTAAACGCTTTTTACGTTTACATGTAAAGAAGTTTTGAGTAAAAATGTAAACGTCCAAACAGAAAGTTTAGACGTTTACATGTAAAGCCGTTAAAGGGTATCAGCGTGTCGTTCAAACACCTCTTTATCCCAGCCACCGCCGAGTGATTTGTAAAGAGACACACCCGAACTAAGCAGTGCTTGCTTCGTTTGGGATGTAGCAAGTTTAGCTGAGAGCAGATTACGCTTTGCATCTAAAAGCGTAAGGTAATCGCCATAGCCATTTTCATACTGTTTTTTAGCCAGTAAGTATACTTGCTCAATATTCTTTTCATAGGAGAGCTGATGCTCTAGTTTTTGAGTGAGCGTATGTCGTTTGTTAAGGGCATCATAGGCATCTTGAAACGCTTGTTGAACCGTCTTTGCATACGCAATCTCTGCTAGCTCTTTGTTTGCCTTTGCACTCTCTACATTGGAACTAGTTTTTCCCATATTAAACAGTGGTGAGGCAAGGCTTCCACCAAAGCTGTTCATGCCTGATTGGGATTTCATCAGATTAGAAAGCTGTGTGCTCTCAAATCCAAGTGCACCTGAGAGGCTAATACTTGGAAAATAAGCAGCACGTGCCACACCAATGTTGGCATTGGCCGCTTTTAAATTCTCCTCGGCTTGGGTAATATCGGGGCGTTTGCTTAAAAGCTCGGAAGGCAAATTAGCAGGGACGTTGACATCGCTTGGTAAAACACGCGGTAAGCCATCTTTGCTAAACGCCGCTATGGCTTCAGGTGATTTACCCACTAAAACAGCCAGCGCACTTTGTTGGAGTAAAATCGCTTGCTCTAGCGCATCTTTAGTGATTTGAGCACTGTTCAGCTCTGCACGATCGGAGGCAAGAGTTCCTTTAGAAATAGCACCAAGAGTGTACTTCGCCTCATTGCGTTTAAGCCCCTCTTCTCTTGCTTTGATTGTCTCATTGGTGATGTCGAGCTGCTCATACAGACTAATGAGTGTAAAGTAACTATCGGCAACACTGGCAGCTAAAGAGATTTTTACCGTGTCTTTTGCCGCATATGTAGCAATCAAAGAAGCACGAGAGGAAGCTTCAGCTTCTTTGTATTTACCCCAAAGATCAAGCTCATAACTAAGGACTGCACTGAGTGAAAAATCATTGTACGTATTATGCGCTTTAGAGTTAAACGTATCGCCACTGCTTCTGATACGTTGGCCAGAGCCCTGGACATCAATACTTGGGTAACGATCCGATGTACTTCGTGAAAGCGTTGCACGCGCTAAAGAGATATTGGCCATCGCTGATTGAAGATCATAGTTATTTGTCAATGCCTCTTCAATTAAAGCGGTTAATTTTGCATCATGGTAATTACTCCACCATGCCGCATCAACATAGCTTGTTTCACTTTTCACATCGGAGCGATACGTCTGCGGAAACTGTGTTGTGGGGACGTTCAGCTCTGGAGAGAGCGAACATCCACTTAGAATTAAGGCTAGTACAGCACTGTAATAAAGACTATTCTTCATCTTTTTTTCCTTTACGTGAAAACTTCGCATTGAGCTGCGCGAGCCAGTTGTAAAAGAGTGGAATAAAGAAGATCGCAATCGTTGTTGCGGCAATCATACCACCAATAACACCAGTTCCTATCGCATGACGACTTCCTGCACCGGCACCTGAACTGATCGCCAACGGTAAAACACCAATAGTAAAGGCAAGTGATGTCATAACAATCGGACGGAAACGTAAACGTGCCGCTTCAAGGGTTGCATCAAAAATTGACTTACCTTTTTCTTGGGCTTGCATTGCAAACTCAACGATCAAAATCGCATTTTTAGCCGATAAGGCGATCAGTACCAAAAGACCGATTTGGAAATAGATGTCGTTACTCAGTCCTCGTAAATAAACCGCCATAATCGCACCAAAGACGGCAAACGGAACAGCGGTAATAACCGCAAGTGGCATGAGCCACCTCTCATACTGTGCTGATAGAATCAAGAAGATAAAGACGAGTCCGAAGATAAACGCTTGTGAGCCACTACCTTCCATCTCTTTTTCTTGGAATGATGTTCCAGCCCATCCTGTGGTATAACCCTCAGGTGCGACTTCTTTTACCACTTCTTCAATTGCTTTAATCGCATCACCTGATGTATAACCCGGTTTTGGCTCACCGACAATTTTTGCCGCGGTAAAGATGTTAAAACGATCTACAATATCTGGTCCTATGGTACGTTCATACGTCACCAATGAACTGATAGGAATCAATTTCCCCGTATTTGATTTCACAAAGATATTTTTCATATCTTCAGGTTTTTCTCTAAAATCAGCCTCTGATTGAACATTGACTTGATAGGTACGACCAAAGAGGTTAAAGTCATTGACATAGTATGCACCAAAGGTTGATTGCAATGTGGTAAAGACATCTTTGATTGAAATACCTAACGCTTTCGTTTTTTCACGATCTAATGTCACTCTAAATTGAGGTACAGCCGTATCAAAGGTACTTCTCACCATCGTAAGCTCTGGTCTTTGTCTTGCTTTTGCAACAATGGCATTGGTAATTCTACCGAGCTCTTCCAATGAACCACCCGTTCGATCTTGCAAATACATCTCAAAACCACCTGAGATACTTAGTCCCATAATCGGTGGAGGATTCAGTGCAAAGATGGTGGCATCCGGCACACCAAAGAAGGCACCGTTGAGTGCACCACTGAGTATTTCTGAATTTTGGTTTGCTGCTTTTCGCTCACTCCAATCTTTTAGATTGATAAAGGCTGTTGCGGCATTGGTTTTAGCGGCACCACTGATAAGATCAAACCCTGAAATAGCAATAGTATATTCGATCTCAGGCACTTTTGCTGTGATTTTACTGAGTTCCGCACTCACACCTTCTGTACGATTGAGTGAAGAAGCAGGAGGCAATGCAGTCACAGCAAGTAAAAAGCCTTTGTCTTCCATCGGGACAAGACTTGTAGGTACTTTTTGGAAAAGTTCATATGTCATGCCCATCAGTGCGGCAAAGATGATAATACTGATGATACCATGGCGTACCACCAAACTAACCCCACTGGTAAACCAGTTGGTTGAAGCATCAAAGAACTCATTAAATTTTTTGACAAACCAAAACGGTTTTGGCTCTTTTTTCTTAAGGAAAATGGCGCACAATGCAGGTGTCAAGGTTAACGCTACCATACCTGAAATAATGACCGAAATAACAATTGTAATCGCAAATTGTTGATACATTTGTCCTGTAAAACCACCCATAAACGATACAGGGATAAAAACAGCACATAAAACAAGAACAATGGCAACAACAGGGGCAGTTACTTCTTGCATCGCTTTAATCGTTGCGTCTTTAACGGTAATATCTTTTTCAGAATGCAAGATACGCTCAACGTTTTCAATAACGATAATAGCATCATCGACAACAATACCAATGGCAAGCACCAAACCAAATAAGGTTAAAAGGTTAATAGAATAACCCAGTGCATACATACCTGCAAATGATCCAATAATCGAAACAGGGATTGCTAAAATAGGAATAATTGTCGCACGCATATTTTGCAAGAACATGTAAACAATAATAACAACTAAAAGAAGGGCTTCAATGAGTGTTTTTACCACTTCATGTACCGAAATTTGAATAAATTTTGTTGTATCGTATGGCGTTACATAGGTCATATTTTCAGGAAAAGATTTTGAAAGTTTTTCCATGACCGCATCGACTTTTTTGGCTGTTTCCAACGCATTTGCACCGGATTGTAAGTAGATGCCAATCGGTACCATCGTTTGTCCATTAAGCGTTGCCGATACATCATACGATGCAGCACCGAGTTCAAGACGTGCAACATCTTTAAGGCGTAAAGTTGAACCATCTTTGTTCGATTTTAAGATGATATTTTCAAACTCTTCGACTTTATCAAATCGCCCTTGTGTTGTTACCGTGTAGGTATAAGCTTGAGCCGCTTTCGTAGGAGCTTGATTGAAACGTCCTGTTGCAAACTGAGCATTTTGTTCTGAGATCGAATTAATAACATCTGTTGGTGAAAGATTGTATTTGGCGAGTTGATCAGGCTTCATCCAAATACGCATAGAGTAATCTTGGTTACCAAATAAAGAGGCATCACCCACACCATTAACGCGCTTAAGTTCATCAATAACGTTGACAAGTGCATAGTTCGCCATGTAAATTTTATCATAGCTGTTGTTCGGTGAAATAATCGAAATAACTTTTAAAATCGTAGAGGATTGTTTACGTACCGTAACGCCTTGTGCTTGTACTTCACTTGGAAGACTGCTGAGAGCTGCTTGAACACGGTTATTAACGTTAATCGTCGCCTGATCGGCATTGGTTCCAATTTTAAAATAGACATTGATCGATAAAGAACCTGTTGATGAAGCCGTTGAAGACATATAGATCATATTTTCAACACCATTAATCTGTTGCTCAATCGGTGCAGCAACCGTTTTAGAAATGGTATCGGCACTTGCTCCTGCATACGTTGCTTTGACGGTGACTTGTGGCGGTGTCACTTGAGGATATTCCTCAATAGGCAAGCCTCTAATACCCATCAAGCCCGCTATAATCACAACGACCGAAAGAACCGTTGCAAAAATAGGCCTGTTGATAAAAAATTTAGAAAACATACTTTATTCCTTCGCTTCTATAACATTAACCGCTGAGCCAGGGCGTAGTTTAGTGAGGTTATCTGTAATAACTACATCTCCTGCACTCAAACCGCTTTCAATGATATAGGTGTCATTATGAACGGTTCCTGCTTTGACAGGTACTTTAGTCGCTTTACCCTCTTTTACCACATACACGAATGATCCAATGGCTTCTTGTAAGAGTGCCTTTTGAGGAATACTAATCGCATCTTTATAGACTAAGCCCTCTACATTCACACGCACAAAAAGACCGGGTATTAAAATATTATTTGGATTTGCAAAGGTGGCTCTTGCTTTAATGGTAGAGGTTTCAGCATCAACATAGCTATCAATAAAGTCTAAGGTTCCCATTTTGGCATATTTTGAACCATCAGGAGTGCTGAGTTGAATAGGAAGTTTGGCTTGAGCTAAACTATTCCAATTTCCTGTTCCCATGACATAACGTTTTTTCAAAAGTTCAATATCGGGCAAAGAGAATTCAACATAGATAGGATCGGTTTGAGTAATGGTTGTTAATGTCATTGTATCGCTACTAGAGCCTACATAACTTCCAACATCTTGGGCATTAAGGCTAGTCATACCACTAATGGTTGCTTTAACCTTAGTATAGTTAAAATCAATCGTTGCTTTTTTAAGCGCTGCTTGTGAAGATTTGAGCGAAGCTCCTGCTGACTCATACGCAGAGAGTGCAGCATCACGCTCTTTTTGAGAAACGGCGTCTTGCTCAAACAAAGCTTTAGTACGATCCCAATCACGCGTTGCTTGTTTAAGGGTTGCTTCTTTCATTCCTACATCTGCCACCGCTTCTTGCATCAAGGCTTCATAACGGTCAGAGTCAATTTGGTAGAGTGTATCGCCAGCTTTGACAAAGCTACCTTCGGTAAAGTGTTTCTTTTCTAAAACACCACTCACACGCGCAACAATATTCACTTGTTGCATACTTTTGACTTTTGCTGGATATTCGAGAGAAACAGGAACATCACTGGTGATCACTTTATAGGTGGATACACTTAAAGGAGGCATCGCGGGCATCCCACCTGCTGCTTTCTTATCTTGGCTTGAGCATCCTATTACTAAAAAAGCTCCCAAAACACCTATTAATGCATATCTAGCATACGTTAAATACACTCTATTTGTAGTCATTTTTCGCTCCCAATTTTATGTAATGTAATATACATTACACTTTATGGGCGAAATTGTATCCGAAAAAAGTAAAAAAATCAAGCTAATTTCACTAACAGAAAAAAAAGTAACTATTGTATTACATGTAAGCCGCGACAGAAGATAGTTACGACTTGTTTTAAAGCTTTTAAACGTGTCTCTTTAGAAATATCAATTTTAATTCCTAAAATTGTCTGAAAGAGAAAAGGCCCTTTGACAGCATTTAAAAATTGCTCTGCAACTAAATAGGTATCTTCAACTTCGATATGACCGTTTGCTTTTTCATTTTCTAAATAATTGGCAATAATGATGACGGGAACAGACATCAGATTCTGAATCTGCGTTTTATTGAGTCTTGAATCATTAATATACCCTATAGATATAAGTAAACGGTGAAATAAAATGGCATCTGGAGTTGTCACCAAATCTAAAAACATTCTTCCTGTTTCGGTTAAGAATTCTTCAATTCGTCCCTCATAACAGACACTTTTACGACCCCACTCACCAAAAACTTCTTCTGATTTTTGTTCCAAAATGTAAATAAACAGTTGTTCTTTATTGCCAAAATGCTTATACAAGGTTGCGAGTGATCCCCCCGCATGTTTGACAATATCATTCATACTGACATTTTCATAGCCGTTATCTAAAAAAAGTCGATACGCCACATCAATAATCTTCGTACAACGTGATTCGGCTTTACCACTGAGTCGATCAACGAGAGAACTGATGAAACATTTGCATTTCTCTTCACTCATGTTAACTTACTCCTTTGTTTGATACTTTTTGCAATTATACAATAAATCAATTTTTCTACTTTAAGCATAGCAATAGTAGCATCTTATCTAAGGAAGATTGTTATATTATTGCCTTTCATGTAAAGTTTTTTGCATTTTAACCGATAATGCTTGAAAACGTTTTATACTATTTTTTGGAGCTGACTTTATGGACTTAACCGTCATCTTGGGCATGGTACTCGCCATCACCACTATTTCTACCGGTGATATATTAGAAGGTGGAAATCCTCTTCATATTTTACATATCACTTCATTTATTATCGTTATTCCAACCGCTATGGCAGCAGCGATGTCTGCAACTCCCCAAGAATATGTTAGAGGTGCCTTTAAAGAGTTTAAAGTTATCTTCAAAAAATCATCAGTTGACCTTCATGCACGTATTAAACAGATTATTGATTTTGCTATTATTGCTAGACGTGATGGTATCTTAGCGCTTGAATCCCATGCCAATCAAATGGACGACGAGTTCTTCAAAAAAGGTCTTAGTATGGCTGTTGATGGTGTTGAAGCCCATGAGATTGAAGAGACGCTTGATATTTTGATTGAACAGACAGAAGAGTATTATCATGGCTCAGCACACTATTGGGTACACGCAGGAGAAACCTGCCCTGTTATGGGACTCATTGGTGCAGTTTTGGGTCTGATCTTGGCACTTCAAAAACTAGATAATCCTGCTGAAATGGCGATGGGTATTGGTGGTGCCTTTACCGCAACTGTTTTTGGTATTGCAGGCTCGTATATCTTCCTTGGACCATGGGGACACAAACTCAAGGGGAAATCCATAGATATTATTAAAGAAAAACGTGTCATTTTAGCGGGTATTTTAGGTATTTCTCATGGTGACAACCCTCGTACGCTAGAAATGAAACTTCTCAATTATCTTTCTCCTCTTGAAGAGAAAAAAAGCCAATTTGACAAATAAGGGATACTAAGTGGGTAAAAAGTGCAAAAAAGTAGAATGTGAAGCAGGTGAAAAATGGGCCGTACCTTTTGCGGACTTTTTTAGTCTTTTACTTGCCCTCTTTATCGCACTCTTTGCTATCGCCTCTACCAACACTGAAAAGATGAAAGCCCTCAAAGAAGAGTTTGTCAAAATCTACGACTATAGTGCGAAGCCTGAAGAAGCAACTCCTGTTATGAGTATGTCTATTAAATCGGGGGATGCGGCTAAAGATAAAGACAAAGGCAATGCGGGTGGAACATCTGCTCAACTTGAAGAGATTGCTCGTTTAGCGCAAATGATTGAGAAAATGAATATTGGCGAAGGATCGCTAGAGCAAAAAGTTGATGGTGCGATTTTAAAACTCCCTACTAAACTTCTTTTTGCACCGGGTTCTGCTGAGATTATCAACAGTGACTCCATGCTTTTTCTCAAACGTGTTTCTGACATTATTGCAATGCTTCCTAAAAATGTTGAAGTCATCGTCAAAGGATTTACCGATGCAACAGCACTTCCACATGGTTCTAAATACCAAGACAATCTTGAACTCTCCAGTGCTCGTGCTAATGCTGTTATTCGCATCCTTATTCGTAATGGTATTGCCAAAGATCGTTTAAGCTCAGCAGGTTATGGAGATACAAAACCTCTCACCAACAATGATACCGCGGAAGGCCGAGACAAAAATGGTCGCGTTGAATTTACAATGCGTATTTCAGGACCGGACAATTCAACGAAAAAAGAGTCTATCTTAGATACGCTCAATGCCATCAATAAGAAAGCTGAATAAGTTTTATTTTTCAAGCTTTCTATGCCACGCTCATCAATATACAATAACGTTTAATCAAGTTCTTGCAAAACTTTTTTTATAATACCACGCGCTTCTTCTTGAAGTAAAAATTTTACATGTAATGAGTTTTACCTATGATTCAAGTCACTAATCTTTCTAAACACTTTGGCGTACAAACCCTTTTTGAGAATATCAGTTTCACCCTTGCCCATGGCAATAAGATAGGCTTTGTTGGGCGTAATGGCTCAGGTAAATCCACTCTTTTTAAAATTCTTTTAGGAGAAGAAGAAGCCGATTCTGGCGATATTCTCATCCCAAAAAACTACACGATTGGAACATTGCGTCAACATATTCTCTTTACCCACAAAACAGTACGCGAAGAGTGTGCTTCTGCCCTTCATGGTGACGAAGCCTTTGATCTCTACAAAATCGAAAAAATGCTTTTTGGACTTGGCTTTTCGCAAGAAGATTTAGACAAAGATCCTATGAATTTTTCGGGTGGTTATCAAATTCGCCTCAATTTAGTCAAACTACTTGCCACCAACCCCTCTTTGCTCCTTTTAGATGAACCAACCAACTACCTTGACATTATTTCAATGCGTTGGCTTCAAACGTTTCTCAAAGAGTTTAAAGGTGAGATTATTCTGATCACCCATGACCGCGACTTTATGGACGCTGTCACCACGCATACTATGGGACTGAGGCGTAAAAGCTTGATGATCGTTGAGGGCAATAGTTCAAAATACTACGCTAAATTAGAGGAAGACGATGAGCGTTATCTGAAAACCAAAGCCAATTTAGATAAAAAACGTGCTGAACTTGAAGATTTTGTTACACGCCAAAAAGCACGAGCATCTAAAGCAGTTATGGCGCAAAGTAAAGCGAAACAGCTTGAAAAAATGGGCGAAATGGATGATCTTGAGGTCGAAAGTAGCCTTCACTTTTCGTTTAACTATAAAAAAACGCCTGCTAAAATCATGCTTGAAGCAAAAGAGATAGGCTTTGGATATGACCCAACTCACCCTCTTTTTCAAAACCTTTCTTTTAAATTGGAAAAAGGAAAATGCCTTGCAATCATTGGTAAAAATGGTAAAGGTAAATCAACGCTTCTCAACGTGATAGCAGGAGAATTACCGCTCCAACAAGGCACTCTTTCGTTTCATCCTGAAACAACCTTCGCACACTTTGGACAGACCAATATTCAAAGACTCAATCTCAAAAACAGCATTATAGATGAGATTTATGAAGTGGATCCACTCTTAGGCATTACGCGCGTTCGTGCTATCTGTGGCGGTATGATGTTTAGCGGGAAAATGGCAGAAAAAGAGATTAGCATTCTCTCAGGAGGAGAACGCAGTCGTGTAATGCTCGGCAAAATCATCGCAACACCAGCCAACCTTCTCTTTTTGGATGAGCCGACCAACCACCTTGATATGTACTCCATTGACTCTCTGTGCGAAGCGATTAAAAACTTTGAAGGCTCTACCATTTTAGTTACGCACTCTGAGATGATGCTTCGTGAATTAGCCGATGCTCTCATCATTTTTCATCAGGATAAAGCGGAATTTTTTGATGGTAATTATGATGAATTTTTAGAGAAAATTGGCTGGGAAGAAGAGAGTGACACTATGCCTAAAAAAGCAGTCGCAAATGATTATGCTCAAAGTAAAAAACTCCGTACGAAACTTATACAAGAACGTAGTTCAAAGCTCTCGCCGCTTAAAAAACAGATTGATCAGTGTGAAGCAAAAATCATGAAACTTGAAGAAGATATCAAAGCAAAAAACGATGCACTGATCGCGTGTTCTTCGGGAAATGACATTGGTGAGCTAGGGCGACTTTCTAAAGAAATCAAAAGCGATGAAGAGACACTTGAAAAACTTTATGAGCAGTTTGAAACGTTACATGTAAACCATGACACCCTTTTTGATACTTACGAAATACAATTGAAAAACATTTAAAATTAGTGTAGAATTGCAGAAAAAGCAAAGGTAAAACAGTATGCGTGACTTAAAAGAACTCCTACTTGAAAGCGGTTGTTCGAGTGAATTTATTATTGATGCAATGCGTTTTGAACACCTCTTTACCGGTGATATTGATGCGTTCCTCGACAAAGTTGAAGATATTTTAATGAATGAAGAAGAGTACGAAGAAGACTTAGAGGATGACGATGATTTGGATGAAGATGAAGACGACCCAATCTATCAAAGTGACTATAACTACGATGGCAATGAAGACAACATCTACTTTGAAGACGAAGATGGCGAAGAGGCTTTTGACGATGATGAGGATGAAGAGTAATCTTCACACCTCGACCGCAAATCCTTGTTCAATATAAGGATATTTCAGCCTTATTTTCTTTACATGTAAAGGGAGTAAGGTTTTACAACTCGCATGAATGAGATAGCCATTTTTTGGACTAATACTCTCAATATATTCCCCTGCACTTTCCCAGTTCAAATGTTTGTCTGAATTAAACCAAGGTGTATACGCTGCGTCTAAAAAAAGATGGTCAATCGGTTGGGCTTGCAGATACGCCAGTGACTCTGAGGAGATACTGGCACAATCCGTCAAATATGCCACAATACCTTTACATGTAAAGATCACGTAGCCATGTGTCAGCTTAGAATGCAACAGTGGAACCGCTACAATTTTCACACCTTCGATCTCTTTGGTTTCAAACGGTTGCATGACCTGATAGTCAATAGAATCTTTATGAATAAAAAGATCACCAAACCCTTGTGTGTCATCAGGAATATAACAAGGAATAGAATCAACTGATTTTCGAAGGCGAATCAGCCCTAAACAGTGATCGGCATGAAAATGAGTGAGAAAGACCGCCCTGATACGTGTTGTATTAAACCGATCACATAAGAGATCATACCCAGCATCAAACAAAATAACACTACCATCATCCAGCTCTAAATACGCACTGGTGGAGCGATTGCTCACACCTTTTTGCCTTGCTGCTTCACAAATCGTACAATGACACTGATGCAGAGGAATGCCTCCTGTATCGGCGGTTCCTAGAAACTCAAATTTCACATTATTGCCTTATTAAAAAATGTGAAATTATACAAAAATTAATGTTTCTTTTCTAAAAGCATTTGATTAAGCAATTCAAAGAGTTTGACAGAAGCATTCTCAGCCTCTTTAAAATAATTAATAACTAACGAAGGATCATTAGAGCACGTCCCTTCTTTGACACACGTAATCGCTTTGTTAACCGATTCATGAACGATTTTATGAGGTTCGTCGATGCCTTTGTAACCTGCTGTATTTTGAAAATTTTCTTTACCAATACCAGCATACCATTTACCCAAACGGCAATTATAATGATCTGACATAACCTTGTGTTCCGCATCAAAAATAGCACCATAACCGTTGGTTTTAAAGAACATATGATCTAGCTTGGCAAGCGCTACGAAAATCGCATACGATATATTGGAAGAGTCATTTTGAATATCTACTGCACTGATTTGGATCTTTTGTAACTCTTGTTTGAACGTTTCAATATGTTGATTTGAGGCTAAGGCAACACTTTCTACCTCTTCATTTTGTTTAAACATAGAACCCGCATTTTGTTTTAAAACATTGATGTTCATCTCAACTTCTAAGGTTGCTTTTTGAGTTCGCTCTGCTAGTTTACGCACTTCATCCGCAACGACTGCAAAACCACGACCATGTTCTCCAGCACGTGCAGCCTCAATAGCAGCATTCAGCGCTAAAAGGTTGGTTTGATCAGATATATCTTTAATAAGATTAATAACACTCGAAATTTCATCTACACTGTGATGAAGATTTTCAGCAAGTTGCCTTGACTCGCTAGCAGATTCATTGATATGTGTCAGTGAAGCAATGAGCTCAGAAGTCGTTGAATCAAGTGTAGAAATTGTAGAAACCGTCGCTTCACTCATACCAACGATCTCTTTGGATGCCTCTAAATTTTGCTCAATATCTTTTTGAATTTCACTAATACCTTGCTTACAGCCCCCAAGCATACTACTGTTTAGCTCTTGAAAAAGATTATTCCCGTGTAATAAACTTTTGTTTTTTTCATTTTGTTCTGTTAATTTTTCAATTTCTACTTTAAGTGAAAGAATCTCATCTTTTAAATTTTCATTTTCTTTATTTAAATTCTTATTTATATCTTCTAAAGCCCTATTATTCCCAAACACAAGTACCCCTTATTAAATATAGTTATTTTCTAATGTTATATAAAAGAAAACTTCTAATGTTAACACAATAATATTCATGCTATATCACGATTTTATAGAGTGACAAAAAAAATTCAAATTAAGATTCATAATGTAACGAAATGACGTAAAAAATTTGCAGTAAAACTATAATTTTATGGATTGAGGAGGAGGTACATTTACCACACAAAAGAAAAGGGTGGTATGAACAAATGACTCATACCTGCGCCTATTTAAGAAGTTTTTTGTACGGTAGCTTATTGCATTGATTTTTTAAGATCTTTAATAAATTCAGTAATGTCATCGTGCAAGTTTTGAAGATCTTCTTCGTGCATTACTTCATCCGCTAAGATTTGAGAGACCATGTCGTAAGTGACAACATCTTTATTGCGTGTGAGATCAACAATACTCGAGTAGGTTGCAATCGCGCACTGCTCTCCTTTAATGGAGTCATTTAAAACAGCGACGACATCAAAATCATTGGGAGCATCGTAACCACAGTTGCTCTGTTTAAGCCAATCGGCAGGGTGCAGAAGAGGTGAACCTCCAAGTTGAATGATACGATCTGCTATCATCGTCGCATGACGAAGTTCATCAGCAGCATGTTGTACCAATTCTGCAATCGCTGCATCTTTCATCAATCCTTTAACCACTTTTGCTTCAATGAAATACTGATAGTATGCCAACCACTCATCCGCATACGCACGATTGAGCGTTGTGATAATATCTTGAACCTCGATCCCTTTGATAATAGAATTACCGACTCTTGCCATGATTGACTCCTTATAGATTTATAAGATCATCTTACATCAGTAAAACTAAACCATATATTAAATAATAATTTTTATTATTTAACCAAGCTTATATTACATTTGTCCACAATAGTTTTCGCATCCATTTGGCTGATGGCATCAATAAGTGATGTGTGAAATGTTCCTATTCCTTTGCTTTTATCGGCCATTTCACCAGCAATTGCCATCGTTAAGATGCCCGCAATGGCACTACTTAAGGCATCTTTAGAAGCACCAATCAAACTTCCAATAAGTGAGGTACTCATACAACCTGTCCCTGTCAGTTTAGTCAGTGCGACATCACCATTGTTTAGCGCATAGCACACTTTGCCATCGGATACAATGTCAGTTTTACCCGTAATCGCAATCACACAGTTGAGTTTTTGTGCCAAATTCAAAGCGATTTTAGCACCATCACTCTCCTCTTCCAAGGAGTCAACTCCTGAACTCTTCGCCTCAAGTCCTGCAATCGTTTTGATCTCAGCCATATTGCCACGAATCACACTAAAAGAGATCGTATCCATGAGCTGTGCAATACTCTCTCTACGAAAAGAAGTCGCGCCCACGCCTACAGGATCAAGCACAACAGGAATACCTTTAGCATTTGCCGTCTTGCCAGCTTTAAGCATGGAAGCGATGATGCGCTCATTCGCCGTTCCAATGTTAAGCACCAGCGCATCGCAAATACCTACCATCTCTTCAACTTCACTGATCTCATCTGCCATAATAGGAGAAGCACCAATAGCCAAAACAACATTCGCACAGTCATTAACCGTCACATAGTTGGTGATATGATGAATCAGTGCTCGCTTAGCGTGTAGTGCTTCAAATACTTCGTTTAGTTGCTCTTTAATGTCCATGATGCCATAACCTTTTTAGTGATGATAAAAATGATGCTCGTTGCAAGCATCGTTGGAAGGGTTGAGCCCAAAGGAAGATCAAGCGTCATCATCCAATAATACAAACCAACACCTATAGCCCAAACTATCAATGCGCCTACATGTAAAGCCAATGTGGACTCAATTTGCACTTTTTTAAAGATAAAATAATCACTCAACAGTATCGCAAAGAGTGGTCCAAAAACAGAACCTATGGCATATAAAAAGGTTTCGTACTCTTCAATAGGCATCATAAGCGCCACGACCAATCCAAGCAGTGCCATCACAAAAGCAATTTTACGTTCGTTCATTTGAGGAAAAATATTAGTAAACGTGACGCCTGCTGAGTAGGCATCTAAAAAGGTCGTCGTAATGGTAGATAAAAGCACAATTCCAAGTGCAGCAAAGCCTAAATGCAGTGCCATCATCATTGTTCCCACACTTGCATCTTGAGCATAAAGCCCGATGGCAAGACCAATGGCATACATCAAAGAACTTCCTACAAAATACCCCGTAAAACTGCCGATGAGTCCACCTTTTTTACTCTTCGCAAAACGGGTATAGTCTGAAATGAGTGGTAGCCATGAAAGCGGCATAATGACACTCAATTCAAGCGCAGAGCCGAAACTCATCTCACCCGTGGGCTTTACATGTAAAATGCTTCCCTCCTGAAAAACAACGCCACACAACACCAACGTAAGCGCAAACAGAAGAACAACCGCCACGACATTGAGCTTTTGAAAGCCTACTTTTCCAAGCCAAATCCAAAGCGCTATAAAAACACCAATGGCTATCGCCCATGTATTAATGCTATCAAATCCAAACAAACTAATGCCAAGTTCATTCGCAGCACGCCCGCCCGAGATGATCATCACGGCTGTCCAGCCGATGAGTTGAAGTACATTGAGAAGTGAAAAAAGGTAGGAGCCATAACGCCCAAAGGAGATGCGCGTGGACATGATGGCTGGAAGCTTACTTTTGGCTCCAATGTAGCCACCCAAAATAAGAATCAAACCACCGATAAGATGCCCTAAAAGAATCGTTTTTAAACCTTCACTAAACCCCAGTGGCGCTAAAAGACCACCCGTAAAAATCTCTGCCATTGACACCGCGGCGCCAAACCAGAGTGTGAACAATCCAAAACCGCTTAACGTTGTTTTTTCTTCCATCATGACTCAATCCCTGCTTTTTTGTAAAGTTCATAAAAATGGTGTACAGGTCCCACGCCATGCCCTAGTTTAAATCCATGCGTAATCGCTTCGGTGATATACGCTTTGGCAGCCTCAACAGCCTCTTTTACGCTTATTCCTTTGGCAAGGTTTGCGGCAATGGCGGAAGAGAGTGTACAGCCCGTTCCATGCGTATTTATCGTCTTTAATCGTTTAGAGTGTAAAAAATGGAATGCTTCGCCATCGTAAAGAATATCGGTAGCGTCGTTTTCTAAATGCCCTCCTTTAACCAGTACATACTTACAACCCAGTTTATGCAGATCAAGAGCGGCTTTTTGCATCAGTTCTATCGTGTCGATCTTATAGCCAACGATCACTTCTGCTTCAGGAAGATTGGGGGTGATAAGCGTAGCCATAGGTAAGAGAATTTCGATGAGTGCTTTTTTGGCTTCAGGTTGCAAAAGATCATACCCACTTTTAGAGATCATCACAGGATCAATTACTAAAGGTGGTAAAGGGTATTTTTTAAGTGTAGCAGCAATAATTTCGATCGTTTCAGGGCGCGAAACCATACCGATTTTGACAGCGTCCACACAAATATCATCAAAAATTGCTTCGATTTGATGCTGTATCACGGAGGGATTAATGTCTTGCACATCAAATACACCTTGTGTATTTTGCGCCGTAATAGCGGTAATAACGCTCATGCCATACGTTCCATTAGCACTAAAGGCTTTTAAGTCAGCTTGAATGCCCGCTCCGCCACAGCTGTCTGAGCCTGCTATGGTTAAACAATGTTTCATACATTTTCCTCTTAAAATAAATTGCTTTTACATGTAAGCTTTACATGTAAAGATATGAAAGTTGTGAGAAGGTATCAAAAGAGGATGTGTGTTGGTTTGATTGAGCTTTCCTACGCTGGCATTACCCAGATCAGGTAGATACCAAGCGCATCTATCTATCACGTCAATAGAACTTTTTAAAAATTGTGTTTGGTAGGCAAAGATGCGCAACCTTGCTAAGTGCAAGGCAAGTATCTTTAACGCCCCAAAGATGATTTTAAAAAAGTTCCCGTAGGGCTTGTTAATCACACGGCGTCTCATTTCGTTGACACTTTTGAGTGTAGTTTGACTACACTCAAAAGTGTCGCCTCATAATACTTGGTGCTTGACAAGCTATTGATGCGATAGATAGGTGCGCTTGGTATAAGGATCAAAGAATCACCATTCTTTATCTCAGCTGGTTTACCAGCCCTCCTAGCACGAACGATTAAGGACAATTGTACTGATTTATGGTTTTTTTCAAGCTTAATAAAACTCGATGCGGTTGCGTCCCTTGCTTTTTGCTAAGTAAAGCGCATTATCTGCATATTCAATTATATTGATGAGTGGTGATAATGTGCTAAAAACACATATTCCCATACTCAATGTTACAGGAAAATCATAGGTTTTATGTTCTTCAAGTTTAGACTGGATGCGTGCAGCAATCGTATGAATATCTTTTTTAGAGATAAAAGGGAAAAAGACTATAAACTCATCACCGCCATAGCGCGCGAATATATCATCTTCGCGTAAGTTTTCACTAATTTGTTTTACCGTATATTTCAAAACATCATCACCGAGAAGATGCCCATACGTATCATTAATTTGTTTGAAATTGTCAATATCAATCATCATAATTGCGGAGCTATTTTTTTGGTGAATGATCTTAAAATGATAATTAACGATCTCTAAAAAGTAACGCCGATTAAAGATTTGCGTTAAGTCATCGTATTGACTTAGCTGTTCTAATTGCGTGTTATGTAACTTTAATACACATACCTTCTTTTTATAGTAAAAATAGAGTAGAGTCATAAAAATAGTTAATATTACAATAACAAGCTCATAAAGCGTCTCTGTATCCATCATTCAGTTTTACCAAAAAATTTATTTTAAATATTCACTATAGGGAATTTATAAAAGATTCTAACCATTATAAACTTAAATAATACTTCACTATAGGGAAATAAAATGCTGGTATACAAAGAGTTTACTAAAATAGAAATTCAGGACTTTTATCGATGCATTGCACATAATGTTCAACGTATACGTAAAATGAAAAAAATTACACAACTAGACTTAGCGCTCACGATTGGACATAAATCTGTCAGTACAATCGCAAAAATTGAAGCTGGATTGGAAAATAAACATTATAACATTGAGCATCTTTATAAAATTGCAGCTGTTTTAGAAGTCGATATTAGTGAATTTTTTCTACCGCATCACATCTAAAAATGTATTTTAATCCAAGATTTGAGATCACTAAGGCTTAATGGTTTTGAATACAAATACCCCTGCCCTTGTTTGCATCCATGTTCCGCTAAATAATCCTCTTGATCTTTATGCTCAATACCTTCTGCTAGAGTCGTAATATTCATATTTTGAGCTAAAGTAATGATGGAATTTACAATCGCACAGGCATCTTCTTGTTTTGGGATATCTTTTACAAAAGACATATCAACTTTTAGCTTGTTAATAGGCAGTTTTCTCAAATAACTTAACGAAGAATACCCTGTACCAAAATCATCAATAGCAATGCTAAGTCCTAATTTTTGCATCTCTTTTAAAAGTGTGATCCAACGTTCTGGGTCATGCATGATGAATGATTCTGTGACTTCCATTTCAACGATTTTGGGATCAATTTTTGTCTCATTCAAAGTCTCTTTAAGCGTTCTTAGAAAATCACTGTATTCGATTTGGACACCTGAAATATTGATGGAAACGGTACCTTTAAAAATTCCTTCTTCATGTAATGCTACCACATCAAAGCATGTCTGTTTCAAAATCCATGCTCCAATTTCAACGATTAAGCGTGTCTCTTCAGTGAAGGCAATAAAACGCCCTGGTGGCAAGATACCTTCTAAGGGATGGTTCCACCTTAAAAGAGCCTCAAGACCAATAAGCTCATGCGTTTTAAGATCAATTTGTGGCTGATAATAAACGATAAATTGATTCTCTTTGATTGCTTCACGTAAGGCATTTTCCATACCGATACGCTCGTAAGATGCTACCGTCATTGCCATCGTATAAAAGAGATACGTATTTTTACCTGCATCTTTGGCTTTATACATGGCCGCATCTGCATTTTTAATCAACGTCTCTCCCTCGGTTCCATGCTCTGGATAGACACTAATGCCAATGCTGGCAGAAAGAAAGAATTTTTGATCTTTGTTGACAAATGGTTCTTCGAAAATCGTTTGAATCTTAGAGAGAATAATCTCAATTTCATGTTTTTCTTTGATATTTTCAACCAATAAAATAAACTCATCACCACCGACACGGGCCAATGTATCACAATGTCGAATTTTACCTCGAACACGCAAGGCAAACTGCTTCAGGATTTCATCACCATAAGAGTGTCCAAAACTATCATTGATCTTTTTAAAGTTATCCAAATCAAGAAAACAGACCGCAATCATGCCACCTTGGCGTTTACTATTTTCAATCGCATGCGCAATACGATCGCTCAGAAGTAATCGATTTGGGAGACCCGTTAGAACATCGTTATGAGCTAAAAATTCCAACTCTTTTTCAGAAGCCAACAATCGCTCTTCATTCGCTTGTTTCTCTGTATTATCACGAGCAGAAACAACATAGGCAATCGGCAAGGCATCGCCATCTTTTTCAAAATAAGGAAAATACTTAATATGTAAAAATCGCTTACCATAGGAAGAGAGAACCCACATTTCATGTTCAAAATTTTCACCTGATAATGCTCTATCGCTTAAATGCTTCAAGTCTTCAAGAAAATACTGTGTCCCATGTAACTCAGCCATAGTATGATGTAAAATCTCGTCTTGTTGCTTATTGAAAAATTTCTGATATGCTTCACTGATGGCAAGATATATATAGTTACGATCAATTAATGCTAAAAAATCATCTGAACTTGAAACAATTTTTTTATACTGCTCTAAATGTTTGTTGCTGGAAATTTTTGCTTCTAACATGGTATTGGCATGATTTGCCAGCTCTTCAAACTCACGAAATCGCACTTTAGAGAGATCAATATACTTGTCTTTATTGGCTAAAGAATCAAAAAAATCGATAAAAACAGCAAAATCTTTACTAATTTTACGACTGATATAAAGGTGAGCAATCCATGTAAGAACGCTCAAAGTAATGAGCCATATCACAATAGTAAAAAAAGTATGTTGCATCTCTTTAGACATGGTATCACGCAATTTTGCGATCTCTTCATTCACATTTTTAAGATGAATTCCAGAACCAACATACCACTTCCAGCCATACAAAGGAACCACATAGCTCATCTTATCTTGCTTATTGTTATCAGGGGTAACGTATTCAACAAACCCACCTCCATCTTGGGCTTTATGAATCAACTCTTGAACCAGATATTTACCATTACTATCCCGTAGATTGTAGGTATTTTGTCCTTGATTTGGACCAGCAATACTAAGACCATCCCATGTTCCAATGAAAATATAATTACCACTCTCTTCATTAAACAATAAACGCTCTTTATCCTTCGCAAGTTCTTCTTTAAGATCATGCTCTATATCTTCAAGATAGATGCCTGTTCCAATAACCCACCCATAGGGTTCAAAAAGTTTTACATAGGTAATTTTGCGAAAAAGTTCGTTAGAATCATTTTGCGGTTTAGTCCAAAAATAGTCATCAAAACCTTCTTTATCATTGTGTGCAATAGTGAGTATCTGCTGAATCGCTGAAGCCATATCATGATTTTCTAACGTAAGCATATTGTGACCTTCCATCTCTGGCTGATCCGCATTGAGAATTTCTAAACCATCTAATTGTGTTATAAAATAGTAACCATTTTCATAGTGCAAAAATCTCAGTATTTCTATAATTTTCTCTTGAATAAACGCTTTATCGTGTGTTTGCTTGTATTTTTCATAAATCTGTGTCGCTATATCATAGGCACGATTAACACGCGTTTGGATCAGTTTTTGATTTTTTGTATAAGCTTTATTACGTTCATTAATAATGTGTTCAGTAAATTGATCCACTTGAGCAATTAAAATACCTTTTTGGGTTTCAATGTAGTGCTCTTGTAAATTGGTTGATTCACGCTCAAAAGCCATGCGTGCATTGTAAAAATTAAGTACAAAAAATATAATGGCAAAGGTTAAAAACAGAACCAGAGTGATAATGTGAAAATAACGGAAAACACTTATTTTTTGACGTATCTTCACCTTCTTATCCTTCATTAAATTTTTCTTTATTTTGTTTATCATAGCGTTTAAAAAGATACATCAAAAGCTGAATCAGGGTCATAATAATAATACCTTCCATCAAAGCTGCCACAATAAAAGAAGCATACTCTTCACTTCCAATCGCACCATTTTTCACAGCAATTGTTGCAATAGCAACTAAGAAAGTTAAAGGCATTGAGTCACCAAGACTGAAAAGAAAGGTACTACGAAGCCCTAAATAACTGTAATAAGCAGCAAATGAACTCGCAAGACGTGCGCTTACCATTGCAATAACAATCCAAATTGCATGTGTTAAGATATGTGATGTAAAGACCATATTTAGATCAAGTGTTGTCCCAACAAAAATAAAAAATAGAGGCACTAAAAAACCAAAACCAAACATTGAAAGTTGATGAGGAAGCTCTTTTTTATGGGCAAAAAAGTTAGAAATAAAAATACCTGCAATAAAAGCGCCTAAAACCATATCAATTTCAAGCCATTGCATCGTAGCAATCAACACAAAAAAGAGCGCCATACTAAAACGTAAACTTTGATGCATCGTATCGTTATTGGGCATAATAATTCGTTTAAGATTTGGATACCACCAAAAAATAATTTTGAGCAATCGGTATAAGAAATATGAAGAAATCAGAACGGCAATTAACATCAGAATACTTTTGAAAAAACTCCATCCCAAACCATGCGTAATGGCGCCATCAAAAACAACGAGTGCTCCAATGCTTAAAAGCTCACCAATCACACCAATAATTAACGAAAGCTCTAACCATTTGTGCTCACGTCCATGCTCATTGATAAGCGCCATAATCATTCCAAGTGAAACTATTGGAATTGCAACAATATACACAGGGGAAAGGCCGAATGAGAGGTATAAAATAAAAGAGATACTATACAAACAGATAAAGTATAAAATAGCTTTTTTTAAAAAACGATCGCGATAGCGTATAAAACGCTGAATATCTATTTCTAGCCCAGCTAGAAACATTAAGTAAAAAAAACCGATTTTTGAAAGATTGCGGAAGACTTCATTATCTACAGGCAAAAATCCAGCCCATACAGCAAAAGAGCCTAGTAAAATTTCAACAACGGGAGTAGGAAGACGAAATACACGCGAAATAATAGGTGAAAGTACCATCAAAAGCACAACATGCGCTAAAAAGATAAGGTTTTCCAAAAAACATCCTTTTTTTAGGCTTTGTTGACAAAAGGTACAGCGATAAGCCGGGTTCTGTCGTGGGTGATTATTTATCTACGATCTATCTTACGGTAGACCTCTAGCGAAGGGTTTATCGTGTATGAGACCAAAACCATCCCTTCTTGCTGCAGGTTGGGTTTACATAGCTGCTTTAATTACTTAAAGCACTGGTAGGCTCTTACCCCGCCGTTTCACCTTTTCCATACATCAAGCAAGCCGAAGCAAGCATGATATAATGGTAGTTTACTTTCTGTTGCACTAATCCCTTAGGTTACCCTAGCCGTCCGTTAGACGGAACCATGTCTCATATGCAGCCCGGACTTTCCTCTTAAGAGAAACTCTCAAGCAATCACCTACTGTACCTTTTGAAGATCAGATTATAGCGAAACTTTTATTAGCTCTTCTATAATAACAGTGGCATACGAGCCTTTAGGCAATGAAAAGTGCATTTCAAACCATGCCTCTTCCTCTTTGTAAACACCTTCAACTTCTTCCGCAAAGCTCCATGCAAAACGTCTGCTTCCATTAAGTTTGTCTAAAAAAGGTTCGCACTCTTCAAAGATTTGTTTTTCAATAACACCTGCTTCATACTCCGCTCGGATATTTTTACCGCCGAGTAACCAACCTGCAATCGTAATGCCATGTTCTAAAAAGCGTGGTAATTCCTCTGCGACATCCTCGCAAATAAAGGCTTTTCCTGCGGGATAGTGATGCAGAACATCGCCATGAAGGAGCTTAAAGAATTGAGGTTGCTTTTTCAGAGTTTCGACCATCTCTTTAGGTAAATTGGTTGCTCTTGTTGCATCTGTTACATTAAACTCTTCGATCAAACGACTGATTTCGATGCGCTTACTAAGCCAGTTATTAAACAGATAACTTTGATACGCATTGATGTAAAACTCTTTCATTTTTGGATTACGTTCTTTGCGTTTGCCCTCTAAAATCGCTTTGCCTTTGACATAGTTATCGCCATCGATGCCAAAGCGTTGATACCCAAAGAAGTTAGGGAAACCCTCTTTGCTGATCTTTTTAAGTCCATCTTGAAGTTTTTTGGCATCAATGGGGTTGACTTTTTTCAGGCGTACAAAAAAGCGATTGCCTTTGAGATGTCCTGTGCGAATCTTGTTGTTATGGTAGGTAGTGTCAAGTATTTTGATCTTTTCATGGGTAAAGTTAGCAAGCTTTGGCTCAAAATTTTTATGCAGTGAGATGTACTGCGTGGTCATGCCATCTTTATCTTTAAGCCCCGCATAGCCAAAATCACGCACTTTACACCCTGTGACTTCGCTAAGATACTGCAACATATCCCACGTTGTCATGTCTTTTTTCCGTACATGTAAAACCAGATGCTCGCCCTCACCGCTAAAAGGATAAAGAGGAATTTCACTGACAACGAAGTCACTGCTATTTTTGGTAAACATCGCATTAATCGGCGAATGGGTGAGAAAAAATTGTCGAGTCATAAAATATCCTTAAAATGTTTCTACCTCAAAGAGGCTAGCTTTAGTACCCTAGTGGTCAACGTAGCTTTCAAGCTTGGCTTGCAAAGCGTGTAAAAATCAAAAATGGTGTTCTTTACAATGGCAAACATACTGTTTGCGCACTGTTTTGCCTACAATCGTAATCGGTGTGCGTGTCTGTTTGGCAATGCGTTCTACGATCTTTTTTTTACGCGCATCAAAACTCACAAGCATCTCGTACTCTTCCCCACTACACAGGATTCGCTTGGACATTTTTCGCTTTACATGTAAACCTAAATTTCCACTCGCTTTAAGAAGGCGAGAGAGGTCTTTAGAAAGTCCATCGGAGATGTCCATACCTGCATGAAGATGCTTGGCAGCTTTGTAGAGAAAATCTGCTTTTAGATGAGGCTTCATGAAGCGTGAATCTTTGCCTACATGACCTCCACGCAACAGTCGTGTAAGTTCGTGATAAGAGCGCCCCAATGTTCCCGTAAAGGCAACCAAGTCTCCAACCTTTGCGCCACTGCGGTAAAGCACTTTGGAAGGGCGTTTAGCAATGATGGTGATGGAGATCATCAGCTTATCCCCTGCTGTCGTATCGCCACCAATAATCTCAGCTCCATAAGCTCGTGCTACATTTTGAAACCCTGTACTTAATTCTCGTAGTTGTTCGTATGTAAAATGCTTTGGCATCACTATACCAATAAGGATCCACTTAGGTTTTGCATTCATAGCGATTGCATCGGAAAGATTGACAAGCATACTTTTTTGTGCGATCTGCGTTAAACTCATCCACGAGCGTTTAAAGTGAATATCTTCGCAAAACAGATCTTTTGAATAGACGAAATCCCCAACAACGGCACCATCATCGCCAATGTGTTGACTGGAAAATTCTGAAATAAAAAACGCCTCTTTTGACATAGAGCCTCTTTGATTAAACTCTCCTATTGTAAGATGTTGTGCATTAAGAAGCCATTAGTCTCCTGAATCACACAAAAATCACTTAAAATATTAGAGTTATACTTAAGTAAAGATGCGATAAAATAGATTATATACCTAAAAGGAGTCCTCAATTATGGAGTGTAAGCTTGAGTTGAGCGTCTTTCGCTTTGACGCTAAAACGGATTTTTTGCCTTACTATAAAAAGCATTTTATTACTATTGATCGAAGTCTGAGTGTGAACGATCTTTTAGCGCAAATCAAAGAAGAAGATGGTAGTTTTGACTACCCAAAAAGCGACTTGGCTGCCCTTAAAATTAATGGAAAAGCACTTTTTAGTAATGTCTCCATCGATGGCATTATCAACTCTTTTGGAAAATCACTGACATTAGAGCCTCTCAATACAAAACATGTTACCAAAGATATGATCATCAATACAGACAATTTTGACAAAAAATTTAAATTGCTTGAAGCTTTCGTTGATACAAAAGATAAAGCACTGTATGAGCAGTATATTATCTATTATTACGCTTCAAGTGTCCTTGACTTTGTGGAAGATTTTCAAGGCGATGCCCTGTTTGCATTTGCCTATGATATGATCCAAAAGCACCCTGATCGAAAACGTGAAATCTTAGAAATTGTTGCCAATGAACATACTGGTATTTTTTTACATGTAAGATTGTGCAAGAAAATTTATCCTTGTGGCGCAGATGTTGAGAAAAAAATTACAGAGCTTAAAAATGAAGTGATCAAACACCGACCTTATGCTAATGCTCTCGTTGAAAAATTTTCTCATCACATCGATCTTATGTAAGGAAACCATTATGAAAAGTTATCTTCTTTTTGATGCTATTATTCACCGTGAAAAAACTGCACCCTTGATCACATCAGCGAAAAAACTCATCGAATTTTTAGAGATAGATGCCATCTCCTTCAAAGGGGCAAAAAATGATCTTGGAAGCGAATATATGGGGCTTGATCGTCTCAAGTTTTTAGAGCATTATGCGTACAATCTTACATTGGCAGCTGAGCAAAAACGTGATATTCTCTGTTTTGAACAAAGCTCTCTTGTGTGCCATGCCCATACCAAAGAGATTTTACTCAATGATCCTAATCTTAAATTTGAAATTGCATTGCGATTGGAAAAACACCATCTTTCTCTCAACCTCAATGCCAATGTCATTTCACTAGAAGAACTTCTTATAGAAGAGATTGGCACTGAAAAACTAACAAGTTTGCTCAAAAAACCATTTAGCAACTTTCAAACAGCTCTTTTCTTAGGCTCAAATTCTTGCCGTGCAAAAAAATACCGCAAAGAAGAGCTTTTCACCCAACTCTTTAATCTCATCAAGCTTAACCAAATTAAACATGCAAGTACGTTTGAAAGCGATGGTTTTGAAGTCTATGATGCTTCGCCTCTTTTGGCCAAAAAACTTGCTTCGAAAGTAATGCTTGATCTGTTTGACAATGCTGCTGATTTTGTACTCGTGAGTGATGCCCGCAGCTTTATCATGTTTGATTTCTATCAAAAAGAGCTTGAAAAAATTGCTGGTCGAGAGATCGGCTTGAGTGTTTTAAGCCTCCCAGAACTCCTTCTTCTCGCTTTTGGCGAAACACATAAAAAGAGTATTGGACTCGACCAACACAAAGTTGCCATTACACTTATCTAAAACTTTTTAATGGGGCAGAAACTTTCTGCTCCTTAAATAAATCTAAATAAGACTTATTTTATCCCTTTTTTAAGAGACATTTGCATGAAAATGTAATATCATTTCATTACAAAATATTAAAAAGGAGTTATAAATGCCAAAAATCAATCGTTATGTTGATATTGACACTGTTGAGAGAGAAGCACGTAAAGATTATATCGATAGACACTCTCCATTCATTACAGCTGCTACTACAGCTAAACAAAATTCACCGTTTAAAGTGACTGTAAAAGTTGGAAATGCTTATACTCACCCAGATGATTTTGATCATTACATTGCCAATGTACAACTTTTCAATGGAGATGTACTTTTAGCGCGTGCTGATTTTATTGCTGGAACCCTTGGTGGACAAGATAAAAAGGGACAAGCAGAAGTGACTTTTACCATCGTTCCAACAGGTAAAAAACTGAACCTCGTTGCACAAAGCTACTGTACAAAACATGGTGTTTGGGAAAGTGATCCTGTCGAAGTAACTGTCGAAGAATAATCTTTTTAAAATAATAGTGTAGTTTTCCAAGTTTTGCTTGGGAAACTACAAAGAATTCATAAAAATCCTCAAAACTTACACATCACTCTTTAAAAAAGATGCTAGCGAAGTGTTAAGCTTTTCAATTTTATGGGATGTTAAAAACTTCTCTTCTTTTTTACTCATCTCTTCTTTATCATTGACTAAATAGCCACCACTCAATCCTAATGTAATTTCATTTGCCACCATTCTATAGGTATCACGGTCAAAATCAATACCTAAGAAAAGATAGCTCTTGTCGTTTTTAAACGTTTTTAAAAAAGGAGGAAGGGCATAGCCACCCATGGCTTCGGTAAGCCAATCCACAAAGTCTGCATCACTAATAATAAAGCTTTTTTCAGGTACGGTGCAACCCAAAGGCTTAAAGAGAATGGGTAACATTTGGCTTAGTAACTCTTTATCTACACGTTTATACTCTTGACTGGAAGCCATGTACATGTAAACCAAAAAGCGATCATACCCTGCCATAATACGGCTCACTCCAGTCACTAAAAAATGGTCTCTATCCGCATAAAGCTTTAAAAGTGAATCATCTAAATTAAGATCAATCACATAACGAGGCATTAATGTTTTAAGCCATGTATAGACTGCTGGAAGGGGATAAGGTTTAAACGTAAAAATATGATTGGTCATCTGTTCAATAAAAGGTCGCCCTTTGCGTTGTTCCAAGCTCATCGCTGCACGAGAATACTCATACATCAAACGTTGAGACATTGCGCGACCACCATTCAGACGCAAGATCATTGAATCACTATCAAATGGTATTTGCTCACCATCTTCTGTTTTAGTCTCTTTAAAGACACCCATTCCAATAAATGGAATCAAACGACCCTCTTTGATTTGTGCTTCTAATTCACTCTTCTTCACTCATGATCCTTCGTTGACACATCAATTTTTGATTAAAGGCGGGAAGTAGTAATAACATCTCATCAGCAGTTATGCCATCTTCACTTCCCATAAGCACTATTCGCTCAACGGTATTTTCAAGTTCCCGCACATTACCAGGCCATGTATATTGGCAGAGTATGTCCATTGCTTCATCGGTAATAACAACACGTTTTTTGTGGTTGCTCATCGATTTTTGCAAAAAGAAATTGACTAGAAGTGGAATATCATCACCACGCTCACGAAGGGCAGGTAAATCAATAGGAATGACGTTCAGACGATAATATAAATCTTCTCTAAAGGTACCATTTTTAACCATCTCTTCAAGATTTCGATTGGTTGCAGCAACCAGTCTCACATTGACTTTAATCGTTTTACTGCCACCTACCCTCTCAAACTCACGTTCTTGCAAAACACGTAAAAGCTTCACTTGAGCCGAAGAAGAAATATCACCAATTTCATCTAGAAAGAGTGTTCCACCATCGGCCAATTCAAAACGCCCTTTACGTGCATCTTTCGCATCGGTAAAAGCTCCTTTTTCATGTCCAAAAAGCTCACTTTCAATAAGAGTATCAGTAATAGCAGCACAATTAAGTTTGACGAAAGGCTCATCGCGACGTTTAGAACGTTTGTGAATAGCAGCGGCAACAAGCTCTTTTCCTGTTCCTGTCTCACCACGCACTAAAACAGTCACATTGCTCTCAGCAATACGTTCAACAACGTTGTATACCATCTTCATTTTTGGGCTCTCACCAATAATATCCCCAAAATTGTGTACCTTAGAGTCCCATTCCATCTTGTAATAAAGTTTGAGCTCTTTTAAACGCTCTTTTTCTTTAAGATTGATGTCATGTGACCTGATAGACTGAGCAAAAATTGAACTTAAAATCGTTAAAACACGAATGGTACTTTCAAAATTAATGGCGGTTGTTTTGGTTATATTTGCACCCAATACTCCAATCACTTCTTGGTCAACTAACATGGGAACAGCGATATATGAAATGGCATTTTGATCACGATTACCTGATTTATTGAGAAACATCATATCGTTATGTAAATTTTCTATGACGACAGGTTCTTTACTCTCGGCAGCATATCCTGTCACACCTTCGCCCAATTTATAGGTCGCTAATTCTTTTTGATGTTTACTAAAATCAATACCAGCATAAACCGTTAAGAGACTATCTTCACCCAGCGTATGAATCACACATTTTTCTAAATGTAATCTATTTTTTAAAATAAGTAATGCTTTTTCGAGCGAAGCAACTAAATCTAATGAGTTAGAAACGACCGTTGCTGTCTCATAGAGTGTCATGAGTTCTCTGGTAGTGAGGCAATCTCCACACTTAGCATCAAATTGAACCATTTTGCACTCCTTCATCTGTTTAAAATATTATAGTTAAAGATGAGTCATTTGTGCTCACCTTTTATGTTTATATTTTAATCAAATTAATCCGATAATTTCTTGCAGACTTCCTCTTTTGGAAGACTCTTACGACCTGGCTGAATCCACCATGTCTCACCGTTACTTAGCACGACTTCGCCACCCCAATTTTCTTCTGAACTAAACTCAATTTTTGTAATTGTTTCTTCCATATCTTTTTTTGCGATATAAAAGCAGATTTCCCCATTTTCTTCTCTTAGCATTACTTTTGCCATTCATTTTTCCTTATGTTAAGATTTTTTTCAACCATTTGGTCAATCCGCTTTCTTCATAATGCACTTTAAAGAACCCTTTTTGAAGTTCTTTAATCAAAACATGATCTTTTCCCTCTTTACATGTAAAGGCAAAATCTTCTCTAAAATGCGCCCCCCTACTTTCTCGTCGTTGCATGGCTGAGAGGATGATAGCTTCAGAGAGTTCAAGCGCATTTCTAAGCTCTAAAATAGAAATGAGCTCGACGTTATTGTGCTTGCCTTTATCAATACAATGCAGAGTATTTGATTCAAGACGTAAGTATTTCATATAATCAAACGCCTCTTGCAAAGAGCTTTCATTGCGGAAAATACCTGCTTTATCAAACATAATTTTTCCCACAGAGATACGCATTGCATTGAAGTTTTTGGAACAATCACCATCAAAAATGCGTTGTACCAAATCCATATTTTTAATCACTACGTTGTAATCAATGGGTAAGAACTCTTTATTAAACGCATACTCTCTCGCTTTTTTACCTGCGAGTTCCCCAAAAACAGCACCTTCTAAGAGTGAATTACCACCCAAACGATTGGCACCATGAACACCAAGTGCAGCACATTCACCACAAATAAAAAGCCCTTTGACTTCACTTGAAGTCAACGAAGAAGCAATTCCTCCCATACTGTAGTGTGCAACAGGTTTAATTTCTAAAAGCTCACAAGACAAATCGACGCCAACTTGGGTATAGGCACTTTTGTATAAAGATGGAACACGTGTTTCCAGAATATCCTTGGAGATATGACGCATATCAAGATAGACTTTTTGACCGGATCGAATCTGTTCAAAAATAGCGCGTGCAAGTACATCACGTGTTCCTAGTTCATTGACGAAGCGTTCACCTTTACTGTTAACTAAATACCCACCTTCCCCGCGTGCTGCTTCAGACACCAAATAACTGGTCTTTGCAAAACCTGTTGGATGAAACTGCACAAACTCCATATCTTTTAAACTCATCCCCGCACGAAGCGCTATACTTAAAAGATCTCCTGTACAATCTTGTGCATTGGTGCTAAATCCCCTGTAAATTCCAGCATAGCCACCACCTGCAAACACCACTGCTTTGGCAGGATAAACCGTTACGGTAGAGTCGAGTTTTTTAAGTGCAACTACACCACTGATATACTCTTCTATTTTGGTAATATCCATCACAAAGTGATTGACTAAGAAATCAACACCCACCAGTTTTGCTTTTTTAATGAGTGCTTGAGTAATGGCTGAACCTGTGCTATCACCGACAAAGCAGGTACGTTTAGAACTTCCACCACCAAAACTGCGTTGTAAAATTTTCCCATTTTCATCACGGTCAAACGCTACACCATACGCTTCTAATTTTTTGATAATTAACGGTGCTTGATGGCAAAGGTAACTGATCGCTTTTTTGTTTCCAAGCTCTTTGGAACTTTTCATCGTGTCATCGATGTGTTTTTGAATCTCGACCTCATTTTTTTCATCTAAAACAGCATTAATACCGCCACTGGCAACGGCACTATTAGATTTAAAAATATTGCTTTTAGTAATGATAGCGACACTGTTCGTTTCACTTTTTGCTTCGATTGCCGCCATGAGACCTGCGATCCCTGAGCCAATTACGACTACATCATATGTCATCTTATCGCTCCACTTTATATAGAAGATTGTATTTCGTAGTGTTAGTAGCATTCGTCGTGGCAATTTCTAGATTGCTACTGACATGTTCACTTTTAGAAGAACTAAACAGTGACGTTACAATGCCTCTTGTTGAGCGTACAAATTGAAGCGCCAATTGAATATCACTTTGTAACTCCATATGAGAATCTAATAAATAACCAATTTCAGGCTTAAAAGGCTTTTGAAAAAGATGCATCTGCAACAGAGAAGAACTACTCATCACGCCAAGCCCTAGTTTATGGGCAACTTGCAGTGGCGTATAATACTTGCCATCAGACATTTTTTGATTGGGGACACTGTACGCGTTCGTTTTCGCAATATTAAAAGGAAGTTGAATGTATTTAAAATGATGGCTAGCACCACCAACTTTACGTGCAATATCATAGACTTCTTCAAGATTAATATACTCGCTGTTGCCCTCTTCATACGTAAAAGCATTCCATACGGCAATTCCATACGCTTTGATCTTACCTTCTCTCACACGCGCTTCAAAACTTTCAAAAATCTCTTCAAGTTGCTTCAAAAAATGGTTATAACCAATTTTAGTCAGTTGTGTCTCTGGATTGTGCAGAAAATAGATGTCCAAACACTTTACATGTAAATTAACAAGAGAGCGTTCTAGCGAATCATTCAAAAAAGCAGGAGTCATACAGTGCTGATCTAATTCAATATCAGAAGAAGTCGCTAAACCTTTTTGGAGAATATGTTCACTAATCCACTCATAAGGATTTTCAGGAAAAGGGAAATCGAGCGGTACAAATCCACCTTTCGAACAGATGATAAGCTCTTCACGCTTCACATCACCACGCTCAAAAAGTTCTTCCAAAACTTCACCAATCTCGCGTTCACTTTGTTGATAACGGTAGTTGATGGCAGTGTCGATGACATTCACACCATAGTGTATGGCTGTTTTGAGAGCATCTTTATAGTCAAATATATAATTTTCCTCTTTATAAGGCTCTTTTTTAAAGGTTCCAAAGCCAAGTTTAGAAAATATAAGTCCATCATGCCTTGTATAAAAGTCTTTATAATGCGCAAAACGTTTGGCAAAACCATAAGTCGCTTCAGGAGTTGCATGAGAAAAACGCATTGTGTACCTCACATAAATTGAATTTACTTTAAAATAGACCCTCGTTGTTATTATACAAGAAGCGTTCCGTGCAAGTTCTTTTAACCTTAAATCAACCCTATAAAAAACAATTTTTAGGTTATTGTAAATTTGCTGAAACTCCCTAGTTTGAGAGAAAAACACTTTTTGAAACACTGTTCTTGCAAATACGTTATCTTTTATTAAAGATACGTACAATTAAAGCTAAACTAAAAAAATATATGCTAACTTTTTGGCGTTGTTAAGGTATTTCGTTTATTAGAGACACTTTAACAATGTTCAGGTTTACCTTGAGCGCGTTACGATTGCAAATTTTATATGGAGGTAAGATATGTCGACAAACAGTACAAGCACTTCAACGAAGATCGCTTGGTTATTTGTAGCCATTTTAGGCGCTTTTGCGTTTGGCTATATTGCGTTAAATCGAGGTGAATCGATTAATGCTATGTGGGTATTGACCGCATCGGTGTGTGTCTATTTAATTGGATACCGCTTCTACAGCCTTTACATCGCGGACAAGGTTTTAAAAGTTGATGCGACACGTATGACGCCAGCATTTCGCCATAATGATGGACTTGATTATGTCCCAACCAACAAAGTCATTCTCTTTGGTCACCACTTTGCAGCCATCGCAGGTGCTGGTCCACTCGTTGGACCCGTTTTAGCGGCACAAATGGGTTACCTACCAAGTATGCTTTGGATCTTAATTGGTGTTGTTATAGCGGGTGCTGTACAAGACTATATGGTTCTCTTTGTTTCCACAAGACGCGATGGTAGATCACTCGGTGAGCTTGTCAAAGAAGAGATGGGAACAATCCCTGGTGTTATTGCTTTGATCGCTTGTTTCATGATCATGATCATTATCTTAGCCGTCCTTGCAATGGTTGTTGTTAAAGCTCTTACACACAGTCCTTGGGGAACCTTTACCGTTGCATTTACAATCCCACTTGCTTTCATTATGGGTATTTACCTCCGCTTTATTCGTCCAGGTAAAATTCTTGAAGCTTCAGTGTTTGGTATTGCAGGTCTTATCTTTGGAATTATCCTTGGAGGACAAGTTGCAGTTAGCCCAACATGGTCGCCTTTCTTTGATCTTAGCGGTGTTACTTTAACATGGGCATTGGTTATTTATGGTTTCGTAGCTTCCGTACTTCCTGTATGGCTACTCCTAGCCCCTCGCGATTACCTCTCTACTTTCTTAAAAATTGGTGCTATTGTTGGCTTAGCCATTGGTATTGTCATCATGATGCCTATGATGCAAATGCCTTCTGTTACCAAATACGCTTTTGATAGTCATGGTCCAGTATGGGCAGGAACACTCTTCCCATTCTTATTTATTACGATTGCTTGTGGTGCCGTTTCTGGTTTCCACGCTCTTATTTCATCAGGTACAACACCCAAAATGCTTGCAAATGAAACTCAAGCACGTATGATTGGGTACGGTGGTATGCTTATGGAATCCTTCGTTGCAATGATGGCGTTGATTTCAGCATCAATTATTGATCCAGGTGTTTACTTTGCAATGAACTCTCCTATGGGTGCTCTTAATCCAACTGGATTGGCAGATATTGCAGCTGCAGCTTCTTCAACTGTGAGTACGTGGGGATTTGTTATCACTCCTGATATCCTGACTCAAATTGCTGCCGACGTGGGTGAGAAAAGTATTATCTCTCGTGCAGGTGGTGCACCGACACTCGCTGTTGGTATGGCGCATATCATTCATGGTGCTCTTGGTGGACTTGGCTCTATGTCTTTCTGGTATCACTTTGCCATTTTGTTTGAAGCACTCTTCATCTTAACAGCAGTTGATGCAGGAACGCGTTCAGCACGCTTTATGTTACAAGACTTACTCGGACTCATCAATCCAAACCTTAAACGTACGAACTCATGGTTTGCAAACCTACTTGCAACGGCCTTGGTAGTTGCTTCATGGGGTTACTTCCTCTATGTGGGTGTTGTTGATCCATTGGGCGGTATTAATACCTTATGGCCACTCTTTGGTATTACCAACCAAATGCTAGCTGCAATTGCCTTGATGCTGTGTACTGTGGTACTTTTCAAAATGAAACAACAAGCCTTTGCTTGGGTTTCCATTGTGCCAACGATTTGGTTGGTGATTTGTACGATGAGTGCTGGTTGGTTGAAAGCATTTAGTTCTGATCCAGCCATCAGCTTCTTTGCAAAAGCAAACCAACTACAAGCACTCCTTGCAAGTGGTAATTTTAAACCCAATGCTGTCTTTAAATCTCAAGAGGCTGTTGAACGCGTTATCTTCAACAATCAATTGGATGGTATTTTGATCATTGGATTTATGGTTGTTGTCGTCGTCATGATTGGCTTTACACTCCAAGCGTGCTTTAAAGCACTTGCATCTGATAAACCAACAGCTGTTGAAGTTCCTTATGCTCCAATGCCTGCCAACGCAGAAGCAATTGTGAGTGGTACTGCACACTAAATTATAAACATGAAGAGGTGGTAACACCTCTTCATAATCTTTAAAGGAAAACGATGTTTGAAAACCTTGCAAAAGCTGGAAAATATTTGGGTCAAGCCGCACGTTTAATGGTGGGAGTGCCTGATTATGACACGTATGTACAACATATCCGTCTAACGCATCCTGAACAAACACCTATGAGTTACGAAGAGTTTTACAGAGAAAGAGTTGAAGCACGTTATGGAGGCAAAAATGGCGGACGCTGTTGTTGATGAGAATTTAAGTTATACCGCACCCCTTCCTGTGACAATCCTTACGGGGTTTTTAGGAGCAGGCAAGACCACACTAATCAATTATCTTTTAGAACACAATCACGGTGAGCGTATCGCCATTATCGAAAATGAGTTTGGCGCTGTTAATGTTGATGGTGCCCTGTTGAAAAAAGACTCTGATGTTGAAATCGTTGAACTCAGCAACGGCTGTGTCTGCTGTAGCATTAGAGGCGAGTTAACCCAAGCACTTCACGAATTGCTTGCCAAAATAGACTCTGGTGCTTTTAAGGCCGATCGCCTGCTTTTAGAAACAACAGGACTGGCTGATCCAGCACCCATCGTTCAAGCTTTTTTTGTTGATGAGATTATTCGTGAGCGCATCATGTTAGATGCGGTTATTACCCTAGTCGATAGCATTCATATCATCAAACAGTTGGATGAACACAGAGTGGCTGCTTCCCAAATTGGTTTTGCCGATCGCATTATCCTCACCAAAGCAGATAGCGTTGATGAAACTCACAAAGAGTATGTCCTTTCACGTGTTAATGCCATTAACTCCAAAGCTGAAATTTTTGAAGCCTTTAATGGCGCACTCCCAAAAGAAATTTGGATAGGCATTGGGGCGTTTGATCTAAGCGATTCTTTACATGTAAACCAAGGTTTCTACCAAGCCAAAGATGTCCAAAACATCCAATTCAAGAGTTTTAGTGCTCAAAAACAGACACAATCTTGGAATGATGATATCACTTCCTATGTCTTTGAGGCGGAAGAACTTGACATCAAAAAAATTGGTGCTTTTATGGAAAATCTTGTTGAAGAGTATGGAAACGATATGCTACGTTACAAAGGTGTCTTAGCGGTTTCTAGCGATGAGCGACGGTTAATTGTTCAAGGGGTACACAAAGTCGTTGGCTTTGATTTTGGAACACCTTTTGAGGGTGAGCGCAAATCTTTACTTGTCGTCATTGGTCGTTATCTGCCTTACGAAAAGCTCAAAACTGAATTTCTCCAAACCGTAGCTTCGTAAACTTTCGCAGGGAAGCCTTCACTTCCCTCTGCTTTCAAATGAGCTATAATATCCGTTTTAAAATCCAAAGGTAATAATATGCGTTGCAAAGAAATGAGTTCTTTTATTGTCATGGACATTGTCAAAGAAGCTGAAAAATTTGAAGATAGTATCCATTTTGAGATTGGTCAGCCCGATCTTCCACCCTCCCCCAAAGTTAAAAAAGCGTTACATGTAAGCATTGATGAAAACTGCTTTTCGTATACACAAAGTCATGGACTTATTGCACTTCGTGAAAAAATAGCCAAACATTATGCTACAACCTATGGCGTTCAGATTGACATCGATCAAATCTTTTTAACACCGGGAACCAGCGGCGCATTTTTGATCGCTTATGCCCTCACCCTGAAAGCTGGAGCGAACTTGGGACTCAGCGATCCTTCCTATCCCTGTTACAAAAATTTTGCGCATCTTCTGGATATCAAACCTCTGTTTATGCCCATCGGCAAAGAGGACGATTTTGAATTACATGTAAAGGATTTGGAACCTCATCAACTGGCTGCGCTACAAATCTCTTCGCCTGCCAATCCTACGGGAAATATTTATAAAAAAGAGAATCTCAAAGCACTTGTTGAATACTGTGAAGCCCATCATATAGCCTTTATCTCTGATGAATTGTATCATGGCCTCACCTATGAAGAAAATGCCCATAGTGCACTTGAGTTTAGCAAAAATGTCTTGGTTATTAATGGTTTTTCCAAGTATTACTGTATGCCCGGGCAACGTTTGGGTTGGGTGATTGTTCCTAAAGAAAAAGTTCGCCATGCCGAAATCGTCGCGCAAAACCTTTTCATCTCAGCTCCCACGCTCAGCCAATATGGAGCGCTTGAAGCCTTTGACGAAGCATATCTCTTAGACATAAAAGCCGAATTCAAAGCCAGACGTGATTTTTTATACACGGAACTCTCCACACTTTTTGAGATCGACGCTAAACCTGAGGGTGCTTTTTACATCTGGGCAAATATCTCAAAATACTCCGATGATAGCTTTGCTTTTGCGAAAGAACTTTTAGAAAACATTCATGTGGCAACGACACCAGGCATTGACTTTGGAAGCAATGGCACAAGCCGTTACCTCCGCTTTGCCTACACACGCAATATAAAACATATGCGAGAAGGCATTGAGCGACTCAGGGATTATTTGTCCAAAAGAGGATAAAATCCATTCAAATATACAGAAGGAAGAACAATGACCATCTCTAAAAATTCGGTGGTAACACTCGAATATACCATTACCGATACCGCTAAAAATCTACTTGATTCAGGTGCAGATCCACTTATCTATCTTCATGGTGGATACAACGATATTTTTGCTAAAATCGAAAAAGAGTTGGATGGTAAAAAAGTAGGCGATAGCATCACGGTACAACTCAGTCCTAAAGAGTCTTTCGGCGAATACGATGATTCTTTAGTCACCATTGAAGAACGTGGTGAATTTGATGACCAAATCTTTGTGGGAGAGCAATTTGTTGAAATCATTGAAGATGAAGACGATGCCGTGGAAGATCAAAAAATCTCTTACACCATCAAAGAGATCACCAAAGACAATGTCACGTTAGATGGCAACCATCCTCTTGCAGGCATTGATGTTATCTTTACAGCCAAAGTATTAGATGTACGCAAAGCCACTGCGAAAGAGATCAAAGAAGAACACGCAAGATAGAATAAAAAATTTACTCCATGGAATAATGTATACGTTCTATCTTAAGTGATATTTTTCCATGGTCTCTATTCTTCACCTAATGACTTGTTTTTGCATACTGTGTAAGGATAATATTTGTTTTTAGCAACTCTAATATTTTATTTTGTACATCTTGATTCATTTTATCAAAAGATTGTGTTATGGTCTTATTATTTTTAAGAATACAATAAAGCCTACCTTCTTTTATATCTTCACCATTGACTCGATACAAAATATTTTCAGGATTATTTTGATATTTATTCACTTCAGTATAAATAGTCATTTCTTGTAATTGCTTTGCTTTTTCTGTTAAAGCTTTATGTAGTCGTACTTTTCTTTCTTTAGCATCAATAATTAATGGATCAATGGCATTGAGCTCTTTTTCCATATACGTTTCTAAAATCATCATGTCATTTTGAGAAAAAGGATCGTTTTCTAAGTAATCATTACACATTTGAGTATAGTTATATTGATTAGTTTTTGGTTTCGCACTGCTTATAAATACCGAATTTTGAATTTTTACCTTGCCTTCAACTGCTTTATTCTCAAAATGTGTTTTGATAGTATTAAAGCACATTTTATCCACTTCAAGAAGCACAAGTTTATCAAAAAAGTATTCGTGAACCCGTACAGAAGAGACAATATAATACAATGACCCTTTAGAATTTTCAGCAACGCTGCATTGTAAAAATTTTAAATTTGCAAATGTTTCTATATCACATTTTGCATCCACTTTTTGATTATATGAAAGTTTCAAGTTTGTTTCAAAATCATTGGGAAAGCATGTTTTGTTATCAGTAGATTTTAAAAATTTAAATATAATTCTTTCACATTTATCATTATTGGTAAAATAATAACCTGCGTATATTCCGTCAAATTTACTTGATTTAATTTTTGGTGTTAAATTTTGAGAAAATTTCATTGTTGCATTCGTTAATTGAAACGTATCAATGTTAACAGTTGATTCAATCTTATTATAAACTGGTACCACATTATAATTTGTAGAATTGGTACAACCTGAAAAAACGAGTATTATGGAATAGAAAAAAAATTTAATTAATTTACTTTTCATAATAAATAACCTTTTAAATAATTAGAAATAATACCAAATTATTTAACATATACTTTAACTCCTTGACAAACAAAAATGCTTTTACATGTAAAACAGTTTCAAACCTTAACTCCGCTATAATTTCGTTATTCAATCAAAGAGCCATTAGCACCATGAACATCAATACATTCAGAGCTTTTCAAAGCCGCAATTATCGGCTTTTTTTTGCAGGACAATCCATCTCTCTTATGGGCACATGGATGCAACGTACTGCTGTTTACTGGGTTATCTACATGCAAACGAACTCTGCTTTTATACTGGGTCTTAGTGTGTTTGCAAGCCAATTTCCTTCGTTTCTATTTTCACTGCTTGGCGGTACGATCGCCGATAGGTATGATCGTTTCAAAGTGCTTCTTTTCACTCAGATTGCTTCAATGGTACAAGCCATTGCGATGACATTGGTGGTTGTCTTTACGGATTATTCGGTGGTGGAACTGATTTGTCTTAGTGTTTTACTTGGCATTGTCAATGCCTTTGATGTCCCTGCGCGTCAGTCTTTAGTGCATTACATGGTTGAACGTAAAGAAGATGTTGGCAATGCCATAGCACTGAATTCCACCATGGTCAATCTCGCACGCCTCATCGGTCCTGCCGTTGCTGGGTTTATCCTCGAAACCTTTGGGGCAGGTATCTGTTTTATGCTCAATGCCTTGAGTTTTATCGCAGTTATTGTTTCACTGCTTGCAATGAAATTACCCACCTATATTCCCCAAGCGCATACTCAAAAAATGCTCACTGATCTTAAAGATGGACTACATTATTTAAAATCAACGCCCTCTCTTGGTATCTTAATTTTACTCCTTTCCCTTATGAGTCTCCTTGTACTTCCTTATACGACTTTATTTCCGATTATTGCAAAGGAAACATTAGGAGGAGATGCAACAATTTATGGCTATTTGAACAGCTTTGTGGGGGTGGGAGCTTTGAGTGGTGCAATACTGTTGGCTTCTTTAAGAACCAATAGCAATCTCAGAAAATTACTGATCATTGCTAGCACGCTTTTTGGCTTAGGGATACTCTTTTTTGCACTCTCCCATACACTCATTTTTTCTTTTTTATTTTGCATCCTTGCAGGCTTTGGTATGATGTTACATGTCACGATTATCAATACCCTGCTACAGACCACCTCTTCAAGTGAGATGCGCGGACGTGTCATTAGCTACTTTGCGATGGCTTTCTTTGGTATGCAACCTCTTGGGGCGCTTTTAATAGGAACCATCTCACATTATATCGGAGCGGCGGAAACTCTCCTTTTAGAAGGATGTTCTGCACTTCTTATCATCGCACTCTTTTTGCCCTACTTATGGAACGCTAAGAGACCATAACTAGGCTATAATGCTTCCATTAGATTTAAAGGCATTTCGATGAAAAATATTAGTGAAGAAAAACGAATCGTTGTCCTCATAGATGCAGATAATGCCCAACAAAGCAAGATCGAACTTATTCTTGCAGAACTCTCCACACATGGCCATATCATCGTTAAGCGAGCGTATGGCGACTGGTCGAGCAGTTACCTTAAAAACTGGAAAGAGATTCTCAACGAGCTTGCGGTGCAACCTATTCAGCAGTTTGCTTATACGACAGGGAAAAATTCGACAGATGCTTCCATGATTATTGATGCGATGGATTTACTGTACACCCAAAAGTTTGATGCCTTCGCACTGGTTTCCAGTGACAGCGACTTTACCAAGCTTGCCTCTCGCCTTAAAGAATCAGAGATTTATGTCTTCGGATTTGGCGAACACAAAACACCTATTTCGTTTCGTAATGCGTGTGATGATTTTATCTTCACCGAAAATCTCAGCGTTAATGCCGCCGAAACCCTTGAAGATGTGCCTGAAGAAATTAAGACCTCCAATAAAGCATCCAATGATGATGGTCTTAAAGAGCTTATCAAACTACTATTGATAGGATGGGAAAAAACACAAGATGATGAGGGTTGGGCAAGTGTATCTGCCGCAGGCGCATACATCAAACGCCAATCGCCTGACTTTGACCCGCGCACTTATGGGTCAAGTAAGATTACATCGCTTCTTGCCAAATTGGGTGAGCATTTTGAGATGAATCGTTACCCTGGAAAAGGAACAGCAACCATTGTTGATTACCGCCCTATTGTAAAAAAAGCTCCAACGCCTGCTAAAAGGCGTCGTCGTTAAATTAGTTTTTGAGCTCTAATCCAAGTGTTGGTGCGATTGCTCTCATAGCAGCGATCACATCAACGATGAGTTCATCTAGACTCACACCAAGCATATCCGCACCTTTTTGAATCACTTCCCTACTCGCTCCTGCAGCAAATGAAGCTGTCTTAAACTTTTTCTTCACTGAGGAAAGCTCCAAATCCATAACTGATTTACTAGGTCGAACCAGTGCACACGCGGTAATAAGACCGGTCAATTCATCCACTGCATAAAGTGTTTTTTCCATTTTACTGTGTGGTTCAACGTCGGTGCAAATACCCCATCCATGAGACATCATCGCGCGAATAATGACTTCTGAATACCCCTTTTCTTTGAGTATCTCCGCACCTTTATGACAGTGATGCTCAGGGAATTTTTCATAATCCACATCGTGCAAAAGCCCGACAATACCCCACGTTTCTTCATCTTCACCCGCTTTGGTTGCAAAGTAACGCATCGTTCCCTCAACAGCAAGCCCATGTGTCACAAGCGCATCGCCGTTATAGGCTTTAAGCAAAGCAAACGCCTCTTCTCTTTTTGGCATTTTGATCCTTTACATGTAAAATAGAGTATTTTACCTTTTTCATCCCAAAATTCTTTGCAATAGAACTCTTTTTTTGTGATGTAATACATGATTAAATCTTCTAAAATCATTCATTATTGTGTTACAATACAAACTTTAATTCAATCTTTACAGATTTAATTAATTTATTTTTAAAAAAATTGCAATTTAAAGAGACCCTTTATGGTAGATAATATCAACGTTTATCGTATCAACGCAGGTTCCTGTAATGGCTGTGATGTCGAGCTTTTAGCGAGCATTCTTGTCCCAAAATTTGGTTTTGATACCCTTCATTGTACTTACACAAACAACCCTGAAGAGGCAAATATTGTCATCGTCACGGGTTCTATCACCACACGCTCCAAACCTTTTTTAGAAGCTACACTTAAACGTTTGCCTGATGAAAAAGTTGTGGTTGCCATGGGAATTTGTCCCATTACCGGTGGTGTATTTCGCGATAGCTACTCTATTGAAGGACCATTAGATCGTTTTGTGAATGTTGATGTCAACATCGCAGGCTGTCCTCCATCTCCACAAAGCATTGTGGATGGACTCATTCAAGCTTGTGCACTATGGAAAGAGAAGGTGAACGCATGAATGCCTACAAAGGAAAAATCACCTTTAACAAAGAGCAATGTGTGCTCTGCCAAACCTGTGCTTTTGTCTGCCCCGCAGGAGCGATTAATATCTCGTGTGTTGAACCGCACAAAAGCTATGACTTCATTATCTGGCACAACACCTGTACCGTATGCGGTAACTGTACCTATTTTTGTCCCACAGGCGCTATTGCGTTAAGTAACACCTTAGTGGAAGCAACACCGCAAAGTGAAAAATACACCTCAATTACTGCCAATATGGTTGAATATGGTGAATGCCAAAAATGTCATGAACCCATGATAAACGTACCACAAACCATGCTGCAAAAAGGGTTTAAAAACGTGAGTGAAGAGCTTGTATCGCTCTTTAACCTCTGCCCTAAATGCAGATGTGACCATACTTTTGCAAAGCGAGCCCTTTAAATGAAATCTTTACATGTAAAGCTAAATGAGGTCACCAAATCATTGGCACTTCGTTGTCATTTTGAACCTAACGGTGATAGCCTCTGGTGTGATATTGCCGATAAAAATCTACTTTTACGGCTTGCTGAAATCCTCAAAACGATGAATGCTCGGGTCTGCATGATCACTGCTTATGAAAAAGGTGATGAACATGAATTGGTCTATCATTTTGATCTTGATGGCGTCATGCTCAATCTGAAACTCCATATCACCGATAAAAGTGTTCCATCCATCACTCCTCTGTTTAAAAGCGCTGACTGGACGGAGCGAGAACTGAGTGAAATCTATGGCATTGCCATTCTCAATCACCCCAACCCCAAACGCCTCTTTTTGGACGAATCCATTAAAGAGAGTGTGATTGAAGAGTATTACTCGCTCTCTTCAGCCATGAGTGGCAAAGTAAGCCAAGAACTTTGGAGTAAAGTTAAAGCAGAAGAAGGGGTCAACCGTGGATAAAACAAACGTTATTTTAGGACCTTTTGATGTGGCACTTGAAGAGCCCGTTTACTTTAAAATCGAACCTAACAGTGATGGAAAAACGATTCACAGTGTTGATATGATTAATGGGTTTGTTCATCGTGGTATTGAATCTATCGTACTTCAACGAAACTTCTTACAAAACCTGATTATCACCGAAAAAGTCTGTGCGCTCTGCTCCAACAACCATCCCTTCACCTACTGCATGGCGGTGGAAAAGATCGCTGGACTGAGCTTACCAGAACGCGCCCTTTACCTACGTGTCGTAGCTGATGAGATCAAACGTATTGCCAGTCATCTCTTTAACCTTGGAATGCTTAGCCATCTCATTCATAACAAAACGTTGATGACCCAATTTTTAGAGACACGTGAAGATTTTCAAGACCTGAAAGAAGCCATTTGGGGTAACCGTATGGATTTAAGTGCGAATACCATCGGTGGTGTGAAATTTGATCTTGATGAAAAACTCATCGCCTCTATCAAAGCGACATTAGATAAGAATAGAAGTAAAATTGAAGCGTTTATCGCCCTGTTTGAAACCGACCCAACGCTGATCGCGCGTATCGGAGGCGTTGGCGTACTCAGTTATGAAGACGCACTCAGACTAGGCGTGGTAGGCCCCGTAGCACGAGCAAGTGGTGTCAACAACGATGTACGCAAACGTGCTCCTTATGCTGCGTATGCCAACCTTCATTTTGATGTTGTACTTCAACAAGATGGCGATGTGCTCTCTCGTGCCAAAGTAAGGCTCTATGAAATTTTAGAATCCATGAAACTGCTCCATCAAGCACTTGATTCTATGCCAACGGGAGATATTGTGCTTCCAACACGCACACTCATTCCAGAAGGAGAAGCCGTCTCTCGCACCGAAGCACCACGAGGAGAGCTGGTCTATTATCTTAAAACCAATGGCACACAAAAGCCTGAGCGTATGAAGTGGCGTGTGCCGACCTACATGAACTGGGAGGCGCTTAAAGTGATGATGCCAAACAATAACATTGATGATGTTGCACTCATTTTCAATAGCATCGATCCTTGTATCTCCTGTACAGAGCGTTAAGATGCGAAACCATTTTATATTTGCAGACAGTACCAAATGTGTCGGATGTTTAAGTTGTGAGTTAGCCTGTGCGGCCAGTTTCCAAGGCATTACGTTTGAAGAAGCTTATGAGACAAAATTGCCGCTTATTTCGCGTAACCGTGTTATCAAAGTGGACGGTAAAACATCACCACTTCAATGTATGCACTGCGAATCGCCTTCATGTTTGGCGGTATGCCCTCATGGTGTCATTGAAAAAATGGATGATTTTATCAAGATTCATGAAGAGGCGTGTGTCGGGTGTGGGTGTTGCTCACTGGTTTGCCCGTATGGCGCTATCACGATGATCCAAAAAGAAGATCGTCGTATTGCGCTCAAATGTAACCTTTGTTTCAAACGCCCAGAGGGACCTTCGTGCATTCGTGTCTGTACAACCAGTGCCATTTCAGTTGTCGACTATGACGAATACACACAATTGATGGCGCAAAAAGGCTAAGTTTTTATGCATGAATACTCCATCGTCGCTTCACTCATTGACCTGTGCGAGAAAGAGGCGAAGAAGCATCATGCCAAAGCCATCAAAAGCCTTACAATAAGTGTGGGGAGACTCAGTGGCATTGAGATTCATTTTTTGGAACAGTGTTTTGATACCTTTAAAGAAGAGACCATCTGCCATGATGCAACTCTCAGTATAGAGCTGTGTGAGGTGGTGCTTTTATGCGCTTCGTGTCATGAAAAAAGTATTGTAGAAAAGAACCATTTTATCTGCCCGAAATGTTATAGTGAAGATGTTGCCATGATAGGCGGACAAGAGTTACATGTAAAAAGTATAGAGATCATAGAGGAATAGCATGAGAGAATATAAAACAATCGCAAAAGCCTATCCAAAAAAACGCCCAGCCGTTGAGCGCATTGAGGATTATTACCCTATATATCATAACTTTGAAGAGAGTGAAGCCAAAGCGCAAGCCAGTCGTTGTTTACAATGTCCCATTGATCTTTTACGTGGACTTGAAAGTGAGTTCAAGTTTTGTCGTACGGGTTGTCCTCTGAACAACAACATTCCAAGATGGCTTAAAAAGACCTATGAAAAAGACTATTTAGGTGCGTTTGAACTCTCCAATGCCAGATCTCCTTTCCCTGAAATTTTGGGTCGCGTATGCCCCAAAAAAGGACTGTGTGAAAGTTCCTGTACACTGGAAAAGACAGAGTACCATGCCGTATCCATCGGCAATGTGGAAGTCTTTTTAAATGAAACAGCGTATGAACAAGGCGCTATTCCTGATTATGGTCAAAAAGAGGGACGAAAGTTCAAAGTTGCGGTTGTAGGCAGTGGTCCTGCCAGCTTGAGCTGTGCGACATTCTTACTTCGAGCCAACATTGAAGTGGAAATGTTTGAACGAGAAAACCGTGTAGGTGGACTTTTAATGTACGGTATTCCTAACTTCAAACTACCCAAAAGTGTCATCTTAAGACGATTTGAGTGGATGAAAGAAGCAGGTATGAAAATCCATTTAAATACCGAAGTGGGTAAAGATGTCAGTCTCCATGAACTTCAAGAAAAGTTTGATGCTGTCTTTTTAGGTTTGGGTGTGCCCAAAGGACGCAGTGCCGACATGGAAAATGAAGATGCCAATGGCGTGTATCAAGTCATGACATTGCTCACCCAAACACAGAAAAATCTTTTCGACCATGCGCTTCAAAAATCCATTTTACGCAATAAACATGTTGTCGTCATCGGTGGTGGAGATTCTGCCATGGATGCCCTTCGTACCGCCATTCGCCATAAAGCTAAAAGTGTAACGTGTGTGTATCGTAGAGATGAAGCAAGTATGCCAGGAAGCCGCGCAGAAGTGATTAATGCTAAAGAAGAAGGGGTTCAGTTTATTTTCAATGCTCTACCCAAAAAAGCGATTGTAGATGCTGAGCATCGTGTTGTTGGGCTTGAAATTCTTGAAACCTATACTGATGAAAATAACCGTCTTCAAACCAAACCACAAAGCTTTCAAACGCTACCCGCCGACAGTATTATCTTAGCTCTTGGCTTTCAAGCCAAACATTTTGATTTTTACGATGAATTAAACCTTGCCATCGGTAAATCCAATACGCTGATTGTGGATGAACATAAAGAGACAAGTCATCCGTTTATCTTTGCCGGTGGCGATGTGGTCAGAGGTGCAAACTTGGTTGTCAATGCTGCTCTTGATGGAAGAGAAGCGGCTATAGCGATTGCTCGAAAACTAGGACTTGTTGAAGATCAGAAGCTTTACATGTAAAAGCTTCTGGGTTGATTGCTTCTTTGAGAAACAGAAATATGCTAATTTATAACATTTGTCATTTTTTTAGTTCCAAACGCATCTTTTTAAATTAGAGATTAGTCACTTTGCGATACGTTATTCTAAACACATACCAAAGGAGTTTCTATGCTTTCAAAAGTTCTCATTACCACACTTGCGCTGTGTAGTGTCATGTTTGCGGCAAACTGTACAGAGCGTTATGGAAAAGGTGCATTAGAAATCAAACTTGCAACCGGAAGCCCTGGTGAGTTGGGTCTTGTTAAAGTCCTAGCAGAAGAGTTTGCAAAATCAAACGATATGTCACTGTGTTGGATCAAAGCAGGTTCGGGAGAATCACTCTCATTGCTTAAAAACAAAGAGGTTGATTTGATTATGGTGCATGCACCTAAAGGCGAGAAAGAGGCTCTTAAAGAGGGTTGGGCGAGTGATCGTTCGCTCATTGGGTCGAATGAATTTTACATTACAGGTCCTAAAAAAGACCCTGCATTGATTAAAGACTCTTCCAGTGTTGTGGAAGCATACTCACGCATTGCCGCCAAAAAAGCTCTTTTTTATACCCGTGCCGATAATTCAGGAACGCATAAAAAAGAGCTTGAGATCTGGAAAAAAGCCAATATTTCACCCGAAGGAAACTGGTATACCATCAATAAAGATTTTATGCTAGCAACGCTTAAAAAAGCCGATACCACAGGGGCTTACTTTATGACCGATAGCAGCACATGGGTCGCCGCTCAAAAAGAGCTCAAAAACATGAAAATTCTTTTTAGAGGTGATATTTTTTTAGTCAATACCTATAATGCCCTCAAACAAAATGGCTTAGAGACACCTCAAAAAAATATGAGTGCTAAGTTTATTGAATTTGTAACCAAAGGTGATGGCCAAAAAGTGATCCGTAGCTTTGGTAAAGAGCTTTACGGTGAAGCTATTTATAACGATGCTGAGTACGCTAAAAAATACGACCGATAATATCGCAATGAAGAGAGTTCATGCTCTCTTCATCCTCAAACCTAAGACGTCATTAAAATGGGTATTTTAAGAAGAAACACCCCTCTATTTCAATTCTATTTTAAAAAAGCACCACAATCGTTCAAATAAGAGTATAGTGAAAGAGGTTGATAGGAACACTGACTTTGTAACATCCGTCACAACCCTTATCGTCCGTATTCTAAATGTCATTTTTTATACTGAGGCGTATTCGAGCGTGTCCTGAGAGGAAGAATCGCTCAATAACATTTGTAAGCCCTGCGCATTTCATGTTTCAACACTTTTTACTATCTACCTACGAACCAATCCAAGGACACATAAAATGTATAACAATTGCACAAATAAAATCGACCCTAAAAAGGGCATGAGCACTACAGATCCTAAAAAAGAGACTGCTAAAGTCATCGAACCTCACAAAGATGAGACGAAACTTGACCCCAAAAAAGATGCAAAAACTAAACATTAAAAAAGGATTTCAATGAGCAGCAAAGAACTTTATGAACAAACCAAACAGACACAACTTAACGAGTGGAAAACAGGAATGATCTTGTTTAGAACCCGATCTTTTGCAGCCAGAACCAATGTTCAAGTAGAGCTCAATCAGCATGTCAAAATGCTTGAGAGTAAGCTTGAAGAGGGAAAAATCAAACTTGCAGAACTCAATAAAACAACGGGAAGCAACTTTGAATCAACTAAAAAAAGCTTTGAAGAAACGTGGGAATCTATTGTCACTGCTTTTGAAGACGCTTCTGTGAAATTTAAAGCAACCGCCTAAACGATTCAGAAGAGAGAGACCTCTCTTCTGATCTTAATCTCTTTACATGTAAAGCTATTTTTGACGTTAGGGAAGTATTTCACTGATAGTAATTTCTTTGGTTGCTATGGGAAAATCAACGGTTATGCATGCCCCACCCTCAATATTTTTACTACTAATCGTTCCTTTAAAATGCTTCTCAATAATCGTCTTAGCCATATAAAGTCCAAGCCCCGTTCCCGTAATGCCTTTACTCGAAATATAAGGCTCAAACATCACTTTGATCATATCGGTGGCGATGCTTCCACCATTGTCAGAAACGGTAAAACGGTAGATGTCTTTCAGCGGTTTATATTCACACACAATGGTGATTTTTCCTTCCTCATTTTGTTGCTCAGCAATGGCATCTTTAGAGTTAGAAACAATAGAGAGTAGCACTTGCACCAGTTCACTTCCATAAATAAAGAATTTTTTCTCATCTTTGAGCTTAATGTCCAGATCAATTTTGTACATTTTAAGAATCGGATCGGCTAAGGATCGCAGTTGCTCACAAATCTTTGAAGCGGTGTGCCACTCTTTTTTGACCTCAGGTTTAAAAAAGTTTTTAAAATCTTCGATGGTGTTAGAGAGATAGCTCACATTGCGATCGACAACACTAATATCAGTTAAAAGCTCTTCATCTTTTTCGACAGCAGTGAGTGCGGAGAGTCTAATTTTATTGATGACCATTCCGATGATGGAAAGCGGTTGGCGCCACTGATGGGCGATCATGCTCAACATCTCACCAATGATGGCAGAACGCGCTTGAATGATGATCAACTCTTCTGAAGCTTGATACCGTTTGACGGCTTCATCCACTTTAGCATTGAGTGTTGAATTGAGCACGCCCAACTCTAAAGCGGTTTGCTTGCCAATATGTAAAAGGGCATCGAACGTTTCAGAGTAACGATGATGACGCGAAAGATTTTTTTGAGAAATATTTTTCAGTTGTTTTTTGGTAATTTTGGATGTTTCAGTTGCCTCTTTTAGCCCTAAAACGGTCATGGTTTCATTGAGTAAAAAATTGCATTGATGATCTGAATCGTGAAAAAACTCGCCATAGGTAAAAAAACCTGTTGTAGGCGCTATGGAAGCAAGCCCTTCAAAGTCATTGTGCGCATCTTCCCCTAAGAAGTTTTTGCGTGTCATACAGGAGAAGATCATCACTTTTTCGGGACCAAACTCGGCGAGATCAGAGATGATTTCCCGTGCGTCTGATAAGATAGCATCGATGTCACCAAAACCAAACTGGATGATCTCACCCTCAGAAATATTACCTGCAAAAACGACAGAACCATCACCATTGAGGCGAAGGGGTGCTCGACCGATCAAATGTCCCTCTTTGTAAAATACGAATGGAAATTCAATACCTCCAAGAGGAAGTTTTTGTGCAAGAGCCGAACCTAAATACTTTCGGTACAACTCAATCACTGAGATATTATCGACGGTGTAGATGCAGTTTTTCTCGGCACGAGTCACTTTAAATTTGGGTCCCATAGGTGCCCAATTAAAGCTTTTCGTGTGATACACCTCTAATCTGTCGCCAATGAGATAGCCTACGACAATGGATTTGGACTGAATCTTCGTATCACAAAAGACGAAACTCTCTTCATACCGTCCATTATCGCCTGCAAGCCCACCTGCTACGACTAACGCAGGAGCGATGGAGTTGACACCATCCATCAAAAAATCACCATTGGTGACAATCCCATCGGCAACGATGATGGCCACTTTTGCCCCAAGTTTTACCCCTTCATGGGCGATCATTTGCCCTGCAATAAAAGAGTCCTGTTCTGCTGAAAAAAGTTCGATTTGTAAAGTGGTACTCTCAAACGTTGTTAGAGAAAGGACAAAAGAGTGTACCATTACTTCGGTTTCAAAGATTTCGCCATCGGTGGTGGAGCCCATAATGGAAGCTTGGGGTAGAAGCGTTTTGATGCTATTGAGAATCTCTTGATTGATCGCTTGATCGTCAATGCCTGAGTAACACATCACAAAAATATTGGAAGCTAAGTTGAGCTCTTTTAACGCGATAAAAAGAGCGAAGTCTTCATGTGAGACAAAACGGTAAGTGTATATTTTCATGGTGAAAGCTCCTCAAGGGCAATAGAATATCCAATCGTACTGTGCGTGACGATAGCGTCACTTCCAATTTTCTTTCTGAGTTTATTCATGAGTGTCTTCACAGAACTCTCAGCAATGGATTCAAATTCCCACAAATAGTTTTCAATGACACTCTTACTTAAAATCGTATGCTGATTTTTAATGAGCAAGCACAGCAATGTAAGCTCTTTTTGAGTCAGGTCTATAATCTTGCGACTGGCAGTTTCATACACGAGTTGATCGCACAAATCAAACGAAACTCCGCCTTTGATTGTATAGGTCTTCACCGAACGTTTTTCAATAATTTCGACCGTTCGTTGTAGTGTTTTAAAAAGCTTTTCTAAAGAGACTGGTTTAATCAGATAAGCATCCAGTCCCAAAGGAACAGCCGCATGCAAAAAATCTTTTTCAAAACAGGCTGTTAAAAAGATAACAGAAATGGAAGAGCGTTCAGCGCGTATCTTTTTAATAAAATCAATTCCGTTGATCTTTGGCATGTATAAATCGGTAATCACAATATCAATCGGATTCTCTTCAATAATGGTATAAGCTTCCTTAACAGAAGCAACCGCGTAAACCTTTAAAAAATAACGTTTGAGAATAGAAGAGAGATACTCTAAAAATTCTTCTTCATCATCGACACATAAAATTGTGTAACGATTGCAGCAGGACATAACACCTAAATCTAACATAGTGCATCCTTTACATTGGGTGGTGTAAATACATTCAGCTTATCTCCACTATATCCCAATATTTCGACTTTTATTGCATGCCATCCTAAGCCCTACCCAGACGCATCTTAATGAAAGTAACTAAAAAATAACCCAATAAGATTACGATGAATCGTGTGTGTGAAGAACTAAAGATTTAAGGCTGAAGACCTTAAATCACACGAAAGTAACCCCTGTGCTTACGACAAGCTTATCGATCCCTTTACATGTAAGGAGTTCATTATGAATGTTGCAAAACTGATTATTGCCTTTTTCGTCTCGCTTTCACTCTTTAGCACCACGATGTTTGCTGGCGTTATCAGCACCAAAGATGTGTTGCATGAATCCAGTTCAAATGTCACTATTAACGGGTTTCTAGCCAAACAAGAAGTGCAAGCCAAATTGGCAGAGTTGGGCGTTAGCAGTGAAACTATTCAAGAAAGAATCGCCTCTTTAACCGATGAAGAGATAGCACAAATCAATCAAAAAATTGATTCAATGCCAGCGGGTGGTAATGCAGGTGGAGCTATCTTGGGTGTTTTAGTTTTTATTTTTATCGTTCTTTTAATTACCGATATTTTAGGATTTACCAAAGTGTTTAATTTTACGAAAAGTGCCCGATGAAAGGCATACTTCTGTGCATAGCACTCTTACTGTTTACAGGCTGTGTTTCCAAAAACTACGACTATTTATCTGCGGATAAATCCATTGTAGAATCCAAGAAACTTCAATTAACTATTTACCCACAAGAGGCATATTTTTGTGGTCCCGCTTCTTTAGCAACCCTGCTTACCCAACAAAATGTTGAGTTTGTTTATGGCGATGTCGTAGGAACAACCTTTACACCAGAGCTTTTAGGCTCCTTACAAATAGAGATGAAAGCAACAGCAAGACGTTACGGGCTCATTCCTTATGTACTCAATGAGGGACTTGCTCCCGTTTTAAGTGAAGTATCCAACAACACACCTGTTTTGGTTCTGTTCAATCTTGGTCTTACACCACTTCCTGCATGGCACTATGCGGTGGTCACAGGTTTTGATAAGGCAGAGAAAAAAGTGTTTCTCTCAGCACCTAAGGGAGATCAAACATGGATGAGTTTTGATGACTTCGATATGTTCTCAAAACGAGGAGGAAGCTGGTCAATCGTAGCACTCAAACCTCCATTGTTGCCTATTGCTTCTAATGAAGCGGAAATGGTACGTGCCATTACCGACATGTATGATGTGGGCTATAAAGAGCAGGCCAAACTCTCAGCCATTAACTATGTGTCAACCTATCCAGCATCTACTTTAGGCTCGGTGATGTTGGCAAATATGTATATGGAGATGCAAGATTATCTTAATGCAACAATAGAGTACAAACGTGCCATTGCCTTAAAACCTCATGATCCTGTGCTTTTAAACAATCTAGCGCAATCACTCATGCGAGAAAATAAATTGCGTGAAGCAAAACAGTATGCGCTTGAAGCCGTTGATATCGGTGGTATCTTTTTAGTGGAATACCAAAAAACACTCGAAGAGATCAAACGAAGACTGCAAGAGTAATATCTATAATATCTTTACATGTAATCTATTTTACATGTAAAGATATTTGTTAAATTTTTCTTTTAAAATAACTGAAAAGTAACCACAACATCGTATGATATTTACATGTAAGAGAGATTCCAAGAGAGAGTTACAATGGATGATAACTCTTTTGAAATCTTAATCTTACATACTCTGTACCACCGGCTGGATAAAATTGGTCAAGATAACTTAGGTATCCAGTAGCTTCTACGAGCTTTAAGAGGTGACCTTATAACGTTTAGGCATTTACGAGCGTTTTCTAAGATAGCGTTCAAAAATAGATTGTAAGCCCTGTGAATTTCAATTTTCACCCTCTTCCAAATATCTATCGACCTAAAAAACAAGGATATATCATGTTCAACGACAAAAACAACGACAAAAACAAAAACAGCAACTCAACGACACCAATCGATCCTGCAAAAAAAGACGGTGCATTTGGCGATCCTAAAAAAGATGCTAACAAAGTAATTGAGCCAGGTAAAGAAAATGTTAAAGTTGATCCTAAAAAAGACGAAACGATCAAACATTGAGAACCTCAGTCAATCACTATGCTGTTATGATGAAATACGCATTTATAGCAGCAGCCATTGTTGCAGTTATCCTTTCTATGAGCATCTCAGCGTATGCGTCTGATCTGGATAGCCAAATTGAATCATCGTTTAAAAAGAGTTTTGTTTACAGAACCTATTTAAAAGACGAGCACATCAAAATTGCTTCAAAAGAGGGTGTTGTTACACTCTCTGGCGAAGTTTTGGATGATGCGCATAAACCAATGGCAGGCAATACAGCAGAAGCAATCGTTGGCGTTAAAAGCGTTGACAACCAGATCGTTATACAAAAAGATCATTCATCTGCAAATTCCGATACATGGATTAAGATGAAAGTGCAAACTGAACTTGTATTTCATTCCAATGTCAGCGCAAGTACAACAGATGTCACTGTTAAAAACGGTGTTGTTACCCTAAAAGGCGATGCGAGTAGTTCTGCTAAAAAAGAACTGACAACCGAATATGCTAAAAATGTGGAAGGTGTTAAAAGTGTCATCAACAATATGAAACTTTCAAAATCTGAAACCATAGGTGATAAAATGGATGATGCCTCCATTACAGCTCAAGTTAAAATGACGTTAGTGCTTCATGCTTCAACAAGTGCCATTCGCACCAGTGTTACCACCAAAGATGGTGTCGTCACGGTAAGCGGAAAAGCACAAAATGCTGCTGAAGTAGACTTAGTCACCAAACTTGTCGAAGATGTGGATGGTGTATTAAGAATTATCAATACCATGAGTATTGATGGAAATTCAAAAAATTAAACAAGGAGACTCACATGCTCTATACAGTTGCACTTTTACTGATTATCATGTGGGCACTCGGTCTTATAACAAGCTACACCATGGGAGGGTTTATACACGTTCTCTTGGTCGTCGCTCTGATCGTAGTGCTCGTACGAATTATTCAAGGAAGACGTGTTCTCTAAATAAACTATAAAGGATCTATCATGAGTGATAAAAAACTTTATGAACAAAAAATAGAAGCAGAATTTGATACCTGCAAAGCCCAAGTGGATAAATTTAAAGCCGAAGCTTCAGGTGCGAGTGCTGATGTTCAAATAGAAATGCATAAACAGATCAAAGAACTTGAAGAAAAAATGCATGAGGGAAAAGCTAAACTTAAAGAGCTTGCAGACGCAAGTGAAGATAAATTTGAGTCTATGAAAAAAGGGGTTGAGTCCATTTGGCAATCTACCAAATCTACCCTACACCACGCTTCAAAGCATTTTGGCAAATAATCTTTGCCACTCATTAATGAGAAAGTTATCCCCAACTTTCTCATTAATGAGTTCAGCAAGAATCCTAAGTACACTTTCAAAGTAAAGCTTAAAAAAAGCTATATTACTATTGGGTTTTCTTGGCAGAAAGCCCGCATGCTTAAGGCGCTTTTCCTTTTACATGTAAACGATTATAAACTGCTTTTGCGAAGTGCCTCGCGTGAGGCGCGATCAACCAACGTAAAGTAACGATCTATCACATCTTTATCAAATGCTTGTTTATGCCCTTTCACTTTCATCAAAGAACACTTCATCGCATCCATCACCCTATAAAACGCTTGGTACAATGCTGCATGCTCATGAATCTTCTTTTGTTTTGTCGCATACCCATTGCGCTCAAACCGCTCTCTTCTGCTAGGAAGCGTGATAATATTTTGCGAATCGGTGTAAATCATAATCTCCTCTTCAAAATCTTTCACCTCGTTCAATGCCCAGAGCAATGTTTGAAGTTCAAGCTTCGTTGATGAAGTTTGCGTAAATTTTTTAACCTTTACATGTAAAGTCTCAAACGCTTCTAAAGGTGTATTTTCAGGGACAATGAGATACGCGCCAAACCCAACGTGGGTTTGGGTATTGACGCTGCCATCACTCAAAAGGCGTATCACCTAGCCACTAACGACAACAAAATCATCTTTGTCGCCTTTCCAACGCAAACTGTACAAATCCGTGCGACGTGCATGTAAATTACGGACACTACCTCGTTCACGAATCTCTTTTAAAAGACTCAAATCAAGATCGGCAACCAAAGTCATCTCTGTATTTGGCGTTGCTTCAGCGATGGTGGCATCGTGTGGAAACGCAAAATCGGACGGGCTAAAGACCGCGGATTGGGAGTACTGAATGTCCATATTTTCAACCCTAGGAAGCGTTCCTACACTGCCAGAGATGGCAACATAACACTCGTTTTCGATGGCTCTAGCTTGCGCGCAACGACGCACACGTAAGTAACTGTTTTTGGTATCTGTCCAGTAAGGAACAAAAAGAATATCAATGCCTTGATCGGCTAAAAGACGTGGAAGTTCGGGGTATTCGACGTCATAACAAACCAAAATGCCCACGCGTCCCACATCGGTTTCAAATACGCAGAGTTTATCGCCGCCATGCATACCCCAGTACGCCTCTTCATCGGGCGTGATATGCAACTTTTTCTGCGAGTCTTTCGTACCATCACGACGGCACAAATAACTTGCATTGTAGAGGGTGTTACCATCGTATTCGGGCATACTGCCTGCGATGATGTTGATGTTATAGCGCACCGCAAATTGCCCTATTTTTTCCACTAAAGTGTCGGTATGTGCCGCAACGGTACGAATCGCCGTTTCAGGATTTTCATCGGAGCGCAAAGCCATCAGGGGCGCATTGAAAAATTCAGGGAAAAGGACAAAATCAGCATTATACCCCGCCATCGCATCCACAAAAAATTCAACCTGGTCTAAAAACTCTTCAACACTTTTAACACTACGCATCTGCCACTGAACAATACCCACACGCACAATGCCACGATTGACCGTTGGGTTGGTATGCGGCTCTTCATAATCCACATTACTCCATTCTAACAGTGTTGCGTACTCACGAGATGCCGCGTCCCCTTTGAGGTAGCCTTTTAAAACACGACGAACGTGAAAGTCATTGGCCAGTTGAAAGCCTAAAACGTGGTCTCTCAGCTCTTTGTCTTTAACAAGATCAATGTATTTGGAAGGCGTCATCTCATGGGCATGTGCCGCATATCCAGGAATACGCCCCCCTGCGATGATACGCTTTAAATTAAGCCTATAGCAGAGCTCTTTACGTGCATCGTAAAGCCTACGTCCAAGCCTCAGCCCTTGATAATCTGGATCGACATAAATGTCTAAGCCATAAAGCGTATTGCCTTTAGGATCATGCGTTGTGATAAGTCCGTTAGCTGTGATTTGATTGTACGTATGGCGATCGCCAAATTTATCGTAATCAACGATCAAGCTCTGAGCTGCGGCAATGACTTTGCCATCATCTTCGATGCAGATTTGCCCTTCAGGGAATGTCGCTAGTTGTGCTTTAAATTCAAGAGGTGTCCATCCACCCAATGTCGGATAAACTCTATCCATAATCCTTTTAACCTGTTCGTAATCTTCCAGTTCCAAATTACGAAGAACAAGCTTGTTGGTCTGTTTTAGATCGTCACTATTTCCCATAAAAAATTTCCTTTGTTTTTACACGTGTAGAGGTAAAATTGTGGAAGTTATCTTATCACAGTTTGGATTTAGGATTGATTGAAGAATAGGATTAGAAACAAATCAAAAACAAAAGAAAAGAGAGCCGAAGCTCTCTAACAGATCAGAGTGTTATCGTCCTCCTCGACCACCGCCTTTTCCACCACCCATGCCACCATTGCCGCCCATTCCCATGCCACCACCATTGCCCATACCGGCGCCAGCACCAGCACCATTCATACCACCTGCATTTGCCCCCATAGTGCCAGTTGTTGGGTTAGAAGTACGAGCTTGCGTGAAAGCTTGACGCTCTTCTTGACTCATCGTTTGCATTTTTTCTTGCATTGCCGCTTGAAAAGCGGGTCTATCTTCTACTGGAACTGTTCCTCTCATAGCGTTTAGCTCAGTTGCGCTCATGGCTGAATAGTCTGTGGCAAAGGCAACGACACCTAAAACCATACACACGAATAGACTCTTTTTCATCTTTGACTCCTTGTTGATATGTATATTGAAACTATACGAAGAAAGTGTTAATAAACTGTTAAGGACAAATTTTTTTTACTTTAACACTTCATTAACAGATATTTGCTATTCTTAGCATAAGGAGAGAGCTATGTCAAAAATATTACTGCTTGAGGATGACTACCTTTTAAGTGAGACCCTCAAAAGTCTACTTATGGGTGAAGGTTTTGAAGTGGTGCATGCTAGTGATGGTGAAGAAGCACTCACCTATTCGTATGAAAACTCGTTTGATCTTTATCTTTTTGATATCAATGTCCCCCTACTTAACGGTCTTGATCTGCTTAAACTTCTACGTGAAAGTGGCGATACAACACCCGCTTTTTTTATCAGTGCCTATAAAGACATTCAAACCATCACCAAAGCGTTTGATAGTGCGTGTGATGACTACATCAAAAAACCGTTTGAGTTTGATGAGCTTTTAGTGCGTATTAAAGCCCATATTCTGAAAAAAAATCCCCTTTTAGCGTATGGTTCAATCACCTACGATCTTCTCAATAAACGCATCTTTCAACAGGATAAAGAGGTAGATCTGGGCTCTGTTGAGAAAGAAATCTTTGATCTACTCCTGCGAAATCTTAACCAAACCGTTCTCAAAGAGCAATTTTTTGATGTAATGGAAAAACCCAGCGATAGTGCCTTGCGTGTGCATATCACCAAACTCAAACAGCGTTTTTCCCTGCAAATCATCAATATCAAAGGGATAGGATACCGTCTTGAAAAAATATGAGAAAGAGGCTTTTTTTAAAACATTTGGTATTTTCTTTGCCACATTAATGCTGCTTACCACTCTGGTTGCCTCTTTTTATTACAGCGAACAAAAACATATCATGGAAGAGCAGATTTTTTCAAAAATGAAATCATTTACGTATGATTTTCAAAATTATACCTTCGAGGTTGATGTCATCCCTTACGATAACACCGTAGATGAGCTCAATTTACAGCCTTGCGATCGTGGAATGTGCGGTTATTTTGCAATTCCAAGCACAAAAAATTCTATGTTCAAAGTCATTATATCTGACAAGGAGTATAAGGCACAACTGCATCTTCTTATAAACAAGGTTCTCTTAATCTATAGTGCCCTCTTATGTGCCATCATCGCCTTCTCACTTTTTTATTCGTTTTATGCACTCTATCCCCTTAGGCATGCGCTCTATCTTTTAGAGAGTTTTTTAAAAGATATGATTCACGATCTCAACACGCCCATAACGTCCATTCTTCTCAATACAAAATCCATTGCAAAGACAGCTCCTTCTGAAGCCTTAGAGCGTATAGAACTCGCAGCAAAAACCATCGCCTCTTTGTACCGAAATTTAGAAATTTTACACCAAGGATTTATCCCTAAAAAAGGTGATGTTGATCTTGAAAAACTTTTACATGTAAGGGCGAAACTCTATCAAAAACTCTACCCAAAACTGACTTTTATTTTTGAAACAGAACCTTGCATCATTCATAGTGACCCTGATTCGATTGCACGCATTTTTGACAATCTCATCTCCAATGCCTGCAAGTACAATCGCAAAAATGGTTCCGTAAAACTGAGTAATAAAGAGAATAGTGTCAACATCAGTGATACAGGGATTGGTATTAAAAACTGTCGCCTTGTTTACGATCGATACTATAAAGAGAACGAAAAAGGGCTAGGACTAGGGCTCAATATCGTAAAAAAACTCTGTGATATATTAGCCATTAAAATTTCCCTTGAAAGTAATGCTGAGACGGGAACATCGATTACACTTCTTTTTTCTAAAGAGAAAATGGCATGAAACATACCATACTGCTTGCTCTAGTTACGTTGCAGCTTTATGCCCTTGATGATAATGATATTACACAAGAGATACAAAAAACACAAAATATGGAAGAGCTCACCACTCAAATGCACTCTGCACCACGACAGTACCGACACCGCTATATTCAGGCGATTAAAGAACGTGCTAGAGTTGAAAATGAGGCTAAGAGAGAGCAACTGATGTCCGAGCTAAGTGCTGAAAAACGTGAAGAAATTCAAACACAACAGATCAATACGCTTACGGGAAGAAATGCCAATGGGAACAGTTCGAACGCTTCTGCTGGCGCATGCAATGGAAGTGGAAAAGGCGGAAATGGTAAAGGTGGTGGCGGAGGAGGAAAAGGCGGAAAATAAAAGAAGAAGAAGAAGAGAGCCGAAGCCCTCAACTTAAGTGACTATCTTACGCAGTCGAAGAAGAAATCTGTTTTTGCAATATCTTTTGTCTCTTCATCCAACGCGTCTAGGACAGAGTTGGTAATCCAAGTTAAAAGGTTAAGCGCACCTTCGTAACCACTGATAGAGTATCTATGTAAGTGGTGTCTATCGAAGATTGGGAAACCGATACGGATAAGAGGTACTTTTGTATCACGATACAACTCTTTACCATAAACGTTACCGATCATGAAATCTACTGGCTCAGTGAAAATAAGGCTTCTTAAATGCCATAGATCTTTTCCCATCCAAATGTGGCATTCTTCTTTGAATGTACATTTGTCAAGGATCGCTTGCATCTCTTTTTCCCAGTTTTTACGAGGCGCATTATGACAAAGAACGTGTACAGGGATAGCACCCATCTCAACCAAGAAAGAGACAACACCTAACAAGAAGTCAGGATCTCCCCAGATAGCAAATTTTTTGCCGTGCATATACGGATAACTGTCTTGCATCGCATCGACAAGTTGACCGCGAAGTTTTGTAAGTTCAGCAGGAACGGGTTTACCTGTAAGTTCACTGAGTTTCATTACAAACTCATCTGTTCCACCTAAACCGATTGGATTACATGTAGCATATGTTTGTTTCCAATCATTTTTTATCATCTTCGCAGTAGCAATTGTAGAGTACTTTTGAAGTGAAATAGTCGCTTTTGCACTGCTTGCTGTTTTTGCAACGGCTAAAGGTGTGCCACCTGCATAGAGTTTATACTCGCCTGCTGGTGTATTCCATTGATCTTCATGGTCACCGATCATAACGATTTTGTCGCTAAACATAGCAGCCATTTTCTTAATTTCTTTCAAGCTTCCAAGGTATGGTTCAAAACCAGGAATGATATTGATGCGCTCGCTATCTTTTACGATCTCACGACCTTCAACAGGATTGAGCTCTTGTAAAATGGCGTTCATCATATTGTCATAACCAGTAACGTGGCTACCTGCAAATGATGGAGTGTGTGCCGCTGGAATTGGAGTACCATCAAGTTCACCCTCAGCATCTTTGCGAGCACCGATCACAAACGCATTGAGGTCATCACCAATAACTTCTGCCATACATGTCGTAGAAACGGCGATCATATCTGGTTTGTAAAGTGCTTTACAGTTACGTAAACCCTCTTTCATATTTGCCAAACCACCAAAAACCGCTGCACTTTCACTCATAGAGTCTGAAACACATGGTGTTGGCTCTTTAAAGTGACGTGTAAAGTAGCTTCTAAAGTAAGCCACACAACCGTGACTTCCATGAACATACGGCATGGTGTTTTCAAATCCAAGGGCAGCCATAACAGCGCCCAAAGGTTGACACGCTTTGGCTGGATTAATCGTGATGTGCTCACGTGCTAAGTTTTTCTCACGGTATTCCCATGTCGTTGTCCACTTAGCAACTTCGATTACTTTTTCAGGGTTGGTTGAACCCGCACTGCTTTCAAATTGCTTTTTATTTTTAAAAACATCTTGATACTCTGGTTTTAAAAAGAGCTTCTGCCCATTTACTATGTTTTCTACGTCTTGCATTGTGCTCTCCTTAGTTAGATTCCCATGGTGCTTTGGTGTGAGCCCATACTGGGGAGTTCAACGCCAAATCCATGTCTTTTGCAAAAATTGCAAAGGCATCGTATCCATGATACGGACCACTATAATCCCAAGAGTGCATTTGTCTAAATGGTAAACCCATTTTTTGGAAAACGTACTTCTCTTTTACACCGCTGGCTACAAGATCAGGTTTAAGTCTTTTGACAAATTGCTCTAATTCGTACTCGTTCGTATCGTCATAGATCAAGGTTGAGCCACTAAGCTCATCTTTGGTACGTTTATAGTCATCACCATGTCCGAACTCATAACCTGTACCGATAATTTTCATTCCCAAATCTTCGTAAGCACCGATAACGTGGCGAGGACGTAATCCACCGACATACAACATGACGGTCTTGCCTTCTAATTTCGGGCGATACTTTGCAATGACTTTATCAGTCATCTCAGTATATTTAGCGATAACCGCTTCAGTTTTAGCTTGAATTGTCTCATCAAAGAATGCTGCAATTTTGCGTAAGCTCTCTGTTGTTTTACTTGGACCAAAGAAGTTATACTCCATCCAAGGCACACCAAATTCTTGCTCCATATGACGAACAACGTAGTTCATACTTCGGTAGCAGTGAAGAAGGTTAATTTTCGCTTTTGGAGCGATGGTTAACTCTTTGTAGGTTGCATCACCACTCCATTGAGCAATAACACGAAGACCCATCTCTTCAAGTAAAATTCTTGAACTCCAAGCATCTCCACCGATGTTATAATCGCCGATGATTGCGACATCATAAGGAGTTGATTCAAAATCTTTTTTATAAGAGTTATCTGGAAGTACCTCATCACGAATCATATCGTTCGCAATATGGTGACCCAAACTTTGTGAAACACCACGGAAACCTTCACATGAAACTGCAACCGTAGGCTTGCCAGACTCTTTTTTGTAGCCTTTGGCTACCGCTTGAATATCATCACCAATCAAACCGATTGGGCACTCACTTTGAATAGAAATACCGTTATTGAGTGGGAAAAGCGCATCAATCTCTGCGAGTGCAGCTTTGAGCTTTTTATCGCCACCGAAGACGATGTCTTTTTCATTATAGTCGGTTGTGAAGTTCATCGTTACATAGGTATCAACACCTGTTGTTCCGATGTAATAGTTTCTTCTACCTGCGCGGCTATATTGACCACAACCAACCGGTCCATGAGAGATATGAATCATATCTTTCACTGGACCCCAAACAACACCTTTACTTCCAGCATAAGCACAACCACGTTGACTCATAACACCGGGAACGGTTTGTTTGTTACTCTTGGTTGAATCACAAGCACCTTTAACACCCTCTGGCATATCAACGCCAAGATGTTTTTCTCTACTTTTTTTCGCCTTTTCAGGGTAAGCAGCAAGCACTTCCGCAATTGCGGCTTCTTGTTGGCTTAGCAATGTTTCTGTTGTCATGCTATTTTCCTTTCTATTTAAAAAGTACGCTTACGCGACTTTGACCCTGTAGAGAAGCATATCGTCAAGTTTTTTACAAACGTCTGCTGTTTTACCACCATCGACTGCTTTTGAAACTTCACTCATTTGGTACTTGTTGGTATAAAAAATCATTTTGTATTCGCCTTCAATGTCTGATTTTTTATAATAATCAGCCAATGCTGTGAAAAGGAATGAACCTTTTTCAACTCTTAGGTCTTCTTGTTTGATGCCATCACGGTTTTCACTGGTAAGGACTGCGTAACTGACATCTGAAAGATCGCCAACTTCTGCTGTAACTCTCTCTACGACTTGCTCATGACTAATTTTATTTCCCATAGATGCTGGGAAGTGGTATCCGCAAATAAACATAATGTGCTCCTCTTTTTATTTTTTTATAACATCAAAAGGGCAAAGCTCTTTTGACTACGTTTGCCACTGGGGCACTAAAGCTTGCCAACAATGTTGGCAGAGTTTTCTTCGGTTATTACGCTGTTGCTTTTTTGCCGATAGCGTCTGCTTCGACTTCTTCTTCCAAACCAAATTCCATCAATAACGCTTCAAGATCATCCATCTCAAGTGGTTTAGGGATCACTTTAAGATCATTAGCAATGATTTTGCGAGCTAGTTCTTTGTACTCAAATGCTTGGTCTGTTTTATCAGCAAACTCAACAACGGTCATACGACGAAGCTCAGCACGTTGTACGTGGTTACTTCTTGGTACAAAGTGAATCAAGTGTGTTCCGATTTGCTCTGCAAGATGTTTTGCAAGATCGTATTCACGGTCTGTCATACGTGCATTACAGATAAGTCCAGCAAGTCTAACACCACCTGTGTTTGCGTATTTCAAAATACCTTTAGAAATGTTATTAGCCGCATACATTGCCATCATCTCACCTGACATAACGATATAGATTTCTTGTGCTTTACCTTCACGAATTGGCATTGCAAATCCACCACAAACAACGTCACCGAGTACGTCGTAAGAGACGAAATCTAAATCTTGGTCATAAGCGCCCTCTTCCTCAAGGAAGTTAATCGCAGTAATAACACCACGTCCTGCACAACCAACTCCTGGCTCTGGTCCACCTGATTCTGCACACATGATAAAACCTTCAGTAATATCTGTGTTATCTGGATCAAACTCAGCAGCACCTGGTTTACATACATCTTCAAGTTCGAGGTCTTCAACAGTACCTGCCTCACTTGCTAGTTGCATAATGGTACATTGTGCTTTTTCATGCAAGATAAGTCGTGTAGAGTCTGCCTTAGGATCACATCCAACGATAAGAATTTTCTTACCGAAGTAGTGCGCCATTGCCGCTAATGTATTTTGTGAAGTGGTAGATTTACCAATTCCGCCTTTGCCGTAAAAAGCAATTTGTCTGAGTTCAGCCATTTTGTTCTCCTTTGTGAGTTTATATTTCACCACACACTTTTGCATATAGTGTTCCGTAGAAAAAATACTCTTGAAAAAAATAAAAAATATAAAGCGAAATATTTACATGTAAAATGTCAATGTTCAAAGGTGAGTGGTTGGGTATAATCAATCGCTATATAAATATGAAAGAGGAGAAAAAATGCAAGCATTTTTCGAACACTACAAAACGATCATTATCTTTTTACACATTCTTTCGGCGGTCGTATGGGTAGGCGGTATGATTGCAATTAAATTCGCCGTACATCCCGTGATTCAAACGATTGAGGAACCCATCATACGACTTGGCAATAGCTTATGCATTGTCAAAAGATTGTTCAATCTTGTCATGCCCTTCATTGCCCTAAGCCTTATCTGCGCGCTTCTCATCATCAAAGGGACTGGCTATACAGGTGAGTTGATCTATCTTAAAGAAGCGATTTGGACGATGATGACTCTTAACTATACGTATATGTACATCAAACGAACCCTTGCACAAAAAAGTTTTAATCAAGGCAATTTTGTAAATGCCAAAGAGCACATGCGACTGCTCCCTACAATTTTACTGCCTATCAATATTGTCTTGGGAATTGTCGCCATCTTCTTAGGGGTTATGCTCAGAGGTTAAAGGAAAAGAAAAGAAAAGAGACCTCAATATACTTTTTTAAATGTGTCAATACTCAAAAAGTTAAAAGTTTAGCTCCGACCTCTATTTTCGCTATTTTTCGACCCCAATACTTTTTTCGCCAGACGCTTTTGCATAGTGTGTTTCGTAGGAGAACTCTTTTGAAAAAAAATTCAATAAAAAGCACAATATCTATATGGCAAATTGACTTTGAATCAATTTTCATCTAAGATAGTTTAAATAACTAATTGTATATTTTATATACAAATCATAATAAAAAGGGGGCGTACGATGATATTTAAGTCGATTCAAACTAAGATTGTTTTGATAGCCGGGCTTTGCTTGGTTTCAGCAGTGATTCTATTGGTGGGTTATGGGTTGTTCTCATCCACAAGAACACAAGATCGCGTTTCTTCTGAGGTTTCCTCTTTGTTGACGGAGCTCAACATGGAGAGACTACAAAATTTAGCCGGTGAGCAAAGTGGTACCATTCAGTCCGAATTAGAGTTGGCTTTAGATGCTGCGCGTACGATGGCTAATACCTTTGAAGTGAGTAAACTCAAACCTAAAGATGGTAAAGAAGCTTTGGGCATTGGCCGCGATCAGCTCAATGCTGTGCTTCTCAATGTACTGAAAAGTAACAAGAGCTTTAATGGTACATACTCCTGCTGGGAGCCAAATGCCATCGATGGGCTTGATAGTAACTTCCATGTAGACAAAGACGGTAACAATCCAACGACTGGGCGATTTACCCCATATTGGACGCGTGATGATAAAGGCAATATTGCCGTTCAACCTTTAGTAGAGTACGACACCTACGACAAGCATCCTAACGGCGTTCTTAAAGGTGGATGGTATATTACCCCACGTGAGCAGAATAAAGAAAGTGTTCTTGGACCTTTGCCTTACATCGTACAAGGTAAACAAGTTTTCCTCGCAACGATGTCTGTGCCAATTCATGTCAATGGTAAATTCTATGGTGTTGCCGGTGCCGATTATAACTTAGACTTTGTTCAGAAAATTGCCGAAAAAGCTGATAAAGCATTGTTTGAAGCTAATGGACAAGTCTCCATCATTGCAGACAATGGTCTGTTGGTAGCCCAAAGTGAGAATCCTGCTATGATCGGAGGTCATTTTAAACAAGTGATGCCTAAAGGTTGGGAAGAGATTTATGCAGCGATTCAAGCAGGTAAGGCGTTAGTTCGTATCAACAATGAGAGTGGCATGATAGAAACGGTTGCCCCAATCAAGCTTGGACAAACGGGCAAACCTTGGGCAGTTTTGATTCAAGTGCCACGTGAAATTATATTGGCTAAAGCGTTGGTGCTTGATAAAGACATGAGCGATCGACTTTACAGCAATGCTTCAATGCAAGTTATCGTTGGTTTTATCGTTGCATTACTGGCTATTATTGCCATCTATTTTCTTACCACCAGTATTATTGCCAAACCTCTTTTAAACCTTAAAGAAACTGCCCATGATTTGGCAACGGGTGATGGTGATTTAACCAAAAAATTAGCCATTAAATGTCAAGATGAAATTGGTGATGCTTCCCATGAGATTAACCAATTTATCGATAAAGTTCAGTCAACCATCAAATTAGCAAAAGACACCAGTTCTGAAAATGCATCGATTGCACATGAGCTCTCAGCGACAACCCTGCAAGTGGGCAAACGCGTGGAAGACTCTTCAATCATCATTGCTCAAGCCACACACATGTCAAGCGAGACCAAACAAGAAATTGTCGCTTCCGTCAATGAAGCAAAAGCTTCAAAAGAAGAGATCATTAAGGCAAATAATGAACTCCAAAGTGCTCGTAAGTTCCTTCAAAAACTGGGACAGCGTGTTGAAGAGAGCGCGCAAACAGAGCAAGAACTTGCACAAAAAATCCAACAACTTAGCTCTGATGCCGACCAAGTTAAAAATGTTCTTACCGTCATCAGCGATATTGCTGATCAAACAAACCTTCTAGCACTCAATGCTGCCATCGAAGCTGCACGTGCAGGAGAGCACGGACGTGGTTTTGCAGTCGTTGCCGATGAAGTACGCACCTTAGCAGAGCGCACCCAAAAAAGTTTGGTTGAAATCAATGCAACCATTAATGTCATTGTTCAAGCTATCACGGACAGCTCAGAGAGAATGAATGTTAATTCAGCACAAATCCAAGAATTAAACACGCTCGCGGGGGATGTGGAAAGCAAACTGGATAACACTGTTTCTATGATGAATGTTGCAACCAAACTCAATGAAAAAACGGTTAACGACTACATCCAAACAGGTGAAAAAATCGATACCATCGTTTCCAAAATCGAAGAAATCAATACGTTATCAACGCAAAATACCAGAAGTGTGGAAGAAATCGCAGGGGCGAGTGAGCACCTCAATGAACTCACCACCCAACTCAACGCCATCCTCAATCAATTTAGAACATAAGTTAAAGCCCTATTTTAGGGCTTTAATCACTTTATTTTCGTGCCACGTAATCCATCAGTTTTGTTGAAAAAAAGCGTTTGAGCCATGTGCCATTCGGCACTGGCTACTTTTTATTTACATGTAAAAGATTTATTGTCTAATTCTTTAAGAGTAACCTCGATAAATGCGATAAATGGGGACAGGCTACTTAAATGGAACTTTTTTACATTTAAAGAAAAAGTAGCCTGTCCCTCTTTTCCCTTTTTTCTAATGAATTGTCAAAAAGTTAAAAGTTTAGCTCCAACCCTTCTTCTCTATTTCATTTTATCAAGATATTTTGTTAATATTATAAGAATTACCAAGGCTAAGAAAGCACCATAAAAATTTAATGTACCTAAAACTTTTAATTGAATTAAAAAAGAAATTGGTGCATATATTATATATAAATATACAGCAAATTTTCTCATCATCAATAATCCGATTGCTGTAATTAAACTTAATACTGTAACCAAAATTGAAAAATTATAGTACCAAACAATATAATTTTGAGTTTCTTTTGCAGCAAAAATATTATCCATACTCATAATAAATACCCAAATAAAAAAAATTGCTATTAATGTAATTATTAGTGGTCTTTTTGTTTCATTCATTATTTTATGTCCTATTGTCTCCTCTAATTTGTAATAAAAGGGGTCAGAGCTTAACTTTTAACTTTTGCAACTCTAACCCGCTTTGCCACAAACTCCAACACCTATCAAAAATAATATCTCTTTAATCTTTAAAAAGAAAAATATAGTACGCATAAACTTCTTTTTCAATTTTTTACATGTAAAAGAATCTTCTGCTTACTAATTGCACAGATGGCTAAGAAACCTTTTGATACAATGTCGTATTATTTTTTTTGGAGTCTGTAATGAGCAGTATTGTTTTTTTAAACGGAGATTTTTGTAAAGAGGAAGATGCGAAAGTATCGATTTTTGATCGTGGTTACCTTTTTGGCGATGGTATCTACGAAGTTGTACCTGTTATTAATGGCAAAGTGATTGACAAAGAGCCTTTCTTTGAGCGTTTTGAAGGAAGTATGAGCAAAATTGGGCTTAAAGCGCCTTTTTGCAAAACAGAGATTATTACGATTTTAGATACGTTAATTGCGAAAAACGAGATCGTTGAAGGTGGCATCTATATGCAAGTCACACGCGGTGTCGCACCTCGTGAGTTTTACTTCCCTGAAAACACCCCAACAACGTTTATGGCGTTTACCTTTAAAAAAGAGATCATTCACCATCCGTTAGCCGAAAAGGGTATTAAAGTAGTCAGTTGTGCGGACATCAGATGGAAAAGACGTGATATCAAATCGATTTCACTTTTGGGTCAAGTTTTAGCGAAAGAAGAAGTCCACCACAAAGGTGCGTTTGAGGGATGGATGGTTGAAGATGGTTTTGTAACAGAAGGAACATCTTCTGCGGCATTTATCATTAAAAATGGCGTCATTATCACACGTCCGCTTTCTCATGCTATTTTGCCAAGCATTCGTCGTAAAGTGTTGATGGAACTTACGCATACGCATGGTATTAAAGTCGAAGAGCGTCTCTTTAGCATTGAAGAAGCACTCAATGCCGATGAAGCATTTATGGCAAGTGCAACGGTTTTCCTTCTTCCTATCATCGAGATTGATGGTAAGCCTATTGGTAGTGGAAAACCTGGTGAAATGGTTAAAAAACTTCGCGCACTGTATGTCGAAGCAGCGCTTAAAGAAGCAAACGCGTAATTCAGTACCGCAAGGCACTGCAACTTTTGCAGTGCCTCTTTTTGCTTTACATGTAAAAAGTGACCTTCTTTCCTGCATTTTAGAATGTACATTTTAAGGAACAAGAACTATTATGATTACACTTGCCAAAAATATTCAGTATTTTGTTGATATTATCGTTTCCAAATCATTGTGTCAGGATAAAACAGAACTTTCAAGACTCAATCATTATGTTTGGATTACCCTTTTAATGGCACCCGTAGCCTTGGGAACAAGTGCTTACAATGCTTATATCCACAATTTTACATTGTCTTTTTTGGTGATTCTCTTTTCCACTCATCTCATTGGATCGTTAGTATTTATTCCTAAGAGGAAAGAGACATTTTTAATCTATCATATTTCCAACTTACTCTATGCCTTTTTAATTCTATATATGATTTTCAATGCTACCGATACAGACAATTCTCGTATTCTTTGGGCATATGTTTATCCTATTGGAACAATCTTTTTATTTGGCAATCGTCTTGGTTTTTTGTACAGTTGTTTTCTTTTGGGCATGATCATTGTACTGTTTGGCATTGTCCCCGAAATTCATACAACGTATAGCACTCCTTTTCAAGTGCGTTTTAGTGTTACCTATATGACCGTTGCATTTATTAGTAGTTGGGTTGAGTATCATCGTTCACGTTATCAAAAAGAGTCCATGAAAAGTCATAAAGCACTCTTTTTAGAGCAAATGAATCTCAAAGAAGAGATAGAACAACGTATTGAATTGGAAAAAGAACTGCAATACCTCGCCCAGACCGATACCTTAACAGGTCTTCATAACCGTCGGTATTTCCTTGAAGTAGCCGAACAAGAGTTTACACGTGCTGTACGTTACAACGGTTCTATCTGTTTTGCTGTTCTTGATGTTGACCAGTTTAAGAGTATTAACGACACATTAGGACACCCTATAGGTGATGCTGTGTTAAAAACGCTTGCAAAGCACTGTTTGAAAAGTTTGCGCGAAACAGACATTATGGCTCGTATTGGTGGTGAAGAGTTTGCCTTTTTACTTTTACATGTAAACGAAGAGCAAGCTAGAGCTAAGATGGAAACCTTGAGAAAAGAGCTGAGCAGCCTTGAAATACCTTATGATGAAGGCAAAATTCTCAATTTCACGGTTAGCATTGGCTTAGCAATGTGTACACCTGAAATCAAAAGACTCGATGAACTTTACATTAAAGCCGATGCAAAGCTCTATGAAGCAAAAGATGCGGGACGTAATTGTGTTCGTTAATGTAAAGATTGTTTAGCAAAATTGTCTTTTTTGCTCGCACCATTAATGTCATAACCATAACGGTTGTATCCACCGATAAAGATTTTTTGTGCAGGATCGAAGCTTTCAGAACATGCTTCTTTGTCATATTTCACAACAAATTTTTTCTCATTTTCTTCAACACTTAAATAGTATTCAACCCCTTTATCGACCATTGCAATTTTAGAAAAATCTTTACATTGCTTTTTCAAATCATCTGGCAAAGTATGGTATTTGTTTAACTCAGCAAGAATTTGTTTGTACTGAGTTGTTTTTGAATGAAAAAAGACCTTATTTTGCTCGGCATGGACGTTAGTCACAACAAGGGACAGATCTTTTTGCGTAAAAGTATGCGGTAAACTAGGTGCTAAATTTTGAGCCATAAAGGTTGCATACATCTCAGGAGTAATGTTAAATGGCAATGCCATCTTAGGAGTCTCTGCATAGACACACACCCCTAAAGCTAAACCTAAAATCAAACATGCTTTTTTAAGCGTTTTCATTCCAAAAATCCTTCTATATTTTGTAGTATTGTAACGCATTATTATGAATCAATCGTGAACCGCGCACTCTTTTTTTTGAAAATAGATAAAAAATCCAAGCCCAATAAAAACTAAAATGATCCCTAACCATGCTTGCGCATTGGGTAGTGCTGTACCTAAAAAAAGCATCTCACCTAAAAGGGCGAAGATTACCTCACTGGATTGAGTTGCATCGACAGCAGCAAGTTCACTGGACGTATGCGCCTGATGGCGTGCCAGTAAAAAAAGCGTGGTCGCCACTAACCCTGAAAGAAGTGCCACTAAAGAAGTATTGAGCACTTGTCCCATGGAAGGCATTGGTGGATCAATAAAAAGAACCAAGAGAATCCAAAAAGGCAATGAACCTAAAGAGAGAAGCAAGACTTTGTTAAAAGCATTCTCCAACAAAGGTGAATCAATTTTAGGAAAATGTTTATGCCCATGTTTGGACTCCCAAACAAGCTGATTACCAAACGGATAACAAAACGCCGCAATCAATACAGGAAAAGCACCTTTTGCAAACTCAACAAAGTGAAAGGTCGTAATATGCGATGTATTAATAAGCCCTACGCCTACCACAACAATCGTTGAAAACACCCAAATTCTCTTAGGAAACACCCTACCAAAAAACATAAGAACAAACAACGAAGCAATAATGGTTAACTGCCAAGTTGCCGCAATGACCCAACCAGGCGCATAATCGGCACTAAAACACAAAAGTGCGTAAAAACACCCAAAGCCAATACTGCCTGCCACCGTCCAAAAAAAACAATGTTCCACATACAGTTTAAAAAGGGCTACAACTGTTTTACGACCCTGAAAAAGGCGAATAACAATGAGTAAAAACAGTATCATAAAAACATAACGCAAGGATGCTGACCAGACCCAATGACCTCCTTCTAAACTCATCAGACGATTGAGTACAAAAGTTGAGCTAAAAAAAAGACCCGATACCAAACCAAGAGCGATCAATGCTGCCATATATCTTTCCTACATATTCTAACTAATACACTATTATACCCTTACTTACGCCAAAGCAGTGGTTGAAAAATAGGCTTTTGCACTTTACATGTAACCTAAAATTGATTATGATAGAATTGTTTTTACAAGGAGAAAGAATGGAAAATGAGGCGCCCTATTATGAACAATTTTATGAAGTCCTAAACCGTTATACAGCCATTAGTGATGATGAATTTGAACTCTTCAAACCCTACCTCAAACTCAGATGTATACCAAAAGGAGAGTTACTTCAAGACAACTACACGCCTGCACATGCAATCTATTTTATTTGCAAAGGATTGTTGCGTACCTACTATCTTCATGAACAAAGCACGATCTACACCAAAAACCTTTTTATGGAAAACTACTTTTCTGCCTCTGTTGTTTCGCTTTTAAGTGGTGAAAATTCGTACTTGTGTATTCAAGCATTAGAACCAAGCACCATCATCGAAATTAATTATGAAGGCTATCGTCACCTTATCGAGACACATGATGCTTTTAAGAATTTTTACATCCGATACATCGAACAAAACTGGATCATTGAAAAAGAAAAAAATGAAATTTCTCTCATCATCGACAATGCAACCATACGCTATCAAAACTTCCTCAAAAAATACCCTGACATTGAGCAAAGAGTTTCACAACATCACATCGCAAGTCATCTTGGCATTACCCCTACACAACTAAGCCGCATTCGTAAAAGCCTCAACCTATGTAAATGACAATCCCCCATAAATCCGCTACGATAACGTACTAGATTTATCAAAGGATTTTAATGTCAAACGAATTTAAAGCTCACGTTATGGTACTTCTTGCGACATTTTTGGTCGCAGGTTCCTTTATTCTCTCCAAAAAACTCGCAGGTATTGTTCACCCTATTTCGCTGACCCTGCTTCGTTTTACGATTGCAACCTTTGTCCTTGCACCCTTCGTTCTCTTTCATGCGAAAAAACGCGCTCTCATTTTTTCAACGTTTCCAAGAGCTATGCTCATCAGCTTCTTTTATGTGCTCTATTTTCTTCTTTTTTTCAAGGCTTTGGAGTACACTGATGCCCTGAGTACCGGTACGCTTTACACACTTGTCCCCCTTGTTACCGCTATTTTGTGCATCTTTTTCTTTCGTGACCGCATCCCTTTAAAACAACTTTTTATCTACATCTGCGGTATCATCGGTACGCTTATTGTCGTTTTCAAAGGTGACATACAACTCCTGTTACGCTTTTCACTCGGTCAAGGCGAATTTATCTTTTTGGGTGCTGTTGTGAGCATGGCGCTTTACTCTATATTTATGAAGATCGTCCATAAAAAAGAGGATGATATGAGTGTGCTTGTTTTGATGACGCTTTTAAGCGGAACATTGTGGCTTTTGGGTGCCAAAATGCTCTGGAATATCCCCTTGGAATGGCAGAACCTCAGTATGAAAGACCTAAGTTATCTGCTCTACCTTTCCATCATTGCTACGTTTATTACGGCATATCTGTACCAACGCGGTACGGTTCTTATTGGTCCCAAAAAAGTCATGGCGTATATCTATCTTAGTCCTGCAAGCATCGCGTTACTCCTTTATTTTTTTGAAGGTGCAACACTTTCAACTGAAGTGTGCGTCGGCATTGTCATTTCTACTATTGCAACATTTTTATTGTTAAAATGAAACACAAAAGTATCTCTTTAGCGTTACATGTAAAGATTTTAAAGCATAATTTCTCATCATGTGATAAAATATCACATATTACAACGACGGAGAGATGCAATGGCTATAACGGATTATTTCAAAGGGTTTGAGCGAAAAATGATCGACGTGGGTGATGATGTGCAGATCAACACACTCATTGGTGGCAAGGGTGAAGAGGTCATTTTACTGCTGCATGGGCATCCAGAGAGTTACCTTATCTGGCGAGACATTGCTCCTGAGCTTGCCCAAAAATACACCGTTGTCGCAACTGACCTTAGAGGATACGGCGATAGCTCCAAACCCAAAGGCTTACCTGACCACTCCAATTACTCTAAACGTGTGATGGCACAAGACCAAGTCACGGTTATGGAAAAATTGGGCTTTTCAAAGTTCCACATCGTGGGGCATGATCGAGGAGCGCGAGTATGTCACCGTCTCATGCTTGACCACCCACAAAAGGTACTCACCTGTTCCATGATGGACATCCTCCCTACCTTAGATATGTACGAACAGACCAATCGTGAGTTTGCAACCAAATACTGGCACTGGTTCTTCTACATCCAAGCATACGATTTTCCTGAGCGTTTTTTAGGAGCTGATCCTGAGTATTTTATCCGCAATAACCTGCTTAAAAAAGCCACCCCTGAGGCACAAAAAAACTTTCCTGAAGATGTGTTACAAGAGTACATTCGCCATTACAGTAATCCCGCAACGGTGCATGGCATTAGCGAAGATTACCGAGCTTCGGCGGGCATCGACTTGGAGCATGACAAAATCGACAGACCTTTTACCATCAAAACGCCCCTACTCGTTCTTTGGGGAGCTAACGGTGTCGTTGGAAATATTTGGAATGTTTTAGAGGGCTGGCAAAAATATGCCTCGGATGTCCAAGGTTTTGGAGTGCAAGATTGCGGGCATTTTGTACCAGAGGAGAAGCCAAAGGTTGTTTTAGAAGCACTCATGAAATTTTTGGAAGAGAAAAAATCCCATAGAGGCATTGCGAGCTCTATTTTAAAATAATTTCAACTCTTCTATTTTTAGCATTGGGTTTATTATTGGTGGTGGGAACCAAAGGATCGGCATCACCATAATACTTCAACTGAATTAGTGATTTAGCAATACCGTAGACCATGAGCTTATCGGCTACATTTTGCGCTCTCAGCAAAGAAAGCGTTTTGTTGTACTCTTTATCTCCTGCACTGTCACTATGTCCAATACAGATCACTTCAACAATTCCCTTGTCTCGAATAGCTTGTGCAATGGTTTTCAGTTCTGCAAGCTGTTTTGCATCTAAGATCGCACTATCAAAACTATAAAAGAAGAGGTAACTTTGAGGTTTTGGAGGTAAGGCATTAAGCACTTCAGCGTATTTGACAGAAACGCTCTCTTGCGTCTCTTGCTTGGAGGCGATTTCACCTTTTTGAGAGATATCTAACGCCTCATATGCCTGATCAATCGTATGTTTTTCACCTTTAGAATCGGCAATGGCGATGACACCTGTTTTGCCATTTTCCTCAGGCAATAACGTTACTTGTACATTTTTTGAAACACAGCCTGAAAAAAGTATGACACTCATACAGGTGAATAAAAATGTTGCTACCTGTTTCATTCTTTTGCCTCCACAACAAAGTAAGTTCCTCGTATGCCAATCGTTGCAGTCTTGGCTTTTATCTCCATAGCATCAGGATTGATCTTTGGAATGAGCCCCGTTTTACATGCCATAATGCCTTTTAAAAGATTTGTTTTGAACGTAACATTTTTATTGGCTGGATCAAAGTGGTACTCCTCAACCAAAAATTCAGCATTCGAACCAATAGAAATCAATGTGTTGTCTTCAAAAACAATGCCAATGGTACTATTAGGAGCCGTTTTAATGGAGTCTTTTTCAAAAATTTTATCGCCTTGTTTCAACCCTGCTGTGGTTTGATCACCATGCGTTACAGTCACTTCACCTCTGACAGATTTGACTAAAGCCACCGATGTTGCGGCACATAAGAATGCAGGTACACTGATCAACCATATGAAAATCATCAAAGAGTTTTTCATCGTATTTATCCCTCTATTTTGAGCTGAAGCACTAAAGAATATTGTATCTTTTTTAGGATGATTTTCATAAAAATATATAAAATTTTAAACATAATTATACATAGTGTTACTTTACATGTAAACGTAATCTACTGAATTTATTTGAATATCAAGCATAATATTTTGATTACATTTGTCTCAATTTTATAATAACCACAGGAAGTGTACAAAGGTAACCTCTGTGTAACCCATTGGACTTACAATGGCATTTTAAATTTCGGCAATGGAGTTCTAAAATGGCCATTAAATCATATACCATGGTGCTTTTCTGTGTTGCTTCCATAAGCGTGTCTGCAGTTGCTAGAGATCAAATAAAAATTGTGGGATCTTCCACCGTATACCCTTTTACAAGTTATGTGGCTAAAGATTTTCATGTTAAAACAAACCATCCACTCCCTGATGTTCAGTCAACAGGAACAGGCGGCGGCATGAAACTTTTTTGTGCGGGGGTGGGTCTTGATACACCTGATCTTACCGATGCTTCACGCCCTATGAAACTAAGTGAATACGAAACCTGTGTTAAAAATGGTGTCACAGACATCACTGGTATGAAAGTGGGATTTGATGGCATTGCCTTTGCACAGTCAAAAAGTAATGCTGAAATTTCATTAACACGTGAACAGATCTTTTTAGCCCTTGCAGAAGAAGTTCCAAGCAAAGATGGTACGTCTCTCATTAAAAACCCTTATAAAACATGGAATGAAATCGACTCGAAACTTCCTAACAGAAAAATTACAGTTTATGGACCACCAACCACTTCTGGCACACGAGACTCTTTTGAAGAGATGGTTATGGAGCATGCTTCAGAGCATTTTGAAGCATACGGAGCACAAAAAGGTAAGTACAAAGCCATTCGCCAAGACGATGTTTATGTTCCAGCAGCGGAAGACGATGAGTTAGTGGTGCGAGCGCTCACGAGAGATGTGGAGGCTTTTGGTATTTTTGGGTACAGCTACCTTGAAGAAAATGGTAAAAAGATCAATGGCGCACTGATTGATGCTGTTTCACCAAACTTTGAAACCATCTCTTCTGGTAAATACCCTCTTTCAAGAGGCCTTTATATTTACATTAAAAACGCACATAGAAATCAAGTCAGTGGAATGGATGCCTTTTTGAAATTTTACATGAATGAAAAAATGGTTGGTGTACAAGGAGCCTTGAGAAAGATTGGTTTAGTTCCTATGCACAGCGATGAATACAAAGAAGTTCAAAAAGTGGTATTGGCGAAAACCAAATTGAGTGAAGAAATGGTTAAGAAAAATACCATTCTTCCATAAATGATCGACAGGATGGTACATTTTATGAAACGCTTTTCACCTTTTCATATTATTATAATATTGAGCCTTATGGTAACGATTGTGTTGGCTGTTCAGTTTGGTGGTGTATTGCACTTATCTACAAGCTCATCCCAAGTCCTCTCACAAACATCCAATGTTGTTGAGCCTACCTTAATGAGGTTGCGCCTTGATGTCAAAGAGTATCTTATGGTTCAAGATAAAAAGTATATTTTGGATTTTGAACAAGAGACAAAACGGTTTTTATCACTTCTTGATTCCTTAGAAAGCGTTTCCAAAGATTCAACCGTATCGGAGAAGGTCAAAGCATTGCGTGCAGATATGCAAAGCTTTGATACCTTATTCAAAAAGATTGTAAGCTTAGAAGCCGAAAATACAAAAATAGAAAGCTCCGTGTTTAACCAATACAATACCCTTTTGGAAGAACACCCCAATCATATTTTGTTTCAAGCGTTTACAGACAATGATCCCGTAAGCGGAAACAGTGCCGCACACCTTTTGGATGCTTCCTTAAAATACAAATTGGCAGTTGCTTCCTATAGCCTCAATAACAATCAATTTTTTCTCATCCGATCCAATGAGCTAAAAGAGGAAGTTCAAAAACATGCCAATAAAATTGAGATGCTTGTGGATAATAAAGAGAGTTTAAAACGCATCAAATCCTTTAAAGAAGCCTTTGGTCTTTATAACCAAGGATTTGAGCATTTAACGAAAAATATTCAAACCAAACATGCAACGGTTTCAAGTGCTTTTGAAGAGATTGTACCTCGCATGATGAATAATTCACAAGCACTTGTTTCCACACTGAAACAAGATATATAACTTCAGATCAAATGACAATGTCAAAAGATTATCTGAAGTACAAAGTCTAAATGTTAAAACACGCATATAGAGGCATTTGAAGTGCCTCCACTCTTTTACATGTAAAACTTCTGCCGACTTCGTTTAAGTCTCATAAGCCTATAATGAAAACTACTTCCACCCCTTACTAAAACACTCGCTTTCTAAGGAGCTTCCGTGCAAAAACTATTTACCTATTTACTTAACTCCATCCACCTCTTTGCCGCTTTAATTCTCATTGTGATGTCTCTGCTCATTATGGGCTGGGCGGTTTATGAAGTCATCGCAAGTATTCCACTCAAGGGCGAGTTCATCCCCAGAATGCTTCAGTCTGTTGGTGCTATCGTTATTTCCGCCGCGATTATTGATGTGGCGCAATATATGATCGAAGAAGAAGTTTTTATGAACAAAGAACTTCGTGACCCAAGAGAAGCCAGACGTACACTCACGAAAATCATCGTTATTATTACAATTGCCGTGAGTATCGAAGGATTAGTCTATATCTTCAAGGCGGGAACAGAGAACATGGCGCTTTTAATCTACCCAGCTTGGCTACTTTTTGTCTCAGCTGTTTTGATCGTTTCACTTGGGGTTTATCAAAAACTCAGTGCCACAATTGAGCAAGAAGAAAAGTCCAAAATCAAAGTCTAACATCTCACTAAGTCTTTACATGTAAAGCTAAAATGGAACGCTAATGCTGCCTTCCAAATACGCTTTACACGCTCCTGAGATGAAAATGCGCTCTTCACTCACACGACAGTACAGTACGCCTGAACGTACAGAGGCTTGTAACGCAATAAGGTCATTTTTGCCCAAGCGCTTCGCCCAAAATGGTGCAAGTCCTGCGTGGATAGAGCCTGTTACGGGGTCTTCGACACCGCCATTGGCAGGCCAAAAGTAGCGTGATGCAAAGTCATACTCCACGCTTGGAGCGGTAACAACCACGTCCAAAGGAGCAAGCGTTTTGAGCTTTTCAAGGTCAGGCACAACCTTTTTAACATCGTCCTCGCTTGCATACACCGCAAAGTAAGCTTGTTGGTTTTTGTGAAATTCAAGCGGTTCTATGGAAAGCCCCGTTTTTAATGCTTCGGGAATTTCGTTTAAAAGCTCAGGCGCACGGTTAGGAAAACTCATCTCGATGAGCCCATTTTCACGCTCATTGACTTCGATGGTATTAACCGCTTTTGCCCAAAAACGAATCGTGCCTTTTTCACCAAGATGGTTAAAGACGACATACGCACTCGCCAACGTCGCATGACCGCAAAAGTCGATCTCTTTCAGCGGAGAGAACCAACGAATCTCATACACACCTGCATCATTTCGCACAAAAAAGGCTGTCTCAGAGAGGTTGTTCTCAGAGGCAATGCTTTGCATCACACTTTCTGAGAGCCAACGATCAAGAGGCACAACGGCGGCTTGATTGCCTTTGAACAGTTCTTTGGTAAAGGCATCGATGATGTAGATGGGGAATTGGGAAAATTTCATAGTTTTATCCTATATATTTAGTAGTAAAATTTTATTATAAATTCCAAACGTGTACTGTTTTTGCATCAAATATATGAACTTTACACTTAAATTTTGATTGAATTCTTTCAATATGTTTTTGATCACTTTCTGAATAAACACCAATGTATATACTCCACAATTTATCAGCTACTTTCTTACCATTTTTTGCGGCAATATTGATTGCTTTTATTATATGTTCATCATATTCACCAAAGTTAAAACCAAATGTAATTAATGATCCTTCAATATTAGAGAGACTTTCATAACAATAGGATAAGTAATAATTATGCAGAATATGCTCTAATTTTTGCTCACTTGTTCCAGCCGTTACAAAAATAGGATATTCTTTTTTTTCCAATCTATGTTTTATTTTTTCCATAATGTAATGTTCAGAATCATATTCTTCTTTAATAATATTAATACCAGTATCAAATAACGGTAATGCTCCATGTAAATAATAAATTGTTTGGTTGGTTTTATGTTTGCCCCAACGTAGTTCTGAATATTCTATATCATCCTCATAGTCAGTATCTTCTTCCTTATCCCTTCCAAAACCATCAATTGCATTAGGTATATTATTCCTATGCCTCATTAGAACCCAATAAAGCAAAACATCATAATTTGTTGTAAAAATCTTTCCTGCTTCTTTCAAATAGCTATTTAAAAATGTAGCACAAATATTACTTTTTTCTTCAGAGATTTTGAATACATGTTCTGGGTGCAAATCTTCAATTGCATTTATTAGGCTATTCTTTAACTTAGCACTAGCTTCTTTTACTTTATTTTTTAAAGCTTCATCAGAACCAAAAAGATCAACTAATTGACTAAAATTATCTAATTGTTTCATTACTAGTTCAAAGTTTTTTGTATTAACAATTTCAAAAAGCTTAGAAAGAAGATCATTGTCAAGTTTGTCAATAAATTGATGGAGAGCATTATATGAGAATATATTTCTATCATATGCCATACTAAAACCATTACCTAAAAGTAGGTGCTTTATTCTCTTGCTTTTAGTTAAATGTGCTATAGCTTCATCATAAGTTTCAAGTTTCAACTCCATATTAAATGCTCCTTCTTTCTCCAGTATTTTACATGTAAACCTAATACAACTTCCCAAACAGATCCAAATACGTCAGATAAAGCCTGACATCAAACTCCAGTTGATGGTAACTTGGCTCCATTTTTTCGCATAGGGCGTAAAAAGCTTTATTGTGCTCTTTCTCTTTGAGGTGAGCGAGTTCGTGCACGCAGATCATTTTTAAAAAAGATTCAGGGGTGTTTTTAAACAGCGTTGCCACGCGGATTTCGCTTTTACTTCTAAGGCGTCCTCCGTGGTTTTTAATGGTCACACGGTGCAAGCCTAATGCGTCATTGATGTCGTTTATTCTACCATCGTAAAGCACTTTGGTGATGGGTTCACTTTTGCGAAGAAACTCCGTTCGTATCTCCATCACATAAGCATACAACGCCTTGTCACTTGTCAGATTGTGCGTGGTTGGGTACTTGGAAAGCAGGTACGCTCCTAATTTTTCGACTTGAATAAGATGGCGAATCTGATCTTTGAGATGCTCAGGATAATGAGCGATGTATTCTAAATCTGGCACAATTAAGACACTTTACATGTAAAGATTTTTTCAAATTTTTCGTGCATGGTTTGAAGGGTATCCTTAGTCGATTTTTCGATGCAGACACGCTTATCATTGTCAATCTCTTCTTCTAAAAGCGCAATGACCTTTTGGAGTGCCACACTGTTAGCACTATTATAACGTTTGATACGCTCAATCTGAGTGTTTTTGTCTTGCACTTTACCAAAAGCATTTTGAATCGGTTTAAAACTTTTGGCAAACTGTTTGAAAGATAAAGCATCACAGGTATAACGGAGTTTTTTATAGTGAAGTCTTAGTTTATGAAATTTCTCATTGGAAGATTTTATATCAAGCTTTTTGGAGAGTTTCGCAATCTTTTTGAGACGTTTTTCGATGATGGCTTTGATATGACGGAACAGTTTTTCTTCGGATTTTGGAAGGCAGAGTTTTTCATCGTTCTGTAACTGGGCTAGCTCTTCGATGATTTTAGCTTGAAGCTTGGGAGTAAATTTTGTTTCAAAACTACGATACGCCAACTCTTTTTCTGCCAAAAGCTGTGTTTGGAGATGTTCAACATCATCCCAATACTGAGCGGCAATCTTTTGCTTATAGGCATCAAGCGACTCTATAAAAACATCAAGATCACGCATTTCATTAGTCTCTTGTTGGAGAACTTTGAGCGTTTTATCAAGGACAAATTGACGTTTTTCGTCCATAAACTCGCTAAATTCCAAGCAAATAGAGCGTGCAGTGCGAATGTAAACACGGTACTGATGCAAACTTTCAGGATCCTTGGTTTGTAAAAAAGCCTTTAAATGCGTCGCAATATTTTCAATATTGTCATGAAGTGTGGTTTTAAGCAACTGCTTAATGCTGTGACGTTCTAAAAAATCTTTTTTGGAGGACATGAATGAACCTTAAAGAGGTTAAGGAAAGGCATTTGAAAAGTGATACACGGTGCGGTATCTCTCTCACCACAGAGTTTATTAGTATGATAAATTGTAGTCTTTTAATATTAATCTCACGTTAATTATAAGCAATTTCAAGCACTTGTTAAGCATCTGTATAAAAAGAAGCGTTATAATAGTCTACGAAAGAAATTATAGATATTCTACAAAGGTTTTTTATGAACGAAGACATGAACGAAACACTCCAAAATCTCGCATCACTCGAAACACCACAACGTAGCTGTGCTTTTGTCTACATGAAGCTCATTTTACTTCCGACGTTAGCATATATCTACTTTTTACTGGGTTTCTTAGACATTCTTCATTTTAAAGTAGGTATCCATAGTATTATTCTTATCGGATTTATCTACATTGTTTCACTTATTTTTGCCAAACACAATGGCGAGCTTGGCGCTTGCACCTTTCTTCGTTACGCTAAAGAGTTTCAAACAGAACTTCACGAGTATGTTTCCAAAAACCTCATGCCTATTGGTAGTACGGTTAAGTCCAATGCGTCTTTTGAAAATTTCATCGATACCTATGCCAAACGCATTCGCAATGACAACTATGCCTCTGTCGCGGCTTCCATCTTCCCGACGATGGGTATTTTGGGTACATTTATCTCCATCGCGTTAACTCTGCCTAATTTTTCTTCGCAAACAGCAGGCGCTTTGGAAAATGAGATAACCCTTCTTTTAAGTGGCGTTGGTACAGCGTTTTACGTCTCCATCTACGGTATCTTGCTCTCTCTTTGGTGGATATTCTTTGAAAAAAGAGGACTCAGCCGTTTTGATAGAGAAGTCGCCCTTATCCAAGAGTCAACGGCATCACTATTTTGGTCAAAAGAAGAGATAGAACATGCGTATTTACAAGAGAATCTTCAACATTTTGATCGCATCGGAAGAATGTTTGAACACCTCAGTTCCAACGACTTTTTTGAGCGTTTGGGTAAAAACATTGAAGCAAAATTTGAGCTCTTTGATGAAATGCTTACCCTAGAAGCGGCTGCGGTTAAAAGAGGTGCTGAGCACATCAAAGACGGCATGGAAATGCTAGCAAAATCACAAGAGAAACAGCGTGACTTGGTACACGTCTATGAAGACATGCTCACCAAACTTAGCCAATTCAATGAGAACACAACTACTTTACATGTAAAGATGGCAGAGAGCAATGAAGAGATGATAGCAACCAACCAAGAGATGCTCAGAGTCCTTAAAGCAACGAGTGTTGCACGCAATGAAGCACCTTCTAACGAAGAAGTCGAATCACTCAAAGAGAGCTTGAAGATCATTGATGCTGAAACGGAAGAGATTATCCAAAAAATGGATGCGTTAAAATAATGCGTTACAACCGATCTCAAAGCTCAGACCAAAACTTTTGGGTTTCATACGCTGACCTCATGGCGGGACTGTTGTTTGTTTTTATTTTGCTTATTGGTGCGATTGTCGTCAAATACATTTATGTACAGACAGACCTTAAAGGGATCAAAAATGATCTTGAAGAGCAAAAAAGAGTTTTACATCTTAGTCAAGAAGAGCTCTTGCAAAAAAAACAAGATTTTTTAAGGTTACGTTCTGACATGAATGTCACAAGTGCCTCGTTGCAAATTGCGCAAGAGTTACTTGCTCAAAAAGAGAGTGATCTCAATGTAAGCACTGCAAAACTACAACTGAGTGACCGAGAGATTGAAAGCCTCAAAAAACTCCTGCTTGACACAGAGCTTGCTCGTGATGAAGTGAAAGGTGAACTTGTTGCAAGCCAAATGGAGCTTGGGACAACGACCCAAACTCTTAAACTCAAAGATGGAGAACTTGCTTTGTTGAGTGCCAAATTACTGGAAAGCACTGCTGCACATCAACAGTTAGTCGAAGATCTCAATTTAACAAAATCCCGTATTAAAAACCTTACGGGTATTCGCATCAAAGTCATACAAGAACTCAAAGAAAAACTGGGCAAAAAGATCAATATCGACCCCAACAGCGGTGCGATTCGTCTGCCCGCTTCTGTACTCTTTGATGTCGGTTCGTATGAGCTTAAACCTGAAGCCAAAAAGCAGCTGACGGAGACGCTCCAACCCTACCTTGATGTACTGTTAAATGACGCTACGATACGTGAAAATATCGACCATATCGTCATCGAAGGGCATACAGACTCCGATGGGACATACATGCACAACCTTGATCTTTCTCAAAAAAGAGCCTATTCGGTTATGGCGTTTATCTATTCTCTCGATGAAAAGCGCACAGCACTTCTTCAAAAATACCTCAGCGCCAATGGACGAGCCTACAGTGATCGTATCTTTAAAAATGGGGTTGAAGACAAAGAGGCTTCAAGGCGCATTGAAATCAAATTTAACCTCTCGAACAAAAAAGCCATCGAAGAGATCGAAACTTTTTTAAAACGTAAAGAATAAATAAAGGAGGCACTTTGCCTTCTTTATTTTTAACACTTTATTTCATCCTTTATTACACGGCTCAGAAATTATGTTATGATTATTCATTGTGACAAAAGGAGTTTCTTTTGGCTGCTCTTCAAAAAAATATCTGGACTATTTTTTATATTCTTTTAGCAAGTGCCCTTCTCTTTTTGGGGATTGTTTCGTACATTCAACTGAACAGTATCCATCAAAAATATGAGATCGACCAAATCAATCTCGTCAAACTTGTTTCCAATGCAACCGACTCTCTTTTCCTAACCCAAGAGATGATGCTCAATCTTTTAGGAAATCAAATTGTTAAAGAAAAAGACCCAAGTATTTTAGACGATTTACGAGCACTCAATCCTTCGGTTGTCTCCTTTGGATTTACCGATAGTGAAGGCACGTATCTTTATGCAAGTTCTAACTTTGATAAATCAAAACGCCCTAATCTTAGGGCTGAAGCCGTTACACGAGATTCCTTTGATTATACGTTGACCCAAAAGAAAATGGTGTTGGGTAGAACCTATTTTATTGCGGGGAGTGGGCGTTGGGGAATCCCGATTCGCAAAACAGCTTTTGATTCTTCAGGTCAAGCGATTGGCGTGATGACAGCAGGGATTGGAATAGAAGGCGCTTTTAAGATCTATACTGAAAATCTTTCATTGGGCGATTACAATACCGTTACCCTCATTCGAGATCGTGATCACTTTGTCCAATTTCAATCCTCCAACCATGAGATAGCAAAGAATCTTTACGAAGCACCTCTTCCCAATAGTTTTTTACAGACTATGTTTAACGATATTAGTCATAAATACACCATTTCGCTTGAAGAGATGAAACAAAAAGGTGAAATTTATGCGGTTGAAACGTCCTCAATTGATGGAAAACGTATACAAATTGCCCTAAAATATGACCCTCGTTATGAACTATGGATACTCTCAGAGGTGAATCATTCTCAAATTATGTACGATTTCGTTCAAAACTTGATCATATATGCACTTGTCTTTATCGTTTTGCATGCTATTTTATTTTTGCTGTTTAGGATGATTGCTAACGCAGAAAATAAACGAAGAGAAGATTTGATGTTCCAAGCAACCCATGATACACTCACCCAACTGCCTAACCGAAATTATTTACAACAATGTATACCAGATTGGATTTATGAAGATGCCCCTCCTTTTTACCTTCACTATCTTGATATGGACCATTTTAAAAATGTTAATGACAGCTTTGGCCACCATTTCGGCGATTTGGTTCTTATTGAATTTTCGAAACGTCTCTTACGCCTCGTTCACAAAGAGAGTGTTGTGATTCGACAAGGAGGCGACGAGTTTATTATTTTAAATCATACTTTAATGGATGATGAAACACTGCTTTCTCATTCACAGGCAATCATGAATGAAATATTGAAACCCTATCAGATCAACCAATTTAATTTTGTGATTGGCGCAAGTGTCGGTATTGCGAAGTACCCAGAGCATGGTACGACCTTAGATATGCTCTTACGCGCTTCCGATATTGCGATGTATGAGGCTAAAAAACAGCGTAATAGTGTTCGCCTTTTTCTCCCTTTCATGCAAGAGGGCTACCTTAACCGTGTCAATGTTGAACAAGCTTTGCACAATGCACTGACAAAAAATGAACTCTATATGGTGTATCAGCCACAAGTAGATAATCATGGTGTTATGTATGGTGTTGAAGCACTTATTAGGTGGCAAAGTGAAGAGCTGGGGCTTGTTCCTCCAGATAGATTCATCCCAATCGCAGAAGCATCTGGACTTATGCCTCAACTTGGGCATTTTATTATTAGCACAACCCTTAAAGAGATGAAAGCGTTACAAGTCGAACTCGGTGCGTCTTTTCAAACTTCTGTCAATATCTCGATCAAACAGTTTATGGAAGTTCATTTTTTAGAGAAACTGATTAAAGAGATAAACCGTTCAAAGTTGGCGCATATTTCATTATGTCTTGAGATTACAGAGAGTTTGTTTATTGAAGATATTGACTACGTCTTACCACTTTTACAAAAGATACGTGGCATGGGACTGCATATTTCAATGGACGATTTTGGTACAGGGTATTCCTCTTTGAGTATCTTACGTAAGCTGCCTATTGACGAGCTAAAAATTGATAAAAGCTTTGTTGATACGATTTTGAATGATATGACAGCTGAAAAAATGATTCAAAACATTATCACTATCGGAAAAAATTTTGACTTATATATTTTAGCCGAAGGGGTTGAGACCAAAGAACAAGAAGCGGTATTAAAAAGTTTGGGATGTGATAGATTTCAGGGCTATTTATATGCCAAACCTTTAAGATATGATGCACTCAAAGAATTTTTTGAGCAAAAGCATCCAGAAATGAACTCGTAAATTATCTTTACATGTAAAGCATAGTTTACTCCATAATTCCCTTATTTTTCAAGGCTTGTATGGTCATGAGTTTACGAAGAGGAAGCTCATCGGCTGATTCAATGCGAAGATTGGTCGCAAAGAAGTAAACGCCTTTGGAACTCTCAACATATCCCACATACCAGCCGTGATGTTCTGCATCTTTTGGTACGGCCCAACCTGTTTTAGCTCGAATTATGTAGTTTTCACCTTGCTCGTCGATCATGATACTTTTGAGTAAATCCATATGGTCTTGCTGAAACGGCAAATCATTGTTATAAAGCTTTTTCAAAAAAGCTATCTGCTCATAAGCGTTAATGCGAAGATCTCCATCGAGCCAAAAACGCTCTACATTATGCCCTGTTGTTTCATTGCCATAGTGAAATTTTTTGAGATACTCATTGTACTTTTCCAACCCAATCTTGCGGGCAAAAGACTGATAACACCAGACACACGAACTCTTAAATGCCGACTTTAAACTTTGGTCTTGATTCCATGCACGAACACTTCGTTCCACTTTGTCCCAAACAATAATCGAGTCTGCAGTAACCACACCTTCTTGGAGGGCTATGAGCGTATTGGGAATTTTAAAAGTCGAAGCGGGAAGGAGCGGCATATTGGCACACTCATCGTTGTACACATACCGTTTCGTACCATCTAATGACTCAATGAGCATTGTACCTGTTATGTTTTCATCATCAAAAAGTTTGGCTATCATTGCATCATCCGCATATAACGAACAGAATAATCCCAGCATGAGTATTACTTTCAAAAACATAGACATCCTTTTTCAATGAACTCTTTTAAATTATACACTTTTATTGGCTTTAAAATAAGCATTTAATGCAACTTTATACCTTTACATGTAAAAACGATTTAGCTATGATTTGGTAAAGCACTCAAGGAAATTTCATGGTTAAAGAGAGCCCCAAAAACAAAGATTTATGTAAAATTCGCACCATTACCTCCTTTGTGACATTAGGCAAAGAGAAAAGCACTTGGGAAGAAGCCATTTTTAAAGCGGCAAGCTTTGGTGGCGATTTGGCAAATGAATTTAAAGCACATGGTTATCATGTTCAATCCATTCGCATTGTGACAAATCCCTTTGGAGAGTATCTTCATACCTCGTCATATCATGCTGTTCTTAAAGACATGCAAGCACTCTCTACTGTGCTTAAAAGCCCCTCTATGCCAAAAATTCGTATTCGCTTTGCTATCGGTGAAGCAAAAACAGAAGAGGAGATCGCTCTTTTGCCTGAGATGATCAAAGCTTTTGGCGATATTTGTAACGCTTGTGTGAATGTTAGTGTCGATGAACTCGGCGTCGTTGATCGAGACTTAACACTGTGTTGTGCCAAAGCAGTAGAGGAAATCGGTCGCATTACACCACGAGGCGAAGGCAACTTTAATTTTACGATTAACTATAACTGCAAACCGCATATTCCCTACTTTCCAGCTTCTTACCATAACAGCCATGATGAAAACTGCTTTGCTCTCGGACTTGAAACGCCTGACCTCCTTGTAGAAGCACTCAAAAGTCTAAAAGAAGAAAAGAACCATAATCTTAAAATGCAAAAGTCTTATGCCATTATGCGTGATGCATTACAATACCATATCACTGAAATTCTTGACATTGCCAATGGCTATGCACATCCATACAAAACTAACTTTGCGGGCATCGACACCTCTGCCGCACCGTCAAAAAACTGCGCTTCGATGGTGGATGTCTATAAACTTTTGGGCGTGCCTTTCTTTGGTGCAGCAGGAACGCTCGAAGCTTCTGCACTGTTAACCAAAGTCTTTAAGGCGCAAAAAGGATGTGAACTCATAGGCTTTTCAGGATTGATGTTAGCCGTTGTAGAAGATCAAGGCTTAGCCGATGCTACCACACGCAATGAATTTGACATCAGAGCCTTGCTTCAATACTCTGCCGTTTGTGGCATAGGACTCGATACTGTCCCTATTGAAGGTGATACCTCAGTGGAAAAAATCGCCGCCATTTGCGCTGATACTGGCACACTTGCTTACAGACTCAATAAACCGCTCACCGTCAGACTCTTCCCCGTCCCTAATCTCAAAGCAGGCGATATGACACACTTTGAAAGCGATGATTTGTGCAATAGCATGGTTTTAAGAGTTCTATAAATCTTTACATGTAAATAAATAAAAGGAGTCAAAGGTTTACCATAGTGTGTTACACTGAAAATAGCTTCGAATAATTAAGTGTAGAAAGTGCTACAAGAAAGAGGTTATCATGAAACAGACTATTGAAGAATTTTTACAATCACTCAGTGAGAGCACTGAAACTTCTGTCGAAAAACTTAGCAAAATTATCAGCAAAATTCGCCCAAAATCTGTCAGAAATATTGAAGAGAGTATCGAAAATATCGAAGCGATAATACAACATCTTGAAGCATATCCAGAATTTAGGGAATCGCTTTCATCTGAATTTAATCTATGGCTTATTGACTCTAAAATCTCGAATAATATCGCCTCACTAGGGATTCTTTCCAAACAGGGATTTAAAGAGGAAATAAGCGATCGTTTTTACAATAAGTTTTTACCGCAAGCGCCTCAAAAAGGCGATTTTTCCTCTTTATTTGCCATACTTTTTCCGCATAAAAAAGATCCTCTGTGGGTCAATGCCATCGATGATGCGCTCTGGGCAAAGTTTTGGGGCATGCTTTTATACAATGAAGCTTTACATGTAAAGACAAAAACGTACCTTTATCATGAAATTGTCTATGCGACGGAGATTTTGGCGATTTGGATTGCCGCAGAAGAGTTTGATGAGCATTATATTCGACTGGATAGGTCATTATTGACCAAAGATTCTGCGTTTATTGCATTGCAACGAGAGATCAGCAGTCTTGCATGCACGATTCAAAATGAAGACCCTGAGGCGGAGATGACCAAGCTTGATTTTCAGCACATCGATGTGTTGATCGCTCAGTGTTACGACCAAGTCAACTTCTTACGTAAACAATCGCTGAATAAAGGCATTTTAGTCTCGCTCACCTACAACCTTGAACGCTTAGAGCAGATCATCCAAAGAACGCAAAAATGTGTACAACTCATCCAAGAATTTGAGACAGATTCTTTTTATGCGACTTTGCTTCCACTGTTTAAAGAGGTGGTTGAGAAAAACTGCGCGCGCAACTCTCTAAGCGATGTGCTCAATCAAAACATCAAAATATTAGCTAAAAGCATCGCGAACAATGCCAGTGAACATGGCGAACACTACATCGCAGATACTACTAAAGAGTATATCGGTATGTTCTTAAGTGCTAGTGGTGCGGGTATTGTGATTGCATTGATGGCACTTATTAAAATAACGATCATGCACAGTGGTTTTTCACCTATTATTGAGACTATTTTGGCCAGTTTAAATTACGGATTTGGTTTTGTGCTTATCCATCTTTTGGGCTTTACCGTAGCAACCAAACAGCCCGCCATGACTGCCTCAACCTTTGCAAAAGCGGTGGATAGAGCCGATACCAAACGCGCCGACCAACATAAACTCGCAACACTGTTCATGCAAGTAAGCCGCTCCCAATTTGCTGCAGTTGTGGGCAATATGACGCTTGCTTTAGGCGTTTCATGCTTGATCGGGTTTATCTACGCGCAGAACCATATCCCGATTCTATCACCCCAAGAACTTCAGTACTATACAGAAAATTTCAATCCCTTCCCAGGGCTTTTCTACGCCGCTATTGCAGGCGTTTGGCTCTTTACCTCTGGCTTGATCGCAGGCTATTACGACAACCGCGCAAGCTATTTGGACTTAAAAAGCCGGTATATGCACCTTCCTATTTTAAAAAAGATAACCTCACAGGCCGTTAGAGAAAAAATCGCAACCTACCTACACAACAACCATGGCGCGATCATGGGCAATTTTTACTTCGGAATTCTTTTAGGCATCACCCCATTTGTTGGGCACATGCTCAACCTTCCACTCGACATCAGACATGTCGCCTTCTCTTCAGCCAACCTTGGTTACATCGTCGCACAAGGAGAGCTCTCTTTATTTGATTTTATCGAAGGTTTAGTCTTTGTCTTGATGATAGGCTTGGTCAATCTCAGCGTCAGTTTCGCCCTAGCCCTCAAAGTCTCGCTCAAATCCAGAGATGCTGAGTTTGGTAATTTTTTCTCTTTTGTAAAACTCCTTTTTCAAGAAGCAAAACGTAACCCACGAGCGTTGTTCTTTCCACCGAAAAAGGTTGAAGAAGCGTGATGAATTGTGCCATAATTCATGAGATAAATCTTTACATGTAAAAAGGAAAACAATGAAACCCTACATGAGTATGATTACCTTAGGTGTCAGTGATATGGCGAAGTCTATTGAGTTTTATCACAAAGGTCTTGGATTTCCTAGGCTTGAGCCTTATGAGGAGAACATTGCGTTCTTTACACTCAATGGAACATGGCTTGCGCTTTATGAAAAAAAAGCACTCGCAGAAGATGCCAATGTCGCATTTGATGAAAGTACCTTTAAAGGATTTACATTAGCCCATACCCTTGGTAGTGAAACTGAAGTGGATGCGCTCTTTCAAGAAGCCATCAAAGCAGGTGCAACACCTACCAAACAACCTCAAAAAGTTTTCTGGGGTGGTTATAGTGGCTACTTTAAAGACCCCAATGGTCATTTGTGGGAAATCGCTCACAATCCTTTTATGACTATGGGACCAGAAGCATAGTAAAGATGAAAACTGCCCCTTTTTATTTCCAAGCGAAGTTGTATTTTGTATAATATTAGTTAATTTTGATTTTTTTAGTCACTTTGGAGAGACATAATGTATTTTAGAAATCTTTACATTGCAACAATTATTATAGGTTTAATATCATCATTTTTATTTGCTGTTGAAGTACAGACAGAAGGTCTTCGGATATATAAAACAAAAAACTATTCTCTTGCTTTTACATTATTTCAGAGCGAATGCCAAAATGGTACGATGCAAAGCTGCGCATATCTAGGTGAAATGTATCACAGAGGACAAGGTATCACTCAAGATGATACCAAAGCGTTTGAGTTGTATGAAATGGCGTGTACCCAGGATAACGGAATTGGCTGCTTCTTCCTCGGTGTTACTTATTATAATGGAAAAATGAAAACAAAAGATTATACCAAAGCGTCTGAGCTTTTTGAAAAAGGATGTAATTTGGAAGCTATGCCCAGCTGTTATGCTTTAGCGGAAATGTATCGAGCTGGAAATTTGGGAGATCGTAGTTTTCCAAAAGCGATGCCATTCTATAAAAAAGCGTGCGAAGGAGGACATGCTCGGAGTTGTTACATAATTGGTAAGGAGTATGCTTCTATCGATATCCCTTCAAATGAGCATATTGAGCACGCTATCTATTATCTTACAAAAGCATGTGATCAAAACTCAGCAGAGGGATGTTATATTTTAGGGAGTATTTATACTTATTTAAAAGATAAGACAAAGGGCCTAGAACTACATATGATATCCTGTGAAAAAGGCTATGCCGAAGCTTGTGCTTCTTTAGGTGCACTATATTTTAATGGTCGAGAACTTCCTAAAGATGATAGTCAAGCTCTATTCTTTTATGAAAAAGGATGTGCATTAAAAAACCAACAAAGCTGTGCAATGTATCAAAAACTAAAATAAGTTAAGCTATCCCTCTGACTAGCACACAAAGCAGTTCAAATTATCTTTACATGTAAAGCAAAAATCACGCTTCCGTAGGATTTACAGGGCCATCAAGCATCAATTGGTAAAACGCCAAATCGAGCCATTGAGCAAATTTATACCCAGCTTTTTTGACAATGCCTGCGGAAGTAAAACCTAGTTTTTCGTGCAGGTGAATACTCTTGATGTTTGAGGCATCAATGCCTGCGACGATGGTGGCGTACCCTTTTTCTTGGGCGTTGTTTATGATGGTTTTGAGCAGAATCGAACCGATGCCCAGTTTTTGGAAATCTTTGTGAACATAGATAGAATGCTCAATGGTGTACTTATACGCAGGGCTGGGGCGAAACGAACCGTACGTTGCAAAACCTGCCACACAGTGCTCTTTTTCATACACCCAAATCGGGTAGCCCTTTTCGCGCTTGGCTAAAAACCACTCTTTACGCTCTTGCAGGTCTTTTGCTTTGTAGGTGTAAACGGCGGTTGTCGTTAAAATCGCATCATTGTAAATCGCTAAAATGGCTTCCAAATCATTTTCGTCGGCAAACCGAATCATTGTTTTGACCTTTTTAAAGATACTTTACCCCGCTAACTGGCACGCAAAGCAGTTTGAATTATCTTTACATGTAAAGCAAAAAGGGGCAACTCTGTTGATAGAATCGTAGAGAAATTTCTTCCAAAGTTTATCCACTGGTTTTAGCTCAGCAAGCTTTGGAAAATGACATTTCATGTACTTTCCCATCTGCACACGATTTTTAAAACCCATCGCTTCATAGAGGTGATTCATCTGCAATGACATGGCGGCAATATGCGGTGCAATAACATACTTAGAATAGCGATTTTTAGCATACCCTTGCAAAAAGACCATCACTTCGCGCTCAAGTTTGAGCATTTCAAGTTTGCTGTATCTGCTATCTGAGCTCTCATTTATCGTTGTGTTCATGCTTGTACCTTATATATTTTCTTGCGCTCTTTGGATGATGCTACGTTCATCAATTTACGGTATTTGGTAATGGTGCGTCTCACCATCTTAATGTTAAATCGTTTTTCAATGCGCTCCAAAAGATCATCATCGGTGAGCGGTTCACTTTTATCTTCGTATTCTATCAATTGATTGATAAAATTCTTTACCTCCGAAGAAGAAAGCTCTTTAGAGGAGACGGCATTGGTAAAAAACGATTTGAGCGGAAAAATTCCCTGTTTTGACTCAATGTACTTATTTGAGATCGCTCGTGAGATGGTGGACTCTGCAAAAGAGAGCTCATCGGCGAGTGTGCTCATATTGAGTGGCTTTAATTCACCACCGACAAAGAAAGAGAGCTGCCTTTCTACGACTAAAAGAACAATCTTATAAAGCGTTGTTTTGCGAAGTTCCAAAAGATTGACGATGTCACGTGCCTCTTTGAGCTTCTCTTTGATGTTCTCACTTTTACTTGAAAACGGATCGGTTATGAGAATATCAGGATAATAGTCATTGTTAATGCGCAGTTTAATATCATCGTCTACTTCAACGAAGAAATCAGGAATAATCTGTTTCGGTGTTGATTGATACTCTAAAGCGGGTGGATTTGCAAATTTTTTAATGACCGCTTTGGCTTCTTCAAAACGCCCATGTTTGGAAAATTTGTCAACCTTTGCCATCTGCTCTATCATCTTATTAACAAGGTTATAAAGCTCATCGTCAATGTCGTCACTGAGAGCATCCAGTTGAAAAACAAATGACTCTTTGCTATCTAGCGCACCAACGCCATAAGGCTCGAGTTTGGAAAAACGCTGACGAATACGCTCGACATACTCTGTATAAACCCCACACGTCTGTGCAATCGCTTCAAGATCACCATCAAAATAGCCCTCTTCTGTAATGTCGCATAGTATTTCATGAGCTACTTTTTGAGAGATTGGTGTTGGAAAAAGAGGTGGCACAATCTGCTCAATGATCTTCTCATGCAAAGACTCACTGCCAAGGACCAACTCTTCGACAATGCCATGGCTAGAGCCTAGGTTTTGTTCAAAGGGGCGCTTGACCTCTAAAAAAGGGTTTTCGTACGACAATGTTTCTAGGTGCGTACTTAACTCTTGAAGAGGAAGCTGTAACAGTGGGAGCCAAAGTTTCAAAGAGAGGTTTAGACTCTGCTTTTGTTTGAATTCTAGGTTGATACTTCTCATGCGTAAATTATGCCCAAAGATTTGGTGCTTTTTGGAATAATTGCTGATTAATTTTTACGCATATTTTTCATGTTTTTCAGAAAAAATGCCGAATACACTGTGAGTTTTTGTGAAACGTGCTATTGAGGGATAACGTAGTGTGCAAAGTACAACTGTGAACACTACGTTAGAGTTCTGCAAGAACTCTTAGAACAATCTTAGTATTTAATTCTGACCACACCGTTTGGCTTGTCGATTTTCATCTGACATGCAAGACGAGTGTTTGGAGTACACGTGCCAAAGCAGATCTCTTTAAGCACTTTAACTTCTTTCTCATTTTTTGGAGATAAAAACTCCATACCTTGAACGATCTCAACAGCACATGTGCCACATTGACCGTCACGGCAACCAAAAGGAAGTGCACTACCACTTGCTTCAACGACATCTTGAATGGTTGCACCTGGCTTTACATTAATGGCTAAAAAATCATTGATAATTTCTACTCTTGTTGTCATACGTGATCCTTTACTTTTTAAATGGTTTAATCAAAACATCGCCCTTGATCATCATCATAGAAGCGATGCGAACTTTTGGGCTAACGGTGAACTGTTGGCAGATATCAGCATCTTCTTGGCTAATAGCACCAAGTTTGACAAGCTCATCAAGCTCTTCGTCTTCCATGTAACTTGTAGGCTCTTCTTCGCTAATATTCTCAACATTTATCAAACATGTTGAATGGTCTTTAGGATCAAAAGTGATAGGAATCCCCTTCTCTTTTGCTAAACGCACCACTGGTTCGCCTATTTTGGCATCGTAGATACCATCTTTTTCTTTATCAAAATGCATAAAGATTACTTTCGCCATGACTTTTCCTCCTTACTAAGATTTGTTGTATTCGTTTTCTTTCAGAACTTTTTTATTATGACTATTATGATTAACTATGGTTATAGTGATTCATCATCCATTCAACTTCTTCGGCTTCAAGGTCACGATAAGGTTCTAGTGCTTCAAGCTCATGTTCCCTACACCCAATGACTTCAACAACCGCATCAGCATCTAAAAAATGAACTTCATAGACACGAATGACTTGTAAAAACTCACCCATACCACGAATGTAGCCAACTGAGCCTTTTTTAATCATCACCTCACCAATTTTGAGATAAGGATACGTTCCATCATTCTTAACATCTTCCAAAAGTTGTACTTTTTGCCCCAGAAAAAATTTCGCTTTTGGCTCATCTTTCCCCGAAAGTTTTGCTGTCACACTATCATGCAAAACAATTTCATCATTAACAGGCACAGTTTCCTCCTTCCGATGATATTGCACACGCTAGACACCCTTTGGCTTTACCATCTTCTAACATTCCCCAGACTTCTGCTGCACTAGGAGCATGCCCATGTTTGTAATCCATATAAACACGAATCAGAGCAAACTTTAGAAAATCCATCAAGTATTTTTCATTACCATTAAAATTCTCAAACCCTTTTTTAATAAGAGTCCCATACTCTTTCATAATATGAAAACGCTTGACTTCAACGATGTGCTTATCGTACTCAACACCAAAAAACTCGAAAAAATCTTCTGCATCTTTTAGTTTGTAATATTGATCCAACGTTTTCATTTTTTATCCTTTTTAACTATTTTATAGATACCTTAACACCAAACAAGAGCATGACTCATGTTTACATGTAAAGCTTACGTACGATTTTATAATTCACTTTTTAACTGTTCTATCCAATTTTCGATACGTTCACTTGTTTTGTCTTCTTCATTGATATTATCAATCGCTAAACCACAGAGTTTATCGCCAACTTCGGCCAATGATGCTGTATAGTTATAACCTTCTTTATCGACAAAGCCGATGACTTTTGCACCTGCTTTGGTAAAGATTTGGTTGAATTTACCAAGAGCTGAACAAAAATGTTCACCGTGTGTTTTGCTATCGCCTGCGCCAAAAAATGCAACTTTTTTACCCGTAAAACTAATGTTTTCAGAAGTGATTTCAAAGAGCGGATCAACCCAACTAAAATGTACGTCACCTTGTCCCCATGTTGAAGAACCAATGAAAAGTGCATCGTAATTGTCAAATTGCTCAACGCTATCAAAATCATCTTCCATTAAAATACAATCATCATCTTCAAGCTCGTAGGCTTCTTTTAAAGCATCTGCTACCAATGTTGTATTACCACCCGCACTTGCGTAAAATATACCAACCTTTGCCATGTTCTATCCTGATTATTTTTTATAAGTTTCGTAAATTTCGATAGCATCTTTTAACATTTTGCCACCTTCTTTGACGAGATCTTCATACGTTCTAAAACTGTAACGATGGGCATCTTTGAAAAACTTATTGGTGACAACAATTTTTTCAGCTATGACGACAGCTCGCCCGAATCCTTCGTGACTCATTTCCATGACCACGGAACACATAATATTTGTTTTAAGCTCAAAAGCCAAAGCTATTGACTGAAAAATCAGACGAATATCTTGGATTTGCATCTCATCAATATCCGCAATAATGGGAATATTTTTAAGCGCATCTTTACTCTTGATGTACTTTTCACCCAAAACTTCTTCATCACTTTTTTTTGCCCAAGTACCAAATTGGTCAAGCGCTCTTAGCTGAGATGTCAGGGTTTCTATGAACAACTTTTCAAGTTCATTCATAGCCTTATCCTCTCGCTTCTAAGATTTTTTTGATAAATGGTGGAGGATTTGTTGCTATCATGGTTTGAAGTTTATTCAGTTCTGTTTCAATACTCACTACTTCTTTGTATTTGATAGGAAAGATTTTACCGTTGACGACTTTTGCAGCCGCGGCAGGTCCAATTTCGATGCAATACATAATGTCAATGTTCTCTTGTTGCAACATCTCGACTCTGCCTTCCGTTCGCTCTTCACCTGTTTGAACAACATGTGCCAGCGAAAAACCCTCAGCACCTACGTCGTACACGGCAAATTGCTCTCCTGAACCAAAATGGGCATCAATGTTTTTGAGATCGTTTGTAAAAAACGCTACCTTGACCATCTTTTTATCCTCCTATGCTAAACGTTATTCATACATTTACAAGAAGTGTTCCGTTGGAAATGATTAGATTAAAAGAGCAAGAAATGGAGTTTTTATTTCTCCTTTTTTGAGAGAGTTTACCTATCAAATCCCTATGAACAATGTATTAATGAATTGCAAATGTGTTTTAAATCCATAGAGGGTATAATTAGCTTTTAAAATGTCTATTCAATGTTGGAGAATCAAATGGTCATGCGTGTCCTAAAATCGTTCGTACTTTTACTCTTGTTAGTCTCACATAATGCTCTTGCAGATGACCAAAACACCTCTTTGATCAACGCAGATAAAACCGTTTACATCAACCTCTTAAAAACAATCAAAGAGTCAAAAATTTCGAATGATGAAATTGCTTTACAAAAAGTATTGCTTGACAAGCTGATTAATACCATCCCCGCAACTGTTACAAACAGTACTTTAAGTGTACCTACAAATGTTGATGAATATAACACTCTTTTTAATCGTTACATTGATGATACACTGAAAAAAGATTCTCTGACTAAAAAAATCCAATCAATTGATACCAAAATCAAATCCTTAACCAAAGAAATCAAAAGTTTAGAGAGTAACAACTCCGCAGAGCGTACACTAGAACTTCAAAGCGCCCTGTACACAAAGTCATTTCTAGAGTTTAAAGACCAAAATGAAATGATGGCCAATGAGATGCTCTCTATCGATAAAACGTTAAATGAATCGTTAAAAAACATTACCTTTGATTCTGAAAATCTGTCTAAAAAAACGGTCACGGCTCAAGATGAAGCTTTAAAATTACGTGCAACTATTGATAATTTTTTAGTTAAGAAAGAGCGTTTCGAACTCTTAGGGGATACGCACGATAAAGGTATTTCAACTGCAGCAATCAATACCAAAGAAGATGCCTACAATAAAGCAGTCAGAGCAACAATCACTGCGTTATTTTCAGAATTTTCAGATGCCTTAAAATCTAAAAATAAAAAAGTATTTGTTTTAGAAAAAAATATCCTTGATGCAGTTTCTAGTTTAGAAAATGCAAATGTTATCCAAGAGTCAATTGCCACCTTACTCCATAATATGGAAAAAAATTATTTTGGAACAATAGATACCATTAAAGGCTCAACGATACAAGAGTTCAAGAATATCCTTAAAATGTCTTGGAACATTATGAGTGAACCCATTTTCACAGTGAATGGCTCTCCTATTAGCATGTTGAAAATGATCTTAGCCTTATTCGTTTTTCTGATTGGTGTTTTTGGTGGCGGCTTTTATAAAACCACGATTAAAAGAATTACCAACAATAGTAAATCTATCAACTTAGCAACACGTACGATTTTATCCAATATTGGCTACTACGTTATTGTCATCACAGCTTTTTTTGTAGCGCTGAATGTCATGGGCATTGATCTCTCTTCTATTGCACTGGTTGCAGGAGCACTATCGGTTGGTATTGGTTTTGGTCTGCAAAATATTGTCTCCAACTTTGTTTCTGGAATTATCTTAATGTTTGAGCGAAGCATTAAAATTGGTGATTTTGTTGAGTTGTCCGATACCTTGCGTGGTCATGTCTCTGATATTCGTATGCGTTCTACAACCCTTAATACCAATGGTAATATCGATGTCATCGTTCCTAATCGTAATTTCATTGAAGGCAATGTGATTAACTGGACAATGCACGATAAACTTAAACGTTTTGATATTCCTTTTGGTGTTGCCTATGGCACAAAACCAGAACATGTTATTGCGGTGATTGTAGAAGCGGTAGCAAAGAGTGGCTATCAAGATATTCTTTCTACCCATGACAAATACACCAATGTCATTATGACGGGGATGGGTAGCAGTAGTGTTGATTTTACATTGCAAGTATGGATTCATGGTGAAGAAATTTTAGCCCCCAGTAAAACTATTTCAAGATTTCTTATTATTATCTACAATACGCTGTATGCAAATGGTATCGAAATTCCTTTTCCACAGCACGATTTACATCTTAAAAGTATCGATGACAATATTCATTTATCGCTTTTGTCCGCTGCTACAAAAAGTGATAAAGAAGAAATGATCAAAGCTTAATTGACTCTCATTTCACTGTTGTAGATTGTTTTGTCCATGAGTAAATATTTTTCTATTTTGAGAGGATCAAGAATGGAAAGCATCTCTGCTTTCTCTTGTCCCACATCTGCTTTAACAATGGCTTTCGTGAGGGTCTGTTGACCCATCATCGCTTGGCTTGTCTCATCTATACAACGCACAGGCACTTCGGGGCTGTCTTGCACCATGTCTATCACCAAACCAAAAGGCTTTTCTTCACTTCCTTTTAACACAATAATATGATGTAACTCTTTATTATACGCAATATTGTGATGGAAATATTTTGCTAAAGAAGCTACGGGAATCGTTTTGTTATTCCACGTAATCATCCCTACATAAATTTCATCGCATCCAATCACTTGTGTGACATCTTGCCCCTCAAGAGCTGCGTATATCTGCTGGCTTTCGATGGCAAAGAGATTGCCATTCATCCAAAACGTAGAAAGCTCAATCGTTTTTTCCGATGCACCAATTTTTGGATAGAGGTACTGTTTTTTATTTTGTTTTGAAACATCTTCCACACACGCATCTTGGTTTGCTATCTTGATACAGACAATGGCGGTTACATCATTGCAGTAACCATCACTGCATTTGAACTCCCTATAGCCTTGAGATTTACCTTTTCCAATAATATAATACTCATTTTTAATTAGCACCATGCTATCGCTTGAATCACAAAAAACGCAGCGCTCCCCAATACTGATAGCAGGATTGGTTGACGCAATAACGCTGTTGGTTTTACTTTCTAAGAAAAGAGCAAAGGAGCGTTCATCTTCACCAACCACATCTCTAAGCATCGCTTCAAATTGAACTTCTGCATCAAAGACAATGCCAATGCCTCCTTGTGCTTCTTTTGTACCTTCAATAAAAATGGGCGCACTATAAATGTAGGTGTATTTTCCATCATAAAGTTCTGTTTTTTCAAAGGGGCTTACCACATACTCTTTGGAACTTTTGAGTGCTAATGTTTGCGCAATGTAATGCGCTCCGATACGCTTACCAATCAAATGAGCATATTTTTCTTGACTGACAGCAATGACACACCCTTGTGCATCAAATAAGAAAAGATTACTATAGACGGTATAAAGAGAATTAATGGCTCCAAGCACTTCAGTGATTTCATGTCCAAATTCTTTTCGGATTGTCGTGCACTCCTTGTATTTGGCACTAAATGCTTTGATAAATACAGGACTTAAAGCCCACCATCTACAGTCATTGGCACGTTCATAAAGGTTTCGATCCATAATATCAATGGCAAGTTTTGCATTAAATGCCGCATTATTAATAAACGAAGCAACAACTGTCCAGTTAAGATTACCGATGGACTCTTCAAACGTCTTTTTGGTTTGCGCTCCCGTGCGAGAGATTTCATTTAAAAGTGATTTTGAAAAAGAGTTATCGCCACTTTTTTGATTAGCAATTTGTACATTGCCATTCCAAATAGTCATATCAAGACGTCTTTGAATTGCTTCAGCTTTAGTCGGAATACTGGTAAACTCTTCAGAGAAAAGCGAAGAATTTTTGATAATTTTTATTTGTCCCTCTGTAAAAGGGACATGTTCTTGTTTTTGATTAAAAGCAAAAAAAAGAGGCATCAGGGCATGCCCCATCCATCCTAGTCCATAAAAACCTTGGTACCCCTTGGTTGATTGTGTTTTCGCCACATACTCACTTCCTGCAAAAGGAATGATATCAAAGTTTTTAAGTGCAGTTTTTTGAGGAGCTCTAAGGGCATAATGAAAAGGGTCACTACTGTAAATCGTACCATTGTTTTCATCTAAGATAAGAATGTCAGCCCATGTATCATTTTCGATAAGATTGGAGATAATAACGCGCATCTCATCTTGAAATTTAAACACTAAACAGAGCACGGCAAGGGGTGTGCCATTTTCATCACACACGCGGTAGCTGTACAATAAACTCTCTTTTTCACTGACTAATGGAAAAACACCAAAACTCTCAACATACTCTTTGGATGTATGTATTGCTTCATAGATCAATGAACCCTCTATCTTCTTCCCTATTTTTTCATCTTTAGTAGAAGCGATGAGCGTGCCATCAAGAGAAAAGAGCAAAACATCATTATAAACACTGTACTTTTCAATATATTCAAGAAAACGATTTTGTAGTGATGGTAAAGAGACTTTCTGCTCCTCGTGGTTCATGCGAGCAAAGTCACAAATGATCGTATCCATCGCTAAAAAACCAATATCTGCTGTACGCTCAAAAAGATTACGAATCAAAATATCTATTGCGACTTGTGCTTTTGCGCCAAGTTCTGTTGCAAGTTTTTTGACAGTCTCTTCAGAAAGTCTTTGCAACAGTTGCTCTGACAAATTACTAAAGGCCTGTCTGGTCTCTGATATGTCCATGCCAATATTACTCATTTGCCCCAAAAGAGAGAGTAAATTCCATCGTTCAGAGAGCTGATCCAATGCTTTTTGATATGCTACAACTTCGGGAATATAGGCATTATAACGAGATGTACGGCTTTGCTCTGACATGATGATAGACCTTTTTTTTAAATAGGAAGAGGATGCTTGAAACCATAATGCAAAAGATTTTTATCACTATTAGGACTAAAAAAGTCACTTTTTTAAACACTATACAAGAAGTGTTCCGTAGAAAAATATACTTTACATGTAAAGATAAAAAAGTTTTATGAAGTGCTGTGAAGTGAATAATTTTCAGTTCACAGCATTATTGTAAAGAAGAATTAATGCCTTACCCATTGTGCGATTTGAGCAATATCAAAAGGCGTTGTTTGACAACATCCCCCGATGATACTTGCACCCTTTTTATGCCAGACATACGTCATTTTTCCATAGGATGTACTTTTAGAGAGTCCATCCCATGTTTTAGTGAGTGCATTGTAGGTTGCTCCACCATTAGGGTACACAATGATAGGCTTAGACGAAACCGCTTTAATTTCACCAATAAGCGATTCGATATAGTGAGGAGCTGTACAGTTAATGCCAATAGCAATGATTTGCTTTTGGGTATCAAGAAATTGCGCACATTCTCGCATACTTTCACCACTGTTGATGTGCACTCCATCTTTAGCACTAAAACTCACCCACGCATACATTGTGGGAAAAGCCTCTAAGAGTTTGCAAAGTGCTTGTGCTTCGATTAAACAAGGAATGGTCTCGCACGCTAAAAGATCGGGCTTGGCTTCAATAAGGGTAGTGAGGCGCTTTTGATGAAAATCCATCAGTGCTTCCACACTGAGCCCATAATTGCCCCGAAATTCTGAGCCATCGGCAAGGTACGCACCATAGGGACCGACAGAGGCCGCTACCAGAGGTTTTTGCCTTTTGGTATGGTTTTTGACATCATTCCAAAAGATATCACGAACATTTTGAGCGATTTTTATTGAAGATTGGATGAGTTCTTTTGCTTCTTGCTCACTCATCCCCCGTTTCATAAAACCTTCAAAAGTCGCTTGGTAGCTTGCCGTTGTAATGCAGTCAGAACCTGCTTCAAGGTAGTCTTTATGAACTTCGCCAATCGCCTCTGGTTTTTCCATTAAAAACTTAGCGGACCAAAGAGAATCATTGATATCATAGCCTTTACGCTCTAATTCCGTACCAAAGGCACCATCAATGATGAGCACTTTTTGCTTTGCTAATATCTCTTGAATAGGGTTCATAGACCATCCTAAATTTAGATCATATCATGACTATAAAGCAGCATACAAACAAGAATCTGCAAAAACGGGCAATAAAGGTAGGCAAAATTTTATAATCGCACTACTTGTACTATCCATTTCTTCTTCTATTTTTGTATTGACGATTCTATATCCCTCACCTTTAACCGTTTCAATAAGATGAAAAGGCAAAAGTTTTGCGCGTAATTGTCGCACAAGTGATCTAATTCGCTCTTGGCTAATCACTTCATTATGGTAAACATAACATACGATTTCATCTGAGGAAACTATATGAGGGGATTTGGCTAGTAAATATTTGAGGAAAAGGGCTTCTTTCCTACCTAAAAAAATCTTATCTTCTTTATAAATAAAAAGAGCATTTTTAAAATCAAAACAGACATCTTTCGCTAAACAAAAAGTATCATCATTCCAAATATGACACAATTTGTAAATCCTAAAAGCGATCTCATCAGGAGAAAAATCTTTGATAATAACATCATCGTATGAGAGGTAATAAAGGGTTTGTAACATACGAGGATTAGCCACTTTGTCTAAAATGAGCAAAATAGGAGCATCATTTCCTCTCTGCCTGATAAATTTCATAATAGAAGGATCTGTAGGATTTTTGAGGTTGAGAATAAAAAGAGAATAATCTAATAAAGAGGGACCTTCATGCATTATCTCTTCTTCAGATTGTATTTTCTTCATATTCATTTTTAAACGCAATTTATTCATAAATATATCGATGTCATCCGCTAATGCTCGATCTGGTTCAAGAAAAAGTACTTTCACTTTTCTCCTTTTCGGTGGATTAGTATGATCTCTAGTCTAGCATTCTGAGACTATTTTATTCAGGAATATAATATTACATTATATTCCTGAAATATTTAAAGTAGTTTAAAGGTCTATGTCAGATAAAAATTTGAGTGATTCAAAATTTATTGGAATCACTCAATACTTTAAAATTTATAGTTAACATTTACCCACAACTCATCCGTTGAAAGTGACTTCGTTTTCACATCTGCAGTAAAATAATCTTTATCAAATGTGACATAAGTAACATCTGTTGTTAAGCCTTTAAGTGCTGGAATAGCATAGCTTAATTTTACAGAATAGCCATCAACCTCTAGGTTACTATTAGCAACTGTTGAAATAGTTGACGCGGATGGTGCATCTTGTTTGGCTGTAACATAAGCAAGCTCTGTTGTAAGTCCATTAACACCAATTTTTGAAAAATCATATGTTGTGCTAAGTTTATAAGTGTCCGTACCAGCATAACCATTAAAGACCAATGGTCCACGAATCGGTAGGATGGTATAACATAATGGGCCATTACCAAGACCTAGAAGCATATCATCACCGTTACTTACCGTTGTATACGCTAAAGCAGCACCAAATCCGTAAAGTTCAGTAAATCCTACACGAAGTCCAAGCATATTACCATCAATATGAGCTACATCTAGGTCACTACCAGCACGTGAACCTCTGTAATTTGCATCAAAGTTAAGTTTGAAATTACTGACAGGCAGTACATAATTTGCTTCAGTGTAATAGAATGAAACATCATCTGTTTTATCGGTTGGGCTAATACCATAAGGACCTTTGCCCGCAGGAATTGCTGTTTTAATACGAACATCATTTGCTTGTGCAAATTGTGCCGTTAACGTAAGATTTGAAACAGATTTATTAATAGCACCTAATGAATATGCACCATCAAATTCAAATGTAGATGGACCAGCTCCCGCTAAAATAATTTGTTTTGCAAACTCAGGCGCTTTATATGTGTTTGCTACACCATTGAGTACATCGCTTGTTCTACCTTGGAACTTATCCACATAGTGCGCGAATACTGTTGTTTGTGGTAAATCCATATTGGTAACAGACACACCTTCAAAAGACTCTCTAAAGAAGCGGGTAGGATTTCCAGAAAGAAGTGGTGTTGAGATATATTGGCGACCAACTTTAATATCTGTTTTGCCAATTTTATAACCTAAATAGGCTTCTGAGAGAACAGAGCCTTGACCTGATTCTTCTTTATTAAAAAGTGCTTTTGCCTCATCTGTTGCAAAGGGGGTTGAACTTGCTTGGAATGTTGTACCAAATCTCAAGCCATATAACGTATCGGTTACATAACCTAGTTCAATACCCACATTTAAAATACTTTCATGAGATGCCTTTGAGTAAAAGTTACCCTCCTCGTCATTATCCCAATACCATGCTTTTAATGTACCATTGACTTTACCATTTTTAAAAGCATCTGCTAATGTATCTGCCGCATACATATGACCACTAAGTCCCAAAACCATAATTGTAACGATACTAAGTTTAGCGAGTTTCATCTTTTCTCCTTTTTTTGCCCATTTTGTGCTTTACATGTAAAACACCATTAACGATCTGCCCCATTGATTTACCGCAAAACCAGTGGGGCTTCTCTTTAGAACCCTTACTTCATCTCTTCGGCTAATTTTTTCTCAGCCTCATCTTTTTGTTTGTCTAACTTTCCTTTGTAAAACTCATACTCAGGTTTATAATAATTGAGCATGCTTCTTAACCCTTTATGCCCAACTTCAATGTGACAAGAGGCACAACTTATCTCTTTATCTGTTCCTTTGAGGCTAGCATAATGCGCGTGCATTTTGTGACCTTTTTCACTGATCGCATCGTTGGTTTTGTAGTTGGTATGGCATCCCGCACATGCTTCATCACGGACAAAGTGCGCCCTATTGGCACGGTTAGCCTGCCAATTAATTGCATCAGGATTGCCAAAGAAGTGAATCGCTCCTTCTACAACGCCATTTCTCGCCTTGGTAGCAATATAAGCAATGACATTATCATGAGGTAAATGGCACGTAACACATGATACTTTAATGCCCACTTTACCGTTTCCACCATGCACATCATTATGATAGGCTGCAACCATCGGTTTCATCTCATGACATACGATACAAAATTTATCATCGCTAGTACGATGAAGTCCTTCATAAAGTACCCATGAACTGAGTAACCCTATTAAAATACCTACTAAACCCATTAGTAAAATGTTATTTTTGATGATGAGAAATATTTTTTTAATCATGGTGTCGGCCTCATCCAAATCTTAACATCATTACTATGGCAGGATAAGCACATATTTTCAGATGGCTTGTGCTCATTGTGACACTCATCACAATAGAGTTTGGGACCATCGTGAATGGAATTATGTGGATTGACATGTAATGGATCCATAAATTTTAGCCTATCTGCCAAAAACTGTTTTGTTTTATGACAGGACAAGCACCCTTTATCACCAATCAATTGAAAATTTTTAGGGTCATCTCCTTGACCTTCATGACAATCGGTACAACTAAGCGATAACTTGTCATGATGAGCCTTAATGGGAAACTCTTTTTTAAGTTCAGGCGTGATGTTAATCTTTGGCGACGACGTGTTTGCATCAACACCTAAAAGAGACATCCCACTGAAAATAAAAAAGAACCCTACTATCCATAGAGTTCTTTTGATACACATTTATATGTTCTCTCCTGCGATCATACCAAAGGTCAAACAATCGGTTACAGCAACCGTACCTAAACGACTTGCGCCATGGGTTCCACCGGTGACTTCGCCCGCGGCATAAAGACCTGGGATTGGTTTGTTGGTATTGCCAGAGATAACTTGCGCTTTAGTATTGATGTGTAAACCGCCCATCGTATGGTGAGGTTTTGGTACCAAGCGAATCGCATAGAATGGTCCTTTCATATCGATAGGTTCACCGCCTTTGAGTTCTTTAAGTGAATCACCTTTAAGGGTTTGTTTTTTGAACTCATCTTCAACACCATTTTTCACGTCTTCATTGTATTTTTTAACCGTTGCTTTAAGTGCGTCAGCAGGGATTTTATAGTTTGCAGCAAGCGCATCAAGCGTATCGAATTTTTTCATAACGCCACCAGACAACCCTTTTTCGATAATTGGATAAATTTGCTCTTCAAAGGTATTGTATGTACCAAGGGTAACGGGATATGATTTTGGATCTTTTCTTAAGATAACATACTCAGCATCCGCTCGTGTTTTACGATCGGCCATTTCATTCATGAAACGTTTACCATTTTTAATATCAACGGCAATACCGAATTTAAAGAGACCTTGTTGAGTAAGCAAAGGAGCCACACCAAAACCTCTCTCATCTGGGCTTGCCCATGGTCCTTGTTGAATCCAGTCAATATGAACAGGAAGTGCGCCAATTTGGAATGCTTTTAGAAGTGCCCCTGCAGTTGCACCATCATGGTTGGTCGCATCCATATCTTCGACAAGGCGTGGATCTTGAATTTTTCTAAAGACTTTATCCATAGAGAAACCACCACTGGCTAAAACAACACCTTTTTTCGCTTTATAAACTTTTTTCTCACCTGTTTTGTTTTCAACATCATCGCTTAACAGTTTTGCATCAAAACGGTAGTTGATACGAGCCGTGACACCTACAACACTAGTGCCATCGTTGCTCATCACAAAATCATCCATTTTTGCACGTGTGATAATTTTACAACCAGGAAGTTTTTCAACAAACTCATGCATTGGTTTAATGACGCCTGAACCACTCATGTTATCGGTAACCAATGATCTAGGAACAGAGTGTCCACCAAACCATGCGGGTTTAACATCTTGCCATTTAGCACCACATTTAATAGAGAAATCTAATGCATCTTGCGCACGTTTCACGATGGTTTCAAGTAACTCAACGTGGTTGATACCAAGACCTGCTTTGAGACAATCCGCAATAAAAAGCTCACCTGAATCTTGAATACCATATTTTTTTTGCCATGTACTGTTTGGAACAGCCATACCACCACCATTGATAACGGAGTTACCACCAATACGTCCCATTTTCTCAAGAATCAATACTTTATAACCACGTTCAGCTGCTTTAGCCGCAGCCGCAAGACCTGCAAAGCCAGTACCAATGACGATAACATCGTATTCTTCATCAAACTTGACATCTTTTTCAATCGGTGCTGCGGCCATTGCATTGGCTGCACTTAACATCGCTGCACCCGCACCAACGACACCCAACTTTAGAGCATCTCTTCTTGACATCGTCTCTTTATTCATTGTATTACTCCTTTTTGAAATAGTGTTTTTTATTTCTAACTTAATTTTAATAACTAACTGTGAGATTTAATGTGAGATATGAGAAATATCATTGCTTTTGACGAAAAAAGTATTTATTCCTACACAATATGAATCAAAAAGGGTATTAAAAACTCCAAATTACTTCTAAATTGATTGAAAAAAGAAGGTTAATAGAGCAAAAGAAGATAAAGGAAGTTATGAGTTGGGCACAAAATGTGCCCTATTGAAAGTATTGGAAGTTATTAATGATGGACTAATAGGTTGGTTACTTCACATAAAAAGATGCAGCTACCTTCATACAAAATGTTATGGCGTAGCCCAATACCGACTTGCTCATAATTGGGGAAGCCTCGAATCAACATTTCTTTATGATGTTTATGCGCTAGACGCTCACCATGATAGTTGGTAATGAGCATATCCATAGCGGGAAGAGCTTTTTCCACCTCTTCTAAATCGCCAATGGAAACTTTACATGTAAAGGCTTCTTGCACTTCACTGCGCTGCGCGATGTACGCCTCACACGTACTTCCAGCTTCTTTGAGTGCTTTAGCCATCGCATACGCACTATCAGGTTCATCCGCGATCAAAATCTTCGCTTTTCCAAGGGTAAAATGGGTATCTAAGAGCACATCTTGCAAGCGAGCACGCCATCGTTTAACGACACTGGGTACACTTTTACATTGCATAAATTCAAACAGTTTGGCATAAAAATCATCACTAGCTTCTAAACCCATAAGGCTATCAAAATGCAGATGGGTACTTTGAGGGAATTTTTCATAAAAAAGTTCGCCACATTTTTTAACCGAACGCCCTATGGTGATGACAGCACCCGCATCACCTAGTTTTTCGATGTCTGCAACACTAATGCCTCCACTGCTAAGGGCTCCTTGCTTCACACCCAAATGACCATCGAGGGAATCGCTCAGATCAGGAAGTGCGTAGACTTCTAAGTCCAAAAGCTCTAGTGCTTCTTTGAGTTTTTCAACTTCAATGGGACTAAAATTGACATTGGGAATGAAGAGCACTTTATCTTTTCGGACATGCGTGGTAGGCTCAATCAGTTGAGTGATGATGTTTTGAACGCTCAAACTCCACCCGCTCTCAAGCCCTCCTTCAAAATCAGGCGTATGCACATAGACCATCTTTTGCTTCTCTTTTAATAGAAGCGTAGCACCTTTGATGTCATCGCCTTTGGTTTCCGTCATGCCTGTCGTAAAAAGCCCGACCAAATCAGGCGTTACTTTTTTGGTAATGTTTTCCACCGCTTCAGAAATGCCTTTATCGCCGCCATCAATGACAGCCGTGATGTCATTGACCGCGGTGGTTTGAATGGCGATAGGATCGTTAAAGTGTCTGGTAAAAAGTACCTTCGTAAAGGAAGCACACCCTTGTGCTCCATGCATCAGAGGCATACAGTTTTTAATGCCCAAAAAGGCGAGTGTCGCACCCATCGGTTGTGAGAGCTTAAGAGGGTTTACATGTAAAGGCTTCATTGGGGTTGTTTTCATCTCTTTAGGGTTCATAAAGCTCATGGTCGCCTCCTTATTTATAATAAGAGTTCTTTCAGAACTCTTAACACACCTTTAAAGCAAAGCTCTAAAGGCTACGTTAACACTGGGTTTTCAAAGACAGAGTGCCCACGCACCTTTGGTGCTTTTACTTTCATTTTATGCCGCGTCCCACGGCGCTTGTTTTCCAACCAGTTTAAAAACAGGGTTTGAAAGTGCGGCACACACATCAATGGCAAGGTTTTCAAGCCCACCGTATGCGCCATAGCTCACTTTTTTCTCTTGATTGACATCGACAAAGGCAATACGTTTTTTAATCGCCGTGTAAAGACTTCGTCCACCTGCGAGTAAAATGTCGATTTTGTGCTCATCAATCAAACGAGGTTGATCGACGCCGGGTGCTTTAAACAAAATAGGCACATACTCGCTCGCGATCGCCACATCTTCTTCGGTGGCTTTTTGCACGCAGGTTGCGACCACTTCGATACCGATGTCTTGAAGCGCTGAAGCAATCGACCATGATTTGTTGCCACCTGTGTTTAAAATGGCTTTTTTGCCTTTAAGCATCAGATGGTATGGCTTCAAACGCTCCGCCAATTTCGCCTCTTCTTCGGCGATAATTACTTCTGCTTTGGCGATCAATTCCGCGTCACCAAACGCGTTCACGATAGAGCGAATCGCATTGGAGGTATCACGTTTGCCGTAAAAGGAGACGCTGACATAAGGGATATTGTAGCGTTCTTGCATTTTTCGGCACAAGGTAACTAAGGATTTCGCACAGACAATGACATTGAGCTTTGCGGTGTGCGCCATTTGTATCTGCTCGATTCTGCCATCTCCTGAGAGAGAAGAGATGACCTTGATGCCAATGCGTTCCAAAAGAGGCTTGTACTGCCACATATCGCCCGTCACGTTATAATCACCGATCAAGTTAATGCCAAAGGGATGAATACTTTCAGGCTCACGCGTACCGACAAGGGCTTCAAGCACCGCTTCGCCCGCAAGACGAGAGCCTAAGTTCTTACTGCCAACAAAGCCGGGTGCATGCACAGGCACAATCGGGATGTGAAACAGCTCTTCTGCGGTTTTACATGTAAAGTCAATATTATCCCCGATCATCGCTGTCACACAGGTTTCATAGACAAAAATCGCCTTAGGATTTTTATGCTCTACGATGTATGCCAATGCGTCTGCTAGCTTCTTGTCACCACCAAAGATGATGTCTTGCGTGCTGACATTGGTGCAATAACCCAGTGGCGTGTTGTTTTCACCTTCATAGCTTGTAAGCGTAGCTCGAGTCTCCCAAGAAGCGCCAAGACAAGTGTCGGGACCATGCACTAAGTGCACAGCATCCGCATAAGGAAAAAGTGATATTTGCGCTCCCTCAAACGCACACCCTCCGCTCGTCGCTCCAGGTTTCGGTTTATCACAGCTACTTTTTTTGGTTTTGTTATGAGAACAAGCACTCTCGCTCAACAAATCCTTGATCAGTTTTCTATTTACCATATGTATAGATTTGCACAATCCATTCCATTTAGAGTTTTTGCATTACATCTTTTGCAATAGCACGGAAACAAAACTCTCAATGCAGTTCCTAAGCGAAAAATACCACCATATCAAGAAAAAAAATTCGTGCAGTATTTAAAAAAATCTTTAACGGAACAGCTCTTGCATAAAAAGTGGTGTGTACCTTTAAAAACCCTTACTCAACACCCACGATGCGATCAAGCCCTTTTCACATCGTGGGTACATTCAAGCAAGGCTTTTTAGAGTTACTAATCCATTCCCATCAAAAGGATTTACCATGGCAGTAAAAATTACAGAACTTTGCATCAATTGTGACAGTTGTATTGACGAGTGTCCAGCAACCGCTATTGTCAGTGCAAGCGACTCACCGGTCAATGGTGACAACACGTATGTTAAACCAGAAAAATGCATTGAGTGTTCTGATGGCACTATGCCAAAATGTGCAGATGCCTGTCCAACAGAAGGTGCAATTGTATGGGATATGCCCTACACTGCTGAATACAATGCGTACTATGTTGCAGGTCATGAGAGTGGCATCTACAACATTCGTGAGCATAAGAAAAATGGCATCATGTTCCCAGAAGTTTCTCCTAAACCTTACCGTGAAGCGATCTCTATCGCTAATCGCCAAGCACATACTCCTGTAGCGGAGTAAATGATGAAAATAGCATTTGCATCCACAGACAATATTCATGTTAATGACCACTTTGGTTGGTGCAAATGCTTTTATCTCTATGAGCTGCAAAAAGAATCGTTTGTTTTTCTCAAAGCACTCGAATCACCCAATGAACTCACCGAAGAAGGTGATAAGCTGGCTTATAAAATCGAATGCTTAGAAGATGCAAACATCTTGTGTGCTTCTCACATAGGACCTCGCGCGTCTCTCATGGTCAAAGGCTCTGGCATTTTTGTACTGAAGTCTGAAAAAGAGAATGAGCGCATTGATACCCTTTTAAATACATTACTTACATTAAAAAATAGCAATCCGCCTCTTTGGATGCAAAGGTTTCTCCATGCACCATCACCCCATAACCATAGCTAAGGACATCTATTTCATAGGTGTATTTGACCCCGATATTCGAACGTTTGACATTGTCATGCGAACCGCTAATGGTTCAAGTTATAACGCGTATCTTATTAAAACAGCTGAAGGTGTTATCATTCTAGATACGGTTAAAAAAGAGTTTCAAGATGCTTTTTTTCACCATGTCGAGGCACTTTGTTCGTATGATGAGATCAAATATGTCATTATCCATCATATAGAGCCTGATCATTCTGGAGCTTTGCCTGAATTGATTCAAAGAGCACCCAACGCTAAAGTGCTTATCTCTCCCCAAGCTACTACGATGCTTAAAGCACTTACCAACAGCGAAGAGATCAATTTTGAAACAATTTGGACCAATAAGCAGCTTGTTTTAGGTGGGAAAACGATCACGTTTCTCACAACACCGTACCTGCATTGGCCAGAGACTATGAGCAGTTATGTGCATGAAGACAAGCTACTTTTTAGTGGTGATGTTTTTGGTTCACACTATTATGATAAACGCCTTTTCAACAATAAGGTAGGTGACTTTTCATATGCATTTCAATACTACTATGACCATATTATGCGCCCATTTCAAAGCTATGTCAGAAGTGCGCTAAAACTCTATGAACGTTTTGAAATTGAGCTGATTGCTCCGCTTCATGGTCCCATATTACGAGAAAATCCATATCAATATATTGATGCATATAAACAATGGAGCCATAAAGTTGAAAATAATAAAGGTAGTGGTAAAAAAATACTCTCTATTTTTTACCTTACCAGTTATAAAAATACACAAGAGATGGCACAATCGATTTTTGATGGATGCGAAAGTGTCGAAGGCGTTGTGGCCAATATGTATGATCTTGCGTCTATTGAAGCACAAAACATGATAGCGATTTTGGAAGAGAGTGATGGTTTTTTAATTGGCACACCTACCATCAATGCCGATGCGCCTAAACCTGTGTGGGATCTGCTTTCCTGTTTAATGTTTTTAGAAAAACAAGGAAAATGTGCAGGAGCGTTTGGATCGTATGGATGGAGTGGCGAAGCGGTTGATCATATCCTAGCGCGTCTTAAGTCTCTCAAACTACGGGTGCCGCCTCTCACGCCACTTAAGATAAAACTGATTCCAAGTCAATCCGAACTTGAAGAATGTTACCAATTTGGAGTGGAATTCGCTGAGATTTTAAACGGTAAATTGGTCGAGATCGATCTTGCCTAAGGCTGTGTTACAACAACATTCATTAATTTTAGCAAATAACATATCCATATCATAAGGCTTTACCAAATAACCGTTCACACCTAACTTTTCAGCTTGTTCACGCTGATCTTGACTACTATGCGCTGATGTAATAATGATTGGAATCGTTGGATTTTCAATGCGAATGCGATTGAGCATACGAAATCCACTCATAAAAGGCATTTGTAGGTCAGTAATAATAATATCTGGAGCATCTTTATAAAATCGATACAATCCCTCTTCACCATTTCGAGCCGTATAAAACTCATCAAACACCGTATTGAAAACGGAGAATAAAGAGTCTAAAACATTGTGTTCATCTTCAACGATCAAAGGACGAACCTCTTTAAGATCATTCAACTTCATGATACCAATCCCTGCAATATAATTTCAAATCGTGCCCCTGACGCAGTATTTGCAACACGAATACGTCCATTCATATGCTCTTCAACAATAATTTTAGTCATATAAAGTCCAAGTCCAGTCCCATTTTGTGAACCTTTTGTAGAAAAATAAGGTTCAAAAATATAAGGCATAACAAGCGTATCAATACCGCCACCATTGTCTTCTATTGAAACAATAATCGTGTCATGCTCTTCCCGTTTTGCCTCAACAATAATCTGCTTTGCATGATCACCGCAACTCTCTAAAAGAACGTCTTTGGCATTGTTAAAGATGTTGATGATCGACTGACCAAACTCATTGGGAAAACTCTTTACATGTAAACCTTCTTCGGCAACAAAAGAGAGCTCTATTCCGTGTGCTGAAACAATAGGTTTTACCATTTCAACGGTATGTGCGAGTTGTTGTTTGACATCAAAAACTTTCTGAGATTTATCGGGTTTAAAAAAATCTCTAAAATCATCAATGGTTTTTGACATCTGCAAAATCTGACGCATAGAGTCCTCTTTAAACTCATCCATGATGGTATCATCAAGTTTTTGAAGTTTATATTTGAAAGCAATATTTTGGGCTAGCAAAGAGAGGACATTGAGAGGTTGTCGCCATTGATGTGCAATCATACTAATCATTTCACCCATTTGCGCATGACGAGATTGCTGGAAAAGCATCATCTCTTGCTGACGATTTTTTTCAATTTGTTCTTGCACTTGATTTTCTAAAGTTCTATTGAGCGTTTGGAGTGCATACTGTGTTTCTTTAAGCTCACTGAGATCGATAACAGCAGAAATTCGCATGGTTTTTCCAACACTACGAACGATGGAACCTTTCACTAATGCGGGAAAAGAGCTTCCATCTTTGCGTAAAAGCATACATTCATAGATACCCGTATTTTTCATAGATTTTTCGCGTATCAGCTTTTTGGATGTAGCAGCTACAAAATCGATCATCGACTTACCAAGCATCTCCTCTTTGCTCTCGCCTCCAAATAGCTTTAAAGCTTGCTCATTAATCTCGACAATACATCCCTTATGAGAAACCACCAATCCTTCAATCGCAAAATCAATCAACTGCTTAAATTTTTGATGCTGCTTTAAACGTAAATAACTCCACATAAATCCAACAAAAAGGGCTAAAGCTAAAAATAAAAGGATCGTGAATGGTGTTAGTGAGAACATTGTAGCTCCAAACATGGCTCGCCAATAAAATACCCTTGAAACTCATCTACGCCTATTTCCACCAAAAGATCAAAGATCTCTTTTTTATGCACATATTCAGCAATCGTCTTTACATGTAAAGCATGTGCAAACGAAACAATGCCCTTAACAAGCTTCAATGACTTCACATCTTTATCAAGATTTTGAACCAAACTACCGTCAATTTTGAGATAGACTGGATTTAATTCCAATAAATGTGAAAAATTGGAATAGCCTGTACCAAAGTCATCAATAGCAATCGGTGCATCATCGTACTTAATATAGTGTAAAAAATTTATAATGGTCGTATAGTCCGTTACTTTTTCACTTTCAACCACTTCAAAAACAAGATAAACCGCTCTGCTTTCGTTTTTAAACTCAAGAATTTTAGATCGCATAAAGTCACGTATTTCTTTGTTAAGCATATCTCGAAAACTAAGATTAATCGAAAAGGTCATCTCTGGGTATAACGCCATCATCGCAAATACTTTTTCGATCATTCTGTAACTCAGACTATCATATTGTTTCGTTCGACGTGAAATATCTAAAAAATAATAGGGTGAAACATACTGATCTTGATCAAATTTGTCTTTTGTTTTGATACGAATCAACGCCTCGTATTTAATAATCTTCCTCTCTTTGTCGCAAATAGCCTGAAAGAAAGGAACAATATTGTCTTTATTAAGCGTATCAGCAATCACATCTTGCCAATAAAAATCATTGGCTAATGATTCCGTCTCATCTAAATTGCTGGTATAAACAACAAAAGCTTTATTGGTTTGTTTGGCAAAATCAAGAGCCGTAAACGCTTTTTTAAAAAGATTTTCTTGATCGAACGTTACGCCCATGGAGATATGAACCAATATTTTTTCAATAAGGCCTTCGACTTTGATCTCGATACCATTTAAAATACCTAGTGTTTGGGCAATATCTTCATAGATTTTTTCAGGATCAAGCTGTGTGTTCAAACGGAGCATTGCAAATTCATTCGAAGAGATACGAAAAACATCGTAACAAAGGGACGTTGCAACCTCTTTAAAATGGTGGGAAAACTCTTTTAAAATTTGATTGCCTACTTCAATGCCATAGAGCTTATTGTAATTTGTAAAGTTATCAATATTTATCAAAAATAATGTGGGAACTTCTGAGGGCTGTATCTGTTCTAAAATACGATCCAAAGTATATTTATTAGGAAGCTTTGTGAGTGCATCTGTATGCAGCTGTTCTTCAAGGGCACTTTTCTGCAATACTATTGTGTTCTTTAAATCATTCGTATAAGCACGATATTGTGCTTTGAGAAGAATTTTTTCCACAGTAGAGCTTAAGGAATCAAAAAACTGATCGAGTTCAATAGGTTTTAAAATATAACCATCGACACCCAAACGAATTGTTTCAATCAAAAATTCCACATCATTATGGGCTGATGTAACAATGATAGCCGTCTCTTTACAAAATTTACGAATTTTAGTAATTAAAGAAATACCATCTAATCTAGGTATTTTTAGATCTGTAATTAAAAGGTCGTATTTTTGTATTTGAGGTTCTTGTGAAATACCCAATTGAGGTATGGCAATTTCAGCATCAAAGAACATATCATAAGCATTTTTTCCATCATTTGAAACATCAATGCAATCAAAAAATTCACTTAAAATAGAATGCGTGTATTTTCTAGTAACTTCATCGTCTTCAACATATAAAATCTTCAAATTTTTACAACGAGATCTTAGGTCCTCCATTGCTGATGCTTCCATCATTTTCCTCATCATCTTGGATCAATTCTTTGATTATACAGCAAAGAAATGGTTTATTATCAGTTTTGTATGAGGATTATTAGGAAATGGATGTACTACAACACCAAACGATAGCCTGTTCCATACTCTGTCATAATGTATTTTGGCTTTTTTGGGTCATCGTCAAGCTTTTTACGAATATTTTGAATATGATAATTGAGAGATTGTGGAGAGCTTAAAGAGGAGAGATGAATCGCTAAAACATTGCGATAAACAACTCTATTTTTGTTCTCTATGAGGAAAGAAAGTATTTTATACTCGATTGCGGTAAGCGAGAGTGGTTTTTGATTGAGTAAGATTGTTTGGCTATTGTAATCAATGGCGAGATTATTTTTATTGTATTCCAGTTTAATCATAGAACAACGTCTCAAAATTGCCCACATACGCACTTCTAACTCTTCAAGCATAAAGGGTTTACATAAATAGTCATCTACCCCAAAACGAAACGCTTGCACTTTCGCTTCTAAATCAGAATGGGCACTTAATACAATAATAGGAATACTTGTTCGATTATTGATCTGTTTAATCACTTCAAAACCACTAAAATCAGGCAGGCTAAGGTCGAGAAGTAGAAGATCATAATGCTGCGCAGAAAGCTTTAAAAGCCCATCAACTGCTGTTTCTGAAATATCCAATTCAAACCCTACACTCTCCAAATATTGGGCAACTTGAGTCGCTTCTTCATAATTATCTTCGATTAAAAGAATTTTAATTTTTTTTTGCATTTGAATTCTTACTCCAAACTTTTCTGATTTTGTATTATACATAAAGCTCATAATTTTGCCTACAAGAATATGAAAACTTGGTTATAATACGGTTATATCCTTCTACGTAAGAGAAAACCATGAATTCAGCAGAAAAACAGCTTGCCATTTTATTGGAGTTTGGTAAAGTCATTAACAAAACCAAAAGTTTGAACGATGTTTTAGAGTCTATGGCAAATTTTGCACGGGACATTCTACAAGCAGATCGTTGCTCTATTTTTGTCTACAATAAAGATAAAGAAGAACTCTGGTCAAAAGTGGCACATGAAGTTCATCCCATTCATGTGAGTACCCAAAAAGGTGTTGCAGGGTATTCTGCCCTTTCAAAAGAGACTCAAATTGTTGTGGATGCTTACCATGACTACCGCTTTAATCCTGATGTCGATAAAGCCACGGGTTATTTAACACACACTATTCTCGCTGTTCCCTTACTTGACAATCAAGAAAACACTATTGGTGTCTTTCAAGCGCTCAATAAAAAAGAAGGTTTTTTTACCAATGTTGATGCTGAGCTTTTACTTCTTATCTCTAACTACGCCGCTTCAGCCATTGAAAATGCCATTTTATATGACAAACTACGTGATACCCAAACTAAGATTATCAACAAGCTCGCTTCTGTTGCAGAATTTAAAGACCAAGAAACATCCAAACACACCAAACGTGTGGGGCTCTACAGTGCGCTCTTAGCCGACAAGATGGGTTTAAATCAAGATGATATTTATAAAATTGAACTCGCTGCGCCCATGCATGATGCGGGAAAAATCGGCATTACCGATACGATCTTGCTTAAGCCCGATAAACTTGATCAAGAAGAATTTGACATCGTCAAGACACACACTCAAATAGGTTATGACCTTTTATTTGACAGCGAAAACGAATACCTTAAAACTGCCGCACTCATTGCTCTGGAACATCATGAAAAATGGGATGGAACAGGCTATCCATTGGGTAAAAAAGGGGAAGAAATTTCTATTTTTGGAAGAATTGTTGCTATCGCCGATGTGTTTGATGCACTTATTTCTGTACGCACCTATAAACCCGCTTGGAGTTTTGAAGAGGCATATGAATTTCTCAAAAAAAATAGAGGAACACACTTCGACCCTATATTAATTGACCTTTTTAGTGATAATATTGAAAAAATTCGTGCTATTTATTTAGAACTACGAGATTAGGAAAACCTTCTTAAAATTAAAGACTCGCTCTTTATTTTCCAAGGAACAGTTTGTGCAAACTTTAGAGTAAAGAAATTCTAAAGGATCGCACATGAGTTGTTCTTGTACATCATCCACCAACACACAAAATGAACTTCATGCTAGCATCATGCAAAAGATTAACAACCACCCGTGTTACTCTCAAGATGCCCACCAACATTATGCGCGTATTCATGTGGCAGTAGCTCCTGCATGTAACATTCAATGCAACTACTGTAACCGCAAGTATGACTGTTCCAACGAAAGTCGTCCTGGTGTTACGAGCTATAAACTAAGTCCCGAAGAGGCGGTCAAAAAAGTCTTACATGTAGGCGGGCTCATTCAACAACTCAGTGTTGTAGGCATTGCAGGACCAGGCGATGGACTTGCCAATCCTAAGCAAACTTTTGAGACGTTTGCGCTCCTTAAAAAATATGCGCCTGACATCAAACTTTGTCTTTCAACGAATGGTTTGATGATTCACAAACATATTGATGAGATTGCTAAATATAACATTGAGCATGTTACCGTAACGCTTAACTCTGTTGATGAGAGCGGTGAAATTGGCTCTAAAATCTACCCATGGGTCTTTTATGAACACAAAAAACACCGAGGCATTGAAGGAGCAAAACTTCTGCTTGAAAAACAGCTTCTTGGTATTCAAATGCTCGTTGAACGAGGCATTCTTGTCAAAGTAAACTCCGTTTTAATTCCAGGCATCAACGATGAGCATCTTCCTCTCGTTGCTAAAAAAGTCAAAGAGTTGGGTGTTTTTATTCAAAACGTTATGCCAATCATCTCAAAACCAGAATACGGTACTAAATTTGGACTCGATGGCGTTCCAAGTGCTACGCATAAACAACTCATGAAAGCACAAGAAGCCTGTGATATCAATGTCAAATTGATGCGCCATTGTCGCCAATGCAGAGCTGACGCGGTTGGTTTACTCGGTGAAGATCGTAGTGATGAATTTTTCAAAGAGAGTTTTGCTGACAAAAGTTTTGCAGAGCTTTCTCACCATTACAACCTTAACCAACGTATGAAAACCCATGAGAATATCGAAACATGGAGAAGAGCACTCCGAGCTGCCAATGGTAAAATTACTCAAGAAGACGCGACAAATAAAGATGAGCTTAGCTCTACTGGCGATACAATGCTTGTAGCCGTTACCACGCGTGGAAATGGACTGATTAACGACCACTTTGGGAGTGCGAAAGAGTTTTTAATTTACGAAGCAGGCGATAAAGCGATTAAATTTATTATGCACCGTAAAGTCGAAAATTCTTACTGTATGGGTAAAGAGAACTGCAATGGAACCTACCCTATCGAAGAGATCAAAAATGCCCTCTCAGATTGTCATCTTCTCTTAACCCAAAAAATTGGCGAATGTCCACAAAAAGAGTTAGAGAGTATTCACCTCACATGTGATGAGAGTTTTGCGGATGAGCCTATTGAGCTTTCTGTCTTAAAGGGAGTGCGTAAACACTTTTTTGCTACTGCATAAGGAGTAGACGATGATTATCAACGATACCACACTTCGAGATGGTGAGCAAGCGCCGTATGTTGCGTTTAATACCGAAGAAAAAATTGCCATCGCTTCTGCTTTGTACCTAGCGGGAGCCGATGAGCTTGAAGTGGGAATTCCAGCAATGGGTGCAAAAGAGCAAGCCGACATCAAAGAAATCTTAGCGCTTGATCTTCCACTTCGCATTATGAGTTGGAATCGTGCCACGATGTGCGATCTTGAAGCCTCACTCTCCTGTGGATTAACGGCTGTTGATCTCTCTATTCCCGTATCGGACATTCTCATTGAAGCAAAATTTGGAGGCGACAAAACGCGCCTCTTAAAAAACCTCGAAGAGGTTTTACATGTAAGCAAATCCGAGGGAATTTTTACCTGCATTGGTGGTGAAGATAGTTCACGTGCAGATCTTGGCTTTTTGAAAGAGGTAATGGAGTTAGGAGCCAGTCTAGGAGCCAATCGTTTTCGATACTGTGATACCGTAGGCATCATGCGACCCCATCAAATTTATGAGCATATTGCCTACCTTTCAAGCCTCAATCTTTTAGAGATCGAAATGCACACCCACAATGACTTTGGCATGGCAACGGCGAATGCTATTAGTGGTCTTGAAGCGGGTGCTATGAGTGTTAACACGACGGTCATTGGACTGGGTGAACGCGCGGGAAATGCCAGTTTTGAGCAGGTTTTAATGAGTCTTGCCCATCTTTTCGGTGAAAAACGCATTATCAATGCAGACGCTCTTAAACATGTGGTGCAACTGGTCGAAAAAGCTTCCAATCAGAGTATCTCTGCCACAATGCCGATTGTAGGTAAAAATATCTTTTCACACGAATCGGGTATTCATGTTAATGGTATGATTAAACACGATAAAGCCTACGAAGCCTTTTCACCTCAAAGTGTGGGGATGACACGTAGTTATCCTATTGGTAAGCATTCAGGTAGTTCAACACTTCTGTTCCATCTTCGAGCGATGGGGTATGAGCCTGAAAATGAGGTCATCAATAAAATGCTTCCTCAAGTGCGTGAGATGGTGACAAAACGTAAAAAAGTTCTCAACAAAAAGGAGCTAAGAGCGCTCTATATCGCTTCAAAAGCTGGATAAATTAATGGAAGAATATGCCTCTAAAATCATCTGTGAATGCGGTCAAAAAACCATTCAGGAAGCTATTGATATTTTTAAATCTACTACCCTCCCCTATAAAAAAGCCAAAAAACTTGTCACTGGGTGTAATCAAACCTGTTGTCGTAGACCTTTAATGGCACTCTTTAATATGGTAGAATTCGGTGAAATTGATTACGAAGAGATTGCCTTTTTAATTGATCAAAAAAATAGTAGATTTGAGCAAGGAGAGAGTGATGAGTGAGAGTATTCGCGATTTTGCACATTGGATAAAATCCCAAGGATTGGAACACACCTTGCCTCGTGAACTCTCAAAACTTGAAAGCATCACTACACTTGATCTCAGTCGGAAAAAGCTCAAAAGTCTACCTGAAAGCATTAATGCCCTTCAAAATCTTAGCATACTTAAAATTTCAGGTAATAGGCTTACAGAGCTTCCACAAAGTATTTGCACCCTTAAAAATCTTCGTAATTTGCAGTGCGAGAACAACCTTTTACAAAGTCTCCCCGAAAACTTTGGAGAACTAAGCTCTTTAGTCATTTTAAACCTCAATGGAAATCAACTGACGACACTGCCACAAAGTTTTTATGCGCTCTCCAAGCTTACGAGGCTCACTCTTGCTGTCAACCGTTTAAGCCATTTAGATGCTGCCTTTAGAAACCTCAAAAAACTTTTACATGTAAGCTTGGATACCAATTATTTTGAGTCTCTCCCCGAAGTCTTTGGCTCGATGCAATCGCTCTATTATCTCGATCTTTCATTTAATAAACTCACCACATTGCCTAAATCTCTTGGTGAAATCAAAGAGCTTGAAACCCTTATTTTAGAAGGCAATCTTTTGCAAAATCTTCCTTCATTAGAGGCGCACGATATGCTGGTCAAACTCAACCTTGCCTCCAACCATCTCACCTCCATTGACTTTGATATTTCAAAATTAGAAGATTTACAAATTCTCTCTTTGGAAAACAACCTCTTAGAGAGTGTACCAAACACACTGTGCAAACTCTCCAAACTCACCTCTTTGGATTTGAGTGCTAACCGTCTCAAAAACCTCCCTGAATGCATTGGAAATCTATTGCACCTTTATGAATTAGATGTCGAAGAAAACCTCCTAGAAAGCCTTCCAGAATCCATTCAAAAGCTGACAAACCTCAAAAATCTTTTTATTGCCAATAACCACAATTTGCAAAAGCCAGACCTCCCAACTTTAGAGTATTGTGACATCGAATAAGGATATTTTAACTCCCGCTAGGCTACCATATAAGAATGACTCACATTGAAAAGATACGACTTTTAAAACTTTTATACCAGTACAGAGCTCTTGGATTTGAATTCTTCCAAGAGTATCGACCGCTCTCGTTGAGCACACAACCTGCCCTGTCACAGAATTTAGAAGAGTTAAAAAGTAGTGTCGCAGGATGTCATCTTTGTGCACTTGCAAAGAGTCGTAAAAATGTCATTTTTGGTGCAGGTAATCTGAAAGCTAAAGTGATGTTTATAGGCGATAACCCAGGCGTTAGCGAAGATGAAACAGGAATGCTCTTTACGGGTAAAAGCGGCGAATTGCTCGCAAATATGATCGAAAAAGTTCTTTTGATCCCCAAAGAAGATGTCTATGTCACCACGATTTTGAAGTGTAAAACACCCGATAATCGTGTTCCAACACCTGAAGAAGTTGCTTGTTGCAAACCGTATGTGATGCAACAGATTCAAACCATTCGACCACAAATTATTGTTGCACTTGGATCGACCAGTTTTCATCATCTCACAGGAGAGTATGATACACCCATTGATAAAATACGTGGCACCGTGCTCAATTTTGGTGAAGCAAAATTGATTCCAACGTTCCACCCAAATTTTTTACTGCGAAACCCCAGCGCTAAAAAAGAGGTTTTTGCAGATATGCTAAAAATAAGGAGCATGTTATGAGATTTTGGTTGACATTATCCCTCAGTTTATTCATCTTTGCAGGCTGTACAACCCAAGCCCCAGAGCCTTACACACCCAGTACCTACAATGTATCAACGAGTATGAAAAAAGCTCCTAATCAAAAGAATACTTCAACGTATCCGGGCTCTGAAAAACCGCTTGCAAAAGCAACAACCCCCTCTAGCAGTTTAAAAAATACCGAGACACAGTCCTCTTCAGCCCCTGTGACGATTGACAATACGATTACATCAACCACAATTGCGATGGCGACACCGAGTACAACCGTTGAACAACCAAAACAGCCTATAAGCACAGAAGAAGCAACCTCCTCTTCACAAGAAACAGATACCTCTGTATCAACCTTAGTACCTGTTCCTGCCGCCTCTATGCCAAAGCCGCTGAATGATGACAGCACTATCATCAAAATTGCTGTTTTAGTCCCTCAGAAAACCATTAAAAAATATGCTATTACTTCAGTGAACTCCGTCATTGCATATTTATTGTATAAAAACTACTATTTTGATCTCAATGTTTTCAATACAGGGGATGAAAGAGAAGATTCAATTGCTAAAGCACTCTCTGACATTAAAGCAGGTGGATACCACTACATCATTGCTCCTGTAACAGCAGATGGTGCACAAATCATTGCAAACAATGTACAAGACACCCTTGTCTTTATTCCTACACTCAATCGCTCCAATGTACGAAGTGCAGGCTCTAACATCATCTTTGGTGGTATCGATTATGACCAACAAATCGCCCTCTTGGCAACAAAAGCAAATGATCGCGTTGGAACATTTGAGGATGGAAGTAGCCTAAGCTATCAACTCAATGGACTCATTAAGAAAAACAGCAATCATGTCTTCTATGAGAAGCGCGTCGAAAATTCTAAAATGAACTATAAACAACTCTTTAAAGGGAATAGCTCTTTAAATAACGCATCACTTTATCTCAATACACCATTGGTTACATCCAGCCTCATCGCTTCACAGCTTCGTGCCAATGGTATTAATCCATACATGTTACTCTCAACACAGATCAACTATAACCCTTTACTGCTTTCTCTAACACAGTATGAAGATCGTGACCAAATGTATATTGCCAACTCCATCCAAAAAGCACCTCCTTCACTTGAAGAGATCAATGCTTTATTTGGACATGACATTGTTTATGATTGGGTCAACTACTCAACCTCTGTTGGAGCCGATTATCTCTGCCAACAATTCTTTGATGGAAAAATATCACGAACCTTTAGAGAGAATATCTCTGGTAACCAAGTGGTATACAACACCTCATTGTACCAACCCGGTCGCAATGAGTTCATCCGAGCAAATTAGACGTTAGTGAAGAAGCTGTTACACAATAAAGTAGCAGCTTCTCATTGAAGTTATACAGAAAATCCTTCTTTTTAAAGTGTAGTATCTACCGTTTTTTATATAAAATTCGCCATTAAATTTGGAACACTGTAATGGAAAACATCAATAAAAACATTATCGCGTTAGGTGTGAACAGTTTTTTTACTGATTTTGCAACAGAGATGATCCTTCCCCTCTTACCGCTTTTTTTGGAACGATTTTTACATACCACAAAATCTAATATTGGCATGATCGAAGGATTTGCAGAACTTGGCGTTGCTCTTTTGATTGCTATTTCAGGATTTTTATCCGACAAATTAGGGCACCGAAAAATGCTCACAATCGTAGGGTATGGATTTTCAAATCTTATTAAGCCTTTAGCCTATTTTGCCAGTAGCGCACTGATGGTTGGTATTGTCCGTGTGGGCGATCGTTTTGGTAAAGGGGTCAGAAGCGCACCAAGAGATGCCTTAATTTCGGCATTTTCACCAGCACAGAGAAGTGGTTTTATCTTTGGTTTTCATAAAATGATGGATAGCGCTGGTGCCATTGCAGGATCATTATCCGCATTCTTATTTTTGCATTTCTATGGAGAGAGTGAAACAACATTTAGACTTGTATTTGCGCTTAGTTTTGTTCCTGGTATGTTGGCTCTGCTGATTTTGATTGTGTTTGTATCGGATGTCAGAACTCCGCCGATTCCTTTTCGCTCATTTAGACCTTTTTCGCTTTCAAAACAATTTTATACGCTAGTTATCTTTCAAGTAGCGTTTAGCCTTATCGCTATGAATTACTCGTTTATGGTCTTAAAATCAGGCGATAATGGACTTGCCCTCATGATGATTCCTTTGGCATATACGCTTTATAATTTCACACAGTCTCTCTTTGCCATTCCTATTGGAAAACTGGCGGATCGCTTAGGTAAACCCATGATGCTGAGTTTCATGTATGCCTCTTTTGGATTGTCTTCATGGTTTATGACATGGCAGAGCCCCATAGGTGCATGGATAGGATTTGGGTGTTATGGATTTTTTGCAGGCGGTTTTAATGCCTTAGCAAAAGCCATCATATCGGATACCACACCCAAAGAGCTTAAAGCTTCAGCATATGGTATTTATTATGGATGTGTGGGAACGGCAACCTTTATTTCTTTAACGATGGCTGGTTATATCTGGGATCATTACGATGCACAAACTCTCTTTCGCATCGTCACGCTTGGAGCTTTTGCCTTAGCATTTATTCTTTTTTATGCCAAAGGTATATTTAACACAAAGGAACAAAGACCTTAAAGTAAAAGGTCTCTAAAAAAGGCTTTTGTCTCATCATCAATTTTGCAGGGCTTCCCCTCTTTGACATACGCAAGTGTGGAAGTCATAGCAAAAAGTTTTACATCGTCTTTCCAGACTTCTTGCTTCAAAATCAATGAAGCGTTTTTAAGCTCAATCAGTTCATTTTTGACCTCAATAAGATCACCCAGTTTGGCGGATTTTAAAAAATCTGCTTCAAGATGACGTACCACAAAATGTCCACCATTCACGGCAGGACTTCTTCCATGTTCATAAAAAAGATCACTACGGGAACGCTCACAAAATTTAAGGTAATTAGCGTGATAAACCACACCACCTGCGTCGGTATCATCATAGTAAATGCGTGTTTTCAAAATCCTACTCCTTCTGTTTTATAGTTTACTGTGCAAGGATACGTTGATACTCTTTTTCCATCACAATGTCATAGGTTGATTCTACTCTATCAATAAAGACTTTACCGATGAGATGGTCATATTCATGCTGAAAGACACGGGCAACAAAGTCGCTATAGATGACATGGTGTTCGTTGCCATCTCTATCGGTGTAGGCAACCTCAATTTCGCTGTAACGGGGTACTTGTGCCCTGATTCCTGGAAGACTAAGACACCCTTCCCAATCTTTGAGCATCTTGGGGGAATGCGAGATAATCTTGGGATTGATCAGTGCGGTTGGCTCCATCTGTGGCGCAGAAGGGTAACGCTCACTAGGTTCAGAGGCAATAATCACAATCGCCAAAGAGCAATTCACTTGAGGAGCTGCAATACCCACCCCTTTTGAGTCTTTACATGTAACGATCATATCATCAATGAGCGTTTGAATCTGAGTGGAATGGACATCCTCCACTTTGGCAGCCATACTTCGGATAACAGGAGAGCCGAGTTGGTAAATTTCACGAATATTCGCCATGATTGCACAGTCCTTGGCATTAAAATAGCGTGTAATTTAACATATCCACACTTTAAATATACCTATATGCCTAGTTCAATATGCTTTTATCAAGCTTGTGTTAGAGTTTTGGTTAAATTATCTTTCATTACAAAGGTTAAAACATGTACACCATCCTAAGACTCTTTTTTGTTGCACTCATGAGTATGGCAACACTTCACGCTGCTTTTTTAGACGAAGAGAGTGCCAAAGCAGTTAAAGAGAAAAAGCTTATTCTTGTCAATATTGTCAGTGAAAATTGCCCTTACTGCAAGCAAATGACGAAAGAGGTTTTCAATAACCCTACCTACCGTAACAAGATTGATCAGAAGTATGTTTTGGTTGTCATTGATCAAATGGACCCTGCTTTACCCGATGATTTGCATACCAAATACACCCCTGCCAATGCCATTCTCTCCCCTACTCGCCACACCATTCTTGAGGGGTATACAGGGTATATGGATCCCACCGCATTTATGGATATTCTTGATGACGTCTATAAGGAAGAATTTAAATAAATTCGCGCTCAAAGGTGAAATGAAGTACAATGTCACACTTAAATAAAATCTAAAAGGCAAGCCTTGAAAAAGATATTTCACCTTCAAGAAGAAAATAAAAACAGTGACCGACTTGTAGATGCCATCAAACATGAAATTCGTAAATACATTAAACGTGAACGCACGAAGAAAACACCTGAGGGCTTTCATTTTTGGGAGTTTGAGTGTAAATTTGGTGAGACAAGCGAAAATGCAGAAGCCATTCACCAAGCTGATCTTAGTGAAGAAATCGACAAAGCTCACAGTGCCAAATGGAGCGAGTGTTATGTTGAGATCGTCGCTAAACCTGCTAAAAAACCTGTCGCTCCTGCTAAAGTCGTAGAAGAAAAAAAATAATCTTTACATGTAAAGCCTAGCATTTTACTTTTGGCTTTACATGTAAACTACTTTTCTTCAATTTTTCCATCACTCTTTTTTATTTTTGAACAATATATTTGATATTTATATATTAAAATTATAAAATGTCTAAAATATTAGTCAAGGAACTGTTATGGATTTAAAAGAGTTTGGAGCGCACATGGCACAACTTCGTAAAGAGAAAAAAGTGTCGCAAGAACAACTCTCTCATGATCTTAGCATCTCTCGTGCCACCATTAGCTCTCTTGAAAATGGAACAAGCTCCGATGTCGGCATCAAAAAAATACTCCACATCCTTGACTACTTAGGGTATGAACTTACATGTAAAGAAAAATCGCCCTTCCCAACTTTTGAGGAGCTAAGAGATGCCAGATAGTTTACATGTAAAAGTTTCTAACGAAAAAGTCGGAACTATCCTTCTCGAAAATAACGAATACATCTTTGACTACACAACCGACAATCAAGATGCCTTTGTATCGCTGAGTATGCCTGTGAGAGCCAAAAGTTATGCAAACCCAAAACTCCACCCCATTTTTGAGATGCACTTACCTGAGGGGTATCTTCTTTCCATCATCAAAAAACATTTTTCAAAAATAACTAAAACCGATGACTTCGGACTGCTTCAGCTCATGGCACACAGCATAAAAGGCAGGCTCACATACGAAGCAGATGACACACAAGAAGAAGCAACTCTCAGCTTAGATGCCCTCTTGCACCCCAAAAGTGAAACGCTCTTTGATGAACTTGTAAGCCGTTTTGCACTGGGCTCTCCTATCAGTGGCGTACAGCCAAAAGTCTTAGCCAAAGTGCGCGACAAAGTCACCTTGCCACTGCAAGAGTACATCGTCAAGTCATGGGGTGACGAATACCCGCACTTAGCGCTTAACGAATTTTACTGCATGAAAGTGCTCAAACGCGCAGGCATAGAAGTGCCTGAGTTTTACCTCTCCGATGACAACAAGCTCTTCATCATGAAGCGTTTTGACATCAAAGATGATGGCAACTACCTAGGTTTTGAAGATATGTGTGTTCTTCAAGCACGCCAAGCCGATGAAAAATACGAAGGCTCCTATGAGCATATCGCCAAAAGCATCAAAACGTTTGTCTCCCCTAAACACAAGAAAAAGGCGTTAAGAGATTTTTTCAAGATGATGGTCATCAACACACTCGTGCAAAATGGCGATGCGCACCTCAAAAACTTTGGTGTGCTCTATGAAAACATCCATAATATTTGGCTTGCACCTGCATACGATGTCGTCTGTACGACACTCTACATTCAAAAAGACATCCCTGCTTTGCATCTTTTGGAAAGTAAGAAATGGTGGAGCAAAGCGTTTTTGCTCCGCTTTGGTAAAGAGAGTTGTGAGCTAAGTACCAGCGAAACTCGAGTGCTTTACGATGAATGTGTCGAAGCTTTACGCATCACTGCTCATGAAATGAAAGAGCGCATTGAGATAGAAAATGATTTACATGTAAAAGCATTTTTAAGCAGTTTGGTGGAAATTTTTGAAAGAGAAAATCAATGAGTTCAAAAGCATACTCTTACCTCTTAGTATCATTACAATTCATCTTCATCGCAATCTTACTTGTAGAACATGGTTTGCATACACCAAGCAACTTTGCTTTACTCATCTTTCTCTTAGGCTGTGGCTTTGGACTCTATACGGTGAGACACAACCCCCTTGGCAACTTCAACATCACACCCGAAATCAAAGAAAACGCCTCACTCATCACCACAGGAGCCTACCGCTACATCAGGCATCCTATGTATTTTTCGGTGTTTGTGATGATGCTAGGAGTTGTGGTGTCTAAGCCAACTTTACTCAGTCTTTTTATCTACGTGCTTTTAGTTGTAACACTGTTTTTGAAAGCTCACAAAGAGGAGATATTGTGGGTGGAACACTCTTTCGAGTATAAAAACTATATGCAAAATACAAAAAGAATTATTCCGTTTGTTTTATAGGTCTTGACATTAAAGTAAATTTCATTATATTTTTAAATATACAATGATTGTAAGGATTTTTCATGAGCTCAAATATAGCACTTTGGAACTCTTTTTCAAAACAATACCCCCAACAAGACGATGCTTCCATCAACGAAGATGCTCATTATAGTATTAAATGGATCGAGAGTCATGGTATTTGCTTCGAAAATTATTCGCTCTTAGACATTGGGTGCGGTACGGGTGCTTTTTCGATTCCTTTAGCACAGAAAAAGGCTCATATTACAGCACTTGATATCTCCTATGACATGCTTAAAATTGTTCATGATAAAAGTGTAGAATGCGATGTCAGTGCATACATTACCCTTCAACATGACAGCTGGAGTACCTTTTCTCGTGCACAAACTTTTGACATTGTCCTTGCATCGATGACACCTGCGATCAGCTCTACGTATGACATTGACTGTATGCTTCAGGCAACAAAGTCTCTTGGCATCTTTGTGGGATGGAAAAGGTACCAAAACAATACCTTACTTGATCTTTTACTCTTGTCCCACAACGCACCAGAGCACTACTCCAATCGAAGCGTAGAAGTTAAAGAGTTTCTACACGCTTTAGAAAAAGCTTCTATTGCGTACAATGTGCACTATTTTCCAACAACATGGAAACGCTCTTATAGCTATGAAGAAGCCAAAAACTATGCCTATAAACAACTCTTGAACCGCCAAATCTTTCCACAAGAAGAGAAGATAGACGCTATTTTGCACGACATCATGGTAGACAATTGCATCGTTTCTGAAAACAAATCTATCAAAGGTGTGGTACTCTTCTCAAAATGTGCTTTTTTAAAGGAATTTAGCCTTGTCTGTTAGAGGATTTTTTTACATGTAATACGTTACGCATCTAAAAAGAGGCGTTCTATCTCTTTAGCGGGCATTGGTTTTCCAAAAAGATACCCTTGAAACAACATACAGCCATTCTCTTCTAAAAATTTGAATTGTTCTTTGTCTTCAACACCTTCAGCAATCACATCCAAATCAAAGTTGCGTGCCATTTCTATAATGGTCTTAACAATCATCGCATCGTTATTGTCATTGCTAATATCACGAACAAAGGATTGGTCGATTTTGAGTTCATCCAACGGTAAGCGCTTAAGATACGAGAGTGAAGAGTACCCTGTGCCAAAATCATCTAATGAAAAGCCGATGCCAAGGGAACGCAATGATTCTATCTTGACAATCGTTTCGCGTATATTTTCGACAATTAAACTCTCGGTTAATTCCAATTTCACCCGCCCCGTCTCCACACCACTCTTGGCAATAACCTCAGCAACCGTGTCGTAAAACGAGGCTTCTTGGAACTGTTTAACACTCACATTAATAGATACATGTAAATGTCGTTCTGGATACATTTTCGTCCAAAGGCTAAGTTGTTCGCAAGCCTGATGTAACACCCAACTGCCAACAGGAATAATCAATCCAGTCTCTTCCGCGAGCGGAATAAACGCATTGGGCGGCACAAGCCCTTTTTGAGGATGATTCCATCTCACCAGTGCTTCAACACCAATGATTTCACCCTCTAAGTTGACTTGGGGTTGGTAAAAAAGTGTCAACTCTTCTTGAGAGAGCGCAATTCTCAGTTCATGCTCCATCGTTGTTTTTTGCTCAATGTTCTCCTGCATCACAGGGTCATAAAAACAGATACGATTCCGCCCCAGTTTTTTAGCTTGATACATCGCAATATCCGCTTGCTTGAGCAATGTCTCTTTACTTTTTGGTTTAGAACTAAACAGTGCAATACCAATACTCGAAGAGCATGTATGCTCATACCCTAAAAGATTGTAAGGCTCGTTCAGGAGATATTTGATGCGTGTCGCGAACTTTTCAGCCTCCAAGGCCGCTTTGTCTTCTTCTAAATGAAGACCTTCTAGTAAAACGATAAACTCATCACCGCTCATACGCGCTAATGTATCACCATCGCGGAGAACACTTTGAAGCCTACTCGCCACCTGAATCAAAAGTTCATCTCCAATGTGATGACCTTTGGTGTCATTTAACGCTTTAAAATTATCAAGATCTATCATCAAAAGCGCCCCTACTCTGTGATGCCGTTGGTTTTTAGCCAGAGCCATTGCCATACGATCATGAAGCAGTTGGCGATTGGGAAGGTGGGTTAGAGAGTCATAAAAAGCTAAGGTATGAATCTTAGACTCTGCATGCTTGCGCTCAGAAATATCTTTGCCCAAAATGACATAATAATTTTGTGCACTAAAGTTGACATATTGCAATACAAATTCCATGGGAACTGCGCCCGAAGAATTTGCAATGATCGTCTCAACGATGGAACAATGTTCACGCTCCTGAGACAAAGTATTCAAAGCATCCATAAAATGGGGAGGAAACCACTGCGCAAGCTCACTTCCCATTAAACTCTCTTTGGATGCTTCAAAGGTTGAACAGACAATGGCATTGCTATCGATAATGCGTAAACTTTGTGCATCGACTAAAAAGATTAACTCTCTAGCGCGATCCAAAAGACCATGAAAACGCTCGAGTTCCACGATTCTATCTTGAAGCTGAGGGTAGTAGCTTTTACGAACAGAGCTCTCTCCTAAGCCAATAATTTTAGTGCGTAAGTCGTCACTGTTTTCATAGGGCATGGATCAAAATCTCCTCAACATCATGTTGACTTGGCATAACAGGGTTGGTAACGATACACGCATCTTGCAGTGCCATCGAAGCAAGATGAGGAATAATCTCACGCGTAACACCCAACACGCCTAAACGCTGTGTCAATCCTAAAGAGAGTTTAAACTCATGGATGTCATACACTATCGCATCGCAATTAAGATTGCCTTTCATTCCCATATACGAGGCCATCGTCTGGTAGCGCTCTTTTGCATGGGCAAAATTATACGCAACCGCATGCTCCAGTAAAATAGCATTGCATAAACCATGCGGTAAATCAAGCCATCCACCCAAAGAGTGCGCCATTGCATGAATCACCCCCAGCGAAGCATTGGAAAACGCAAGACCTGCAAGAAGACTTGCCATCATCACCGAAGCACGCGCTTGTATATCATTAGGATGTTCTACAACACGGGGCAAATTTTTACCTAACAGCGAAATCGCTTCCAAAGAGTACAAATCAGTAATCGCGGAGTTGGCATTGGACACATACGCCTCAACAGCATGGGTCAGCGCATCAAGCCCTGTGTTGATGGTGAGCTCTTTATCCATGCTCATCGTTGTTTCAGGGTCAATCAAGGAGACATCTGGAACGATAGACTTACTAATAATCGCAATCTTCACATGCCGTTTAATATCGTTGATAATGGCAAACTGAGAAACATCGGCTGCCGTTCCTGCCGTCGTGGGAATACAAATCAGCGGGGGCAACGGGTAGAGAATTTTATCGACACCTTCATACGCTAAGACATCGCCCATATTGGCAACAACGATGCCAATGCCTTTGGCACAATCCATAGGACTACCACCGCCAATGGTCACAATGCCATCGCATTTATGCTCGCGGTAAAGCTTTACGCCGGCTAAAACGTTGGTATCTCTTGGGTTAGGGACGACATCATCAAAGAGAATCGCGGAAATATTTTCTGCTTCCAATGCTTTTGTAACATCATCAACCCAACCCGCGCGAATCACTCCAGGATCGGTAACGATTAAAACCTTTTTTATACCTAAATTTTTGGCATATTTTCCCGCCATTTTTCGAGCATCGACACCAAAAACAAACTCGGGAGCAACGCATTTGCGTAAAGATAGTTCAATATGTTTAATCATTAGTTTGATTCTCCCATAAAGGTACATTGCATTTATGCTAACACAACCCAACTTAAAGAAAAGCTCGAATTATTTTCACTCACTAAACCTTCTCTAGCGTCTTTTAAATACGTCATGAACTTTACATGTAAAATATTTTTTCGCTTTGATGACGCCTAGATTTGACGTTTACGTCATAAAAATATACAATGACTCTAAATATGAAAAAGGGTTAAAAAAGACAACTGCCTCAAGGAGTCTTATGTTTCATCAAAAAAAAGTCATTATCTTCGATATGGATGGCACACTGATCGATTCAGTCGGTATCTGGAACGTAGTCGATCGAGAGCTTATTGCTCGTCTTGGCGGAGAGACTTTACCTGAGGCAAACATCCAGCAACGACGCGATGAACTTTTGCGCATTTTTAGCCATGCCCAAGATGCGTACTTGGCATACTGTGACTTTTTAGCACAAACCTACAATGCCACATTGTCAAAAGAAGACATCCGTGCCATGCGCTACGCCATTGCTCAGCATTACCTCAAAGAGGTCATCGACTTCAAACCAGACGCGCATATGCTTATGCTGTTACACTACCTCAAAGAACAAGGCTATCTACTCGTCATCGCCAGCACTACCAGTCAAAATAATCTCAACATCTACATCCATGAAAATCATACCATGAGACAAAAAGTGGACTTTGAAAAGACATTTTCATTGATTTTAGGGCGGGAAATGGTCAGCAAGATAAAACCGCATCCTGAGGTACATCAGCTCATCATGCAAAAACTCGGTGTTGCGCCTCATGAATGCTTAATTGTCGAAGACTCCTTAGTAGGGCTTGAAGCCGCACACAATGCAGGTATCGAAGCCATAACGATCTTCGATGCTTACGCCAAAAATGATGAAGCAGATCTGCGTCAACACTCCATTGGGTATTTTGAAGATTTTGTGAGGTTACTTTTACATGTAAAGGAAGAGTTAGGGAAAAATTAAACGTTTAGCCCCCCTTATTTTCAAAAATGAACGCTTTTAAAAGAATTTAGCCTAGTCTGCTAAAGGATTTTTTTACATGTACATATAAAAGAGGCTTGCACCGTTTGGAGAAATTTTGAAATCATCAAATTATCAGTATCTTCTCTTTACGATATTCCGATAAATTGAAATTTTGATTTGGTCATAGTAAAAATTCAGGATAATATGTTGCAACAAATTCACAATCCTGAATGTACTCTTTTTTAATCCAACAAACTGGTAATTCTTTATCTATTAATGAGTTTATATAACTATCTCTATTCTCAATTAATAATTTTGATAATAAATCTATTGATTTTTCAATATCCAACTTTAGAGAATTAATTTTAATAACAAAACGCCCTTTACTCTCATATATGTTAAAAACCTCACCGTCTATCACTACATATTGCGCCATTATTAAATCCTCCATTAAATTAATAAAACTAAAATGTTCTACAACTTTTCTTTACATGTAAACCTATGAATTTAAGCCCAACACCTTTTCTATCGCCTCTTTCAGCTCAGCATTCAGGTTATCCATCTTAGTCACCATCCATATCAGATAGTTTCTATCTATCTCTAAAACTTCCTCGGGCGTTTTGCCAGCGTATTTACCAAAACTGATGGCTAGGGTGACATTTTCTTTGGTGCTTTCAAGCGCGTGGAGTATGGAGGCTTTGACATCGGCGTCGAGTCCGTTGGCATTGAGCATATAGTGGAGGTCTTGGCGATCGGTGCGGGCGACATCGATGAATTTTTTGCCTTTGTTTTTTCCGTAAGGAATGTGACTGAGGATGATAGGTTCAGAACAGAGAAGTATCATCTTTGGTATGGAGTGTTCTTCGCAAAGTCGTTCAAACAAATGTTTTAGAACGATGACATCACCTAGAGCATCGTGTGCTTTGATGGTAATGCCAAGTTTTTGAGACAAGTCCTCTTCTTCTTTATACAGTCCCCACTGGTAGCGTTTAAATTGCAAGCTAAAAGAACCCTCAAGCGGATAGTAGGCACGCAAAATACGAAAGGTATCGATGAGATTCATCTGTGAAGTAAAGCCCTCTTTGGCAAGCATACCAAGATCAAATGCGGCATTTTGAATGACGATAATATTGGCAGGGACGTTGAGCTCACACAGTCTTTTAAACGCTTTGGTTTGCACACACGTTGGTTCACCTTCAAGCATTTCAGGGGTAATGTGGTGAATCGCCATTGCTTCGAACGAGATAGGAAGAGGCGGCGTGCAAAGGTCGTTATGAATTTCCTCTATCTCAAACTCTTCATTCATCACTAAATAACTGAGCTGACAGATGCGGTCTTTTTCAAGCATACCTGTCGTTTCGGTATCTAATACAATAATTTTCATAATACTCCCTCATTCAACATTGTGAACATTGTACTTCGACATAGCTTTTAAATGTTTTACATGTAATAGACTTTTTTGCAAAAAGTCTAAGCACCAAGGGTGCAAGGGCTTTCTGCCAAAGAAAACACAGTGTTAACGTAGTTTTTAAAGCTTTGCTATAAAAACGTGTCAAGATTTCTTTCAGAAGTCTTATAAAAATTCATACTCAATTCATCTTATTCATCTAAAATTGTCATTAAATTATAACTTGTAAGGAAATTTCATTGGTATCACTTTTCTTTAAAGCGCTAAATCGCAACCGCTTTAAAACCTTTTTGATTTATACGAGCATCACCGTTGCGATCACGGCGATCTTTATGATCACCTCGATTTCACGTGGCATCATTGGTATGTACTCCACGATGCTTAAAACCGAAGGTGACATCATCATCACGCAAGCCAAAATCGCCGATACCTTTTTCAGCGATGTCAATGCTTCGCTTGGCGCTAAGATCAAAACCATCGCAGGTGTGAATGATGTCTATGCGATCATCCTAGGGGCAAGTCCTATCAATGATCTTCCCATCGCTGCGATTTACGGTGTGAGTGAAAACCGTTTTAAAACGTATGCGCTTACAGAGGGCACTTACCCAAAACAGGGCGAAGTCATTTTGGGGAAAAACATCAACGCGCGCCTTCACGCACCCAAATCTGTCTCGATTTCAAACAAAACATTCAGCGTTTCAGGCATCTTTGAAAACGGTGTCGGCTTCGAAGATGGAGGCGCTGTCCTTAACCGTGAGGATGCCAGTGCCATCTTCAACAAGGAAGCATCTATCTTACTGGTCAGCATCAATAAAGACACAGATGTAGAAGAACTTATAGAGCATATCAACGCCCTAAGCTCTGACATTGAAGCAAAAACCACACACGAGTTTGTGGACAATTACAATCAGTTTAAGATCATCGAAACCTCTTCCAACGTCATCAGTGCTGTGGCATTTTTGATGGGACTGCTTGGCATTGCGAGCCTCATTAGCATTACGATCAATGAGCGAAGAAGTGAGTTTGGCATTTTAAGAGCCATCGGTAAGTCATCCAATTTTATCATGACGATGGTCGTGGGTGAGACGTTTATCATCACCTGTGTTGGTTTTCTCTCAGCGCTTCTGTTCTCTAAAGGACTTTTGTTTATGATCGCACACATCGAGAAATTTCAAGGCTATGTCAATGGTGAGCTTAGCCTTGAGACGATTGTAACTGTCTTTGGCTTTTCCCTTTTTATGGCACTTTTAGGCGCACTGTTGCCTGCCTACAGCGCATCAAAGATCGATCCGATCATCCTCATTCAAAGGGGTGCGCTATGATACTTCAAGCGGGTGGCATTACCCATTACTATAAAAATGATCTCGCTCTAGATAACGTCAATTTTGAAGCCAAAAAAGGTGAGTTTATTGCCATCGTTGGGGAGAGTGGCAGTGGTAAATCAACGCTTCTTTCCATACTTTCTTCCTTGCTTCGTCCTAGCCATGGCGAGCTCTTTTTTGAAGGCAAGGCGTACACACTCATCAAAGACATTGATGCGTTTCGTCAAAAAGAGGTAGGTTTTATCTTTCAGTTTCACTACCTCATCGGCTATTTAACGATTTTAGAGAACATCAAACTAGCCAGCATTAACAAGAAAAGTACCTACATCGACACGCTCTTTAAACAATGTGGTATTGAAGCAATCAAAGACAAATACCCCGATGAGATTTCTGGCGGTCAACGCCAGCGTGCCGCCATCGTGCGTGCCCTTGTGAACACGCCTAAAATCATCTTTGCCGACGAGCCCACAGGTAACCTAGACTCTCGCAATTCGCAAATGATTTATGAACTTTTTAAAACACTCTCCAAAAGTGGTACAACCATTATCATTGCAACGCATGACCGCCATGTATCGGATTATGCAGACAAAATTATCGAGGTAAAAGATGGAAAAATTCTCTAGTTTTATACAAAAATCCTTTGCGATCAGTTCACTTTTTTTAGTGCTTGGTTTGGCATTTGGATTTGAGTATTCGCTCAATCTTTTGGGTTATTTTCTACCCTCTTCCATCATCACTGCACCCAATGCGAGAAGTGTGCATGTTTCGTTGATGCTTTATGGTTTTGTGCCGTTGATGCTCTCTTTTTTGCCGTTTGTTTTAATGGAAAAAGAGAACATTCATAGTGATAAAGGACTGGAAAAACTGAAAATCTACTTTACGCTTTGGTGTATTTTCTTAGTCTTTATGACGCTAAGCCTTCTGATGGGCGTGCATCGAGGGCTCGTCTTTTATGACTTTGCGTATGAGCTTAACTTCATTCTCGCCTTTTCAGGTATTTTTTACATCTTGGCACTCTATGACTACATCAAAGTCTACAAGGTCATTCCCTTATGGATCAAAGTCTCGTTATACCTTGTTATCGCTTCACCTATCGCCCTTTTGGTGTTGATGAACCCCATCATCGGACAGGTGGAAAAAACCATTGTTGGTCCTCATGGTGACAATACGCTTGGCATGAGTTTTACCCTGATTCCTATTTTTTACCTGCTCATCAAACTGCACGCCAAAAAGACGTTTGTGGCAAAATACCACGCGATGTGGATTATTCCTTTAGTTGGGTACATTGGCTCAGTTGCGCACCGCATATTTATCGGCGAGCTTACCTATAACCAAGAGTGGTTTTTTCAGTACCTAACCCTTTGTTTTGTGCCGTTGCTTCTCAAATGGCTTAAAGATGCAAACATTACCTTTAAAAACAACCCGTTTTTAGTCATCTCTGTCTACTCGTTTTTGTTTGTAGACATAGAAGGAAACATCTTGTTTATTCCAGCACTTCGATGGTTGTTTCACCGCAATGATCTTATTGTAGCGCACGCACATATTGCTATGGGAGTGGGTGTTTTTTTTATGGCAATGGCCGTGGTTTCACCCTATCTTAAAAAGCTCAACCAGCTCTCGTTCAGCCTCTTTTATACACTGGGTTTTACCCTTATGCTCATCGCTCTTTCCATGGCAGGACTTATGGAAGCAGGCTTTTTGCAAGCAGATATTCACCTTTTGTGGACGATTCGAATGCTGTGTGGACTCTTTATCATTTTGGTGACTACTGGTTTTTTCTACCCCCAATTAGGACTGAATGTTGAAAAGCTCGATACTTTGAGACTCTACCATCTGACGGGCTTTTTGAGTGATGCCCTTGGAGGCATTTTTTTGTTTATCTTTGCCGCCACGCTCTACCCACTTTTAGGCTTTGGTTTTGAAGGGAAGTACGAGTACGTTGTTTTTGCCTTTATGACAACGACGGGTATTTTGCATCTTTTTGGCTTACTGCAACCTTCCTACGCGCTCATACTCGCCAAACTCAGTGCATTTAACCGCATTGCTGTCTCTGCCATGTTTTTATCGCTGTACCTTTCCCATCAGTTGGGCATTGAAGCGATGCTGATCGCCGTTTACGATTTAGTATTTGCATCGGTTTACGTCATTTTTGCATCCCATTTTGAAAGGAGACTTTATGTTTAATGCCCTCTTCACGCTCTTTGTTGCAAGTGAGTTTTGCTACTACTTGCTCATCGCACAAACGGGAATTATCGAAGTGTTTCACTCTAACATTCAAGCCTTCTTTACCCTCCCCTTAGGCGGTGTGCTGGGAAGTTTACTGGTGTACCGTTCGTTTGGCTGGCTCAATACCGATCAGAAAAAGATCATCTTTTTTGTAGGGCTTCAAGCGCTCTGCTCGCTCTTTTACCCTTCGTTAAACCTTGTGGTTTTAGGTGTTCTTGGTATCAGCCTTGGCATGAGCGCACCGCTTCTCATCAAATTTACCAAAGGTCGTTATACAGAGATTGCCATCGCATTAGGCATTACCTATGCCATTTCGACAGCACTCTTTACCTATGCGCCTCTTTTGCGAGGTAATCTCGCCATTGCACTTTCTTTGGTTGCGTTTACATGTAGCTTTTTTATTCACCGTTTGCCAGAGCATAGGGTTGAGATTGAGCCTCAGAGTTTGAGTGTTTATGCAGTTTTATCGATGGCAATTTGGGCATTTTTAGATGCCAATCTCTTTGAAACACTCTCACGAAGTAGCGACATTTCTATCTGGAGAGCCCAAACGTGGCATATTATCTTAGTCTTTCATGTGGTGGGAATGGGAGCAGCCTATCTTCTTCGTGACACGCTTAAAGAGCACCACTCCTTTATCATTGTCGCTTTGTTTGCTCTAAGTTACATGCTCTATGCCTCGCGCGAAGCGGTGCTTTTGAGTATGGTGTACCCTTTTGTGATCTCGTACTATAACTTTGTCATTCTCAAACGACTTTCAAAGTTAGGCAATCTCAGGCTTTTAGGAATGATCATGGTCTTGACAGGCTGGATCGCAGGTGGTGGTGGGCTCCTAAGCGCGCTTGGCGGCTACACCTATGTTGGTGTTATCTTTATCTGCATACTCTTGTGCGCAGAAATCTATAACTTTATCTATCAAACTTCTCAAAAAAGGATTAACAATGTTCAATAAAATCGCGTTTTCACTGATAAGTGCTTCACTGCTTTGCGGTAGCATGTATGCCAAAGAGCTTACTTTTAAAGAGGGCTCAATTGGAGCACAAACTGAGATATTAGGTGATAGCAATATCAACCCTAAAAGCACTCAAATCGTTACCAAACTCAGCATGGACGATGCCGTTGAATCCCTTAAAGGCGACATTACACTCGATCTTTTAAACCTTAAAAGTGAAAATGACAAACGTGATGAACACATGTATGAAGCTTTACATGTAAAAGCACAACCAACCACGACATTTAAGCTCAAAGAGGTCAAAAAAGAGGCCGATGGTTACCATCTTTTAGGCACGCTCACCCTCAATAAACAGATCAAAGAGATTGACACAAAAGCAGAGATTGCCGATCAAAGTGATCTTTTGAAACTCAAAGGTGGTTTTAGTATTAAGATGAGCGATTTTGGCATTGAGCCTCCAACCCTACTTTTCTTAAGCGTGCGTGATGAAGTTGCCATCTCGTATGACCTTACGTTGGCAAAAAATTAAAAGATGCAATGATGTTTGAAAAAGCGTATGAAAAACTGAATTTTAAAAGCATGACGATTGGCATCGAAAATCTGCCGACTTCTTTTGAAAATTTTACAATGGTGCATCTGAGCGATTTACATGTAAACGCTAAAACACCGCTTCATGCGCTTGAAAACTTGGTTGCAAAAATCAACGCACTTAGTATCACAATGGTCGCTCTCACGGGCGATCTATTCGATACCTTTCCTTCTAAGATACGAGCGCATCTGGATATTTTAAAGAAGATCAAGCATCCTGTCTATTTTGTCAGCGGCAATCACGATCTTCTTTTTACATGTAAAGCACTCTCCCATGAGATTGAAGCGCTAGGATTCACCCGTTTAGACAATCGTGTTCTCACCTTTTGTAGAGGTGATGATCGCCTTCAACTTGCAGGTCTTAGCGATTCCTTTAGTAAATACTTCGGCATTAAACGCCATGAAAAAGAGCTTTTAGCAAACCTCAATCCCAATGTGCCTTCCATCTTGTTGGCACATCAGCCCAAAGACATTCGCTTTACGAAAAATGCCTCTATTGATTTACAACTTAGCGGTCATACGCATGGTGGGCAGATTTATCCTTTTGGGTATATCGTCAGGCTTTTTCAGCCTTACTTGCAAGGCTTACATCGTGATGGCAAAACACAGATATTTGTCACAACAGGGTATGGTAGTTGGGGTTTGAACTTTCGCTTTCGAGCTCCTAGTGAAATCGTGATTATACGGCTTACCAAGGATGAACATGTTGAGCATTAAACTCAAATTGATTTTGTGGTACCTTCTCATTCAAACCGTTGTTTTAGCTAGTTTTAACTATGCTCTTTTTATCAATGTCGAGCACAACCTTAGGGAAAATAACTCGGGCGTGGTTCAGATACATGAAGCCATTGAACACTTTTTAAAAACGCAGTGGTTATTGACGCCATTTATTGTGATATTGTCAAGTTTTGGGGGTTATTTTTTAATGAGCAGATATTTTAAACCTCTCAAAGAGATGCTGAAAAATATCCAGTCCATGAATGCAAAAGAGCTCTCTAAACGCATTGAAACGCGTTCAAGTGATGATGAGATCAATCAGCTTACCATCGCCTTTAATGCTATGCTAGAACGCTTAGAAAACTCTTTTAACAGTATCAAGAAGTTCAATACCCAAACGTCGCATGGACTGCGCACGCCTTTAACCATTATGCGGGGAGAAATTGAAATAGCGTTGCGCAAAGAGCGCACATGTCATGAGTATAAAACGATCTTGTCAACGCAGCTTGAGGAAATTGCAACACTGCAAAAACGGATGGAAGCGTTATTGTTTCTTGCAGAGTACGATTTTATGAAGGCAAGTCATGTTTTAAAAAGTATTCCATCGCATGAAAAAAATCTTTTAGATTTGCAAAGAGCCTCCTGTTTACACACTTCTCAGGGCTGATAAGATGCTTCAAATGTAGCAACGGTTTTACCTGCTTTTTGAAGTAATAACACACCTTCATCAATACTATAATGATCGACTTTTTCTAACGCTTTTAAAAATTCAGCTTCATCCGTTATGCGTGAACAGGACATCATGGTTGACGCAACACGTGAAAAATGCACCGTATGATCGTTTTCATTTAACTCATAGCTTCCTAGTAAAATATTACACCCACCAAAGCCTTGCAAATGATTGCCTTCTAATTTTAAAATGATATAGGCCTCTCGTCCATTAGGATCTTCCATAACCGCTTTACCCTCAACACCAATTAACTTCCAATACACCTCTTGTACTCTTTGTACAGCCGTTGTTTCAGGAGCGTTATCAGCACTCTTCGTTTGATTGGTTTCGGCGCTGATTGAGGGTGAATTGGGTGTCGACGGGGTACATCCAAGGATGATGATACTACTCGTAAGTGTTGATAAAAGAATAGATAAACGACTCATTTTTTCTCCTTCTCCTTTTACATGTAAAGTGACTTATGCTTTGGTAATTTCACGAATAAGTTCATACTCATTTTTACGCAATGACTCCAACAAGGTGGCAATTTCATCCGATTGGACACCCAATTGACTGAGTGCTTCGGAGCCTGTTCGAATGCTGCTTTCTAATGTCTCTGCTATCACCCAACTGGCTCCTGCAAAAAGCATCTTATCCATGGCTTTGATGTCAAGCGCTCGTGCTAAAATCTTAATGTGCGGATAGTTATCTTTGATATGTTTAACCACTTTAATAGCGTTGAGACTATGGTCAATCGAGACAATGATCATTGAAGCTTGATCCAGTTTAATGGTATTGAGCAGTTTTAAGTCTGTAATATCGCCAAAGAAGACAGGTAACCCCTCTTTGCGACCAAGTGCCACTTCCGTAGCATTGATGTCAAATACCATAAACGGGATGCCACTACTTTTGAGCATCTTAGCAATCACTTTACCCGTACTACCATAACCTGCAACAACTACTTTTTGCTCCATACTTGCATTTTCAAAATATGAAAACTGAGAAACCTTTGCCAATCTGTTGGCAAGCGAACATCCAAAACTATAAAGGACTGGGGTAAAGAGCATACTAATCGAAATCACACCAATGCCAATAACAAAAAGTTGGTCATCAATAATCCCCAATGCCTTGGCTGCACCAAAGAGAACAAAACCAAACTCACCACTTTGATTGAGTAAAAAGGCTAGTTTAATCGCACCACTTTTTGTTGCTCCAAAAGCAAGCATCAGCACGAAGATAATCAACGCTTTGAGCACTAAAATAACCACAATATGTTCGCTAAAAACCCAAGGGTCACTCATGATCGCTTTAAAATCGATTGACATACCTACAGCAATGAAAAAAAGGCTCATCAAGATACCTTTAAAAGGCTCTAGGCTCGATTCGATTTGAAAACTGTAACGTGAGGTAGAGAGGAACATGCCCATCAAAAAAGCACCCAGTGCCATCGAAAGTCCTGCATGATCCATTAAATACGCTGAAAGGACAACACTCAGCAACGTCAGCAGTAAAAAAGCATCTTTATTGCGCTGTTTTGCGACTTTATCCAACGCTTTTGGAATGATGTAGCGCCCAAAAACAATTAAAAGCCCAAACATGACTACAACGGTTGCTAAAGATTCGAACCATGAAGTATTATGCGTTGATTCTTGTGTTGAAAGCAAAGGAAGAGTTGCCAAAAGAGGTACTACGGCTAAGTCTTGAAGCAATAGAATTGCAAAAGCATTTTTGCCATGCTCTGTATTGACTTTACCTTTTTCTTGCAAAATTTGCATGACAAATGCCGTCGAAGAAAGCGCCAAGGTAAAGCCTAAAAGCATTGCTACACTCAAACGATCCACGAAAAAGCTCATGTACAATCCAAGAACCACACCTGAAACGATGACTTGTAGCGAACCTAAACCAAAGACCTCTTTGCGCATCGACCATAACTTAGCAGGCTGCATCTCAAGACCAATGATAAAAAGCAACATGACCACGCCAAATTCTGTAAAATGGCGTAAATTTTCGACTTCACTGGTAACAATAGGTCCAGGAGTATGAGGTCCCACGATAATTCCCGCAATCAGCAAGCCTAAGATAGAACCAAGCCCCATATGTTTGGAGATGGTCACCATAATGGCCGTTACCGCTAACAGTACCAGTGCTGAAAGTAGAAAAAAATCCATGAAACCCCTTTACATGTAAAGATTTAGAGAATGATCTCTTGATTGATATTGAGTCCAAAACCTGACAAGCCAACATAATCTTTACGTGACGTGATTGAAATAAGATCAATATTTTCAATGCCCAATTTTTTAAGAATTTGCGCTCCAATACCAAACTCTCGAAGCTCTGGGTTGGTGGTGTATTCACTATCGACAAAGATGAAAACACCATTGTTCTTTTTAAGATACTCAATCGCTTTTAAAATGCCTTGGTATTTTTTTTCATTAGCAAAAAGCTCATTGTCCGGCAAAATATGGTGAAATTTCACCGCACTCGTCTTTCCAATTTCACCAAAAGCATAAACGATGTGATGATTTCCTTCATGATCCACCATATCAATTTTACGAGTTTGTGCCCCAAAAAACTGTGCATTAGACGAAAATACTTCTCGCACCAATGACTCAGATTGCATACGATACGCCACAATATCCGAAATATAAACAATATTCATATCATGTTTTTTACAAAAAATGTCTAGATCATCACGGCGTGCCATGTGTCCATCTTCTTTCATGACTTCACAGATAACAGCAACTTCATAAAGACCTGCTAAACGACATAGATCAACCGAACCCTCTGTATGCCCTGTACGAACCAGTGTTCCACCTTTACGTGCAATTAGCGGGAAGATATGACCTGGTTTGACAAGTTCAGAAGGTTGACTGAGCGCATCTGCAAGGATTTTGATCGTAATATCGCGCTCATATGCAGAAATACCTGTCGTACAGACACGCGCATCCACAGAAACCGTAAAAGCTGTTTCATGCTGAGAGTCATTGTTCTTCACCATTGGATTAAGATTCAAACGATTGGCGATCTCTTCTGTAACAGGAGCACAGATCAAACCTTTAGCTTCCGAAGCCATAAAGTTGACTTTCTCAGGAGTCGAAAATGTTGCTGCAAAAACAAGGTCGCCCTCATTTTCTCTATCTTCATCATCCACCATCATTACCATCTTACCATGCTTGATATCTTCTATCGCTTGTTTGACTCTTTGTATTGGCATTTTCGCTCCAAAATTGATTTTAAATGATTATAGTAAATTACCCTTGACAAACAAATTAAAAATGACTATAATTTCACCTCAATTAACGACTTGGTTGAATATCGCCAAGCGCTAAGAGAAGCTGGTTTCATCCAGTTATCAGGGTTCGATTCCCTTTAGAGAAAATATCGCGGGATAGAGCAGTTGGTAGCTCGTCGGGCTCATAACCCGAAGGTCGCTGGTTCAAGTCCGGCTCCCGCAACCAGTTTTTAAAATCTTCTTGGGGATTCGCCAAGCGGTAAGGCACCACGTTTTGGTCGTGGTATTCACAGGTTCGAATCCTGTATCCCCATCCACCGTCTCTTCAAAAAATCAAACTTCTTAAACTCTTTCGACACTCATAAAATCTTATCTATAGTTTTTCATTACCTATTCTTCAATTCTTACGACATTGTTATCATGGCATTATATCTACCTATTTAAATAGTAAATCAAAAGATTGATGCCAAAGTGCTATAATTCATCCATGGTTTTAGAATGAAACCAAATCTACTATGAAATCAAAAATATGAATGATCGTTTATTGAGTCAATATCCAGAACTAAAGGAAAAAAGCGTTTCAGATGTTTCATAAAGAAAACAACACCCTTGATCTGCTAGGTCAATACTCACAAAAGAATGCTCAGTCTCCAAACAGTGAAGATGAACCCCAAAATAACATCTATAGAGAATTAGGACAATTTATTAGCAAAACTGATAAAAAAGAGAAAAATCACACCTTTGGCATCCCTAATTTTCTTTGGTATTTAGCCATGATTGGTATGCTTATTTACATACTGAGAGGAATGGATTTTAGCCAAATAAACAATGCATCTGACGTACTCTCAACGATTCAAAAAACAGTGAGTAGTGAATTATCGGAAATGCAACAAGAGACACAAAAAGCTATCGAAAATGCAAATACACACAAAGAACAAAAATAAAGGTATGAATATGTTTAAAAAACTCATCATAGTATCTATGCTCGCAACATTTCCGCTTCTTGCAGCAGAGAGCACTGGCGTTGTTACGAAGATTTCGGATGGTTCTACTCTCCATATGGTGCTTGGGCAATCTGAGGAAACAATTAAAATCCTCTACATCGATGTACCGGAAAAATTTAGTAATGCAAAGCTAAATAGAGATGCTAAAAAACTAGGTGTTTCTGCAAAAGATATCCAAGAATTAGGGAAGTTGGCAAGCGACTATGCTTCTAAGTTTTTTAAAAAAGGTGACAAGGTTATTGTTGAGTCAGACAAAAAAGATCAAGCGGGACGAATACTTGCAACCGTAAATAAAAATAGTGTTGATTACTCATTACAAATGATTGAAGATGGTTTTGCCTGTATTAATAAAAAAGCTGCTTATCCAGGTGAACTTGAAAAAGCATTGAAAAATGCAAAAGAAGAGAAAAAAGGTCTTTGGGCAATTAATTACGATATTATGAATAAATTGTGCCGATAATGGTAACCTGTAAAATCATTATGTCTTGACCTATTTTAGGCTATATTCTCACCTATTTTATGCGTGAGAATGTCCCTATTGCCTTAACCATAATCTTTAAGATAGAATACGAATGAGACAGTATAAAATTGTATAAATTTGAATGATTAGAGGGATTGCATGGGTGATGAAGCAACTGTGATGATGAAAGCATTTTTAGATAAAAATGAGATAGCTTATGATTCAGGTGTGGGAAAAGAGAAGTTTTCTGTGAATTATTATATCAATCATGACCTCGTAGAATCTATGATTGCGACAGTAACGTTTTATATGAATAATCCAGAATTTGTAGATACCATTACTATTGGCGAGCTAGATTCTCACCAATACCATACAGGGTTTTCACAACGCTATCAAGAATACAAGTTTGACGAGATGCAAAATAGCTTTACGATACATGGAGCATCGAGCCAAAAACACAACAACATGCCATTTAATGTAGTGATACGACCTCTTTAGCACACTTGTGTCATTAAGAGGCAAATCAACATTTGAGCCACTGACTCGTTAATCACGTTGGCTAAGAACGAGCAGGCTATAAACTAAAAAAATTACCTCACTCTTTTATACACTGTTTTATAACCGCCAGATTCAGTAGAGATAGTATTCTGATCAATAATTTTATACGTATTTCCTACTTTGATCGTATCGTCAAACACAATGACTTTGTTCTCTTCAACATCATAACTTACAGGATTTTTTGTACCAAAAGAGGACATACTTTGTCGATCAAACTCAATTTCCATAATGCCTAAAGCTGTCTGTGTTCTCCATTTTCCAAGCAAAGGGTTTGGGCTGATGAGTGGCTCAATAATGTATTTAAGAGCAATCACCATCAAAAGAGCAATGATAGCACCCATAAAAAGTTTAAACACTAAAGAAGTTTTGACAACCTGCTTTTGAGCAGTGCGTTTACGAGGTCTTGAGGCACTTGTTCTACGCACTGTTTTTAGTTTTAAAGATTGTGATTGTCTCAATTTTTCTTTTTTTTGGATTTTCTTATCATCAAACATTCAGCGCCTTATTATTGATTAACCTCCTATCATTATAGCATGTTAAAAATGGTCTTCTTTTATTTTACATGTAAGCTTTTTCAGTTCTCTCATCGTCCTTAAAAGGTTCTAGTGCTATAATTTTTAATTAAAAAGACTAACACATAAGGTATATAATGTTTTCTAAATTTATGAAATTTTTTGAAGTTAAAGAAGATGCGACACTTGATTATATGGATCCCGATAAACTTCTTAGAAAGAAAAAACGCGTTTTAAAAGACCCTTTAAACCAAGAGGAAGAAGATGAATTTTTCCGTCAATTAGAAGAGGAAGAGAACACACCTAAACGTCAAAATATTCATAAAGAGTCCTATGCTCCACCTAAACAAAACGTTTCACGCGAATCCGTTTTGAAAAAAATGAGCCAATGCATGAAAGAGCGAGACTGGAATCCTAAACATCACCCAAAAATCATTATAGGTGGTGTTTGCCTATTCATCGGTGTTGTTATTTTGGCAATTGCACTGCATGAAACACCAAACCCATTAATTGGCAAATGGCGACCTCAAGGAAAAAATATTTTCTTACCGGTGGGCGATATTGAATTTGCTAAAGATAAAGTCCAAGCACTCAATATCACAACGATGGTAAAATACGATATTGATGATACTAAAATTAATGTCATAGACACCACAACCAACACAGGCGTTACATTTTATATTACAAGTGACAAAACTATTGAAACCAACCTTCTAGGGGTTAAAACTACCTACAAAAAAGTTGAAAAATGAGCCTAAAAAAAACCAATGCAGCACGTTTTTTAGATACGCTAAAACTCCCTTACGAGATGACTTCGTATGAAGTCGATGAAGAAGATTTGAGTGCGACACACGCGGCGGCATCATTAGGTGTCGATCCTGCATGTGTCTTTAAAACACTGGTTGCCAGAGATGATGCAAAACATATTATCGTTGCATGTATCCCCGCTGCTGAGGAGATTGACCTCAAAGCGTTAGCCAAAGTGGCAGGAGTAAAACGCTGTGAACTCGTTGCCGTCAAAGAACTTTTAGGGCTTACAGGATACATTCGTGGCGGGTGCTCTCCCCTTGCAATGAAAAAAACCTACCCAACATTTATCGATGCCTCCATTCATCAACACGAAAAAATCTATGTTAGCGCTGGGCTTCGTGGTGTGCAACTGCACCTCTCTCCTGATGTCCTAATACAAGCGTCCAAAGCTATATGTGAGCCTTTAACAAAACATTAAATCTTTTACATGTAAAGATTTTGCAACGCGTTTATCACACTTGTGATATACAATGCTTTAACTAAAACATTGGGAGAAAATAATGTTTGAAAGCATCTCCTTTGTTAAGCGTGTTGAAGAGTTACCAAGGACGCTTAAAAAAGGCTCTTATCTTTTACTGATTGCAGAAGAGACACCCTTTTTGGAAATCCAAAAAATGGAAGGTGTCAAAGTATGTGGTGCTATTTTCCCAAGAGTTATTTTTAAAGGAAAAAGTTTTTCAGAAGGCATCATTGTAGCCAAACTCCAGCCCACAACAACGATGCAAATCATTGATATTAATGATCTTTCAAGATTTGATCCTCCTAAAGATATCTGCTCAATTTTTACTATTGTCGACGGATTTTCAGCACGAATTGATGATTTTTTGGAAGAGTTTTACTCACTTATTCCCAAAAATACAAAATTAATTGGTGGCGGCGCAGGGAAATCAAACCTGATACAAGAACCCGTTATCTTTGACACGCAACGCTATTACCTCAATAATGCCATCATCCTTTCATCCATCAGTACGATTGGTTTGGGTGTCAAACATGGGTGGAAACCTCTCGTTGGCCCTTTTATCGCAACCAATAGCCATGACAATATTTTAGAAAAAATCAACTTTAAAGATGCCTTTGATGTCTATAAAGAGGCTATAGAAAAAGACAGCGGTATAGATTTTGACTCAACTCCTTTTTTCCAGATTTCACAACGATACCCACTCGGAATTGTGCGGTATAAGAAAGATTTTATTGTGAGAGAACCCGTCAGTACCAATGGAAAAAATATTATTTTGGTTGGGAAACTTGACTCAAACTCGGTTTTGTCTATTCTCAAAGGAGAAAAAGAGGACATTCTCAACGCAGCGCATGAAGCAGCCCTTATGTCTCGCCATGAGATTGAAGATACATCTATTCAATCGGTGCTACTCGTTGATTGTATTTCTCGCTTTTTATTTTTAGATCAAGATTTTAAAAAGGAGATCAAAGCTATTACCGATGCCTATCCTCCTAAAACGATGATTTGGGGCATTCTTAGCCTTGGCGAAATTGCCAATGCCGATCAAGAATGCATAGAATTTTACAATAACACGTGCGTTGTCGGTACGCTCTAAGGTGATACGTGTATCGGTATCAGGATCTTTATGGTATTTTGTTCTTGCCTCTTCATTTCTGCTTGAACACTTTATCTGTCTTAGGAGTCTTTAATGCAACAGCTCAATGAACAACTTTTAATTACATTTGAGTGTGTGAGTGCCATAGGAACGTCGCTACAGCTCTCAGAGATGATGGAGCATTTTTTAAAAGTATTTTCGCGCAAAACAGGAGCATTGGCTTCGGTTTATTGGGAATACGATAAAACAAAACACACCTATAAGCAACTTTGTTTTTACGGTAAAAAAGCATTTCAAGACCTCTTAATATTGCCATCATCGCTGACACAACATAACACCATTACTTTTAATGAAAAAAATGAAAAATACCTTTTACATGTAAAGATTATGGACGATTGGATTGTCTTTATTTTTGATGCAACCAAAGCAGAGATGGATCTCATTCAAGAGATTATCTCGCTCTTTCAATCTAAACTCGAAAACGCTGTTTGCGCCTGTAAAAACCACCTAGAACTCATAGAGATCAATCAAACGCTTGAACGACGCATTGAAGAAGAAGTCGCTAAGAATAGAGAAAAAGATAAACACATTTTGCAACAGTCTCGTCTGGCACAAATGGGAGAGATGATCAGCATGATTGCCCATCAATGGAGACAACCACTGGGTTCCATTTCAACGGTTGCAGCATCCATTAAACTAAAAATAATGCTGAATCGTTTTGATTATTCAACCTCTGAAGGGCAAGAAGCCAGCAAAGCTTTTTTAGAAGAATCCATGAGCAAAATCGAATCCTATGTACAGTTTCTGACTCGAACCATTGATGATTTTCGCAATTTTTTCAAACCCAATAAACAAAAAGAGAGTATTACCCTCTCTCAGCTTGTCAACCGTACACTGGAAATCATCGGAAAAGCACTTGAAATTAATGGCATTACGATCAATATTGAGACACATGCCACCACTGAAATTTTTACCTACGCCAATGAAGTCACCCAAGTGATACTCAACATTCTCAAAAATGCGGAAGACGTTATCAAAGAAAGAGAGATCATAAACCCAAATATACAGATTACAATTGGTACGGAAGACACGTGGCAAACCATCTCTATTACCGATAATGCAGGAGGTATACCTGCAACGGTTTTGCCTCACATTTTTGAGCCCTATTTTTCTACAAAACAAGAAAAAAATGGAACAGGGTTGGGACTCTATATGTCAAAAACGATTATCGAAGAACACTGTGGCGGTCAAATACTAGCATCCAATACGCCAATAGGTGCTCAATTTACCATTAAGCTCAAAGAAGGTTAATCGTTATGAAGACATTCACCCAAAAAGGTGTAAACTATAGTATAAAAATTAGTGGAGAATACCGTGCAAATTAGTTTTAGTGACCTTCTTGCCCTGACATCACCTTTACGTGTTTTATATGTGGAAGATGATGTTGTGTTACGCGAAAACACCATTGCTCTTTTGCGTGATCTTTTTGGAGAAATTCATGAAGCAAGTGATGGTAAAGAAGCTCTCATGCTTTACCAAAAGCACCAAGGTAACTACGATATTGTCATCACCGATCTTAATATGCCGCAAATGAACGGAATGGATCTTATCAGAAATATTCAAATTATCAATCCCAAACAACCCATCATTGTTGTTTCTGCGCACAATGAAACCGAATATTTTTTAGAGAGTATCCGCAACAATGTGAATGGCTATATTTTAAAACCGATCGACTTTAATCAACTTATGGAAACCGTTTATAAAGTGGCTTCTTTGGTTAAAGAGCGCCAAGAGAAAGCTAGAAATCAGACTAAATTACAAGAGAAGCTCGAAGAGCAAACCCTATTACTCGCAGAAAATTCTCAAACAGTCCATGAATTTTTAACGATTGACAAAGTTACTAAACTTCAAAATGCTACGGTACTTTACAACTTTTTGGATACTTTTGTACAAGACCATGCCTTAACCATTATGCTCTATAATATTGACAATTTTAGCTTTATCAATCAAACCTATAGTACAGACTTCGCCGATGAAGCCCTTTTTAAAGTAGGTGAATATTTACAATACAATCTCTCAAAAGAGGTACATCTTTACCGTTACAACTCAGATGAATTTGTCATTATCTTTGATCCACAAATCATCAATCCCGAATTTGTAGCCATTCAAATACAAGCCTTTTTCAGAGAAACACCTATTGGCGAATATGAAGACCAGCCTATCTATATTACACTCTCGTGTGGCATAGCTACGGCACAGAACCCTGCATTGCTGCTCCCAAATGCACGCATCGCACTTCGTGAAGCGAGAATGCGCGGTATTCCAAACCAATATAACATTTACAATACGCATGATGCTTTTTTGAAACAAACCAAAATTGAAACAGAATGGATTCAAAAATTTCGTATTGCCATGGAAGATGATCGTATTATCCCCTATTTTCAGCCTATTATTGATAATGCAACAGGCGAAATCGTCAAATATGAGTGTTTAGCACGTATTGAAGATGACGGTGAAATTATCTCACCAGCTCATTTTTTAGAAGCTGCTAGACGCAGCGGTCTGATGAGTAATCTGACTCGCCTTATGATCAACAAGTCCTACAAAACGTTCTCTGGGCAAAACGTGGCATTTTCACTCAACATTACCAATGAAGATCTGCTCAATTCAAACTTCATTGATTTTTTACAGGCAAAACAGAAGAGCTACAATATAGAACCATCTTTAGTAACATTTGAAATTTTAGAAGATATTATCATTAGTGATACCAACCAAATTCCGCTTAATAATTTACATATACTCAAAGATATGGGTTATTTATTGGCATTAGATGATTTTGGAAGTGATCGCTCAAATTTTAACCGCTTAGAAAATTTAGGTGTTGATTTTTTAAAAATTGATGGTCAGTTTATCAAAAATATCGATACGATCACTCGAAACCAAGATATTGTTGAGTCTATTACGACGATGGCAAAGAAGCTGAATATGCCTGTCATTGCAGAATTTGTATCCACTAAAGAAGAATTTGAGATGGTGAAACAATTAGGAGTTGAATATTCTCAAGGTTATTTTTTCAATGCACCTCTAAAATTACCTATACACCATGAGCAGTAAGTTTATAGCCTCTGTTTTTAAGATTGACAATACACTCTTCATACCCTAATTTATCGCGTACACGCTTTACAAGGGCACGTAGTGTCGAATTATTGACCTCATCACTTTGCCATATTTCTTGACAAAGCTGTTCATTACGTACAAACGAATTGGCATTTTTGACTAAAAGAGAAAGTAAAAGCTCCTCTTTGGTCGTAAGCTCTTGTAAAATACCCTTTACATGTAAACATTTTGTCTTCAAATCAAAGCTAATCCCTTTGTCTAATATAACAACGGTAGTGCTATCATTTTTTGTGTATTGTCGATGTAATTGATTGGTGACCTTGATCATCGTATTGATCAAAAGCTGAGAATCAAAAGGCTTTGTTAAAAAACAATAAATACCTAGATCAATACTTTTAAGAAAATAATCCACTTCTTTATATGCAGAGATGACAATCACAATTTGTGAAGGATTTTTTTTCTTAATTTTTTCAACTAAACTAAGACCATTTTGATTAGGGAGTTCAATGTCGGTTATAATAAGGTCGTACGTAGACGTTAAATAGCGCTCATATGCCTCTTCTGCAGAGCCAAAGGCATCAATCGTATCAAAGAAATCTGACAAAAAAATACTCAGTTCTTCTTTTAGAGAAATATCATCTTCCACGAGAAGTAAAGATAACGGTTCGCTCATTTTTTTTCCTCAATGAGTAAATTGTCTATTAATAGCCTGTAATTAAGATAAGTATAGCAAAAAACAACTCAAATACAACGTTCAAAAGTATATAATAGAGCCATAAAATCCGTATGGAGCGCTGTAATGGAAAACCAAATCGATCAGCTAGTTGCTTGGAGTAAAGAGCTAAAAGTATTATATGTCGAAGATGACCTTGCTCTTCGTGAAGAGGTGTGTCTTTTCCTCAGTGATATTTTTACACAAGTTGATTTAGCGTCCAATGGAGAAGAAGGGTTACAAAAACTCTCTCTTATGCATTATGACTTTGTCATTACCGATATCAAAATGCCACTGATGAATGGTATAGAGATGATTGAAAACATTAAAAAGCTCTATCCCACACTGCCTATTCTTGTTACTTCTGCTCATAATGAGAGTGACTATCTGATTAAACTCATCAATCTGAATGTGGATAATTTCATCACAAAACCTCTCCAAAGTGAGCAAATTTTGAGAGTCTTACATAGAATTGTTAAACATATTCATGATGAACAAGAGCTCAACCACTATAAAAATGAACTTGAAATCACAAACCAAAAACTTAAAAAAATAGCGCATATTCAATCACAATCCATTGATTTGAAAGACTCTCTGCTTAGGGCATATCAAGAGGCTCTCGATAAAGCAACGATTGTTTCCTTGACGGATAAAAACGGCATTATAACTGATGTTAATGAGAATTTCTGTAAAGCAACAGGCTATAGTAAAGAAGAGATTATCGGACAAAAATACGACGTACTCTACCATCCTTCCATGAACAAAGCAATCTACAAAGATATTTGGGATTCTCTCTTTGCTAAAAAAACATGGCAAGGGCTGATTATCAATCAAACACGTGCATTAACCCCTCTTTACAATTATAAAACCATTGTTCCCATCTTAGATGCTAAGGGTGAATTTATCAAATTTATCAGTATTGCGCAAGATCTTACGGAACTTTATAAACACAATGAAGAAACGACTAAAGAAAATATCGAACGTGCCATAAATGTCAAAGAAAATGACCTTTTAAAACAGATTCCTTTTGCTTCAGCTCTCCTTTTGGACGATCTTCATTTTGAGAACTACAATACACGCTTTGGAGAGATTGTTAATAATCATGTCGATGAAACATTACTTGGAAAACTGACGACACACACACTTCATCTCTCTGAATTAGTCAATTTTGAAGAGATGGATTATTTTAATAGTATTGAAGCTATTAAAAACAATTGGCCTTATGATGGTGATATTACTTTTAAAGGCATTATCCCATCCATTGGGCATCTGCTTGAAGTGCTTGTCAAAATTAGTCAATATGAACCTAATCGCTATATCATTTGCATCGTCAAACAAGAGGATTTTGAATTATGCTGCCAAGTTCAAGAGAGATAACGTTTCATACAGCGATTTCCGCTGCAAGTATCGTTAATGAATCGACATTACAAATCATTGATAACCAATGCCATTTGCATAAAATAGACCTCAATGAACTCAAAGTGATCAAAAATGCACCCCTTTCAGTTCTGCCACAAAACGATCTTTTTGACTACTACAAACGGCCTTTTACGGTGGGTAAAAATCTAGCCTATATCTCTTTTGCACAGCAAGGGACAGAATATGTCATTGATACGCAATCTAAAATAGTTCCCCTCAGTACCTTTCATTACAATCAACATGATGTCGTGACCAAAGCTGCCTTTAGCGAAAATGATCTTTTACTCATTACTGGCAACGAGAGAGGACGTAGTTATATCCTAAGTCCGGAAGATGGCACTATTCAAGCCAATCTTCCTATTGCAAGCGACTCCATTAGCGCTGTAACACTTTCTGAAGAGTATCATCTATCTGCCTATGCTTCTTTTTCACATGAGTTGGTTGTTTACAAAACCAATAGCTTTAAGGTTGTATTTAAACAGAAAATTGGCAGTGTCATTGAAATGATGCTCTTTGTTGATGACCAAACGCTGCTTGCGATCACACGCAATGGAAAAATTATTAAAATCGATCTTGCAAAGGGCAAAGTTCTCCAAGAGATGGTGCTAGATCAAAATGTCTGGCCTTCAGTCATGGTGCTCTCACACAGCAAAAAATTTGTCTATGTTGGAACCAGAGAGTCTTTGCTCTTTGCAGTCTATGTCAAAACGCTTGATATTTTATACCAAGTTAAATTGCCCTACTATGGTGTTACGACTCTTAGCAGAACCCAAAACTATTTTATTATGGGATTTAAAACAGGTGAAATTCTTTTCTTTAATCACAGAGAGCACGAAGAACAATTCATCACCTATATTAAACTCAGGCAGATCAAAGAAGCATGTCTTATTTTTCAAAAAAATATTTTTTTAATGTCACATCGTGAAACTAAAAAAATCTATGAGTATTGGCTGGAAGAAAAAGAGACCATCATGAATCTTCTCTCTCGAGGAGAGATTGAACAAGCACAGATTATTGCTGAGCCTTTTTTATTTCACCCAAAATGTAAGCTTGAATTTGCAGAAATAGAGTCGTTACAACCTGATTTAATGTCCCTACAACGCTATATCAGAAGTATGAGTTATGCACCTGCTTACTCTTTAGCAACCCTAAAACCAGAACTGAGGAAAAGCTCTTTATTTGCTCAGTTGGAAGCACTTTGGAACAAAAGCCTCCAAAAAGCACAAATACTTTTAGCACGAGAACCTCTTCTAAATAAAGAAGCAGCCAAGGAGAATTTAAAAGCCTTTGAGGAAGTCGAAGAGAAAAAAACCATCATCGAAAATATGCTCAAACGCTCTGGCACTTTTACAATGGCAGAAAATTCTGTTAAAGAGAAAAACTTTACCTTCTATTTCCGGTTGGTAGCGCAAAATCACTTTTTAGAGTCTACCTCTTTGTATCAAAAAGTCCTCCAAGTCGGCGAACGATTACAACAAGAAACACTCCGCTATTTGGAAGAGAAAAATTATAAACAATCTCTCATTTTAGCTGATCTTTTATATCAATTTAAACCCTACCAAAATCAAGCCATTCGGCTTAAAGAAGTTTCTAAAGCTTTAATTATCCTTGAACACCAAATCGAACATAATATGCTTTTTCAGGCAGTCAAAACACAAGATCAGTTTCAATTACAGAGTCATTATGCCCTCGTTCAAACACTAGAAGAGATGAAAAACACCTTTGGACTAGAACAATATGCGCTCATTGAGACAAAAGCTTATGCTAAAGTCTTTACCAATATTGAGCCTTATATGAACCTCTCCATTTGTAAACAAAACATTGCCAATATTATGAAAAAGCTCTATCTCTCACAATTTAAAGAAGCGGCAAAAGAGATGAATACTGCCGTCGATTGGGAAAAATCATTGTCAAATTATTTACAATTTTTTCCCATAGACAAACCTTTAGTGGAATTCGTTAAAACCTATGATAAGTTGGAACTCCTACAAAGCATTCCCCTCTCATCACCTCCTTTGGAAAATCCAACCTATCCCAAAAGTGTCTTGAGCTTCTTAATCAAGAAACCACTCATCCACAAAAGTTAATATAGCTTATAGGAACGGCTTGTTATAATCTCCATGTAAACTTAATAATAAAGGGCTTTAACTATGAGCGCACTCAAAACATACGACTACACAAAAGAGCAATTGGCAGCTTTTCAATACGCCATTATCAAAACCGAAAAAGGCGATATTGTCATTAAGCTCAATCCAGAAGAGACACCCATAGCCGTTGCAAACTTTGCAACACTTGCTAATGATAAATTCTACGATGGACTCATTTTCCACCGTGTCATTAAAAACTTTATGGCACAAGGTGGTTGTCCCCTCGGTCGTGGAACAGGCGGTCCTGGTTGGAACATCGCTTGCGAATGTAAAGGACAAAAAAGCAAACACAAACGTGGATCTCTTTCTATGGCACATGCTGGTCCCAATACAGGTGGCAGTCAATTCTTTATCTGCTTCGTAGATTGCCCTCACTTAGATGGCGTTCACACCGTTTTTGGTGCAATCGCTAAAGAGGATAAAGAGAGTTTCAAAGTGCTTGATAGCATCACTCAAAATGATAAAATGATCACCATCGAAATCAAAGATAAACTCTAAAAACTTTTACATGTAAAGAGAAAATCTCTTTACATGTAATGCTCTTTCAACCGTGTGAGGAAACACATTCTCCCTACTTTTTATAACATTGTTTATTTTTTTAGTTAGAAGGAATAGATTATGATTAGGCGCATTAATTCTCTTTTCCCTTTTTGGGCTATCGTCTTCTCTTGCTTAGCTTATATGAAACCCGAATTTTTTACACCGCATAAAGAGAGCATTACCCCTTTGTTAGCAACCATTATGTTTTTTATGGGAATCACCTTACATTTAGATGATTTTGCTCGCGTTCTAAAACAACCTAAAACTATTTTCATAGCCGTAACTTTAAAGTTTATCTGTATGCCACTTGCAGCACTTTTAATCTCTAAAATGCTTCATTTATCGACAGAACTTTTGATAGGAATGATACTTGTTGGTGTCGTTTCAGGAGGAACTGCGGCTAATGTAATCGTTTATTTAGCGAAAGGTGATGTAGCCCTTTCCATTACCATAACGATGATGTCTACACTTTTATCTGTTTTTATCACACCTCTTTTAACCCTTTTATATGTCGGGCAAAGTGTACCTGTACCTGCCGTTGACATGCTTGTGAGTATTTTACAAATCGTTGCGATACCTGTGATTTTTGGTGTTATCTTGAATTATTTTTTGCATACGATGATTAAACGTTATGAATCTTATTTTGCAATGCTTTCAATGATCACCATCGTTTTTGTCATTTCCATTGTCGTAGCACTCAACCAAAATTCTATTGCATCGATTGGATTTTTGACTATCATTGGCATCATCCTTCATAACAGTGTAGGACTGCTGAGTGGCTATGTAGGAGCAAAATGGTTTGGCTTCAACCATACAATCTGCAAAACGATTGCGATTGATGTTGGAATGCAAAACTCTGGCTTAGCTGTTGCGTTAGCGCTTAAATATTTTACACCGCTCAGCGCACTTCCTGGTGCTATTTTCAGTATTTGGCATAATATCTCTGGTGCGATTTTAGCAGGCTTTTGGTCACGACACAAAGAGAGATGTGAGACATCAAAAAGCTAAAACGCTCCTTTATACATTAGCCGATAATTTTCCAACCACTTTGCCAATCACCTGAACATCTTCAGCATTGATTATCTCTGGGGCATACGCTTCATTGTCGGAAACAAGGGATACCGTTCCATTGGCGTGAAGTTGTAGACGTTTGATAAATAGACCCACAGGAGTTGAGACAACATAAATACCCGATTTTAAAGCATTGGTATACTCTTTGTTAATAAATACGACATCCCCCGTATACAATGTTGGTTCCATCGAATCGCCCAGAACATTGATCGCTTGGATATGTTTTATCATGCCAATTCCACCGAGTTTCTGAACAATTTCCTCATCAAGATACATCATTTCACCCTCTTCATCTTCATTCAGAGCACCACCACCGGCTGAAGCATAAATATCTCTAAAATAATGCACACGAGCAAATTTATCAGTCTCCGCTTGCAGACTTTCAACGACTTGATCAAATAAAAGCCAATTAATCGAAATCTTACGTTTGGCGCAAAATTCCAAAATCTCTTTATAAGGGATTTTAGCACGATTTTTCATGGTAGCAAGTGTCAGCTGATTGATTCCAAGCGCTTCAGCCACATCTTTGTCAAATACCTTGCGCTCACCTAATTCCTGAGAGAGAATATCTTTAACTTTATGCAAAACAGCTAAAATATCTGGCATTTTATCCTCCAACATTTCATTTTGAAATATTATTATAGCATATTTTCAAATTTTATTACAATAATGAAAATTTAATAACTGAGGAGCCTTCTATGAAAAATTTAATCTGTACTATCAGTCACTCCCGTAAAGTTTACAATGAATTTATGAACCGTTTTGAACAAAAGATGCTTATTTTAAGCAATAAGATATTTTAAATAAGAGACTTCACGTATTGTGAAGTCTCCTGAAGAGGAAAGCGGGTTAGTTCTTCTTTTTAGTAGCGTATTGGAAATAAAACCAGATTATTCCAATAATTGAGAGTAATATCAGTGGAGCAAGCATCGTATTTTCCGAAAAATAGTTGGCAATACGCATCAAAATATCTCCAATTTTATAACTTCCTATCCCTAAGATCACTGCCCAAAGAATAGCAGAGATGGTATTGATGATATGAAATTTAGTTTGTGGATATTTTGTTAGCCCTATGGTCATAGGAACTAATGTTTTCAGTCCGTAGATAAACTTTTGAAGAAAAATGATCTTATCGCCATATTTTTTCATCAAAATATGACTTAGTGCCAATTTTCTTCGATGATCTTTGATATAAGGCATCAGTGCTTTTTTATTATAACGCCCCATGTAAAACAAAAAAGAACTACCAATTACATTTGCAAATGCTGCTACAACGATTGAGGTTGTAAGATCCATCTTTCCAGCATAAGAAAGTACACCTGCGGCAATAATCGCAAGCATACCTCCTCCAAAAGAGTATAAAAAAAGGATAATATATCCATACGTTGTAAGAGAGCTAAGAATATCTTCCACTCAAATCCTTAATAGCTTGTAAGCTTTTGTACGGCCTTGAGAAAATCCTCAATCGCGTACGATGAAAGCAATCCATCAGACTCAATAATTTGAGCAGGTGTTATATTATTGCCATACAATTCAATATTCTCATCGTAGTCATGGTTCATAACCGAACCATCAAACGAAACACCCACAAAAGCACCTTGCGTTTTTGTATAAGAATAGACTTCTGATTTAAAGTCTGGTTCGCTTCCTCTTCCTGCACTATCTCCTGCAGGACCTGCAGCAACAGAAGCATCAACGCCCAGTGTGATTTTATTGTTCATCAGCTTTTTAACGCTATCGGTACTTTCAAAGATCATCAAGATATCTTTTTTCTCAACACCCAATTGAAAACCAAGTCCCGCTCCGCCAAGTTTCACAAAAAATGGATAGCTCCATGAACCATCACTTCGACGGACAACCATCACACCGTTACCTGTTTTTCCACCAAGGAAAATACTAATTTCAATGGTTCCTGGGAAAATGGCAATAGCTTGAGCTTTTTCCAAAACTTTTTGAGGAATTTTTATTTTAGAATCACGCATCATGTTTTTAAGTGCATTGGATGAATCCAGTAATTTTTCCTCCGCTGAACCGTAGAGTGTTGTGGAAATCACTAATCCCACAATTAAACTAACCCATAGTTTTTTCATCATGTTTACTCCTTCTATTTTGTGTCACATAGTCAAAAAAAGCACCCTCTTGTCGCATCAGCTCTTCTTGTGTTCCCGACTCGACAATTTTTCCTTTATCCATCACATAGATAAAATCAGCCTTTTTAATGGTACTAAGCCTATGCGCAATGATAATGGTTGTTTTACCTTCAAGATAGTTTTCAAGGGCATTAAACAACTTTGCCTCCGTGTGAACATCTAGCGCTGATGTGGACTCATCTAAAATGACCACGTTGGGATTTTGAAGCACCATACGGGCAATGGACAAACGTTGTCTCTGCCCACCAGAGAGCTTAATACCATGTTTTCCGATTTGTGTCTGTAAACCATCGGGAAGCTCATCAACAAAATTATCAAGCTGTGCTATTTGAAGTGCTTTTTGAACTAACGCTTTATCTATTTTATCATCAATCATTAAATTTTGAGCCATTGAAGCATTAAAAAGTTGCGGATTTTGTAAGACTAAAAAAAGATGTTCACGAACCACATCGAGTCCAATCTCTTTTACGGAAATACCATCAAATAAAATATCACCCTCTTCTAAAGGGTAAAGCCCAACCAGTAAATGTGCCAGTGTCGTTTTACCACTTCCACTTGCCCCTATTATAGCGATTTTTGAGCCTTTAGCGATAGAAAGGTTAATCTCTTCAAGAATCTTTTTGCCCCCATCATAGCTAAAACTGACATTTTTTACTTCAATGGCATTGGTGCGATTTTCCAGAAAAGGATTCTTTACATGTAAACCTCGCTCTTCCGTTTTAAGAGCCAGAATTTCATTGATACGATCCAATGCTTTACGTGCATTATGGTAAGAATATTGGATATTTAAAATGTCCTGTATAGGAGCCATCATCACCCAAAGATAACCAAAGATGGAAAGCATTGCACCAATACTAAGGTCAGAATAAGCAACAACAAAGATACTCGCGGCACGAAAAAGCTCAAAACCTGAAAGAAAGATGAGAAACGAAAGACGATTTGCACCATCGCTTTTATATCCAAAAACAATGGAGCGCTCTTTAATGTTTTTAGCTTGCTCTTCCACGTGGCCAAAAAAAAGCTTTTCTTTGTTCGTAGCGCGAATTTGCACAAACATGTCGAGTGTTTCTGAAAGGGCATCTTGAAAAAGCTCAAATGCTTGGTTCTGCTCTTTTTTGAGCTTAGCCACTTTTTTAGCAAGTTTGGTTGTAAAAAGGATGACCACAGGATTGAGCACTAAAATAAAAAGCCCCAATTGCCAATGGATCATCAATAAGACAGCCCCCACGCCCAAAATGGTCAATACGGAAATAATCAATCGGCTAACAAACGCCCCTAAAAAATTATCGATCGTTTCAATATCGGTTACCAACAAAGAGGCAGCTTTGCCTGAGCCAAAGAATTCAAATTGATTCATTGCCACATGGCTTAAATGTCTCAAAACTACTTCACGTATTTTAAATGCAATATTTTTGGAGATAATGGTAAAAATTTTAGTCTGCCAATAGTTCAGCAAAAAGAAGAAAAAGCGAAGGAGTACAACACAAAACAATACAGAAACGATGTAAACATAAGCAGGATTAGCATGCCCAAAGAGAGCATCGATACTCTGTGTGACAAATCCTTTTTTACCAAGGAGCACTTCATCAATTATCATCGGCATCAAAAGAGGGACAGGAGTATTGACAAGAACCGCTAAAAAAGCAATGACATTGGCAAAAATAAGCTCTTTTTTATAGTATTTAATTTCATGAAAAAGGGTTTTGAAGGTGTAAAGTGTCTGCATTAACGTTCCATAAATGAGCATTACATGTAAAGGTAAAACCTTTACATGTAAAAGCTTTTAGCGCGCGAAATCAATAGCGCGAATTTCTCGAATGACGTTAACTTTAATCTCGCCAGGATATTGAACTTTGCTCTCAATCTCTTGCGCAATCTCTTTGGCAAGCAATACCGCTTCATCATCATTAATGAGTTTAGCATTGGCAATAACGCGAATTTCACGACCCGCATTAATCGCATAGACTTGTTTAATCCCTGGTTTGCTTTTAGCAATATCTTCAATGTCTTGAACACGTTTTAAGAAACTCTCAAGCACCTCACGTCTAGCACCCGGTCGTGCTGCTGAGAGCGTATCGGCTGCACACACAGCTGCTGATTCAACGGATGTTGGCTCTTCATGTCCATGATGCGCAAAAATAGCATTGATAACCACATCATGCTCTTTATAACGACGGCAAATCTCAGCACCCAAATCAACGTGGCTACCCGCGGTTTCATGGGTTAATGCTTTACCGATATCATGTAGTATACCTGCGCGTCTGGCAAGAAGGACATCTCCGCCCGTTTCAGCCGCGATAATACCTGCTAAATGCGCCACTTCAAGGGAGTGACCAAGGGCATTTTGACCGTAACTTGCTCTAAATTTAAGACGACCAATGAGTTTAACGAGTTCTGGATGGACTTTCGTTAGACCAAGATCAATAACGATATTTTCACCCTCTTCCGTCAAGCTTTGATCAAATTCATCTTTAACTTTTTCATAAATACCTTCAATGCGTGCTGGCTGAATTCTGCCATCTTGAACCAAAAGCTCAATGACTTTGGTTGCAATTGCACGACGATAGAGGTTAAAGCTACTTAAGATAATCGCATTAGGCGTATCATCAATGATAATATCTACCCCTAAAAGCATCTCAAGGGTTTTGATATTGCGACCCTCTTTACCAATAATGCGACCTTTGAGTTCATCATCTTTAATGTTAACAACATTGATAAGTCGCTCTGCGGCAAACTCACCTGCAAAACGTGTTGTTGCTTGCGCTAAAATATAGTTAACACGACGTTTAATATCTTGCTTGGCCTCTTCTTCAAGACGTCTAACGGTATGTGCGATTTCAGCACGTGATTGCTCTTCGACTTTGGCTAAAACAATCTCTTTGGCTTCATTTTGAGTCAAACCAGATGAACGCTCCAATACCACAAGCGCTTCATTTACTTTAACGTTATACTCTTCTTTTAGTTGATTTCCCTCTTCAAACAATGAGTTTGCATTGGCTTGTAAAAGTTGTAAATCTTCACGTTCTTTCGTGATTTTTTTGAATTCATCTTTATAACTACGCTCTTTTTTCTCAAGGTCAAGCATTTTTTCTGAGTGTTCTTTTTTAAGCGTAATCGTTCGATCTTCGTACTTGCGTTTAGCCTCTAATTCGGCTTCTTTCACTTTAATATTGCTACTACTAAGGATTAACTCCGCTTCATGTTCAATCGCTTTCGCTTTGGCCCTTGCTTGGGCAACGTGTATCTCATAATTTGCAGCTTCCATCTTTTTGGCGATGAAAAATCCCGCAACGCCGCTTACTACGGCAGCTCCGCCGACCGCTAATGACTCTAAGACCATTTTTCCCTCTTTTAATAATAGTTTTATAAGGGGTTAAATAAATATCTGCTGCAATATCATATTCTTCTGATAAAAGGCTTTGTGTCATACAAAACTCCTTTTGAACAAATGCTATTGGAGGTTTTGGTACAAGAGACTCGAAAAATCGATCATACATCCCTTTTCCAAAACCAATTCTTTTGAATGCCCCATCAACCCCTATGACGGGCACTATCGCAAAATCAATTTTTGGTTTAACAGCAAAAGAATTTTTAGGCTCTTCAATGTTAAATTTTTTTCTACTTAAAGGCAATCTCCATTTTACCATCTTGAAACTGACGCCTTCCATAAACGGAACATAGACCTTATATTTTCTTCGTCTACATGTAGCGATAACACCGTTTATATTGGACTCGATCGGCAATGGAGCATAGAGCAAAACAGAGCGAATTTTAAGGTGACTTAAGAGGCTCAAAATATTTTTTTCCACTATTTTATCACGCTTATAGCTATTGCGAACTGCGCAGAGTTTTGCTCTTGCATAAGCGCGAAATTCTGATTTTGTTTCAAACTTAATTTTTTGCATTGTTGTCACTTTAAGGCTTGTTTGACTACAATAATATCCTTTATAATATAAAAAAAGGATATGAATGAAGTTTTGGTTTGCTCTGTTTATCGCGTCCTCAATGCTCTTTTTTAATGGCTGTTCTTCTGATAAGAAAAAAACCGAAGCAAAGTCTGAAAAAGTGCAAGAAGAGGTTAAAAATGAAAAAATTATTCTTCAAGATGTTTCAGGCAAAGAGATTGTTGTTACACCACTTGAAAAAGGCTTTAGCTTTTCAGGCTATGAAAACAAAGTTGTTTTAGTCAACTTTTTTGCAACGTGGTGTCCTCCTTGCAAAGCTGAAATTCCTCACCTTAACAACCTACAAGAAAAATATAAAGATAATTTTGTCATCATTAGTGTTCTTTTAGAAGAAAATAAATCTAATGAAGAAATCAGCAATTTTATGAAATACAACAATGTTCACTACATTATTACCAACGGAATTGAAAACTTCAAATTGGCACAAAGTGTAGGTGGTGTCAAAAATATTCCACTCATGTTTTTGTATGATAAAGAAGGCAAATACTCTACTCATTATGTAGGAGCTATTCCTGAAGAGATGATTGACGCTGATATCAAAAAAGTGCTTTGATGTTTAGCTTTATCAAAAAAGGACTTGCTAAAACACTCGGCACTATCAAAGAGATATTGCCTGAGAAAGTTGAAAAAATCGACAAAACGCTTTTAGAAGAGATCTTAATTGAGTCTGATATTCCCTATGAATTGGTTGAAGAGATCATCTACTATCTGCCTCCTGCTCAAACTATCGCACGCGAAGATGTGAGGCGTGTACTCAAAGCCTATTTTAAGTATGACACCACTTCTTCTGTGGCGACGCAACAAAAGCCTTTTGTTGAGCTTATCATTGGTGTTAACGGAGCAGGTAAAACCACAACCATTGCCAAGCTAGCACATAACTACAAAAAAGAGAACCAAAGCGTGCTTTTAGGCGCTGCGGACACCTTTAGAGCAGCCGCCATTGAACAACTTAAAAGCTGGGCAGAAAAAATTGATGTGGGTATTATTTTCACACAACAAGGACATGACCCTTCCGCTGTAGCCTATGACACGATCAGTTCTGCTGTGGCAAGAAAACTTGATCATGTCATCATCGATACAGCAGGACGTTTACATAATCAAATCAATCTCGCCAATGAGCTCAAAAAAATTGTTCGAATCTGCGATAAAGCACTTACAGGTGCTCCACACCGTAAAATCCTTATTTTAGATGGAACACAAGGTAGCTCTGCCATTAACCAAGCAAAAGCCTTTCATGAGATGATTTATATTGATGCTATTATCATCACAAAACTTGATGGGACAGCAAAAGGTGGTTCACTCTTTGGCATTGCAAAAGCATTAGAGCTTCCTATCATCTACGTAGGTGTGGGTGAGGGAAAAGATGATCTGATTCCTTTTAATGCCGATGATTATATCGACACCATTTTAGACTCTATTTTCACGCATACCAATGGCTAAAAAACAGATTCTTTTTGAATGCCAAGCCTGTGGACACCAAAGTGCCAAATGGCTTGGAAAATGCCCTAATTGTGGTGCCTGGGATGAATATATTGAACTAAGTGATAAGCAAATTGAAGTGCTCAAAGAGATCAACTCCAAACCAATTACTCATACGCAAAGCAGTGCTATTCCTATCACTGAAGTCAGCTTCGAACAAGTTGAGCGTTACAGTTCAGGAGACCGTGAACTTGATTTGGTACTAGGCGGTGGTATCGTTCAAGGAAGTTTAACACTTATTGGCGGAAGCCCAGGGGTTGGTAAATCCACACTACTTCTTAAAATTGCAGGCAATCTTGCCAAAGAAGGTAAAAAAGTTCTCTATGTCAGTGGTGAAGAATCTTCAAGCCAAATTAAACTACGCGCCAATCGTGTCGATAGCAACTACCCTAATCTTTATTTACTTTCAGAAATCAGACTCGATACGATTTTTAAAGAGCTCGAACAACACTCTTTTGAAGTGCTTATCATTGACTCCATTCAAACCATTTACAGTGAAAAAGTGGCTTCAGCCCCAGGAAGTGTCTCTCAGGTTCGTGAGATCACCTTTGAGCTGATGCGGTATGGAAAAGATAAAAATATCGCTATTTTTATCATTGGGCACATCACCAAAGAAGGCTCAATCGCAGGCCCACGCGTGTTAGAACACATGGTCGATACGGTACTTTATTTTGAAGGCGACTCTTCCCGTGAGCTAAGATTGCTTCGAGGTTTTAAAAATCGTTTCGGAACAACCAGCGAAGTGGGAATTTTTGAAATGACCAAAGCAGGACTTGTCAGTGCTAAAGATATCTCTAAAAAGTTTTTCACAAGGGGAAAAGCACAAGCAGGTTCGGCTATTACGGTTTTAATGGAAGGGAGTCGCCCCATTGTCTTAGAAGTACAAGCACTTGTGAGTGATAGCGGCTACCCCAACCCAAAACGTAGTGCGACAGGGTATGAACTCAACCGTCTTACAATGTTACTCGCTCTTTTAGAGCGTAAACTTGACCTCCCATTCAATCAGTATGATGTCTATATTAACATCGCTGGAGGTATCAAGATTAGCGAAACATCGGCTGATCTTGCCATCATCGCAGCGATCATTAGTTCCTACCGCAACCGACCTATTAGCAAAGATACTATTTTTATCGGTGAAGTCTCTTTGATTGGTGATGTCAGAGATATCTTTAACCTTGATCTTAGGCTCAAAGAAGCAAAATCTCAACAGTTTGAAAAAGCGGTCGTTCCGTCTCTTCCATTGGAGAAGATTGAGGGAATCAAGTGTTATAATATTGATGAAGTTTCGAAATTAATTGAATGGATGTAAATTTTTTACGAAATAACACGATATATAGTAAATTGTGTTTTACATGTAAAAAAGGATAGAAGAATGGCCGGCAAAAAACCCGAAGATGGCGATGTTACTGTTGAAAAAAAACCAAAAGGCAATATGGTTCTCATCATTGTCATTGTCTTATTGGTAGTAATTCTCATTGGTGGAGGCGCTGCAGCTTTTTTACTTTTAGGCAGTAGCCATGAAGAAGCCGCTGCAACAACAACCTCACAACAAGATGTCAAAGCAGAGAAGAAAAAAACTAGCAGTAAAAAATCAACCGATCATTTAGCCATTGGCCCCATGTACCCGATGGCACAGTTTGTGGTTAACTTACTCAGTGAAAGTGGCAATCGCTTTTTAAAAGTCTCGATTGATTTGGAACTGAGCGATCCAAAATTGCAGCCCGAAATGGATCATAAAAAATCTTTAATTCGAGATATTATCATCCGCACATTTTCTTCTAAAACCTTTGAAGAGATTAGTACATTGAAGGGTAAAGATAAACTCAAAGATGAAGTCCTTGATAAAATCAATGAAAACCTCTCTGACGGACAAGTCAAAAATATCTACTTTACAGATTTTGTGGTTCAATGATCGGCATAGACATTGTTAGTATTGAGCGAATAACAAAACTCAAAGAGCGCTTTGGAGACAAGGCGTTCGCTAAATTTTTATCTCCCGAAGAAATAACTCTCGCGAAAAGTGATGCCACTGTTGCAGGATTTTATGCGGCAAAAGAAGCTGTTTCTAAAGCTTTAGGTATTGGTATTAGCGAAAAATGTGGTTTCTTTGACATTAAGCTTTACAAAGATGCAAAAAATGCACCCTCTTTTTCACTTTCACGTCACTTAATTGAAGCGTATAATATTACCGATCTTTCACTCTCCATCACTCACGATAACGGCTTTGCCATTGCAGTAGCGGTGATTGAAGGCAAAAAAAGCACCCGGCAGCTTTGGCACTAAGCGCCACCACCTACAAACTGTAAAAACTCTACCTTATCGTTTTGCTCAAGCTTATAATTCTCCCACTGCTCTTTTTTGATGACATTCATATTGACAGCTGCCGCCATCACTTTACTCTCAATGCCTAATTCATCTAAAAGTGCTTGAATTGTTTTGGCTTGACTCTCTTTTTTTTCACCATTAACGGTTAATTGCATTCAACTTCTCCTTTGCGAAAACATGCCATTTTAAATCGTTCTCCCATAAAGGAAGGGTCAATGAGCGTTTTAATTTTATTCATTTCACGCTCATACTGCTTTTCTGAAACATTTTGGGCAAAAAGTTCTAAAAGCTCTACTAAGCCAAAATCAACTAACGCTTTCATCTGTGTTGCATAGTCATGGATATAAATACCATTTTTTTCAAAAGCATAAAAAAGATGACTAAAGTTAACATCGTACGTGAGATCTGCCTGAGCAAAAAAGGCATTAAAATCATTTTGTTCGCGAAGTTTTTCTTCCACCAAATCAGTGAGCGCAAAAAAAGGATAAACTTTATGATTGGTATAAATGCGCAATGAAAAATCATGTCTGGCTTCTTTATCACCATAGTCAAACGTGACAAACTCAAAACGTCCACAACAGTGATTCATCGCTTTTGCGAAAGGCTCATATCCTAAGCAAAGTTCGCCTTTGGTAATACCGTACTCTTTAGCTTTTGTCTTTGTTGCGTCATCCATATGTGCAAAAAAAGCTTTTCCACTTTCAATAAAAAGCATCTGATCTTCTTTAATCAATTCACATGAAAAAGCATCAAAAATCTCATTGGCAACAAAAAATGCTTCTTTACATGTAAACGTTTCTAAACTCTTTACATGTAAAAGTTTTATGGCATCTCCAAAAGCCTCTTCAAAGTAAACTTTTTGCATTGATTGATTTGCCTCAAAAGGCTCAACGATCACAAAAGTAAGGGTTTGGAGAAATTCAGGTTTCAGCGTATAAATGAACTGGATCATATCAGCTAGGAGGTAGCCTTTATGTGCACCAATTTCAACGACAGTGCAAGATGAAGTTAAAAAGCCACCCTCAATCGTTGAAATCAGTCGCTTAGCAATCGAACCACCAAAGAACATACTGGTACTTACGGCGGTGTAAAAATCACCCTCTTTCCCGATGGTTCGCACATTGCTGTAGTAGCCCTCATTACCATAGAGCCACTCTTGCATAAAAGCACTAAATTTCACGTATCTCTTTTATATAAGCGTTTTACACGCACTTTCTAAACGTTTAAAACCTTCATCAATCTCTTCTTTAGAGATGGTGAGCGGAGGTAAGAAACGAAGTGTATTTTTGCCAGCTTTAAGCACTAATAAGCCATGTTCAAATGTTTTTTTGATGATGCTTGCCAAAATATCGCTACTTGGGCATTTAAGACCACGCATAAGACCAAGCCCCTCAACACTCTCAAACAGTGTTGGAAATGCTGCTTGTGTCGCTTTGAGTTTTCCATCAAAATAGATGAGTGCTTCATCCAGCATACCGCTTTGTTTGTACTCTTCTAAAATAGCCAGTGCTTCAAGCCCTGCACGAGTAGAGAGAAAATTGCCGCCAAAGGTACTACCATGATCCCCAGCTTCAAAGATATCTTTGTGTTTGCTAATGACCGCACCAATAGGTACACCACCCGCAAGCCCTTTGGCAAGAGTGATAATGTCTGGTTCAATCTCATAAAGCGATGTTGCTAAGAACTCGCCACTTCTAAAAACACCACTTTGGACTTCGTCAATAATGAGCAAAATCTCTTTTTCTTTCAAAAACTTTGCCAAATCCTGAATCTCTTTTTTAGGGAATGCCTTAACGCCACCCTCCCCTTGAACAAGTTCTATCATGACAGCAACGGTCTCATCATCGATAGAGTTATAAAGATCCGCGATCTCTTTGGTGTACGCAAATCCTTCAGGATACGGAGCAAAAGCCGTTTGATGAAATTTTTCTTGTCCTGTCGCTTTAACCGTCGTAATCGTTCTGCCATGAAATGAGTGTTCTAAGGTTAGAACTTTGTATTTTTTATTGGCAAACTTTTTCTCACCGTATTTACGTGCCAGTTTAATCGCTCCCTCATTCGCTTCGGCGCCTGAGTTTCCAAAAAAGACTGCCACATCAAAGCCTGTGAGTTCGTTGATCTTTTTCGCTAATTTTGCTTGTGGCTCAATCAAATAAAGGTTAGAAGTATGAATCAGATTGCGTGCTTGATCGCTGATCGCATCCGCAAGTCTTTGATTGCCATGCCCCACACTAACTACACCAATACCGCTTGTAAAATCGATATAATCTCTTCCTTTATCATCAAAAAGCGTTGCGTTGATACCGTGTTTAAAATTAACATAGTTTCTCGCATAGGTATGCAACACATACTCTTTATCCATTGTTTCAAAATCCATTATTGACTCCTCTAAAAAAATACCATTATAGCGAAAAAAAACTTACCCAATTTTAGGCAAATGCCACTGCTTATAATACGCTAACAATCGAAGCGCGACTCCAAAAGCAAATACTGCCATTAAAGGCACGTATCCGCTAATGTCAAACTTCGCAAATACAAATAAAATCGCTCCGACTAAAAGTGAAACTGTACCGTAAAACTCACTGGTTAACAAAAGAGGTACGCGGTTCAGTAAAATATCGCGAATGACTCCACCACCTACCGCTGTTATAAGCGCCATCAAAACAACGCCAAAAAAGTTAAACTCTACTTGTAATGCAATGAGTGCTCCTGAAATAGAGAACGAAACCAATCCCAACGTGTCGCTAATGATAAAATAAAATGTCTTTTCAATCTCATCTTTTTTGTGCAATTGAAACAAAACACTCAGCCCAATGACGGCAATCACCAAAATAGAAGGCATCAAATGTGTAAAGGTGTAAGGAGAGCGACTCGCCAACATATCGCGTACCAGTCCACCACCGAGCGCTGTTAGAAATGAAGCGATAAAAATGCCCAAAAGATCCAATTTTTCTTTAACAGCCACGTAAAAACCACTCAGTGCAAAAGCGATGGTACCAATAATTTCAGCCACTTCAAGCTCAACCATGACTTGCCTTTAGAGCATCAAAATAGCGTTCTAAAATCACTTTTGCCGCCATGGAATCGATTCTGCCATCACGCTTTTGACGAATGACACCTTGCATCATCTCTTTGGCTTCATTGCTTGAGCCGTACTCATCTTGGTACACCACTTCGCCGCTAAATTTTAGCAGGCTTACAAAGTGTTTGATGCGCCGCTCCATCTCTTCGCTGCTGCTTCCACCTTTGGGAAGTCCTACGACCAGAAGCTCGATGCCCCACTCGTTTAAAAAAGCATCCACATCACGCGCTGCTTGGCCACGATTTTTACGCAGTATCACCTCTTGCGGAGACACGATACCTTCAGCCAAACAGAGCGCAACGCCAATACGCTTTAGCCCAATATCAATACTTGCTGTTTTTTTCAACTATGACTCTTTATTTCAATAGAGTTCTTGTAGAACTCTTTACACGTCTTTAAAGCAAAGCTCTAAAGACTACGTTAACACTGCGTTTTCTTCGGCAGAAAGCCCACGCACCTTTGCTGCTTTTTCTTCTTGCAAAAGGAGTTTTGCAAGAAGTCTAATATAAATTTATTCTACCGAAGATTGATTTAAAGCGCTCTTTTTCGCTTTACATGTAAAATGCATTCTATGCTATAATCCACCACAATTTTTCGTCTCAAAAGGTGTATCATGCAATCCCTCAGATCATTTTACTGTATTGGGCATGGCCCCTCCTCCAGCCACACGATGGGACCTTTTAATGCGGGCACACTCTTTACAAAACGCTTTCCCAATGCATCTTTGTACCGCGTCACTCTTTTTGGCTCGCTTGCAGCAACGGGACGTGGTCACTTAACCGATGATGCACTCCACCAAGCTTTAGCCTCAGAAGGTGTTGAGATACTTTTTCGCCCCGACATCACGAAACCCTTTCACTCCAATGGCATGTTTTTTGAAGCCTTTAACGAAAAACAAGAGCTTCTAGGCTCTTGGGAAGTTTATAGTGTGGGAGGCAGTGCGCTTAAAGAAGCAGGAGAAAATCCTATTGCTGAGCCTTCTATTTATCCACTCACAACGCTGAATGCGATTATGCAATGGTGTGAAAAAGAGCACAAAGAGCTTTGGCAATACGTCGAAACGTACGAAGGAGAAGCCATTTGGGATTATCTTGCTGAAGTTTGGGAGAGCATGCAAAATACCATCAATAGAGGACTAAAACAATCTGGTGTTTTACCAGGAATTCTTCAATACCCCAGAAAAGCCCCCATGTTTTTTGCCAAAGCGCGTAAAGAAGAAAAACGTGCTCATGGCATCATCTTCGCCTATGCTCTCGCCACCAGCGAAGAGAATGCTTCAGGCAATATTGTCGTCACCGCACCCACGTGTGGTGCTTGTGGAGTTGTTCCAGCTGTACTTCGTTACCTTAAAGAGCTTTACAATTTAGATCAAATCGATTGCTTACGGGCACTTGCTGTGGCAGGTCTTTTAGGCAATATCGTGAAATTCAACGGCTCGATTTCAGGTGCAGAAGTGGGTTGTCAAGGCGAAGTGGGAGTTGCTTGTTCGATGGCAGCAGGCATGGCATCGTATCTTTTTGGTGGAAATTTGCAACAAATTGATTACGCGGCAGAGATGGGATTAGAACACCACCTTGGCATGACATGCGACCCAATAGCGGGCTACGTGCAAGTGCCGTGCATCGAACGCAACGCAGTGGCAGCCATTCGTGCCATTGACGCGGCAGAGTATACTTCTTATACCGATGGTGTCCATAAAGTCAGTTTTGATGAGATCATTCAAACGATGGTCGAAACAGGCAAAGACATGAACACCAACTACAAAGAGACTTCACTGGGAGGTTTAGCGAAACGCTACCTTTAATTACGGGCATTTCAAATACTCAAACCGTGTATCATCCCACAACGCTTTCGCATCGTAATTCAGAATGAGCCCATCGCCACGTGTGACACCATTTTCGACCAAATATTTTGGATAATACGTTGGCTTGCCCAATTTTTCAAGGAAGTTGCAGCTTGATTTCATATCGTCCAACCTTGCACGTAAAGCTTCTGCAAACTGATTACGTTTCGTGGCATCCAGTGGTCCAAAAATTTCCGTTTTGAGGGTATCTAAGGATTGGCGTGTACTTTTATCAACCACGCGCGCACTATCGAAATAACCATACGCTGTGGCAACCAAGTAAAGCTCAACGGCTTGTGGATATTTTTCTTCCTCAATACATTTGGCGCTTGATTTAAACAGATCAACAGGCGTATGACTATTTTTAATCTCAATACGTTCCATACAGCTACTTACAGCCACAAGAGGCTGGTTTTCGTCAAAAAGATTACTCGCGCACACCAAGAGTGAAGGCAATAGAAGTGCCGTTAAAAAACCTCTTTGCATTATAAATTCCTCTTTACATGTAAACTAATCTTACCAGTTTTTACAAACATCTACCCAACCTAACGCTTTAGAATGAACCTCTAAAGACTTCAAATCTAAAGCAATCGCGCTATTAGCACTTCCTGCTGCAGGATAAACCACATCAAAGCGCTTGAGTGAAATATCCAAATAAATATGTACATTGGCATTGACACCAAACGGACAAACACCACCGATGGCATGTCCGATAAGTGGTTCAACATCTTCTGCTTTCAACATTTTAGCTTTCATGTTGAAATGTTCTTTAAATTTTTGATTATCGACTTTAGCATCACCTGCGGTCACAATCAGTATAGCACTCTCTTCCCCATAAAAAGTAAGACTTTTAGCAATGCGCTCTGGTGCACATGCTAATGCAGCAGCGGCAAGCTCAACAGTTGCGCTTGAAACTGCAAACTCAATCACCTGAGATTCCATCTCATATATTTTAAAATAAGCTTTGACTTTTTCTATTGCCATCTTAATACTTTTCCATATAACGAGCTAAAGGACTGATGAAAGCATTTTAATGCTGAGTGTCATCAGAAGTAAAGCAAAAATCTTTTTGAGCTTACCAACCGGAAGCGTATGTGCCATTTTAGCGCCTAAAGGAGCCGTAAAATAACTCACTATGGAGATCAATACCACACCAGGAAGATAAACAAACCCTAACATCATATCAGCACCTCCTTCAGCATGCATCAGTCCATTGACAATGTAGCCGACTGTTCCTGCAATTGAGAGAGGAAATCCAATGGCAGCAGAGGTCGCAATCGCACGTTTAAGATCCACATTTTGCCAAACAAGATACGGTACTGTAAGAGAACCTCCTCCGATGGAAACCAACGCAGAGACAATGCCAATCAGTGAGCCTACACCAAAAAGTGATGGTGGAGAAGAGAGCTCACGGCTTGGTTTTGGCTTTTTATCGATCGCCATTTGAATGGAAACATACGCCATAAAGATGGCGAAAAAGATGGCAAGTTGCACTGATTTCATATAGGTTGCTAAAAATGTTGCCGCAAATGTGCCGATAACGACACCTCCTGCCATGTATTTTACAACATTCCACATGACAGCGCCTTTTTGATGATGGGCTCTCATACTCGCAAATGATGTGAAAACAATAGAGGCCATTGAAGTTCCTAGTGCCATATGGACAACTTGCTCAACCGGTACTCCTTGTGCAAGAAAAATGCTTGTTAAGACAGGCACCATAATTCCACCACCGCCAATACCAAGTAATCCCGCCATAAAGCCAACCACTAATCCTAACACTAAAAAAGCAATAATCCACTCAAACCCCATCTGTTTCCCTTATGCGCGTTTAATACGTCCATTTTCAACTGCAATTTTACCCAAACATTCATATTCAAATACTTTTTGTGAAAATTTTGCCACTGCTTCGTGGTAAAGAGGATGTGTGTCACAATAGATCAGAAAATCGTCGGTAGAGGAAATATTCGTGTGACCAAAACGTGCGACAAAAGCATCGATGTCATAAAGTGGTGTCGCCAACCCTTCGCAGAGAAGTTTATTGGTGCCTTCACTTTCGCCTAAACGATGTGGCAATACATAAATTGGCTTTTGCATTTTAAGAGCAAATTCAATGCTGTGCATTGTTCCGCTTTTCAAGTCAGCTTGTGTGACAATGAGTGCTTCACCCAAAGCAACAACCAATTCGTTACGCACTGGGAAATTCCATTTAAGAGAAGGTTGTCCTGCTTCAAATTGACTCAGTACCAACCCCTCTTTTTCAATACCTTCAATGAGCTTTACATGTAAAGAGGGATAGCGAATATCAAGCCCTGTTCCTGCCACCATGATAGTATTAGAAATACCTGCCGCTTGATGGGCAATTCCATCAACCCCTTGTGCACCACCACTGACAATACAAACTCCTGCTAAAGAGAGTTTATGAGCCAATTCTGCTGTCAATAGCTTTGCGTATGTAATGGGATGGCGTGTGCCGACAATAGAGATTTTAGGACGCGTGAGAAGATCAGAATTGCCAAGAAAATAAAGCGGATTGGGATAGACTTTCATACACTCCAATTCGGGGATATGAAAGTCTATGGTTTGGATCATTATAAATCCTTGAGATAAACCATGTCCACACCTTCTAAAAGATCTTGAGACTCTTTTAATACCTCTAGAGTATTTTTATGTGGATGCCCAATAGCAATCGCATAGCCATGTTTTTTTGCTTTAGCAACGGCTTCTTTTAATTGTGTACGAATCAAATTTTTATCGAGAGAATTATCCAAAAAGACATCTCGTGAAAAAAGAAACATGTTGTACTTTTTGGTAATTTCAGGCGCTTTCGAATTGCCAGCGGTGCGACTATCAACAAAAATAAGACCATTTTCTTTCATCACTTTAACCAAGCGATCCATGGCATTATAATCTGCCGTAAAAGAACCGCCCGTGTGATTATTGTAATAGATAATTTCAGGGAACCACTCTTTAATACGTTTAATTCGCTTTTCTATGACTTCACTGGAATCAACTGCATTCAAAGTGTCAGGTTCAGGAGAAGAGTAGTTTTTTGATTCCATTGGAAGATGAATCATTCTAAACTCAAAATCATGGGACAAGCGCACTGTATCAGGGTGTCCTTTTGTTGGAGGGAAAAAGGAAGGTGTCACTTTATAAGGAATTTCTTTAATAGAGCGTGTTTGCCAAGCAAAAGAGACATCATCAATGATAATGGCAAGTCTTGGTGTTGTTCCCTCAGGATATTTTTTGCGAACGACTTCATTTGGACGTGCTGGTTTTCCACTCTCTTTGAGGCTACGTTCATAGTCATGAACTTCAGAAAGTTCTTGCCTTTTACTTTCATTTTCACGAGCAACCATGGTGGCATTTGTTTCATTACTATCAACAGATTTTTCAGTTGGTTGCTGTGTTTGCGTTTGATTTTGTTCTGTAACATTTTCTTCAACAGGCGTTGGTGGTGTAGGCAGTTGAGACTGTCGTGCTTTTTCATCATCCAACATCTGCTTCATCTTATGCATTAACTCTTCACTGGATGTACCGTGCTCTTTTTGAGCTGTTTTATAATAATGTTCATACGAGGTCGTCATATAGATATAGACACCAAAAGCCGTTAACATAAGTGTTAAAACAAGCATTATAAGCAAACTGTATTTTCTAAGCTGACTCGACTTTATCTCACGAAGAGGTGTGCCCTCTTGTGTATTTTTATTTTCGTTAATTTTTTTTACCATGAATAAACTTACTTTCCAAGAATGACTTCAACTTCTAATAACTCAATATTTTGATTCGTTTGAGAGGTAATCTTTACATCTTCTACGTTAGTATACTTGCGAATAACTGCAATAAGATCATTGCGTAAATCGTCCATATACGGTAATTTACAACTGGCTCTCTCATGCGCAAGCATAATTTTTAGGCGATTTTTTGCCACATCTGCGGTAGGTTTATTGCGTCCAAAGAAACTATCAAAGAAACTCATTTGAAAATTCCTTTAAGGGTTGCCATAAGTCCTTTCTTAGCTCTAATATCTAAGAACTCAACCTCTTCACCTAAAATACGTCGAGCAATTCGACGATACGCTTCGGCTGAGAGTGACTTATCTTTATTGACAATGGGTGAGCCTGTGTTGGTAGAAGTAATAATATCTTCATCATCAGGAACAATTCCAATCAAAGGAAGTGCTAAGATGCTTAAAACATCCTCTACACTAAGCATATTGCCAGCATCCACCATCTCAGGTTTGATACGGTTAATAATGATGTGTTTTTCAACTTCCATACCATTTTTGGCACGTTCACTTTTAGCATCAATAATGCCAATGACACGATCCGCATCACGAACAGAACTGACATCGGGCGTTGAAACAATCAGTGCACGATCTGCTAGGAAAATGGAGTGTTCAAAACCACTTTCAATACCCGCAGGTGAGTCGATCATCACGATGTCAAAACTCTCTTTGAGGTTTTCAATCAAAGCTTTGACTTTATCTTTATTCAAAATATCTTTATCTTTGGTTTGACTCGCAGGTAAAAAATAGAGTGTTTTAGACTTTTTATCGTTAATCAAAGCTTGCGCAAGATTACAACGACCTTCCATGACATCGACCACATCATAAACGATGCGATTTTCAAGACCCAAAATCATATCAAGGTTTCGCAAACCTATGTCAAAGTCAATCGCAACAACTTTTTTGCCTAAATTTGCAAGTCCAACGGCTAGGTTTGCTGTGGTGGTTGATTTGCCAACCCCACCCTTACCAGACGTTACGGTGATAACAATGCCCATATAACCTCTTTTTTTTAAATTCATAATGTCACAGAAGCAAGGCTCCTGTGACATTAAAATGCACTAGTTTTCACTGGTAAAATAGTGGATTAGTTTTTGTCTTTATTGATGATTTTTTTAGATGTAATCCAAGGCATCATAGAACGAAGTTTTTCACCCGTTTTATTCAAAAGGCTTCTCTCAGTCATAGAACGCTCTGCGTTCATACGAGTATATCCTGCTTTTCGCTCTAAGATAAAATCTTTTGCAAAACGACCATCTTGAATCTCAGCCAAGATTTCTTTCATCGCTGCTTTTGACTCAGCGTTGATAACACGTTTACCACTCACATAGTCACCATACTCCGCTGTGTTAGAGATAGAGTAACGCATATCAGCAATACCACCTTGATACATCAAATCAACGATCAATTTTAATTCATGTAAACACTCAAAGTATGCCATTTCAGGCTCATAACCTGCTTCAACCAATGTTTGAAAACCAGCTTCAACGAGTGATGTAACACCACCACAAAGAACCGCTTGCTCACCAAAAAGATCGGTCTCAGTTTCGTCTTTAAACGTTGTCTCGATGATTCCTGTTCGTCCGCCACCAATAGCTGATGCGTAACTAAGCGCTAATGCTTTTGCAGAACCTGTTGCATCTTGATCTACGGCAATAAGATCAGGAATACCACCACCGTTCACAAACTCACTTCTTACAGTATGTCCTGGTGCTTTTGGAGCAATCATAATACAGTCAATACCTTTAGGCGTAATGATTTGTCCATAGTGAATGTTAAATCCATGTCCAAATGCAATCGCTTTACCTGCACTCAAATTGGGTTTAATTTCTGCTGCAAAGACATCGCCTTGTAACTCATCTGGCAATAAAATCATGACAACATCTGCGTATTTGGTTGCTTCGCCAACGCTCATTACACGGAAACCTTTTGCTTCCGCTTTTGCCCATGAACTACCCTCTTTTCTAAGACCTACAACGACTTCTACGCCACTATCACGAAGATTTTCTGCATGTGCATGTCCTTGAGAACCAAAACCGATCATCGCTACTTTCTTAGAGCGAATAACACTTAAATCACAATCTTTGTCATAAAAGACGGTTATTGCCATTTGTCAATCCTTACATGTAATATTAAATGCCGTATTTTACAGAATAGTTACTTAAAAACTTTACATGTAAAAGGGCAAAAGGAAACTATAAACCAACAAGAGATAGAATTTGAGGATAAACAAATCACTAGGAAACACTTATGGATGAAAATATTTTAAAAAAAGTTAAAGCGCTTCCGCCACTGGATGATACTGTTTTAAAAATACAGCGTATATGTGTCGATAAAAACAGCTCACTCGCCGATCTTGTCAAAGTGGTTGAGAGCGATCCAATGTTAACTGCCAATATCTTAAAATCATCTAATTCACCTCTTTATGGCTTTAGCAGGGAGATCAAAAATATTGCTCACGCCGTATCGCTTTTTGGCATGGCAACCGTGCGCGGGTTTGCCCTTTCGAGCGCTATCAAACAAAATATCAAAATTGATCTTGCCCCATATCACATTACTAACGCAACCTTTTTAGAAATTAGCACACTTCAAAGTACCTTCATGTTTAAGTGGTACTCTAAAGTCAATAAAGCAATGCTCGATGTTCTTCAACCTGCCTCTTTTATGATGGAAGTTGGAAAAATCATCATCGCACATGAGCTTATAGAACAAGGAAAAGATGCTGCGTTTAAAATGGCACTTTCAACGATCAAAACACCCGATGAACTCTCTGCACTTGAAAAAGAGTATGTAGGCTTTTGTAATGAAGAGATCACTGCAAAAATTTTTGAACAGTGGAATTTAGAGAGTGAACTTGTGGAATCCATCAAATTTTCAAATGAACCTGCCAAAGCACAAGAGCACATCCGAGCTTTTTCGGCTGCTCTGAATGTAGTGAGAAATAGTATTAACATCTTCGGACAGCTTGACGATGCTTCCATTCATCGTTCACTTCAAATGTTTAATGCATACGGTTTAACTCCAGAGCCATTTTTACAAACCGTAGAGCAATTTAAACAGTGAAAAACTTTCTTTTAAGCCTTAAAGAAGGGGTGGCACAAAAAGATGTGCCCGCCCCTTTTCTTCCTCATTTCAAGACGTTAATCCAACTTCGAGCACTTATTGCAAAAAATGATCTTTATGTGCTTGAACCTTCTCATATTGTAGGTAAAATGGACGTTGCCTTTAGTGGAACAGGCTATTTAAGTTCACTAGAGCCAACACGCTCCAAAGACCTTATTATTGAAGCTTCAGGATTGCATGGTGCCATGCGGGGCGATTTGGTCGTTGCAAAACGTGTCACCAATAAACGAGGAGGACGCGCAAAAGCTGTGGTAGTCTACATTGCCCAACGCGCTTTTGCTAAAAGCATTGTTTACACCAAAATGAGTAAAGGCAAAGTCGTTGGAGTAAACGTCAAAAATGAATCTATGTTTGAGATCACGGCCAGCCAAAAATCACTCAAACAACTTCCTCTTGGAAGCGTTTTAAAGATAGATAATATTACCAATGCCATCGAAGAAGTCTTAGGAACACTCGATGATCCGTTGGTCGATGAAAAAATCTCTTTAGCTCTGTTTGATAAAAAAGAGTTTTTTACTAAAGAAGCCGAAACAGAAGCTAAAAGTCATGGTGATTTTGTCGATAAAGCATACTATCCTAACCGTGTTGATCTCACCGATTTACCCTTTTGTACCATTGATCCCGTCGATGCTAAAGATTTTGATGATGCGATCTACTTTGATGTGGACAATCACACACTTTATGTTGCCATTGCCGATGTCAGTGAATATGTTTATGCCATGGGGGCCATCGATAAAGAAGCCATTGAACGTGGTTTTTCGATCTACTTTCCGCATAAGTCCATTCCCATGCTTCCTCGTGCTTTAAGTGAAAATATCTGCTCATTAAAACCCAATGTGGATCGCCTTGCATATACGTTTAAAATAACCCTCGATCCAATTACATGTAAACCACTTAAAGAAGAACTTTTTGAGAGCATTATTCACTCCACAAAGCGCTATACCTATGAGAGAATAGACCTATTTTTAGCAGGCAAAACTGATGATGCTGACAGTGCAGATACAACAATCTTAAAGTATCTTTTGCCGCTTCACACACTTACGCAAAAACTACGTGATATACGGCTTGAAAACGCCTTTTCATTTCGCTCCTCAGAAGTTCGCATGAGAGTGGATGAACACCAAAATTTAGTTTCAACTACTGTAGAAGAAGAGACACCTTCGCATGGTCTGATTGAAGACTGTATGCTCCTTGCCAATAAAGCGGCTGCAAAAAAAATAGGCTTTGGTATTTTTAGAACTCACGAAAGCCCTTCATATGAGCGCATGGAGATGCTTTTAAATGACCTTGCACTCATTGGTATCAATGCAAAGCTTGGTGCTGATATTCCCAAAATGATTCAAGGAATTCAAGCAAAAGCAGATGGACTAGGACTTCGTGAAGAAGTTGACAAACTCATCATTAAAAGCCAAAAAAAAGCGATTTATGAGCCTGAAAATAAAGGACATTTTGGACTTGGTTTTGACATCTATACCCACTTTACATCTCCGATTCGTCGATACAGTGACTTAACACTGCACCGCCTCTTAAAAGCAAAGATGGCAAACGATGAGAAGAAACTCACCTTTTTACTCAAAGATATTGCTCCACTGTGCGAGCAAATAAGCGCTTTGGAAAGAGAAAGTGACAAAGTCGCATGGGATTATATGGATCGCAAATTTGCACGCTACATGGCGTTACATGTAGGTGATAATTTCAAAGCGATTGTTGTCGAAACCGAACAAAATCCTATTGCGAAATTAGATGATGAACTTAAAGGTGCACGTATCTTTTTACTGGACAATGATGTGCATCTTTTACAACGTATTGAAGTTAAAATTGTCGAAAGTAATATAGCAACCGCTCGGATTTATGCCAGAGTCACAAGGAGTTTTGATGTATAGAAGAGAATTTGAAGGACTTTTGAAAGCACAAAAAGCCCCAAAATCAACTCTTTTGTATGGAGCATGTGCCTACCAAAACAACGTACTGACACAGCAACTTTTGGCTCTTTTAAAGGCGGGGAGTGATGAGAAAGTCATGATGTATTTTGATGAGTACAATTTTACCTCCGCTAAAAATTTTCTTGCACAATCCTCTCTCTTTGGTGATCGTAACATCCTGATAGTCAAAACTGATAAAACGATCCCTTCCAAAGAAATTGAAACATTGGTGGGGTTGTGTGCTAAGAATGATTCAAGCTATTTTATCTATCAATATTTTGGTGAAGATAAAAAAGCGACTCCTCTGACCAAATTTTTCGATAAACAAAACGATGGTGTTTTTGTGCGTCTCTTTAAAGCAGATTTTAATGAAGCCATTCAGTTACTTCAGAACCATGCTAATGCTGTCGGTCTTTCAATCGATCGCTACGCATTGCAACAACTCTATATGATTCACGCCGAAGATCTTTCATTATGTGTCAATGAATGCGAAAAGCTTTTGGTGTTGAATAAAGAAATTGGCATCAACGATATCAATACACATGTTTATGGACTTGGTAGCGTTTCAATGGACACTTTCATCACAAAACTACTTGAGAAAAAAGATATCAAAGAGGAATTTGAGCGTCTTGTTGAAGGTGATGGTGTTGAGGAAATTCGTATCATTAATGCGATTCAAGGACACGTAACTCAGCTCTTTTTATTTCATGCCTATATTAAATTATACGGCGCATTTGATGCAAAAGCCATTCTTGGTTACCCTCTTCCTCCCCAACTCGCAGCACAGCGTTCACAACACTCCATCAAGATTGATCTTGCAACATATCATCAACTTACCAACATCTTGATTGATGCTGAATACCGTCTTAAGAAGATAGGTAATGTTGAAAAGACCAGTTACTTACTCTCAAGCTTAATAAAACTTCAAAGTTATTTGTAGTATAATCCCCACCTATTCTAAAAATCCTTACTCAAATACACACTATTTGGGTGAAATCCAGAAGGAGAAACGATGCGACATTATGAGTTGCTTGTTGTAGTAAAACCTACATTAACTGTAGAAGAACTACAAGCAAAACTAAGTTTTCTAAAAGAAATTTTAGAGAAAAATGGTGCAGTTATTGCTGCAACACTTGAGATGGGTACACGCAAACTTGCGTATCAAATTGATAAATTTGAGCGTGGATCTTACGTAGTATTTTACTTTACTGCCCCAACACCAGCTATTGCTGAGGTTGAAAGACTTATCAGAATTACTGAAGAGTTTATCCGCTTTATGACTGTTAAATTTGAAAATCAAAAAGAACTTAGATTCTGGAACAAACAAGTTGATAAAATCACTAAAAAAAGTGATGCACCAGCAGCCCCAGTTGTTGAATCTAAAGAGATCGTAGAAGACACTGTTACAACTGAAGCTTAATTAAGGAGCCACGATGTTCAATAGAGTAATTATGCTTGGTAACCTCACACGTGATTGCGAACTTCGCTATTTACCCAATGGTGGTGCTGTTTGTACCACTGGACTTGCGACCAATCGTCGCTTCAAAAAGCAAGATGGAAGTCAGGGTGAAGAGGTTTGCTTTATCGACATCACCTTTTTTGGACGTACTGCAGAAATCGCCAATCAATACTTAAGCCGTGGCAAAAAGGTATTGGTAGAGGGCCGTTTAAAGCTCGATCAGTGGACGGATCAACAAGGGGTAAAGCGCTCTAAGCACTCTATTACTGTTGAAACACTTCAAATGATGGATTCACGTGGTGGACAAGAGAGTGGTGGTGCAGAAGGTGGTAGTTATGGTGGTGAGCCTATGGCAACACCAAATGTCGGTTACAACAACGCAAACCAACAAAAGCCAGCTGCCTATCCAAGACAATCTACTCCTGAATACAGTGGTCATGAAATTCCAGACATCGATATTAACGATGACGAAATACCGTTTTAGCGATTTTTACATATCTATGTAAAAACATCTGCCTTGAAAAAGGCAAGCTTTAGTGACAATTAGGCCTTGCCTAAGAGTCGTTATAAAAATAAGTAAAGGATAAAAAATGGCAGAGAAAAGAAAATTTGCACGCAAATACTGCAAATACTGTGAAGCAAAAGTAGAATACATTGATTATAAAGACGCAAAAATTTTGAGACATTCTCTTTCAGAGAGATACAAAATTATGCCACGTCGTTTAACAGGTAACTGCAAAAGACATCAAGAGATGGTAGAACTAGCGATCAAACGCGCTCGTGCTACAGCAGTTATCCCTTACATCATCGACACTCAAAAAGTTGTTGCTGTTCCTTTCGAACAACTTCAACAATAATCTTTACATGTAAAGCTAGATGGTTTTCCATCTAGCTTCTTCTTTCTACTTCACTAACGCATACTCCAACACCTCTTCTACACGAGACACGGGAATAATTTTCATCTTTTCTTTCACTTCATCAGGAATTTCATCAAGATCTTTTTCATAGTTCTTTTTAGGAATGAGCGCCGTTTTAATCTTCGCTTTGTATGCAGCAATCAGTTTTTCTTTCAGCCCACCAATAGGTAATACTTTACCTGTCAACGTTAACTCGCCCGTCATTGCAAGATCACTTTTCACTTTTTGATTACTCAAAATCGAAGCAATTGCTGTTGCCATAGTCACACCTGCACTTGGACCGTCTTTTGGCGTAGCACCTTCAGGAACATGAATATGAAGGTCATAACGTCTGTAAACATCACTTGGTTCGATTTTTCTTGCACTCTCTTCTTTATCCAGACCAGTAGTTGGGATGATAGAAAGTGGCACATCAATTTTGCCATTATCGATCAAAACTTTGACGACACTGAGTGCAATTTTAGCAGACTCTTTCATGACATCACCCAAAGATCCTGTGATTTGAATACCGCCTTTGCCTTGAATGCGAATGGCTTCCACTTTAAGCACATCGCCACCTACACTTGTCCAAGCAAGACCATTGACAATACCAACACTGTTTTCTTTATCGACTTCATCAATTTCAAAAACGGTTTTGGGCAAAAACTCTTTCAGATTTGTATTGGTGATACTTACTTTTTCTACAGTAGAATCCATCAAAAGTTGTTTTGCCACTTTTCGCAAAATATCGGCAATTCTACGACGCAAATTTCTCACGCCTGATTCACGTGTATAATTGGCAATAATCAACTGCAAGGTAGGTTTAGAGATGTTCACTTCACTGTTTTTCAAACCATGCTTTTTGAGTTCTTGTGGAATAAGATACTTCTTAGCAATCTCATACTTCTCTTGTGGGGTATAAGAATTTACAAAGATAAACTCCATACGATCACGCAGTGGAGCAGGAATTGAGCCTACTTCGTTGGCTGTAGCAATGAAGATAACTTTACTAAGATCAATATTAAAATTGAGATAATAGTCTCTAAATTTGTTGTTTTGCTCAGGATCAAGCACTTCTAAAAGTACCGCGGTTGGATCGCCCCTGAAACTTCGTGCAACTTTATCGATCTCATCAAGCACCACAACTGGATTCATCTCTCCAGCTTCAATGATACCTTGAACAATTCGGCCAGGCATCGCACCAATATAAGTTCGTCTGTGTCCTCTTAGCTCATTCACATCTTCGAGTCCACCAAGAGCAATACGCACAAGTTTACGTTTGAGTGCTTTTGCAATAGAGTTCGCCAAAGAGGTTTTACCTACACCTGGAGGGCCTGCAAAACATAAAATCGCACCATTAGCTGATTTATCAGCCAGCCCTCGCTTAGCAAGAAGTTCCCTCACTGCAAAGAACTCTTCAATACGTTCTTTTGGTTTTTCGAGAGAATAATGGTCTTTATCAAGCTGTGATTTGACTTCTAAAACATCTAAGTTCTTTTTTGTTGCTTTGCCAAAAGGAATTTCAATCACCCAGTCAAGATAACTCTGAATTAAGCTCGCATCAGCCGAATCAGGGTGCATACGAGAGAGTTTATCAATCTGCTTTTTAATCTCTTTATACGCATCTTCTTCCATATACTCTTTTTTAGTTTCTAATTTTTTGCGATACTCTTCGATCTCTTCTTCGCGTTGATTGTCCGTTCCAAGTTCTTTTTGAATCTGCTTGAGCTGTTCTTTAAGAAAATACTCTTTATTTACCTTCTCAATTTGCGAATGGACTTTGGTTTTAATCTCTTTTTTAAGCCTGCTTGATTCAATCTCTTCAATGACATAGTCGATAAGTTGTAGTAGTCTACTTTCATCATCTTCTTCAACAAAAAGCTTATAGGCTTGCTCTTTTTTGAGCTTCATACTACTTGCAATCAAATCTGTAATGCGATGAATGTCGTTGTTATCTTCAATCGTTTTGATTAGATCAGGGGGAAATTGTCCACCCAATGTTCCTAAAAGTGCAATTTTTTCTCTCAAAACGGCTAATGTCGCTTCTACTTTCATCGCCTCTGTACGGTGTGTGTGGATCAAATCAATCGTTGCACGAAGCGGTGTTGTGGAGAGTTCTTTTAAAATTTTTCCTTTTTGCATCCCTTGAAAAAGTATCTTGACTCTTCCATCAGGGAGATCCACTTTACGCATAATAGAGCCAATCACACCTGCTGGATAAATTGCATTAAAATCACGTCCATGCTCATTTCCAGCTTTTGCCGTACACACCATTACCAATGAGTTATGTTCCAAAGCATCATTTGCAGCACGAATATTTTCATCATCCGTTAAAAAAAGGGGTGAAATCATAAAAGGGTATAAAAACAAATTGTCTTCAACGACAATAGGAATGTCCGCAGGAAAGGCGGTATAATCACTGAGTTTCATCTCTCAATCTCCGTCATAGTGTGTTTTTAATTATTTTACATGTAAGAGCATAAGAGCCAAGCTCTTATGCCGTAATTAGATTGTATAGTAAAGAAGTAAATAAAAAGTTTTTGTGGCTACTTTTTCTCAAACCAAGAACGATACCAAGGAACATTTGGTTCTATAATTTTTGCGTCACCCAAAGAAGATTTTTTGAGTTTTTCATCGTACAATTGTGCTGCATCTGGTTTATCAACGCGATTGTAAAGATCTTTGATATTTTCATTTAAGAAATACTCACCCATTTCCAATCTTGCTAAAATCGTTTCTGCTAAAGGGCGGAATTTTGAGTTAGGATATTTTGCTAAAAAATCTTTAGTTTGAACGATCGTATCTAAAAGAAGTTGCTGATTTCTATTTGGATTTGGAAATGCCTCATAGTTTGCTTTAATTTTCATATAGCGAACATGATCGGCGTTGGCTTTACTACCATAACGTTTCAAATACTCATCAAGGTAAAAGTTGGCTAAGACATACTCTTCATCTTGAATATGCGCATTGGCAAGCATCATCATTGCATCTGGAAGCAGTGGAGATTCGATGTGCTCACTGGCCAACGACGTATAACGTGAGTCTGCTTTTTCCAAATCTTGAGCTTTAATCTCTTTGGCGATCTCTTCATACCAATAGGTTGCTGGCATATTAAAAACCTCTTTATCTTTAGAAGCACAACCACTGATTAAAGCCACCAATGACGCCACAATAAGAACATTTATTATCTTCATTTACTCTATCCTTTGTGTTAAAAAAACCTATTGTATCTTCTTTTTTGTTATCTTAAAATAAAAATAGATAATTTCCTATTTTAGACGATTTCTTTCAGAGTTCTTGTCGCATTTAACGTACAAAATGATACAATAGATAAAATAATTATTTTGTATCAAAAGGAATAGTATGATCTTCTCTGTTAAAGCGCCGATCCCAGGATTTGAATCCATCAAAGAAGTAGAACTCGAAAAATTTGATGACTTTTTTGTCAAATTTATCTCTAAATCCGACACAACTGTCTTTACACTCATCAATCCTTTTATGATCCGCTCTTATGAATTTGAAATTCCTGAATACTTTAGAGCGTTACTTGATATCAATGAAAAAACAAACATCCTTATTTTAAATATTATGATTATTGCCACACCTATCGAAACTTCTACCATCAATTTTATTGCTCCTCTTGTCTTTAACGTCGATAACGGCAGTGTTGCCCAAGTCGTTTTAGACATAAACCTATACCCAGACTTTGGTTTAATGGAGAGTATTTCACAATACTTAAATAAAGAAAAAGCTGAGTAAATAGCGTAGTGTACGACACTTGTGTGTATTTTCTACCTTTACATGTAAAGATATTTTAGAGGTGTTGTTATGAAAAAAAATAATTTATATACTCCATTTTTTTTATTTTTAGTTACTATTTCTATAGTAATATTTCCTACTGCTAGTTGGAGTAAAGGATATAGACTTAACCATCAAAATCCTTTTGTATCAGCACTTCCTAGTGGAAGTTCTTTAAGTATTTATGGAGATTTTGTTGCAACAGGGACATCTGTTCTTTGCCAAAAGAATGGAGCTGGTGGCTGCAATAATAACTACAATGGCTATCTGTATGAATCTGATCTTATGTATAAAAATGCAGTATCAACGGCTGTCATTCCTTTAAATTCTGCAACTGCAACATTAACGCTTCCAACTGGAATATCTGGAAATGATATTGTTTGGGCAGGTTTATATTGGCAAGGGCATATTGCTGGACAAGATGCAGTAAACTATAATAATGACACAAAAATACAAAATCGAAATAAAATTCAAACAATTTGGCCAGATGGCACATCTTCATCTATCACAGCAGACAATGTTTGGTATCACGATTTTTGGGGAGATGGTACGGGAAATGATGGTGGATATCGCTCGTTTTATCAAGGTTATAAAAATGTTACAACATTACTAAAGAACCATCTTATTGCAGGGACATCTCAACCAATTACTGTAGGAAACATAAAAGCAAATAGCGGAACTGATTGGTATTCTTATGTATTTGTAAAAGCAGGCGGTGGAGAAGGAAATGGTTTTAAAGTAGGTTTTTGGGGCAATTGGTCACTCGTAATCGTTTACAATTATCCTGCAAACAATATACCAGCCAATGCAAAATTAAAAAATATTCAGGTCAATCACGGCTTTGATCTAATGATGCCTATATCCACACAAGGATTTACAACATTTAATGTTACATTACCGTTAAGTGGATTTTTAACTCCCAATGATGGCAATGTAAGCTCGCAAATGCTTTTTTATGCTTCTGGTGGTGAAAAAAATATACCAAGAGATGCATTTTACATCCAAAATGCAAATAATAATTATACATATACGGCTGTTTCAAATAATCTCAACCCAGCAAATAATCCATTCAATGGAACGGTCTCTAATAACGGTGTTGCATTAGATAATTCAATCTCCTATTACCCTGGCTTAGATTTAGATACATTTGATGTTTCACAATACATGAAAAACCAACAAACAAATACCTCTGTCAAATTAGAAGCAACTTTTAGTAATAATAATGGAGATCAGTCAACTCCTGGTGTCATTGCTTTTTCTACACAACTTTATGAACCAAAATTTTGTTACGATTACGCCTACTCTCAAAATAAAAACTATTTTACAGAATATAATGATGGCACGGTTTTACCAAGAATTCAAGGAACAATAACACCAACTGATGATATCAATGTTTCTCTTTATATTCGAAATCAAGAAAATTCTGATGTTTCTGCCCAAAATCTAACACTCGATATTACAGACATTAACACGTCTCAAGCTATTTATAAAAGAAATAGTGTTGCTATAGTTTCACCTAATCAAATTATTCCAGTAGCTGTTCCTGATAGCTCCTTAACGGTAAGTAACTCAAATATATCGGATATCCCACATGGTACGATTTATGGTAAAGAGTTTTTTTATACGTATTATTCACTTACGCCCCAAGCTATCAAAGATATCAATATTTCTTTAAATGCTAGGATCAATTATAATCTTGTACTCACAGTAGGAGGAAATACTGTTTCACTCCCCTATTCGTATACTGTTGGTAGTACAAAATTTCCTATGTGTAATGGTGATATTAAAAAATACACACCAACATGGGGAGCATTTAACGTTGCGGCAAAAGGAATATACAATAAGGCTGATACCTATCCAAAATTTAATATTCCTACACAAGTCGTAAAGAGAGCTGGTCAATATACCATTTCATCGCTCGATGCAAATAGCACCCCTGTAGCATTTACGAAAGAAATCAATAGTTCAACGGTTGTTGGGGTTCAACTTATTGACGCAGGAAAATTTCATAGTACCCAAGCAAGTTGTGATGAACCATCAAGCGCTATTAGTGAACGTTTTTGGGTACCTTTTGTAGACACGAGTGGCTCTAAATCGCAAGTAGATTTTCAAGTAGCACTTCAAGCTGCTATTGATGCACACAGTGTTTCTATTTCCAATATAAGAGATTATTTCAGTGAAGCACGACAAAACACGGCTTTTCGACTTCAAGTCAATGTCAAAGATGAAAATAACACTGTTATACAATATCAAAAACTAGCAAGTGGTAAATATCAAATGCTAAACTTTCCAACACTGGTGCAGACCTACGGTACATGTAAACAGCCAGTGAGAATGTCTCCCAATAATTTCCAAACTACGAACCAAGTTGCCGTAGCTTGTGGAGATGCAGGAAATAATGGTGTTGATTTTTTTACACTGAGCACGTGCCATGAATGTATTTTGGGGTATAGAACGGTTAATATCTGCTCAAGAGACAATTTTGCAACACGACCAGAGAGCTTTAATATCAAACTCCGTGATGTAAACCAAACCGATAAAAATGTAACACAACTTTTTGCTACGGATAGAACAGGAGTATCTACCCCAAACAATGCAATGGTTGATATTGCAACGGGATATAGCTATAAATTTGATATCAATGCCACCAATCATGTTGATAATAACAGTTCTAATGGATATACGGCATTTTTTACAACGGCGACTGCTTCTGATCGCAATATATCATTTAATTGGGCACCCTATACTCCAACCAATCCAGCAATAGCATGTAATGATTTAACAAGTAAGCCACAGACGTTTACACTAGTGAATGGTACAGTATCTAGCGAAGCAAATCTTAGTAATGTCGGAGAATACCGATTGGGCATGATTGATAAAGCATGGACAATAGTTGATTATGACCCTACAAGAATGACCCACCACAAAAGCGTCATCATTAATGGAGTAACAAAAGATGTCAGTAATTATTTTGTAGGTTCAGGCAATGCATTGGATTGTGAAAGCAATAACTCTATTGTTCAAACAACCGTAACACTTCCATCTATTTCAGGATCATCTTTAGCAGGTATCAATGGTTGCCTTATTAGCACTAATAACCATAATAATAATGATGCTAATTTAAAATATCGAGATTATAATATTACGTCCCACCCTTATCGCTTTATCATTGGTACTAGCCCTTCATATGGTATTAATGCGGATACTAATTTTACAAATGGTTGGCTTTATATGAATGATATTAATAACAGTGCAGATATAAACCATTCTATGCATTTTAGAGGTGATATTATCGCCGCTGGATACGATGGTAATATAACCAGCAATTTTGTAACACAATGCTATGCAAGAGATATTAATCTTACTCTAGATCACAATTATTCAAGTGCGATTCTTCCTGTAGCTTATCAATACAGACTTATTGATCTTAATGCAACCAATGATTCAATTAGCATGATTCCGCCGCTGACGAATAACTTCCCTGGTGATGCCAATGCAACAATCACCACAATCAATATAAGTGAAGGAAATTTTACCAAAACACTGACCGGAGTAACACGTATTGATTTAAATCTGAATTTTGATAGAAATGTAACAACACCTATAAATCCGATAATCGTGTATTATAAAGAACTAAATGCAACATGTAGCAATGATTTAAATTGTACAATGCAGGCTAACTTAAAAAATGATTATGCAACAGACGGTAATTTAACAATGCTAGATACAAACCTAACACATTATTATGGGCGTGTTTCTTCAACCGACTATCGAGGACCTAAAGAAGGCATTGCCACAACCATTCGTTATGAGGTTTACTGTAAAAATTGTAATACAGCAGATTTTAATATTATAGGTGCACAAAGCCCAACATCGCTAAATTGGTATCAAAACACTTTACATGCAATTGCAGATGGTAATGTAACAACATTTTCTTCTATTGGAACAACATTAATCAATAATGCAAATACAACATCATCTGGGGCAATTGCCAATGGAAGTGAAACCAACAATCTTACCAATGCCACTTCACCTTACACTGACCGTATCCAAATGGCACCTTCATCATGGTTAATTTATAATCCATTCAATGCCAATGCACTCACAAATGACTTTAATGTTGAGTTCATCAACGCTGGTCAATGGGCTGGGCAAGGTGATCTTGGTAGAACAGTTGATGTCAACTCTTCCATGCGAACAAACCGTAGGATGGAATGGTAATGCGCTCTGCTATGTCCATGATCGAACTTGTCTTTGCTATCGTCATTATGGGCATTGCAGTGATGAGTTTACCCCTTATCTTAACGCAAGTACAAAATAACAACGCCTTTGCGATGCAACAAGAAGCGATCCTTGCCGCTAAAGCCAAAATAGGTGATATTTTAACCTATGAGTGGGATGACAATAGTTATGATGCAACCGCTCAACGCTCTTATGTGCTTGATACCCTTAATGGAAATGTCGAGTTAAATCGTATGGGTGCAACCGGTCTAAGAGCTGGTCATATCAACGCTGACTATCGACGAAAAATGTTTGACACCTCTATAGCCTTAGCGGATAGATCTGCTACAGCGACTAATACTACAAGTGGTAATGATATTGATCGTTTTAATGGACAAGCTACAACCATCGCTGCTACTTTGGGAAATGCAGGACAAGGACTTGATTATGTCTTTACACTGACACTGACCCCTGCGATTACCTATGCAAGCGATACTGCAACCTATAGCGACACACCTCTTAATAATTTTGTATTTGATTTTACTAATGCAAATGCTATTACCAATATTAAAACCATTTCCGTACAAGTTACAGGTGGCGATCAAAGTATTACACTACGAGCTTTTACATGTAATATCGGAGAAAGCACCTTGCTTCCTTCAAGGCCATACCAATGAAAAAACGCTCTGCTTTTACAATGATAGAACTTGTGATGGTCATTGTTGTCTTTGGAATCGTTGCCAGCATTGGAGCAGAGATAATTGCGAGTTTATACACGAACTACCTGCGAACACGTGCCATCAATCAACTTCAAAGTCAAACCGAGATCACTTTAGAACAAATTGCAAAACGTTTGCAGTATCGTATAAAAGATAGCGTTAGAAGTAGCGCAGATGGCGTGAATTGGGTTCCTCTTCCTAGTGCAAATGCAACCCATACTATTATCGAATGGATTGGTATTAGTAATGAAAGTTTTTTAGGTGAATGGGATGGCGCCGCAGCTGTTGTTCCTGGATGGAGTGGATTGATTGATATGGATGATACTATCAATACCAATCTAGCAGCGCATACACTTTCAACACCAGGCAGCAGACTTGATTTTGCAAGCGATATTATAAAAGCCCTTACTAATGGGCAAATAGCCATGGATGGGACAGGAACAACCGCTAAGCTTCCTGCGCTTGTTTTTAAAGGGGCAAAGCCACTTTATGATGTCAACAACTACTATTCACAAGGTAACAATAATTACACTGTTCGCGTTAGTCGTAGTTCAAATACAAAATTTGCTATACCAAATAATGATAACCTTACTGATTTTGATGGAGATGGTTTTGGTGATCTTTTTGAGCAATACTATCTCGCACATACAGCTTATGCCCTTATACCTGTTGGCGCTAATGCCAATGATTATAGCTTAACTCTTGTCTATAATTATCAACCTTGGGAAGGTGAGACCTATGCCAATAATGGAACACCTCAAACGCTTGCCGAGCATGTTAGCACCTTTCGTATCCGTCAAGATGGTGATGTTGTACGTATCAAACTTTGTATTCATGATAATAACCAAAATGGTAACTTTGATTTTAGTGCTTGTAAAGAAAAGGTAATTTACTAATGCGTCAAGGATTTACACTCATTACTGCAATCATTTTCATGGTACTGGTAGCTTCTATTGCGGCATTATCCCTCTCTTTTTCAAGCTTTTCGACCAAACAAACCACGGATTTATACCTGAGAGAACAAGCGGAGCTCCTGGTACAAAGTGGCACAGAATTTGCACTTTTGGCAATTAGTGGGCATCAAATTAACGCTGCTAATGGCTGTCTGAATGCTATTAATTCACAATACCCACAAGCTGGAGCCAATGCTATTTTTGACATAACTATCACAATTAATTACTTAGGTAACGGACTACTTGCTGCTTCTAATAATAACTGTAATGTTCTTAGCGATACCGTTGTAACAACAGGCTCCAATGTCACCGTCATCATCGACACGATTGTCGAAACAACCCCAGGCAATAACATCTCCACCGAGCCTATTCGCTTGCATCGCCGCACCATTCAAAAACCCTAAAATCAGCCCTAAAACATCCTTTTCATTTAAGGTTTTATTTGTTATACTGACTCTACAAACCCTTGAAAAAGGGAAGGAAAAGGAGACAAGATGAACACGAGTATCGTAGGTAAACAATTTGATTTGACGGAGCCAATCAAGGCGTATGTTGATGGAGCCGTTGATGCTATCGGCAAATACAATTTGGATATTATCTCTGTGCGTACTGTGATCTCAGCAGATGAAAAAAATGGCAAAAAAGGCTTTAGTGTTGAGTTTGCTATTAATATGGCACACAAAAACACGGTTGTTATTCAACAAAAAGACAAAGATGTCTATGCCGCTGTTGATCTCGCCATCGAGAGAGCTAAAAAAGTTTTACGTCGTCACCATGATAAAATTACCAATTATAAAGCTGATGAACTTGTTGTTACCGAAGAAAACAGTGAAGGAAGCGACGATGAGATCGTGCCAATTCGCCTTGATAGCTACAAACCTGTCGAAGTCGAAGATGCTATGAATGAGCTCAAAGCAAGTGACAAGCAGTTTATCGTTTTCCATGATATGGAAGATAAATTCCGTGTTATGTATAAAAAAACCGATGGAAGATTTGGTCTTTACTAATCTTTTACGCCACGAGAGTAAAATCTCTCGTGGCTATGCTTCCAACCTACTTTTTGCTTCTTTTAAAATTTCCTCATCATTTGCCATTTCAAACCAAACCAGTTTTTTTCCACTTTGAATAACACCGCCAACGACATCACCACCTTGACGGTATGCTAAATCAAGTTCTGCGATCTCAAAGCCATCCAACGTTCGAGAAAACTTCTCTAGCCTTTCACTTTTGGCTAGATTGGTGTAAAGATAGCAGTACCCTTTTAAACCATTGCGACTCACGCGTCCACGAAGTTGATGTAAACTCGCAAGCCCCAAACGTTCCGCGCCAACAATAACGATCGTGGAAAGCCTTGGAAGGGAGATACCAACCTCCACAACCGTGGTTGAGATGAGCAGATTGCCCTCTTCTTTAAAGGTTTTGAGGATCTCTTCTTTATTTTTATCTTTGCCATACGTAACATAAACACCCTCAAAATTTTTCTCCCAAAAGCCACGTCCCTCATCAATGGACTGATAGTTTACCATTTCACTCTCTTCGACCAGTGGATAAACGATAATGCATTGATGCTGCTGTGCAATTTCATTTTTGAGATGCTCTACCAACGCTTTAAAATCTTTTTTGGCGATCACTTTGGTTGTAATGTCTTTGGGAAAAGGAAGCATTTTAATGAATGAAAAATCAACCAAAGAAGACTGAATCATACTCAAGGTTCTTGGAATCGGTGTGGCTGAAAACTGCAAATAGTGCGGATGCCATGCCTGTTTGGAAACCAAAGCTGAAAGCAACGCACGTTGTTTGGTACCAAAGCGATGTTGTTCATCGACCATGACCAACGCACATTCAGGAAGCTCGCGGTACAAAAGCGCATGCGTGCCGATGATGAAGTCAAAATCAGCCAAATTTTCTTTACTGTCCGCCTCTTGCGTGATCAAAAGCGTCTTTACATGTAAAGGTAAAAACTTCACTGCTTCCTCATACAGTTGGTTGGCAAGCACCGTAGTGGGTGCCATCAAAATAGACTTTTTAGGGTAGCTCATCATGACTGAAGCAAAAATCACCATCGTTTTGCCACACCCAACATCACCCATAATGACACGCTTGGCAGCATTTTCACTTAAAAAATCACGTTTGATCTCACCAATGACCTTTTGCTGATCGGTAGTTAATGTAAAAGGAAGTGAGGCGATAAAAGGCTGCTCATCTCCATCTAGTTTTGCGCAAGAGGGAAAACTTACCTTTTTACCAGAGAGTTTTTTGAGGTAGTTATGAATTTCGACATATTTAAGCACTTTAAGAATGGATTCTGAGTACCCAAAGCTACCTATGGCACTTGCCTCTTTGGCGCTGGGTCTGTGTAAGCTTAACAGTATTTGAGCTTCGTTTACATGTAAACCCTCATGCACTAAAGATTCAATGCTCAAATACCGTTGCATGAGCTCTATGACTGTTTTATTTTGAAGTGTCGTTTTATACTTTGGAACCAGAGTGTTAATGATCGTCACAGTTTTGGGTTGCACCATCTGCAAACGCCCTGCGTTGTAACTGATTTTTCCGTTAATATAAAGCTCATTCCCCACTTTAAAGAGTGCTTTATGGTACGGTTTTGCGGCAAAAATCACACCATCAAGGTTGGTTTGCCATGCTTCACAAAAAAAGACAATTTGCAAGACTTTAGGACTTTGCCTGAATGAAAGTACCTTTACATGTAATGTATTGATCTGCTCAATCAGAGGCGTGGGAGAAAGGGTTGTATTTTCATACGAAGAAGGCAGGAGTAGTGCCAAATCTAACAGCGTCGCTACTCCTATTTTTTTGAAGCGTTCTTGATCTATTGGGTCACATTCAAGGTTTTTCACGTTTTGTGACTACCGAAAAACTAAGGGCTGTGATTTCATCGTGTTTTTTAATGAAACTATTAAGATCTTCCAGACTTAACTTTTCAATTTTTTCAAGCTGTTTTTTAGAATACCCTAACTCAAATCCACTATAATACTCAAAGAAAGCACGAGAAAGTCGTTGTGAGAGCGTTTCATTGCGAAGTGGCTCAGAACCAAGTAAAAAGCGTTTCGCTTGTGCTAACTCTTCTTCCGTTGCCCCTTGATCTACAAAGCGTTTAATCTCTTCGCCAACAAGCTTTTTAGCCTCGTCCAAGTTCTCATTTTTGGTTTGAAGGTGTCCTGTAAAACTACTGCTTGATTTTCCTACACTGGTTCGGCTGTAGCTTGAATACGCAAGTCCACGTTTAACACGTATCTCTTCCATTAAACGACTTCCAAAACCACTCTCACCTAAGATGAAACTTGCAACTTTAGCTTTATAGGTTTCAGGGTCACCACTTTTCATATAAAAAGGTGCTCCAAAGTAAATATAAGCTTGTTCACTCTCTTTATGAACAATCAGCTCTTTAGCATTTTTATTAGCATCAAAGTATGGTGTCGTCGTTCGTTTTCCATGCTTGATTTCAGCCAATACGGGTAAAAGCATTTTTTTAAGAGCATCCAGTTCAATATCACCACCCGCAACGATAATCAAGCTCTCTAGGTTAATGCGTTCTTTGTAAAAGTTTTCAACATCTTTGAGTTTGAGCGCCTTAATACTTTTAACATCACCGCTGTACGCATGAGCAAAGGGGGTGTTTTCAAAAATGAGTTTTTGAAGATTGAGATTGGCGATGTAGTCAAAATCACTCTCTTTGTTAGAGAGCATTCCAAGGGTAAGAAGCTTTATTTTATCAAAACTCTCTTTACTAAAATTTGGACTTTTGAGCAATTTTTTCATCATTTCCAAAGCATAGGGGAACTGTTCTTTAAGTGCTGAAGCTTCAAAGACCATTGTTTCAACACCCGCATGAGCATCTAATGAAATAGCACGAAACTCAAGCTCTTCTGCAAACGCCGTTGCTCCCATCTCTTTGGTGCCTTCACCCAACATTCCTGCTAAAAACTTGGCAATACCTTCATTCGTACCATCTTCCATGCTACCTGCATTTTTAACGACAAGTTGTACTGAAGCGAGAGGGAGTGAAGCATCCTTTTCAAATACGATAGGAATTTCAACACCATTAACATTGATTTGACTAATCTCTTGACTCACTAATACTCCTTGTAACAAAATCATGATTGTAAAAAATAGTTTTTTCATGCGAACTTCTCCAAAATCGTGTACGATGTATCACGTTTGGCAGGGATAGACCCAATATCTTTGATGAGCTTAATCATCTCCGTTTGATTCATGCGATTAGCTGCACCTGCTGCTTTGACGACGTTCTCTTCCATCATCGTACTGCCTAAATCATTCGCTCCAAACAGCAGAGCAAGCTGACCAATGTAACTGCCTTGTGTTACCCATGAACTTTGAATATTTTTAAAATTATCAAGGTACAAACGACTCACGGCTAGAAGCCTGAGATAGCGATTTGAGGACTGCTTTTTAATCTCAGGATGTTCTTCTTTAAGCTTGGTATGATCACTTTGAAAACTCCACATGATGAAGGCTCGAAAACCACCTGTTTCATCTTGAAGCTCTCTAATTTTTTCCCAATGCTCGATGATCTCTTCATCGCTTTCCAGCGTTCCAAACATCATCGTTGCAGTTGATCTCATACCGATTTTATGAGCGGCTCTGTGTACGCCAAGCCACTCTTCGCTCCCTAATTTCTTAGGTGCGATAATATCACGAACACGGTCACTGAGTATCTCAGCTCCAGCTCCGGGAATGCTATAAAGTCCTTTTTTCTGAAGACGTAAGAGCACTTCTTGGTAACTGATCTTCGAGATTTTAGCGATGTAATCAATCTCAATAGCAGAGAATCCATGAATCGTGATGCTAGGGTAATTCGTACTAATCCACTCCACCAACTCTTCATACCATTCAATTTTAAGCTTAGGATGTACACCACCTTGAAACAGGATTTGCGTTCCACCGATTTCAATCAACTCTTCGATTTTCTGACCAATCTCTTCAAAGGAGAGTACATACGCTTCATCTTCTTTATGATGACGGTAAAAGGCACAAAATTTACAATCAACCCAACAGACATTCGTATAATTGATGTTGCGATCGACAACAAATGTTGTCAAATTTTCAGGGTGAAGCTCCATTTTGCGCTTCAACGCCATCTCACCTAATGTATTAAGATCTACCTCACGAATTAGACGTAAGGCCTCTTCATTACTCATTCGTTTCATTCAATCCCTTTTTAACAAACAAAACAGATAAAAAGCTTGAGAGTGGAACCACACTTAAGCCCACAAAAAAAGCTATTGCATCCAAATTATCATGGCGAATTAAAAAAAGTACGGCTAAAAACAGTACACCATACGAAAGGATACGATACAGTGAAAGTGCACTTTTATAGCTTAAAGCAAGATTTTGAAAACTCTGTTTAAAGCCTACTTTAGCGACTCTTGGAGTAACATTTTCTTTTTCATCATCTTCTTCTTGATCGTCCTCATAGTATTTATCAAATTTATCATCAGGAATTAGCCCAGCATCAACACGACGTGTCACAAACGTATGGTACGAGCGAAACGATGCCAAAGTAATCAGCAGTGAGCAGACAAACGCTATTTGCGTGTTTAAAAGCCACTCGCCTCCTTGAATCAACGAAAGAAGAATGACCAGTACATCTCCTAAAAGATAAAAGCGCAAAAACCTACTTGTCGTCGTCATCTTCATCATCATCTTTAGGTTGTTGGTATTTTTTATAGCGTACATCATCTTTGAGTTCATCTAAGGAAGCGACATTTTTTTTGTAAGCTTTGTAGACATTTAAAATAGCGCCACCCACTCCCCAAAAAACACCGACCCATAAAAGCCAGGGGGTGTTAAACACATTGCTCATTAACATACCAACACCAATACCAATTAGCACTGCTACTACAATAGAAATCCCTAAGGAGAGCTGTTCAGCTCCTTCAATCAGTTTGCCGTATTTTGGTTTATCGCTCATGCAATCTCTTCAAATACTTTAATCGCTGCTTCAATGGTCTCTTCGATCATCTCATCCGTGATAGCATCGGAGATAAAACCGGTTTCAAACTGTGAGCATGCAAAGTAAAAACCCTCTCTAAGCATACCTTGATGGAAGGCTGCAAAACATGTGGTATTACTTTTAAGAGCATCCTCAAAATTTTTCACAGGAGCATCATTAAAGAAAAAGCCAAACATGGAACCAATGGCTGAAACTTGAAGTGAAATACCCGATACCTGAGCAGCCTCTTTAAGTCCTTCCACCAGCCTCTTAGCCTTTTTTTCAAGCCTAACATACAGCTCTTCATCCTCTATAATTTGCTCTAATGAAGCCAGTCCTGCTGCCATTGCTACAGGATTTCCACTGAGCGTTCCTGCTTGATACACTGGACCATCAGGGGAGAGTTTATCCATGATTTCAGCACGTCCACCAAAGGCACCTACAGGCATACCACCACCGATGACTTTTCCAAACGTCACCAAATCGGGTACGGTTGTATAAATCCCTTGTGCCCCTTTAAGGCTTGCTCTAAAGCCACTCATGACCTCATCAAAAATCAAAAGCGTTCCATGTTTGTCACATAAAACTCTTAGCTCTTCCAAAAATTTTGCATCGGCAGGAACAAAACCCATATTGCCAGCCAGAGGTTCGATAATAATACACGCGATATTTTTAGAATGTTTAAAACACTCTTTAACGCTTTTGATGTCGTTGTATTTAGCTAAAAGCGTATGTTTGGTAAGATCGGCGGGAACTCCTGGAGAACTAGGCGTTCCAAACGTTACAGCGCCACTGCCTGCTTGCACTAAAAGAGAGTCGCTGTGCCCATGGTAACAACCCTCAAATTTGATAATATCATCTTTACATGTAAAGCCTCGCGCAAGTCTGATCGCACTCATCACCGCCTCGGTTCCACTACTGACAAAGCGTACTTTATCAATTTCAGGAAAGAGTGAGCAGATAAGCGTTGCAAGTTTTGTTTCCGCTTTCGTAGGTGCTCCAAAACTAAGCCCCTTTTTAACCGCTTTAATCACCGCTTTTTCAATGGTTTTATTAGCATGACCAAAGATAAGAGGTCCCCAACTTTGAACATAGTCAACATAGCGGTTGTGATCGACATCAAACAGATACGCACCCTCGCCTTTTTTGATAAACAGAGGTGTTCCTCCTACGCTTTTAAATGCGCGCACAGGAGAATCTACACCACCAGGAATAACATTTTGAGCTTTTTCATACGCTTTAATGCTTTTATCATAGTGCATTTTCATGATCCTCATTGATTATTTTTTAAAATTTTACAGAAAGTTTCTATACAAACTACTTTTTCACTTCACTTGAGACGTAATAATACAAACTATCAATCTCCTGCCATGTTAAAAAATAAGTCGGCATTACTTTATGTTGAGACGTCAAAGCTTGGAAAAAACGTTCTTTAGAAACGCTGGTAATGGCAGGTGCAGAAAGGGTCACCTCTTTACCTCTTGAGATGTATTTTGAGATAATGGCACCTTCGGCTTTTTCACCATGGCATTTGTTACAGCCAATGCCTCTGGGGTTAGAATAGAGCATCTTTGCATACTCCATTTTAGAGATAAAATCCTCACTCAAAAGTGGCGTAAAAGATAAAAACAAGAACACGTTACATGTAAGCAAAAACCGCATCAAAACTACTTTATCCTCTCTTTATTCGTAATTTGGTATAGTATCAAAAATGAACTAAAAGGATGTTTGAATGCAGATCCTCGATGGAAAAGCACTGTCAGATCAAATCAAAATAGAGCTCAAAACACAGAGCGATGCCCTTAATCTTAAAGGTATTACCCCCGGTCTTGCCGTCATTTTAGTCGGTGATGATGCAGCGAGCCAAACCTATGTCAAGATGAAAGAAAAAGCGTGTGATGCAGCGGGTGTTTATTCGATTATTCATAAAATGCCAACCACAATTTCACAAGAGAAAATTTTAGAAACCATTACGATGATTAACAACAACCCAAACATTGATGGAGTCCTTGTTCAACTCCCTCTTCCTAAACACATTGACACCACAAAAATTATCGAGACGATTGATCCTAAAAAAGATGTCGATGGTTTTCATCCCTTTAATGTGGGTCGTTTAGTTGCAGGACTTGACAGCTTTGTACCTTGCACACCCCTTGGTGTTATGCGCTTGCTTGCGCACTACAACATCGACCCAAAAGGCTTAGATGCATGTGTTGTGGGTGCGAGTAACATCGTAGGAAAACCCATGATGAACCTTCTTTTAAATGCAGGGGCAACCGTCGATATTTGTCATATCTTCACCAAAGATCTTAAACAACATACCCAAAAAGCAGACCTAGTTATCGTAGGTGTGGGTAAACGAAATCTCATTACAGCCGACATGATTAAAGAGGGTGCGATTGTGATTGATATTGGTATCAATAAAACCGAAGAGGGACGCCTTGTGGGTGATGTCGATTATGCCAATGTCGCACCCAAATGCAGTTACATTACCCCTGTTCCTGGTGGGGTTGGTCCTATGACGATTGCTATGTTACTCGAAAACACCATTAAAGCTGCCGAACAGCGTTTATAATTTAGGAAAACTATGAAAAATTTACTCAACCGTTTTTACCACTTTTCCAACAGCTGGACAGGTACACTTATTATTGTTTTATTTGTCATTTTCTTTGTGGCACAAGCCTTTGTCATTCCTAGTGGTTCCATGATTAAAACCCTTCTCATAGGTGATCATCTTTTTGTGAAAAAATTTGTCTATGGCATTCCAACACCGCATCTTCCTTGGCTTGAAGTTCCTGTTTTGCCTGATTTTAAAGGCAATGGTCACCTTGTGGAAGGGAACAGGCCACAACGTGGTGATATTGTTGTTTTTCGCTACCCCAAAGACATCAAAGTCCATTATGTTAAACGTTGTGTCGCAACAGAAGGGGATGAGATCCTTTTCCAAGAAAAAAACCTCTACATCCACTTTAGCGAGGGTGATGAGTATATTAAAGCCAACTATGCCTCTGAAAAAATCAAAACAATCGCAGGTAAACTTTGGGTCAATAACCCTTATATTGAAAAATTTCATGGTATTCATTATGACGATTCCGTTGACCTCTTTCAACAAATGGTACTGCACTTAGGAGCAAATCAACTTTTCATGAAACCTGCCCAAGTACAGGAGCTTCCAAGTATTTCTGGCTATGGATTTAACGCCTTTTATGCCAAAGTTGAAAAAGACAACTATTTTATGATGGGAGATAACCGCGATCATTCTAATGATAGCCGTTTTTGGGGAAGTGTCCCTTACAGTCTTATTGTTGGAAAACCTTGGTTTATCTATTTTTCATGGGATGATGACTATAAAATCAGATGGAACCGCATTGGACGCTTTGTAGAATCCATGCAATACGATGAGAACTTTTTCTAATGGAAGTTAAAATTATTGAGATCAGTGCTACCATTTTGGCTCTTATGGTAGCGATCATTGGGCATGAGATTATGCATGGATATGTTGCATATCGTTATGGTGACACTACGGCTAAATACCAAGGTCGTTTGAGTATCAACCCCATTGTTCACGTTGATCTTGTAGGAACAATCATTGTTCCAGCTGTCCTCTTTTTTAGCGGTGCTCCTTTTATGTTCGGTTGGGCGAAACCTGTACCGATTTATATACCCACTGTTATTAGAAATGGTGGCTATAAAGCGGCTATTTATGTCTCTTTAGCGGGTATTGCTTACAACTTCGCACTAGCGTTTGTATGTGCAGGACTGTTGAGCTTTTTACCAGATCTAAGAAATGCGAGTAACGTTATTGAAGTTTTTGTCATCTTCTTTTTAATCCAGTCACTCATTTACAACGTTGTTTTAGGACTTTTCAATCTCTATCCTATTCCACCATTAGATGGTTCACATGCCCTTACCTACCTTGGCATCATCTTTGGATGGAACGCGCTCGTACGCTTTTATGAATCATTAGAGCGATATGGCATGATCATTCTTATTGTTTTCATTGCGACACCCCTATCACACTACTTTTTTCTACCGATTCGCTACGTAATCGGATGGTTATATTAACAGGCTTCCTAAGGGGAGTCTGTTTTTGGAATTTCTAATAATCCTTGTGATATAATCGTTTCTATTACCTAGTTAAAGGACATTTCCTTGAAGTTTTTTATTGCAACAGATCATGCAGGCATTGCCATCAAACCCGATGTCATTGCACTGTTAAACCATATGGGTCATGAAGTCATTGATCTTGGACCATTTAACGATCAACGTGTTGATTATCCTGATTATGCGCATGCACTTTGCCTTGAAGTTCTCAATAACAGTGGCACACAAGGCATTCTTATCTGTGGCTCAGGCATTGGTATGAGCTTGGCCGCCAATAAACATATAGGTATCAGGGCAGCCCTTTGTCATGATGCGTATACAGCAGAAATGGCACGCGCGCACAATGATGCGAATGTACTCTGTTTTGGTCAACGTATCGTTGGGCTAGGCGTTGTTGAATCCATGCTCAAAGCATGGTGTGCTACTTCATTTGAAGGTGGCAGACACGCTGATCGTGTTAAGAAAATAGAGTTATGACCATGGCACTTGACTGGGTGATAGCAACGGTACTTTTTTCCGCTTGCATGTACTTATTGATTATGGTGTTTTACTTCAAAACGCTTTTACGTAAAGAGAAGCGTAGCAACATCGTCGTTAAACAAACCCTCAATGATGCCGAAGTGGTTATCCGCAAATACCAAGTGCAATTACAACGCTCTTTAGGCAATATTGATATTTTAAGTGATGAACTTAAAAAAGTCAAAAATGATCTAAAATCACTTCGTACACGCAACAGTCAATACCGCATGGAAGGGGATAAACTCCGCCAGCACATTAAAGAACTTGAAGGAAAGATCGAGGCGCTTCTATAATCTATTTAGAGACTCCTTTTTCCTTTTGTCCTTTTACATGTAAACATTTTCTGCCTCTTAATAGGCGAGCTTTAGCACCTCAGCGGCTAAGGTAGCTTTTTAGGCTTGATCTAAAAAGTGCATACAAATATAAGTTGTAAGAAGTTTTCGCCTCACATGAGGAGAGCTTTAGTGCCCTAGTGGCTAACGTAGCTTTTTAAGCTTTGCTTGGAAGGCGTGTAAAAAATGAAAAGGCTATTTCATGAGTCAATTAAGCGATGCTGATAAAACCTATCTTTTAAATTCTATTCGAGAAATCGAAGATTTCCCAAAACCAGGCATTAAATTTAAAGACATTACCACTCTTCTAGGCGATGCTAAAGCATTTACGCTCTTGATAGACCATTTGGTTGAGCGTTATTCAACTATGAAAATTGATTATATTGCTGGCATCGAAAGCCGTGGATTTATTTTTGGGGCTGCATTGGCAGCACGTCTTAAAACACGTTTTGTTCCTATTCGAAAACCGGGCAAACTTCCCTACACAACGATCAGTGAAAAATACTCGTTGGAATATGGTGTTGATGAAGTTTGTATACATATCGATGCATTCTCAGCTATAACCACAGCAAAACCAAGAGTGCTCCTCATCGATGACTTAATTGCAACAGGTGGCACTGCCACAGCTGCGGTCAATCTTATCAATAAAGCTGGAGCAGAGTGTGTTGAAGCCTGTTTTGTGATGAATCTTACTTTTTTACAAGGTGATCTTGATATTAAAAAAGTCACTTCTGTCTATTCTGTATTAGAGGTGTTTTAATGTATATTCCTAGAGTTTCAAAATTCGATCCTGATCACAATGGCCATTTTGGTATTTTTGGTGGACGCTTTGTTCCTGAAACACTAATGCCTGTTCTTTTAGAACTTGAAAAAGAGTACCAAAGCCTTCGCTTCAATGAAAATTTTTGGACTGAAGTTGACCACTACATGAAAGATTATGTAGGACGCCCTTCAGCACTCTATTTTGCGAAAAACATTTCTCAAGAGTTAGGCGCTAAAGTTTACCTCAAACGTGAAGACCTTAACCATACGGGTGCACATAAGATCAATAATACCATTGTTCAAGGCTTAATTGCCAAAAAAATGGGTAAAAAACGTGTTATTGCTGAAACGGGCGCGGGGCAACACGGTGTTGCAACAGCAACCGTAGCGGCACTTTTAGGACTTGAATGCGAAGTGTTTATGGGTGAAAAAGATGTCGAACGCCAAGAGCTCAATGTCTTTCGTATGAAACTTTTGGGAGCAAAAGTCCATGCCGTTAAGAGTGGCAGTAAAACACTTAAAGATGCAATGAATGAGGCGATTCGCTACTGGGTCACCCATGCACGAGATACGTTTTACATTATCGGAACCGTCGCAGGTCCGCATCCCTACCCTATGATGGTACGTGATTTTCAAGCGATCATCGGCTACGAAGCGAAAGCACAAATTTTAGTGAAAGAAAAACGCCTTCCTGACATGGTTGTTGCCTGTATTGGTGGTGGTAGCAATGCAATGGGTATTTTTAGTCATTTCTTAGGCGAAGAAGGGGTAACCTGCGTCGGTATCGAAGCAGGTGGACTTGGCATTGACACCGATAAACACGGATGCTCACTTGCTAAAGGAAGCCCTGGTGTCCTTCATGGACAGATGAGTTACCTTCTCCAAGATGATGATGGACAAATCCTTGAAGCTCACTCTATCTCGGCGGGACTTGATTACCCTGGCATTGGACCTGAACATGCGTACCTTAAAGAGATAGGTGCAGCAAAATACGATCATATTACGGATCAAGAAGCACTGGATGCTTTTGTCTGGTTGAGTCGCAAAGAAGGGATTATTCCTGCTTTTGAGAGTGCACATGCTGTGGCATATTTGAAAAAAATTCCTAAAGATGAGATCAAAAACAAAGTCATTATTGTCAATCTTTCAGGACGTGGCGATAAAGACATGATGCAAGCAAAATCCATTTTGAATATTGGATAAGCCAATGAATGAATTTATGAGTAAACATTCTGGAAAACTATTTGCTCTCTTTATGACAATCGTACTCTCAACACTTGGATATGTCCTCTACTTAGCACCTGTAAGTGGATTAGAAAATAAATTTATCTACCTCTTAAAAGAGTATGGCTACATCATTCTCTTTTTTTGGGGAATGTTGGAGGGTGAAATTGGACTTGTCATGGCAGGTTTGTTGACCCATACAGGCGATATGCACCTTTTTATTGCCATTTTCGTGGCAGGACTTGGTGGCTTTGCAGGAGATCAAGTCTATTTTTACATTGGTCGTTTTAATAAAAAATTAGTCCATAAAAAACTTCGAAGTCAACGCCGTAAACTCGCCCTTGCACATGTTCTTTTGAAAAAACATGGCTGGCCTATTATCTTTGCACAACGTTACCTCTATGGATTACGTACGGTTATTCCTATTTCCATAGGTTTGACACGTTATAGTGGCAAAATGTTTGCTTTGATCAATCTTATTTCGGCATGGTTTTGGGCATCTTTTACGATTGTTCCTACATGGTATTTTGGTCAAGAGATTCTCATTGTCATTCACTGGGCAAAAGCACACTGGTATTTTGCTATTCCAATAGCCGCCATTGTAGCAGGTGGTATCTCCTATTATTTTCATAAAGTAACTGATAAGACATTTAAGGATAAACATGCAAATAGAACTACTCAATCAAAAATTAACTAATGCAGCAGCAGACGTTAAAATCGTCTTTGTAATCAATAAAGATTTAACGCATTCATGGATTAATGATCAAGAAACGTTACAATTTTTAGGGTTTAAAGGTGAGAGTGAAGAAACTCTCTTTACACCAACAAGTAAAACACTTTATGTGGGGTGTGATTCTCTTGATGCCGATGAAATTCGTTTAGCAGCGTCTAATGCGCTGGGTGCGCTCAAAAAGACCAATGCCAAAACACTTGCCATTGGTACATACTCCAATGAGTGCCCTGGCATTAATATTAAAGCCCTTGTTGAAGGCTTTATTTTAGGTAGCTATACGTTTGATACCTATAAAAGTAAAAAAGAGTCTTCTAAAATTGAAAAAATAACCATCTGTTTGGAAGATTATAGTCGTACCGATGTTTCGATGGAGACAGCAAATAAAGCCCTCCGTGCAGCTACTGCTGTAGCAGAAGCAACCAACTTCGCCAAAGAGATTGTCAATGCAACTCCAGAAGATATGACACCGATTGCACTCGCTAATATTGCGCAAACCTTAACCACAATTCCAAACGTTACATGTAAAGTGATGGACGAGAACTTTTTAAAAGAACAAGGGATGAATGCCTTTCTTGCTGTCAATCGTGCCAGCGTACACCCTCCTCGCTTGATTCACCTCACCTACAAGCCTGAAAATGCCAAAAAACGCCTTGTGTATGTGGGAAAAGGTCTAACGTACGATAGCGGTGGACTTAGCTTAAAACCAAGTGAACACATGGTCACCATGAAAGCTGACAAAAGCGGTGCAGCAGCGGTTATGTCGATCTTAAAAGCAGCGGCAACTTTAGAGCTTCCCTATGAAATCCATGCCATTATTGGTGCAACAGAAAATATGATTGGCGGCAATGCCTATAAACCCGATGATGTTTTAGTGGCAAAAAACGGTAAAACCATCGAAGTACGTAACACCGATGCTGAAGGTCGTTTGGTTTTGGCGGATTGTTTGTGCTACGCGCAAGAGCTTAAACCTGATCTTTTGGTCGATATGGCAACGCTTACAGGTGCATGTGTCGTCGCTCTTGGTGAATACACTACGGGTATTATGGGACATAGTAGCGAACTTAAACACTCTATGCTTAAAGCGGCAACGGCCAGTGGAGAACTCAGTGGTGCACTTCCGTTTAATAAATACCTAAAAAAACTTCTAAAAAGCTCCGTTGCCGATATGTCTAACATCAGCTCTAGCCGTTACGGTGGCGCTATTACCGCTGGACTCTTTTTGGATAATTTCATCGAAGAAGAGAATAAAGATAAATGGCTTCACTTAGATATTGCAGGTCCAGCTTATACTGAAAAAGCATGGGGCTATAACCAATTTGGCGCAACGGGTGCTGGCATTCGAATGAATCTTTACTGGATCTTTGAAGAAAATAAAAAATAGACATTGTGCCTTTATGGCTTAATATAGGTTTGCTGGCTTTGAGTAAAAGCCGTTACCAAAAGAGTTCTGTAGGAATTCTAATAGACTCGGAGCCTAATGAAACTAAAAATTGTTTTGATCGGAGCCTCCACCGGAGGCCCTGGTCACCTTAAAAAAATTCTCTCTGCCATCTCAACAACCTATACGGGTGCGATTGTGATTGCACAGCATATGAATGCAACCTTTATTCCAAGCTTTATCAGTCAATTTCAAAATGAACTGAGCCTGCCCGTACACGCCGTTGATCAAAGGATGTCCTTAAAGCAATCCAATATCTATATTTGCCCTCAAAATTGTCATCTGATTCGGGGTGATTTTTCACCCAGCATTGAACCCGTCAAAGAGGGAGAAACCCCCTATAACCCAAGTATTGACACGCTTTTCTCCTCGAGTGTTGCACAAATCAAAGATACCGAAATCTTAGCCGTTTTACTGACAGGCATTGGGCATGATGGTGCCAATGGGCTCAGTGAACTTCAAAAAAATGGTGCAACATGCATCGCTGAGAGTGAAAAAAGTGCTATCGTTTTTGGCATGCCAAAACGTGCGGTGGAGATCAATCCCAATATTGTCGCACTTGCACTTGATGACATTATACAAACCATCAAAAAATTCGGAGAGTCCTAATGTGGTTTTGGAATAGAAAAAAAGAACCTGAAGTCGTACACAATCATGAAGTTGCGGTGCATCAAGAGTTCAATACCTTTGGACTTCAAGACCTTTTGCACTACATTAAACGTGAGATTGGTGTGGATCTGTTTGCAAAGAACAGTGTTATCGAAACCAAGCTTCGTCTCTTTTGTGAACGTAAAGAGATTTATAGTTTTCGTAAGCTCTTTGAAACCTTACAGCATGATAAAGCGCTTAGACAAGACCTCATTGATCTTGTCACAGTCAATGAAACCTACTTTTACCGTGAAGAGGCGCAACTGGATATGGCTGTTACCTTTGCACTTGCCATTCCCAATGTCAAAATTCTCTGTGCCCCTTGTGCTTCAGGTGAAGAGGTTTACTCCCTTTCCATGATGTTGCAAGAACGTAGACGTGAACCTAGAGAATTCAGTATTATGGGTATTGACATCAACTCTGAAGCAATCGATAAAGCCCAAAAAGGGCTCTTTTCAGAACGCTCTTTGCATAAATTGGAGACTCGGCTTAAAGAGAAGTTTTTTACCCTAGAAGAGCGTTATTATCGTGTTAAACGAGAATATTTCACCTCTATTTCATTTACGAAAGTCAATATTTTTGAGCATGAATTTCTCGCATTAGGGAAGTATGATATTATCTTTTCCCGCAATATGCTCATCTACTTTGATGATGACTTTCGCCTTAAAACCATTGAGCGCTTTGCCACGCTTCTTAAGCCAGAAGGTAAGCTCTTTTTAGGACATGCGGACATCATACCTGAGAATAACTATTTTATCAAACATACTGACAATCGCCTCTCTTACTATGTAAAGAAGCCTTAAACTTCTTTACATGTAAAACGATTTACAGTGTTTTTACAAGGGCACTAACCTCTTTAAACTGCGGATGAAGGGCACTTTGCAGTAGTTCAAACAAAAGTGACTCCGTAGTAGCAAGGCTTGCCCCTTCTTGTTCCATACGACGCAGTGCAATGTGGTGGTCGTACTCTTTTCGTGAGCCCATGGCATCGGCACATACGATCACCTCAAACCCTGCATCTAAAAGATCACACACACTTTGTAAAACACACACATGACTCTCAACGCCTGCAACAATCACACACTTTACATGTAATGCTTCCAACGCCTCTGTGACTTCACTGTTTTGATAACAGCTAAAAGTACACTTTTCATATATTGTCGTTTTACCCAAAAGAGAGTGCACCGAGGAGATGGTTTGACCAAGACCCTTCGTGTATTGTTGATTGCATAAAATAGGAATTTCTAAGGTTTTAAGCCCCTTTAGGAGTACAAGAAGATGTTTTTCAATCAGCTCGTGATTATGAATATGTGCAAAAAGGCGTTCTTGAACATCCACCAGTAGCATAGCTGTTTGCTTTGAATCAAGGCGCATGAATCCTCCTTACTTTTAGGTATTATCATAACCTACTCACTCTTAATTAAGTCATGCTAGATTACAATAAATTTTTATTTTGATAAAATGAGGGATTTATGGCAACATCCGTGTTAATATTACCAGGCTATCAAGGATCAGGAGAAACGCACTGGCAAACGTATTGGGAAAAAAACCATACTGATTTTAAACGTATCGAGCAAAACGATTGGGATCATCCTGTCTGTAATGAATGGGCTAAAAACGTCGAAATCGCCGTTAAAAATGCAGGTAAAGATGTTATCATTGTTTCACACAGTATTGGGTGTTTAGTCGTTGCACATTGGGCGGCAATGGCACATCATTCACCCATAAAAGGAGCATTGATCGTAGCGCCACCTGACCCAAAAGAACCGACTTTCCCGACCATTGCAGAAGGCTTTGAACATACACCGCTTCAACCCTTTCTATTTCCAAGTATTATTGTTGCAAGTAGCAATGACCCTTATGCAAGCTTGGCATATTCTAAACACATTGCAGATGCATGGGGAAGTTCTTTGGTCAATGTGGGTGAAAAAGGGCATATCAACACCGCCAGTAACCTTGGACTTTGGGAAGAAGGTTTGACATTTTTAGAACAATTACGTCGTACCGAATAAGCCTCAAAAGAGGCTTATTGCATTAACAACCGCAACCTTGACCGCCGGCATTAACCATCTCAATTTTATCTTCACTATTAGGCACTAAACACAAAAATTCATAATCTTCATCACCAATCACATGGTATGAATGAGGAACCCCAGCTGGCACAAAGATAATATCATCTTTAACCGCGATGAAACTCTCATCGCCCAAACGAACGCGCGCCTTGCCTTTTAAAACATACTGCTCATGTTCAACCGTATTGGTATGAAAAGGCATATGGCCATCTTTTTTAATGACAAATTTGCGCATTGCAAAGTTTGTTTCAACACTCGGCGCAATCAACATTTGCATACTCGCACCCTCACCTGCTTGAAGCGGTGTGCTTGGAATTTCATTTAAAGAGCGTTTCATCTAAAATCCTTTACATGTAAAATATAGAGAGCTCTTACCAAGCTCTTTTCACGCCTTTTGAGCAAAGCCCAAAAGCTACGCTAAGCCGCTGTGGTACTGAAGCTTGCCTCGTTCGAGGCAGAAAAACTTCTTACCAACGTGTAATCCGTTTGTTATTTTAGCTCAAATTTGAGCTCTTCGAGTCGTGCAATGCGATCTTCGGTGGAAGGGTGCGTTGAAAAGAGTGACGCAAATGAAATATCTTTGCCTGAGAAAGGGTTGATGATAAACATATGCGCACTCTCAGGTGTGGCGTCATGTACCATGCCTTGGCGGTTGTAGTTGGAAAGTTTGGCCAGTGCGCTTTGCAACCACTCAGGATGCGCTGTTAAACGAGCCGCACTTTCGTCTGCCATATATTCGCGGTTACGGCTGATCGCCATCTGAATCACTGCCGCTGCAAGCGGTAAGATGATGGCAAGGGCGATCATCACAATAGGATTGGGACGGTTTTCACGGTCTCTTCCAAACATCGCACCAAATTGCATCATATTGGCGATCACTCCAATCGCGCCCGCAATCGTTGCCGCAATCGTTCCGACTAAAATATCATAATGTCTCACATGACTCAGCTCATGCGCCAAAACAGCTTCAACTTCCTCATCGTCCAAAAGCTGCAAAAGCCCTTCAGTAACAGCGACAGCCGCGTGAGAAGGATTGCGCCCTGTGGCAAAGGCATTGGGAATGGAATCGGGGATGATGTAAATTTGAGGCAACGGCAGAGTGGCTTTTTGACTTAAACGCTCAACGATGTTATACAACCCACCCGCTTCTTGGCGCGTGACAGGCAGCGCATTGTAGTGACGAAGCACCAAAGTGTCGGAGTAAAAATAGCTCACAAAGTTCATGACGCCCGCGAGTACCAATGCGATCATCATCCCTTGCGTTCCGCCCATCATGCCACCAACCCATACAAACAACAGTGTCATCAAGGTCAATAAGACAACGGTTTTGATCACTTCCATAAATCTTCTCCTTAAAATAGATACTTCTATTTTATCTCACTTTGGTAAATAATTTTACATGTAACGTGTTGTGCTATAATGCCGCCATCAACTTTAAGGACGCGCATCACGTGAGACTGCCTCTGGGCTTTGGCAAAAAGGGTTACTTTACACTCGCTTCAATTCAAGCTTCGACGATCGCATACACAACTAAGCGCCAACACGCACGCCTATTGCATACCACACGCCTCTTTGCCGATACCTGCTCATCTGAAGAGGTGGAAGACGATCCACCGCCACTTGACACTACCCTTCTCGGATTTGTCTCATCCTATCGTCCCAGACTTTGCAAATGCAGCAGGCTTTTTGCCAAGCGCGCACATTCTGCCATTAAGCGTGCCAAAAAAAGACGCAAATGCAACTGCCACTCCCGTTATTTTAGCTTCCGCCGAACCGGTGTTCATCCTCCACTCTTTTCATCTTTTATACGTCAAACAAGCAAAGCTCGTTCGACTACGTTAGCCACTATGGCACTCAAGCTTGCCAACGTTGTTGGCAGAATCTATTTAAAAATTATGAAGATGAAAAAGGACTTAAACCTATGTCACAAACCTACGTTACAGGGTTTCCTCGCATTGGGGAAAAACGTGAACTCAAATTTGCCCTAGAAGAGTATTGGGCAGGTAAAACTGATTTTGAAGCGCTCAAAGCGGTTGCAAAAACGCTTCGAAATCGTCATTGGAACTACCAAAAAGAGCGTCATATCAACTTTATTTCGTGCAATGATTTTAGTTTGTATAACATCATGCTAGATACCACCGTTATGCTCGGAGCCATTCCTCCACGCTTTGAAAACATTGACGATAAAACAGATCGCTACTTCGCCATGGCACGAGGTGACGATGATCATGCCGCAATGGAGATGACCAAATGGTTTAATACCAACTACCACTACATCGTCCCAGAACTTCATGCGAATATGAACTTCTCCCATGTGAACATTTCTAAAATCGCGGAAGAGTTTATAGAAGCCAAAGCGCAAGGAGTTCATCCAAAAATAAACCTTGTAGGACCACTTACCTTTATTTTCCTTTCCAACGCTGTCGATGGAAGCGATCTTTTCAACCTTTTTGATGCGGTTTTGGAAGCCTATGAGAAGGTACTTCATGCCATTGCAAGCTTGGGCGAAAACATCGTCGTACAGTTTGATGAGCCTCTGTTTGCCAAAACCTTAGAGCCAAAATTTCTCAGTCTTTTAAAGATTGCGTATGAGCGTTTAGGCACGGTGAGTCCAAACCTCAAAATCGCTGTTGTCACCTATTTTGATCGTGCCAATGAAGCGGTGGAAATCTTGGGACAATGTCCTATTTGGGCGATCGGACTTGATTTTGTGTATGGCGAAGAGAACCTTGATGCCCTTTTACATGTAAACGATAAAATACTCATCGCGGGTGTCATTGATGGGCGCAATGTGTGGAAAAATAATGTTTCAAAAACATACAATTTGCTCGAAAAAATAGGCGAAAAAATCGATCCTAAACACATCATCCTTTCCACCTCATGCTCACTTTTACATGTACCTTTTTCAACGCAGTTTGAAGAAAAATTAGCTCCCGAGGTCAAAAGCCGCCTCAGTTTTGCCCTTGAAAAACTAAACGAATTGGAGCAGATCAACACGCTGTGGGAGAAAAGAGAAAAACCTGAAGCAAGTGCATGTACCCAAAAAGCACCATCACTTAAAACCAGTGCCATTGCCTACACCAGATCATCTTATACTACTCGTTTTGCGCTGCAACAAAAAGCGCTGAATTTGCCACTTTTCCCCACCACCACCATCGGTTCTTTCTCACAAACCAAAGAGACCAGAGCGGTGCGCAATGCCTTTAAAAAGGGTGAAATTTCACGTGAGCAGTATGAGACATCGTTAAAAGAATCGATCAAAGCGTGCGTTGAGCTTCAAGAAGCGTTAGGTCTTGATGTGCTGGTGCATGGCGAGTTTGAGCGCAACGACATGGTCGAATACTTTGGTGAACTCCTAGAAGGCTTTGCCTTTAGTGAAAATGGTTGGGTTCAAAGCTATGGCAGTCGTTGTGTCAAACCACCTCTTCTTTATGGTAGTGTGAGCCGTAAACAACCCCTCAGCGTTGATTGGACAGTTTATGCACAAAGCTTGACCGACAAGCCGATGAAAGGCATGCTCACAGGGCCTGTAACCATTCTCAACTGGTCATTTGTACGCAATGACATTCCAAAAAGCGAAGTGGCTTTTGAAGTCGCGCGTGCTATCGCCGAAGAGGTCGATGAGCTTCAACGTCACGACATTAAGATCATTCAAGTGGATGAAGCAGCATTCAAAGAGGGTTATCCTTTAAGGGAAGAGAAGATCAAAGCCTATGAAAAATGGGCGGTAGAGAGTTTCAAAGCTTCAATTGGAATCGCATGGGATCAAACACAGATTCACACGCACATGTGTTACAGCAACTTTAACGACATCATCGATACTATCGAGAGAATGGACGCCGATGTCATCACCATCGAGACCTCACGCAGTGGCAATAAGCTACTTAAAGTCTTTCAAAAAGCAAACTACAAAGCGCAAATTGGACCAGGCGTCTACGACATCCACTCGCCTCGTGTTCCAAGTGTGGAGGAGATGAGCGAGCAGATCAAAGCGTTCTTGCACGTGCTCCCCAAAGAGCAACTCTGGATCAACCCCGATTGCGGGCTAAAAACCAGAGGTTGGAGTGAAACTAAAGCGGCTTTAACCAACATGATTAAAGCCGTGCATTTAGCGCGTTAAAGCTTAACACGAGAGGGGGTTTCCCTCTCGTGGTTTCATCTCTACTTACGTTTCAAACCAATGTTTAGTATTGTTCGCAATGCGTACCAATGCCAACATGATAGGCACTTCCACAAGCACGCCCACCACCGTTGCCAGCGTCGCACCTGATTGTAAGCCAAAGAGCGTGATGGCAACAGCCACGGCCAATTCAAAAAAGTTACTCGCCCCGATCATCCCAGCAGGTGCAGCAATGTTATGAGGAAGCTTCCACAGACGTGCCCAACCATATGAGATGTAAAAAATAAAAAAAGTTTGAATAGTAAGAGGAATTGCAATGAGGAGTACATGTAAAGGATTGTTAAGAATGATATCGCCTTGAAAGGTAAAAATAATAATAAGTGTCAACAAAAGCCCTAAAATAGTAGTGTTGTCAAATTTTTTAATAAACACATTTTCAAAGTAACTAAGCCCTTTGTGCTTGATGATGTATCGTCTTGAGAGATACCCGCTCAATAAGGGTATAACTACAAACAAAACAACCGATAAGAACAGAGTGTCATAAGGGACAATGACATTGCTCACACCGAGTAAAAAAGCCACAATGGGCGTAAATGCAATCAGTAAAATCAGGTCATTGACCGCCACTTGTATCAAAGTATAAGCAGCATCGCCTTTGGTAAGATGACTCCATACAAACACCATCGCCGTACAAGGTGCTGCCCCTAGTAAGATCGCACCGGCTAAGTATTCATTCGCGAGATTTTCAGGCAAAAAGTTTACAAACAGAACTTTAAAAAAGAAAGCTGCGATAAGATACATCGTAAAAGGTTTAATCAACCAATTGACCGTACACGTAATACACAACCCTTTAGGTTTTTTACCGGCATCCAAAATACTTGCAAAGTCAATTTTGAGCATCATCGGGTAAATCATCAGCCAAATGAGAATGGCTATAGGAACAGAGACATGCGCATATTCAAAACGGCTCAAGGTTTTTGGAACAACGGGGAAAAACTGACCGATAGCCACACCTGCTACAATACACAAAGCCACCCATACAGTAAGATAACGCTCAAAAAAGCCCATACCCGATGTGGGTTTTGTCGATTCATTTTGCATCATAACATCCTTTACATATCAACATATGTTGATTGAAATTGCCCGTTCTTTATAGAAACCGACAACTGCTGTAAACGAGCCAGCTCAAACGAGCAACTTTATTTTCATCTCAAATAGTGTATCAAATATTGTATATCAAGTGTATAGCATGAAAATAGCCTCATACAAATTCATGTATGTCGTGTTTCCAGTGTCAATGAAATGAACGAGCAGATCAAAGCGTTCTTGCACGTGCTCCCCAAAGAGCAACTCTGGATCAACCCCGATTGCGGGCTTAAAACCAGAGGCTGGAGTGAAACCAAAGCCGCTTTAGCCAATATGATTAAAGCCGTGCATTTAGCGCGTTAAGCGTTACCACGAGAGGAGTTCTCCTCTCGTGATCTATAAAATATCTTCTTATTTTTTGAGATTATTTAACTTTACATGTAAACAAAATTTAATCATCGTTTTTACAAAAATGATGAGAAGGGTTAATGTTCATTATTCTAAATTTCTTTTAATGTATCAAGTAATGCTTCAAATTTTTCTTTATCCGCTTTTTTTTCATATTCAAACCATGTTTTAATTTCTTCAAGAGCGAAGAAATTTTTACTAAGTCCAAATTGCAATAATCCTTTTAATGTGTTGAAAATATCAGTTTCTATCTTTTCATTTAGATAGAAGTTTAAAAAAGTTTTCTTATATCCAGTAGTCTCATATATCTCATCCATATTTAATGATTCTATATTTGTCATTTGTGCAAAGCAATTTGCTAAAGGTAATGGTAGGAAAACACCACTTTTAATTTGTACATACGCCATATCTAATTCTGTAATAATATTTATATTATCGAATCTTGCATTGTACAAGCTACTTGAATAAAATGAAATATTTTTAAATGTACATTGACTAAAATTTATAGAATAAGCAAAAACATTATGCATAAATATATTTTGCAACAATGAATATGAAAAATCGATGAAGTCCAGTCTTAAATTTGATAAATTAATTACATCATTATTTTTCATTTTGATACCATTAAAATATTCTTGAGCCCAAAATGGTCCAGACCATTGTCTTGAATAGTTATAATTACGTATCATCTCAAAAAGATTTTCGGGGTTAGATAACCTTGCATTGAAAAACCGTTTTTCTTCAGTATCAATTTTTGTTTCTAACAGATTTCCAAGCACAAGCGAAAGCCATTTGTCGATGTCTGTTGAAATATCGCTTAGTGATTTATTGTGAAAAATGGTTAGTTCATTATTGAAAAGAGCATTTGCAGGTAAAGATTTAGCACTGAGAATCGTTGTTTTTGCATCAATAATTTCTTGTGCTAAAGCGATGATTCTTTCAAGTGCATCTTCATCGATAGCCCAGTCTTCAAGAAGTGGTTTAGGATAGATTCTTGAAGATTTTATGTCATTGTTTGCAATGGGCTCAAACCATTTATAATAGAGTTTATCGCTAAATAAAACGTTGTGTTTTTCATGTGCTAAAGATGCCATGAGAGGGAAAAGCAGTCTTCTTTTTTCTATAACTATCGGTGTAATTTTTGTAGAAACAGTCTCTTTAAGTAAGCGAATTAACTCTTTAAAAAAAGAGACGGTTTGATCTGTTGGTTCTCCAAGCATCAGTTTACTACGTGCTTCGTCAATATTGGGTGTTTTATCTAGTGCGTATTTTATAAAAACTTTGAGGTAGTATTCTGCTAAAAGGATTTCCGCGAAAGATTGATGTTGAAAGTGAAGGCAATCTTTTTGCTCGCCAAAATAAGAGTGCGATAAGAACTGTATCTCCGTTACTCCTTCTTTCTTATAACGTTCAAGAATCTCTCTATCGGATTCACTTGAAGTTTTTCCATCTAAAACCTTGCAAATATCGCTTTTTCTAAGGACACCTTGTTGACTTTGTTCTTTTTGGTACATCCATAGTGAAGCAATGGCATGCAGTATATTTCTATAGATGATTTCATCTTCTAAGTTAGTTTCATAATGCTTGTCATTGATATGTTTAGCTTCTTTCGTAAGTAAGTTTAAAAAAGAGAGATAGATACCAATTTTGCCAATATGAGAAAAATCGACATTGTTAATGATAAGCTGAAAAATCATATAGGAAAATATAGGTCTTTTCAACTCTTCTACAGATAGTGTTTTATCTTTAAATAGTTTTTGATGAATATTGATCGCATTTTTTTTCTGTTGAATATTTTTAATAAGTTCTTCTGCAAAGCCTGTTGTCGTGAGCTCTTGAAATTTTGGATAATTTTGTAATGATGTTAGTAGCCAATGGTTAAATTGTTCTGCTTTGAATCCATAAATCGAGATATACTGTGGAACTTCAGCACCTTCTTTGTTCTTAATTTGATATGGTTTATGTGCTTTGAGATGATACTCCAAACCATCGGAAAATGGACGTGATGTGATAATAATACGATTAAAACGACATTTTTCTTTATCGATATTTTGGATACATTTGATAGATTCAATTACTTTCTCAATAGCAGGTTTTGTTAACTCTCCACTTTCATCTAAAGAATCGATGAGAAAAATATATTTTTTATATTTGAAAGAGTCCTCTTCAATTTTAATGCCATAATCCGTTGCTAAATAATCTGCTATGATACCTAGCGCAGCATTGCTTGAATAGCTTCCGTAATTTCTCAGATTAAAATAAATTGGGAAATATCCTTCCCCTGTTTCAACATACTGTTTTGCAAGTTTTGAAGCGTATTGCCTTAAAAATATTGTTTTTCCTTTTCCAAAATCTGCAATGGCAAAGAGAATATTTAAAAGAGTATTATCAGAAGTGACACTCTCAAAATAGGAATCTACAAGGTTTTCTGCTAATGTAAGTTCTTGTTCTTTTTGTAAAAATTCGTCATACTCATCAGCATACATAAAAGAATCATCGCTGGTATTGACCTTTTCTATGGGCTTCCACTCTGCAAACGTCTCTTCATAGCTGAGCTGCTCATCGTCCTTAAAACCGATATGATTCAATTTGTATATATCACTCAGGAGTTTTGCTTCATTTTCATTCAATATATATTTTTGTGTGTCTTTTATATGTTTTGCGTAATCATCTTCTCCAAAGGACTCTTTGATAGTGCTTGCAATGTTTTCATTGTAGTGCTTTTGAAATGCCTTTATGACATTATCTTGAAAATTTAGTTCTTTTAATAATGAGATGAACTTTTCTTTAACGATTTGGATGATAGGGTGATACTGTGGTGTAAAAATAGTCAAAATATGCTCTGTTGAAAAACTTTTTTCCGTTAATGTAAAGATATCGTCAAAGAGAGCAACAATGGACTTTACATCTGTTATTTGTTGAGTGTTGTCTGTTATTATTTCGAGCGATTTTTGAATTTGAAAAAAAGCAGCTTTAAGATATATTTGTGAGCCAAAATCTTTAAGTTTATCTTTTGATATTTTTTCAAAATATTTATCTATGTGGCTTTGTGCAAACAGTTTAATTAAGATACCAATCGTTCCTGTTGCGTTGTCTAAAGTATCTTGTCCTGACTTTTCAAAATTTGTTTTCAAATAACCTGCAAGATTTTTGAGGCTATCAGGCAAAACTTCGACAATTTTTTTAGCAATATCTTTTTTCATTTTGATTAATCCTTACATGTAAAAGGGTACGGGGTTATTTTAAATTGCTTTGTATCGATCTTAATATAGCTTTCAAAGCCTTAATATAATTTTGGCAGACATCAAAAACAATCTCAGCATTGAGGTCAAAATAGTGATGGCTGATGATGTCGCGCATACCTGCCACTTCACTCCAAACGATTTGAGGGTAGAGTGAAAGAAGTGTTTTGTGGGTGATTTTATCAAGGTTTTTGACACTTTCGCCAAGAGCGATGAGTTGCATGCAAATGGCATCAAGCTTTTCGATGCCTTCTTCACTGTCTAAAAAATCGTTAATGGTTTGAATGGCAGAAAAACGTTTTTCGACTCTTTCACAAGAGAGAATCATCTGCTCAAGAATACTTTGTACAAGCTCTTGTTCAGACACGCACACCCTCTTCAAGGATAGTTTTTTTCAGTAAAGGATTCATGCGCTCTCTTAGTTGCACAATATCTACATTTCGGTGGAGTTTTTCTTTCGCTTCTTGCATGATTCGGATGAGTAAAAAAGCGTCAGTTTTTTCAAGTTTCACAGCAATGTCAACATCACTATTGTCATTTTCTTGGTGTTTGGCAAAAGAGCCGAAAAGGTAAAGTTCTGGAATATTGTATTTGGTTTTGAGTTGTGCCAAAGTGCTTAAAACTTCCAAGTAGCCCATTGTTTGTCCTTTCGTGAATTTGAAAAATTATAACATAATTTGAATGTTTACATGTAAAATAAAAGCCACCTAAATCTTCTCAATATTCTGAAGTTTTATATACATCATCGCCGTCATCACGGCATCATTCAGTGCATCATGCTTCCCAAAAATGGGCAAGCCCAGATCTTTCATCATCACATCAAAGCGCAGGTCTATCACGCCATCGGGGATGAATTTGATCTTTTTATCGTGGTAGAGTCCTGAGACTTCGATTTGGGGGTTTGGCAAGTTTATTCCTAGCCACGGTTTGACATAGGTGTTCATCATCTTGATGTCAAACTCAAGGTAATAGCCGACCAATGGTCGAGAACCGATGAAGTGCAAAAACTGGACAATCGCCTCGTGTGGAGCGATGCCGTGCTCTAAATCGACATTGCGGATTTGGTGAATCTTAATGCTTTTTTCGTTGATCTCTCGACTGGGTTTAATGAAGAGCTCAAACTTTTCGGACATTAAGATTTTATTGCCTTTGATCTTCACCGCACCGATGGAGAGAATCTCATCTTTTTTTGGACTGAGCCCTGTTGTTTCAGTGTCGAACACCACGACTTCATCAACGGGCGCTTCCTCAAATAAAAAACGATACTGTTCATCTTTAAGATTTTGGGCATTGCGTTTCGCAAAGAAAGAGGCGAACATACTAGCTCACCATGGAAAGTTTAAAATGGTACGTCAAAAACTTCTTAAATTTATTGACGATTTTGAAGCTGTCTTTGAGAAGCTCTAGCTCCAATTGGTTGAGATTTTCGATGTTCACGAAGTTATCCAGCCCCTTGTCTTCACCCAAGCTCAAACGCTCTTTTAGACGCAAATTCAAAAGAGTATCAAACGCTTCGATGAGTGCGCCTGCAAAATCATTGTCTATTACATCTAACTTTGCAAGCTTCTTTATGCGAGTAAGCGTGTCGGTCACTTCGATTTTATGCTCCAATGCGAGAGCACGCACACCTTGAACGATGGGAAAAATGCCCCCTTTTTTGACATCAATTTTATGATTTTGAGCGATCAGATTGGTAAACATACCAATGGGCGTTTCAAATGCCGTTGCCGCTTTTGCAAAATTGGCTAAAAAAGGACTCTGCTCTTCGACATGTTCAAAGATTTCATTTTTAAGTTTATGCAACATCGACGCATCGCCTGCCACAGGAATTGCATCGAAAAAGATCGCAAGATTCATCACATCTTCCATGCTTGGCGCATCAAACCAACGCATGATCTCTTTTTGGTAAGCACTCCAATGTTTACACCAATACGGATTGGAAACCATAATGTTACCCTCGCAACGAGGAAAACCAAAGTCGATGAGCGTTTCAGTAAAACGCCGCATGTAGGGAATGTAAAGGCTTTCATTGACATTATCGTCAATGATCAACGCATTGTCTTGGTCAGTTTTAAGAAGCTGCTCCTTGCGCCCTTCACTGCCCATCACCACCAAACACGCTTTTTGGGCAAGCTCAGGCGGAACGATCATGCCGTAGAGTTTTTCATAAATCTTCTCGTTAATCTCGGAAATCAGCTTGGCGATATAATCAACCTTGGTTCCTTTGACATGTAACTTTTTCACGATGCTCATCAGATCAAAACTGGCTTGTTTGAGCTCTTCGACGGTAGTCGCTTTTCGGATTTGAACAGCAACGAGATAGGTGTGATTGGCAAAATAACTGAGCAGATCCAATTGTTCCAAAATGCCGATAATCTCACCATCGCGCGTGACGATAAGACGTTTGATAGAGTGTTTCGTAAACGAAAGAAGTGCGTTAAAAAGGTAGTCATCCGCTTCAATGGTGATAATGGGGTGAAGCGCAATAGGACCAATGGCGGCATGTTTATCATACTCCTCAAAAAGTACATGACGGCGCACAATGCTGTCAGTCACAATACCATACTCATATCCCTCGCCATTGCGAACGATGATACAACTGCTTTTTGTCGCCTCCATTTGATGAAGTGCCTCGATGATGGAGCACTCTTTTTCCACAATCGTTGGCACATGCAAATAGCTGTCTTGCACGCGTGCCATCATAAACCCTGAAAGTTCCGTGGTGTACTCTTTGGCTTTGGCGGATTGAATTTTGTTAGCAAGGTCTTGGATGAAGTAGGCTTTAAAGGCTGCGTTGGAATCAAGTAAAGCGAGAAAATCGGCTTTTTTTAGCTCATAGCAGATGAGCTCTTCTAAGACTTTAAAACTGCTCTCACTTTTGTTATAAATGAGGGCATCCGCATCAAATGAGTTAGATTTACTGTACACTTTGAGCAATTCCTCTTCATGAAACTCCCCTACTTCGCCTTTGATAATAATGTATAAAAATTCAGCGGGTTTTGAAGGAGAAAGCAGCAATGTCTCTTTTTTATAGTAAGCGATATTCATCGCACCAATGGCTTTAGCAATCTCGGTTTTGGAAAGCAGTTGAAACGGATGAATAGAGCGCAAAAACGCCTCAAGATCGTACATGCTCATGCAAAGCCCCTTAATGAGAGTAGCTTTGATTGTAACGCTAAGCGAGCCAAAAAATGCTTATATGGTAAGATTAATGAAGCAGATCAACAAAGAATGTGGCATAATTGCACACAAAAAATTAACAAGGAAAAACGTTTGCATCCGACCATTGAAACCTTTTTAGCCAAGCTTACTGCACTGCACCAACTTGAACCTCGAAATCTCCCCAATGACGTTTTACATGTAATGGTTTCTATGAGCCCTGAAGAGCTGTTTAAAACCTGTACGCAAATGGCTGTTCTTCTCAACAATATCCCTTCTCAAACAGAACCGATTACCCTCACAGATGAAGAGATCGCAACCTTGGCAGAAGAGTATTTAAAAGGGATTTTAAAACGATTTCGCTGATGGGTGGTAGTTTTCGCTCAGCATGCGAGCGATGCTTTTTGCCATCAACGCATAGCCATCGGCATTGGGATGAACCTTGTCAGACTTAAGCGTGGTCTCATTGTCAAAGATTTTTTTAAGACTGCTATCTTCGATCTCAATGGCATTCTCTTTAGCCACTTCATAGTAAAATGATGGCACGTCGAAATTTAAAATACCAAATGTTGGCACACCGACTAAGAGGACATAAACACCCTTTTCTTTGGCTAGCTTGATCATTTCATTGAGATTATGTTTCGTTTGAGCCACATCAATTTTACGTAAAATATCGTTGCCACCATGGCATAAGACTAAGATGTCTGGTTTATGGCGTTCAAGAACACTAGGCAAACGTGCCAAACCTTGTTCACTCAGTTCTCCATTGACACCTTCATTGATGACCGTTACATGTAAAAGATCGACTAAATCAGAAGGATAGCTTTTTTCGCTTGGTGCTCCATAGCCAAAAGTTAGGCTGTCGCCAAAAGCAAGCACTTTGGTATCTAGCGGTAAAGAAAGACTTTGCACATCGACTTCTTGCCTACTTTTATAGTAGTTGATGCCGATAATGAGAAGAATAATAAGAATGATGTTGCGCAAGTTAAATAGTTCCATAAACTCATTGTACTTAAAATATTGCTGTTTTTAGCAAAGAGGCGGTACAATGGCACACATTTTTTCAAAGAGAGATTACGGAATGAAGCAAGAACGGATTGATTTAATTGGTATCGTATTTTTACTCATCGCCATGCTAACATGGGCAAGCTCTTTTATCGCCCTTAAAGCCGTCCTTGGCGTTCTTGGACCCATGAGTGCCATGTTTGGTCGTATGGCCATTGCCAGCCTCTGTTTCGTCTATTTTATCAAACAGTTTTCTACGTTTGAATTTACCAAAAAAGATATCAAATACATTCTCCTACTCACCTTTTTTGAACCCTGCCTTTACTTCATTTTTGAAGCCAAAGCGTTGCAACTCACCACCGCTTCACAAGCGGGTATGATTACGTCCATGATGCCTCTCATGACGGCGATTGCAGCAAGTTTTGTTTTAAAAGAGTACCTCAGTAAACGTGTCGTCATCGGTTCTGCTTTAGCCGTCGCAGGAGCTGTTTGGCTCAGCCTTGGCGCACAAAGCAGTGAACACGCAACCAATCCACTGTTAGGTAACTTCTTAGAATTTTGTGCCATGGTCTGTGGAACATGGTATGCCATCTCAGTGCGGTATCTCAGCCAACGCTTCTCTGCCCTCTTCTTAACCGCTATTCAAGCCTTTGTGGGAACACTTTTTTTCTTCCCTTTAGCACTTTGGGAATCATGGGGTGTGCCACTTAACCTTTCATGGGAAGCCTTAGGGTGGCTATGTTATCTTGGCATCGTGGTAACCCTGGGTGGGTATGGCATGTTTAACTTGGCGTTAAGCCGTATCGAAGCAAGCCGAGCCTCTGTATTTGTCAATCTTATTCCTGTTTTCACGGTGCTTCTTGCCTACTTCTTCTTAGGTGAAGTGCTCAGTCAAACGGAGATGATGGCAAGCTTTGTCATCTTTGGAGGTATTATTATCTCTCAGCTACCACGCTTTCGGGCAAAAGAGAAACTCAATTAGGCTTTACATGTAAAAGCCTAATTGAGTGTTTTTACGAACCTAAGAGACTTTGCAAAACAATTTCAATCAGTATAACCCCTGCAATAAGCGCTACAATAACCGCTAAAAGTTGAGACTTCTTCATCGGGATGAAAGCGCTAATTTAATCGCTAAGGCTGCAAAGACAGTACCTGCAATACGGTTTAAGATTTTCTCACCATTTTTAGTTTTGCTAAACCAATTTCCCACACGTCCAGCTAAAAGTGAAACCAGCGTAAAAACAACAAAGGCGCAAAGCATAAACAGTGCCCCAAGCATAAAAATTTGACCCGTCACATTGCCTACTTCGGAGTTCGTAAACTGTGGTAAGAAAGCTAAGAAGAAGATAGAAACTTTAGGGTTGGTAATGTTCATAAAAATGCCACGTTTATAAAGAGCTTTCAAGCTTAGTGGGCTTTTGTCAGACTCCAGTTTACTCTTGCTGGCATCTTTAAACGCCATAAATGCAAGGTATAACAGGTACGCAGCTCCTACAAATTTGAGAATGCTAAAAGCAAGAATGGACGTTTGAAAGATAACAGCAACACCCAATGCTACGGCTGTTGTGTGAAATACAAGCCCACTGCATAGCCCTAGAGCTATCACGATGCCAGAGCGACTTCCTTTAGTCATTGACTGTGTTAAAACAAAGAGTATGTCAGGTCCTGGGGCAAGCGCTAAAAGTGTTGAAGCACCTACAAACATCACAATCGTTTGAAAATCGAGCATCAAACTCTCCTTTTACATGTAAAAATAAAAGTGTATGATACCGCCAAATGCCTTAGACGATACTCCCGAAAATTTATTGACTATTTCGGAGTATAATAAACTATAAATGATAAAGGAGGTCATATGGACAATACACATTCCTACTCTTTGATTGAAGAGATTTGGCATAGTACCATCCATGGTATTGGGTTGCTACTCAGTGTAAGTGCTTTAAGCATTATGTGTGTGTTTGCAGCTCAAAGCGGCGATGGCGCAAAAATTGCTAGTGCGCTTGTTTTTGGACTCTCTTTGATAGTCATGTACGGTGCTTCAACGCTCTACCACGCTATTTGCAGTCCTAAGACAAAATCCATTTTGCAACAAATCGATCATTGTGCCATTTTTATTCTCATTGCAGGAACCTACACACCTATCTGTTTACTTGGTATTAAAGGTGAAACGGGTTGGATACTTTTTGGTATTGCATGGGGAATTGCCGCACTGGGTGTCAGTCTTAATATTTTTTTCCCTCAGCGTTTTCGTCGCCCCTCTTTAGTCCTCTATGTTCTTATGGGATGGATGGTTGTCGGTGCCGTTAAAACACTCATTGCCAATCTTGATACCCTCACCCTTTCCCTATTAGCGGCAGGGGGTTTGACATACACCATTGGTGTTATTTTTTATGTTTGGAGAAAACTTTACCTCAACCATGCTATTTGGCACTTTTTTGTTTTAGGAGGAAGCGTGCTTCATTTCTTCGCAGTTTTATTTCTTATCTTGGATTAATTGCGATTCTTTATCGAGTCTTTATCATTTATTCTCTATAAAATAACTAAGGACTTTTCTTAACAATAAACCAAAAAAGGGGTGTGCAATGAATATCTATGAATACGCAATGAATGTCGAAAAAGATGGTGAGAGATACTACCGAGAACTTGCATCTAAAACAGATAATGTAGGCGTAAAATCAATCCTCACAATGCTGGCTGATGAAGAGGCAAAACACTATGTTATCTTTGACAAAATGAATAAAAATCAAGTGATACCGACACAGCCTACTGTGGATATTTTTCAACACACACAAAACATCTTTCAAAAAATGCGCAAAGAGAACACCTCCCCTCGTTTTACACAAGATCAAATAGAGTTTTATAAAAGCGCTTTACGCTCTGAAGAGAGCAGTTACAAGTTTTATACTGAAAAAGCTTTGATGTTGGAAGAGGGAGAACAAAAAAAAGCATTTTTGCGCATTGCAGAAGAAGAGAGATCGCATCTTGTACTTTTAGAAAATTTGGTTGAGTATGTCAGTGCACCTGAAAGTTGGGTGGAAAGTGCCGAATTTAACCACTTAAGCGAAAAATTTGTTCAACAAAGAGCGTTATAATCTTTACATGTAAAGAGATGTCCAAAGGCATCTCTGAATCGTTTTCTTAGATCAATTTATCAAATCCAATCACTTTCTTAAACTTTTCAATCCCTGCTGAAATCACCAAACAAATCCCTAAAAGCACTGCAAAAATGAGCACCGGATATTTGAAACTATAGATAAAATCAGGGAAATAGTAATAGTAAATAAAGGTATGAAATAAGAAGATGTTAAAGGAATGAATACCGACAAACTCAAACGCTTTTTTAGCTACCGATGAAAAAACAACCAACTCTGTCGTCCAAAGAATCAATAAAATCGCAAAGAAAGCATCGGCTCGGGTGCTATCAAACAACCAACCATTTTGTCTGTACCATGCAACCGCTATGGTTAAAATGAGAAGCGTTATAAAACGAGCTTTACCCTGTTTATCAAGCCAAACCAAGAGTTTGACAAACCCATCGTTTTGCGAAAGATAGACACCCACCACAAAGGGAAATATCCAGTCGTTGACTAAGGGAATTGGAACAAACATAAGCCATGCACTAAACGCTAAGAAGCTAAGAGGGTATTTTTTAGTGAGCGTATAGACCAGAGGGAAAATAGCATACAGTACGATAATAAGGCTCATAAACCACCATGTTGCGTTATAGCCATACCCTACCCATGTAAACATATGAACACCAAGCATCTGCAGTAAAAAGCCTTGAAATACATGCTCACCGTAAACGCTAGAGAGCGATCTGTCCATAAACCATACACCAATGGGCACAAAAATAAGCGCTATCAGCCAATAGTTCATATAAAGCTTGAGCATTCTACGTTTGTAAAAAGCGCCCAGTTCAAGCCCTCTTTTTTTAACAGACTCTGACAAGCCATAGCCGCTCAGTACCACGTAAATGCCCACGCACACTTTGGCTAAAAGCGCTGCTTGAAAAACGATCAAACCCATTTCGGGTTTTTCATAGAAAAGATGATGCCACAAAATCAGCATCAGCGCCATTCCTTTACTTGCATTGGTGATGGAGACATCAAACTTTTCTAAAACCATGCCCGCTCCTTTATGAGAGTTCTTGCAGAACTTTAAACACGTTTTTAAAGCAAAGCTTCAAAAACTACGTTAACACTGGGTAATCTTTAGCAGAAAGCCCACGCACCTTTGGTGCTTTATTTGTTTTGCAAAAAGTCTATTTTTGTGTGTAATTTTTCTAAATTTTCCTCGATAGCATCGTCTTTGTACACCGCACTAATGAGAGAGTACATCGCAATATCGTAGCATGAAAGCTGTTCAATATTTTCCGCATTAATACCCCCAATCGCACAAATAGGCACACTCAGCTGTTCTTTTGCCATTTTAAGGATTTCAGGTGCTACCATTTTAGCGTGAGGTTTGGTTGGAGAAGGGAAAAATGCGCCAAAGGCAACGTAGTCTGCTCCAAGGTTAGCGTATTTTTTGGCACGCTCTAGGTCACCATAGCACGAAACACCAATGATTTTATCTTCTCCTAGTCGTGCTCGCGCTTCTTCATAACTGACATCATCCTCACCGACATGTAAACCATCAGCATTGATTCTATAGGCAATTTCCAAGCGATCATCGATGATAAAAATCGCCTCATACACATCGCACAAAGCTTGAAGCCTAATACACTGTTTTTCAGCTTCTTCATCACTGGCATATTTATCACGGTATTGGATGACTTTAACGCCCGATTTTAAAACACGTTCAACTTGTTCAAGCATGCTTTCTGTTGGGGTTAGTGTTGAATCGGTAAGGACATAGAGTCCTTTGAGTTGTTCTTTGTCTAACATGGGTACTCTTTGTATTTTTGCAAAGATTGTACAGACTAAAAGCTTAAAATGCCCAAGTAATGTTGCTTTACTTGAGCACTTTGAATCTCTTATGACTTGAATTTACCCAGTTCATTATTGAGGTTTTCAGTCATGACATGTAAATGTTCCGAAGCTTTGGAAACATTGTCGATACTTCCAACATTTTCCTTTGAAATCATTGTAATTTGTCCCATTTCATCGACAATTTTTTTGATTTTTGTAGAGGTAGACACAAAATCACTGACGGTATAATGACTCTCGTCAATCGTTGCATGAATAATCTTTGAAACATTATTCATCCCCTCTTGCAATTCTGCTGTAATGTTTGCAAGGGATTGCACTTCTTGAACATTTTGAGCAATGTCTGTGTTAGCATCCATAATAGATTGAACCACTACATTGATCGTCGCATCAATTTCCACTAAACTTTTTTGTGTACGTTCTGCCAATTTTCGCACCTCATCGGCAACCACGGCAAATCCTCGTCCATGCTCCCCCGCACGAGCTGCTTCAATGGCAGCATTGAGGGCTAACAGATTGGTTTGATCTGCAATATCACGGATAATGCCCAAGACATCCTTGACCTCATTGGCATTTTGGCTAACATTGCTAAGACGTTCTGCCAAATTTTGCTCTTTAGCGGCTGTGGCTTGCATCGTCGCTTCGAGTTGTTCCACTTTGTTTTTGACTTCTACGATATCATGTTGCGTGTGACTGAGTGCTTCTTGTGAACTTTGAGCTTTCGTTACCGAAGTTTCTAAGCTTTTTACTAAAGCGATTCCATCCTCTTTCGTGTTTTCCATGATTTTTGATTCACTGTCTACATTGCGTACCACTTCAGAAGCCGTTCGTGAAAGCTCTTCTGAGATTGAAGCATTTTCATTGCTGATAGTTTTCGATTTTTTCACAATTTCATGTAACTTCTCAATGAACTTATTGATATTGCCTGAAACGCGCGCAAATTCATCATTGGAAGCGGTACTTAGCCTATGACGAAGATCACCCTCATTGCTTGAAAGCTCTTCGACCATACTGTTGAGCCGATCCAAAGGACGAAGCAATATTTTAATCAATACAACCATAATACCCATAGAGAAGGCAAGCATCACTATCCCAGCAATGAACAGTTCACTCATCTGTTGATTTAAAAAACTATAGGCGATATTTTTATCATAAATAATGCCCATTTTCCACGATGACTCAAGAGAGGTGTTAAAAGAGAAGATTTTTTCATCGCCTTGATATGAATAGTAGATAAGCCCCTCTTTATTGGTGCCAAATTGTTCGGATACACTAGGCGCAATCGTACTAAACGCTTTTCCTAAGAGTTTGGCATCAGGATGGGCAATCATCACCCCTTTGCTATCTTGTAAAACACCATACCCTCCACGGAAATTAACATTGCCAATGGCTTTAACCAGCGCATCTAAACTGATATCAACACCCAAAACACCGATCAATACTTTTTCTCTTACAATCGGTGCCATCACCGTCACAATAGGTTTGTTAGTAGTAGCATCGATATAAACATCGGTAATTCCCAATTTTCCTGTCTGCTTGGCTTTAATATACCACGGTCTCACACGTGGATCGTATCCCGCAGGCAGTTTAGAACCAGAACCCATCGTCATACTGCCATCTTCTAATCCAACATAAGAGTCCATCGCCCCTAAAACTTTGGTGGTCTCTTGTAACTTAGCAATCAGATCATTGGGTGTCATCAAGTCAATGTCTTGCATAAAACGCGCCGTACTCTCAACACCATTTTTCTTGGTACTGATCCAAAGATCAATATAATCGGACAAAGATTGTGAAGCCATGTTGAGCGTGGTTTCAATCTGTACTACACTATTTTTTTTCGTATCAAAGTAGCTAATCATACTAAAGATACTCAAACTCAAGAACATTAGAACACCGAGCGCTCCAATAACTTTCCCTTTAAATGACATGTGAACCCCTTATAAAAACTTGTGACATTATATAGAAAAATATACTAAGCACATGACATATCATGCACACTTTTTAGCCATAAGATGGAGTCCTATTATAAAAAAAAGTTTTATTCAGATCGGTTTGGAGAAGGTATAAAATACCTATAAAGCGTGCTACACACAAACGAATAGCTTTAAAATTGTATGCGAAAAAGTCCTCTGTTGGATTTTTCAAATCCTAATTCTTCGTACGGTATCGAGGTGTTTTCGCTCAAAAGGATCACTCTTTTGCAGCCTACTTTTGTGCATGAAGTGATGGTATATTCAAGCAATTCTTTTTCTAAAGTATGCTCTTTGGCGTAAGCTTCATCCACGATCACCGCTTCAAACAGCGCTACTTTTTCCCCTGATGCAACCGATACATTGGTAAGAACGGGCAGCACACCTACTATTTTTGTCTCATTCAAGGCGAGAAACAGCGAATGAGTCGTTGCGTTGTGAATCATCTCAGAGACAATTTTTGCCTGATTGTGCGCACTTTTTGGAAACGTAGCATGAAGCAATTGGCAGATATCGGGAATATCTTCCTGTGTTGCGATCTTAAAGGTCGTGGGACTTGGCTTGTGAGCGGATTCATACGCGATGAGGATTTTCTTGCGCTCAATGCCCCAACTATAACCACTCATCGCCCCACTTTTAGCAATGACACGATGACACGGAATAAGATAACCGATGTGATTTTTCCCGATGGCACTGGCAACAGCACGCACGGCATTGGGCTGTTCAATGAAATTGGCAACGTCTTGATAGGTCGTCACTGCCCCATTGGGAAGGTTCAAAAGCGCTTTCCAGACATTGATCTGAAGGTTCGTGCCTTTCACCAAAAGGTTGTATTTTTTATTGTTGATGAAAATATTTTCCAAATAGGTCTGTGCTTTAAGATCATCATGCACCAAATTCGCATTTTCCCACAGCTCCTTAAACCGTGTAAAAATCGCCTCTTTATTTTGGTCAATAAATCCCAAATAGCAAATGCCCTTGTCGGTATAAGCAATCAACGCCTCACCAAACGGCGTGATGCCAAAACCATACGTGATGATGACATCCCTGCCTTTTTCACGCCACTCTTTGGGTGTCACACCGATCAAATTGACAAAAAGTTCATGCAGCCTACTGACACTCGAGAGCCCAATGTCCAGTGTGCTGTCTAAAATAGACTTGGACTCTTTGATGTGCTCTTTGGCGTAATTGAGCGTCACCGAGTGCAAAAATTGTTTGGGTGTCACGCCCACATACTCTTTAAACACGCGAATAAAATGGTATTTACTCATGCCGATACTGCTGGCAATCACATCGATGGAAGGCTGTTCTTTAAAATGCGCATCAATGTACTTGATCGCTTTTTCAATCAATTGATAATTGGTATGCAACACTTCCATCTCTCTCATCTCACACGCTCCATTTTGTTATACACGTTTTTTAATACGTCGCACTTTCGTACACTTGGAAGTTTTTCAAAAGTGCCACCAACTCTTTTTTGATCTTTACATGTAACGCTAAATTATCTCTATTTTCCAACACATCGCAAATACGCCGCGCGATCCATTCAAACTCTTTTTCTCTCATACCCAGCGTCGTTAAAGCCGCAGAGCCGATGCGAATACCTGAGGTTAATTTCGCACTTCTGGTATCGTTTGGGACGCTGTTTTTATTGACCGTGATACCTGCATTTTCCAAAGCGGTGCTCGCCTCTTCGCCTGAATAATCCTTATTGAGTAATGATACCAAAATCAAGTGGTTATCGGTTCCACCACTGACCAAATCAAAGCCTCTCTCAAGCATTACCTCGCCCAAAACGCTGGCATTGCGTTTGACTTGCTTGGCATACTCTTTCCACTCGGGCTTTAACACTTCACCAAACGCCACCGCTTTTGCCGCGATAACATGCAACAAAGGACCGCCTTGCAATGCAGGGAAAACGGCAGAATTGATCTTCTTTGCCAGCGTTTCATCGTTGGTCATAATGACACCGCCTCTTGGACCGCGCAATGTTTTATGCGTCGTAGACGTCACCACATGCGCATGCGGAAACGGGCTCATATGCTCACCCGCAGCCACCAAACCCGCAACATGAGCGATGTCAGCAAATAAAATCGCACCCACCGCGTCTGCGATCTCTCGAAACGCAGCAAAATCAAGCTCACGTGCATACGCCGAAGCACCACAGACGATCATCTTAGGTTTGACGATCTTCGCTATCTCCAAAACCTTGTCATAATCAATCAAACCATTCGCATCCACACCATAGCTAAACGATTGATAATTTTTACCCGAAAAACTCACCTTCGCACCGTGTGTTAAGTGACCACCTTGCTGTAAATCCATACCCAATAATTTATCGTTTGCATTCAAAAGTGCCGCATACACCGCACCATTGGCTTGGCTACCAGAGTGGGGTTGCACGTTGGCATAGTTGCATCCAAAAATCTCACAGAGTCTGTCAATGGCAAGTTGCTCGATCTCATCGGCACATTCACAGCCGTTATAATACCGCTTTTGTGGGTAACCCTCCGCGTATTTGTTCGTAAAAATACTTCCCGTTGCTTCCATAACCGCACGCGAGGTAAAATTCTCACTTGCGATCATCTCAAGATGCGTGGCTTGCCTGTCAAACTCATTGTGAAGTATCCTAAAAACAGCGTCATCGGCTGTGGATAAACGATCATTGTTGATAAAACTCATCTGATCTCCTTTGGGGTTGATGGAAGATAGTTTAGCCATAATTATTTTTTCACTCAATCCAAAAATTGCCAACTTAGTTTCATTGGAGCAATTTTTGGATTATCCTTACAAAAGGGTCGAATCTTTCAACTTTTTGCCTCTCTTTTTCTTTACATGTAAACCTTTTTAGGAATAATATAGCAGGCTATTTTCAGTCAATATTGTGCTAGACTTTTAATTTTTGAGTATTGTTATATTTACATGTAAAGGAAGAAAAATGCGGTTAATGCAGCAAAAGTGGCTTATAAATTTAGGATTGATAATTATGTTTTGTGCAGGTTGTGCGATGGCTCAGCCAGGAGTCTTAACGTTTGATAAACATAATATTGTGCTTTATTGCTATGATGCGAGTGATATGAAAATCAGTTATGGTAAGCATCAATCACATGGATTATATGAAAGAGAGTATACCCCAAATCATGAACGCAAAATTGCTCGTGCCAAACAACCAAGTGACGACACTAAATTTTTAGCTGGAGGAATGGGAGATTATCGTGCTTTTGAAGGTCTGCTCTATGTGCAGTGGCACGCGCTTGATGATAGTGTTATAAAAACAACTGTTGATTTAGATGAGCTATTCCCAAATAAAATTATCCCGCATAAAGAAGACCCGAAACGTATTTATTGGCCGATTCCAACGCCAAGGCTACCATTTATAGTCATTGAAGTTAATGATCGTACTCTAAATATCTATAGCGATGTTGATGTCCTTTTGTTGCCCGAGGATGGAAATGTTTCCAATAAAAAATCCCATCGCAATAGAACCCTTGTATTTTCAAAAACATATTAAACATTAAAAGGAGGAATTTATGTCTGACACGGTTTCGACTGTTCCCGTTTTATGGGGTTGAAGCTAAACTTTTACCTCACTCCTTTTTCTTTACATGTAAAACTTTTTGAGTTTGTCTATCATTTTAAGCTTGTTCTAATTTGAGTTGGTTTAATATATGAGCAATTGTTCATATGAGCATTTGTACATCAATTTAGAGGAGAAACCGATGAGCGATGAATTTTGCAGTTGCGACATTGTGCATGAAAATGTCATCGAAATGGTCAGGAAAAAGATGCCTCAAGAAGAAAAGCTTTACGACCTTGCCGAACTTTTTAAAGTCTTTGGCGACACGACGCGCGTGAAGATCATCTCAGCGCTTTTTGAAGCGGAGATGTGTGTTTGCGACATCGCAGAACTTTTAAGCATGTCCCAATCTGCCATCTCTCACCAACTTCGCGTCCTTCGTCAAGCACGTCTTGTCAAACACCGTAAAGAGGGGAAAGTCGTCTTTTATTCACTCGATGACGAACACATCAAAACTATTTTCAACCAAGGCTTAGAACACATTTTAGAACCACGAGGATTTGAGTATGCAATTTCATGATACCGCCCCTAGCACCCAAACCTGCGATGCGACAACGGGAAGTTGTTGCAGTAGATGCCAGCCCATTGTCCCCGATGTACAGGCACATCACCATGACCACCATCACGAAGGACTTGATGATTCCAGTTTGATGGAAATGTTCAAATCATGGCAGTTCATCACGTTTTGTATTGGTGCGGTGCTGTTTATCTCCGCTGTTTTGATGGATGAGAGCAATCCCCTGATGTTTTGGACGTATTTGATCAGCTTTTTCTTAGTGGGTGGCGAAATCCTCTACATGGCGGTCACCAACCTTTTTAAAGGGCATGTGTTTGATGAAAACTTTTTGATGGGACTTGCAACCGTTGGAGCGTTTAGCATCGGTCAGTACCCTGAAGGTGTTGCGGTGATGCTTTTCTTTCGTGTGGGAGAATTTTTCCAAGACTTAGCGGTCGATCGCTCTCGCAAATCCATCACGAAACTGATGGACATACGCCCCGATTTTGCAAACCTTCAAAGTGAAACGGGGGAGCAAAAAGTAGCTCCAAGCGATGTTACACTGGGAAGTCGCATCATCGTCAGACCGGGGGAGAAAATCCCACTTGATGGCATCATCATCGAGGGTCGTTCCACGCTTGACACCTCAGCTCTCACAGGAGAATCTCTGCCCAAAGAGGTTGCAGTGGGAAGCGAAGTGCTCTCAGGCACCATCAATAAAACAGGCGTTCTTATCATTGAAACGACCAAACTCTTTGCAGAATCCACGGTTTCCAAAATCTTAGACCTTGTACAAAATGCCAGTGCTAAAAAAGCCAAAACAGAGCAGTTTATTACGACCTTTGCGAAGTATTACACACCGCTTGTCGTCATCTCCGCCGCCCTCCTTGCTTTTTTGCCTCCACTGTTAATGCAAGACGCGCTTTTAAGCGACTGGTTTAGACGCTCCTTAGTTTTCTTGGTTGTCTCTTGCCCGTGCGCGCTGGTTGTTTCCATACCTTTAAGCTTTTTTGGCGGCATCGGCGGTGCGTCTAAAAACGGCATCTTGGTGAAAGGCGGCAACTTTCTAGAAGCCCTCAATGGCGTTGATACGGTCGTTTTCGACAAAACAGGAACGCTGACCAAAGGCATTTTTAGTGTCACGTCCATCACGGCACTTCAAGGGCACAGTGAAGCGGAAGTTTTACGTCTTGCGGCACTGGCTGAAATGCACTCAAACCACCCTATCGCCCTTTCCATCAAACGCACGTACACCGAACCTTTAGAAGCGATGGTCAGCGAGTATGAAGAGCTTGCAGGCTATGGTGTTAAAGCAACGATAGAAGGCAAAACCGTTTTGGCAGGCAATGATAAACTGCTTAAAGAGCAAGGCATTGTACACAAGACACTTGACACGCCCGATACCGTTGTGCATATCGTCATTGATGGCGTACACGCGGGTTATCTCACCATTGCCGATGAGCCCAAAGGAGACAGCAAACAAGCTATTTTAGCGCTCAAAGCACTTGGTATCAAAGACATCGTGATGCTCACAGGCGATAATAAAGCAGCCGCCAATAAAGTTGCCAAGGAGTTAGGCATCACTCATGTTGAAGCCGAGCTGTTACCGCATCAAAAAGTTGAAAAACTTGAAGAACTGATGGTGCGAAAAAATGGTAAAGGTAAAACTGTCTTTGTCGGCGATGGCATTAACGACGCACCTGTTTTGGCACGCTCTGACATCGGCATCGCTATGGGTGGTGTGGGCTCTGACGCGGCGATTGAAGCCGCCGACATTGTCATCATGACCGATGAGATCAGCAAAGTCGCCACCGCGCTTAAAATCGCGCATAAAACCCACGCCATCGTGTGGCAAAATATCATCTTTGCACTGGGGGTTAAAGGCATTATTTTGATTATGGGCGCAATGGGAATTGCGACGATGTGGGAAGCCGTCTTTGGTGATGTCGGTGTTGCACTCATTGCAGTGCTGAATGCCACGCGCGTGTTAACGCATAAATAAATTCTCAAAAACGCTCTTTGCAATGAGGAGCATTTTTCGTTTTACATGTAAAGTCTTTTGCGTCTAAAAAACTTTACATGTAAACATCAAAAACTGCTAAATAATTGGCTTCTGACGCTTGGTGTAATACATTGAAGGAAGTACCAAGCCAAACGCAATCGCAAATAAAATACTAACTGCATGCAAGCCATTTTGGATAAAACTAGAGAGCAAAGCATCGGTCACACCATCGGAATTCATCGAAACAAGACTTATCATCATCTCATACGCATACGTACCGGGAATGATCGGAATGATGGAAGGGACGGTATAAACGGGTCTAGGCATCACATAACGGCGTGACCAGAAAACACCAATAATCCCAATCGCCGTCGCGGCAATAAAGGTTGAAAGTTCGATGGAGAAATGGTTGTGCATCAATACTTCTCTAAAACCATAGGTAAAAGCGCCACCCACTGCACACAATGGCAACGCAGAGCGCGGAACATTGAAAATCATCCCAAAGCCCACAGCAGGAATCGCCGCCCACAAAGAATTGAGTAAAAGTGTCACCCAAAGTATCATTACCATCCTTTAATATCCAAAAGTCCCATGGCAAGCATGATACCAAGCGATGACATCAGCGTCAAAAGCGTTGCTTGCGTCCAACGCCCCCACCCCATGCTGATATAGCCTTTGAACGCATCTAGCATCGAGTTGATATAGGGAAACCCTGGAACAAGTAATAACACACTGGAAGAGAGAACAATACTTCCGGTGCTACTAAGACCATGGTAAAAAGAGAGACTGGCGATCATTGTACATACAAAGGCTGTAAATGCAAAAACGATCAATAAAGAGTAATTACGAGAGGAGAGTTCTCTGCGTACGATCATTCCCACCGATGCGGCTAAAAAGGTAATGCAAACTCCCGCCCAATCCGCACCTTGTAAATGGCTAAACGCCGCACACGAAAGCCCAATCATAGGAATAATCACCCATGCAGGATACGGATTGGAATGAATGTTGGCAAGCTTTGTCTCCACCATCATAATATCACGAGGATTTTGCTCTGCTGCAATGCAGATCGTGACGATTTGATGCACAATGGACATATTAATCGGTTGCTCATGCGCGCGTCTTGTGGTCGTAACCGAAGAGTCGCCAATGAGTGTTGTGAGGACAATAGCAGAGGGAATTAGCGAAATCTCAATAGACGTACACCCAAGTGCTACGCCCAAACGAGAGGAAAGTTGCTCTATCAAACGGCTTTCTGCTCCGTATTCAAGAAGCATTGCAGCAACTCTGACAACAACCGTAGTAATCCTTGTTTGTTCTTCCTTTGAAATCGTGGGAAATCCTTTTAACATTCTATGTAAAGCATCATAGTTAAAATTAGGTTAAAACTTAAGAGAGTGAACCTTTTTTAGTTTTACATGTAAAGAATTTTGGGTGTTAAAAATGAAACCTTGAACGCAAACGCTATTTAAAAAATTTATCTCGAAGCGTCGTGAGCCATCCCTCTTGAATATGCTCCTCCATAGGCGCAATTTCTCTTTTGTGAAGCATCGCTTGAACAGCCTCTTTATAGTCCGTATCATCATGCTGTATGTGATTGATAAGCCACATTTGAAGCTCCAGCATCAGCTGTTGTGCGATATCTTCACCGCTTTCATAGCGTTCTTTAAAGAAATGAATGCGTTCCATAAAAGCAAGATGAATCTGCTTATGTGCTTCTAGTTTACGATACCCAGCCTCTTCCATCAAACTCTCTTCAAATGCAAGATGAGACACGGTATAATCCATCAACGCTAAAAGCACCGCACGAATTTTTGCTTTATCGTGATAAATTGAAATCGTACCCAGTTCATTAATATACTCAATAATACGCTTGTGCTGATTATCGATAACTGCAATACCAACCGAAAAAGATGAGTCCCATCGCCAATACCCCATTGCTATTCCTTTGAAATTTAATTCTAAATGCAATTCGAAAGATTATAACATAAACATAGAGAGGAAAAAGGGAGAATTTATTGTGAAAAGTTAGACTGTTTTTATTTCGCTTTTTTAGCTTTACATGTAAAGATTTTATCTTCCAACGCTTTTCATATTTCTAACCTTCCTTTCGCTACAATAACGCATTTTAATTCTGGAATGTCGATGAAAAACATCTGTAAAATGGCTCTTTTGGTCATTACGTTTTTACATGTCATCAAACTTTTTATGCCAGTAAATTTAGAGCTTTTGACGTTTTTTACTGCGCTTCTGTTTATGCTGGGTCTGTTCATGCAAAAAAAAGGGTTTCGCACCATTACCCTGATCTTTTTTGCCTTAGGCATTGGCATACTTGTTTATTATAAACTGCCTTTTTCCCTTTGGATGAGCTCACTCACCTCTATGACCAACATCATCGCCATCATCGTGGTAATGCAGCTTTTTGCCATTCCCATTGAAGTCGGGCATTACAGCGATACCATTGAGTATTGGCTCAAAAAGCTTTTTAAAAAAGAGAGTTCACTCTACCTTTTTGCCATGCTTGTCACCAACCTTTTTTCAAGTTTTTTGCTGTTTGGAACCGTTCCTGTAATGGTTTCACTCTTTAATAAAGCGCTTAAAAACAATGTTCGTGACCACCAACGCTTTTTTGCAACCGCCATTATGCGAGGGTATGCGCTTGTGCTTTTTTGGGCTCCGGGGGCGGTGATCATGCTCCTCGTGATGCAAGTCACCCATGTTTCGTGGTCACAGCTATTTCTTCCAGGATTACTTTTAAGCATTATCGGGTTACTGACCTCTTATGGTTTGGAACACTTTTCAGGGTTAAATAAATCCATCGTTACCAAACCTCTACCTGAGACATCGAGTGTTGCCCAAAACGCACCAAAGCAAACAGCGCACATTATTCTTGTCGTCATCGCTCTTTTAGTGTTGATCTCGTTGTTTGAGGCATTTTCCATCGGCTCAGCAACAGGGAGAATTTTACTTGCAGGGCTTCTTGTCTCAACGATTTGGATCGTCTCTTTTTTCAAAAATGCCGAACTCAAGAGCGTTTTAAGTCTCTATTGGAAAGGTGGCATTACACAGGCGACCGATTTTTCAGTCTTTTTTATTGCAGTTGGACTGTTTGCAGGAGCCGTCGATCATAGCGGTATATTAAGCCACATCCAACCACTTCTGCAAGGAAGCGTCAATCATCTTGGTCTTTACTCCATCATCATCATTCCGCTTCTATTTATACTTATCGCCGTTTGTGGCATTCATCCTTTGGTACTTGCGGTGATGTTTGGCAAAATCTTACTCTCCGTTTCGCTTCCACTCTCACCCGTTTCCATTGCGCTCATTTTGACGTTGTCGGCGTCTATCTCGTTTATCATCTCACCGTTTGCAGGAATGTCACTGATGACCGCCAAATTTTTAAACGTCACACCGATGGAAGTTTCTTTGAAATGGAACCTCCTTTTTTGCACTATTTTTTTAATCGAAGGACTCATTTTTGCCTATGCTTGGCATGGATAGTAGAGAGATTTTGTCACACTTTTATTATTGTTTAAAAAATAATCAAAAAAGTCCTCCATTTTCCTCTTTCTGTGCTTAATTTTGTGCTAAACTGTGTCATCACAATTTAAGTGAAAGGGTAAGGGCCATCGTTATGATTGAATCAGAAAGTCCCCTTTATGATGCCTTTAAAAGCATCTTAAATACAATCGATAAGAACCGCGTCCAAGAGTTGCTCACGTACATGAACACCGAAGCAATCAACTTCAACCTTTTCAAAAACAACGCTTTTATAGAGCGTAAGTTTCCCTTTGACATTATTCCACGTATTGTCTCGCACGAAGAGTTTACCTACCTTGAAAAAGGTATACAGCAACGCATTCATGCTCTCAATCTCTTCTTGGAAGACATTTATGGAGCGCAAAAAATTCTTAAAGATGGCATCATCCCTAGCGAATTTGTCTTTTCATCTAAAGCTTATTTACCCGCTTTTGCCAACACCCCTGTGGCAAAGAACATTCGCGTACACATCAGCGGCATAGACCTTGTCAAAAATAGCGTTGGCGATGGCTGGGTTGTTCTCGAAGATAATCTCAGAGTTCCCAGTGGTGTGAGTTACCCACTTTCACTTCGCATGCTGACACGTAAAGTCTTTCCAGAATTTTTTGAAAAACTGCCGATTCAAGGGGTACAGGATTATCCTAAAAAGCTTGAGAAAGCGATGAACTATGTCAACACGGGTGGTATAAATGTCATTTTAACACCGGGTCGTTATAATTCTGCGTTTTATGAACACTCTTACCTTGCCAAAGCCAGCGGAGCTATTCTAGCCAATGGTGAAGATTTGGTAGTGGAGAAAGATAAAGTGTATCTTAAAACCTATAATGGTAAAAAAGCACGTGTAGGGGCTATTTATCGAAGACTTGATGATGAAGCGCTTGATCCTGTTGAGTTTCATCCAGACTCTTTAATTGGTGTACCTAACATTACGCAAGCGTATCGTGCAGGCAATGTTGCCCTCATGAACAGCATCGGAAATGGCATCGCGGATGATAAAGGTATCTACTACTTTGTGCCTGCGATGATTAAATACTATATGAATGAAGAACCGATCTTGCAAAATGCCCCTACTTATTTGGCATTTTTTGAGAAAGATCGTAACCATATTTTGCAAAATATGCGTACGTTAGTCATCAAAGATGTTGCCGAAGCGGGTGGATATGGCGTTGTTTTTGGATGCAACCTTTCCAAAAATGAGCGTCAAAAATTAAAAGATGCTATTATTGCAGAACCGAGACGTTTCATTGCACAAGAGGTCATTGAGTTTTATGACATCGAATGCTTAGATGACAATGGATCTTTTTCACCGCGAAAAGCCGATCTTCGTATGTTTTCAATTTACGGCGAAGATATTTTTGTCTGGCCAGGAGGGCTCACGCGTTTTGCGATGGATCCAACCAGTTACATTGTCAACTCTTCCCAAGGTGGCGGTTTTAAAGATACGTGGATTTTAAAGGATAACCGATGATTCTTATTGCACCACAAAGCGCTGAACATCTTTATTGGATGGGTCGTTATATCCAAAGAGCTGAGAGTATGACTCGCTTAATCATTGAGTTATTTGATAAAATTTTAGATGAAAATTTTGATGAAGCCAAAACGTTTTATGAGAAACTTGGCATTGAAATGAGCTATGACTCAGCGCAAATGTTTTTGCGCAAAACTGTTTTTGATTTGGAGTATGCAAGCCTGTGCGATACAGTCAATAGTGCACGTGAAAATGCAATTTTGACGCGATCTCACCTCTCTAACCGTATGTTTAGTCGTATTAATGCTCTTTATTTGGCGTATCAAAAAGCCAAAGAAGAGCGTACCGTTTCACTGTATTGGCTAGAGGGAACCTTAAAAGAGCTTGATTCTATTTGGGGTAATTTTGAGCTTTCACTGGTGGAAGCCAAAGAAGCACCGCTGATTCAGCTGGGAAAAGTAGTGGAACGTATGGATTTAAATATTCGCCTTTACGATAGCATTGAAGCGGCGTTACTGGATGTTGAAAAACTCAACAGCATTGCCGAAAAAGTGCGTCCAAACCATAAACGTGTTGCGCTCTCTTCAAGCAATCGATATAAAACATTACAAACGATAAATTCAGTATTTGGGGCATTGACAACAACGCATGAAAGTTAATTTTTCTTATGATTTTACGCTCACCTTTGATGAGCCAGTACGCAACCATCATTTTTGTCTACGCATAGTGCCTCACACCAATGCGATACAACAGCTTATTGATTGGAAGCTCACTTTAAATGATACGATTCCCTATCAAAAGACACGAGATGGTTTTGGTAACCAGTTGGTCTATGGGTTTATCGGAAAACCTCATCGTGCGCTTAAAGCGAGTATGGAAGGTGAGATTGAGCTTTTACCCTATGTTTATCACGATAATGAGCCAGTAGAGCTTTATCTTCCGTACTCTACGCTTGTTCCATTTAGCATGGTTTTGCACGATTTTTCCCGTTCACTCAAACTCCCTGTAACGGATTTTCGAAAAGCGTATTTCTTAACTCAAACACTTTTTGAGCAGTTTAAACCCATTGAGATCAGCAAAGCCAAAGGACTGGAAACTTTTTTACTCTATAAAGAGGGATTGAGTCAAGATTTTAGTCATCTTTTAATTGCGCTCTTACGACAAAGTCATATACCTGCACGCTTTGTCAACGGCTTTATCGATGGTATTAACAAAACCCATACGTGGGTTGAAGCGTTTGTTGATGGAGACTGGAGAGGGTTTGATCCACTCAATGGCACACTGATTAATGATGAGCCTTATATTAAGATCGCCCATGGACGTGATTTTTCTGAGTGTCAAACCCATCGAGGCAGTTACATTGGTAAACGTCAGCATATCTTAGAGATTACAGGCAGAATTGGTAAGGATGAGCAATGATTGAAGAGATCTTTAATGTTAACTTGCCGGTCAATGAAACCTTAACACTCAGACGTAACCGCTTTGCACCGGAAGACATTAGTACGTCAACCAAACGCATCTCTATTGTCACAGGTATTCATGGCGATGAGATCGAAGGACAATACGTCTGTTATCTGCTTGCAAAATGGCTCAATACCAATAAACATTGCATTAAAGGCATTGTGGACATTTACCCTTCCATGAACCCTATGGGCATCGACAGCATCACACGAGGTTTTCCTTTTTACGATGTCGATCTCAACCGTAATTTTCCAGGGAATACCTCTGATTTTTTGCCTGCGCAAGTGGCGAGTGCCATTGTCGATACCGTTAGAGGCAGTGATTTTGCCATTGACATTCATGCGAGCAACATCTTTTTACGCGAACTTCCTCAAGTGCGCATTAGTCGCTCAACCGCCGATGAACTTATTCCCTTAGCAGAAAAACTCGACATTGAGTTTATTTGGGTGTACGATGCTGTCACTGTTTTAGAATCTACCTTTGCTCATGCAATGAATTCACTTGGAACTAAAACACTCGTTGTAGAGATGGGTGTAGGAATGCGCATAACCAAAGAGTATGGGCAAAGCCTTACCAAAGGTATTTTAAACCTATTGGCACATGTGGGTATCATCGATAGACCTGTGCTTCCAACGACTAAAACGATGGTTTCAAACCTACATTCTGAAGTCTTTTTTGTCAACGCTTCAAAACCGGGTATTTTCATCCCTATTTTAGAGCACAATGTCACCGTTCTCAAAGGCGAAAAACTCGGCGAGATTATAGACCCACTCTCTGGAACGATTGAAGAGACGATTATTAGCCCGTGTAATGGGCTATTATTTACCATTCGTGAATACCCTGTTGTGTATGAAGGCTCACTTCTTGCACGTATACTTGAAGACCCCAAAGAGGATACTACCCTATGAAAGAAGAAGTTTTATTTGAGATAAGTTCTTTAAGTCGCAATCCTCTCAAAGTCAAAGGCTTCCGTTTTGGAAGAGAGGGCACAGTACCCAGTTGCGTTATTGTAGGCCCTATGATGGGCAATGCCATTGATCAGCTTTGGGTTGCATCACAGTTGGTACGTTTTTTACGTCAACAAGAACTCGCTAATGCCGCTTTTGTTAAAGGTGAAATTCTTGTTGTGCCCACAGTCAATCCCTACTCCTTTAATATGGGGAAGAATTTTTGGCCACTGGATAACACCGATATTGATGTAATGTTCCCAGGTTACGAAAAAGGCGAAACCACCCAACGCATTGCTGCACGATTATTTGAAAAAACCAATAACTATGACTACGCGATTTTACTGGAAGCGAGGAAGGATCATTCCGAGTGTATTCCTTATGTCAAGATATTACAGTCAAGCTTGAACTATGTGGATGATGCACGAGCTTTTGGGCTTGATTTTATTCATGTCAAAGAAGAGAGCCCCAATGACACGGTCTCTTTAACTTACAACTGGCAAGTCTGGAATGCCAAAGCATTTTCGCTCGTTTCAGGGAAAAAAGGAACTTTGCGCAAGCATGAAGCCAACAAAGTCTTTGATGCGATTGTACGCTTTTTAGTGAAAAAAGAGCTCATTGACTTTTCAACTTTTGAAGGTTCACACGGCAATATTGTGATGCAAAATGATATTGAAGCAATTAAATGTACCGCTGCAGGACTCTTTGATACGCTTGCTAACATTGGTGACTCTGTCGTACATGGTCAACCCTTAGCACGCATTTTCAACTCACTGGATGGTACACTCATTCAAACGATCATCTCACCGTGTGATGGCATCATCTCCTGCAAGTACGACTATGCACTCATTTTCCAAAACGCGATTGCCTATCGCATCGTCAAAGTCGAATCCGCACAAAACAATCTCTAAACTTTACATGTAAATTAAAAATGTTTACATGTAAAGTTTTTAAAATATCTTTTGCACATTTACTTCGATGGAAAGTTCGCTCTGGCCGCTGCTTAGTACCACGCCTTTAAGGGGTGCGACATCGTTGTAGTCTCTGCCGCTTCCAAGGAGTATGTGCTGATCTTCGGGGATGATGTTATTGGTTGGGTCAAACTCCATCCAGCCAAGACGAGGAATATACAAGGCAAACCATGCGTGCGAAGCATCGGCACCGAAGAGTTTGGGCTTGCCAGGGGCTGGTAGTGTTTCAATGTAGCCACTCATGTATTTAGCCGGCAGACCAATGGAGCGAAGGGCGGCGATGGCAAACTGTGCAAAGTCCTGACAAACACCCTTTTTCGCCTCAAAAATCTCTTCAATCGGCGTGGTAATATCGCTAAAGCCTGCGACAAAAGCGAAGTCCTGAAAGATGCGGTTCATAAACTCCTGTGCGGCATCCACAAGATTGCGCTGTGGTAAAAAGGAACGCTTCGCATACTCAACAATGCCTCGTGATGCTTTGGGAATCAACTCCGAGTCAAATATAAACGGCTTTGCAGCAAGATCAAAAAGATCAAACTGTTGCAACAAGCCTAGCGATGCCTCATACGTGGTACTTTGAGCACGCAGTGTGTTTACATGTAAACGCATCGCATCGCCATCGAGTTCAACGCGTGACCTGCCAATGACGGACAACGACTCATGCGCTTCACGAATTAAAAGGTGCGTCGTGTGATTGCCAAAGACATCATCGAACTCGCTGAGTTCGTATGGTTTGGGCGTGATCTCCATCGTAAAATCCATTACGCGTTGAAACGGTGTGTCTTTAGGTTTGAGACGGGCAATGTTATGGCTAAAAGTGACAAGACTTTCGTATTTGAAGGCGGTTTTGTGGTAGATTTCGTACATCATGGCTTACTCATCGTAGTGTGAAAAATAGGTTTTGGAAAGCTCCATCGAACAGAGCGAAAAATGCGTCGTAAGCGTGGCTAAGAATTCATCGAGCACCGTGTAAACAGTTCCGCCCTCTTCGATCTGCATCAAGGTCGCAACAGTGGTGAGTTTCAGCGATGAAAACGCTTGAAAAATAGGCTCTTCGTAGCTACTGAGGTACTTTTTACTCTTTGGAAGTGCTTTTAAATCTTCCAAAAGTTCATTTGTCAAATAGGCAATCGACTTTGGAAACTGAGGGCTGAGAATCAAAAACTCCAACACATTATCCAACTGGAGTGAGCTTTTGTACTGCGTTCGGTATGCATTAAAACTCTCACAGGAGTTGAGCATGCCCTCTAAGATGTCATAACTGGCCGATTTTTCATGCTTGACACAGAGCATCGAGCGCGCTTTAGAGATCGTTAGCAGTGCCGATTCAAGCTTATAGCCAATGTCGTACAAAATCAAGCCCTGCTCTTTGTACATGCTCTCTTCCACCAACTCTTTGTACGCGACAAGATAGAGTAAAAATTTATCGAGCTCAGTTAAAATGGTCTGCGTAGGAGAGTTGATTTTACGAATAAAGACCCTCCACTCTTTTTGCATCTTATCAAAGAGTTTCCATGCCTCAATCGCAAGCAGACTTTTGATCGAGACATTGGCATTAAAGAGCATCTCCATCGTAAAAGAGAGCCCGCCTTGTTTACTCTTGTCTTTAATCAGCGACTCGATTTCACTCATGCGATTTTGCGCAATCTTTTCATCTAAAAAGCCCGGATACGTCATCGTTAAGTGCGTCAAAGATTTTTCTAAAATGAGTTGCGACTCATACGACAAAGCTCCTTCGTAGCGGCTAAAATTGGTCATCTTTTTGACCACATAGCGAATAAGGCGAATGGTCGTGATGGTACGACACAAGTAACGCCCCAACCAAAAAAGATTCTCAGCTTTGCGCGTTGGCATCGTGTGAATCGAAACATCAACATAAGGCAATGTATTGAAAATGGAGCTCATATCAATCGTCTCATCTTCGCCTAAAATCCACAAATCTTTACTCGTTCCACCTTTTTGAGAGGAGACCAAAAGGGCATCTTTGGAAGAAGATACCCGCACCAAGCCTCCATTCATCACCGTATAATTCTCATCTTTTTTCAAAGCATAAGCACGCACAACAGCGTTACGAGGCTCGATTTTTCCATTAGCATAAAAGGGCGTAGTCGAAAAGTTAATCTCCTCTTGGGCAACGTACTGATGTGGGTTTTGCAAAATGCTGTTTTTAAGTTGCGTTCGCATCTCGTTGGAAAGTTTTTTGACTAAATGCGTCTGAATCGCTTCGGTACGATCAATTTTTTTGATGATAAGGTTCTCAAAATGCTCTAACACATACTCAAGCTCATGGCTTTGTCCACACCACCATGTCGCAATTTGTGGGAGTAAAAGCTCTTCATTGAGAAAGTAGTGACAGATGCGCTCCATAAAAGGATTGAGCCCGATGTTCTCCACAATTGCACTGCCGATAGGATTGATCATCGCAAGATTGCCTTGCCTTAGGCTATCGACCAAGCCTGCAACGCCTAGCTTTGAGTCACTGCGAAGCTCAAGCGGGTCACAGAAGCGGTCATCCAAACGCCTTAAAATCGTGTTGATCGGTTTGAGTCCACTTAAACTTTTCAGCCACAAAGCACCATTTTTTGAGAGCAGATCATCGCCTTCAACTAAATTGATCTCCAAAAAAGAGCTCAAATAGGCATGCTCGAAGTAGGTCTCATTGCGAGGGCCTGGGGTGAGAAGTGCCGCTTTGGAGATGTCGCCCTTTGAGAGTTTTTTCAACAGCTTTTTAAACTCATCGATGAAGGGAAGCAATTTTTTGATCTCGTGTTCGGGATAGAGGTCTTTGGAGACAATGTTCATCGTCAGACGATTTTCCACCGCATACCCCAAACCTGAGGGAGCTTGGGTGCGATCGTTGATGACCCACATTTTACCATCGGGCCCTCGTGCCATGTCGAGTGCATAAAAATAGAGCTGAAAATCCTCCATCAAGCCCAAAGAGTGAACAGCAGGAATAAATCCTTTGTGCCCGTAAATCACTTCGGCGGGAATAATATTTTCTTTTAAAAGCTTCTGCTCACCGTAGAGGTCTTTTAAAATGAGATTGAACAGTTTGGCACGCTGTTTGATCCCTTGTTTGATCCCTTTCCACTCTTCTTTGGTGATAATAAAGGGAATCGGGTCTAAACTCCACGGGCGATTGCCATTGTCCTCTGGATCGTTGTAGACGTTGTACGTGACACCATTGTCTTCCAAATGCCACGCAATTTCCGCTTGTTTGTTCTCTAGCTCTTCACTGCTCATCGCCTCAAGGCGTGAAAGAAGTGGTTGCCAATGCTCCCTGACCCGTAATTGGTCATCGAGCATCTCATCAAACAGCGAAGCTGAGCTGTAATTATCTAAAAAATTCATCTATTTGGTATTCCATTTACGTCTAAGATCAAGCGTGTGAGGGAACTCACTGCTAAGTGGCAATTCTTGAAACACAAACTGTTTAAGCGCTGTTGGTTTATGCACCACAACGGTTCGTTCACTGCCCTCAACAACATGGGGTATCACAGCACTACTTTGGTACTCCGCCTCGCCTTGGGTATGGTTAAAATCCCAAAAACGGTTGATGCGACGAGACTCCGCTTCGTAGCTGTTTACAGGGAACGTGTCGTAATTGCGACCTCCCGGATGTGCGACAAAATAGGTCATACCCCCAATGGAGCGTTTGTTCCATGTATCGACCACGTCAAACACCAAAGGGGTATCGGCACCAATCGTTGGATGAAGCGCCGAGTAGGGCTCCCATGCTTTGTACTTCACACCTGCCACAAACTCCCCTTCCCTTCCTGTGGGCGCAAGCGGAATCGCCACGGCGTTACATGTAAGCGTATAGCGCTCGGGTGTAAAGTTTTGCACTTTGACCTGCACGCGCTCTAGCGAAGAGTCGACATAACGAGCTGTCCCTTGCGAGCTGCTCTCTTCGCCCAAAACATTCCACGGCTCGATGGCAGCACGAAGTTCTAAATGTATATTTTCAATCGTGCTCATACCGTAAAGCGGAAAACGAAACTCAAAGAAAGGATCGAACCAACCAAGCTCAAACGCGTAACCTTCTGCTTGTAAAAATTCGACAATGTCGCGTAAATCCTCTTTGACGTAATGCTCTAGCAAAAACTTGTCGTGAAGCTGTGTGCCCCAACGAACGAGTTTATGTTTGTACGGTTTTTTCCAAAACACAGCAACCAGTGTGCGCACCAAAAGCATCTGCAACAACGCCATTTGCGCGTGCGGTGGCATATCAAACGCTCTTAGCTCCAAAATGCCCAGTCGTCCGCTAGACGAATCGGGAGAGTAAAGCTTGTCGATGCAAAATTCGCTTCGGTGTGTGTTGCCCGTAATGTCGGTCAGCATATGGCGGAATAGGCGATCGGTCAGCCAAAAAGGAACACTTTCACCCTCAGGAATCTGCGAAAAAGCGATCTCTAGCTCATACAGATTTTCCACCCTGCCCTCATCCACACGAGGAGCTTGCGAGGTTGAACCTATAAACGCACCTGAGAAAAGGTACGAAAGCCCCGGATGGTGTTGCCAAAAGGTGATAAGACTGCGAAGCAGATCAGGCCTGCGAAGCAGTGGACTGTCTTCGGGACGAAGTGCTCCGATGGTGACATGATTGCCCCCGCCTGTGCCCGTATGTTTGCCATCTAGCATAAATTTTTCTGTCCCCAAACGTGATTCGCGCGCATCGTTGTAGAGCAAGAAAAGATTGTCGCTCAGCATCTTCCATGAGGTGGCAGGTTGGATGTTCACCTCGATGACACCGGGGTCTGGTGTCACTTTGATGCGATCGAGTCTAAGGTCATGAGCAGGCTCGTAACCTTCCAGAACAACTTTTACATGTAACGATTCCGCTACCGCTTCAATGCACGCAATAAGGTCTAAAAAAGCCTCCGAATGATTGAGCGGTGGAAGGAAAATATAGAGCTTGCCGTCTCGTACTTCCGTGCAAAGGGCGGTGCGTACAAAGGTGTTATAGGTGTGATTTTTTGAGAGGGTTGCGTCCGCTTTTTCACACCGTTTTTTAGCATTTTCGGCATACTCTCCAAGGTTTGGATAGCTCGCAAACAGGTCTGGCTCAAAACGAAGTGCAAGCTCAGCGTGTGGTTTTTCAGCCAAAGAGCTCAGCGGTAGTCGCAAGCCAAGGGGAGAATTGCCCGCACTGAGAAACAAATACCCTCGTCTGAGCTCCCACGCAGAAGTCATCCACTGTGTCGCTCCAAAATTCAGTGGAAGTACATAACCCACAGGATTATTAAGACCTTGTGAGAGCACTTTGGCGATCGTTCTTCGCTCCAACGAATCCGAAAGATCAGACTTCATCGGGTCGATGTCGATGGGCAGTTCAGACTCTTTGACGATGTAATAGAGCGGGTCTTCGTAAGCTTCAACGATGTTTTGGTCGCTAATGCCAAGTGTCAAAGAGAGTTTCGCTAAAAAGCGTTTCGCATCGTCGTTGGTGTAGCTATACGTGCCGTTCATATCAGCAAGTAATTCAGGATTGTTCCAAATCGCTTTGCCGTCTTTGCGCCAAATAATGGACGTTTGCCATCTGGGAAGCGGCTCGCCCGGGTACCATTTGCCTTGTGCGTAATGAAGCATGCCCCCTTGGGTAAAGGAGCTTAAAAGTTTTCGTGAAAGGGTGTCGGCAAGGGTGCGTTTGTGCGCTCCATCGGCTTTGGTGTTCCATTCGTCGCCTTCCATGTCATCGATGGAAACAAACGTCGGCTCGCCGCCCATAGAAAGCCTTACATCGCCCTCTTCTAAGGCTTTATCGACTTCAAAACCCAGTTTATAAATGGCATCCCATTGGTCATCGCGGTACGGTTTGGTCACACGTGGCGATTCAAAAATACGCGTGACCGTATTGTCGTAGACAAATTCAGTTTCGCATTTATCGCTCAGCCCTTCTATCGCGTAGGCACTCTCAAAAGAAGGGGTACACGCAAGCGGTATATGCCCCTCTCCTGCAAAAAGTCCACTCGTGGCATCCAGTCCAACCCAGCCAGCTCCTGGAATATACACCTCTGTCCACGCGTGAAGATCGGTAAAGTCCGCTTCGGGACCACTAGGACCATCAAGGGAAGCGACATCGGCTTTGAGTTGTACAAGGTAGCCAGAGACAAAACGTGCCGCAAGCCCCAAATGACGAAGCACTTGCACAAACAGCCACGCAAAGTCACGACAGCTTCCCAGTTTTTTCTCCAACGTCACTTCGCAGCTTTGCACACCGGGCTCTAACCTGATGGTGTAGTTTAAATGCTGGTTGATCGTAGAATTAAGATAGACTAAAAAGTCAATAATTGGGCGTTTTTTACAGTCCAATGAGCGCACAAAAGCGCGCAACAACGCACCATCTTCACTCTCTTCAAGGTAAGGGATCAACTCTTTTTGAAGCTCTTTTTGATAGATAAACGGGAAATCCTTCGCATAATCATCCACAAAAAAATCAAACGGATTGATCGTAATAAGATCAGCAATAATCTCCACATCAATGCAGAGCTCTTTCGTTTTTTCTGGAAATACAATGCGCGCAAGGTAATTACCAAACGGGTCTTGTTGCCAGTTGATAAAATGGTTCTCTGGTTTTATTTTAAGGGAGTACGCCTCGATGGGTGTCCTGCTGTGTGGGGCGGGACGCAAACGGATGATGTGCGGTGAGAGCGCTACATAGCGGTCGTAGTGGTATTCTGTTTTATGCGAGAGAACAACTTTAAGTGACATAATAATCCTTTAAAACAGAAAGTAAAAATCTTTACATGTAAAAATATTATAGCATGATGTAAAAGGTTTGTGATGGGTATTTGGCTATGTATTAAGCAGTAATCTTTAGGTTAGCTTTAACGCATATCTTTTTACATGTAAAGGCTTGCAGAAAAGCCAATGTCACCCTAAAAATTTTATGTTTTGTGGTGACATTGGACTTCGGGTTGCATTATTCTTCGAGTAATGCAATCGGTGCAATAAATCTTCCTTGCATATAAGCAATTCCTAAATATTTGAGGGTAGAGAGGTCTTGTTCTTCTTCAATATTGGTCGCAATAATCGAAATTCCAAGACTTCGCGCAATGTTATTGAGACTTTCTTGATTTTTTCCTGTTGTTGCATCTAGCATAATATCTTTGAGATAGACAACCGTACACTTGATATAATCAGGTCGTATCGCTTGCAGATAATACGCCCCTTCGGATGGAATGGTAAAGTTATCAATACCAAAACGGCAACCTAACATCTTGAGTTGACTGCTAATCGAAACGATTGCCTCTAGATTATGAAGGGCAACAGCATTGCTCGTTTCAAACCACACCATGGAACGTTCAGTCGGAGAGAGTTTTTCCAACTGCTCTTTCAGCCATTGAATATTGGCATAATGCCCCACAAATTCAGCGCTTAAGTTGAGTGCTAATGGTGTATGAAGTTCTTGTGATGTAAAACGCTGAAGCATCTTTTGAATCATATAACGATCAATTTCATCTGCCAATCCTAAAATAGTCGCCATCGGTAAAAAATAACCTGCAGAGTATATAGAACCATCACTACCTTTGAGTCGGATGAAAACTTCTTCATGAACTATGCTCGAAGTGGTGCTTTCATAGTGTATGACATTTTGTGTCGCAAAAACAAAACGAGATTCGTTTAGACCATTGACCAATTCTTGACGCCACTCCTCACGACTTAAGATTAAGGAGTGTTGCTGTTGTAATGCCATTTTACATGTAAAATTACCATTTTGTTTGGCTTGGGAGACGGTTAAATCGGCTTTTGAAAGCAGTGATTTGAGTGTATCGTGTTCATTGTATGAACCAATACCAATACCTATCACTAAGTAGTCTAATGCCTGTGTGCTAATCGTGCGTTGAAGTTCTAACAGCATCTCATCAAGATGTTTTTTGAGTAAAATTTCATCTCGAAAAGGCATCAAAAGGGAAAAATCACTCTCATTGAGTCTTACAAATAACGTATGTTCACTCAAACGCGCACAATTTGTTAATGCTTCTGCAACATTCTTGATCAATTTTATATAATTTTCATAACCATACTCTTTTTTAAAGCGATCCAATTCATCAATGCTTAGCATTACATGTAAACCTTGAGACAACTTTGTATCGCCTTGGAGGTATTCAGGAAGTTTGGTGACTAAATAATGACGGTTGTAAAGTTTTGTCTCCGTGTCTTTGTAAAGCAGCTCTTGGTATTGGATGAGTGTCTCATTTTCTCTCTCAAAAATATCTTTCACCTTAGAAACCATGGCATTCATAGCAACCGTAGCGGAGCGAAACTCCGTTGTAAAAGGCATTTTTGGCTCAATAATAAAACGATTTTCAATGATGCCTCGCGCTTGGTCTCGAATTTGCTTAATGGACTGAAGGCTCAGTGTAAGCAAAAGATACAGTACCCCTAAAACAACCAAACCAATCCCCACAAATGTCTCAATGAGGTCAATCAATGTTTTATACAGTTGTCTGTAAGCATTACCCATATGACCACTCACTTCAAGCGTACCAAGCCTATTCCACCCTATCATAATATCGCTCGTTGCATAGGCATTTTTAATGCTAACCGCATGAATAAACCACTGTGGCACATCGCTTAGTAAAACATCGGTTTCTTTCACATAAATGGGGTTTCCCTCTACACCTATCAAAGCAATTCTTTCATAATAGCCACTATCAAAGATCGCATTGATCATTGTTTCCATGGTAACAGTATCTTTTGGATCTGCAATTTTGGAGAGAGAAAGCCCTAGAGAATGCGCCGTATTTTGGGCATTGGTATAGAGTTGATCTTGTACAAACGCTGTAGCTGTTTTGAAGTTCAGTACCATAACACATGCTAAGATTATGCTTAAAAAAAGACTGAGCATTACCGCCATCTGTTTAAAAAGAGTCATCATTTTTCCTTTTTCTCTATTTTGAGTTCATCCCATGCACGCTTTTGCTTTGCCGCTGCTGGAAGCATTTTGCCCAATTGAACTTGCTTAGCATTAAACAGATCATCTCCGCTAAAGCTGTAGATCGGAACAAGATCATTGCGTTCATTTGCAGGAAGTATTTTGTAATTATAATTATCAAGAACCAATGGTATGGATTTTGGAGTTGCATAGTAGGTTAGCACCATATGCGCTACGTTAAATTTGAGCGATTTTGCATACGTCATATACATTTTAGAAGGGGGAACACCGAGTTCTTTAAGTGTAAAATACTTCGCGATAACATAATCTTCACAGTCACCTTTATCTTTTCCAATAAACTCCAACCGTGTTGCCCAGTAGTCATCCACACCCCAAACTGTCTTATCACTATGATAGGGAGTTGCGTTAAAAAAGTCATTCACTTTTTCAAGTTTTTCAAGATCACCCTCATCTTTGGCACGGTTCATCATTTCCACAAGCGCTAAGACACGCCTTTTGGCAAATGTTCCATACTCTTTCTCGACTTTCTCCAAAGAGATACCAGTAAGTATGAATTCAGCAGTACTAAAAAGGGTGACGGTAAGAACCATCACCCCAAAACATAATGCAAGGACTTTTGTTTTCATGCCCTATTATAACGTTTTTTTAGCTATGTGTAATAACTTGCTCGATTTTCACGATAACCGTTGGATCCGTTGCACCTGCATAAATATCAAACGTATGGGCAGCACCATTGACAACCTCTGTTGATGTCCCTGTTTTACTTAAGGTACTATCAACGGTCACTTTATCCGCAGAATCACCTAGGATGCTCAACGTTGCATTGCTTGTTTTCCCTGTCACATCAAGAACATCGCTTAGAGAAAGTGCCGTCAAAGTATGATTGCCATTGATTGTAAGATCAATCACTTCCATGTTTTTAATCGGATCGTTTGCTGTATTTAACGCACTAAAATCGATATCTGTTCCCATCTTGAGAACCAATGTATCAGTCCCCGTTCCACCATCAATTTTTGTGTTAAATCCTCCGTATACGATGACATCATTACCTGCTCCACCATTAAGTGTATCCGAACTGGAACCTCCGATAAGAATATCATCGCCATCTCCACCATTAAGCGTACTTGCTGTTGGCTTCCCAATCAAAATTTCATTTGCACTTGTACCAGTCAATGTATTACCTGTCGTACTGCGAGAAATATCTACGGCTACATTAGAAGCAGTGCTTAATGTTGATGAACTTCCCGTATGAGCATTAGTCTCAATATCTGAAGCTGTATACGTGAAGAAACCTGAACTAGTATTATCTTGTACCGTCACATAGCCTGACGCGCTGGTTAAGTTCGCAGTCGTTAAGGTATTATTGACAATAGCCACTCCTGTAACATCATCCGCTGATGTATCATTATATAATAGTGCCCACTCAGGGATAACATAAGATGTATTATTGCCAACATTAGTAAGAATATGATCTGCTACTCCAATCGCTGTTACATCTTGGGCAATAACAACATCAATTGTTGACGTCGTTGTTGCTGTAGTATGATTTGATGTCTCCGTCGATGATGCTTGCACAGACAATGTCACCGTGCCATAAACATTTTCGGGTGCTGTCAAAGTTAAAGTGGCAAGATTCCACGTTGATATATCAATCAGAGCTGTTGCAGATGTAGAAACTGCTGTATGTGTACCATCTGTCAAGAAAAACCCTGTTGGGAGACCCGAAATTTTAGTAGCCAATGTTTCTGAACCATCTGTATCGCTCAAAGCAGAGGAAACATTAAGTTCAACCGATCTTGTATTGTCAGCTGTCACAGAGGATATAGAAGGAATCTCTCTATCAAATGTAATAGAGTTGATCAAATAGTCATCATTTGCATTAGGAGCATAAAATATGACTTCATTAAACGATGAACCATTGGAAGGAGAGAGAGTAACCGCAGCATCTACATTATCATTTCCACCCGTACTTGTAGTTGTACCAACAAGTACACCATTGAGATAAAAATAAACTCCATAAGATTCAGTCGAATTTAGCCATGCAAACGAAACATTCATAGATGTAATGGCGTTATCAAATTTGACATCCAATGTTTCAGAACCAGTTCCACTATGACCAAGTTCTGTACTATCTCCATTTGAAGCTGTACCGCTAACTCCAAATCCAATAGGACTGTCAGAATGTGTACTAATGATACCTTTAGTTCCATCTGCATTATAAGCTGTAATCGTAAAGCCATTGCCTGTTGTTGAAGCATTAGAAACATTAATTGCCTCAGAAACAATACCCGTTCCTGAGATGCTTACAGTTGGTGCATCAGCTACGGCTGCGACATTAATAGTAACAGTCGCTGAATTTGAAATCGCTGTGCCATCCGTCGTTGTATAGGTAAAATCTGCCGTTCCACTAAAGTTTGCATTAGGTGTAAAGGTCACTGTGCCATCTGCATTAAGAACTGCTGTACCATTATGCCCACTTGTCACACTTGCGATATGTAATGAGCTATGTGCACTATCAACATCTGTATCATTACCTAACAAATCAGATGCATTAAAGATGATTGTCTTATCTTCTGTGGCACTAAGAGTATCAGCAACCGCTACGGGAGCATCGTTATCACCTATAATGGAAAGGTTAATCGTTTTTGCTGTCGCCGTTTGTGCCCCTTCATCATCTCTAATATTGAAGTTAAGAGAAGCAGTTGCATGTACTCCTGCTGGAATTGGATTTAAGTCACTTACATTTGAAAGGACAAAGCTTCCATCTTGATTTACATGTAAAGCTGTTGTGATGCTTGCAAGATTTCCATTCTTATCTGTATAATTAAATATAATCGTTGTATCATAACCATTTGTTGGATCAACCGTTACCCCATTAACTTTGCCCAAGTAGAGAGTACTATCATCTTCATCCGTAGCTAATAAATTCAAAAGAAGATTACCTTTATAGATACCACTGGCCCCTTCTAAAATTCCTATAGCACTATCCTCTCCCTCAACTACATTCATTGCATTTGCTGTTATAAAGATTGGTGCATCGTTTTGAGCATAATAGGTTGGTGTCTCGCTATCGGTTGCGGTTAAGTTACCACTATCAGTAGCAGTAAGGCTAACGGCTGGAAGTGTTTTACCTGCATTGATCGCATCCACACCCGCTTGGGTCAAGACCACGGTACTGCCACTAATCGCATAGTAGCCATCCGTATTCGTGCCTGCTGTAAAGCCAACACTTGGTGTGCCATCTTCTTCATCATGTGCGCTAAAGTCTGCAACTTTGGTGCCAACTGCCGCATCATTCTCATTAAACGCAGCCACCGCTGTCACAGCAATGGTTGGTGCATCGTTTTGAGCATAATAGGTTGGTGTCTCGCTATCGGTTGCGGTTAAGTTACCACTATCAGTAGCAGTAAGGCTAACGGCTGGAAGTGTTTTACCTGCATTGATCGCATCCACACCCGCTTGGGTCAAGACCACGGTACTGCCACTAATCGCATAGTAGCCATCCGTATTCGTGCCTGCTGTAAAGCCAACACTTGGTGTGCCATCTTCTTCATCATGTGCGCTAAAGTCTGCAACTTTGGTGCCAACTGCCGCATCATTCTCATTAAACGCAGCCACCGCTGTCACAGCAATGGTTGGTGCATCGTT